>Ga0233440_1000033_pt1 | contig 193511 bp, 139 predicted proteins | sample SI_123_September_5_FD_182791 | JGI IMG/M metagenome (GOLD analysis project Ga0233440, IMG submission 182791) | Seawater microbial communities from Saanich Inlet, British Columbia, Canada - SI_123_September2016_120_MG | ecosystem: Environmental > Aquatic > Marine > Inlet | place: Canada... | reverse complement strand
ACCATCTTGTTGGATTTTGTAAATATCTTCCCAGTTTCATTCGATTTTGCTGTAAGAATATAAAGGTAAACACCTGATGATACCTGCCTGCCCTTATTGTCTTTTCCATTCCAAATAGTTTGATGTTTACCGGCGGTGATGTTATGGTTCATCAGTTCCGTTACAACTCTTCCCGATAAATCAATGACAGTCACTTTTATATGACTGTTTTCAGGAATATCAATCTTAATATTCGTAATCGGGTTAAATGGATTTGGATAATTGGAATACAAAGCAAAGTCCATTGGCAGAACTTCAGATTGACTTGCAACCGTTTTACCCATCATAGCTGATAAAGCATGATTTACTTTTTCTTCATAATCAGCAAAATCATCAGGTTCATATTCCGGCATAGTGCCAATAGCTGCTTTTCTTCCCAATCCATTGCCACCGGCTACGGAACTTGCAAGATAAACCTGTCCAATATCTATAACAGCATACACAGAATCTTCTAAACTGGGTGGATTTTGCAGTATAGTTTCATACTTGCCAATAGCAACAGCAAACGCCTGTAAAGCAACATCACAGAGTATGGCGTATTGTTCAGCTGTTTTTGAAAGAATTGTTTCAGGAAAAGCATTAAGCAATAGATTGTAATAATCCTGTAATTCTTGAAAATCACCATCTGTAATTTTTGTGATTGCATACAATCTAATAACAGAGCCTGATGCTTCCTTACTTTCTGGATAGCTTGTTATAATGCTGTGGTAGGTACTAATTGCATTATCCCAATCTTCATCTTCTGCGCATTGCAAGCCTTGATCAAACAAAGCTGGGGCATCTGCGAAAAATCCATTAGGCGGTGTACCATTCGGTTCTGTGTCATAAGGGCGAAATAAATATCCTTCGATAGGATAGAACCGATTCTCTAATGTAGGTTCAAATTCTGCCCAATAATTATGGCGAACTCGTACAACAGGATTAAATGGGGAATAATTACCATAAATAAGATAACCCCCATCCTCATCCATAATATCATTATGCCCATAATCCAAATGGGGGATGGATTGGTCGAACCATCGGATTTCTGCATCAAAGACTGCTGGATCATAAGGGTCACCATTATTATTTATCTGATTGAGTGCTCTTTCTCTATAATTTAAGATAGGACGACTTCCGTTCATTTCGGTAATACCGTGAAGTTTGTTATTCTGTATAATATTATTCGTTATGGTGGGAGAACTGGCGTGTAGGAAAATACCACCGGTTATTCTGTCTGTTTGCCACTCTGCTTCATTACCATTACCAGAGATTACGTTACCCTCAATTATTCCCCCCGAACTGTTTCTGACCACAAGCCCTGCTTTATGATTTAATACAATATCATTACCGGTAATTTTATAAGACCTGCTTTGTTCAATTAATACGCCTGTATTATTATCGCCAATAAGACAATTTTCAACAATAGCTATATTCCCTCCAAAGCCGTGAATACCTACATCACAACCGGAGATGGATGAGTTCTCTACCGACAAAGAACTATTTGGTGTAATAAAAGGAGACGGGACGTATTCAATCCCAGTATTACAAAATGTTATTTCTGAATTTTGAATTATGCCTGTCCCGGCGCCATTAAAACGAACCCCTACATCCGCATAAGAAATATCGCAGTAATTCATTTCCAAATTACCAGATTCGACGATGATGCCTTGCCAATTGCCAGGAGTGGGAGTATCTAAACCGGATGTAAAGTTTACTCTTTCTTCCGCTGTTCCTTCTATGATTAAATCTCCACCATCCATTAGAATAAAATTGGTATTAGTAAACTTTATTTCAGTCCCTTTATAAATATGCAAATCGGCACCATTCTGCACATCCAGATTGCCGACAAGATTGATATTCCCCGCCAATAATGTATTTTCTGTAAAAGCTCCTAATACATCCCCTGTCCTGATTGCTGTTATATTATTATTGACCATGTATTGTGCCATTAATACCGCTTCGTAGGCATTTAGCAGACCATTCCCACTCCAAGTATTACTAGTGTCTGTATCTATTAATTCCCGAGCTGTTAAATACAATATATCATCTATTTCATTTTTATCCAATTCGGGTAAAATAGATAAAAGTAAACCAACGACACCGGAAACTAATGGACAAGCAGATGATGTTCCACCAAAATCAAATGTATAGTTTTCATCAGAATATCCCAATGCTCCCATGCGGTCCATAGTAACAATACCACCTATATTGGAAGACTGCATTGCAGGAGCAACAATATCAATCTCATTACTGAATGGAGAACCCGACATTTTTTCACCATTATGATCCATTCCTCCAACAGTAATTACGCCTTCAACATTTGATGGGAAAAGCACATTTCCCATATTTCCCGCTGCAAAAACAACCGGACATCCTAATCCATTTCGTCCGTCAGTCATTGCAGATAATATGGCATCCTCAATTACAGCGTCATAAAAATTAAAGTTTAAATAGCCCCAACTATTACTTAATACATCAGCACCATTTTGCCAAGCTGAATCAATTGCACCAGCAATATCTATATTAAGTTCTTCAAGTGATTTAATATTTATAGGTAGGATTTTACAATTTGGACAAACACCTCTCACACCGATTTCATTATGCTGAGCAGCAATTAAACCAGCAACAGCTTGACCATGTTTATCAGAATCACTATCCGGCCTTCCACAGCAACCGACTTCTCCAGTTTCAATTCCAATCGTATAACCGTCTAATAATTGCCAATCCTCAAAATCTTCATGTTCTTCCATGCCTTCATCAATAACCGAAACTACAATTTCATTGTAGCCTATTGTAATATCCCAAGCGAGTTCAGCATTAATATCATATCCTATTTCTCCGCCACTTTGCCCAATATTATTTAAATGCCATTGATCTGGATAATATTCGTCTATTAGATAAGTTATCATAGCCACATTTATGATTTGAGCCCATCTTGTTCTCGAATCATAATCAATCAACATTGCTAATTCTAATGGACTAAAAGTATTGGTAGTATTCATTTTGAAAACACACCTTCTTGTTGATGCATTTCCCTTTACTAATTGCAAATCATATTCAGTTGCAAATTGGCCAATTGAATTATCTGTCATCCCCAAGTTAAATTTAACAGAAATACGGTCAGTAATTAAAAATTCAGAATTTATCGAGAAAGCTGCATCCAGATAAAACGCAGGCATCCAGCGAATCGGTATAAAACTATTTTGAATGTTTGACTTAATATTCTCCCAGTTTACCTGATTTTCTATTTCTAATAATAATAAATGTGAATGTGTTCCAATAGTCTTAATAAATTGAATACCAGAAATAGAAGCTATATAATCAGTAAATTGCAATCTATCAATATCATCTGCTAATTGTATGATTTGTTGATTTGGATTTTCAAATAACAGCATTTCATGATTATTGGCTCTATATATTACATTTTGAGCAAACAACATTTTTATATTGACTATCAATATTGTAATGATAATAAATAGTTTTTTATTATTATTTGGCATAGCACTCTCCTTTTCTATCATATTTTTCTAACCGTTTAAAATGGATAATTTCCCATTATAAATGGTCCTTTAACAAGTTGTGTTTGATACCCCGGCATAGTGGTGGTCGGCATATAAATTCCCTCCAAAAATTCCATATTCTCTAAATCTAATTTTAAAATATAATTATTAGGGTCCCACAAAGAATCATCCTGACAAAAACTGGCTGTAAAAATGATTCCCGTTTCATTGTCAGGTAATACTGACATAACAATTGAACCAAAATACGAAATCTCACCACATTCATAACCCAGATCATTTAATGATTCTATTGTTTGTTCCATGATATTATTCTGAATATCGTATCGTGCTATTCCGCCATTCCCAGCGAGCGTAAAGAAATCCAAATAATTTTGATTATGAGTCAGATATAAATATTGATTATTTTTCGTTGGCATTAATTGATTATAGCCATAAACGTAATTTTCAGATATAATAGCCCCATTGTGTGCATTAATATCCCAAAATTTTGAATTTCCCCAATTATCAGCTCCACGTAAAAAAACATGCTCACCATCGTAAGATACAGTCATATCAGCATTATCATTATAAATATACATATTATCACTTGTATCGTAAGGTAGCAACCAAAGCAAACTATCAATTTCTAAATCCCACGCCCCAAGCCGCATTCCTCCTCCATCCCTTAACCAGCCCCAAATAAAAATTATATTTTCAGTTTTAGAAGCTCTGACTAATTTGACATGCAAGGTTGTGTCTCTTCCCCCTAGAAAATCTCCTGTGTCACTATTATATACGCTGAATGTATATGTTGGATTCCAATCATAAGCTATTATAATATTTCTATCATAAGATAATTCAAGTGACATATTCTTATTACTACCTTCGATAGTTTGAAAAACTTCTTTAGTTTCAACATCAATCCAATCAATATGAGTATCAACTATATTTTGACCTGGATGGTGTATGTTTCTTATTGCATACCAAGTATCACCTACTTCATTTGGAATTATGTCTCTATAACTTATCGTGTCTTGTGTCATGAAGCTATCCACATAAGTCATTGTATAGGGGTTTAACACATAAATACCTTTTGGATCTCCATCCGTAATAAAAAAGATATGCGTATTATCCATTTGAACCTGAATGAAACTTCCGATACTCAATTCAGTATCCTCATCATCATTTGCAAGAATATCTGAAACAATAATACTATCCAAAACAACACACCATAAGATTGTATCCTGAACAATCTGAAAATACTGTGTATTGCTTATCTGATATAACGATTGCCCATCATCATAAACATATTCATTCAGGTTTAGAATTAAAGTATCACCCTCTGGTAAATATGGATTAGGTAAATCAAATAACCAATAAGGCCCCCGATTCACTTCTTGGGTTATATTTGTATCTTCCGTGTATCCAATTTCGCCCAAGTCAATTTCAAAATCTGTAATATGGTCGGCAGTAAAAGTAATTGTATGATTTTCACATTCAGTATTTCTTCTTGTTTGCCTTTGCTGGGTTACACCCGTACTCCCGGAAATAGAAAGTCCGGTATTTCCACCGCCATCCATGAGTATCATTTTTCCTGTTAATCTATTTTCATCTGTTTGGAATGAATAAAAGTAAATCCCTGCGGGAGCAGGAAGACCACTATTGAGTTTTCCACCCCATGTTATCTTAAAATCACCTACAACCTTTATGGCAATGGATTGAATCTGTCTTCCCAATAAATCGTGAATTAGAAAAAGTCCCGGTTTGTTTGTGCTTAATGGAATAACTGTTCCCGGGTTAAACGGATTGGGATAGTTTGCTCCCAAGTTGATGGAATTGGGTAAAGTGTTATCGTCAATGCCTAATTGCTCAAAAGTAAATTCAAAGTATCCCGTGCTATCTGTCTGAACCGGAGTAATAATATCCGTTCCATCACATAAATACGATACGCTTACTTCTTCAACAGGATTCCCGATTTTATCATTCACGGTTCCGGTGATTGTTATGGTTTGCGCATTTAGAACACACATTATGAATAGAGTTGTTGTTATTTGAGTTGTCATTTTCATTTTTAGTTTCCTATTTTAGCAGAATCATTTTTTTTCAAAATAAACCCTGATCATTTTTCAAAACATAAAAATAAACTCCAGATGGAACGGATTTATTATTTAAATCTGTTCCGTCCCACATTACTGAATGTTCTCCAGTGTTTTTTATTTCATTAACTAATCTCTTAATTTTTTTACCGGAAATATCAAATACGGTCAATTTAACAAATGAATTTTTAGACAAACTGTAAGCAATCTTTGTTGAAGAATTAAACGGATTTGGATAATTTTGCTTGAGTGAAATTAATATTGGAATTTGAAAATCGTATTCATCAACAGAAAGTTCAAAATCAAGGGTATATATTCCATTTCTGGCCCCTGCATACATTCTACTATTCATTGTATCTACCGATAATGTCTGAACTGTACCATATTCAGGCATTCCAACAGAAAATGAATGCCAACTATTTGCACCATCATTCGATTCATAAAGCATTGGATTTTGATCATTTGTATAAGAGCTTGTTACTCCCAAATAAAGTGTCTCTGACTCTTTGGGGTTTATAACAATAGTTTGTATCCAATCATAACCATCCAAATTTTCTATTCCATTATTCTTCAGTTCCCAATTTTGGCCACCATCAATTGATTTATACACCCCTCGTGATTCCCCTGCAGACATTGTTGTATAAACGATATCGGGAGTATCTGGATCTACTGCAAGAACAAGCACACCACCGTACATAGACGGAAACGGTAGTTGACTCCATGTTTGGCTGCGATCTGTGCTTTTATATATATAATTTGGACCAAAATACGCTGCATAGAGAATATTTATATTGGATGGTGCAATAGCGAGTGATGTTAAACCAGATGCATTAGGAGAAGGAATACTATCCCAAGTATTTCCCTGATCGGAACTTCTATAAAATGTGTTGGGTACTACATCAATATAAATTGTATTTAGATCGCCTGGGTCAGTTTCTACTATAGGTAAATCAGGCCAGCCGTATTCTTCAAATATAGTATCCCAGTTAATTCCGCCATCCGCGGTTATTAAAACCTCATTTCCATCTGAAGGAAGAACATTATGACTTAAATAAATCCTTTTTGAATCAAACGGGTCAACTTCAATAACCGATGAAAAAGCCATTCCTGAAACACTAACCCAATTTTCTCCTCTGTCTGTGCTAATTAAAAACTGATTACCAGTGGCATACACTGTGTCAGGGTTTTGGTGAAAAATATCTATATCGTTGATATAAATACCTTCAGTACCATTTGCAAGTTCCCATTGGTTTGGTTGGGCTAATATGAACCCAATTAATGAAATAGTAACGATAACTGTCTTATATATCATAAATCTCTGCACAAATCAATTAATGTTTAGGTTATTAAGTTACCCATCAGTGGTTTCCTTATAATGTCCAACCGTCTCGATATTCTTTATGAATAAAAGCATTCGCTTCATCGTAATTAGTAAACTGACCCTTTTTTCCGTCCCATTCTAAAATCATATTATTGTCTTTCACACGCAATGCGATACAACCCAACAACATAGTTTCTGTCAATTTGGATGCATAGCCAAAATGAGATGTTGTGGGAGAGCCACCCTTGATTGCTTCAATCCATTCTTCCCGAATCCCCGGAGAACGTGGAATTGTTTTCTTGGGTCGTTGATATGCTTTCATCGCTGTTTCTGGAATAATGCGTGGATTACCACCATAGGTCGAACACATCATTTTCCCTTTAGTACCATAGAATAAAACACCGCCGCCGCCATCTCCCATTCTTCGGCCTGCTTCTAACTCTTTGGGTCTTGGTGGCATAAGTCCACCGTCGTACCAAATCATTTTGACCGGTACCATCCCTTCCCGAGCTGGAAATTCATAGGTTACCATGGATGCATTTGGATATGTTTCATCATTAATTGGGCTTGAACTCGCTTGCACTGTATCAGGATATTCCATTTTCAATGCCCAATATGGATGATCAATTAAATGCGCACCCATATCACCTAAAGCACCTGTACCATAATCCAACCAACCACGCCATGCAAAAGGTACATAAGCCGGATGATAAGGTCGCCATTTTGCCGGTCCTAACCATTGATTCCAATCTAACGTTTTCGGTACGGATGGTAATGTTCCCGGCCTTCCAATACCTTGCGGCCATACTGGACGATTTGTCCATACATGAACTTCCGTTACATCGCCAATGGCTCCATCCCAAATCCATTCATTAATTAAACGTCCGCCTTCACCTGCATGACCTTGATTACCCATCTGGGTGACCACACCCATTTCTTTAGCTTTTTTCGCCAACATCCGCGCTTCATGAACCGTATGGGTTAATGGTTTTTGCACATAAACATGTTTACCTAAATCCATGGCTGCCATAGCAACGACTGCATGATTGTGGTCTGGAGTAGATACAGTGACAGCATCAATGTTTTTTTCTTTTTCCAACATGACACGAAAATCTGTGTATCGTTTAGCATTTGGAAAATCATTAAATGTTTTAGCGGCTTTCAATTCGTCCACATCACATAAGGCAACAATATTTTCAGACGCTACACCGTGTGTATCAGAATACCCTTTTCCACCCACGCCCACACAAGCAATATTCAATTTATCGCTGGGCGCAATAAATCCCGTTCCACCTAACACATATCGTGGAACAATGGTAAATGCTGCCGCTACTGCAGTGGATTTTTTAATAAAATCTCTACGGTTAATAGTTTTAATATTTTTCTTCATAGTTTTCCCTTTTTCGTAGGTTAATTATTTTCAACAATCCAAATATTTCTATATTGCACAGGATTCCCATGATCTTGCAACAATAAAACGCCCGGTTTATCTGTATTCATATTTACAGCTCCACCCGTAGGTTTTGGAATAACAACATTATCATGAATAATCACTCCATTATGATTCACGGTTACTCGAGCATCGATAATCTTTTTTCCGGTTTTATTAAATATTGGTGCAGTAAAATCAATATCATAGGATTGCCATTGCATAGGTGGCGCACACATATTCACTGCCGGCGCACCCACTTTATAGATACCACCGCATTCATTATCCTTGCCTTCCAAGCCATAACTATCTAAAACTTGAACTTCATACCGACCTTGAAGATAAACACCACTATTTCCACGGCCTTGCCCATTCGAATTTGGCATGAAGGGTAAGCGAAATTCAATATGTAATGTGAAGTTTCTGAATTTCTGTCGCGTGAGCATTCCCGATGTACCCGGTTTTATTTCAACTGCTTCATTTTTTATAATCCATTGAGCGGCATCACCTAATTTATGAATATCTAATTTTGTCCATTCTACATTTGAATCATTTTTTTCCGGTGGAAATGGATGGTCGAAAATTTCTCGACCATTTTTTCCTTTAATTCTATAAGGACCAGCCATATCCCAAAGTGTTAAATAATTATCATTTTTAGTCAGAAAATCTCTTGATTGAACACCATCCACATATTCAGAAATAGTACTTAATGGATTGCCATCATCATCTGTCAACCGAGCAAACATACCCCAACCGCCACCTGCATTCACAATTTTCATTAAGAATTGATTCCATCCGGATTTAAGTGAAACTCTAACCGCTTCTTCCCCAGCACTTGCTCGTCTTAATACATTTTCAGAAATGATTTTTTCACCATTCAACCAGCCTGCAATACCATCATTACTTCCCAATTCTAAAATAGCGTCTTGATCTATATAGGACCAAACTTTAGCTTTTAAGTATTCAGCGCATTCACTCCCGCCTACATGTTTGGATAAATCAATATAACCAGGAACACTGGATTCGTGGGTCCATGCATCCAAATTGGAACCATTAAATAATACAATAGCTCCTTCTGGTGCTTCTTTTCCCAAATTTGGAGATAATCGGGTTACTCTCTTCAAGGCAAATGTGCCATGACTCTGTCCATGATATGTACCATTGAAAGATGAATCTGTCACAATGCCTTTCCACCGTGATCCATATTTGTAGGAACCAATGAGCTGAATCTCATTTCCTTTTACCTTACCACTGATGGTGGCCAAATGATTATCTTTTTTATCGAACTCTGTTAAAAGGTTTGCCGTAAACCGACCATTTTTATAAGCGATCAATTGAGCTGCCATGGGTACTTCTCTACCTTCTTTATTTATTCGAGTTCCTGCCCAATCACCCATGCGTTGATCTGCTTCAATTTCTACATATAGTTCCGGAGCGCAAGAAAACCCAATAAGCCCAATAACGAATAACAATAAAGTTTTGGTGAATACCCACATGAATTAATCCAGCTCCCTAACCATAATATTTCTATATCGCACCATACTTTTTGGGTCGTGGGCTTGAATAGCAAAAGATCCCTTATCAATTCTTCGGCCCGCCGTCACACCTTCCAATTCATTATAATCCACTACAACGTTGCTGTTAACTTTGGTCACCACATGTTTGCCTTCGACTTTTAGGCTCAAAGTAAACCATTCATTATCTTTTGCCATTGGTTCAAATGATCTAACCACACCCCAAAGACTTCCATTTTTCACGGGATCGCCATGGGATGTATTTACCTGCACTTCGTATCCACGACTGGGCCAGGATTCTTCATATTGTGTATGAAAATACAAGCCTGAATTACTGTTGGGACTTGTCATTATTTCACATTTAAATTCAAAATTTGTGAATTCTCGATCAGAAAATAAATGAGCTCGATTTCCCCGAACAACTATGGCGCCATCTTCTACACGGAAATCACCATTTTCACTGGCACGCCAGCCCGTAAGATCTTTACCGTTGAATAATGATTCCCACCCTTTTTCAGATGGATTGCTCATCATTGTTGTAGCAAAAACAACAGCAATTATTGTAACCAAACCAATTATATATTTTTTATTCATAATTATCTCCTAATAATAATTTACAGACTCCAGCCATCTCTATATTTACGACCAAGATATTCATTCGCTTCATCCATATTTGTGAATTTACCTTCTTTGCCATCCCATTCTAATTTGGTACTTCGTGGCGCCATTCGAATAGCTACATTTCCCAATAACATCGTGCTGGTCAACATAGCTGCATATTCAAAGTTGGAAGTACCATCGGTACCATCTTTGATAGCTTGCACCCACTCTTGATGAATTCCAGGTGATCGTTTCAATGTTTTAGCAGGTCGTTTATACGCCTTCATACTTGTTTCTGGAATCAGTCTTGGTTGTCTTCCATAACAGCCACACATAATCATTCCTTTATCACCATAAAACATAATTCCGCCATCACCATCGCCCATCCGTCTTCCCGGTTCGATTCCTTCTGGCCTTGGTGGCATAATGCCCCCATCGAACCAAGTCAATTTGACAGGTGGAAGTTTTCCCCGTTGTGGAAATTCATAATAAATAGTGGATGCCACCGGCCAAGATTCTCCATTGAATTTGGATGAACTGGCAAAAACAGAAGTAGGATGATCCATTTTTAATGTATGGTAAGGAATGTCAAAAATATGCGCACCCATATCACCCAATGCACCGGTTCCGAAATCACACCATGCACGCCAACTCCATGGCGCATAATCTGGGTGATAAGGTCTGTAAGGCGCTGGCCCGATCCACTGATTCCAATCCAACGTAGGTGGTACAGATGGAATTGTCGAAGGACGAGGCATACCTGTTTCCCATACGGGGCGGTTTGTCCAACAATGCACTTCACGAACATCACCGATGGCACCGTCTTCAAGCCATTCACTGATTAACCTAATACCTTCTCCCGCATGACCTTGGTTTCCCATTTGAGTCACTACGCCAGCCTTTTTAGCGGCGACACTTAATTTTCGCGCTTCATCCACAGAATGTGTAAGTGGTTTTTGCACAAAAGCATGTTTCCCTTGTTTAATGGCCGTTATGGCTGCAACAGCATGGAAGTGATCTGGGGTACTCACTGTAACTGCATCTATATCTTTTTGCTTATCCAACATAACTCGAAAATCTTTGTATCTTGGCACCTTTGCTAAAGGGTTTTCCGAAAGTCCATTTTCGGCTGCCCATTCACCTGCTTTATCAATAGTTTTAAACATATTCACATCATCTACATCACAGAGCGCTACAATATTTTCTGTGGCAACACCTGCAATATCAGATCTTCCTTTTCCACCTACCCCAATAGCCGCAATATTTAATTTATCACTTGGTGAAGTATAACCAACACCGCCCAATACATGACGAGGTACAATCATGAAAGCAGCAGCAGCTACCGAAGATTTTGCAATAAAATCTCTCCTTGAAATCGTTTTATTTGTTTCTTTTTTAACAGACTCTTTCATACTGGCTCCTATGGTGTTACCATTGATTTTAATGGCGTTGTTTCAGATTCTTCAATTATTCGTTTAAGACGATTGGCCGTTTCGCACATTCCACGAACGGTGTGGTATAATGTTTTCCAACTGGTTCCCATATAATCCCATGTAACATCCCCTTTTTTATCCAAAAGAGCAAACCATTCACCTACATCCCAGTTAATCATTTTCGTAAAAACAAAATCATGCAAATTTTTGAAGGCATCTAAATATTTCTCATCTTTGGTTAGTAAATAAGCATCTAAAAACCCAACCATACCTTCCGCCTGTTGCCAAAATTCTTTATTGGTTTCAGTCACATCACCTTCTCGTTCGCCTTCCACATATAATCCACCATTTGCCCAATCAATACCATTATAATATGTATGCTCATATATTTTAGTCATTTCAATAAAACTTTGGTTTCGGGGTATGTTTAAGGCATCCTGTGACAATAAATATAACCACGCAAATTCAATATTATGTCCATAGGATGTGATGGATGTGGATTTCCCGTCTTCATCAAATCGATCTGCACCCCAAACTGTATCCAATTCAACATTAGCGATAGGAGTCCAATCTTGTGTAAACATAGATATGCCTGTCCCAGTGTCTGGATGAATCATTTTATCAAAAATCAATTGGTTTATTTCATTTAATGCTTTTTTATGAGAATCATCACCTGTCAATTCTACCAATGTTGTGAATGCTTCCATGAGATGCATATGGACATCTAATGATTTAAAGACACCAATATCATTCCGTGCTTTTATCGGCTCAAATGTTCGATTAAAATGTTCAAAATAACCGCCATATTCATTGTCTTTTATTCGATTTTGTAAAAAATCAAATAATCGAATGGCTTCATTTTTTGCAGATTCATCGCCTGTTAATAATGAATATTCTGATAATCCATAAATCAAAAATGCATGACCATAAATAATTTTATTATCATCTAAAACTGACCCACCTTCATCTACAATCCAATAATAACCATCATTCTCTTTATCTATGTAATGCTTAAATAAAAAATCAACACCTTGCTCCAATACTTGCTTCCCATTTGGCCAATCATATCCACATCGGATGGCATGTGAAATGGTAAATAAGCTTCGTCCTTGAGCTAAAAAGGATTTTTCAGTAACAGAAGTTGGTTTTCCATCCCGATCAAAGTTTGTTTGAAATCCACCAAATTGTTTATCCACGACTCGATCCGCCCAAAAGGGAATCAAATGATTTTGTAAATAATTTTCAGTTTTTTCTAAATAGGATTTCAAAGTATGATCTAAATTGTATTAATCTGATGATGCCAATATTTTTTGTTCGTACCCACCACGACTTTTAAAATAGAAGTTGAGACCCACATAACTCAACAACATAATGAATGGGAAAATCGCCATATAGGCCAAAGCTCCATGACGAGCGTCTTCCGTAACATTAGAAATAGTTGCTTGTTCTTCATCAGATAATTTATTCGCCTTATCCAAGTCAATTGCACTGTATTCACCCAATACACCATCTTTTTCTACTACAACTTGTTCATAAATAGCTTGATTTTTTTTCTGTAATAATTCGGAAGATGCGTTATCCTGCAACATCCCAATAAATGGGAAACCAAGTACACCTACAGCTAACATTCCCATTCCGCCTATAGCATTTAATGTTAATGCACCCCCTTTTGGTGATTGTTCAGACACCACACCTAACATAGTTGGCCAAAGAAAGGATTTACCCAAAGCATAAAGTGTTGCGACAACTAAAATCATTATCCCCGTACTTTGAGATAAAAGCAGAAGACCAATGGCAGCAATTGCTGCGCTAATAGTTAATAACCCTAAAGGTTTAAATCTATGGATAATAGGTCCGGCATAAAATCGAAGAACCATCATGATAGCTGATGTATAAACCAATACCGTAACAGCAGGCAATCCAATATCACCCATAGCTTTTTCCATTAAAGCTGTAATCCAACCATCCGTTCCAATTTCTGTTGTTGCTAATGGCATCATTATGAGCATTAAAATGAAAAGCATGGGACTACCTAATACAATAGATAATTTGGATCCTTTAATTGATTCACTTTTAGGCCAAATGGTATAGCCAAAAGCTAAAAATAAAACAATATCCAAAAGAATTTCTGTTGAAAGAGCTAAACCAAACACAACAGCAATCTGACGAATTATAATCGGAATTACCAATAATGACGCCAATAATCCAAATTCTCTCAACATATCCATGTAGGAAACGCCAGCGGCCACACGCTCTTGAACTGGCCATTTTTGTTTAAACATCATAACACCATAAATAACAGCAGGAATAAAAATAAGTCCCACTTTATAACGCCAATCTGCACCACCCATGGCCATAGTCATAAGACCTGCACCAACGAGACCCGCAGGCCATCCCGCATGTAAAATATTCAACCATTTGGTTTTATCACGATCGAACATAGTAGCAACCACAGGGTTAATTACTGCTTCTACCGTTCCGTTCCCAAGTGCCAAAATCACACTGGCCCAAAATAATATGGTATATGCTTGCTCAGGATTTGCGTTGGGCGCCCAAAAAACTGCCATCAATCCATAAGTTATATGACAGACGAAGGCAAACACCATGGCCGTGCCATAACCGATTTTATCAATCACAAGACTAAATAAAATAATGCTAATAGCAAATGGCCACACACCTGCACCGCCAATTTCACCCATCTGTGTGCTACTCAAATTGAATTGCCGCCCCCAATCTGCCAACACAGCAAAACGAGTTACAAATGCAAATGATGTTGCAATCAGCGCAATAAAACTGGCTTTAAAAAGCCACTTTGAATTTATTTTTTGATTTGAGTTCATTTAATAATCCTATTCTTCAAAGGCAGAATCAAATGCTCTGCCTGACCGTTTAAAATCCAATTGACGCACGAAATTACATGCTTCTTCTGCGCCTTGTTCCCGTTCCATGCCCATATCTTCCCATTCTACCGATAATGGACCATTGTATTCAATATGGTTGAACGCGCGGATAATTTCTTCAAAATCAATATCACCACGTCCCAGGGATCTAAAATCCCAACCACGCTGGGAATCACCAAAGTCTAAATGAGATCCAAGAATACCCGTTCGCCCATCTAATTGAAATGCAGCATCTTTCATATGACAATGATAAATCCTATCTTTGAATTCGTAAATAAATCTAACCGGATCCACCATTTGCCAATGAAGATGACTTGGGTCAAAATTAAACCCAAATGCCTTTCGTCCATTTACAGCTTGAATTGCACGCTCAGCTGTTACAATATCAAATGCAATTTCTGTTGGATGTACTTCTAAAGCAAACTTAACTCCACACTCGTCAAAAACATCTAAAATGGGATTCCACATTTTCGCAAAATATTCATAACCTTCATCCAATGTTTTTTGAGTAACCGATGGAAAACTATAAAAATAATGCCAAATAGAAGAACCCGTAAACCCGTTTACAACATCAATTCCTAAGTTTTTTGCAGCTTGGGCTGATAATTTCATTTGCTCTACGCCCCAAGCTCTTTTCTTCTCCGGATCGCCGGCACATTCATCCGGTGCAAATGAATTGGAACGGGCATCATTTAAATCGCAAACAAGCTGTCCAGCTAAATGATTGCTAATGGCATGTACTTTTAAATTATGTTTTTCCAGTTTCGCAAGATGTACTTCACAATAGTCCAAATCAACAGCTGCTCTATTTACATCTAGATGATCCCCCCAACAAGCAAGCTCAAGCCCTTCATATCCCCATGATGCAGCTTTTTCAGCAAGAACATCGATAGGTAAATCCGCCCATTGCCCGGTAAAAAGTGTTATTGGTCTTGACATGAATGTATCCTTTTAATTATGCGTTACAATTTTGGTCCATTTCCGATCGCTCTTTGTACTTTTTAGTACAGTATCAATAAAAAGCATTCCCCGAAGACCATCATCCACATTCGGAAAATCGAGCATTTCTTTTGATGGTTTTTCATTTAAATATCGAGCACGAATCGTATCGGTGAAATTCACATAGATATTCGCAAATCCTTCCAAAAACCCTTCTGGATGCCCCGATGGTAGCCGTGTAGCTCGTGCTGCAGCTGGGCTCACTTTGGCCACATATTCATTTCCCCTGCGCCATAGTTGGTTTGGGCCATCACCATCTAAAATAATGAGCTCATTTGGATTTTCCTGATGCCATTCTAAACTTTTCTTTTCGCCATAAATCCAGATGGCCAAATTATTTTCTTCACCACAAGCAATTTGACTTATATGAATAAGACCTTTTGCACCATTGTCAAATATCAATAAGCAATTCCCATCATCATCCAATTGCCGGCCTTCCACCATTATAGATAAATCTGCACAAACATGAGTTATTTCCAATCCTGTAATATAATTGGATAAATTTTCCGCATGAGTTCCTATGTCTCCTATGCTTCCCGCTCCACCACTTTTAGATGGGTCTGTTCTCCATCCAGCCTGGACGTGACCTGTTTCTTCCAAAGGAGTTGCAAGCCAGCCTTGCGGATACTGAACTACAATTTTCCGTATATTCCCCAACTCATTTTTTCTCACCAAATCACGGGCAAGTTTCACCATGGGATAGCCAGAATAATTATGCATCAATCCAAATACCAATCCTGTTTCATTAACCATTGCTCGCAAAGAGATTGCTTCTTTTGCATTAAATGTCATGGGCTTTTCACACATAACATTAAATCCGGCATCTAAAAAATCCATAGCAATTTGATAGTGAGAATTATTGGGTGTAGTAATCGCAACAAAATCAATCCGGTCTTTTTTAGACAAAGATATTTCATATTGAATCATGTCTTTATAATCATTAAACACACGATCCTGGTCTATATAATAACATTCTCCAGCTAATCCTGATTTTTTAATATCCCGGCTAAAGGTACCGGAGACTAATTCAACTCCCCCATCAAGAATAGCGGCTTTTCGATGAATATCTCCAATAAATGCATCTGGGCCACCACCAATTAACCCCATTTTCAATTTTCTACTTAATTTCATTAATCCAACTTACTTCTATTTATTTGATGTGTTATAATGCAATTCAAAAGAGTCCATAACTCCACCATAAGACCCATCGCCATTCATTTTTTGTGTAGTAACTTTTAATTCATCACCATCAATATCAATCACAATATAATGATATTCATAATATTTGCCTTCATCCGATTCATTACTCTCAGGACGAGCCGGGTGATCTGGTATGTCAATTTGTTCCCATTCTTTATATTTATGATTATCTAAAAATGAACCGGCACCGCCCGTTACAATATAAGCCGCATTATTTCCTGAACCCGTTTCTGGGTCATAAGGCGGATGAGGAAGGCCTCTTTCATAATCGTGCGTATGTCCACTAAAAACAATATCAACTCCATTAAGCTCCATCAACGGTACAATTTCTTTTCGAAGATAATATTCACCGTCATAATACCCACCTGACCAACATTCAGAATATGGAGGCTGATGAAAAAAGACAAATGTCCATTTAGCCGTTTTTCGCGCAGCTTCTAAATCATTTTTCAACCATTCATATTGTTGGCTTCCTGGGGGAATTCTATGACCTTTTGGACCATCTCCTTTATTGGGATCAATGAAAACAAAATGAGCATTTCCATAATCAAATGAATACCAATATTCGGTACTCCCTGTGGATGTAGTAGGATGATTCACACGTTGTTCAAACGGATAAACCTCACCCAATGCCCAATAACCTCCATATTCATGATTACCAATTGAAATATATGACGGGATTTGTCCACCAATCCAACGTAAAGGATACAAATATTCATCCACCCATTCAGATAAATTAATTCCACGTGTAACCACATCGCCAACACTGCAAATGAAATCAATATTTTCTCGTGTCATCATTTTCACTACATTTTCGGCGACTTTTGGATAACTTCTATTGTCTCCATATACAGAAAATGAAAATGGCGCATCATCCAGTTTTTTTGTCCTAAATTTTTGTTTTGGACTTGCCATTTCACCTGAAATAGCTCTGTAATTATAATGCGTATTTTTATCCAAACCCACTAACGTAATTTCATGAATTGTGGATGGAGAATATTGTCCATGTATAACTTGATTAATTTCGGTTTCACCAAAAATAACCGCCCCCAAAGAAGGAAGAGCTGTCTCCCACATAATAGTAATCCCATCATCTTGAACATTTTGTAAATATGGTGGAACAACAAAAGTAGGTTGGGAAATCAATTGTTTATTTAATGAATTCATCTTTATTTCTAATTGACTCAACTTAACCTCAAGTATATGATCAGATTGAACGGTGGTTTTCAAAATTTGCGTTGCTTCTGATAACCATTTTGTATTTGGGCTGGGGTGCCTTTGAAAATACCGATCCCATCTTTCAAGTTTTTTTGTCATCGCATTAAATAATTCTGTTAATTTGATTGCTTCTCCCGAAACAATCCTAACATATCTTAATTCACCTACATTTCTTTCATTAATGGCTTTAATAGCAAAAGACACCGTTTCACCAGGCCTGCCATTCACTTCAAATAATACATTTCCAGAACTATCTCTAAATTCATGAAGTTTTTCGCCTTTATACCAAATTTCACCTTTATCATTTGTATAAGCATTGATAAATAATCGACTATTAATAACTTCAACATTATCAATAATATCAGGAATTACAAAATTCATTCGGTACCAGACATGCTTATACTCCCCTTTCCATGACCCTGAAATATTCCTGAATTCCCATTTTGAATCATCAAAACTGGGTTGACTAGCAGTATCTGTAGCCATCATTTTCCATTTTGCTTGTGTGATGGAAATACCATTTGAAGATGGTTTTAAAATTTGAATATTTTGAAATGCTTTATAAAACTCAGCATAGCCACGAGGATAAGCCAGAAGGTCTGCATGATAAAACTGGCCATAATAACCTGTATGTTGACCACGGACAACCAATGAAAAGGTTTCATTTCCCTTTGCGTTTTTAATGATCAAAATTTTTCCGGATTTCTGAGATACATCCATCAATTTTTCACCATTATAATAAACTGTCCCACGATCATCTACATTTAATTCTAGAAAAACATCCTTTCCTTTAAATGATTTTGGAATTGAAACAGTTCTGCGCCACCATTTTACTTTAAACTCATCTTTTAAATCTAATCTAGACCACCATTTTGTATTGAGTGTCCAAGCATCCCACCCGTTATTATCTTTAAAATTATTGGCTTTTTCAAGTTCAACTTCACCATCAAAAATTTCCCAATCGGTCAACTCCATTATGGGATGGGTTTCCATGGGTTGTTCTAATGCCCATTCAGGGAATCCTTGACATAACACAATGGAAAAATATAAAATAAAAAATAAAAATCGTTTCATTATTCTGCCTTTTATTTAATTGAATTTAATACAGTTCGACAATAAATAGTAAATAGAACTGCCAAAAAAGAAATAAGTGTTATTGGAAATAAAAAACCAGGCCATGAATTAGGTTCTGTCCACCCTTTTATGCCAATGGGTAACACATGAATTCCCCCAATTATAAGTCCAATATAGCTAGCGTTTAATGATAAAAAAAATATTTTAGATTTGAATTTCAAGAGTTTAGGGAAGGATGTTGCAAATGCAAACCCAATTAATAATAAAGATAAAATTCCACTTATTAAAATAAAATTTCCTACCAAATTTAATTTATTTAAAGTAAAAAAAATGGAAAATGAAGTGGGACTTAAAAAGAAAAAAGAAATTACTGAATGAGCAAAAACTAAACCAAATCCCCAAATTCCAAAAAACCGTTTTCCAGATAAAAATTGTTTAAATATATCCGGGAATTTTCTTGCTAAAGGGCCAACTACAAATGCTGATGAAAGCAGTAAGATTCCGGCAAGAGAAATCCCTTTATTAAAAACAATCATAAAAAATGAAAAATTTAATCCCTTAAATAAGTGATATCTAATTATCGCATAAGAAATTGATAATACAGAAGTCCAAATGATAAATGTGATTGATTTTCTGTCCATAAAAGAATCTGAAAAATAGGGAATGAAATACTTTGAAGAAATATATTAATTATTTTTTTTACAGCAACTCAACGTTTTATTCCATATTTTCTATTAATACATTTACAAATGTTTTTATCTTTAGAGTACTAATATATTGAAAGAGCATCCACAAACAAATTGGCGTTATCGAATTTTCGCATCGACTTGGCTCTCTTATGCAGGATTCTATTTTTGTAGAAAACCTTTTTTTATTGCCAAACCAGCATTGGCAGAAGAACTATCTTGGGATCCATCATTATTGGGAATTATTGGAACAGCCTATCTTATAGCCTATACCATTGGTCAATTCATAATGGGATGGTCCGGGACAAAATGGGGACCGCGAATATTATTATTAAGTGGAATGGCGCTTTCAGTTATCGTGAATTTCATGTTTGGCATTACAAATTCTTGGATAACATTTACACTATTAATGGTGATAAACGGTTTTGCCCAATCTACTGGTTGGTCCAATAATGTAGCAGCCATGGCACCATGGTTTACACGTAAAGAGCGTGGAACTGTTATGGGGTTTTGGGCCACGAATTATCAAATTGGTGGTGTTTTAGCTAGCGCTCTTTCAGCTTGGGCATTAGCGAAATATGGTATTCAATGGTCTTTCTGGGCTGGTTCAATTGTTTTATTAGGTATTTGGATCTTCTTTTTGTTCAATCAGCGAAATAAGCCCGAAGATGTTGGACTCCAAGCAATTGATCAAATTGACGATGAACGCCCGAATAATAATAAATTTGGAATCGGTTGGAGTTCTGAAGTTTGGACGAATATTCTCTTAGTAGGCGGTTTTTATTTTTTTGTGAAATTTATTCGATATGCCCTTTGGTCTTGGACACCATTCCTTTTATATCGTGATTATGGACTTGCATTGGATGATGCCGGTTATCTTTCAACAGCATTTGACTTAGCCGGTGCCTTCGGTGTAATTGCAGCTGGATATATTTCAGATAAATATTTTTCTGGTCGTCGCGCGAAAATCAGTTTTTACTTTATAATAGGTATGGCAGGGTCCACAGCACTTCTTTATATGCTTGGACCAACCAGCTTGATTTATTTCGGTATCAGTTTAGCTCTGGTCGGCTTCACATTATACGGTCCGGATGCACTCATGACTGGAGCGGGTGCTATTGAAGTCGGCACCTTACGTAGTGCAGCTTTAGCTGCCGGAATAATTAATGGATTGGGTGCAATTGGATCCGTTGTTCAAGAATTATTATTAGGGTCTATTTTAGACTCATCCGGTGCAGGAACCGTTTTTGCAATTCTTTTAGCATCAGCCATTTTTGCTGCATTTTTTTTATATTTAGTATTGTTAAGAAATACAAGCGGAAAAGCAAATTTATAATGTCAAATAATATTCTTCAAGTCGTTTCTCCAGTGGATGGTAGTAAATACGTTGAACGTCCTTATCATACAAATAATCAAATTGATTCTATCTTAACCCAAGCAGTCACAGCACAAAGAGATTGGCGACAAACATCTTTAGATGATCGTAAAACAATTATGAAATTATTTGTCAAATTATTTACGGATAATTCTGAAACCATATCAAAAGAATTATCCTGGCAAATGGGTCGCCCCATTCAATATGCTCCAGGAGAAATCAGTGGAACAGAAGAACGAGCATTGGGTATGATCGATTTAGCTGAAAATGCACTCCAAGATATTCAAATTGAAAAAAAAGGTGGATTTAATCGATTTATCCGTCGAGAACCATTGGGTATAATTTTTGTGGTTCCGGCATGGAATTACCCATATTTGATAGCGGCAAATACTGTTGTGCCTGCTTTATTGGCAGGGAATGCCGTTATCCTAAAACATTCAGCCCAAACACCTTTATGCGCAGAACGTTTTTATGAAGCCTTTAAAAAGGCGGGACTCCCAGATGGATTATTTCAATTTTTGCACCTAACACATGATTCTACAGCTAAAGTTGTAAAAGATAATCGAATTGATTTTGTTGCATTTACAGGTTCTGTTTCCGGGGGACATACGATTCAAAAAATTGCATCTGAAAGATTCATTGGCGTGGGACTTGAACTTGGTGGGAAAGACCCTGCTTATGTTAGGTCAGATGCCAATTTAGATTTCGCTATTGAAAATTTAGTGGATGGTGCATTCTTCAATTCGGGGCAATCCTGCTGTGGAATTGAGCGCATTTATGTTCACGAAAACCATTTTTCTTCTTTTGTTGATGGCTTTGTTGACTTAACAAATCAATATATATTGGGAAATCCATTAGAACAGGCAACAACGTTGGGCCCCATGGCAAAATTAAGTGGCGTCAATTTGGTGAAAAACCATATAGAACAAGCCAAGTCTTCTGGCGCAAAAACATTAATCGATTGGGACCAATTTGAAGGACAAGAATTAGGACCCCATTATATTCCCCCGCAAGTTTTAATCAATGTAAATCATAATATGGGTGTCATGATGGAAGAATCATTTGGCCCTGTTGTGGGTATAATGCCTGTAAAAAATGATGCAGAAGCTATTCACCTTATGAATGACAGTCCTTTTGGGTTGACTGCATCCATTTGGTCAGAAAATGAAGATGAATCCATAACCATAGCAAATCAAATTGAAACGGGAACATGTTTCATGAATCGATGCGATTATTTGGATCCATATTTATCTTGGGTTGGCGTGAAAGATTCTGGTCGTGGTTGCTCCTTATCTCAAGTTGGGTTTGAACAATTAACTCGCCCCAAATCGTATCACTTAAGAAATAACACTAAATGAAAAAATCAGCCACAAAGAGCGCCAAGAAACACGAAGATAAAATAAAAACAATATCTTTTGTCAGTTTTAGCGAAGCACACTTTATATGGCGATGATATAATATTATGCCAAATCAACGACACAGCTATTTTTACCCCACCCGTGTAGAATATGGACCGGGTGTGGCGCAGGAATTACCACTCATGGTAAAAGAAACTGGATTTACGAAAGGACTTTTAGTAACAGACCAAGGATTGGAATCCACTGGAATACCAAAAAAAATTCGACAAGTATTCTATGAATCTGGAATTGAGCTGATTACCTTTAACGATGTGAAATCAAACCCAACCTGTAACAATGTGTATAATGGAACTAATTTATATAAAGCAAGTGGCGCCCAGTTCATTGTTGCTCTTGGTGGTGGCTCCCCTATGGATGTAGGAAAAACAATTAAGGTAATGGCAACCCATGACGGACCCTTAGAACAATATGATGATACCTTAGGTGGAGATAAACTTATACAAAATACCATGCCGCCTTTTTATGCGATACCAACAACGGCAGGCACGGGTAGTGAAGTGGGACGAAGTAGCGTAATTACAGTGAAAGCTACAAACAAAAAGACCATCATATTTTCTCCATATATGCTGCCTGATATTGCCATTCTTGATCCAGAATTAACTGTTGGTTTACCGCCAGGATTAACAGCAGCCACGGGTGTAGATGCATTTGTTCATAATTTAGAAGCATATTGGGTTGATGCATTTCATCCTTTTGCTGATGGTATTGCGTTAAAAGGGATGGCCTTATGTTTTGAAAACCTTGAAAAAGCTGTCGAAAATGGCCAAGATATTTCAGCTCGAGGGAATATGCTTATGGGTTCATCCATCGGAGCAACTGCTTTTCAAAAAGGTCTGGGTGTAAATCATTCCATCGCCCATGCGTTAGGTGTTTATTATGATATTCATCATGGACTTGCAAATGCGGCTTTATTAATTGGAACAACAAAATACAATATTGAAGATAATAAATCTAGAAAACGATTTGAATCTCTCGGCTCAATTTTTGGAGTTAAGAATGATGCTGGCATCATTCTTGATATAATAGAAAGTTGGCTAAATAGACTAAAACTCCCGACCGACCTAAAATCATTTAATATAGATAAAACTGATTTGGAGAAAATTGAGACATATGCTTTATCTGATCCTACGTGTCCTACCAATTCAAGAAAAGTACAGAGTGGTGATATTGTTCGTATTTTAGAAAGACTTATTTAAAAATGAGCCACCAAGTACACCAAGGAACACGAAGAATAAGATGACATATTTTTTCTTTGTGGATCTCCGTGCTCTTTGTGGCTAAAATGAGAAATGGAAAATGATTAAAGGCATTACATTTGATTTATGGGATACTGTATTTATTGATGATTCAGATGAGACCAAACGTGCAAAAGCAGGCCGACCTTCAAAAGCCATTGAGAGGCGACAGTTGATACATTCATTCGTGTCAAAACAAACGAATCTGTCTTTAGAAATAATTAGTCAATCCTATGACAATGCGGATAAAGAGTTTAAGGAAGTATGGCATAATGAACATATTACATGGCCCGTACATCATCGGTTGAGTCGTATTTTAAATAAATTAAATGTGAACCTTTCTGAACAGGACATGAATGAATTGGTTCGTGCTCATGAAGAAATGGAATTAGAGTTTAGACCTGATTTTATTCCTGGAATTCATGATGCAATAACGAAATTATCAAAAGTTTATCAATTAGGCGTTATTTCTGATGCTATTTTTAGTCCTGGCCGTGTACTACGTCAATTATTGAAAGATGAAGGAATTCTAAATTATTTTGAAATATTTGCATTTTCTGATGAAGTAGGTCATTCAAAGCCACACAAATCTATGTTCCAACATGCATGGAATGGTCTTAACCTTCTACCCAAGGAAATAGTTCACATTGGGGATCGTGAGCACAATGATATTACCGGTCCACATGCATTTGGTATGAAGGCTATTTTATGTACGGCTGCAGTTGATCGAGATAGCACAAATACAAAAGCAGACGACAAATTTAATGATTATTCTGAATTGCCAAATATATTAGAGGAGTTGAAAAACACATAAATGAAATTTCTCATTTTAGACGGATATTCAAAAGAAAGTCGTGATCAATTTGATGGCGTTGGTATGATGTTAGCCGGAAAACTATACCAAAAAATGCTTCATTCTCATTTACCCAATGCGGAATCAAATATTTTATACACAAGTGACGAAGGCACAGTTTTACCTACATTAGAAGAATTAAAACTTTATGATGGTATCCTATGGCCTGGATGTAATTTGACTGTGTATCATGAACAAGATGAACGCGTTCAACGTATGATTACCCTTGCGGATTTAGGATTTGAATCAGGCACTCCCCAATTCGGAAGTTGTTGGGCAGCACAAATAGCTGTACATGTAGCAGGGGGAAAGGTGGAAAAACATCCAAAAGGACGAGAAATGGGTGTCGCAAGAAAAATCTATTTAACGGAAGCAGGGAAGAGCCATCCAATGTATAATAACAAACCACCAGTTTTTGATGGATTTATCAGCCATGATGATGAAATTACAGAAATGCCAAAAGGGGCGGTGGTATTAGCTTCCAACGATTTTACTTCTGTCCAGGCTGTGGAAGTGAACTATAAGAATGGATCATTTTGGGCAGTTCAATACCATCCAGAATATGATTTAAAAGAGATGGCAAGACTCATTGTCGCTCGTGAAGAAAAACTCACATCCGAAGGTTATTTTAATTCTCATGATGATATGGTGAGTTATACCAATACACTCGAATTAATTGCGAATGACCCATCTCGTAAAGATTTACGTTGGATGGCTGGGATCGATGATGATTTAATAAAAAGTGATATTCGTCAATGTGAATTTGTAAACTGGTTAAGTTTTGAAGTACTGAAAAACAATTAAATGGAGTAAAAAGTGATGCTAAAGAAACTATCATTAATTGCAATATTAATACCTGGATTCGTTTACTCTTCCCAGTTGCCGGATGAATCAATCCATAATAATAATTTATTTAATGGATTAAACCTAGAAGGATGGGAAGTCCACGGCACAGAAAACTGGTATGTTGAAATGGGTGAATTAGTGTGTGAAAGTGGTCCAGATCATGAATACGGTTATCTTTCCACTATCAAACAATACAAAGACTTTGATTTATCGCTTCTTTTTAAACAGGAATCAGATGGAAACAGCGGTGTATTTTTTCGGTCCACATTTGAAGGTACAAAAGTAACCGGTTGGCAAGTTGAAGTGGCACCTAAAGGAAAAGATACAGGCGGTATTTATGAATCATACGGCCGCGGTTGGCTAGAAAAAATCCCAGAGAGCAAAGAATCGGTTTTAGCTCAAGGCAGCTGGAATAAACTTCGCATAAAAGTAATTGGTGACCGCGTTCAAACGTGGCTCAATGGTATTAAAATGGTTGATATGAACGATCCGAAAATTGGTAAAGGTGTAGGTTCCATTGCACTTCAAATCCATTCAGGTGATAATGTTCGTGTACGCTGGCGGGATATTCAATTGACGGAATTTGTCAATGTAGCTTCTTCCATAATCGATTTTCATTCTCTTTCCGATCCTGAACAAATTCAATTATTATCATCCCTGCATCCTTACGCTAATGAACCAAACGTCAAAAAAGTTATTCTTTCTTCAATCAATAATAAGAATCAAAATATTCGACTTGTTGCCTTGGATTTAGCAGGACAAATACCAGACCCAAAAGTTGTGAAAATTTTGGCATCCCATGCTGCTAAAAGTAATGGTGAAGAAAAAATAGTTGCACAAAATAGTTTATATAATTTGAATGGGTCAAAAATAGATAGCGCCATTCAATCCGGCCTATCCAATCGAAATTCCGATATAAAGGTTGAATTTATTCGTGCTGTTGGTGAAAGGCGGATTAATAACAGCATCAAAACCATTCTAAAATTAGCGACAAATAAAAATGGTAATGTTCGTTTAGAAGCGGTAAAAACTTTGAAAGTCATAGCATCAAAACCTTATTTGGAAGATTGCATTCAGTTATTGGTTAGCGCAAAAACCGATTCAGAACGGACTGAATTAGAAGGAACCATCAATGGGTTAATGATGACAAGTTCTTCAAAAATAGATATCAAATTAATGGTAGATGCTCTCAAGAAAACCAAAGAACAGAAAGCGCGTTTATCTTTTATTCGTATTCTTGGGAAACACAAAGATAGTGAAACGTTAAAAACACTAACAACATTATTAAACGACCCATCTTCAGATGTTCAAATAGCGGCCATCATTGCTTTATCAGGCTGGAACGACGACCAGCCCCTTTCTTCCATAATGGATATCTTGGCATCTTCTAATGATCCCGATCAACGAATATTGGCTGCCGAAGGTGCCGTAAAACTGATTGGCGTGGAACTTTATCGTCCTGTTGATGAAGCTATCAAATTGTATGGAAAAGTATTTTCTTCTTGCCAAAATGAAAATGAGACTAAAGCAGCATTGCGTGGATTACACGGTATTAAAACTATCGAAGCATTTTATACAGCAGAGGATTTTCTTAAAGATAATGCATTAATCGAACATGCAGAAGCAGCTTGTCTCGCAATTGCCAATAATATTCAATCCCTTTACCCCAATGAATGTGGCGCCGTTATTGAAAATATTATAACCGATTCATCTAACGATCAACATAGCCAACTTGCACAGGCTGTGCTTAATAATATTCAAAAGTTGGAAGATTATATTACAGAATGGGTCATGTCTGAACCTTTTATGATATCGGGACAAAGTATGTATGCCACAGAATTTGCACCTGAAAAGGATAGGGATGCTTATTCTTTATGGCGAAAAGTACCTGCTTTTTCAGATCCAAATAATTATTGGCATGTAGATTTGACTGGACTGAAAACAAGTTTGGTTGCTGTGGTATATCTTAAAACAAAAGTTTGGTCGGAAATTGATCAGACGGTTCGGCTGGAAATGGGAAGTAATGACGGAATCAAAGCATGGATGAATGATGATATGGTTCATTTACATTCCGTAGCTCGTGGTGTTACGCCAGGCGATGATGTAGTTGAAGCACAATTAAACAAAGGCTGGAATACACTTCTACTTAAAATTATCAATGAAGGCGGTGGCGGATGGGGCGCTTGTGCTCGATTACGAAGAATAGACGGTGGACATCTTGCTAATGTAAAATATGAACGATAAAAAAATAAACAGACGGCAATTTATTAAATCATCCAGCGCTTTAATAGGCGCTGCAGCAATACCCATGTTTATTTCTGCACGAGCTTTAGGACGAGATGGCCATACTGCCCCAAGCGACCGAATCATTATGGCATCCATTGGCTTGGGTGGCCAAGGTCGTGTGGATCTTCGCAATCTTATCCATAAAGATGGTGTTCACTTCGTGGCCGTTTGTGATGTAGATCGTGCAAACTTAATGCGAGGAAAAAGTATAGTAGATGCTACGAACGATAATGAAGATTGTGCTTTGTATTCTGATTTCAGGGAATTACTCCAACGAACAGATTTAGATGCTGTTCATATTGCGACGCCCGATCATTGGCACGCCACTGCGGCTATTGCTGCTGCAAAATCTGGCTTGGATATTTATAGTCAAAAGCCACTGACACGAACCATTCAAGAAGGTCGAGCTTTATGCAATGCGGTGGAGCAATATAATGTTATTTTTCAAACGGGGACCCAACAGCGTTCTGATGAGCGGTTTCGATTGGCTTGTGAATTAGTCCAAAATGGACGCATAGGAAAAGTACATCATGTAACCGTAGGCATTCCTGCAGGAAAAGCAGCCATGGAACCCCACCCTATCGTTCCAGTACCAGACGGATTGGACTGGAATTTCTGGCTGGGACCGGCACCGAAAGTTCCTTATCGGAAAATTGCCCATTATAGCTGGCGCTACATTCAGGATTATAGTTTTGGCGGACTGACCGATTGGGGTGTCCATCATATTGATATCGCCCAGTGGGGCTTGGGAGAAGATCGTTCTGGTCCTGTGGAAGTGGAAGGCACGGGCACGATTCCAAAAGAAGGCATGTTTAATGTGCCAATCGATTTTAATCTGAATTATAAATATAAAAATGGAATTCATTTGAATGTTGCTAATCGTGGCAATAAAGGCGGTGCTACTTGGTATGGAGATAAAGGTTGGGTGAATGTAAGTCGGGGACAGATTTCAGCAGAACCGTCCAGCATATTACAAGAATGGATTGCTCCCAACGAGATTCATCTGTACGACAGCAAAGATCATTACCAAAATTTTGCAGATTGCATCCGATCTCGAAAAGAAACGATTACGCCATGTGAAGTTGGGCATCGGTCCACTTCTGTTCCCAATTTGGGTGAAATCGCTATCACGACTGGACGAAAACTCACTTGGGATCCGGACAAAGAAATTTTCCCTAACGATCCAGAAGCAAATCGACTTTTATCCAGACCCATGAGAGCACCATGGACTATTTGACCCGAAATAGAATCGCCATATGGATTTTTTCCATATCCCTTCTCTTGGCAGTAAAGCCACCACACAAAGTCTTAATAGTAACCGGGCATAATAATCATAAATGGGAAGTCAGTTCCGTTGTCTTTAAACAGATTTTGGAGCAAACTGAATTATTTTCTGTGGACATGGCTATTCGTCCACCTTTGAGTCAAGAAATAGAAATATTTCATCCAAACTTCAATAAATATGATGTGGTATTTTTAGATTATAATGGTGCATCATGGCCCAAAGAAACTCAAGATGCCTTTGTGGATTATGTGAAATCCGGTGGCGGTGTTGTATTAGTCCATGCAGCCAATAATTCTTTTGGAGACTGGCCCGAATATTTAGACATCATTGGCCTTGGTGCTTGGGGTGATCGGGATGAAAAGGATGGCCCCTATATATATTGGCAGGATGGAAAATTCATTCGGGACATGACTCCCGGGGAAGCCGGTGGACACGGTCCCCAACATGAATTTCAGGTCATTAACCGTGATATGGATCATCCCATTACAAAGGGATTACCAGAAAAATGGATGCGCGGCAGAGATGAGTTGTACAGCCATCTGCGTGGGCTCGGAAAAAATATGCAGATTTTGGCAACTGCTTATTCAAATCCCGCAGATCGAAACGGCAGTGGCCGACACGAGCCCGTAATGATGACTATAGATTATGGAAAGGGGCGTGTCTTTCATACGCCATTGGGTCATGTAACCGGCACTGTACCCTATCGTTCTTTAGAATGTGGTGGATTTATTACTGTAATTCAGCGTGGTACAGAATGGGCTGCTACGGGGAATGTAACTCAAGAAATTCCATTGGATTTCCCTGATGCTGTGACGGTTCGGAGTTGGGAAAAATATTTTGAACCAAATTTTGACGCTGTACTGGAAAGCATAAAGAATTATAATTACGGAGATAACCGTAAAAACCTAACGGTTATTGAAGATATGATTCGGGTTGCACATCGAAATCCGAATTATCTGTCCCGAATTGAAAAATCATTGGTTTCATTTTTACTGTCGGATGCATCCACTCCTGCCAAGCAGGTGATTGGGAAATATTACAGTCTTATTGCTGATCCTTCTTCAGCCGAATCAATCGCAAAATTATTCAATGACCCTAATCTTTATGAAACGGCTTTATATATTTTAAAAAGAATCCCCGGTGAATCTACAAATGCTCTTCTACGGGGAAAATTATCAGTTGTGAATGATAATGTAAAAATAAGCATTATTAATACGCTTGGCGCAAGACAAGATAGGAATGCTGTTTCAATATTGAAAAAATATATCTGGTCAAATAATATTGATATCGCTACTGCTTCCGCTACTGCGTTGGGAAATATCGGCACTTGGAAAGCAGCAAAAATATTAAAGAAATCACTCAAAAGAGTCGCCGAAACTCAACGGGAAACTCTAGTGAATGCGTACCTTGAATGTGGAAATCAATTGCTCAAATCCGGAGAAATTAAAAAGGCAAAAAAAATATTCACTCAATTAAGCCGCCCCAATGAAAATCCTGTTATCCGATCGGCTGCCATTCGTGGATTGATCCAATCATCACCGGGAAAGGCAGGATTCATCATTCTGAAGGCATTAAAGGAATCGGAACCAAAAATAATTTCCACAGCTATTTCGTCCATTTCACTACTTACAAACTCCGATGATATTTCAATCGTTGCCAAAAGTGTAAATCACTTGCCTGTGAATGGACAGATACAACTTATTTCTGCTCTTTCACCATTTTGGGGTTACCCCACAGTCTTCTTAACCATCAAGTTAGCCACAGAAAGTGAAAATGATGCTGTTCGTTTGGCAGCATTAGATGCATTGGGAGATATTAATTTAGAATCGTCCGTTACCTTGCTTGCAGATGTCTCCGCTCATGGGAAAGGCAAAGAACATACTATCGCACGAAACAGTTTATACAGACTTAATGGCAACAATATTAATGATATAATTCTATCCAATATTCCAAATGCCAAAGAAAAAGTGAAAATAGAACTCATACGAGCCGTTCAAAAAAGGCGAATTATTAAAGGTGCTGATTTAATGTTGAATTTGGCAAATAATACCAACGCTTCACTTCGGGTTGAATCTGTAAAAGCACTTCGTTTTATTGCAAGTAAACCACACATTTTTGAAATGGTAAATCTGCTGAAACATTCAAAATCAGATAGAGATCGAGATGAATTGGAAAAAGCAATTGTCATCATGGCAGAACGAAATAACCTAAATGATTCTGTAGGTTTAGAAATTATGAATCAATTGGATGCTATTTCATTCATGCCAAAACAAACGGCCATTCATATCTTAGGCCAACTGGGATACGAACCAGCTTACGAATCTCTACTTGGGTTTTTAAATCATGACGAAAAAAACATTCGAAAATCTGCTATTAAAGCTTTATCCGAATGGAAAAATGATTCACCACTTCCCATATTATTTGATGTGACGGAAAATGCCAAAATCCAAGGTCATAAAACATTAGCACTTCGTGGAATAATCAGGCTCATCGAATTAGAAAGTGACCGCACTACAGAAACAACGAATGAATTATATAAACGGGCCATGGCTTTGGCAACTAATATTCAAGAGAAAAAAGCCGTTTTATCTGGACTATCGAAGGTCATGTCCATAACAGCATTTCAAATGGCCGAAACCTACTTACTTTTGGCAGATATAAAAGCAGAAGCTGCTTCATCCTGCATTAGTATTGCCAATGGAATTCACACCGAACATCCTATCGAATGCAAATCTGTCTTGATAAACATCATTTCGGATATATCTAATGAATCGATTCAAGAGAATGCACAGTTAGTTTTAAATCAGATTGAGATCTTTGATGATTATATAACAGAATGGCGCATGTCTGAACCCTTTATGGCTACGGATAAAAGTATTTTTAATACGAAATTTGGCCCAGAGTTAGCTATTTATAGAAACTGGACAATCGCGCCTAAACTTTCTGATCCAAACCGGTATTGGTATGTGGATTTTGCTAAAATAATTAAAAGTATGGTGGCAGCTATTTATATGGAAACAGAGTTTTGGTCCGATGAAGAACAAACGGTTCGCTTGGAAATGGGTAGCAATGATGGCATTAAAACTTGGCTGAACGGTCAAGTAGTTCACGTAAATGATGCAAGTCGTGGTGTTACCGCAGGGGAAGATGTAAAAGAAGTCACTTTGCAAAAAGGTAAAAATACTTTATTAATGAAAATAGTGAATGAAGGTGGTGGCTGGGGCGGATGCGCCAGATTAAGGCGATTGGATGGTGGGCACTTATCCAATATAAAGATAAATATGCTTAAAGAATAAATTCTCAATTAGGGCCTAAATCTTATGAAACAACAATTCAAATATCTATATCCATTCATCCTTTTTTTAAATCTGTTTCACTTTGTATTTGGTGCCAATATTAAATATCCCATTGGAATACCGGGGACACATGTTACTTATACCGTAAAGAACAATAGCCTGCCAAAATCAGTTGTAAAACAAATTTATATCACCCTGGGTGAAGTGGAAAATCACAATAATAATGATTATCAATGGTTACAAATAGTCGGTACGAAAAATAATAACCACTCCTACTCAATTTGGGCTCTTTCATCTGAATATCCATCATTATCAAGGGATATTGCTCAAGAGCATATGTTGCGCTACATTATTCAAAAAAGAAATGAAAAACCCATCGAATTTTCTGACGAAAGCCGAGGCAATCCTATCTTGCCTACCACGGGTGCTTGGGAATATTTATTGCCCAGATCGCCAGACAGCGAGAATCCATTTACATCCAATAGTGAAATAGTCTCTCTACTTGGACATGATTATAGACTTACATCATCAGACACTGACCATTCAGTAAAAGAACCAAAATCGCCCCATCTTATAGAACTAACCCCAGACCTGATCATTGGCGTGCCCCACAATCAAAAGATTAAAGATGAAGCGCGTCGCTGGAACGAAACAGATTATGAATATGTTCAGCTGACCAAAGCGAATTATATGGAAATGGTTGCCCATGGAATGAATTATTTCAACGTGAATTCGAAACAGGTGAAATGGGTCGAAAATGAAAATGTTTATTTCTGGGGTATTGGTGGCAAAGATATTTCCTACCCAGAATCCCTTTATCGAAGTAATTATATTGGTCCCGTCATTTTCTTTGATGAACCCATGGTTGTTACGCGAGACCATTCCATGCGCCCCATGTTTCAAGAAAATCCTGATTCTCGCAAGACAGTCACCGTTAACGACTTTTTTGAAGCATTTAAAAAGGTATACCGTAAAAAGAAATATGTTCATGGTCCTACTTCTCTCATCAATGGATTATCCCAACGAGAAGATGTGGATGTGGGTAATATGAAATTTTTACAACAAAATATTTATTCTTGGGAGACCATGCCAGCGTCCGCATTATATCAATTATCAGAAGGAAATACTTCTCCACCCTATGCCATGGTTTTTGAAACACCTGGACGATTTGGTACAAAACGTATTTTACCCGAACTGAATATGTGCTTCGATTGTCAAATTCCTGTAGATAATCCAAAAAATCTCATTAGCATGATGAATGGATTTTTACGGGGCGCCGCTCGAATGACAGACAAAGAATGGGGCATGAGTATTTACGGTCAAGTAAATCGAGCAGATGCACCATGGTATTTAACCCATGCTTATGATCAGGGCGCTACAATTTTTATGTATTGGGACAGTTACCAAATGGCAGCCGTCCCTTACCCCGAATACTTATCCATGAGCAAACATTTGAGAGAACATGCGGAACGGTATCTCAATCGCAATTTGGATAAACTGAAACAAGCAGCAGATGTGGCAATTTTGATTCCCCCGGGCTACAATATGGGGCACGTGAAAATGGGAATCGGCCATATTAGTGGATTAGGAGAATTAAACCGTGAACGCTTAAATACCAAAAGTGTAAAACATGGGACCGTCATGAGCAATTTTTATATAGAAGTTGAACGTTGCCTACGATTGGGAATTGAATTTGATGCATTCTGGAATTTGGATGGATTTGATTTCAGTGAATACAGTGAGATTATCAATATACGTAAAGATGGGAAAGTTGGGGTTATGAAAAATGGAAAAACCACCATTCTTAATTCAGTACGAACTCCAACCCGTTCTGAAGGTAATCCACCAAAATTAGATGTTAATATTCTTGGTGGAAATGTCCAAACGGCAGGAGCTATCACTGTTACAGTGAATGTCGTGGAAGGATCTGCCCCGGTTTATTTTACCCGCGGTGTGAATCATGATGGAATAAACGTAAATCAATATATTCTATGGGAATTATTCGGGCCTGAAGATGAAGATTACACTGCTTTTTGGGATGAACGATTTAATTACACTGTGACAGAAAAGAATAATTCTGTAGATGTGGAATTTAAATTCACGGTCAATCAACCGGGAGAATATCGTTTGCGAGTTGCCACTACCGATTTAGCGGGAAGAAGTAAAGTCGTTTGGAAAAATTTAACAATACGAGGATAAAAGTGAAATTAAAAATCCTACCATTTCTACTATTAATAACTTTTAACGGCTGCCAGCCGCCCATATCCGAAGCAGAAATAATGCATCAAAATATGGAAGAAAATATTGATGCTATCCTACAAAAAATGACATTAGATGAAAAAGTCGAACTCATTGGTGGTGCAGGGTTTAAGACAAAAAGGAATGAAAGACTAAATATTCCAGAACTCATTATGACTGATGGGCCTTTGGGACCCAATTCTGGCGGACCATCTACCAATTATTCATCCATGATAAATTTGGCTGCCAGCTTTGATACCGACCTTATGAGTCGTGTGGCAAACAATATTGGCGAAGAAACTCGTATCAAAGGGTTCAATATGTTGTTAGGCCCTTGTTTAGATATTGCACGCGCACCCCATGGTGGACGTACCTTCGAAAGTTTTGGCGAAGATCCATTCCTTGCATCTCGCATGACAGTAGAATTTGTGAAAGGTGTTCAGTCCAAAAGTGTGGTTACTTGCGCTAAACATTTCGTAGGAAACAATCAGGAATGGAATCGCTTCGATGTAGACTCAAGAATCAGCGATCGCGCATTGCAGGAAATCTATTTTCCACCCTTCAAAGCTGCAGTTAAAGAAGCAGGTGGACTGGCAATTATGACCGCCTATAATCAAATTTTAGGCGATTATGCTTCCGAAAGTAATGCCATGATTAATGATGTACTCAAAGATGAATGGGGATTCACAGGTGCAGTTGTGTCTGATTGGGGTGCGTCGCGTTCATTAGTCAAAATGGCCAACGCAGGATTAGATCTGGAAATGCCCACCGGAAAATATTATAACAAAACTATGATTCCTTCAATTGATTCTGGAATTATTTCTCAAGATAATATTAATGATAAAGTTAGACGAATTTTAAGAGTCATGATGAAAATAGGATTATTTGATTCAAATGATAATCCATATGCTGATGATATTTCCAACACGCCAGAACGACAACAATTAGCATTGGAGACAGCTCAAAAAAGTATCGTATTATTGAAAAATGAAAACAATTTTCTACCTTTAGATAAAGAAAACATTAAGTCCATCGCCGTTGTAGGGCCCAATGGCAATGTGGCTCAAATGCATGCTGGTGGAAGTGGTGCATTAACTGGCCATTACGGCATTTCTCCGTTCGATGGTCTAAAAAATAAATTGGAAGATACTGTTGATATTCAGTTTGAGCGGGGTGTGGCTGTGGACAGCAAAGAATTACCCATCGCGGGACCGGAATATTTTCAATTAGACGATGGTAGTCCAGGTATTTATGCTGAATATTTTAACAATAAAGAACAAGAAGGCGATCCCGTTTTAACACGTGTTGAAAAAGATATTAATAATGATTGGGGCTATGGTGGGAGCCGCGACCCAAATAATATGGGATCTCCCGACCCAGATATTGTAAACATGGATAAATGGTCTGCACGATGGACAGGAAAATTCGTCTCTCCTGGGGAAGGGTGGTACGAAATCGGACTCCGCTCTGATAATGGTGTACGGATGTATTTGGATGGGAAAAAAGTATTAGACTATTGGATTGATTCCAAACCAGGTCAATTCAAAATTATTCGATTCAAATTTGAAAAAGACCATTTATATGATCTGCAGGTGGACTTCTATGAAAATATTGGTAGTTGCCGTTGCAAACTGGGGTTTGCGCCATTTAATCCGGGGAATGTTCAAGACAAGGCAATTGCCATTGCAAAAAATGCTGATGTAGTGATCATGGCAATGGGACTCGATATGTTCATGGAAGGCGAAGCCGTAGATCGAGATCAGCTGGGATTACCCATCGACCAAGTGAATCTAATCAAAGCTGTGACGAAGGTAAATCCCAATGTTGTAGTGGTACTCAATAATGCCACTCCTATTTTGATGAATGATTGGCTGAATGAAATTCCAGCTGTAGTGGATGCATTTTATCCGGGGCAAGAAGGCGGAAACGCATTGGCGGATATTTTATTTGGAGATGTAAATCCTTCAGGGCGCCTTCCACTCACCTTTCCTAATAGATGGGAAGATACACCTGTGACAAACACCTATCCCGGTGTCAAAGCATTCGCAGAATACTCTGAAGGCATTTTTATGGGGTACCGCCATTATGATAAAAATAATGTAATACCATTATTCTCTTTTGGTCATGGACTTTCATACACGCAATTTGAATATAGTGATTTAGTCATTGATAATGTCCGAGCTAACCCCGGTGGTCAAATGTATATTATTTCAGCAACTATAAAAAATACGGGGAAAACTTTTGGTGAAGAAGTGGTTCAAGTTTATGTGAGTGATGTAGAATCAAGTGTTGAACGAGAACCAAAAGCATTGAAAGGATTTCAACGTGTAGCTTTAAATCCGGGAGAATCAAAAACAATCGCAATAACATTAAATCGCGACGCATTTACATTTTATCATCCGGAACAAAAGAAATGGGTCATAGAATCAGGAAAATTTGACATCTTGGTTGGCAGTTCATCCCGTGATATTCGAATGAGTTCTCCATTTACATTTTCAGAATAATTTTTTAAAGAGAAATAAAATGACTAATAAACTTACAAAGCTATTATTGACAATAGCGCTTTTTCCAGTTTTATCCATAGCAGAAGAACCATCCGTTGCTAAAAATATAATTGTACTTAAAGAAAAAGATCGTTTTGGTGGCTGGCCTGCCAACCACGGCATCTGGAATTGGGGAGATGAAATTGTGGTCGGATTTGCTTGGGGCCATCATGATGATAGTAATGAAGGTGGGCACCCTATAAAAGGACCTACATCCAATCGTCAAGCTCGAAGTATGGATGGTGGCGAAACCTGGGTTATTGAAGAACTTTTGGTCATTGGCCCTGATGGTTCAACAGGTGGAGATGCTTTTGATTGCGAAGGTGGCATTAATTTCAATCACCCCGATTTTGCATTCAAGTTTTCTCCGGGGAATGCTCGATTTTATTATAGTACCGATCGTGCAAAAAATTGGATCGGACCTTTTAAATTCCCATTATTTGGCCGAACAGAAATTATGGCACGCACCGATTATATTATAAATGGAAAACATGATATGAATGTGTTTCTCACGTCACCAAAAGATGATGGAGTTCAAGGATGGCCGTTTTGTGCTCGCACTATTGATGGTGGCAAAACATGGGAGTTGATAGGATGGATTGGTCCACAGCCACCAATAGAATCATATGGGTATGCCATTATGCCTTCCACTCTGCGATTAAATAGTGGTGCATTCTTAAGTATCATTCGCCGGGGTGGATTTTTTGATGGAACCAAGCGCTGGTGGCTTGAAGCATTTCTATCAGCAGATGATGGAAAAAGCTGGCATGCGTTGAAAGAACCATATATTGATAACTTTGGAAATCCGGCTCATATGATTCGCCTGAAAGATGGTAGAATTGCTCTTACCTATGGCTGGAGAAAACCTTCATTTTTTGGTGTTCGTGCTAAAATAAGTAATGATGACGGCGTCACTTGGGGGGATGAGTTTGTTGTTCGTGGAGATGGAGATGTGTGGGATTTAGGTTATCCACGAACGGTGCAACGACCGGACGGAATGTGTGTGTCTGTTTATTATTTTAAAGATAAATCTGGCAAGGAACGGCACATTGCTGCCACTATTTGGAACCCAGGATTAAAAGAATAAGAAACAGGGATTAGATTCGACAATAAAGGAGAAACTTATGTCAGACACAAAAAGAAGTAAACCCATTTCACGTAGAAACTTTATCGCCACCACCGGCGTGCTGGCTACTGGCTCAATTTTAGCAAACCCTATACATTCATTTATGGAAGGTTCATCCAGCAAAAAAATTCGTCTTGCTCTTGTCGGAACTGGAAAACGCGGAACAGGTATGTTTGGGGAAACGCTAAAAAACCAATATTCGGATTATGTCGAATTTGTTGGCTTAAGTGATAAAAATATCGGTCGACTAAAATATGCTCAAAAATATATTGGCACTGATTGTCCCATCTTTACAGATTTCGAAGAAATGATGCGAACCACAAAACCAGATGTTTTGGTGGTAACCACAACGGATTCTACTCATGATACATTTATCATCAAAGGTATGGAAATGGGGGCCGATATCATCAGTGAGAAACCTATGACAACGGATGAGCATAAATGCCAAGCTATATTAGATGCCGAAAAGAGAACCGGGAAAAAAGTTACAGTTACTTTTAATTATCGGTATGCACCCTATAAAATGAAAATTAAAGAATTAATGATGGAAAAAAGAGTCGGCGATATTGTATCTGTAGATTTCCATTGGTATCTCAACACGTACCACGGTGCATCATATTTTCGCAGATGGCATGGTGAACGAAAGAATTCGGGAACACTTTTGGTCCATAAATCAACGCACCATTTTGACCTTTTAAACTGGTGGCTCGACTCTGAACCTGAGATGGTTTTCGCTTTGGGCGATTTGGAATTCTACGGTAAAAACAATTCTTTTCGTGGTAATAGATGCCTTGATTGTGAGTTTAAAACAGAATGCGGGGATTACTATTATGACATTAAAACAAGATCCCATAATATGAAATTATATGTTGAGAATGAAAAGTATGATGGCTACATCCATGATGGTTGCATATGGCGCAAAAATATTGATATTTACGATAAAATGAGTTTACAGATTAAACATGCAAATAAGGTTTTAACTAATTATTCTCTCACAACCTATTCACCCTATGAAGGATTTCGTATTTCCTTTAATGGAACGAAAGGTCGCATCGAAGCTTGGGAAGGGATTCCTTGGCAAAATAATAATAGAGATCAACGTAATGTGTATGCTACAGAAATGAGTCAGAAAAAGGACGCCAAGACTAAAAAATATGATCCAATTATGGTTATGGATAATTTTGGAGAGTATGAAGAAATTCGGGTTCCCCATTATTCAGGTGGCCACGGTGGCGGAGATAGTCGATTACTTAATTATCTGTTCATTAATCCTGATGCACCAGACCCACTGGGTCTTAATGCAGGAACACGTGATGGATCCATGTCAATATTAACAGGTATAGCAGCTCGAAATAGTATTGAAAGTAAAAAACCTATCTTTGTAAATGATTTAACAGATTTAACTCCAAGGGCGAAAAAAAGATAGTTTAACTGCTTTAGTCATGACAATAATCATTTAATCAAATAGAGAGACAAAAAATGAACCATAGATTGAATATCTTTTGTGTGAATTACTTTCGTAGCCCGAAGGTGAAATAAAATGAAATTGAAAATATTCATATTAACTTTTTCTGCTTTTGCCACAATAATATTGACGAGTTGTAATAAGACCCAACCCCAAAAAGTATCTGATAGCCCTTTTTATAATGTACTTGATTACGGAGCAGTTGGGGACGGACAAACGAATAATACCAAAGCAATAAACACTGCAATTGAAACGGCTGTGAAGAACGGTGGCGGAACAGTATTTTTTCCAGCCGGAGATTATCTTTCATTTACCATTCATTTAAAAAGTAAAATTACACTCCATCTCGATCAAGGTGCAGTGCTGATTGGAGATAAAGAAGTAAATGGTGTAGGATATGATTTACCAGAAAAAGAAACTTGGTATTCAAAATTTCAGGACTTTGGGCACAACTATTGGAAGAATAGTTTGATTTATGGCGATAGTTTGCGAGATATTGCTATCACAGGTGAAGGAATGATTTGGGGAAAAGGATTACAAACACACGATAAGCCAGAGCTCATTGGATCCGGAAATAAAGCCATTGCCCTAAAAAATTGCGTTAATGTTACCATTAAGGATATTTCTATACTTCATGGCGGTCATTTCTGTATTTTAGCCACAGGCGTCGATAATTTAACTATTGATAATGTACGGGTCGATGCCGACAGGGATGGATTTGACATTGATGCATGTAAAAATGTTCGAATTTCAAACTGTATTATTAATTCCCCCACAGATGATGGCCTATGTTTAAAATCTTCTTTTGCATTGGGCTATGCCCGTGATACAGAAAATGTGACTATTACCAACTGCCAAATATTTGGCTATGATGAAGGGTCATTACTCGATGGCACATGTACGACTAATTTTATCGATGAAGCACCCGGGGTTAATCATTGCATTACAGGTCGTTTGAAATTCGGTACAGAGTCCAACGGTGGATTTAAAAATATCACGGTTTCTAATTGTGTTTTTGAGCACTCACGTGGCATCGCAATTGAAACGGCTGACGGTGGATCTATAGAAGATATTTTAATCAATAATGTTACCATGCGCGATATAACCGAAACACCCCTTTTCATCCGGCTCAATGCCCGAATGCGTGGTCCAGATGGGATACCCGTAGGTACGATTAAACGTGTGACAATTAGTAATTTCAATGTGTACGATGTAGGCGGACGTCCAAAACAACCTGGGTTGGGTGCAGCGATGATTATGGGAATTCCTGGACATTATATTGAAGATTTAACCTTAAGCAATATTCGTATATATTTCCGTGGCGGCGGGACAAAGGATTTGATAAATAAAGAAGTTCCGCAAAATATTGATACGTATCCAGACCCTTATCGATGGGATTCCATGCCAGCTTACGGATTCTATTTCCGGTATGTAAAAGGATTGAGAGTAAACAATATCGTATTACGCACTTTGAATAAAGATGAACGGCCTGCCTTTATTTTAGATGATGTACACGATGCCACCTTTTTTAACATTGATGCTCAACAAGATGAGAATGCACCACAATTCATTCTCAAGAATTCAAGCAACATTTCTATCCACGATGTGAACGGCGTTCAGGATTTAAAAACAGAGAAAATAAGAAAAAAAATCCTTTAATGAAGGTGCACAATCGCAATATCTATCGTGTTCATATCCTTGAAAATTAAATATCTGGAGAAGTAAAATAATGAATCAATTACTTAAGGGCGGAACCCTATTTATTTTATTCACATTAATGAGTTGCATCCCCCAAAAAAGGACCCATCAGATTCAAGAAAAACCTTTAGCACTTATTCCTAAACCAAACTCAATTCAATTATTGGACGAAAGTTTTGACTTAATGGGGTTACGTGGAATTGCAACATTACATGGCTCTGATATAGAAAAAAATATAGGTAAACTTTTTATAAACTTATTAAAACCAATAAAACTGTTAGAAAGTAACAAAGATTTTGGGCTTAATAAAATTCTTATAAACTACGACCCTGAATATGATATCCCCGATGAAGGATATGAATTAACAGTTGAAAATCATTCTATTACATTAAAAGCAAGTACACCTTCTGGGCTTTTTTATGGATTTCAAACATTTCGTCAACTCTGTCCACCTGAATTGGAGAAAAATGAATTTCCAATTACTACAAAAATTCAAAATTGTAAAATAGTTGATGAGCCACGATTCAAGTGGCGTGGAATGCATTTGGATGTGGGGCGCCATTTATTTCCATTAGACTTCATAAAAAAGTACATCGATTATTTAGCCATGCATAAAATGAATACCTTCCATTGGCATTTAACAGAAGATCAAGGATGGAGAATTGAAATTAAAAAATACCCACGATTAACAGAAGTAGGTGCCTATCGTGACGAAACATTGATTGGACATATTGGAGATCGACCGGCACAATATGACGGGAAACAGTATGGCGGTTTTTATTCCCAAGATCAAATTAAAGAAATTGTAAGTTATGCCGAAGAACGATTCATTACGGTAGTCCCGGAAATCGAACTTCCGGGGCATTCAGTTGCTGCCTTGGCATCCTATCCTTATCTGGCATGTAACGATGGTGATTTTGAAGTAAAAAAACTATGGGGTATATCGGAAAATATTTATTGTGCAGGGAATGATACAGTATTCACATTTTTAGAAGATGTACTGACAGAAGTTATGGATCTATTCCCTTCCAAGTATATTCATATTGGTGGAGATGAAGCACCCAAAAAGCATTGGAAATCTTGTCCAAAATGCCAAAACCGAATAAAGCTGGAAGGATTGAAAGACGAACATGAACTCCAAAGCTATTTCATTAAACAAATTGAGAAATTCGTCAATAGCAAAGGCAGAAACATTATTGGTTGGGATGAAATTTTAGAAGGCGGGTTGGCACCAAATGCGGCAGTGATGTCTTGGCGTGGAACAAAAGGTGGAATTGAAGCTGCCAAATTAAAACATCCGGTCGTCATGACACCTACCACCTATTGCTATTTTGATTATTATCAAGGAGAGCCAAATCAAGAACCATTAGCAATCGGCGGATTACTTCCGGTAGAAAAAGTGTATGAATATAATCCGATTCCAAAAGAATTAAACCCAGAAGAAGCTAAATATATTTTGGGTGTCCAAGCAAATGTATGGACAGAATATATGCCTACAGGTGACCATGTGGAATATATGCTATTTCCCAGAATATCTGCTTTATCTGAAGTGGCTTGGACGTCGCAAAACAATCGCGATTACAATGATTTTTTCCAACGATTGTCCAACTTTTATTTCCGTTTAGATGCCATGGGAGTTCATTATCGACATCCATCCATTCGCGGCTTTAATAAAAGGAATGTATTTATTGGGAGTAAAGAAATCACTATCCAGAAACCACGACCCCATTTAAATGTTCATTATACTCTCAATGGCGATACTCCGACTAAAAACTCACCCATATATGATAGACCATTTACGATTAATGAAAGCGTTTTACTCAAAACGGCTGAAGTACTTCCGGATGGATCTGTTGGTAAAATTTATGAAGGAGAATTTATCAAACAATCTCCACAACAACCTGTTACACTCCAAAATCCTAAACCCGGATTGGATTATAACTATTACACATCGGGCAGGAAGATTTATGCAACGATAGAATTGGACAATTTACCTATTAAGAATTCGGGTATAGCGGCTTCCATTTCATTATTCGAAGATGATTATCCAACTATTTTTGGATACACATTTTCGGGATATGTTCTGGTTCCGACAGACGGATTATATACATTTTATGCTTTATCAAATGATGGAAGTATATTATTAATTAATAACGCTTTATTGATAGACAATGATAATCCCCATGGTGCTGAAGAGCGGTCAGCCGAAATTGCTTTAATGGCTGGGTATCATAAAATTGATGTAAAATATTTTCAACAAGGTGGTGGGTTGGATTTAAATATTTTTTTGGAAGGTCCCGGAATAGAAAAACATGAAATTGAATCAACAGCTTATTATACAAACTGATTTCCCGTTATTATTTTAAATTTATTCAAAAAATATAAATGAAAAAAATATCTAAATATTTAACTATTATATTGATAATCTTAGCGTTCTCTCTATTTTCATGTGATAGTAATAAACTACCCAATAAAAAAAATGATTTAGAATTACAGAATTTGCCAGGAATGACATTCCTACAACATGAAAATCCGCAATTTCGTAAAGGATTACAAAAACATCGATTGCTCAACAATACAGGATATCGATTATTAAATACGGGAATGCATCAACACCAGTTCGGTGATCAATGGGAGCATTCTGAAAAATTATCCATAGCACAGAACTCTGGTCTTCCCTATTACATTGACCGAATTTCCGGTGGAATGCCATTTCAATCATTGAAAGGAATTGAGACCGTTTCGGCTAAACTAAGTGATGACCCAAATTTCCTTGGATTTCAAGTACATGAATGGGGTAATTCCCCTATACATGATTATCACTTCTTGAAAAAACTTGAATCTAAAACAGGGAATAGATTAGAATATCAAGATTTCGCCGCTTATGAAGGCAGAACTGAATATCCTTACTTTTCAGCAGGGGATTATCAAACTTACAAAGATCTTTATCGCTCACTATCTAATTTATCTGATGTTGAACACTATATAGAAAAATATTTCAAACAAATACTAAATCGAGCTTCAAACCAAGTTATGTCCGTCACCGGGTTCATTCAACTTCAACATAGCGCTTTGCGATTAGGCGCGAAGAATATTATGGCTGAAATTGGAAACCAAGTACCGCTAACCGCTTTACAAATTGCTTTCTCAAGGGGAGCTGGAAAAGAATTTAATAAACCATTCGGCGTTTATTATGAGTCATGGGGCGGATTCCCATTTGGTGGTCTATGTTCAACTAACTTTACACCATGGTACCCAGAAGCAGTCGATATATTAAACTATAACTCTAAAAGGGAAAACCCTATTGGAGCCAATTACGGAAGTAGTCGATCTCTCCAACGCCGATTATTGTATTATTCATGGCTTTCAGGTTCTTCATATTGGAGTGAAGAATGGGGTGCTGAAAATTATTTTAGTAATTGGGATAACTATCCGTTAACTGAATACGGATCTATTAATAAAGACTTTCAAAAAATCAATAATCAATATTCTAAGCCAAATCCTATTGTTCCTATAGCTTTAATAATGCCGCCAAATACTTTTGGGGTCGATATTCGCTTTATAGCTGGAAATATTTCTAAATTGTATCAAATTGCTGAACCAAATATTTTTCATAAACGACTATCAGCATTTGCAAAAGATGTGCTTGATGCAGATCATCCAAAAGGATTAGGCAAAGAATCTGGTAACCTGACTCCGTCTCCCTGGATTAGTAGTTTTGATGTTTTATCGGCCAATGCGCCTAAAGAGTTATTAGATCAATATCAATTTTTTGTCTATTTTAACGAGAATCAGGCTAACGCTTCACCAATGCCGCAAGAAAAAGTTCAGATCTACAAAGGGAAAAAACGTGATGCAGATTATTTTATTCAAATAGCTAATAATCTTTTCCCCTATCAGGTGGAGGGTAAAGTAGGTACAGCACATGCACGATCAAATGATAAATATTTATTAGGGATATTTAATAATCTGGGTATAACAAAAACTGTAGACGGTGAAGTCAAAGATTTCGATGCTAACCAAACTGCAATTATAAAAGGTAACTGTCGGAATATTAAATTTTTAATTGGGAAAGAATATATGGTCTCCCATTCTGACACAGAGATAAAGCTAAATATTCCTGCCGGAATGTTATCTGTGATGTCTTTTCCAGAAGATAAAAAAAATAATATTGTTATGTTTGATTTTTCATCGATTGTAACCGCTCCTTATATTTCAGAAGGTGACAATCTTTTTCTAAACAAAACCCCTATTTCAATTCTCTGTGACACTGATAATGCTTCTATTTATTATACCCTAAATGGTGATAAACCTGATCGCACATCCCATTTGTATACTGGCTCGTTCAATATTTCAAAATCGGCTCACATCAAATTACGAGCTTACCTTGATGATAGATTTAGCCCGATCACGAACTATTTATTTGAAAAAACTGAATTTGATAATTCAATAGAACTTTCACATTATGAACCTGGTCTCATTTTCAATTATTTCAAAGGAGAGTTCAATACAATCGACAAGTTTAGTCTGACAACGCCCCAGAATGTCGGAACTTGTACTAATTTTACTATTATTGACCGCGACAGAGAAAAATATTTTTCCTTTGATTTTAAGGGATATATCAAAATTCCTTCTGACGATTTATACACTTTTTATTTATCGTCCAATGATGGATCCGCATTATACATTAACAATAATATATTAATTGATAATGATGGTCTACATGCAATTAAAGAGAAAAATAATACTATAGCCTTAAGAGAAGGAATGCATAAAATTGGTGTCAAATATTTTCAAAATGGTGGCTCCCATAATATTAAGGTTAGCTGGCAAAGCAACAATATAAATAAATCAGAAATTCCACCAGCAGTGTTATTCCATTCCACACAATAACAAATTTACTCGCCATAAGAAATACTCATGAACAGACTACTAATAATAACTATAGCCACTTTAACTATTCTATTAAATACTTCCTGCAATACCCGATTTAATAACTATGACATTATTGTTTATGGCGGGACATCTGCAGGTGTTATAGCAGCTGTTCAATCTGCCCGAATGGGATATTCTGTATTGTTAATTGAACCGAGCAATCATTTAGGTGGGTTAAGTGCGGGTGGATTAGGGGCTACTGATATTGGAAATAAAGATGCCATTGGTGGTTTATCTCGGGAATTTTATCAACGGGTTTATGCGCACTATAACAATACTCCCATCTCGGACAAAACCATGTGGACATTCGAGCCCCATGTAGCAGAAAATATTTTTAATGATTTTATTTTAGAAAATAATATTCCTGTAAGTTATAATGAACGAATCGACTTAAACAAAAATATGAAAAAAAATGATAGTCATATTTTAGAAATTCAAATGGAGTCCGGTAAAACATTCCGTGGTAAAATGTTCATTGATGCTACTTACGAAGGGGACTTGATGGCTAAGGCCGGTGTATCATATACGTTCGGTAGAGAGTCTAATGAAGTCTATGATGAAACACTCAATGGCGTTCAAACCAAACGTGCAGTGTATCATAATTTTAAACATCCTGTCGATCCATACATTATTCCCGGCGATCCTAATAGTGGGTTATTACCCGGTATTCAAAATGATGGTGGCCCCGGAAATGAAGGCAGCGGCGATCATAGAATCCAAGGGTATTGTTTTCGTATGTGTTTGACCAATATACCAGAAAATAGACTTCCTTTCCCTAAACCTAACCATTATGATCCTATGCGATACGAGTTACTTCTTCGTTATCTGAATACAGGTGTATTTGATGTTCTAAAGCTTTCAACACCTATGCCAAACGGAAAAACAGATACAAATAATAAAGGTGGATTTGCCACAGACAATATTGGGATGAATTATGATTATCCCGATGGTGATTATGTCACACGGGAAGCAATTATTCAGGAACATGAAGATTATCAAAAAGGACTTATGTGGTTTTTGGCTAATGATTCCAGAGTCCCTAAATCGGTTCAAGATGAAGTGAATCAATGGGGATTACCTAAAGATGAATTTGTGGACAATGGTCATTGGTCCCATCAATTATATATCCGTGAAGCACGCCGTATGGTTTCTGATTATGTTATGACACAGCACAATTGCCAGAGATATGAAATATCCAAAGATGGTGTTGGCATGGCTGCGTATAGTATGGATTCTCACCATGTACAGCGATATGTCGATAGTAGCGGACATGTAAGGAATGAAGGCGATGTACAATTAGGTGGTTTTTCTCCCTACCCTATCGCTTACCGATCCATTATCCCTAAAATAAGTGAATGTACAAACTTGCTCGTTCCTGTGTGCTTATCTGCATCTCACATTGCCTTTGGCTCTATCAGGATGGAACCGGTCTTTATGGTATTAGGACAATCCGCTGCTACCGCAGCAGTTTTAGCCATACAAGACAATATTAATATCCAGGATGTAGATTATACATTACTTAAAAAACAACTCATTAATGATAAGCAAGTGCTGAATCTAACAGAGCAATATGAAGGTCATATTATCAATTGGCGAATGTCTCAACCATTCACAGATAAAGGAGACTCTTTGTTTGACACAGCCTTCGAGCCAGAATTAAGAGCATATGCACATTGGCAACCTGTTCCCCACGATTCTGATCCAAACCGTTATTGGTATGTAGATTTAGCCAAAGTAATTAATCCAATGGTTGCTGTGGTATACTTAGAAACTGATATTTGGTCAAATAAAACACAAACTGTTCGATTAGAAATGGGAAGCAATGACGGAATTAAAACTTGGCTAAACGGTCAATTGATTCATGAGAATGACGCCAGTCGAACAGTGACGGCTGGTGAAGATGTACAAGAAGTCATATTGCAAAAAGGTCATAATACTTTATTAATGAAAATTGTAAACAAAGGTGGTGGTTGGGGCGCCTGTGCCCGCTTTAGACGATTGGATGGTGGACAGTTAAAAAATATTAATTATGAATAAATTTCTCCTTATCGCTTTAATGCTGCTTGCCTTTTTAGTTTTTAATAAGCAATCAATTAATAAATCAAATCCACTGCGGATAATTACTTACAATGTGTGGAAAGGATTTGAAGATGCTCCAGATCGGTACGCTGCTTTTATTGAATGGATGAAAGAACAGAATCCGGATATTGTTGCTCTGCAGGAACTCAACGGATATACCAAAAAAAAACTTAAAACAGATGCCGAACAATGGGGACATACATATTCAGCTTTATATCAAACAAAAACAGGGTATCATTTGGGACTAACGTCTGCAAAACCTATCGAAACAATTGAAATAAATCAGAATAAAATGGCTCATGGCTTACAACACTGTCGAACTGCTGGAATTGATTTTTTCAATACACACCTTTCTCCATTCACCTATAAAGAACGTCAAACAGAAATTTTATTTATCATGGATGAAATCAACCAAACACAAAATAAAAATATAATTTTATTGGGCGATCTAAATGCCCTTTCCTCAAAAGATAGTATCCAATATAAAGCTACAACCGTTCATCAATATTTTATTGAAAGGGATTCTATCTATAACAGTAATTTTAATCTAAATAATGGAGAACTTGATTATTCAGTCATATCAGTGCTGGATAAAAGTAAAATGAAAGACCTAATGAAAAACTATCATCCAACTTTTCCAACTCAAAGAAAATTCACTTCTAATTCATTTTCAAAACATAGTCAGGAAGCTATCAAAAATATTTCTCGACGGATTGATTATATTTATGCATCACCGGCTATGTCTCAAAATTTCAAAAAAGCGTACATCATTGATACAGAACAAACTAACATGATTTCAGACCATTTTCCCTTAATTGCAGAGTTTAACACCCATGATTAAAATAACTTTTTACACAATTCTGATCGCTTCTACGTTATTTATTTTTAATAGATGGATTAGAAATATACCCACCCAACCAACTCTTGCATCAAACATTCAACTTCCTGCCCTTTTCAGTGACAATATGGTTTTACAACGCAATATCGATGTTCCCATTTGGGGAGCAGCAACGCCAAATTCTCAATTAAATATTTACATAAATGGCCAATCCAAAAATGTAAACGTGTCCCCAAAAGGTGATTGGATGGTTCGCTTATCTCCCCTTTCTGCCGGAGGACCTTATGAATTAAAAATTGTGGGTCAAGATACGATCACGTTTAAAAATGTCATGATTGGTGAAGTCTGGGTAGCTTCAGGACAATCAAATATGGAAATGCCAGTTCACCATAATTGGGGGCATATCAATAATTATGAAGAAGAAATTATTAATTCTAATTATTCAGATATTAGGCTCTTTCATGTAGAACAGACAACGTCCCTTAGATTAAGCCAAAAAGTCAATAGTAACGGGTGGAAAATATGTTCACCAAATACGCTTCCACCCTTTTCAGCAACAGCTTATTTCTTTGGGCGTGATTTACATGAAAAATTAAAAGTACCAATCGGATTAATAAGTTCATCCTGGGGTGGAACAGTTATAGAAGCTTGGACAGATCGAAAATCATTAAAAAAACTATCTTTGTTCGATAATCAAATAGATATGATAGATAATGAATCCAAATATCCTGAATTAGCAGAAGGGAATTACCAAAAACAGTTACATAAATGGAAAGATGAACTGACGTCTACAATTGCTAATTCACCTAATGGCGAAGACGATATACAAAATGTAGATTATGATATTTCTGATTGGAATTCAATGAAAATTCCAACAGTGTGGCAAGATGCCGGCCTTGATTATAACGGTATAGTGTGGTTTCGAAAGGAAGTTCAAATCCCAACCGATTGGGATGGCGAAGATTTGATTCTGAATTTGGGACCGATTAATGATTATGACTTTACCTATTTCAACGGAACATTTGTAGGATGTGAAACACATGTCACTAAAGTTCGATCCTATTCTATTCCTGCGGAATTGGTGAAACCCGGAGAAGAGAATATTATCGCAGTGCAAGTAATTGACATCGGAAATGTAGGTGGTATCTTTGGTAAACCTGAACAACTCAATTTAGAGAGTAAAACACATGGGACTATCTCTATTGCAGGAACATGGAAATATAAAATTGATCCTGCAAAAATTGACATATTTGATTTTCCTATGACACCTGCAGAACCCTACGGTCCAAATAGACCAACGGTTTTATTTAATGGAATGATTAACCCTTTAATTCCTTTTGGTATTCGCGGGGTCATTTGGTACCAAGGGGAAAGTAATGTGAGTAGAGCACACCAATACCAGACACTATTCCCAACTCTCATCAATAATTGGCGTTCCAATTGGGACCAAGGTGACTTTCCATTCCTTTTTGTACAACTTGCTAATTATGAAACATTGCAAATAGAACTTCTTGAAGATGATTGGGCAGAACTCCGGGAAGCGCAACTCATGACGTTAGCATTGCCAAATACCGGAATGGCTGTAGCAATCGACATTGGAGATGCTGAAGATATTCATCCAAGGAATAAGCAAGATGTTGGGCAACGATTATCCTTAAATGCTATGAACATTGTTTACGGTAAATCCATTGTACATTCGGGACCTATTTATGAATCCATGGAAATCGAAGAAAATAAAATTAGACTATCTTTTAAACACATTGGTAGTGGACTTGTATCAAAGTCAGGTGGAAAACTAACCGGTTTTTCCATTGCCGGCGATAACCAGAAATTTCATTGGGCCAATGCAGTTATCGAAGGAGAAACCATAACCGTTTTTTCTGACAAAGTACAAAATCCCATTTCAGTTCGCTATGCTTGGGCGACTAATCCCATTTTTAATTTGTATAATAAAGAAGGACTTCCTGCATCACCATTTAGAACCGATTCCTGGAAAGGAATCACAGAATAGAAAATCTATTATGAAAAACATGAAACCAATTTATCTCATTCTATTTTACACATTTCTAACCCAAACCCTATTTGCTGACGGGAAATTTCTCCGTAACGAAACGGGGTCTGAATTTTCCATCCAAAGTTCTGAAGCGGATTTTTATGTTGCTGTAAATGGAAATGATAAATGGAGTGGTACCTTACCGGAACCCAATTTAGCAAAAACGGATGGACCTTTTGCTACGATTGAAAGTGCTCAACAGGCGATTCGACACTTGAAAAAGAAAGTATATGAAAAGAAAGAACCGCCCATTGAAACGCGTTTTATTGGATCTCCCCATATCTATGGCAATGGAAGAGATATTCTGGTACTTATCCGTGGCGGAATCTATCCTGTCAGTCAGCCCATAAAATTTGAAGCAAAAGACGGTGGTGAACGGGTAGAAACCAATCTCCCTACCGGTGCTTTTGAATATCATAAATTAAAAGATTATTATGTGACTTATGCTGCCTATCCTTACGAAATACCCATAATTACTGGCGGCAAGCCCGTCACAAATTGGACAAAAAAACAAAATGGCGTTTGGGAAACACATTTTCCTGGCGAATCAGTCAATTCTCTTTATGTAAAGGGTGAAAGACAAACATTAGCACGGACGCCCAATAAAGGCTACTTCCCTGTTGCAGTCATGCCCACGGATCCCGACTATTTTCAATTTAATAATGGAGATATTCAGACATGGCCAAATATGGAAAATAATCGAATTCATTTAGTCGTTCGATGGTCTACGATTCATAGTTCCATCAAATCAATTGATAATAATAACCGTGCTTATTTAGAATCATCTCACAATGGACTCATGGATGTGCCACCCAAATATTATGTAGAAAATGTGAAAGCACTCATGGATTCCCCCGGTGAATGGTATTTTGATGAAAAGACAAAGGTCTTAAGTCTTATTCCACCGCAGGATGTATCCAATCCAAATGATGCCGTTATTACCGTTCCCCATGCTCAAGGATTGATTTCTATAAAAGGGAGTCAAGATCAACCGGTTCGCAATCTGCGGTTCTATGGATTATCCTTTCAAGAAACAGCAGAAGGTGGTACAGCAACTTTGGATTATTCTTATGCCAAAAACTGTGAAATCCTAAAAAATACCATCCAAAATGTGGGACAAACGGCTGTTCATTTGGGTATTGGTTCTTATCATAATCGTGTGGCTCATAATGTTATTTCCCATGTAAAAGGAAACGGTGTTAATGCCACAGGCACCGTTCACCCAAACCATTTTGAAGATTGGGTGAACGATAATCAAATTACGTATAATTCCATCATGGATTGCTGGCCGGCGTCCCAAGGGATTTATACAGCCAATGCCCTGCGAACCACCATCGCACACAACCGTGTATCAAAAACTGGGAGTTATGGCATTGCCGTTGGCAGTTGGCCCAATGTGGAAGAAAATAGTGATGGGAATCATTTGGTGGAATTCAATCATGTGTCTGAAACGTGCTTGGTACGAGACGATGAAGGTGGCATTGCTGTGTACGGATTGAGCGAAGGCTCGGTGGTTCGAAATAACCTGATCCATGATGTGGCTCACGCGGAAACCAACGAAAATGTGGGACTATTTTTCCAGAATATGTCGTCTGGATGGACCGTCACCAACAATATTTATTACAATCTTCAGCAAGCAGAAATGAAACTCTGTGCCTGTTATTTGACCGACAATGTATATGAAAATAATTTCACCATTGAAGCACCAGTCACACCACCAGAAAGTATTATTGATGGCCTACCAAAATTCACAGTTTCTAATTTAAATTTCACCGGTCCAAAAAGATTAAAAACGGGTGAAGTATTAAAAATTTCTGCAGATGTAAAAAATGTAGGAAGTACCGGCATGCTTCCTGTGGAATTATATATAGATGGGAAGGTTATAGAATCAAAACTATTTCCCGTTATTGCTAACAATTCAAGAACGATTCATTTTGAGCATCAATTTTACGATCCCGGAAAACATACAATCGCGATTGGGAATACACCTTACAAATCTATTAGAATTTCCGGAAAATCATTATACACTCTTTACAGCGATTTATCCGTTTCCCAATTAGAAATACCAAATGGATCACCTATAAATATTTCCTGTTCTGTTCAAAATGTTCGCAATCAAGATCGGAATGAATCGGTCGATCTCAAAGTGGATGGGAAAATATGGGAAGCTCAAACGATCACTCTATCTCAAAAAGAAAATAGACGTGTTACCTTTTCTGCTGTGCTTTCCGTTGGAAAACACAAAGTGGCGATTGGTGATCTTCCACCTGTTCATGTGTCCGTTTGGGAAATGGAAACTGTAAATTTATCGGAAAATGATTTTCTTACGTATTGTTCCGGCACTGCTCAACCCTGCGAATTTGATTTAGGCAATGACTCCTTTGAAATCACAGCATCTGGAACGGATTTTCTCCATGCAGAAGATTCCTACGGTGCCATCTATTTAAAAAAAGCAATCCACGGAAATTTCATCGCCACGGTTAAAATAATTGGATTTGGTGAACGGGTTAGTGATTGGTTCAGAGCAGGGATTTTTCTTCGGAATGATATATCCAAAAGCCACGAAACAGAACCAGGAAGTTTGGGATCAGTCCTAATGTTTACGACTCCGGGGAGAGCCGGACTTCAATGGGATGAATACGGTGATGGTTCTATGCACAATGCCAAAAGTTATAATTATCCCGAAGGCTCCACTCTTCCCCCAGTTTGGCTGAAAATGGAACGGCATGGCGATAGCTTTTCTGGCTATTATAGTTTTGACGGCGAATATTGGGTTTTATCGCGTAGTTCCGGAGAAATCACAGGATTAGGCAAATCCATGGATATTGGTTTAGCCGCCGGCACTAATGATCAACGGCCTGCTTTGGTCCAATTCGAAAATTTTAAATTGGTCGTGGAGAAATAATGTCGAATATAATATCAGGTAGTTTTGGGCTAAAGCCCTACTTCTTTGGGGATACTTACCCCAAGCTAAAGCATGGGGTAAGTATAAACAGAATAGTTACCCCGTCCTTTAGGTCGGGGCTACTAAAAACTAAAAGGTGCAGGGGTTTTAACCCCATATAAATCTCATGATAAATAAAACATTCACATTTTTAGTACTTACACTCACACTTTCTTTTGGGCAGGACATTTCCTTAATGACTTACAATATCCGATTTGATAGTCGAAGTGATGGCGAAAACATTTGGGAGAATCGAAAAGAAACATTGGTAAATCAAATTCGCTTTCACGAACCAGATGTAATGGGAACGCAAGAAGGATTGGAACATCAAATCCAATTTATAGATGAGAAATTAAAATCATATTCCTATGTGGGCATTGCCAGAGCAGATGTAAAAGAAGGCGGGAAAGGTGAATATTCAGCTATTTTTTATAACACAAAGAAATTTACTGAAATTAAAAACGGAACTTTTTGGTTGTCTAAAACGCCTGATATTCCATCCCGCGGTTGGGATGCTTCACTCAATCGCATTTGCACGTATATATTACTAAAAAGCAAATCTAACGGTGAACAGTTTTGGGTTTTTAATACCCACTTTGACCATAAAGGGAAATTAGCACGGGAGAATTCCGCTAAATTAATTTTAGAAATAATAAATGAAATTAACCAACAACACTTTCCCGCATTTTTAATGGGTGATTTCAATCTGAAACCAGACGAGACCCCAATACAACATATTTTAAATGAGTTTTATGATTCACGAGATTTAACTCAAGAGCCACCTTTCGGGCCGGTGGGAACATTTAACGGATTTGATATCAATAGACCTGTTATAAATAGAATCGACTATATTTTTGTAAACGATAAAAATATCCAAATTAAAAAATATGGTGCATTAGCAAATGTGAAAGATTTAAAATATCCTTCGGATCATTTTCCAATAATCATAAATGTGGAGTTAAAATAAACTATGGTAAACGTAACAATCACCGATGGAATCGCCACTTTTGAATTAAAGGGGCTTCATAAACTTTGGGCATTTAAAAGAAAGATTCAAATTCCTGTTAGCTCCATAAAAAATGTTAAAAAAGATCCAACTGCCATGAAAGGAATTTGGAAAGGTCTGCGATTCCCCGGCACACATATCCCAGGAATTATTGTAGCGGGTACATTTCGAAGCAAAGGAGAAAAACACTTTTGGAATGTAACGAATAAAGAGAAAACTATCGTTATTGATATTGAAGGTGGACATTATGATAAAGTAATCGTGGATGTGAATAATCCAGAAACTGTCGTTTCTGATTTACTATCCGCTCAAAAATAATAAATCTTTAAATTAATCGAATGGTCTGAATCTCAAATGGTTTAAAAGGCACTGTAACCATGTTCGATTCAACGGCTAAATCTTCTATTTCTTCTTCAATCAAATTCGTAAGAGCCACGTGTTTAATATCAATTCCAAAAGATAAAGTCGCCTGTTTTTTATATCCGAATGCTTCGTATAGTCTCACAATAATTCCATTTCCATCTTCCGATTTCTTAACTGATGAGACAACCACATTATTACAATCTACTGATAAAAATGACCAATGAGGTGGTAATTCGCCACTTTGTGACTTTAATAAATGAGTCTTTAGTGGAACATTTAATTCATACGCATTTTTCACCACTTCACCTTGAATATGATCTCCACTGTGTGGAAATAAAGAATAAGTGAAATTATGCTCTGATCGGTCCGCCGTTGGATCAGGCCAATTTGGGCTACGAAGTAAATTTATATCCAGCACATTACCTTTTACATAATGCCCGTATTTGCAATCATTCATTAATGCCACACCATAATCCGGTTGTGAAAGATCCACCCATTTGTGAGCTGCGTTTTCAAACTGGCGGAACTCCCATTGGGTGTTGGAATGGGTTGGCCGCTTTACATGCCCGAATTGAATTTCCGATGTATATTCGGTTGCATAAATATCTACAGAAAATGATGTTCGAAGCATTTTATCATCTTCTTTCCAATCTACATGCGTTATAAAATCCAATTTCCGAGACCCTTCAATAAGTACAATATCTTGCGTTAATGTTGATGAACCAAATTCTCTTTCTTGGCGCATCACGACTTTTGGACCATCTGTATAGTAGTTAGATTTCTTTAATTCGAATTGCCCCGCAATATTTTCCCGATAATCCACTGGGAAATCCCAAGCATCTCCCCCATCTTCATATACAGTTAAATCATTTCCGACTTGATTTTCAGCTAACACTTCCCTGTTTTGTTCTTTATCAAAAATGGATATAATTGTTCCATTGCCATCAAAAATAACTTTCAGTAAATCATTCTCAATAGATGTTTGAGTCGCTTTTACAAAAAATTTAGATGAATCTATCAATCGACTTTCAATAACAGAATGTCCCATAGATGGAATGGTAACCTTTTTCCAATTTTCATCAAACTTTAACCATTCATGTCTTTCCCAGGATAATATATTTCTTACTAATACAGGGTTAGAAAATTCTACTGTATTGAGTGTAGTTGATAAGGAATCCCAAGCCGAATTTGTCAATTTACTCGTTTGTTTCATCATGGATTCATAACGGGGAAAAGATTCATCATACACGCGCTTTATGGACGAACCGGGAATAATATCATGGAATTGATACAGCAATACTTCCTTCCACATATCTTCGATTTCCTTACTTGGATAAACTGACCCTGAAAAAAGTTGACTTAAAATAGATGAATATTCCAGATCTCGAAAAGCAAATTCCAGTTTACGGTTATACCATTTACTTTTTCCTTGCGTAGTTAAGGTTCCCTGATGGTGCCCTAAATATAGCTCCCCCACCCAAGTTTGGAATTTGTCACCATCTTTTTCCAATCTTTCAAAGAAGTCAGAAATAAATGAATGTTTTACTTTAGATATTCCATCCAAATTTGCCGATCGCTCTAATCGTTCTAAATGATCTCGACTGGGGCCACCACCGCCATCCCCAACACCGTAAATCATAAGTGCATGTTTGGTGGCATCTTTATCTTGATAATTGGCTTCAATTTTTTTGATTGCTCTCGGAGCCGCTGGACCGTTATACGTTCCTTCCGGTGGCATATGAACCAATACATCTGTTCCATCTATCCCTTGCCAGAAAAATGTTTCATGGGGATATTTAACAAATTTATCCCAGGATAATTTTATGGTGGTAAAATAATCTACACCGGATTTTTTCATAATCTGGGGAATAGCGCCAGAATAGCCAAATACATCCGGTAAAAACAAATTTTTCAATTCGATATCAAATTCTTTTTTGAAGAATGCTTTTCCGTATAGAAATTGCCTGACCAAAGATTCGCCATTCGGAATATTGGTATCCGATTCCACCCACATACCACCCAATGGTTCCCATCGATTATTTTTAATAGCAACCTTTACACGATCATATAATTCAGGGTATTTATCTTTCATCCATTGATACAACTGGGGTTGACTGGCGCCAAAAATATAATCGTCATATTCTTCTATCAATTGTAATGCGTGCGAAAAAGTCCGTGCCCCTTTTCGAACGGTTTCCCGAATCGGCCATAGCCAAGCCAGATCAATATGGGCGTGTCCACTGGCAGATATGAGTAGTGTGTCTTCTAAATTCTTTTTGTTTAATTCGATGCCTAAAATATCGCGGGCAAATTGAACAGTTTCATCATTGAAATTCTCCAATATTTCTGAAGATTTTTTCAACGCAATATAAATTTCATTATATCTATCTGTTTTGGGTTCAATATGTTTACATAAGTCCAATAATACTTCATAGTCATAAAATAAATCAAATATATTTTTGTTCTGGATGGCAACATATGCTTCTTCAAGAATTCCATTATTTTGAAAATTGCCAAATAAATCATTATTCCCTGCTTCTATCCAAAAATTAAAGGATTCACCACCCACACATTTATCCAAAATAGGAACAGTCTTTTTTACAGGTCGTCCTTCATATTTCATGCTAATTGGACCGAAATTGGAATAGCGCGTTGTTAAACAGGATTTGGGATGACCATCTTCATCCACCACATTCGCTTCACCACTGATATCTATAATACAGACAATCTTTTCACCAAAAATATCGGCAGGAATTTCCCCGCTAAAGTTCATCCAGGCACAATCGAATAAATCACCCCATCGTTCCTTCAAAGATAATATTTTATAGTCTCCTGTTTTTCGATCAGCATAAGAAACAGGTTCGTCTGTTTTCCAAATATTTACATTTAAATCACCGATGGGAGTGTAAATCTGTTGATCAATATTGTTCAACATGGTTTCAAATGAATTAAATATTGTTAATGTTTTTTGGCTCATAAATTTTGAATTGTGTTCTGTATTCGTTTAAGTATTATCCTTAATTTAATCTCTTAAAGAAATTCTTATTTAGTTTATTTATGATGAAAAATAATAATCAAATGGGCGTTTGGCCTGTGATGCTTACTCCCTTCAATCATTCCAATGAAATAGATTGGCAAGGATTGGACTCCCTAATCCAATGGTATTTAAAATCGGATATTGGTGGCTTATTCGCCGTTTGTGGTTCCAGTGAAATGTTTGCCCTTTCTATAAAAGAAAGGCAGTCTCTGGCGCAATATGTTGTTCAAAAGGTTGATGGTAAAGTACCCGTGATTGTTAGTGGCACATTTGCTGATACTTTGAATAGACAAGTAGAATTGATAAAACAAATGACCGATTTAGGCGCAGATTTTGTGGTTTGTTTGGTTAATCAGTTTTCCCAAGAAAATGATTCATCTGATACATGGATTAAAAATGCGGAATACATTCTTAAGCACACGAAAGATATTCCATTAGGGCTGTATGAATGTCCAGCCCCCTATCATCGATTTCTGTCAGTTACAGAAACAAAATGGGCTGCAAAAACAGGTCGGTTTGTATGGATGAAAGAAACATCTGAAAGTTTGGAATTATTTTCTCAAAAAGTGAATGTTGCCAAAGAATCTCCGTTAAAAATCTTAAATGCAGATGCTCGTTTTTTATTGGAAAGTCAAAAAGCGGGTGGTGGTGGGTATTCAGGCATTTCTGCTAATTTTTACCCCCAACTCCTTTCTTGGATGTGTAAGCACTTTAATGATCATTCAGAAATCATAAATGAATTACAATCATTTCTCATAAAAAAACAATCTATCGTGAACCATAAATATTTACAAAATGCCAAAGTATTTTTAAAAATATCCGATGTGGATATTGAAACAGTTAGCCGCATTAATAATCATGAATTCACAATGGCTGAAGTAAAAGATTTGGTTGATTTAAAAGATGAAGCCCTTAAACTTGAAGACAAACTAAAATGAAACTTGATATTCAATCCATATTAAACAAAATAAAAAATGTCAAAATCGCAGTGTACGGTGACCTTTGTTTAGACGCCTATTGGATTTTAGATCCTAAAGGATCTGAAATTTCTCTCGAAACGGGAAAGCAAGCTCAAGCCGTTAAAGAGCAAAACTATCATTTGGGTGGTGGCGCAAACGTCATTGCAAATATTGCTGCACTCAATCCAGCAGAAATTGTGGCTATTGGTTCTGTGGGACACGATTTATTTGGACAAGAAATCATTCGTCAATTTGAAGCATTAAATGTGAACACAGACGATGTTGTTTTAAATGATGCTCCCTATCAAACTGTTACATTTTGCAAACGATATATTAATCAAGAAGAAGCACCACGAATTGATTTCGGTTTTTTAAATACATTACCAGAAAAAGCATCAGATCATATGCTGGCTTCTTTTGAATCTGCATTACAATCATGTGATGCTTTAATTATTAACCAACAAGTTCCTGGAAGTTTGGATCATAGTTCATTCTTACAAAAATTAAATCAATTGTTGAAAAAATATCCAGATAAATTGGTTCTAATCGATTCAAGGGATTATTCGGATCAATTAGAGAATGTAATTCTTAAAACGAATGAAGTTGAAGCAGCCCGATTAAATGGCGTAGATGCAACTCCTATCGATACCTTTTCCGAAGAAGAAATCATTCAATTTGGTAAATCACTATATTCAAAAAATAACAGACCCATTTTTATTAGCCGTGGAGAAAATGGGCTCATTTGTGTAGATGAAAATGGCGCACAGTCCATTCCTGGAATTCATATTGTGGATCAAATAGATCCCGTGGGTGCTGGAGATACAATGGTCAGCGCATTGGCGTGTTGTTTGGCTGCAGGACTTTCTCCAAAAGATGCAGCTCAATTCGCTAATTTAGCATCGGTAGTTACTGTGAAAAAACGATTCCAAACTGGGACTGCTTCTGGAGACGAAATTCTCACTTTAGCCGATGATGCGAGCTTTGTATATAACCCAGAATTAGCGGATAATATCATACACGCAAATTTGATTCCAGATTCATCCGTCGAAATATGTACAAATGATATCCCTGAAGGTAAAATTACACATGCGGTATTTGATCATGATGGTACCATCAGCATTTTGCGAGAAGGCTGGGAAGCAGTCATGGAACCGATCATGATGAATGCAATTCTTGGCGATAAAATTCATTCATTAGATTCACAATTTATCGAAGACACGCGACAACGCGCCTTGGAATTCATTGATAAAACGACCGGAATTCAAACCATTCTTCAGATGGAAGGATTGGTCAACATGGTTCGAGAATATGGATTCGTTCCAAAAGATCAAATCTTGGACAAATTCGGGTACAAAAAAATATACAATGATGCATTGTTAAAAATGGTGGATGACCGAGTTGAAAGATTGAAAAATGGCGATACAACTGTAAATGATTTTACTGTAAATGGCGCTGTTGATTTTCTTCATTCATTAAGCAATCAAGGTATTACTTTATATCTTGCTAGTGGAACTGATCAGGATGATGTAATCGCAGAAGCAAAGTTACTTGGATACGCAGACCTTTTCAATGGGGGTATTTTTGGTTCTGTAGGAGATATAAGCAAATATTCTAAAAAGAAATGTATTCGTGAAATCATGGAAAAGAATAATCTCCATGGACATGAATTGGTGGTCTTTGGGGACGGTCCAGTTGAAATTAAAGAATGTCGGCGTGTAGATGGCATTGCCGTTGGAATTGCCAGTGATGAAACAAACGGTAAGGGACTTAATCCTGAAAAAAGAAGTCGATTAATTAGAGCTGGAGCTCATTATATTTCCCCGGATTTTTCAGAGACAGATACGTTATTAAACTTATTATTTTAATAGCCACAGAGAACACACAGAGAAAAAATAAAGCAAATGGTACAGAGAGTAAATGGCAGATAAATTAACAGAATTAATTATTGGTGAAGGTAACGAGAGTAAGACATCTAAAATAATTATGAATAAAATTTTTATAATTGTAAGAGATTTATTATTGCACATATCTTCAATAACAAAACTGACCTATAACGAAATTAATATATTAATGTATTATTACATTGTTCCACTTTTTTATTTATCTCTTATTGATTATAAACTAAATACACATAACATTAAGATATTATTTATAAGTTTAATATTATTATCATTTCTATTAATAAAAGATTTCAAAAAAATTTCTGATTTTTTATTTTTGAAATCTGTAGCCTTTTTAAGGTGGTTTGAAATTATCGGATGGAATTATATTGTATCATCAGTCATAATTTGTGTATTTACTCCAATACTAATTTTGGTTTTAATATTTATAATTTAATAATGGATTCCAATTATGAAAATATTTGATATTTTTAAAAAAAATGGTGAGTATCTTAAATATTATGAGAATGGAAGCATTTATTCAAAATTAAATTATAAAAATGGAAAACTTCATGATAGATGTGTTTTCTATTTCAAAAATGGTAATAAATTTAAAGAAGAATTTTACAAAGAAGGGATATTGAACGGTAAATCAATTGGTTACTTTGAAAATGGAGTAATTGGTAGACAGGGTAATTATATAGATGGAAGAAAAGATGGTGAATTTATATATTATAATCTTGATGGTACATTAGATTACAAATGTATTCTCAATAATGGATTAGAGTGGAATGGTAAATTTATTTATAAAAACAGTCCTACTGGTATGGTAAATGAAGTATATACTACACATATTGGGAATTTTGTAAATGGTAATAAAAATGGGAAATGGACTTATTTCAACGAAAATGGAATTATAATAAAAGATGAAATATATAAGGATAATGAATTAATCCAATCCAAAGGGTATATAATAAAAAAAACTCTTAATAATTATAACGAAAAAGGATTGATTTAAATGAAAAATAAATTCAGGAGAAAATAACATGAGTATCATTGTAACAGGCGGTGCCGGCATGATCGGCAGTAATATTGTTCAAGGATTAAATCAATCCGGACGTAATGACATTATTGTGGTTGATGATTTAAAAGATGGAAAAAAGTTTTGGAATATTTCTGATTTAAATATTTCTGATTATTTAGATAAAGATGATTTTTTATCAATGGTCAAAGGTGGAAATGATCTCGGAAAAATTGATGCCATTTATCACGAAGGTGCCTGTTCAACCACTACTGAATGGGATGGCCAATATATGATGGCGAATAATTATGAATATTCGAAGGTACTTCTCCATTATTGTTTGGATAGAAAAATCCCCTATTTTTATGCTTCTTCAGCAGCAACATACGGCGATAGCACCATTTTTATCGAAAATCCAAAAAATGAAAATCCCATTAATGTGTATGGATATTCTAAATATTTATTCGATCAATATATTCGACAACACGAATCTACCTTTGAGAGCCAAGTGGTAGGCTTCCGATATTTTAATGTATATGGTCCAAGAGAGCAGCATAAAGGATCTATGGCCAGTGTGGCCTTTCATTTAAACAATCAAATTGAAGCAGGAGAAAACCCAAAATTATTCAAAGGTAGTGGTGGATATGATAATGGGGGACAACTACGAGACTTCATTTATATTGACGATGTTGTAAAAGTAAATCTATGGATGTTGGATCATCCTGAAGTATCAGGTATTTTCAATATTGGTACAGGAAAGTGCCAAACATTTAAAGAAGTAGCCGAATCTGTCATTGGTTATCACGGAAAAGGAGAAATAGAATACATCCCATTCCCTGATCATTTAAAAGGGAGCTATCAAAGTTTCACAGAAGCTGATTTAACCAAACTTCGAAATGCCGGTTATAATGCACCATTTAAAACAGTCCAAGAAGGTGTAGCAGAATATATGGAATGGCTCCATAAGAAATAGTAAGACTTGCAGAGTTTAATCAATTACAAAATTTAACAAGACTTGAGTTAGGGATGCGTAGCATAACTGACTTAAGAATTGTGGTCTTTAAATCGTACTTAACTCAACGGCTTCGCTTATAAGTCAAGTCCGATAAATAATTATGAGATGTAATAAAGAAGAATTTGTAGAAGGAGCAATCTTTCATATCTACAATCATTCCGTGGATGAAATTGATTTATTCAATGAGCGGGATGATTACATTTATTTTTTAAACAAGTTCAAAGCCAACTATTCACAAGATGAAATAGCCCTGTATGCTTATTGTTTAATGCCCAATCATTTTCACTTTTGTATTCAACAAAAAAACGAGCGCCCTGTTTATGAAGTTTTTAATCGATTTATTATATCCTATGCTTTGCATTTCAATGCTAAATATAATCGAAAAGGAAAAATGTTTGCCAATAAACTGCAGCATAAAAAAATTAATGATGAAGGATATCTAATAGATATTTGCCCATACATCCATCTAAATCCAAAAAGAGCAAATTTGGTGGAAAAATTGGAAGATTGGGAATTTTCTAATTATCCTGAATGGATTGGATCCCGAAATGGTATATTATTTGATAATCAATTATTAATAAATCAATTTGGTGATTCAAGGACTTATCAAAAATATATAGAAAATTTTGACAATCACGAAATTGTTAATTATCTATTCAACCACAAAACTTAACAAGACTTGAGTTAGGGATGCGTAGCATAACTGACTTAAGAATTGTGGTCTTTTTATTCGTTCTTAACTCAACGGCTTCGCCTGTTAAGTCAAGTCCGGCTAATTATAATTTAATTATTTTTTCTACAATACTGGATGTACTCTGTCCCGGTCGAAATGGGATCACTTTAACTTCACCGCCATTTTCAATAACTGTATCTGCACCAACAATCGTATCTGGTGTATAATCTCCACCTTTTGCCAATACATCAGGAATTAACATTTTAACAATGTCTGCAGGTGTATCTTCGTCAAAAACAACTACCATATCGATAGACGATAATGCATCCAAAATAGCCGCACGATCATCTTCATTTTGAATGGGTCGGGAATCGCCTTTTAATTCACGTACGGAACGGTCGCTATTCAGCGCCAAGACCAATCGGTCTCCACAATCTTTTGTATCAGCTAAATATTCCACATGTCCCCGATGAAGAATATCAAAACAGCCATTGGTAAATACAACTTTAAGGCCATCAGCTTTCCAAGTATCTACTTGGGCTTTTGCTTCATTCCAATCTTTTGCAATCATTTAATAATTTCCTTTTGCCACAAAGTCTCAAAGGCACAAAGTTTTAATTTTTCAACTTCGAGTCTTGGCACCTTCGTAGCTATTCTAATTCCTTTAGAAAAATGTTCCGATAAAATACCGCTGTTTCCCAATCATGGTTTTGCAAGCCAATAAAACCTTTATCTGAAAAATCACTAATTTTACCACGGGGTTCTGCCTTCCAATCTTGCACCTTTATGCCATTTAGATAAACGATAATTTTGTCACCCTTAAATGTGATGGAATAATGATTCCATTCTCCTGGGCCTTTCGTCGCATTAGCTAAAGGTGGTTCAGCGTCATAAATGGCGCCAGTACGATGAGTTCCATCTCCTGGATGATAAATTTGTACTTCGAATGAATGCCCCACATAAAAATTATCATGGGGTACACCAGGGATTCGTAAAAAAATACCAGAATTAGATCTTTCCTGGTCTACCATAAATTCCAAGTCTAATGTAAAATCTCCGAGCATTTTTTTAGCATACCAAAATAAACCCATTCCCAGTTTTGATTTTAAAACACCAGTTTTATGGTCTAATTCAAAATATCCTGGACCATAATGATTCCAGCCATGTTTGTTAAAACGGCCATTCCCACCTTGGTCTAATATTTCTTCCCAATCTTTATAATGGGTAATATCATCAACATACTTCTTCCCTTCCCGAATGGTTGGCACCGGGTTTTTCACAACAGATCCTTGTTCCAATTCAGTCGCCAATATGCCATAAAAATTTTGTCGCGACAATTCGGCCAACACATCATGAATATTTGCTTTTCCTGAACCAAATGGAACCGTATTGGCTTTTTTGGAACCAATCTCATCCAAATCTTCAAAATGAACATCCAATATCCGACCATCCAATAATCGCAAACTTTCTACTACATTTAGCCCACTTCTCATCCAATGGCCAATATCAGCACAAGCACCAATGCGCTCATCCAAACCACGAATATGATCTAAAACTGTTTGTGGAAAAGCATATTTTGATGGATAAGGATGATTATGAATCGCCACTTGTATATTATACTTCTTTACCATTTTTTCAATAATGGAAAAATCATCATATTTTGGCTCTGTTACAATGGTTCGAATGCCCATTTTTTTTGCAAACTCAAATACAACTTTTGTGCTTTCTTCATTATTCTCAAAACCAACCACGCCATAGGCATAAAGATGAACATTGTATTCTTTAAGTGCTTTTTTCACTTCTGCCATTTGACCGGTAGACATATTGTGGCTGAATCGCTCATCTGGATTCTCTTTGTCCAATACTTGTCCAGGATAGGCTTCAAGATAATGAAGATCCAAATCTTTCATCATATCCAACATTTCGTAAAAAGAAAATTTCCTAAATGTCCAAGCCTGCGTACCCAATTTTAAATCTTGGATTCGAGCATCTGAATAATCAGTTGTTACTGAAACAGGTTGTGCATTGATCGGCAACACAAAAAGCCCCGCCATTAAGATTAATAATATTTGTTTTTTCATCATTTCACCTATTTTATTTTTTTAAGAATTTTTACTATTTTTTGTAAAATTTTGTTTTAATCTGATATGTTTATGAAAATCATGTTTCATTATTTTTGACCCCATTGTGTTTCCCCTATGACAAGGGAAAAGAAAGGTTTTAAAAGTGGACTCCTTTTATTTTCTCCCCTGTAATAGGGGAGAATTATAGAGGGGTTTATAAAACAGATTATATTTCGATTATAATACATTAGATAAATAATTTATTGACACTTTTCATCGTTTTTTATTTGGGTTCCATTCGCCTTTTGCCACAGCAGGGATAAATGTATCCAGATTATCTGGTGGGAATTGGATCGTTTTCCCTTGTTCGGCACTCATGTAAGCCGTCATCAATAATTCTGTGACAGCAACGCCATCGCTAAAGTTTTCAGATGGACGTTTTCCAGCTAAAAACGATTCCACCATATGGCGATTTTCTGCAGTATAACCGTACACTTCTTCTTCACTGCTTACAACAGGCATAACGCCAGATTCTGCATTTTGTTTTTCTACCATATCTTCTCCCTGATTTCCAGAGACTTCACGACTAAAAAACAATTTTAAATCTGTATCCAACGTATTCATAAACATGGAATATTCCGGTCCAAACAATTCCATACTTAAACGTAAACCAGCGCCCACAAAACACCAAGATGTGGTTGTTTCTACCACAAGCTTTTGCCCATCTTCAGTTTCATATTCAATCAAAGAACGGGCAAAATCTTCAGACGGTCGATTTCTATAATCCAATTTACCGCCACTGGATTCAGCTAACTGATCTGCATATTTGGGTTGCTGCCATTTAAGGCAAGATGCATAAGCTTGAACACTAATTGGTTTCAATGATTCTCGTGGTGCCCCAGGTTCTGTAAGTACAAACCGTGCTTCTTCTACTGAATGACACATCATATCATTCAATACGCCACCGCCTTGTAATTCACCTTCCCAAAACCAAGGCATGTGTGGGCCGCTATGCTCTTCTGCTGTTCGTGCCAAATAAGGCCGTCCTGTTGATTTAACTGCTCGTTCCCAGATAATTTCCTTCCCGCGGGTTACCGGCGGTGAGAATACTTGATTCTCCAAATAACCATCTAATAAATTCACCCTTTGGGCTAATTCTAATACCTTTTTAGCTTCAGCAACATTTCGTCCTAAAGGCTTTTCACAGGCAATTCCAATTAATTCACCAACTCCATTTTCAATAGCATTTACAATTTCTTCCATTGTCTTGATTCGAGTGTAGTTAGGCGAACAAATCCAAAGAGCATTTATTTCTGGGTCTGCAATCATGTCCGTAATTGTATCATATGCTTTGGCATCGCCTACACCAATCTTTCGGGCTAAAGCAGCCGAGTCTTCCGCAGAACTTTTCGTCCGAGACATGACACCCAAAATATCCGCATTTCGCACACTGATAAATGATTGAATATGAAATTTGGTAATAAAACCACCCCCAATAAAACCAATCCCCAATCTTTTAATACTCATATTTCAATTCCTTTAAAAATTAATTTAATTTGATGTTTTTATATCTAATTCTTCTCGAAATGATGTAAAGAAGAATACAGTAGTTAGGATACTTAATCCTGCAATGGTATACCAAAAGTTTGAAAAATTGAATACACCATTAACGGTATAGTATTCTTGTAAAAAACCTGAAAGCCATCCGCCTATAACTGGCCCACCACCCAATATGATAATTCCAAAAACGGTTTGAGCAGAATGGCGAATATCTTTATCCGTAATACGATCCACATACATGAATGCAGCTGCAAAGAAAAAGGCAAAACATATACCATGCAATGCTTGGCTCACAACAATCAACCAAACCGGTAAGGATTCCGTTCCAAATACTGCATATCTCGCAAAATAGGCTACTGTTCCAATCGTTATGACTTTCCGAAACCCTAAATTTTTCAAGAAATATCCCAAGAATATCATGGTAATTATTTCAGCAAATTGACCAATTGTCATGGCAGGACCAATCTGGCTATCTTTCAATCCAATATGGGATAAAAACGGTCCCGCTTGAATAAAGTAAATTTGATGCACAATGCTTATCGCCAAACTGGCAATAACCAATGTTTTAAATGATGGTTTTTTAAATAATAAAAATGCTTTTTTAAATGCCAGTTTCTCCACCGCATCCGCTTTGGGGGGTGTATGTGGAAGAAGAAAACAATATCCCGCATAAAAAATAGAAATAATCCCTGAAAATTTTAATGCATCTGCCAACCGAGCTGTTACATCTGATACTTCTACACCAACAAAAAATGGTGGCATCCATTGAAATGACAAATTACTTTGAAGCCAAATCATTGGGAAAGCCCAACTGGCTACAATCCAACCAATCGTTCCCCATACTCGAATTTTGGGAAATTCATTATCTGGATCATCAATGTGAAAAAACGTAAGAGAATTAGTTAAGGCAATGGTTGGCATATAAACAATGCTATATGCGATAGAAAGAATGAGCCAAGCAGAATACGTCGTTTGCATGGATGTGTACCATTTAAGCACACCACCAACTAACATAAGCACTGCCAAGAATTTTTCTGTACTAAAATATCGATCAGCCAATTGGCCAGCTATAAATGGTGCAAATGCCGCACCCAATGATCCTGCTAATCCCAATATCATACCTATTTGCGTGCCTGTGAATCCCAATCCACCTTCGGTAACACTCGCAGATAAATATCGTGCTGTTAAGGGAAGCCATGCGCCCCATAAAGCATATTGCAGAAACATCATTCCGCTTAATCGTGTGGATTTATTCATTCTATCTCCTTATTCCATTACTTATTTCAGTCGCAGATGAACCCGGATAAACACAGAATAATTCATAATAATATTTCTCTGTGTTCACTGTGACAAATTCTTCTAAACTATTTTCCGATTAATCGGATCCCATTCCACAACACGCTTCTTGCGATAGGACTCTGTTGCCATATGGCACGTAATTGCTTCTTCGAATCCGCGATCAATGTTACAGCTGGTTTCAGTTCCATTTCGAATCGCATCTATCCATTCTTTCATGTGTAAATGAGATGTATTAAAACGCTTTCCTTCACGATACGTATAAACCAACCCTTTTTTCGCGAAATATTTTGATGTGGCGGAAGTAATTCCGTCAATTTCTTTGGACCCCGTTGTATACGAAAACAAAGGTAGAGATGAACTAATTGAGCCATCATCCATTTTATCTTTATACCGTGTAGAATTTGATTCCGGCGTTACAGTGAGTCCACGACCTACTTCCATATGGGCATCATGTCCCATGAAGGTTCGGCCTCGAGATTTTCCATTAGCAAGAGTTGCGCTATACATATAGGTCAGATTCCGATCGGGATATTCATACACAACTTGGAATACATCTGGAACATCTCGTCCATCTTTGTAAAAATACACACCACCAGACGCGACGGCAGTTTTTGGAATTCCTAAATTCATAATCTGATTAACAGCATCATATTCATGTGATAATAAATCTCCAGCTAAACCCGTCCCATAATCAAACCATTTTCTCCATCGAAAAAAACGTTCTGCATTAAAATCCATTTTGGTAGGCGATTGGCCTTGAAATTGCTCCCAATCAATTGTTTTGGGTGTGCCATCTTTGTGAATAGTATATTGCCACGCACCGCCTGGATCATTTCGGTTTGTTGTGGATTCAATTAACGTAATGGGTCCCAAGATGCCTTTATCAACAATTTCTTTTGCTTTTATGTGTGTTTCAATTTGGCGGTTTTGATGTCCTAATTGAAATTTTACATTTCCGCCTTTTACAACATCATATACATCAAATGCTTCATCGATGGTGCGAGTCATGCATTTTTCACAATACACATGCTTCTCTGCTTGCACAGCATCCATAATCATTTGAGCGTGCCAATGATCCGGTGTGGCAATAATCACCGCATCAATATCTTTTGCTTCAAGTAAATCTTGATAGTGGCGATATCGTTTTGCTGTGGATAATTTCCGTGTCCCTGAACCAGGACGATCATCATTTGTGGATGCGGCTAACGCTTCTTCTGCCCGTGTATCATAAATATCACAAATCCCATTTAATACAACATTTAAATCGGTCTGGTTCACAAAGGATTCATACCCTTTATCCATTTTATTTTCTTGGGCACGTTGTTTGGCATTCTCTGTCCACTCTGGTGTAGTAAAGCCTAGTGCACGTAATAAGGCATGACCACGACCCCCATAGCCAATAAGTCCCAGTCGAAGCAATTTTCCCGGAGATTTTGACGTAATGACTGCGGGTGCTTTTTTCAACTCACCCAATTCGGACATAGCCGCAGCTTCACGAATGGAATCAAACGCATGTTTCTTAAATAACTTGTAGAAAAAAACACCCAGGACAGGAATTGTCCCAAGTGCTTTCATAATTTCTCTTCTACCTACATTTTCAACTGGATTTTTTTCACTCATGATTTATTCCCCGAATTCTTATTGAAAATCAGTCGATCAATCCCAATAATTGTACTTGTTGGAAAAATGATTAATATATACAGTGCAGCCATTTCGATCAAATTTTTATTCACAATAAGATAACTCCCTTCAGTAGGCGCAGCATAATTCAGACCAATAAATGGTGGATTTACCATATAATAAAGGCCCAATAAAACCATACCTGCAATGCTGGCCCATCTGACAAAACACCCACAAATAAGTCCAAGACCTATAGCTGTCAATCCCCACATATTCAAAAAGTCCACTGCAGTCACTAATGCCGGGTCAGAAATAATGGTTTGTGCCCACCCAGAAAATATCCATTTCGATTCCATGAGAAAAGCTGCAGATGACCAGTAGGGATTGGTGATTTTTGAAATGCCTTCATATAAAAAATGCCAACCAATTAATATACGAAGTACAATAAGACCGTATAACTGGCATTGATTATATTTTAAAGATTTAGGGAATAATGATTTTATGTCCATTGGATAATATCTTATTTAGTGATTAGTTTATTTTAGAGTATTGAAAGTACAAAATCTATTCAATAACCTGTAGGTCTTATTTTCTCTTATCAACCGTAATGGTATCAATCTGATTTCCATTTATATCGATCACATTCAAAATAGCCGAATTTTTCTTCACATCCGCAAAAATGAAGTGTTCAGTTTTTATTGCCTTTACCGTTTCGGGCTGTAATGCATCAATATCATATAACCCAGCACCACCACCGGCAGTCGTAATATAATGGGTACCACCACTCATTGCATGATGGTAATGGTGATCATGACCGCTAAAGACAACTTGAACGCCATGTCGTTCAAAAATGTCTCCCCAGAATTTTCGTCTCATTTTCGCACCTTCGACTCTGCTCTTTTTTACGCTAATGAGCGGTTTGTGAAAAAAAACAAATATAAATCCTGCATCATTATGAAGATTTAATGTGTGTTCTAACCATTCTTTTTGTTCCGTAAAATAAGCGACTTCATGATTCTCCCAAAAATATTCCTTACTTTCCTTTTTTAAATATTCAGGAGTTTGGTATTCAATTCCTTCTAAATCCAAAGCAATAAACAAGGCATCGCCAACGCTAAAACTATAATACCGTTCGTTATTTGGCAGGTTAAAGAAATCATAATAATAGGGGGAATCTTTTTCGTGATTTCCCAAAGCTGGAAAATATGGAATTGATTTCATTAAATCTTTTGTCACATCAAAAAATGTTTCCCAATGATGAATATTCAGTCCATTTCCAACCATATCACCCGTATTTAAAACAAAGAGTGGATTTTTCTTAATAATACGATCCACATGTTTGCTATGAACATCATGTCTTGATCGCGTATCACCTAAAACTGCAAATTGGAATGGCTGTATTTCTTCAGGAAATGTTTTGAATTCTCCTAAATGTTCAGGTAATCCTTGGCCTCCGATATCATATGAATATTTCGTATTAGGTTTTAAACTTGATAAAATCATTTCGTGATTTTCATATTGTGGAATCGTTTGCTTTTTACCTGATTTCTCAATTGTAAATGAATTCAATTTTAATGTAGACCAACAAACCACAGCAGAATGATCCGTCACATTTTGAATATATGGTCCGATAGAAACATTTGATGAAGTTTGAGCTTGGATTGAAAAAAGTAAAGTAAAAATTATTAAAATTAGTCTCATTTTATTCTCGTTTTTATTTAATGTACATTATTTTTCGGACAATAACTTTCCCACCTGCTTCCATAGACACAAAATATATTCCAGAAGAAACAAACCTTGAATATTTATCTGTCCCATCCCAATTAATTTTATGACTACCCATTGAAGTAAATTCCCGAAAAAGACTATTTATTAATTTCCCACTTATATCCACAATGTCGATTTTAACCATACTATTATACGGCAGATTAAAGGGAATTATAGTATTGTTATTAAATGGATTTGGGTAATTTGGTAATATTTCAAATGCCCTTGGGACGAATGGAATTGTAAAATCAAATTTTTCCAAACACCTTATTGTATCTATTTTATCCGAAGCTTCAACAAACCATGAATAAGAAATATTTGAATCAATTAAATCTCCACGATTAAATGTTAAATGTGTACTTTTAATTTTATGAATAACAGTATCCAAGTTTTTACCCATTAAATAAAAATGGTATTCAATTGAATCATTTTCAATATCAAATGATTGATACCATTTAAACGTATAATGCAATGAGTCATCTTTTGAATAACTCAGTAATTCGAATGGCATCGGTGGATCATTTACAGATAATACAGATATAATTAAATCTGTTTTAACTTCAAACTCCCCGTCTGTAACTGACAAGGTCACGGTATCAATTCCATACCAATTATTTTCACCCGTAATGAATATTGAATCATTTTTTATTTCAAGGCTCAAATTAGATATTTCGTCATAGATTTTCCAATTGAGTTCATTGTCTCGGTTATCAATATCTTCGACAAATGGAAACCATATTGACAGTGGTTTTGAATAAGTTTCGTCTTCTTTAACAATAATTGGAGGAATAGTTTTAATAATTGGAGAATCATTAACTGAATTAATAGAAACATTAAACATTGCAACATCCATCCCACCATTTGGATCTATAAGCTGAGCAACAAATGATATATTTTCTGCGAAATAATTATGAGGTGGTTTTAATAATGCAATATAGCTTGAATCGTCAACGGTAATAAGAGAGCCTATTTTTTTATTTTCCTTAAATCGGATATTTTGATTACCACTAAATAAATTTGCACCCACAACATCATATTTATCTCGATTAAATATCTTTCGTTTAGTTGAAAAGTCAGACACAAATGACCAAGTTAAATCAATTAAATTATTATCTACATCCGACATATATGGCTTTAAGTCAAATTCCAATACTTCATCTTCATTAATATTAAAATCAGGAAAAACAGAAATCCTTGGTGGGTCATTCAATGGAATTGTGTGAATAGATATTTTGCTCGTATCAGATAAATACCCGTCAGTCACCTTTATTTGAATTTGGGCATACCCATTCCAATCTTTTCGAGGATTAATTGTCAATAAATTTGAATGTTGAATTATCTCAAAATTACTTGTAGGAATAATTTTCCAATTCAATTCCCAATCATCATGATCTACATCCGTAACATATGGAAACCATCTATCTATAGGGATTGTTAATTCATTATCTTCAAAAATAAATGTATCCGGTAACGTGAAAGAAAATACTGGCGGATCATTAATGGGTAGCACATTAATTGTAATTGATGACGAATCTGACAACTCACCATCTGTTACCCTTAAGTTGATATCTTCTTTCCCATGCCAATTTTTTTTGGGAAGAAAAACTATTTTTTCATTATAATGTTCTATATCAATATTGGATCCAGGTAAAACCAACCACTTTAATGCATTATCTGAATGATCGGGGTCATCTACAAAATCAAACCATTCACTCACAAAAACATGATGTTTGGAATCTTCATTTATAAATAACTCTGGCAATTTTTGGTTAAATATTGGTGAATCATTTTCCGGAATTATATTAATAAATAAATATGCTGTGTCTGAATAACCACTATCCGATGCAATAATTGTAACGGTGTCATAACCAAACCAATTTTCTTGTGGGACAAATTTTATTGAGTCAGGAACCATCAAACCATTCACTCTTGTTCCTGGTAGAATATTCCAATTTAACATAGATGAAGAATCATTGGTGTCTTCAACAATTAAGTTTAAAAATGATAATGGAATAGTTAATTGATTATCTTCTCTTAATGATAAATCCAATTCTGTATTAGCAAAAACCAGATGTTGGCTTTGTGGTGGATTTTTTTGAAATGAACTAATCGTTATTAAAGTCGAATCGTTTTTTTCATTAGGGCTATCGTTGTAGTGTTCGCTTGAATCCAAAACACTTATCGCTTTTAAGCCAGTATTTATTAAATCTTGTGAAAATATTAATTGAAATATTATTCCAATTAGCATTGTAAAAATTCCTATTTTTTTTAAATGAACAATCATTTAATACTGGCAATTAAAAATACACTTCCCACTAAAATCGCCACAAAAACCCAGCTAAAGCCAAACCCGAGTATCGATATTTTTGAAGGTTTTAATATTTCCAAATCTTTATGATTAAATAATTTATTTGCCTTCGGAATAATAGAATCTTTTGGCAGTTTGCACGGTTCATCATTCAGTATTTCACCTTTGGTCACAGGTGTTCGAGATAATGCATAAAAAGATTCGAGTTGTCCTTCGTCCACCGGTTTTGTAAATAAACTAACAACTACCCCAACAAAAATTCCCGTTGTCAGATAAAATACCATTTGCCAAGGAAGATAAATTTCCATAGACCCGGATTTCTCAAAAATGAATCGCATAGACTCTGCCATGGGAAGTCCAGCCACAAATGTTATGAATCCAGCTTGAGTCGTAATCCACCACATGAAAAATGCTGAAAATGTGGCTGCCCAAGCTGCAGTAACGGTCATTCGTCTCCAAAATAATCCAAGCCAAAAAACAATACCCATCATAGGAGAAATTTTCCAAAATATCTCTAATCCTTTCACCACACCTGGAAGCCAAAATGCAAAGGCTACGCCACCGGCCACAATAAATAAAGACGTAATTCGTCCGACCATTAAATAATGATTTGATGACTTTTTATTCATGAGCGGTCGATAAATATTTTCGGTGAAAAGCGCAGATGATGCGACCATAAATGAATCACAGGAGCTCATGACTGACGCCAACAAGGATGCTAAAAATATCCCTAAAAGTCCTGGCATAATTTGGGGAAGAAAATCTCTCGCCATTACACCATATACTTTATCAGGCTCAACATCATTTCCTATCAAATATGCTACAGCAGCTAATCCAGTTAAACTCCAGGCAATTGTACAAATTCGTTTAATAAAATTCCCAATGGTGAACCCAACTCGACCATCCATTTCTGTTCGGCCCGCTGCACAATTCCCCATGGTATGGGGTTGAGTTACGATGCCTATCAAACCATTAATCGCAATAATTACGATATAAAAAATACCAATTTCAGCAGGAGCTATGAGCGAAAACATATCAGGGTTTGTGATTGTTTCATGTAACCCTTTCATTCCACCCACCGCATTCATGACAAATGGAAGTAATAAGAATGAAAAGATAACAGTCAAGATACCTTGAATAAAATCTGTTACAATGGCTGCTGATAAACCGCCAGCAATCCCATAGACCAAAAAGAGAGCAGTCATAATAGTAATCACAGTAGTAGGAGAAATAGCATCTCCAAATGTAGCTGAAATAATGACACTACTTCCTTTTAACATAAGTCCAATATTTACCATCAATTGGAACATCCCAACCACAGCATACAACATACCAACGCTATTATCATATCGAGCAACAAATACATCTGCCATTGTGATGGCTCGAAATCGGCGAAGTACTGGTGCAATCAACCAATAAAATGGCGTTACAAATAACCATAGCCATTGATACCAAATCCCAGACAATCCACTAGAGAATGTTTTGGAAGCAACGCCAACCGCTTGATCTGAATGTGTTCCAGTGCCAAAAGCATGCATAATGAGTGCACTTTTTCCAAAGGATCGTGGCATAAAATAATCACCAACCGTTTTTACTTTTTTAGCAGACCAAATTCCGATGCCCGTTATACCAATAAAATATAAAATGAGAACGATAAAATCAGCGACATGAAACCCAAACATATTTACGCATCGCTCCTATTATTATACAACTCATTTGCCTTTTGATAGCTTTCCATATTTCCAATATCTAATCGTCCTTCTTCACTTTTAATTGCTTGTACTGTTTCCTTTTGGCATAAATAATCCACAAAATGCCCAGAAGCATCCATGGATTTTACATCATTCATATAATGAACCAGACGATTTTTAGCTGAAGATTTAAAAAGGTATAAAGGTGGACTGAAATACTGCGATGGCGGTTTTTTAGGTTTCTCGTGTAATCGAATAACTTGATTTAAATCCGACAATTCCAAGACACCTGTTCGTTGTAAACTATTTAATTTCTCTTCGTGTAATGCTGTAATCATATGGTGCTCCTGATCCAGAAATTTGTCCCAAAGTGGTTTCAGCGGAAATAAAAAAATATTATCTCCCCCAACAACCAATGTTTCCGAAAATGCACCTGTATTTTGGAATGCGAAATGTAAATCTCCCGCTGCTCCCAGACGATCTTCATTTGTTTTTGATCCATCATTTAAAATATGTATTTGTTTTGTTTCGTGATGGAATTCTGATTTCCACTTCTTAAAGTGAGTATAAAATTTATCATTAGAAATAATATATATATCCTTCAATTCCGATAATTCATTCAATGCATCCATTAAATAATCTAGAACAGACCGCCCACCCACTTTCAATAAAGGTTTTGGTGTATTTTTCGTTAACGGATACATTCTTGTTCCATATCCAGCACATAAAATAATGGCGATTTTCTTTTTCATTTTATCCTTATATACCCAAAATAATTATTAATCTGGTAGAGACTCAAAAGAAATAGTGGTATGTAATAAAATGGATGATATAGGTTACCCGTTGCATTCCCTATAAAAAATAGTATCCCAGGTAATAAGGCGGCACTAATTTTCTTCTTTTGATCTTCAAGATTAAATACTTTTCCATTTCTTGAAGCTTTGCTGCGACCCAACTCTGCCAATGCTTCAATAAGTTTTTCGTATAAAATTTTTAGAGTGCTCATGCTAAATCGCCCATAATGCTTGCTCCAGAAATCGGTACACAAATATGAGCATCAAAAGGGATATTATTTCGGGTATAATATTTTTGATTCAATTCAGTTAATACATCTTCCGCTGAATTTTCCTTAACCAATACAACAATATTACCACCCATCCCTGCACCCGCTAGTTGAGCCCCTATAACCCCTGGAATAGCATTCGCAATATCCACCATTTGATCTATATTCTCTGTGCTACAATCATAATTCCCCGGAATGTCCACCATTGGGACATTATACTCTATAAAATTTGTCAGATTTATTTTTGATTTATTTAAGCGATCACCATTATGGCTTACAGCAATGCACTTTCCTATTTTTTCTAAATCATAGGATTCGAGAATTTCATTAAAAAATTCACTTCTTGAACATTCTGAAATCCCAAAAAGCAATGTACCAATTAGGTCATATTGACCAGGATCATCGTGAGTTAAAAATAATTTTTTTAAAAATCCGTCATCAAATTCATTCAAATAATCCATTAACTCTTTACGTGTTGGTCCGATTGGTAAATTAGAAATTACAGTCAATAATTCAGCTGAAGAAACGTGTAATCTTTCCGGTGTTAAATCCCTGATATGACTTACTGACTTCGTTAGCTTCCAGCCATGCTGCAACATTTTCAATCCAATAGCATAACTCGCTACTCGTTGATTATATGTACTTTGTGCTCCTTCCCCTTTTTTTGAGGAAGATCCACTAAAAGCAATTACCAGTTTTAATTCTTCGGGGAAATGCGTTGTTTTATCTATATGAAATGGGAAAAAACCAATTTTATTAACCATCCCATTTTTTGCAGAAATAATGGCTGCTTGATCTCCTTTCCCGCCATGAAAACCCACAAATAATTCAGATTCACCCGTCAACTCAATCAGGTGTTTGTCTGTCAATGATATTTTATTTACGTGAAGCAAAGCTTTTGCAAATGCCACTCCTAAAGCCGAACTTGAAGATAAACCTGAACCAACAGGAATATTTCCACTCACAACACAATCTAATCCCTTGAATCCAATTTCATTGAAATGGATTTGTAAACGATAATAAATAGCCAAAATATAAAGGCTCCAATCACCTGAATTCAGTTTATTGAATTCTTTTACTTGAACGGATGTAGTAAAAGATTTCCAATCAGAATAGGATGAAACATCCAATATAGAAATTGGAGATAATTGATGAGATGGGAACTGGACTGATTCCAGATTATGAATTTGAATCTTATTATCATTTCTAGGTGAAAAAGCCAATAATATTTCTTTATTTATAGCAACAGTATTGATAAATCCACCTTGATGATCAATATGCCGCCCCATCAAATTCACACGGCCTGGAGCCCGAGAAATATAAACAATTCTGTCTTCGCTAAATATCTCAATAAAATTTTCCACTAATTGTGAAAGTGCTGATTTTCTTTCTCGAATTAATTCCAAATTATTTCCATAAATCACATCCCACTTTATCATATTGGAGCTGGATTCAGTGTTTAATTCGTTTTGCAATTTTATAGCGGAAAACATATATTTAATTTAGTCGTCAATATTAATTAATGTAAAAATGAATCGCAAATCTATGAAATCTAAATAGAAAATACGATATAGAAAATTTGATATAATTCACTCCATTTGATTTCATTGTTTAATTGGGTAAAATCTCTTACTAATTAATTATCCTTAACTATATGGTTCCCAAAATTCTAATGCCAAAAATACTCACATCCTTTTTATTAATTATTCTTTTTTCATGTTCATCGGTCCCAGAAAATGAATTTACAATCAATGGTAAAATCCGTGGATTAAAAAACGGGAAAGCCGTTTTATCCAAATTAGATTTAGAAACCAACCAAAAAATAAATGTAGATTCAACTCAAATCACCAATGGAATATTTTCTTTTTCCGGGATAGTTCAGAGTGCCTATCTCCATTCTATTTTTATCAATGATACTCTTGGGAAAATCCACTTATTTCTAGATAATTCCGATATTCAAATCACAGGATCTATTGACTCTTTAGACTTCGCAACCATTACCGGCTCACGAGAAGATAGTTTATTTCATTCTGTTTCTTTGGATGACATTTTTGAAAAAGAAACAGGAATGAATTTGATGTTAAATAAAAATGATTATACTTTTTCTGCATTTGTGGCTTATTACCAATTTCAAGTGAATCAAATTTCATTGGATTCTATGCAATTAATCATGAATGGGTTTTCCGATGAAGTTAAAAATTCAGATTACTATCGCCACGTATCTTCATTATATAAAAAACTAGAAGCAACTGCTTCATCAAAACCAGCGCCGGATTTTACACTACCGGACGTTAATGGGAATGATGTCAGTTTGAGTGATTTTCGTGGACAAACAATTTTACTAGATTTTTGGGCTTCTTGGTGTGGACCCTGTCGAGCCCAAAGCCCAGATTTGGTTCAACTACAAAATAAGTTTAAGGGCCGAAATTTCACCATTGTTGGACTTTCTGTGGATGAAGATCGTAATCGATGGTTAAAGGCCATTGAAGATGATGGTTTGAACTGGCCACATTTATCCAAACTCGATGGTTGGGGCGAAGTATCTAAACAATATGGTGTAATGGCAATCCCACAAAATTTTCTCATAAATCCCGATGGGATTATTCTAAATAAAAATTTGACGAATGAACAATTAACTAAACGATTAGAGCAATTATTGCCATGATCCAAAAAACAATCAAAACCCAAAAAATTATTTTATTCAATCAATTAATTAATTTTTTAAAATGCGATAAAAATGATATTTACTACTCTTTTTTTATTATTATATTATTATGTTTACCAATAAATAACCTTGATGCTCAATCCAATTTTGGAGGAAATTATTCCCACCTCGGGCAACTTACAATTCCTTCAAATAATAAAAGCAAAAGGGTATCAAGTACAGCATTAGATTATAATAGTAATGGTGATTCAAAAGAAATTATGCCAGGGGAAACACTTATACTGGCTGATTTAGAAGGTCCTGGGATTATAAAACATATTTGGAATACATCTGCATCTGTGAACCCATTTTCCACAAGGTCTCTTATATTGCGAATCTATTGGGATGAATCTGAAAAGCCCAGTGTAGAAGTTCCACTTGGAGATTTTTTTGGAGTAGGTCATGGTGCAAAAAAAGATTTTCAATCATTTCCTGTTAGCATATCGTCTCACGGCCGTTCTCGTACTTCTTTTTGGGAAATGCCATTTAATAAACATGCGAAAATAACAGTTACAAATGAAAGTTTAGAATTCGGTTTAGTCTTTTTCTATTATTACGTTGATTGGGAAAAAGTAGAAACACTCCCTGAAGAGACTCTTTATTTTCATGCAAGATATCACCAACAATCTCCCGCAAAACCTGGTGATCATGTCATACTTGACACTAAAGGAAAAGGAAATTATGTGGGTACAGTTTATTCTGTCCAGCAAGTAAAGGCCGGATGGTTTGGGGAAGGCGATGATCGGTTTTTCATTAATGATGAAAAAGTGCCCTCTATTCAAGGAACAGGTACTGAAGATTATTTTGGAGATGCTTGGGGTTTTAGAGAATTTTCAGGACCATTTCAAGGAGTTTCATTATACGAAGGATCATTAGCAGGAGATCGAGTCTCCGCTTATCGTTGGCATATCATGGATCCAATTCGATTTCAAAGTTCCTTAAAATTTAGCATGGAACATCGCGGTAGCATTATTGACGAAAAAGGTAATCAGATTTCAAGTTCTGGTGAAAGGAAAGATTGGATTAGCTCAGTTGCTTTTTGGTACCAAACACCAATCACCTTTTCGAAAAATGAGATTGTATCCGCTAAAAAAAGGATACCACCCTATCAAATTTTATTAGCTTCGAATTTAAAAGTTCATGCTACACCTAATAAATTAAAAACTGAATCGGTTGCAGTCTTCTTTGAGCCAGAAACTCCGAATGGCGAAATTACTTTTGAATTTGATGTGAGTACATCGGGTCAATACAAAATATCTGCTGTTCTTGTCGATGGAATTTTTGGGTGTCGCTACCAGCCATTTATTGACAATATCTCTGCCGGGCCTGAGTTAGACATGGTCAGTAAAAGTGAAAATTGGAAACCTTATAATTTTGGCTTATTTAATCTTAAACAAGGGAAACATGAATTAAAATTGGTGGGGAAAGGTCCATCACCCATGATAAGAGCATCCCTAACTAAAAAATTTGCAATTGGCATAAGTTCATTAATTCTTCTACGTATTGAAGATTTATGATATTATCTAATTAAAAAAAACAAAATAATAATAAAAATGGAGCAACTATTACCATGAATTGGATTAAACAAAACTTAATTGTGATTTTACCAGCTATTGCTATGGGCTATGGTTGGGGATGGCGCGGAGATTATGGGCATGAAACGGGCGCCATGATTCCAGGAATTTTAGTGGCATTGGCTGTTGCAATTGCATCCGGTAGGCAAGACTTTTGGAAACGACTTCCCATTTTTGGACTGTTTGGTGCCATCGGTTGGGGATTCGGCGGATCCATGAGTTATGGAATTGTTTTAGGATACACGCAACATACTGATTTTTGGAATGCAGCGTATGGATATGGAAATATTTTTATCATCGGTGGGCTTTGGGGGTTAGTTGGCGGTGCCTTTTTAGGCATGGCATTTTCATATTCCCGCTCTCGATTAAATGATTTTGTCTGGCCAGTTTTACTTATTGCAGCTACTTGGGGATTGATGGACTTCACCGGATTAACCGAAATGATGGAAGACTGGGAAGTCTTGACAAAATGGGACGTGGATTGGTACGCAGCTATATCAGCTTTATTGGTATCCGGGATTTATTATGGTATAAAAAAATCTGAAGCTGCAAAATTCTTCGCAATACTCTCTATTGGATGGATTTTAGGATTTGCAATATTAACATTAGGGCTTGGTTTACGTATGACACCGCCACGAAGCGATAATTGGTCTGGTATTGTTGGCTTAGCTGTTGCACTCATGATTTATCTTTATAATAAGAAAGATTGTACATCTATATACATGGGTTGGTCAGGTGCGCTTTTCGGTGGATTTGGTTTTTCCATTGGTGCATTTATTATGACGATTCAACAGGTGGCAGGTTGGCCAGTAGGCGGATGGCGTCTTATGGAAGAGTTTTTTGGTTTTCTCATGGGATTAGGAATCGGTTTAGCCATGAAACGCTATCTATCGGATAATCCCAGTGAAATCAAAGAAAATGCAAACACATTTCCATCCAATGCGTTGGGCTATGGCATGGTGCTTATTTGGTTACCATGGTTTGCCTTATTTGATGATCCCTATACTTGGATAACTGACAATATTCATTTAGTGGCTGGAAAAGCACCAACTACTACAACAGCTATTGGGCTTTTATTTGGCATACCAACTTGGATTTGGATTCATAGTGCCATTGCAGTTTATGCACTTATTTTAATTTGCTTGTACCGAAAACATCAGGAATCTCCTCTGCCTATTGTTCCAAACCATCCATTGGGTCGGGCGCAATTAGTCATGATTTATGCACTTTTATTTACGTTAGGAACCGCCAATGCTCAAATGCTTTCCGAAATCGGTGGTCACTCTTCTTTCTTTGCTTTCATGTCTCATATTGGATTAGCATTGGGTTCAGTCTGGCTTTTGTTGCTTGCACCAAATGATGGCACAATCCCATCAGGTGGGAAGCAAGTTCCAGATATTATTTTTAAGACAAATCCATTGAATCGCATCTTATGGATTTTGGTCCCGGCGATTATTTTGGGAATAACTTATTTGGCCACAACTATTCGAGATATGCCAAGTTCGGGGAGTCATTTACGGTTTTGATAGAAAATAACTCCACAAAAAGCACAGAATGCACAAAAGAGAACAAGAAAATGAATAAATACAGCTTAACATTTATATTTATACTTTTTTCATGGTTGGTGAAGTCTTGCGCACCAACTCCACAAACTCATCCTGTGATTCAGTTTCCACTTGATATAACGAATGCAACAATTATCATAAACGATGGCGAAATCCCACTGGTTGAGCAAACAGCAATTGCAGTTTTAATTGAAGAAGTAGAAAAACGAACGAGTGTAAAATTGAGGATACATACGAAAAAGTTTAATAAGGATTATTCAATCTTTATAAAAAACTTAAATGGTCAAGAAAATGAATCTTTATCCTTAAGTGAAAGCTTTCGAATAAGTATCGATTCATATTCTACACTTATTGAAGGATTTGACTCAAAAGGTGTCCTAAATGGTGTCGGCAAATTTCTTCGGACTATTGAAATGTCACCTGGAAAAATTATTCTTCCGCACCCAATTAACATATCATCATCACCAGACCATGCGATACGCGGACATCAATTAGGGTACCGAAATTTATCTAATTCCTACGATGCGTGGACGGTTGAACAGTATGACCAATATATTCGAGAATTGGCAATATTTGGGACCAATGCCATTGAAAATATTCCAATGTCAGCAAACGACAGTCCCCATATGCCAATCTCACCTGGTGAAATGAATCAAACCATGGGAAATATTTGCGCAAAATATGGCATGCAATACTGGGTTTGGACTCCAGCAACTGTTGACTTAAGTAATCCCAAGCAGAAGCAATCCCATTTATTAGAGCATGAAGCATTTTATAAAGAATGTACAAATCTGGATGCAGTCTTTTTCCCGGGCGGAGACCCTGGGCATAATCATCCCAGAGATGTTATGCCTTTTTTAGAAGAATTATCTGGGATTTTAGAAAAGCATCATCCAAAAGCCAAGATATGGATGTCATTGCAAGGATTTGAAGATGAAGGAATTGATTATTTTTTCAATTGGATTACCCAAAACCAGCCAGATTGGTTTGGTGGCGCGGTAGGTGGCCCATCAAGTCCACCTTTACCATTTATGCGTGAGCGACTTCCAGAAAAATATCAACTTCGGGATTACCCCGACATTACTCACACAATTCGTTGTCAGCATCCTGCCCCATGGATAGACCCAGCCATAGCCTTTACATCCGGCAGAGAAGGAACCAACCCATCACCTATTCAATACAGTACAATTTTTCGCCACAATCAAAAATACATCGACGGATTTATTACCTATTCTGATGGTAATCATGATGATGTAAATAAATTTATTTATAGCGGTTTAGGGTGGAATCATAACATGGATGTAAGTGGCATTCTTAAAGATTATAATCGTTTTTTCTTCGGACCCAAATATGTGAATGAAATCACAGAAGGGATATTTAGTCTTGAAAAAAACTGGGATGGACCGTTAGCTCATAATCCATACCTTATACCTTCCTTCAAATTATTTCAATATGTAAATCAAGAAAGCCCAGAGCTTCAATCCAATTGGAGATGGCAATTACTTCAGTTAAAAGCATATTATGATGCATATACTCAAGAAAGATTAATATTCGAAGAAAACTTGGAAAATGAAGTCAACTCAATTCTTGGAACAGCGGAATCCATTGGCGCTAATAATGCAACGGATAAGGCTTTAGCCATTTTTGCCAAAGCAGATGAAAAAAATGTCGCACCGGAATTAAGAAAAAATATTGTGAAGTTATGTGACGACCTATTTAAAAGTATCGGCTATCAAGCAAGTGTAAATAAATATCAAGCCAATGGCTATGAACGTAGTGCCGTTTTAGATTATTTAGATTACCCGCTTAATAATCGCTGGTGGGTAGAAGATCAATTTGCGGAAATCAGATTATTAGACTCCGAAAAAGAAAAAGTTGAGAGATTAGATATCATTCGAATGTGGGAGAACCCCGGTCCAGGCAGTTTTTATGATGACATTGGTAATGTGGCACAATCTGAGCACGTATTGCGGGGAAAACCATTTATTGAAGATCCGCTCATGGCAACGAACCCCAATCCGGATTTTATGTGGTGGGAAAATCAGATGTCTCGTGTGCGACAATCATGGATTAGTAAGATGGACTGGCCTGTGGGACTTGAATACAATGACCTTGACACAACTGCTACATATATATTACGCACTACTGGTTATGGACAATGTTTAGCCAAAATTAATGACGAAAGCATTTTTCCAACTATTGATGGAAAAGGAATTGGTGAAATCAAAGAATTCTCAATACCTAAAGCACTTTATGAAGATGGAGCGATAACTCTAACCTTTGATATTCCGCTAGAACCTGGCATCAATTGGCGGAGGCAATCTCGCCTAAGTGAAGTTTGGTTAATAAAACAATAATTGGAAATTTTAATTAATGAAAAAAACAATTTTCTATCCTGGATTAATTCTTCTTTTTGTATCATGTACAATGAATACTATAGATGTTCAAGGTCATCGAGGAGCACGCGGGCTTAGACCCGAAAATACATTAGAAGGATTTGAATTCGCAATGGATCTTGGTGTAAGCACTTTAGAATTAGATTTAGCGGTTACAAAAGATCGTCATGTTCTTGTAACACATAATCCCTATGTTTCTGCTCATTTATGCTTGAATGAAGATGGATCGATAATTCAAGCAGACTCGGGGGCTCAATTTTCAGGACCACTTATAAGAGATTTAACGCTGGAAGAAATTAAAAAATTTGATTGTGGAAGTATAAATCCAAATCCATCACAATTTCTTGAACCTCCTAGAATAAATATTCCAGGTGCCCAAATGCCAACATTAACAGAAGTATTTGATCTAATCAACAAAAAGAAGAGCAACGTTCATTTAAATATTGAAATGAAAATTGACCCCAGATATGATGTTACCATCCCTGAAGTTGAATTTGTAAATGCCGTGGTTAAAGTTATACAAGACAGTGGAATGAAGAATCGTATCAACTTACAATCCTTTAATTGGCATTCGTTGGCTTTAGTAAAAAAAATTGATCCAGAAATAAAAACAGCCGGGTTGTTAGGCTCGGGGTCTTTCTCAATGATCAATGATTCAATACCAAGCCCTTGGTTAAATGGGATTCGATATTCAAATGATGGTGGATCTGCTTTGAGTGTTCTGAGAGAAGCAGAATCATATATTGATATTTTTTCACCATCTTGGCGGTTAGTTTCACCAGAAGATTCTCTATTCCTTCATAGCACTGTTCAAGAAATTCAAAAAGCAGGCTTCCCTGTAATTCCTTGGACCGTAAACAAACGGAGTGAAATGGAATTATTAATCAATTTGGGTGTTGACGGAATTATTACAGATTATCCTGATAGTTTAAATTTGGTGCTAAAGGCACTAAACATTCGTCGGAAATAACAATTCCATCTGGGCAATTCTTTCTCTTATTGGAAAGGATTAATATAACTTTTCGACAAGAACTTCATGGTGAATTCTTTTCTTTTTAATAATGACACTCCCAGTTTCCTTATCCAATTGAATAGTTTTTCTTGAATCTTCAATAATCGAATCAATAATCAAATGAGAAGAATATAATCCGCCCAGCCAGCTGCGCTTATCACTTACATATATAAGGTCTCCGACTTTTGCTTTTAATTCATACGCGAGGGAATCAGAAATTGTTACGATTGGCAATTTTCCAGCACCTTTAATTTGTTTGGGATGATCTAAAATTATAGGAGATGCAAAAGCCGTACTTTGTGAGTTTTCGTCTCCAACCGAACCCTTATAATTGAAAATTGCATCTTTTATTGTGCCCCAAACCAATCCTTTTTGTTTAACATCTTCTTCAGGCTTTGTAAAAAACGTCACCAAAATTCCAATAAAGGCACTTACGACAATTCCATAGAATGCTCTCATAAATTTAAATTGCTTCATTCCAGATAAAAATCCATCATCTACTTCAATCATAGGAACTCCATGCGAAAATGGAATAATAACTTCCGGCACAAATAATGAAAATATGATAGCTCCCATTCCGCCCACTAATGTGTACAATGCGGCGGTCCGGGTAAATCGTTTCCAAAAAACGCTGAAGAGTAATGTAATAACTAAAGGAGGTGTCACTGCGGCAGTAAATGCACCATGCGCCGAATAAATAGTTTTAAATGACATAAATAGAGGAACAAGCATAATCCCCAAAAGAGTAACTGATATTGAACTTATACGTGCCATTTTCAATAACTGCTTCTCATTGGCTTTTGGATTAAAGTGGGGCTGGTAAATATCATTCACAACAATGGCAGCTACAGCCGTAATTAAAGTATCAACCGTTGACATTAGTGCTGCTGTTAATGTTGCAAGTATTAATCCAAAAACACCCGGTCGGCTTAAAAAGTCTGATGCTATAAAAAAAGCTTCATCGGGTTTAATATCCGGTGGTAGCACCCCTGCATGTACTAAAGATTTCGCAACCCAACCGCCAGAAGCAACGACAATAGCTGCAATTGGCATTAATACGAGCACCACTGTTACAATCGCCTTTCTACCATCCTGAAGTGATTTGGTCGATAAAAACCTCATAATCACTCCTTGATTCAGAAAATAAAACATGGCTGTATTAGCTATCCCATCTTGCCAAAAAATTCCAACACTAGGAAAAGATGGATCTTGGTTAAAATTGGGGAAAGCTAGTTTATGCGTTCTTGGAAGATGATGCCAAAATGAATCTAATCCTCCCAAATAATTAATTCCTAAAAATAAAATCATTATTCCCGATGCAAGTAACATAACGCCTTGAAAAAGGTCTGTCATTATTACACTCGTTTGTCCACCGGCCGTGACATAAATAGCTGATACAGTTGCAACTAAGATTGCTGAATAAAAGATAGGCCAATCGAGTAAAATATTTAACACTTTCCCCATGGTAAAAAGGTTTACGCCTACATAACCAATTAAATAAATTAAAATAAATGCCGTTACCCAGTTCCTGATTGTAGAATCAAATCGCCTTTCAAAATATTCTGGAATGGATGTTACTCTGGAAAAATATAAAATGGGAAGCCACCCGAAAAGTAAAAGCGGCAACCAAATCCAATCGTTCAAGTAAGTTTGGCTACTTCCTAACCCATAGGAATACGCAACGCGACTATATTTTACAAAACTATAAGATCCAATGGTGGTGGCTACTAAACTAAATGTAATTAACCACCACGAAAATCTTTGTCCTCCAAAGAAAAAGTCTTTTACTGTTTTTTGTTGACGCCCGAAATAAGTTCCTATCAATAAAATCATTAGAAAATAAAAAACCATAATCCCATAATCTAAAGGAGTTCCCATTCCTTGTTTATAGTCTACTGTACCTGTATAAGGACTCGGGCTAACAGATTCAAATTGCCCAAATTGTAAATATCCTTGAAGTACAACATAAAAAAACAAGGGAATTAGTACAAATAGAAGATTTCGAAGCCCGTGAGATGATTTAAAAAAATAACCTTGACGATAGGCAAAAAAGAGCCCAATTGAAAAAACAATACCACCTAATATAAATTGATAATAAAACATTCATCTAACTTATACAATTTTCATTAATTTGAATATTTTTTTCTATTGCTTAAAAATATTTATCATCTTAGGTTACAGTCCTAACATTTACAATATATATATAACAGTGATACATCGAATCAGTCCCGTTTACCAATTAGCATTATGCTTAATAATGATTCTTTCACTCCCTTCCTTAGCCAAGGCAAAACAATCTAATAATCAAAGTATCTCTTTTTATACTGGAACAGGTATTCCAATTATGGGATTAAATAGCTGGTATAACATTACACCTGTTATGGGGATTCAATATTCATATCATATAAATGATGATACGGAACTCATCTATGAATTTCATTATAAAAAATATAATCATGGCGATATTGAAAATCGCTCATTTCTTTGGGTCGTAGATTACGAATATTATAAAAGTGACCAAGCCAGTGCAAATATGAGTTGGAATGATTTTATATTTAAGGTACGTAAACATTTAAAAAACAAATCGACTCAACTATCTGGCAAAAGAATTATCCCATCTTTCTCTTATGGCTTTGGTTTTTATAATTATGCACATAAAGTAAAAGGTTTAATTTATCCTGGGCAATATATTGAATTAGATGAATCATTTTTAATGGAACCCATTATTGATCGGCGTGTGGCTTGGGGTGGAAACCTAGGTTTAGGCGCTACAACATCCTTTAATGAAAAAATGGATATCCGTATTGGGCTTAGTTACCATAATGCTCTTGGTTATGTAAGATCTTTCGAAGATTGGGAATTATTCGAAGTTGTTCCCCTACAGTTTTTAACTTTTGAACTGGGAATTAAATATAATTATTAATAAACTCAATAACACAAACAAAAGGAGTAAACAATGAAGAAAACGCTAACGATAATGACTTTCCTGTTTCTACAGACAAGTCTGTTTGGCTGGCATGAAAGCTTCAGTACCGATGCAACGCCAAACGACGATGGTATTTTTACCAGTGATATGTCTTGGGCTTGGTGGGGCTGGGGAGGTGTTGAAGTAGCCGATGGAGAGCTTATTATGTCTTTCCCAGAACCGGGTACAGATCCATTTGATATTGACAGTGATTGGATTCAAATCGATCAATCAATAGATGCAAATGCCGAAATAACTCCAACAAATGCTGAAATCTGGATTAAAATGAAATTTTTAAGAGAAGGTGGTACTGTAAATGGAGATCAATTCCATACATGTGTTGCTATTGACCCTGATTTCCTAACAAACTATGGAGTTTATACAGCTGCAATCCATCAAGAAGCAGGCGTTGGAGGGTACCATTTCGCTACAGATCAATTTAGTGGTCCAGCTGCAAGTGAAGCAGTCACATATAATTCTTGGTTTTGGGAAAAAATCACCGTAGTTGATGAAACAGTTTCAATTTGGACATTTACAGATGGTGGTTCTCCAGCTGAAACACCAGATCATGTTTTTACAACTGATGCTGTTACAGATCCTGCAGCAACATTGATTCTTGTGAGTGCCTTTGACGATGATTCTACAACATTACATATAAGTGATGTGTACTATAACGAGGCTCCCGTATTAGCTTTAGGGGACGATGCAATACTTCCAAGCGGTTATGGTTTAGGTCAGAATTATCCAAATCCATTTAATCCAACTACAAATATCAGTTACACTGTTCCTGAAGCAGGACAAGTTAATCTAACTATATTTAATGCATTGGGTGAAGAAGTTAGCACTCTAGTTAATAATGTTGTTACATCAGGTACGCATACTGCAACCTGGTCTGCTGGAAATAATCCATCAGGCGTGTATTTCTACCGCATTGTTGCTGGTAATTTTACACAGACAAGAAAACTATTGTTAATTAAGTAGTTATTTTTAGAAACCATCCTGATTTTTATCAGGATGGTTTCTTTATTTTAATTTTTAATCAAAAAAATATTGTGAAAAAAACATTTTTCTCTATCATCATTTTTTCTGTAATCACAGCCCAATTATTTGGTGGAACTACTGGAAAAATAAATGGACATGTTAAAGACCACAACGGCTTAGCACTCGCAGGAGCAAATATTGTTTTAGAAGGAACATCTCGAGGTGCCGTAGCTGATGAAAATGGCTATTATATAATTTTAAATGTCTCCGCAAAACAATATAATATTACCGCATCAATGATTGGATTTAAAAAAGTCACTATTTCGGGTGTTAATGTGAGCCCCGATAGAACAAGTCAAATTGATTTTTCATTGGCTGAAGAAGCAATTGCAGGTGAAGAAGTTATCGTAATGGCATCCAAACCCATGGTTCAAGTTGACAGAACTCATAGCGAATATATTATTACATCTGATGATATTCAGCGATCTGTTATGATGAAAGATGTTGGCGATTTGATATCATTGGAACCCGGAATGGATATTGATGGCCGAGGAATGATTCGTGGAGGCGATATGAATTCCATTTCTGCAGATGTTATTTATTATGTAGATGGAATCAAAATGATTAGTAACGACGGTCTAAGTTTGCATAACTATACAGGTGTTGGAAAATATGATATTGAATCAATTTCTATCATCACGGGTGGCTTAAGTGCCGAGTATGGAAATGCTCAAGCAGGTGTTGTTAATATTGTTACTAAAGAAGGTGCCGATGCATTTCATGGGAACCTTGAATACACCAATGAATTACCTGGACAACGCCATTGGGGTCCGAATTACACCAAAGATTATGACTTATTAGATAAAATGCAGTGGGACAACGATGAATGGGTAAATGAACAAGACAGTTTAACAGGTGAACTAGCCCACAAGGAAGCACCTGATTATGTAAACAACTGGGGCTATGCAGTTCAAGGAAATTTATCTGGTCCAATCACAAAAAATATTTCATTCTTTTTGGGCGGAAGATCTAGCAATGCATCAGTAAATGGTATTGGTCCACTCACCCATTCTGCAGACAACTTTGATGGAACTTGGAAATTTTCTTTTTTCTTACACCCAAAAATTAATTTTAAAATTGGGGGTATGTACTCCACAAGTTGGGGATTTAACTCTGGAGGCGGTACCGGCGGTATTCGTGGCGGAGGAAAAAGTTATTTTTTACCCATGGGATATGCAGCAGCTGGAAAAACAGTTAATCTAGACCAAATGCAATATCTCTCATTCACACATATGTTGAGTGAAAAAACATTTTATGAATTGCGAATTTCAAACTCAATTAATTCTCAAACGCCAGAAGGTGTACCTGATTCTACTACAGACATTCGAACCGATAAAGATGATTGGTTTTATCTTCCTCGGGATATCCATGCCTTTAATAGCGGAGAAAGAAAAAGATTTAGTGTGAAATTCGATTTCACAACTCAGATTACACCAAGCAACTTATTAAAAACTGGATTAGACTTTACAGATTATAACGTATGGGCCTTTAACTATAATGATGTTTTAAATCGCCGATCATTTTCATATATTGGAAATAATCATGAATTAGAATCGCCGATTAATCCCCAGCAACTAGCATGGTATATACAGGATAAGATGGAGTATAAAGGATTAGTCGTGAATGCGGGACTTAGAATGGATCGATTTGATCCCAATATTAAATACCCCGTGACAACTGCCATGGGTGCTTCTGATTTCTTTTTTAATACATTTACGAGATTTGAATATGATTCACTTGATGCATTTGGCCTCCTTAAACAAGTAGACCCAATTACAGTTTGGAGTCCGAGGGTTGGTGTGGCACATCCAATCACTGATCGGTCTATGATTCATTTCTTTTATGGCCATATTTACCAACAAGCAGGATTCTACACCCTCTATGGGGAATCATGGAAAAACGATGGTACAAAAGATAAAGACATCAACGAAAATGGCATAATTGATCCCACTGAAATTTATAATACAATCGAATTTGGCAATTTTGGAAATCCAAGACTTCAATATGAAAAAACCATTAGTTTTGAACTCGGTTTAGATTGGAATTTTTACTCCGATTATATTTTAGCAATTTCCACTTTTTATAAAAGCTCTAATAATCAAGTAACAAATCCAGGGGCAGTTCAATTGAATTGGTGGGACCCTGCAAAACAAATGTTTGATTTTCAATTTACTCACATGGCAGGAAATGGGATTCATGAAGATATTCAAGGATTTGAATTTAGCCTAAGAAAGAATTTTTCTGATAACTTTGGTTTTAACTTATCATATAATTTACAGTGGGCAGTTCAAGGAGAAGCTGGTCTTGGAAGCCAATTCTGGATTCCAGATTCAAACTTTATAGTCAATGGTAAATACTGGACACAATATATTGATAATGAAGATGGATCTGAAAGTGCAAAACCGTTGTTTCCAGCTTTTTTAGTAAGATCTTATGCTGCTAAAGCAAATTTATTTATTGACTCATTAAAAACATTAGGTTTAGATGTTCAACAATTAGATTCCACTGGGTTATGGGTAGTCGAGTTTTGGGGTGGAACGGAAGAAGCACCTAAACCCGAATCTGACATTCGTAGCTACGGAAAAGCACAATTATATCTTATTACGCCTGAAAATTTAGGACCTTGGGGCTTATTTGGAAATATTACAATCAATATGATTTATAAAATGTCCACAGGTACACCTTTTGCATATTCTCCTCCAACTCGGGCTATAGAATGGAGGAATGGTCCCTTAACAACTCGAACAGATTTAAGCTTAGAAAAAGTTTTCTTTACCGAAAAAAATTATCAGTCAACTATCTTTGTACAAGTCTCAAATTTATTTAATCAAAGAGATATTAAAGGTGGTGATAATGGGGCCGAGTTTATTCGATGGGGCATGAGTATGCCTCGACCCGATAATGAACAATATTTAGAATTTGGTGATTTCAATGCTCATTCAAGATATCGCGGTGCACCTCGAGAATTTAAAATTGGGATTCGTTCTTCATTCTAAGGATGAAATATTCACCAATGAATAAAACCAAGAATTATTTCTTATTTTTCACTTTTATGGTGGGAATGATATCATCGCTTTCAGCCCAAGCTGATCCCGTTACCGGATATTCTCCACGATTTTCCACAAGAGCAAAACTTTGGGAAATGTTTAGAAATAATGGACTTCAAGGTGGCGGAAATATTCCGAGATATCAAAGTGATGATCAAACTGCATTTCAATATCCCGGTAATGCCGGTCGATCATCTGATTTTATGGAATATTGGATGGATGTTGAAGCATACATTAATGGAGACCCAAATTTAATTGATGTTTCTCGTGCCACTATTCCCCAAAATGCCCGAGGAACTGGACTTTGGGTTTTGGCAGTGGCAGAAGATGATACCATGGTTTCTTATTCTGGACCTCGGGACGTAACCTATGATGTTGATGACAAACGATATACAATGAGTGGGTCTATAGAAGAAGCCGTGGGAGACTCTTCTTGGCCAAATAAGGAAAGAGCTAATTATTCTCCTTATCATAGTAACATTCAAGGGAATGAACCTATCGAAATTCATAATTTCGCACACGGGAGATACATACCCAATGATGAGTTCCCTGAAGAAATTATTATAAGTAATTGGGAAAATAAAATGGGATTAACAGTGACTCGAAAAGCTTACGCTTGGAGTTATCAAGATTATGATGATTTTATGATTCATGAAATTATTTATGAAAATACAGGTTCAAAAAATCTTACAGATACATATTTTGCATTTATGAATAGTTTTAGCGTTTCCAGTGCTGGACATCAATGGACAATTGGCTATGGTGCCGGATGGGGTGATTGGCGAGGAAATCAAGAATCAGTACAAGATGATATAATGCTATTTACCAAAGCACCAAATTTTGAAGCTGATATTCCAGAAAGTACTTCTGTTTATTCTGATTTAATTTTTTGTTACCAACGTGACGGTGATTGGATTGGATCACCCGAAGACGATACGGGTCAACCTTGGGACAAAGAAAAAGCAGATATGGGCCTCTCCAGTTATAATGAATACCAAGGGCAAGTTCAGGATCAAATAACAGCTTATCAATATGTTGGGTTTGGTCCACTAGACCTATACCCGCCTTTTGTAAATGACCCTGAAGAAAACTATGTTAGTCCTGAATCGTCAAATCAACCTTTTATTTATAGATGGTGGCATAATGGTGCTGGTCAAGATTGGACTGAGCCAAATCAAACAAGAGAAACCGAAGCAGAAATGTATAAAATGCTAACAGAAATCTCAGATACACTTCCAGCAATTGCGGATAACCCAGACTATTCAGGTTTAAATACTCATGCTTTGGTATTTGGCCCCTACTCTCTTGCCCCAGGAGAAAAAGCAAAAATTGTATTGGCATTTGTCGCTGGGTCTCCTGCTGACTGGCAAAATAAAGATGAGATAACATGGTCAAAAGAGCCTACTGCAAAATTTGACTTAAAACAGGGTGAGAATTCTATTTTTCGCAACTATAAAAAGGCACAGTTTATTTATGATATGGGATTTGATGTTCCTGATCCTCCACCTGATGTTGCAGTTACTTTTAATAATAGTGCCGCTGGAAATATGATCATTTCTTGGGAAGCTCGAGCGGATACTGCACGAGATCCTGATTATACTGGAGAGGAAGCTTATGACGTAGCTGGGTACCGAATTTATCGGTCAAATCCTCCTTCATTCGATTGGCACTATGGTCCATGGGAATTTGTAGCTGAGATTGAATTAAAAGATATTAATTATTATGAACCATCAACAAATAGATATACTTTTATTGATGATGATTCTTTTGCAGGATATAATTATTATTATAGTATTCGAACCTTTGATACAGGCCATGATCATTGGGTTGATAAATTTGGAATTGATCATGGACCAGTCCCATCTTTAGAAAGTGGATATACATCTCCAGAACAAAAAAACATGGTTGCTGAAACACCTTTTCAACCATCTTCTGCCTTGTATGATCAAATGACGGAAAAAATTCGAGTTGTACCAAACCCATACCGATTAGATTTCATGGATAATGCTCATATGTATCCAGATGTAGCTGACCCATACAAGATTCGTTTCATCAATCTTCCAAAACATTGTAACGTATTAATATATTCTGCATCCGGAGATCTTGTTTATGAAAAAGAGCATACTAAACAAACTGCTGCAGAAACATCATGGAGACAAAATACTATTTCCTTTTCTGGAAATGTTGTAAGTGGAATCTACTTTTGGGTAGTGGAATCTTTAGATCCAGCCAGCATGGGAAAAATTCAGAAAGGTACTTTAGCCATTGTTAAATAATATTGATTATGAAAAGAAATAATTATACTATACACCTTTATAAATTTTTCATTCTTGTTTTAATAAGCAGTTCTGTTCTATTCGGACAAAATGAATTCAAACGATTAGGTAAATCAGGGTTTTCCTTTTTGAAAATTAGTCCGTCTGCTCGGGCAGCAGGAATGGGTGATGCTTTCACTGCCGTCGCGGATGACGTTACAGCAATATTTTTCAACCCAGCAGGTCTAATTAATATCAATTCATTTAATTTTAGTTTTAATCATACAAACTGGATAGTTAACTCCAAACTAACATCTGCAGCTATTGGGTTTCCACTAGGCTCTAGAGGCGTTCTTGGACTCAGTGCAATACAGTTTGCAGTAGATGAATTTGAAGAAACAACTATTTTTGAACCGGAAGGCACAGGGCGTATGATTCATGCCGGGGACCTTGCTTTAGCAATGGCATATGCAATTCGGTTAACCGATGGGCTCTCATTTGGCCTTAAGGGACAGTACTTAGAAGAAAATATTGATAGTGATAAAGCAAAAGGATTTGCCTTTGATTTTTCAACATTTTACAAATCTGATTTTAGAAATTTAACTGTAGCTATGGTCATGAAAAATTTTGGCCCTGAAGCCAAATATCTTTCTAAAAAGTTTAAACTGCCCTTATACTTTAATATTAATACAGCCATGAATGTCATAGGTGAAAAAGGTAATCCAATTCATTTATTAGCATCAGTTGAAAGCGCATTTGCGACTGATTACCGAGATAGATACCATATTGGTACAGAACTTTGGATTGCAGATTTAGTCGCTTTACGTGGCGGTTATAAATTTTTTTATGATACTGAAGATTGGACAATTGGTGCTGGGCTTAATCTTAAAATAAGCCATCATATAGTAAAGCTAAATATTGCATATTCAAATTTCGCTAAGTATTTCACTCCTCCTTTACGTATTTCAATTGGTGGCTCTTTCTAGTTTAAACTGATTTTTATTAGTTAATTAGGGCGCAGTTACCAACCAAAATATTTATAGAAAACTAATTAATAACTTAAATTAATATAGGCTTTTACTATGACACTACACTGGATTGATTTAACTGTATTAATTGGGTATCTTAGTCTCGTTGCGGGAATGGGTTATTATTTCTCAAAGAAAAACATAACAACTGAAGAATATTTCGTAGGTGGGCGTTCATTCTCGGGGTGGGTGATTGGTCTAAGTCTTGTGGGTACATCCATTAGTTCTGTTACATTCCTTTCCTTCCCTGCTGATGCATATAAAACAACCTGGATTCGATTTATTACAACATGGTCCATGCCATTAGGTGTACTTATCGCAGCCTATATGTTTCTTCCATTCTTCAGGCGAAACAAAGTTACATCAGCCTATGAATATTTAGAAGATAGATTCGGACCATCCGTTCGAGTTTATGGTGGGGTTACTTTTATTTTTTCTCAACTTGTTCGTGTTAGCATCATACTTTACCTTGTATCTTTATTACTTCATGAAATAACAGGATTCTCTATTGTAACAAGTATATTAATTAGTGGTGTCTTTGTTGCATTTTATACTATTATTGGTGGAATTAATGCTGTTATTTGGACGGATGTAATTCAAACTATTGTTCTCGTCTTAGGCGGGTTATTAACACTTGGGGTAATAATCAATCATTTGCCTGGAGGATTGGGACAAATTTTTTCAGTGGCTATTGCAGATGGAAAATTATCCTTGTCCGAAATGACAAGCTCAGGGTTTAGATCTATTGGCTGGGGATTATCCATAACCAAAAAAACAGGAACAATGCTTTTTTTAGTTGGACTTACAAGTTGGTTGACAGAGTACAGCGCTAACCAAAATATTATTCAACGATACGCAGCTGCCAAAAGCACCTATGAAGCCCGTAAGGCAATGTTGGTCTGCGTACTATCCAGTATACCAATTTGGGCGTTTTATATGTTTCTTGGAACGTCTCTTTATGTTTTCTTTCAAATATTTCCAACTATTGAAGCAACTGAAATGCTAGATGGGACTCGGAAGGCTGAACAAATATTTCCTTATTTTATCTTAAACTTCTTACCACCCGGTTTAACCGGCTTGGTTATAGCAGCTGCTCTAGCGGCAGCCATGTCATCGTTAGACTCAAGTATTAATGCAATTTCTACTGTTGGTGTTGTAGATATTTACAGACGCCATTTAAAGAAAAATAAGAAAGATAGTCATTATTTACAGGTCGCATGGATAATTGCTGGGTGTGCAGCAATTTTTATGGTAGGCGGTGCACTTATTCTAAATGTATCTGAAACAAAAACACTCCAAGATACTGCTACAATCCTTGCTTCCATTACAGGAGGTGGATTACTCGGTTTATATTTATTAGGATTCTTTACAAAATACGGGAATGCAAAATCAGTTTGGATTGGACTTATTGCTACATCATTATTTACAACATGGACAATTTTATCTAGTCGAGGTTGGGTTCCCGATTGGATGCATGTTCCATTTGATTTGTATTACACAGGTCTTATTGGAAATATAATTATGTTTACTATTGCTATAATAGTAGCAATAATTCTTACGGATAAAAAGAAACTAATCTAGACTAACAATATGAAAAAAACTCTCGAGTTTTGGTTCATAAGTCATGGTCATATAGATCCTGTTTGGCGTTGGACAATTCAAGAGGGGATTTCAGAAATATTAGCAACATTTCGCGCAGCTGTAGATATTCTACATGATGAACCCGATTTATCATTTCATGCCAGTTCTGCTCAATTTTATGAATGGGTTGAACACATTGATTCTAATCTTTTTAATGAAATAAAAAATTTCATTAATCAAAAAAGATGGATTATCGTTGGAGGATGGTGGATTGAACCTGATTTAAACTGCCCCCTAGGAGAATCATTAATTAGACAGGGATTGTATGGGCAGCACTATTTTAAAAATACATTTGGTCTCTATGCCACTGTAGGATTTAACCCTGATGCATTTGGACACCCCGCATCTCTTCCTCAATTATTAAAAGGCCAAGGGCTTACGTCATATTTTTTCTTACGCCCAGGTCCACATGAAAATAATAAAATTCCAGGTCCACTTTTTAAATGGGAATCATTGGATGGATCATCAATTAATTCATTTAGAATTATTTCAGAATATAATACAACTGAATATGAACTAGAAAAACGATTAGAAATTCATCGCAAAACTGTGAAAGACTCTCAACTATCTTTAAATAATATTGGAATGATGATTGGATGGGGAAATCACGGTGGAGGTCCAACTCGAAAATTAATTGATGCGATTAAAAATACAAAATTTATGAAAGGAGAATCATTCCAATTTTCAACAGCAAATGATTATTCAGCTTCAATTAAATATATTCAATCTAAATTGCCAATCTATTCCGGTGAGCTTCAACATCATGCTCGTGGCTGTTATTCGTTACATGCAACTGTAAAAGAAATGAATCGTCAAGCTGAAATATCTTTACTTACTGCAGAATATATAGCTTCTTTTTCATTTATTTTTTTTCAATCACCATATCCAAAAACAGAATTAAAACAAGCTTGGAAAAAAGTTCTATTCAATCAATTCCATGATATATTAGCAGGGACGTCAATTGAATCCAGTTATGAAGATGTGAAAAATGATTATGGATTTTCACTCTCAATCTCTAGTCATATTATTACACAAAAAATGAGTATTCTTTGCTTATCAATCGACACATCATGGATAAACAAAGAGAGCGCACAACCCATCGTGATATTTAATCCTTTATCACATAAAAGAAATGAACTAATAGAATTAGAATGTGAACGAGTTATTCTAAATCATAATCCTATTGTAACAGATGAATTGGGGAATGATATACCCTATCAAATAATCAAAACTGATGCTATTGAAATTCCTGAACGCATCAAAATTTTATTTATAGCCAACCTTCCTTCTTTTTCAATTAAATCATATTCCATTGATTTTTTAAATAATAAACTCAAAAAAACATTAAAAACACCATCTACTTTTAATGGGATTTTGGAGAATAATCTGGTAGTAATTCGATTTAATCTTGAAACAGGGTATATGACTTCTTATATAAATAAACATACCAATCATGAATATTTATTATCGGACAGCGCCATACCAAAAGTATTTGATGATCCTGGGGATACTTGGGGTCACAAGATTGATTCCTATAATAAATATGATGGTCAATTTCGAAATGCTACTTTTACTATTTTAGAGTGGGGTAACTTAAGAAAACGAATTCAAATAAAATTAAATTATTCAGAGTCAACTATTTCTCAAACATTTTCATTAATCCACAATAAGTTATTTTTACATTGCCATACAAAAGTGAATTGGCATGAATCTTACAAAGTTCTTAAACTATGTTTTAATCCATCAACTAATTCAAAATCACATTTTGCTGGAATTCCAGCAGGAGCAATACGCCGTCTTAATTCAGGAAATGAAGAGCCCTTTCAATCTTGGGTTAGCCTTACAGATGAACCTCATGGTTTTTCTTGGATGACAAAAGGAAAGTCTAGCTATAGTTGTACCAATAACGAATTTAGATTAACGATTCTTAGGAGCCCTGCTTATAATCAACACGATCCTCAAAAATATATTGAAGGGCAAGGATATAATCTAATAGATCAAGGAATACATGAATTTGAATATCAAATTATTCCACACAATAATTCTTGGGAAAATATGGGTATTCCTCTGTTAGCTAAAGAATTTTTATTTCCATCTATAAAACATTTAACAACGGTACATACTGGAAAAGTTAAGCCACCCTATTCATTAATATCATGTGAACAAAACAACATTCACGTTGATGCAATAAAACAAGCCGAAAGTTCTGATTTATTAATTATTCGACTTTCAGAAACACACGGGCTTAATACACTTGGAGTAATTAAATTCCCCTATCTTAACAAAGAATTTTTATTGAATTTTAAAAAATTCGAAATAAAAACTATTCGATTTAATACGATATTAAAAACTATCACTGAAACAAACTTAATTGAAAATATATGAATAAAAAAATTCGGATGGGGTTAAAATATATTCTTGGCATTCTTTTTTTATTATTGGTCATAGTAATTAAACCTGTCGACCGTACCCATTTTATTGAATCAGACTATTATAAATCAGCTCAACTAAAATTAGATAGTCTAAAAGCTAATACTACGTTTGATACAAATTCTCAATTAGAAATTGGATGGGCTAAGGTAAATATTACGCCTAAAATACCAACTCCTCTTTCAGGATATGGCAGTCGAAAAGGTGCATTATCTGTCGGAGTCCATGATTCTCTCTGGGTACGTGGTTTTATTTTTAAAAACCAGACTGAAAAGATTGCTTTTATTACATTGGATGCACTTATTGTGCCCCCTGCAGTTACACATCAATTAATTGAACAACTCCCATCCATTGGCTTTGATATACAACACGTTTATTTAACTGCTACCCACACTCATTCTTCTATGGGGGCATGGGGAAATAGTTTTATTGGAGAGTTATTTGCAGGTGAGTTTGACCAGAATGTAGTGGATCAACTCACAAGTAAGATTCTAAATGTAATTCAAAAAGCAGAAAAAAATATCGAACCATCTCAAATTGGATATGCAGAATATAAAGCACCCGAACTTGTTTCCAATCGTCTCGTTGATGAAAAAGGGATAATTGACCCTTGGTTCAGAGTGATGAAAGTTAAAAAGAACTCTGGTAAAACTGCACTTCTTACAACTTTTTCTGCACATGCAACTTGTTTAGCGAGTGATGAATTAATGTTTTCTCGTGGTTACCCCGGTCAATTAGTAGACTCTCTTGAATCCTTAACCGGAATTGAATTTGCTGCTTTTGCTGCCGGTAGTGTCGGTAGCCACCGACCCGAAAGTGGTGGGTTTGGCCAACATGAACGTACAAAATGGTTGGCGGCATCTTTAAAACAGAAAGTCAATCATAAAACAATTCCAATGGGAAAAATAAATCCGCTAAAAATGGTTCTTTTTGATCTTCCACTTCGGGAAGCTCATTGGCGTTTTTCAAAAAACTGGCGATTCAGACCTTGGGTATTTAACTTTTTATCAGAACAATCTCCTCATTTTATTAGCGTCCTTCAAATTGGAAATATTGTTTTTTCAGGGACACCTTGTGAATTTTCAGGAGAACTTATTCCTGAAATAAAAGCTGGAATAAACCAACCAAAATTAGATTTGATAATAACTAGCTTTAATGGTGGCTATATCGGATATATCACCAAAGATTGTTGGTACGACCTCAAAGAATATGAAACATTTATTATGAACTGGTTTGGACCTAATAATGGACAATATTTTGTAAACATAATTCAAAACCTGATTAATATAATTACAATATGAAAACGATATTATTTATTCTACTTACACCCATAATCCTTTTAGCTCAAGCAGATATGATTGATGGGTATTCTCCTCGAAATTTGACTCGTGGGAAAATGTGGTCAACCTATCGAAACAATGGTCTTGATGGCGGTGGAAATAGAGGCGAATCTAACAGTCATAGCCAAGAAAGTTTATCCTATCCGGGTAATATGTCTAGAGTTGGACCTGACTTTGTTGAGTATTTCATGGATGTAGAAGCTTATATAAATAATGATCCCAATGTTGTTGAGATGAAACGCGTTACACTTGCCCAATGCTCTAGAGGTCAAGGAGTTTGGATACTTGCTATCGATGAGACTGGCGATACGTTAGTCTCATATTCTGGGCCAAGAAATGTAACTCATGATGTAGAATCTGCACCCTACGATATAAGAAATGCACCAGAATCTGTATTAGGTGACTCATCCTATCCAAATATAGAGCGGAGTAACTACTCACCCTATCATTACGATATCCAAAGCAGTGAACCTGTAGAAATTCATAATTATCGATACAATGAATATTCTGCAAATGATTCAACTCCTGAAGAAATTATTATTAGCCAATGGACCACAAAAACAGGAATTCAAGTCACTCGAAAAGCTTATGCTTGGGGTTACCCAAATTTTGATGATTTTATTATTCAAGAACTTACTTATGAAAACACAGGAACAAAGATTTTAGACCCTGTATACTTTTCACTTATGAATGCCTTTAGCTTAAACGCAATGGCCCATCATTGGGCAGTTGGATTTGGAATGGGGTGGAGTGATTGGAGACATAATAGAGAACAAACTCAAGATGATTTATTCTTTTATACCAAAGCAGATACTTTTACGGCTGATGAACCTGAATTCACAAATGATTATGTCGATGATATTATTTTTTACCAACGAGATGATAACTGGGTCGGAACTACATGGAATGATACTGGGCAACCCTATAAATTAGAAGCTTCAAGTCGTAGCCAAAATGAATTTCAAGGCCAAAAAGAGAATCAGCTTCTAGCATATCAGTATATCGGAATGGGAATTTTAGATATTGAACCCGAAGGCGATTATGTTCATCCTGCAAGTAATGCTCAGCCTATTTATGCAAAATGGTGGCATAATGGAAATAATCAACAATTTGATTATGAAGATCCCAATTCTATTGAACATACAGATCAAGAAATGTATAATATGGTCATTGGTAATAATAAATATGACATTACCCGAACGCCTCCAGATAATCCCGATTTAAAAACACACGCTTTAGTATTTGGACCTTATAGATTGGAACCAGGCCAAAAAGCAAAAATTGTTTTAGCATTCGTAGGAGGGTCAGCACCTGATTGGTTGAATGTAGATGAAGTAACCTGGGCGATTCAACCTCGATCTAAATTAGATTTAAAACTAGGTGAAAGATCATTATTTAAAAATTTTAATCAAGCAAAATTTGCCTATAAAAATAAATATAATATTCCTGACCCACCTCCAGATGTTGATATCTGGTTTAGTAATACTCGATTAGGACAAGTCGTAGTTCATTGGGCAGATAATGTTGAAGATGCGTTGGATCCAGATTATGATGGCGATGAGGCAAAAGATGTTCGAGGGTATCGAGTTTATAAATCATGGCCGCCTTCTCACTATTGGCATTTTGGCCCTTGGGAATTAATCGCAGATATTTCGATGGGTGATATCGCATATTATGATTCCACAAAAGGAATATATTCCTTTACAGATTCCAGTTCTTATTCTGGATATAATTATTATTATAGTGTTCATACTTATGATTCTGGTCATGACCATTGGTATGATATCGATGGAAATGATATAGGTCCCATTCCACCCCTGGAAAGTGGAAGTAGCTCGCCTGAACAAAAGAATGTTATTGCAACAACACCATTTCAAATGGCACTTGCAACTTACGATAGTATGGCTGTGCCTATTAAAGTTGTACCAAATCCGTATCGGTTGGATTATAATGATCCACTTCATATGTATCCTGATGCTGCTGATCCATATAAACTACGATTTACAAACTTACCTAAGAAAAGTATCATTCGAATCTATTCTGCTTCTGGAGATCTCATATACGAGAAAAAACATTTAAACGCTGAATCTGCAGAAGAATCCTGGCGACAGGAAACCATTTCATTTTCAGGTACAATTGTAAGTGGAATCTACTTCTGGCTAGTCGAATCTTTAGATCCTGCCAGTAAGGGGAAAATTCAAAAAGGTACTTTAGCTATTGTTAAATAAACATTAGGAGGCTTTTAAATATTACTTCATGAAAACAATATTAATTATTCTACTTACACCCATAATCCTTTTAGCTCAAGCAGATATGATTGATGGGTATTCTCCTCGAAATTTGACTCGTGGGAAAATGTGGTCAACCTATCGAAACAATGGTCTTGATGGTGGTGGCAACAGAAGTGAATCTAGAAACCATAGCCAAGAGAGCTTAACCTACCCTGGCAATATGTCACGAGTCGGTCCAGACTTTGTTGAATATTTCTTAGATATAGAAGCTTATATTAATAACGATCCGAATGTAATTGAAGTAGCGCGAGCTACAATCCCACAAAATTCAAAAGGACAAGGCGTATGGATACTTGCAATTGATGAAACAGGGGATACTTTAGTGTCATATTCAGGACCAAGAAATGTAACCCATGATGTAGAGCCAGCACCTTATGATATTCGAAATGCTCCGGAATCTGTATTGGGTGATTCATCCTATCCAAATATTGAGCGGAGCAACTACTCACCCTACCATTATGATGTTCAAAGTAGTGAACCTGTAGAAATTCATAATTATCGATACAATGAATATTCTGCAAATGATTCTACGCCTGAAGAAATCATTATTAGCCAATGGACCACAAAAACAGGAATTCAAGTTACTCGAAAAGCCTATGCTTGGGGTTATCCTGATTTTGATGATTTTATTATTCAGGAGATTACCTATGAAAATACCGGATCTAAGATTTTGGATCCTTCATATTTTTCACTTATGAATACGTTTAGTTTAAATTCAATGGCTCACCATTGGGCAGAAGGAAAAGGAATGAATTGGAGTGATTGGAGACATAATAGAGAACAAACTCAGGATGATTTATTCTTTTATACAAAAGCAGACACTTTTACTGCTGACGAACCCGAATTCACAAATGATTATGTTGACGATATTATTTTTTATCAACGAGATGACAACTGGGTTGGAACAACTTGGAATGATACGGGACAGCCATACAAGTTAGAAGTTGCAACTCAAAGAACTTCATCATCCAGTGGAGGGTTTCATGGACAAAAAGAGAATCAACTTCTAGCCTATCAATATATTGGGATGGGAATATTAGATATTGAACCGGAAGGTGATTTTATTCATCCGTCTAATACTGACCAGCCCGCTTTTGCAAAATGGTGGCATAGCGGGGACCCTGAACATTTTGACTATCAAGATCCAAACTCTATGCAGCATTCTGATCAAGAAATGTACAATATGGTTATTGGCTTTGATGAAAACAACATAACCCAAACACCTCCAGATACTCCCGATTTAAAGACCCACGCACTCACTTTCGGTCCGTACAGATTAGAACCTGGCCAAAAAGCAAAAATTGTTTTAGCATTCGTAGGAGGGTCAGCACCTGATTGGTTGAATGTAGATGAAGTAACTTGGGCAAATCAACCAAGATCAAAATTAGATTTAAAATTAGGGGAAAGGTCATTATTTAGAAATTTTAATCAAGCAAAATTTGCCTATAAAAATAAATATAATATTCCTGACCCACCTCCAGATGTTGATATCTGGTTTAATAATACTCGATTAGGACAAGTCGTAGTTCATTGGGCAGATGATGTTGAAGATGCGTTGGATCCAGATTATGAAGGTGAAGAGGCAAAAGATGTTCGAGGATATCGAGTTTATAAATCATGGCCGCCTTCTCACTATTGGCATTTTGGCCCTTGGGAATTAATCGCAGATATTTCGATGGATGATATCGCATATTATGATTCTACAAAAGGTATCTATTCATTTACTGATTCCAGTTCTTACTCTGGGTATAACTACTATTATAGTGTTCACACTTATGATTCTGGTCATGACCATTGGTATGATATTGATGGAAATGATATAGGTCCAATACCATCTTTAGAAAGTGGATATAGCTCTCCTGAGCAAAAAAATGTTATTGCCGTTACACCGTTCCAAATTGCATTGGCAAAATATGACAGTATGAAAGTTCCCATTAAAGTTGTTCCAAATCCGTATCGATTAGATTTCAATGATCCACTTCATATGTATCCTGATGCTGCTGATCCTTATAAGCTACGTTTTATTAATTTACCTAAAAAAAGTATCATTCGAATCTATTCTGCTTCTGGAGATCTCATATACGAGAAAAAACATTTAAACGCTGAATCAGCTGAAGAGTCATGGCGACAAGAAACCATTTCATTTTCAGGTACAATTGTAAGTGGAATCTACTTCTGGCTAGTCGAATCTTTAGATCCTGCCAGTAAGGGGAAAATTCAAAAAGGTACTTTAGCTATTGTTAAATAGAAACTTGTTTTACTTTATAAGTTTCTTCATTTTTAATCAAAATAGACCCCATCAATAAATACCATATCACATTTAAATTAAATACAATTTTTTGAACAATTGTTATTGGAATACCTCTTACACCTGTTAACCCTTGAAAAATATGATATCCAATAAATATTAATAGTAAAGTGGTAAAGCTTAATAGATAATTTGAGTATTCATCGTTTTTATAAATGACTGTTATTAATAGCACACAAAATAAACCTAGAGCCCACAGATAAACACCAAATAAATGAAACGATTTAAAAGTATTACTGGGTGTAATTCCCAATAGAATTAAACCACCCCCAGATAGAATTCCACTACCAGAAGTAATCCAACCAACCCATTTTTTTTTACAAATAAAAGTTGAATAATTAAAATAAAAAATACAAATTGAAATGCCAAATACAATGATAGCACTATTACTTAATATCATTGAATATAAATTAGGCTCCCCATTTTTTGCAATTGTTTCGCCCAAATCACTCAAAAAATTTTCCCAATAAGTATAACCAATTTTTGAAGGATCCCAAGGTGTCCCCCCTGGATAAAAATACATAGATATATGACTCAATATAAAATAACTAATACTTCCATAAATTACAGACATTCCACTTATTTTTTTTGATACCAATCGGTTCATTTAAGTTTATTTATTAGATCCACAAGATGACTATAAATAATTGGACCCGTTTTAGACCCTAATGAATTGATTTCTCCATAAGGTGAACTATCAGCATTATATAGATACGGGGGTTCAACATCCCATTCACTCTTTGGAATAATATATCCTATTTCGTCATTTGCTAATCCAAACACAAATTTAAATTGCCCATCCATGATTGATCTTAAATATGGGACTTCAATTGGGGAAATTGGATAATCTTGCCCAGGTGGAGATACGACTCCCCCATTCACAATTTCTGGATAAATTTCACCTGGAATTGAGAGAAAGCTGGCTGGACCAATTTTAAAGGCTGCGACTTCAGTTCTGACTTCCATCCAACCGGATAAGCCATGTTTAATGACCCCCAAAGCAAACCCAAGTTTCCAATAATTATTTTCTAAGGGTAATAAAACGGTCTTAGCCATAATAGAAATAGAACTTTCAGTAATATCAACGGATTGGTCCCCGCTTAAAGCTCTTAATAATAAATAGCCAATATTTTGCCCTTGAGCTTCTGTTTTTTCAAAGGTAGCACCAGTTAGCATTTCACCTGTAAACATGTCAGGGATCTCGAAAGGCGGGCGAGTAGTCATTAATCCTCCTACAGAACTACTCATATAAACTGCAGTTCCTCCAATGCCTTCAACTAAAGTTGTCCCATCTCGGTGAATTCCCTTTTCAACAGTTTCCCGAATGTAATGCGGAAAATCAGAGGTAATGAGAAGATTTTCACTCCATAAAGTTTCCGGATGATTTCCCCATGATACGAGTGATCCCAATGTTGTATCTGCTTCAATATCTATCGCTTGAATAATTCGAAGCCCAGCATCTAGTTCTTCGGGTTTTCGTGTATCCATTACAAATCGTGCACCATTCACTAAATCCTGAGCGAACCGAAGTTTTGCTGGACGTAATTGAGCAACCGCTTCTTCTATAGCTATTTTTGTTTTCGACTTCACATCTTCCATATAGTCAGGATTTACGCCAGAAGACAGAAAACTTTCACCCCATATACCCACTAAATCAGGTCCTTCATGATTATGTGTACTAGCAATAATACAATAATCTAGTTCGAGAGATTCAGCCAAAGATTTTCTAATATCAACCACTTCATCATGAAGAAATCCGACTGCGTCCAATCCGACAATAGCTAAACGAGTGTCGCCTGTTTCTAACACCATCACTCTAGCCCAGATATCATCATGAACTCCTTGTGCTGGTCGTTGATTATGAAACCCAGCAATCCAAACGGGATCAAATTCACTATTTTCATTTAAATCATTATAAGTGTCACCATCATCTGGTTCATACTTTGCATTACTATCAACATCATTCCAAGTATCAAAACCTGAAGGTGTAATTGAAACTTTTGCAAATCCTGCTTTGATTGGATGTGGTTGATTATCCTTTATGGATATGTTTACTGAATAATCTGGATGCCTATCGGATAAATTATTAATGATAAATCCACATCCAAATAGAAGGATTACTCCTAAAAATATTAGTACTCTTTTAAAAATATTCATTATTTTGTTTTTTCCTCGAATCGATTCATGATCTCTTTCCAATTGGTAAATATAATTCCTTCATTTTTCATGTATTGAATCACATCAGAATCGGAGAACATTTCAGCTTCCCAGACTCTTTGTTGCCAGGAATTGGTAATTTTTTTCAATCCTTCTGTTTCAATAGACGGGTGAAATATAATTTCTGATAATCCTGGTTTTAGAGATTGAATAAGATTGAAAAAATTAGATAATTTATCTTCATATGTTTTCCCGGTTGGGACAGAATAAAAATCGTCCAACTTGGGTAAAGTATACTTATTACCATACGATACCATTTCATCTGAAATTGGATATCCTTGATTCCTAAATTTTTCAACAATTTCAGGAGTAAAATCAATTACATTTGCTGGAATATTATAATCCATCGCTACTTTAAAAAATACTTCTGCATACTTAGCTGATCCATAAAGTGTCCCCATATGTGTATCAATATGGTCCGGAGTCATTCCCATTGAAATTGCTCTATCTATCTGGGCTCGTATTTCTTTTTCCACTTCTTCCGCTGATGCATGCATGACAACTCCAGGAACTTCATGATAGAAATATTCATCTCGATCTATGAGCCCTGGAACGTCTCGTGGATTTGAAATCGGTCCCCACCTGTATGTTTTCCATTCGGCTGTTAAGGTTAAATGAAGTCCCACATCATAGGTGGTGTTTTTTTGGGACCATTCAGCAAAATCATTAAACCACGGACAAGGTACCATGACTGCCACAGACTGAATTTGATTATTTAATAAATAAGTTTCAGCTGCTTGATTCGCTTCTTGGCACATTCCAATATCGTCTGCGTGCAAAATCACCACACGACTTCCTATTGGAAATCCTAATTTTTCTGCCCAATTATTTCCGATTAAGCCCATTGGACTCCTTTCTGTTTTTGGTCCTGAACATGAAAAAAAGATCATAAATATCAATAAAATACTACTTTTGATTTTATACATTTATTTATTAACCGTATTAAATGGAATGACTTTTTCAAAAAACTTTCTCATATAAAATTTTAAATATTTATTAACTGGTTCGCCTAAATCCATAGTATGAGGCCATCCTTTTAATCTGTGATATTCATGGAAAACATTATTTTCTTTTAATTTTTTGTCTAACAAGTCAGACTGACCAATAGGTACAATATCATCAATGGTACCATGAAATGTAATAGTAGGCGGATCATCACTTGAGATATAATTAATTGGAGATGCATTTTCAAAAGGAACGGGATTCTCATCATAATTCATCCCAATAAATTCAGTTAATGCGGAGTTACTGAGTGCAAAATCAGTGGTTAAATCACAAGGACCATAAATATTCACAATGCCTTTAATTTGGTCCACACTTCCGCATGATTCATATTTATCTGTATATCCTACCATCATTGCCAAATGAGCACCTGCGGACCCACCAACAATAACTATCTTACTTGTATCTATCCCATAGTCCATTCCATTATTTTTTAACCATTTCACACCACAATTAATATCTTCAACTGCAGCAGGAAATTGAGCAACCTTAGAGAGACGGTATGAGAGCGATGCGGTTATATAGCCTTGCTTGGCAAATTCTAATAAATAAACTAAATAATCTTCTTTTTGTCCATATTTCCAACTGCCTCCATGCACAAAAATAATAAGTGGAGTTGAAGGCTGAGTTGTTTCTTTTTTATAAATATCGAGTTTAAGCTCTTTTTCAGGTGTTTCTTTAAATAGAATATCCTTGAAAACTATAATTGAATCAGGAATAGATGGTTCTAAATCGACTAAGTCTAATAGACCTAAACCAAAAGACCATTTTAATACTGTATTATTCCAATATCCTCGTGGAGGGTTCATTTCACCATCTTTAGGTTTATTGTCACATGAACATAATAAAATAAGTAATGCTAATAGTAATTTATTCATTGAATTTTTCTCTTTTTCAGTAAATAGGGATTGATATTTTGAATCTCATTTGAGATGCCAAACCAATTTGTAAATTTGAATTTTCAAATTTATGATAATTTTTTGCAAATGATTGTCCAACCGCTGTACCCAAAGCGGCACCGAATATAACATCACTCAAATAATGTTTATTATCATTCATTCTGCTCGCTGCAACTAAAGTGGCTAAACCATAAACCACTGCACCGACCGTATCTCCATATAATTCATGGGCAATGGCAGCGATTGTATAACTATGAGATGTATGTCCACTCGGAAAAGATTGACAACAACTTCCATTAGGTCTTTCACGACCAAAAGCTCGTTTCATTCCAACAGTTATGATTCCATTTGTTAACATAGCAAAAGTTGAAAATTGCATTTTTGAAATTAAATTAGTTTTTGTATCGTTTTTAACTTTTGAATTTAAATATATAGACGACCACAACAACCAGTGTCCCCAATTTCCACCAATTTCATCTCCAAAATGAGAAATAGGGTCTGAAAGAATTTTATTGGATTGAACAAAATCTTTCACATCCATATCAATTTTAGTAACACCTAAAGCAACTATTGCCGCACTTCCTAATAGCCACTGACTTGATGGGTCCATAATTATATCTTTCCCAGATTGGACCCAATAAGATTGCCAATTATCGGGTGGCTCTTTTGCATAAATAATATGAATAAATAAAAAAAGAATTAGGGTCGTTTTTTGAATAATCTTCATTCTAATACTGGAAAGTTGAGCTGAAATTTCACAAATTCTATCCACCAATAAAAGACTTAATTATGAAACAAAAGAGCGCAATAATCATCGGAGCAGGGAATCGTGGAAATACCTACGCTAGTTACAGTATTTCATTCCCTGATGAAATAAAAATTGTAGGTGTTGCTGATCCTAATCCTGAAAAACGAGATAAATTTAGTCAACTTTATCATCTCACCGATTCACAATGTTACGATTCATGGGAATCTATTTTAAATCAACCTAAATTATCTGATATAGCTATTATAACTACTCAAGATCAGATGCACATAAAGCCGGCTTTAGCTGCCATGAAAAAAGGGTATCATATTTTATTAGAAAAACCTTTGGCAACAACTGAAGAAGATTGCATTACTTTTAATAATAAAGCCAAAGATTATGATAGAATTATTGGATTATGTCATGTACTCAGATTTACATCTCATTATATAAAAATAAAAGAATTAATAAATTCTGGTGTCATTGGTGATATTGTAAATATCGAACATTTAGAACCGGTTAATTATTGGCATATGGCTCATTCTTATGTTCGGGGAAACTGGCGACGCCTGGATGAATCATCTCCAATGATTGTGGCAAAATCTATTCATGATATTGACCTCGTGAGTTGGTTTGCAAATTCTCCTTATAAAAGTATTTATTCTACTGGATCACTAAGACATTTCACAAAAGAAAATGCTCCCGAAGGAAGTACAGATAGATGCATTTCAAATTGTGCTGTGGAAAATGAATGTCCTTATTCTGCATTAAAATTATATATGAATATGGAATTGACTGGATGGCCTGTTTCTGTTATTTCCAGTGATTTATCAAAAGAAGGACGGGAAAAAGCATTACAAGAAGGACCCTATGGACGTTGTGTATATCAATCCGATAATGATGTAGTCGATCATCAAGTCGTAAGTATAGAATTTGAGAATGATGTAAAAGCGTCGTTTACCATGTCGGCTTTTACTGATGGTGAAAGACGCACCCGAATTATGGGAACCATGGGTGAAATTATTGGTGATTTCAATACCATTACCCTGAACAATTTCAGAAATCAGACAAAGGAAATTGTATGGGCGAAATCAGAAGAAGATGAAATGGGCCATGGCGGTGGTGATTTTGGACTCATGAAACAGTTTTTAGTGGCAGTGCGAGCCAATGATCCAACTTTATTTAGTTCTTCTTTAGAAGCTGCTGTAGAATCTCACTTAATGTCATTTGGAGCTGAGAAAAGTCGATTAGAGAAAAAAGTGGTTCACCCTTTAAACTAGATTCAAGAGTCTGCTCCGAAAAGGTCAAGTTGGACTAAAGTCCCATTTTTTTTAGAATGTTCACCCCAAGCTAAAGCATGGGGTAAATACAGATATTACTGGAGTCATAGCAAAATACTTACCTCGTCCTTTAGGGCGGGGATTGTGGAAAGCCAAACGAATTAGGGGTTTTAACCCCTTTCTGGAGTGGACTCATTCAATATAAAATTATTTAATTTTATACCCATAAATAACAGGGCTTGAATCTGCACCCCATTTATTAGCATTATAATAATCACTTGATGCTTCCACACCAACAGCAATATGAATGGATTGTCCTTTTTGCAAAAGTGGCACCCCTTCCTTAGTCGATAAAAATCCTTTTAATTCTACACGCATTTCTACTTCGGACCCATCAGGTGAAAGAGCTATAGTTATATCTTCACTTGATCCTTCCGTATAATCATGTGTGATGGTTCGAATCCCATTTCTATGAACATATTCTACTTTATATCGATCTCGTTTTTTATTATTTTTATCTTTAGACGAATAAAATGATGGACCCAAAATTAGGTCTCCATCTAGAACTTCTTTTTCAGCACCCATACCAGTAAACCCAAAAAATGTTTTAATAAATTTATTTCCTATAAACTCAAATTGTGCTTCTGAATCATCCCCAATATCTATTCCAAAATAACAATTATCATCTCTTGTAGGAGGGTATCCAGTTTTTGAATTCATATCAACATCAATATACGTGTACCAATAATATCTCCCTTTCTCTCCTGTTCGGCCATGAGCCCCAACAACGCGAGAATAAAAATATAAATACGTATCATCGTTTGTAATTTTAAAATCTAATAAATCCGTATCAGGGTTTGGAAATAAATAAGAAATAAAATCCCCTTCAGGATCACTCATACCTTTTATATTTCGCCAATCCTTAAAATCACCATCCAAATTAATTTTTTTTATTTTAGCTTCTTCAACGACGTTATTTAAATACGAATCTACCGTGAGGAAAAGATAATCGCCTTCAATCTTTATAGCATCAGTAAATGATCCTTCAAATTCAAAAGTAATCGTATTACCCGATTCGAGCTGTGTCGCCCCTTCTATTAATTCTGGTTGATACCCTTCACGTTGGTTGACAATTGTTTGATGATCTAATTTTCCTTTTGCAATTTCATAGTGTGTGTTGCCAATTATATATAAAAGAGAAAAAGTTTTATCTTCTTTTTTATATGAAAAATCAAAATATCCTAAATTTATGGGTGTACCAGATTTAGAATAAAGGTCAATTGGTAGAAATGATTTAGAAACATTTTCAATTTGTTTATTCCGGCTTGTTTGAATATGGTACAACTTATAGTCGAATGGGTCAAAAATAATTTGATTATCTGGAATCATTAACACAGGAAAATTTTGAGGTGAAAGATTATTACCACTACGTGTAAAGCGCCCATTCTTATCAATGGTTCCTACAGGTCTTTCATTATATTTTGAAGAATATCCACCTACATTAATTTTATTTTCACTTTCATAAACTCTACAATCCCATATTTGTTTGGCGCGATTTTTTGAAAAGTATGTGTTATTTGTTTTATAATAAAAATCCAGATTTAATGGGATTGCTGATTTATTTGGTAAACTTGCATCTTTATCTGAAAAATCGTTTTTTGAAAAGCTAACAGAAAAATATGGCGTGATTTTTATTGTTGAGTTTTGTTTAGTTATTCCATGTGATTTTAAGAAGACTTTATGAGATGGCTTCCCTTCTGAATCTTTATAATTTGATTGAATAGTATAATAATCATTTGAAAATGATGGGGCTACTATTAATAGATAAAAGATGAACTGGTTTAATTTCATTTTAGCTTATTCTCCATGTACAATTTTTTGAATATCGTATAATATGCCTTGCCTTCTTGGAACGAGTTCAGGCGAAACAAATTCACCAATTCCAGACTGTTTCCATTCTATCCATTTAGACACATATTCTGTTTCTTCTCGTAATTCCCATAATGGCAGATAAAAATCATATAATAAATCTCGATTTGTTGTTGCCATTAATTTAGTGCATAAAGAATTCAATAATTTTTCAAATGATTTAAACGTAGTCAAGTGGCCATCCCATTCTTCTGGTGGATGATTTAATATCCATTGAATACTTTTCACAACCTGATACCCATACTCTCCCATTCTTCCTGGCGCATAAAAACAATCACCCAATAACTGAATTTCGGCATCTGTTATTTCATTATTCCCAAAATACTGTATCCATTCTTTGGATGAGTCTAAAAAGGATTGGCTTGGGTCCCATTGGTCGATTGCACTATTGTACATCCCTAACGTTTTCAATGGTGTATAATTTGCCCAAAATTGACAATTTGGATTACTTAAAATGCCACTTAATTCATTTTTGAGCTCTAAAGGTCTACCCAGATACGGGCCGAGAAATATTTGTCGAATATCATAATCATTTGCATGAAGATTATCCCACAAAATTGGCTTCCGCTTGATGACACGTCTCAACTCTTGGATGGATTCAACAGATATGTTTTTTGAAACAACTTCAGGACCTGTCCAAAAAAAACCAATATTTGAGTTTAAATTTTCACCAAGCTCATTTAAGTATTGATTTCCCCGAACATCATAATCAGCCATTTGTCCACAATAAACTGTAGGGCAAAATAATAGTTTTGACTCTGGAAATTGAGTGTAAAGTTTATTAGTAATTTCTGCATGAGCATGAGCAAAAGATGAGAAGACTAATTCATCTTGAGATGATAATTTTGATGGAATATCATCAAATAAAATTGCAAATTGTTTACATCCAGCTTGTTCAACTTGTTTTATTTTATTTTTCAAATTTTCCCAATCTGAATCGCTAGAATAAGCAATATCTAAGCCCGGAGCAATTGCATAAATAAAATTCAGATTACTTGAATTACAAGACTTTATCAAATCTCTTAATTCAGAAAATAATAAATCTGGGTATAATTCACGCCACTTACTTCGATGGAATAAATCATCTTTAGGGGCATACATATATGTATTCATTCCATCCCACTCCTTCATCCATTGAAAAAGTTGTAATCGCTGATCTGTTTGCCAGGGTCGGCCATAAAACCCTTCTAGAGTACCACAAATAAAATTATTATCTATCATTTTAAAAAATAAGATATATAATAATTATGGATGTCAGAGAAAATAATGCATAGGGTCTTAACTTTATTATTTTTCCATTATCTAATGCTACACTCACTTCATCTTCTGGTAAGTTTATAATCCAATATATCAATAAGAAGAAATAAGCAATAAATATACCTTTTGCAACTCCCATAGGAATAGCCATTACCCAGCCACGCATCAAATCACCCACTCCACGAAATATATTTGCAATTGTATCAGCTAATGCAGTTGATGTTAATAAAATATTATTCATAACGATAGACCAATCCTTTCAATTTTGATTCTGGTTCTGGGGAAGTGTTTAAACTCACCACAATTAATATAACAATCGATAATACAAACGACCACCAAGCAACGTATAAAAATGGTTCAGATACTTGAAATAATGGAATAGATGCATTATTGTTAACCCACATAAGCATTCCAGCAAAAATTACACCTGATACCAATGAAATGAGAGCTGCGGTACCAGTGGCTCGTTTCCACAACATTCCAACAGCAATAATCGCCAAACTAGGACCTTGAAATAAAGATAGAATGGTTTGACTTAAATCATATATACTTTCAAACCGTGTGGCAAATTGTGCGAAAAATATAGCTATCGCAAGCATTGCTGCAGTAATCCACCTTCCAACAATCAATAATTGTCCAGGTGAAGCATCTGGTTTTACAAATTTTTGGTAAACATCTTTTGTCCAAATTGTAGCACCTGAATTCAGAGCAGAATCCACGGAAGACATGAGTCCCGCTAAAAATGCGGCAAAGAAAAGCCCCAATGCACCCGTTGGAAGAATATCTTTTACTAAAATTGCCATCGCCTTATCAGCATCTGTTATGTTTGGATCGTGAGCTAAAGCAATGATTCCAGGAATAACCATTGCAAATGGAATCAATATTTTCAGAAAAGAACCAAACACATAAGATGCTTTTGCATCTGCTTCTGAACGAGCCCCTAGAGTCCGTTGAACCATATTTTGATTTCCAAACCAATACGCATTCGCTAAAACCAAGCCAAGCCCTAAAAAGATACCAGACCAAGGGTGTGGCGTTGCTGTATCTACAGATAATATTAATTCAAAATGATCTTGTGCTCTCGGCCCTAACGATCGAATTATTGAAACAAATTCGCTGATACCACCCAATCTATATATTCCAAAAAAGAGAACAAATAAGGAACCACCAAGCATAACTATACATTGAAGAACATCGGTATAAACAACTGCTTTTAAACCGCCAAATAGGGTGTAGGTACCAATCAAAATACTCATTATAATGATAGAATACATAAGAGTCCATGTTGGTGGTCGAGCCAGGTTCATCATCGATTCACCCCATTCTGGACTTATTTCGTTTTCATCAAAAAAGATTATTTCACTATTGCTTAATAAATTTTTATCAAAACCTTTATGAATTAGTACCAAATTTGGATCTTTATCATCAATCACCTGTTGAATTTGATCATAATCAAACAGATTCAAAAAATCATGTGTTTTTCCCGCACTCGTTGCTTCTACAACTTGATCTCGAACATATTGAGATTCAGTTACAATAAGTATTTTAGGATTTAGATCTAATAATAAGTTGAACATTAAAGCCGTAGCATATAATGTAACACCCAATCCAAATGCAGTTACAACACCCCAAATTACTGCTGATATGGTTCGAACACTTTGATTGTACCTTGCGCCCAACCATTCAGGGATTGTGCTTACCTTTGATTTCCAAAACATGGGAATGAACAAAAAGGCACCTACAATCATGACTGGAACACTTCCGAGCCAATCATAATTTCCAAGCACAATGCCGTATAAATAGGCTGCACCTGCAATGCCTACCATATCTACAGCACCAATATCCGTTACAACCAAGGACATACCAATCGCCCACCATGGCAATGAACGCCCGGCTAAAAAATAATCATCACCTGACTTCATTTTTCGACCTATGTACATTCCGAAAAGCACAGTACCAATGAGATAAATAATAATAATAGAATAATCAATTCTTCCTAAAGCCATAGTGATCCTTTTTTATTTTAAGTGAGTTTTTTTAAATTAGTATAATTAAGAAAATTATATTTTATAAGAGAGACGGATTCCGAGTAATCTTGGTTGTCCCCATAATTGTTCTACAAAACCAAGGTAACCATTCACGCCTTGCTCAACAATATATTCAGTATTTAATAAGTTTTTTCCCCATAAAGACACATCCCATTTTTCAGAAGAAATACCTATATGTCCGTTGATTAATGTGCGGGCATCATCCCTTAATAGATTCGCATCTTTATCGGTAGAAAGTTGAGATAATTTTTCATCCATAAAATCACTGCGGATTTGCGTTACAAACATCATATTCGCATTCATCGGAACTCGAAAGTCTGCCACCAAACTCCAAGTGCGTTTTGGATATAAACTAATATGTTCTCCTGAAAAATCATTATCTAAATCTTCTAATGGCTCATCTTCATCCCAAATACCATTATTATTTTCATCCGTAAATGATTCACCTTCATCCCAATATCCATTGAAATATCCATCGTGAAATTCATTAAAAACCGCTTTGGTCTGTCCGTATCCACCCGTCAATGTAAGAGCGTTATTTAACATTCTTCCAGAAAAATCAATTTCAAATCCCGAAACCGTAGCTTTTCCAGCATTGCTAATGGAATACCCTTCAAATAAATCTTGAAATTGACTGACTTGCATATCTGTGTATTCCATTCGATAGAGAGCAGAATTAATAAAGAATGTATTGGATTGATTGCCCAACTTAAACCCAAACTCGTAATTAATTATTTGTTCTGGTTTGAAAGGTTCCGTAACTGACTTTATATTTGAAATATAATCGGCATTAAATCCTCCACTCTTATACCCTTTGGATATTGTCCCAAACAAATTGAATTCTGGTGAAAATTCATATTTCATATTGATATTGGGTGTAAAAGCACTCCATGTTTTTGTGGTATCAAAATAACTATCTGGAATTCCATCGCCTGATGTATCGTCAGGAAAAGTGATATATCCAAAAGATGCTATGCCTTCTTGACGAAATTTAAATCGCATTTTATCAAAGGAATATCGAGCGCCTAAAGTTACTGTTAGTTTCTCCATAATTTGGATATCAGCAGATCCATATATACCCACACTAGCTGTGTTTCCGCCACCTTCCGGGTTAACAACTACATCTGTCATATTTTTAGCAAGAAACCAAGGGATTCCTGCAGCAAAATGAAAAAAATACGGCTGAGGATACACGGGGCCTTTTAAATAATGAAAGAGATTATAATAAAAAAGTCCTGATAACCATGAAATTCGATTTTCACCCGATGATACTAATCGTAGTTCTGCCATAGTTTGATCACCGTCATTATCCCAATCGCCCAATAAAATACTAACCCCGGTATGATCTTCATCATTGAACCAGGACACATCTGATTTTCTTATCGACATCAACCCAACTAAGTTTAAATGATGATTAATTTTATAATTTAAATTAAATGTACTACCCGTGAGCAATCGATTTGAATATCCGGTTGTATCATTATAATAAGAATAAATACCATCATCTTTAATATCTACTGAATCAATTAAAAAATAAATTGAATCTAATGGCAAATTGTCAAAAGCTGAACTACTACTACTTATTCGCCAATCTGAAATGTGACCTGAAATTTTATTTAAGTCTTCTTTATAATAATCTAAACTAAAATCTAGAGTTAAATTTTTTATAGGTTTCGCTCGAATTGCAAATCGACCCCCAAAATTATTTTTATATTTTTCCTGACTCTGATTATAAGTATTTGTTAAATACCCATCATATAAAAAACGATATCCAGACACACGAGTGAATAATTTATCACTAATCCTTTGATTAATATTAATATTAATTTTCTGATATCCATTTTGACCTGATTCTATTAATATATTTCTAGAATTAATTGGACCAGGCTTCACAGTAATCATATTAATAGCCCCTGAAACAGTATTCCGCCCAAATAGTGTACCTTGGGGACCTCTCAAAAATTCTACGCTTTTGATATCAACCATATCAGTTACAATAAATTCAGGGCGTCCCATTATTACGCCATCAAGGTAAACACCTTCAGCTGATGACATTCCCGGATTTCTAGCGCCACCCGTAATTCCTCGAATATTAAATGACAATGTAGTTTGTTCTTCATAAGAAAAAACATTGGGAACAACCGCTGTTAAATCTTCAAGAGATGATGCGCCCAAATCTCTAATCATACTTTCGCTGATTGCGACCATTGAAATTGGAACATCTTTTATTGATTCTTCTCGTCGCCTAGCTAAAACGGTCACTTCTTTGCCGAATAAGTTCCCTTTTATTAAAGTGATTTTTAAATTCGTGAGATCATCAAACATTGAATAGGTGTTTCGAAGCGTTTGATATCCTATATAACTAAAAACGATTGTAATGTTATCACTTGGATTATATTTGAATGAGAATGAGCCATCTACATCAGTTGCTGTACCAATATTTGTTTTACTAACTATAATATTTGCCCCAGCCAACGGAATCCCGTTTGAATCAAAAACAATCCCTGAAATACTTTGACCAAAAATGGAGCCAAATATCAATGATAACAAATAGATTTTATAATATTTTCTAATACCAATCCTCACAGAACATCATTATATTAAATTATTCCTTACAATCTATCCTCAATAATAGATAAATTTTATATACTTCAGCAATTATATTTTTTCAAAATAGTATTTTCAATAATCCATCCACCTTATCAAAATAAATATTCGTGCGATACTTTAAATTAATTTTAACTTTTCTTGCCCTTTTTACAGGTTTATTGGCTAATAATTTCCGTCAAAACTCTAATGTAATTTTAATTACATTGGATGGTGTCAGATGGCAAGAATTTTTTGATGGAGATGATCCGTTCTTAAATGATGATGTCGCAGATGCTTATCTCGGTGAATCCTTCCCTATTTTTTGGAATAACCATGCAAAAAACAGTACAATCTATGGTAACCTAAAATCAAAAAGCCCCATGACCGTTAATGGAATTCCAGTAAGCTTGCCTGGATATAAATCAATTTTTTTAGGTCACAATCATAATTGCAGAAACAATAGCTGCGATCGAGTATTAACTGAAACATTTCCAGAAAGAATTGCCCGCGAACTACATTTAGATAAGTACCAGGTTGCAGGGTTTGCTTCATGGGGTAAAATTGAATTGGCCCTTGAGCATGATCCTGGCAATATATTTGTAAATACCAATATTACTGATGTTGATGATGAGACTGACGACCCTATCATTGATAGTTTAAATGCCTTACAAAAATCTGACCCACCCAAAGGCTGGGGAGGTGCAAGACGCGATATTTATACATGGGCACATGGAATGCATTATTTACAAAAACATCGCCCACGTTTTTTATATATTGGTTTAGATGATAGCGATGAATATGGGCACAAAAATCAATACGAGTCCTATTTAGCAAGTTTACATCAATATGATAAGTGGATTGATGAACTAATATCTCAATTAAAAACGATGGGTGAATATGGAAAAAACACTACCATTATAATAACAACTGATCATGGGCGTGGAAAAAAGAAACGATGGACTGGGCATGCAGATTTTTCATGGAATCGTCATTTACTTACGGGAAAACATATTTGGTGTACAGTATTGGGAAATCAAGTTAACCCGCTAGGTATCGTAAAAAAAATAAAAGGGAAAAGTCATCAATCTATTCGTCCAACTGTTGAACTTTTATTTGGACTAACTCCGTCTCAACCTGAAAAAGCATTACTTGAAGCCTTCAATTCTTTTAAATAGATTACAGATCTAAATATATAAAATATTTAAATTATTTATTATTTATTGAATAAAAATTAATTTTTAATTAACTATAAATACGGAAAAGAAACATGAACTCATTAATCCCTATTATTTTATTTTTCACATCACTTCTTCTAGGAAATGATATTGTAAATATACCTTACTTTTTTCAAGAGAAACGCTCCTTTGAGCTTGAAGAACAATTAATCTACTCGGTTGCAACCGCGAACAATGGCGATGTTTTTGCTGGGACAAACGATGGACTGTTTGTTAAACTCAATAATAATTCAAATTGGAAAAAAGTTTCAGGAATAGATAACCCTACCTATTTTGTTTCTATTCATGAAAAAAATGTAATTGCAATTTCAGGGAAAATAAAAAATAATATATTATCCGAAGGAAAAGTTCATTCTATTTTAGGTGAAACAAATAAATTAGATTCTAAAATACCTGAAAAATTAAGAATCGATATAAAACGATGCCATTTTACAATAAAAGGTGGATACGGATTTTTAAGTTCTGAAGATAAATTAAATATTTTTCCCCTAAATAAAATTGGAAAAAATAACCTAAAACTTAAATCGATGAATATTGGCACAGGACAAATAAATCAATTATTTGCGAAAAATAAACAATCAATATTTATTGCTAGCGATACGGGATTTTTCCGGAAAAATGGAAAATCCTGGAATAAAATTCAACCATCATCTGGAGATAGAAGCTGGGCTCTCACTGATTCCCGAAGCGTTACCATTGATTCAAAAAACAGACTCTGGTTTGCCAGCCCTCAAGGTGTCGGTGTCTTGAATGGCGAAAAATGGACACTGTATGAAGGTCAAGATGGGCTTCCCTATAACGATTTCACCAAAATGGCTGCGGGAATAAATGGTGATGTGTGGTTTGGAACTAAAAAAGGTGCAATCCATTTCGATGGTAAAACATGGGAATACCGTCAAGGAATGAGATGGCTTCCGAATGATCATGTAAATGATATTTCCGTGGCAAAAGATGGGTCTGTTTGGATCGCAACATCCAAAGGATTAAGTCATATTTTTAAAGAAAAAATGACTTTAGCAGAAAAAGCTAAGTTTTATGAAGATGAGATTGATAAATATCATCGTCGGACTCCTTACGAATTTGTACTAGATGTAAATCTTACAAAAGCTGGAGACAAGTCAGAATGGATTCAACATGATAGTGATAATGATGGCCTCTGGACAGGTATGTATGGCGCGGCAGAATGTTTTGCTTATGCCGCCACAAAAGATCCAAAAGCGAAAGCACGAGCAAAGAAAGCATTTGAAGCACTCAAATTTCTTGGAGATGTGACTCAAGATGCACCTATTTCCCCGCCACCAGGATTCGTAGCTCGTACTATCCTTCCAACCAGCGGACATGATCCAAATATTGGTCGCGTCGAAGATGATATTCGAAATCAGAAAACCAATGATAAACTTTGGAAGGTATACGAAAACAGATGGCCAAAGGATAAAACAGGAAAGTGGTATTATAAAACGGATACAAGTTCAGACGAGTTAGATGGACATTATTTCTTATATGGATTATATTATGATTTAGTTGCTGACACTGAAGAAGAGAAGGAACGTGTCCGTGCTCATATAAAAAAATTAACGGATCATATGATTGATCATGATTTTCAATTAGTTGATCACGATGGAAAACCTACTCGTTGGTCAAGATTCAATCCCTATGAAATGAATCATGATAAAAACTGGTTTGTAGAACGTGGATTAAATTCTTTAAGTATGTTATCTTATTTATCCATTACCCATCATATTACGGGTGACGACAGATATCGTGAATTATCCAATATGCTTATAGAAGATCATGGATATGCACAAAATATGACGGATCAAAAATTCAACCGCGGTGTAGGAACAGGAAATCATTCTGATGATGAAATGGCATTTATGTCTTACTATCATTTAATAAATTATGAAACTGATCCAGAATTAAAATCCCGTTATGCATTTTCCATGTATATGAATTGGATGCTTGAAGCACCGGAACTAAATCCATTTTTCAATTTTGCTTTTAGAGCTGTAACGGCAAGTGAAGATTTTGTAGATGCGTGGGGAACCTATAGTTTAGATCCACATGAAGAATGGTTAGATGAATCCATTGAAACATTAGTTCGATTTCCTATCGACAGATTTGATTGGCGACACACAAATGAACACCGAACAGATATCCAAAAGTTGCATCCATGGAATCGTACTTTTGATCATGAAAATAATTTTCGCAAAGGATATCGTGTTAGTGGAAAAGTTTTTCCCGTGGATGAAAGCCATGTAAATCATTGGAATCATGATCCTTGGTATATGAACACCGGTGGAAGTGGTCGAAATTTGTCAAACGGGACTGTTTATTTGCTACCTTATTACATGGGACTTTATCATGGTTTTATTCAAGAATAAAAACATATTCATAATTGGCCTTTTCATAGTAGGTCAGATATTTGGGAAAGGTATTTCAAAAACATCTATTTTCCCGGCCCAAGGTAAACATGTTCATGGGAGTAGTATTATTGAAGCTCCAAATGGCGATTTACTCGCCTGTTGGTTTTACGGATCTGGAGAGCGAACAGCCAACGATGTAGTAATTCAAGGATCTCGTCTAAAGAAAGGGTCATCAGAATGGGGGTCCATATTTGTCATGGCCGATACACCTGACCTTCCTGATTGTAATCCTGTATTATTTATCAATGAAAATGATGAATTAATGCTTTTCTGGATTGCGGTCCGTGCAAATGGTTGGGAAAATTCTGTACTTCGTTATAAAATTTCTTCTGATTATTTAAAACCAGGAGCACCAAATTGGGACTGGCAGGATATCATAATACTAAAACCCGGTGAAGAATTTTATAACACAATTAAAAAAGAATTTGAAGCCAATTATACAGACCCAGCTTGGTCAGAATATGCTTTACCTTACGAAAAGCTTATTGCTGAAGCTGCATTAGATATGGAAAAAAGGCAAAAAGGATGGATGACTCGAATTCACCCAATTACATTATCAACAGGAAGAATCCTTCTCCCCTTATACTCGGATGGATATAATATTTCTTTAATTGGGATCAGTGATGATAATGGAAAAACGTGGACATCAAGCAAACCTATTGTTGGTTTTGGCCCTGTCCAACCAGCTTTAATTGAAAAAAATGATGGATCTATAATCGCTTATATGCGCGATAATGGCGGATCACCTTATCGAATTTTGGTTAGCGAATCTCAAGATCAAGGAATGTCATGGACATTTGCAACTGATTCTAAAATTTTAAACCCCGGCTCAAGTATTGATGCAATTGAATTGAAAAATGGGCATTGGGTTATGATTTATAATGACACAGAAGATAGCCGAAGTAGTTGGGCTGTATCATTATCCAAAGATGAAGGAAAAACTTGGAAGTGGACACGTCATATTGGGGTTTCTCACGATAAATCTGAAAGTTATTCGTATCCTTCCATGATTCAAACTAAAGATGGAAAGATCCATATTTCCTATTCTTACCGCAATCAAGAAGGGAAAACTATTTTACACGCTTCCTTCAATGAGAATTGGATCAAGAAGGGAGATTGATTTTTTAAACAACTTGACCAGCTGCCCATCCTGAAGACCAAGCCCATTGAAAATTATACCCACCCAACCAACCAGTTACATCCACTGTTTCACCAATAAAATATAATCCAGGTTGAGTTTTAACTTCCATGGTTTTGGATGATAACTCATCCGTATTAATTCCCCCTGTACATACTTCTGCTACACGCAGACCTTCAGTTCCACTTGGTAAAAGTTCCCAACGATTTATCTTATCACCAAATTCTTTTAAATCATTTTGCTTGATTTGACCCAACCGTTGTGAAGGTAAACCCTTAGTCATCAGAGTATCTATCAATCTAATAGATAACCGCTTTGGTAAATATTGCGATAGAATAGTCTTTAATTCAATCGCATGATTCTCGTTCTGTATTCGAAGCAACCAATCACTCGCATTTAAATCTGGTAATAAATCAATGATGATCTTATCACCTTTTTTCCAATAAGATGAAATTTGCAAAATTGCTGGCCCACTAAACCCGCGATGGGTAATAAGAACTCCATCTCTAAAGCTCTGGGTATTACAACTAACTTTTGCTTCAAAGGACAAACCGGAAAGATCTTTAAAAAATCGATCATTATTATTTTCATTCATTGTAAATGGTACCAATCCAGGATAAAATGGATAAGATTTTAAATGAAACTGTTTCGCAATTTTTAAACCAAAATCTGTTGCTCCCATCTTCGGGATTGATGGTCCACCTGTTGCAATAATTAACGACTCTGATTCAAAAGATTGACCATTCACGTTAACTCGATATTGATTTTGAAATGTAATTGATTCAACTTTAGCATTTAATTTAATTTCAACATTTTCACATTCTATTAGCAACATTCTTAATATTGCTGGTGAATGTTCATTACAAAATAACTGACCTAATTTTTTTTCATTCCAACTCAATTTATGCCTATCCATTAAAGCGATAAAATCCCACGGTGTATAACGAGCTAAAGATGATTTGCAAAAATGTGGATTATGCGATAAATACGATTCTGGTTCAATATATAAATTAGTAAAATTGCACCTTCCACCACCAGATATGAGAATCTTCTTTCCAACCTTTTCTTCTGACTCCAGAACTAATACTTTTCGTTCTCGCTTTGACGCTTCCATTGCGCACATTAATCCAGCTGCGCCACCACCAATAATGATTACGTCAAATTTCATTATCTAAGATATAGTTGAATTAAACCAGTGATTTGAATCTTTTGGTCAGAAGCCAAACACTAATACCACTTACGATTAGTCCAATTCCAACTAACGTAAACAAATCACCAAATTCTAATAATACATCATTATGTTGAACAACAGGTATTGACTTTTCAATTAAAATTCTGGCTTTCATTACAATGACAGTTCCTGATATAATAGGAATCCAATGTAGAATATATTTTGATTTTTTTCTAAATCTTATAAAACTCAATACAATTCCCCAACCAATCCAGGATAGGATTTGAAAAATATTAAGCCCCCTAAAATAATTTATAATATTGATGAGTGGACTTATCCAAATATTATCAAACGGCATTGTGTCTCTATCTGAATAAACAATGACTTCATTATCTCTCTTTTTTAAACCGATTAATATTTCTTCCGTTTTTCTTTCGTGGTTTAATAAATCCCAATTAGGAACATCCAACACATTCCACGTACCGCAAGTTGGACCATAACCATGATAATCTGCTCCTCCGAGAAAAAATAAATTATTATTATTGCAGGCATTAATAATATCATTATGAATTTTATTGGGAAATGCTAATTGATTCTTATTCACAATTTCAAACCCATTTACTCCAGAGTCAATATAGTGTTGAATCGTTTTATTCTGACCATCAAACCAATGAGCCACTCCCACAATGCCGCCTTGTCTATGAACTTCTGCGATTATGACTGAATCTTTCTTACCAAAAGTAATCAGTGAATCTGTTAGACCGAGTAACACCATATGATTACTTCCAGAAAACTCAATTCCAGCCATTATGTGTGGACTTTGTTTTAATTGTCGATTTCTTTGTTGCTTCACCAAATCTAAAGTATTGGGATTATGATTATGTTCTGTTAAAAAAAATGCATCAAACCCATTCATTGTATGCCATTCCATTTGTTCTTCAGGGGTAATTAACCCATCATGACTAAAATACGAATGTGCGTGAGTATTAAATAGAATTTTCGAATCAGATTGATTTATAATTTTATTCGAAGGAATAGGCCAAAAAATCATCCAGACTAATATAAAATAAGCCAATCCAATAATAGCTGGGATTGATAATAACCACTTTTTATAAAAACTAAATCCCTTTTTTAAAAAAAGATACAAACCAAAACTAAGAAATATCCAAATCCACAATACAATATATTCTTCTACAGGTTCTCCTGCTCTCAAATAAAATAAAGGGATCCCAACAATTGGTTCTAACAATTCACGAAAAACCGATAAATGAATTGAATAATCATTTTCAATTTTTAGACTAACAGCATTAATTATTTGTATTGGACGATGAAAAATAAAATTGATCCCAACTATCATTGACATAAAAATTGTGAGGACTGGATTAGCTACACACTTTTGTTTTAATTGAAGTAATAATTTATTCAAAAGACACCCCCATTATAATTGATTCATTATCTCTTTTTAATTCTATCATTCCATATTTCTTATAAAAATTAAATGCACGTTGATTTTCAATCCCTAATCCAAGATGTAATCCTTTCGACCCACGATCTCTTAAATGTGCCATAAAATGGTCCATCATTTTTATACCCAAGCCTTTTCCCTGAGCCCGCGGTAATAAATCAATATGTAAATGAGAAGGATATTCGGGATAATCTAAAGGGATTTCTGGATGAAAAAGTAAATGAATACATTCTTCATCTTTAGTCCATGGTTTTGAACTTTGGAGGGGATCTGTATATTGTTTTTGGAGATTTGGAAGCCACTCTAATTGAACTTTTTCAAAAAATGATTTTGTATCCAAAGCACCCATAACATATCCACATACGCCCAATTCATCTTCTAACAAAAAAGCTGACTTTGGCTCAAGGTTGATATAGGGACCAGCATAAATATGTCCCAAAATCATTGGATCCTTATGAAGGTGCTCAGCGCCTTTCCCCGAATTCCCGGTTTTCAAACATATTTCATACACTAAATCATGTGATTTAGAATTATAGGGACTTATAATAAATGACATTAGCTGATTTACACCGACTTCCTTATAAAACTTTCAGTATTTTTCCCTTAAATATTATCAAGGGTTAATAAAAGTTACTTTGTTTATCAACTATACTAAAAGAATTTAAATGGAATCAATTGTGAAATATTATTAGAACTGAATAATATTCTAAAACGTTAGAAACATCCTTTTATATTTACGCAAACTACTCTGTTAGTATCAATATTTATTAAACTATATATAATTTGTTTTTAAATAAATCGAAATATTTAACAAGCGCCAGCAGATTGAATCACAAGTCCTTTTCCTCGGTAATCGTCTACAAAATCTATATTAAAATCATTTACGCTATTTTTGTCCTGCTCACTTATTAAAATATCAATTCCGTTTATTTGATATTTGTTATCTTTTTCTTTAGACTCATCCAGAGCCATGCCTAAGCTTGGACCTCCTCATCCAAATCCTGCCATATAAACTCGTAAAGATTTCCCTTTATTTTGAGCAAGAATAGTATTTATCTCTTTTTTTGCAATATCAGTAATAGTCATAAAATAGTCCTATCAATAAGTTATTCAATTAAAGATTAGATACAATTTTTATTAATTGGTTACAATAAATATCATAAAAACAAAAAAACGGACATGAATTTTCCATGTCCGTTTATCACGTGGCTCCCCTTGCGTTACGCAGTCAATTACTGAAAATAGAGAATTTGTAGACAAAATTGATTATTTTCTTTCCAAACTGGTATCGTGTTACCCAGTTGATGAACATTTTTACCAATTTCGTTTATATATAGGATTAGAAGGATTAATATTGCTTCAGCTATTCTATGTTCTTGCAAATTCCAATAAGGAGCGAATATCGCCATTATCAGCAACATAAATAGCTTCTAAATATTTTTTCCTGGAATCACCGGGTTTTACCAGATTAAACCTACCCCATGAAAATACGTCTTTATTAAATACATGGGATATTAGAATATCTGCACAAAGCCTTGAATGGCGACCATTTCCATTAGGGAATGGATGGACTGATACGATTCTATGTTTGAATCTAATGGCTATTTCTTCATCTGAATATGTATTGTTTTCTATCCAATATTTACAATCATCACACACCACTTTCATTTCTTGATTTATTTGAAACTTATCAATACCTAAATTTTTATTTGATGTCCTAATTTTCCCTGCCCACTTCCATGTTTTATTAAACATTCGTTTATGAACATCTAGAATAAATTTGGTAGTTAAAATCCTTTCCGCGGTGAATTTCTGTTTCAGTGACCACTCAACAGCTGTTTCAATATTTAATTGTTCAAATTCATCTAACTCTTTTCTGTTAGAAATCGTTTGAATCATTAATCCTTCCTTTTCTTCTTCGGTGATTGGTGTTTGTCCATAAATGTAATCAATCTCTAATCCCATAAAATTCTCGGTATTTTTGTTTTTATTTCTTTTGCCTTTTCATCAATCGCTTTTTCAAGTCGATTTTTTGATGCTTTTTGATCTTCAAGTTCCATACTCACCGATGTTCGCTCTACAATTTCTCTTGCCAGTATCATTGCCCTTTCTTCTATCATTTTTTTCAAAGATAACTGATTTGGAATAAAGCCATACACCAACCGCATATTTAACGCCTGACCCACCTGTCGAAGCAGTTTGATTGTCACTGATCCACTTTTCTCCCGGTCTTCTATTTCCCAAACACTTTGAGATGTAATTGACATACGCTTCCCTAATTGCCTTAATGACATATTCAGCGCTTTGCGGATAGAGAATATCCAACCATTTGGTGGTATCTCTACATGCTCCAGATTTTTGTATTCTATTATTTTTTGATCAAGTTGATCTAGGATTAATTTTTGTTCTTTCATAAGGCTATTCCCTTAATTATTATGTCATATATTAAGGCTATTACCTTATATTGCGCAAGATATATTCAGGCTATTACCTTATGTATACCCCGGTCATAAAGGAAACCCTGAAAAACGTTTACTATCCATGAATTTTAATTACTTTCAGTCATAATTGGTGAAAACCTGTTATTAGCATAGAGCATATATATTTGAAACAATCTCCATAATAACTCGTAACAAGGATCTCAATTATCGGAGCCTATGTGTATTTCTCATTTATTTCTTCCATCTTTAAATCCCGAGTATCTCTTCAACTGGAAAATATGATGCTACGGAAACAAATCGATATTTTAATGCGGAGACAGAAACGACCTTTAGTCCATAATCGAGATAGACTCTTATTTGTTCTATTGTCCATGTTATATACCGGATGGAAAAAAGCATTCCTAATCTTTCAACCAGACACATTAATTCGTTGGCATAAACAGGGATTTAAACTCTTCTGGAGATTAAAGTCCAAACATAAAGGTGGACGAAATCGAATTGATCCTGATTTAAAGATATTAATCATTCAAATGGCCAATGAGAATCCACTCTGGGGCGCGCCCCGAATCCATGGAGAATTATTAATGCTTGGTTTTGATCTTTCCCAAGCAACCGTTTCATCCTATATGCCGAAAAAAGAAAAGCGTTCCGGACATACATGGCTTACTTTTCTGCATAACCATTTAAAAGAAACGGTTTCAGTTGATTTCTTTGATGTTCATACATTGACCTATTCCCTGTTATACGTATTTGTCATTCTCTCTCATGATAGAAGAAAAATAATTCATTTTAATATAACCAAACATCCCACAGATTCTTGGGCGGCCCAGCAATTAATCGAAGCCTTTGCATGGAAATCACCTCCCCGATTTTTAATAAGAGATCGTGATAGCAAGTTTGGACAAAAATTTAAAGCAAGACTTCGGCATTTAGAAATTCATGATATTCAAACAGCTTATAGATCTCCATGGCAAAATGGATATGTGGAACGGGTTATTGGATCTATTAAACGAGAATGTTTAAATCATGTGATCATCATGAATGAAACACATCTCAACAACATCATGAAATCGTATATCGATTACTATCATAATAGTCGAACACATCTAGGGTTAAATAAAGATTCCCCCATTCATCGAAAAGTGTGCCCCGATGAAGATGGTATGATTCAATCTATTCCCCAAGTGGGTGGACTTCACCACCGCTACAAACGCTTTTCTGCTTAAATTATTTCTTTCATTTATTTTATGAGAAATTTTGCTTTGGGATACGTGCGTCTAATTTAAATTATTTTAGAAAAAATGTTATCAAATTGTATAAATTTGACAACAACCATTATTAATCAAAGTCCGCCAAATCAAATAATTCATACAAGGTATTGTCTTATTACACTAAATTGTGCCATGGATTTAGTTTTTGGAAGGGACAATCGCTGTATCTGCAAATATTACGATAGATAGTAAAACGGCTGTTAACCAGTAGGTTTAGTTTAAAAAACAAAAAAACGGACATGAATTTTCCATGTCCGTTTATCACGTGGCTCCCCTTGCGTTACGCAGTCAATTACAAAAAACAGAGAATTTGTAGACAAAATTGATAATTTTACTTCCAAAGTGGTAACGTGTTACCCAGTTGGTGAAAATTTTAACTTAATTCGTGTTAACCTGCGGGTTCGTAGAAAAAGTGATTTAGCAATGAATTGACACTCTCTTTGTTAACCAAAGCCCGATTCTTCTATTAGTTTGTAAAATGTGAGCTTGGTTAACAGTGTTTGGTCTTTTGTATAAAAAACTTATAATTTAAACCTACAATTCGATTTTATATCGTGGTGTAAAACTTTGTTTTGTAACAGATGGATTCTGAATTTCATTTATTTTAAACGCTTTTATTTTATCTGTTGCAACATTGTTTCTAAAGCTTTCAAAACCATATAATAATACATTGCCTGTTTTTGCTTTTCTAACGGAATAGGGCTCTACAATTCTTTGTACTCCATGGTATGTAATTTTCACCAATAAATTATTTCGAGCCGCATACTGAATTTTATTCATTACACCAGAAATTTGGCCTGCAATCGATTCTCCAAAACCCAGCGATTGAAATGATGTTGGCGAAATATAGTGTGGCATGGGGATTTCTTCTGCAACAGTTTTGTTTTCAATTATAGGGAGTGATACAAGTTTTAAATGTGGTTCCATCCACCATACTAGTGCATCATGAAGCTCATCTATAAAACTTCCTACAGGGGGTAAAATTGGGAGCTGGTGACCCAATTGATTTTTCCACTCTGAAGCTAAAAGGTCTTTATCAACAGCTGATAAAATTAATTCTACTGTTGGAGTCGGTAAACTCTTATATTCAAATTTCTTAATTAGAGATGCTCGTGCTTTGTTAATATTAATAAATTTCCTGAAACTTCTATTGATATGAATAATATCATACAAATCTCTTGCCCTGGCATTTCTTTCAACCATTGCTCGTGTTTTTTCCGCCAATATATCATTTATGGAATAGCACAAAACATCGCTGGGCAAGTTTTGAAAATCACTATAAGGATGATTCACTTTTTTCAATATAGGTGTATCCACAACAACTTCGTCATTTGTCAGGTCAAATTTTATTCGTTGAAAGGATCTTTGCGGTAATGACAATGGACCATGGTAAACAACTCTACATTGAAACGATATTTTTCCTCTCTTATTCTCGTATCCTTCCACTTTTACATTTTCAGGGAAAAAATTTACGCCTGATTTTTCAGAAGCCAATTCTGCTATCTCTCGAAGGTCTGTTTCTATTTTTTCTTTATTGTATGATGCTCCGGGTAACAAAGTAAAATCAAGATCCTCTGAAAATCTATACGTATTAAAGTAGCATTTCTTCAGACAGGTTCCACCTTTAAAAACCCATTTTTTAATATTTTTATTTTCAGAAACTTCTGCAAGTAGCAATCCAATAGCATAATCTTTTTCGATTGTTGTGGGAAGCAAATCCTGTTCTTTGGCGACTGTTAATATTTCTTGTTTAGTAATCATACATTTATAGTGGGAGCATTATATCTTAAGTGCCATCGTGTCAGTATTTTCCCTTTATCAGGACTCGTTGGGTCAAATTTACTGATACCCTGTGAAATTCTTGATCGTAGATCGTCCAACCAATCGTTTGGTACAGAACCGAAAATTTCAGCGGTGTAACCTAATCTTTTAAAAAGAACACCTTTATTAATTCGTAAAGAATACTCTAATAATTTATTCGGATCTGCCTCTTTATTCTTCCAATAGTTTTTGGCGATTTTAACGACATGTTCGCCTCCACCTCCTATACTCGGGTACATCAAGACATCAACCAACGTTTTATGAATATCGGCAATTAAAACCTGTTTATTGTTAATCCACAGTTTTTTAGTTCCAAAAATGTTTTTACTATTGATCTGATTTGTTCTATATCGAATTCCGGCAATAGTGTGTTCAGACTTCCTTTGTGGAGATGCAGTAAAAGCAACAATGGTATTAAAGATTTGTTCAGTTAAATTCCAATATTCTGCAGCCGTCCATCCCGATAAATAGCACGGAGAAAATAATTCCGAAGCCATAGACCAGTTTTCTTCCGGTAATGGTTGGGTGGAATTGGATTCGAGCGGTATTAATATGTAGCTACCGCGTTTTATCCTTTGCAGCCATCCTTTTTTACACAATCTGCTTAAAATGATATTCGCTTTTTGTGATGAAATATCAAACCGTTCAACGATATCGCTTGATTGAACAATAGTTTTATTTGAAAGATTAATTGTGCTTATTATCTTACGTTCATTCGTACTTAATCCCGCAAGGCTATTGCTTGGTTTATTATGTATTATCTGCATTATCTATCATATTGTATTGTTATGCGCAGATTGAATATAACATATAATATATTACTTCTGCAATATTTATCACTATTAAATACATACTGCAGATACAATATAATCTTATATTGAATACAAAACCCAATTATTACAAACATAATCATCGCATAATATTGAAACAATCTCCACAATAACTCGTAGCAATAGGTTCATTCATCAGGAGCCATTGTGTTTTTCTCAGTTATTTCTTCTATCTTTAAATCTAGAGCATCTCTGCAATTAGAAAATATGATGCTACGGAAACAAATCGATATTTTAATGCGGAGACAGAAACGACCTTTAGTCCATAATCGAGATAGACTCTTATTTGTTCTATTGTCCATGTTATATACCGGATGGAAAAAAGCATTCCTAATCTTTCAACCAGACACATTAATTCGTTGGCATAAACAGGGATTTAAACTCTTCTGGAGATTAAAGTCCAAACATAAAGGTGGACGAAATCGAATTGATCCTGATTTAAAGATATTAATCATTCAAATGGCCAATGAGAATCCACTCTGGGGCGCGCCCCGAATCCATGGAGAATTATTAATGCTTGGTTTTGATCTTTCCCAAGCAACCGTTTCATCCTATATGCCGAAAAAAGAAAAGCGTTCCGGACATACATGGCTTACTTTTCTGCATAACCATTTAAAAGAAACGGTTTCAGTTGATTTCTTTGATGTTCATACATTGACCTATTCCCTGTTATACGTATTTGTCATTCTCTCTCATGATAGAAGAAAAATAATTCATTTTAATATAACCAAACATCCCACAGATTCTTGGGCGGCCCAGCAATTAATCGAAGCCTTTGCATGGAAATCACCTCCCCGATTTTTAATAAGAGATCGTGATAGCAAGTTTGGACAAAAATTTAAAGCAAGACTTCGGCATTTAGAAATTCATGATATTCAAACAGCTTATAGATCTCCATGGCAAAATGGATATGTGGAACGGGTTATTGGATCTATTAAACGAGAATGTTTAAATCATGTGATCATCATGAATGAAACACATCTCAACAACATCATGAAATCGTATATCGATTACTATCATAATAGTCGAACACATCTAGGGTTAAATAAAGATTCCCCCATTCATCGAAAAGTGTGCCCCGATGAAGATGGTATGATTCAATCTATTCCCCAAGTGGGTGGACTTCACCACCGCTACAAACGCTTTTCTGCTTAAATTATTTCTTTCATTTATTTTATGAGAAATTTTGCTTTGGGATACGTGCGTCTAATTTAAATTATTTTAGAAAAAATGTTATCAAATTGTATAAACTTGACAACAATCATTATTAATCAAAGTCCGCCAAATCAAATAATTCGTGCAATGTATTGTCCTATTACACTAAATTGTGCCATGGATTTAGTTTTTGGAAGGGACAGGAATCAAAGTTCCTATGATTTTTATAATACAACAGACCTAATCACTATTCCTCCCCACGGTGAAACAATAGTTGATGTTCGGACCATTGATAAAAAACGAAAATTCGAAATGCAGTTTGAGGTATTAAATGCACTAACAGCACCCGCTACTCACCCAGTATTTAGAATTCAAATCAGGCCAAAACAGTAGGAATCTATAAAAAAAGTCAATTAAATTTGCACCTATCTATCCGAGATAAAACATGACTGCTCTATTGCAAAGTAGGGTCCAATTATAAATATGGAAACTTTAATGAAAACTTCTCTTAAATATACTTTTATTGTAATAATCTTATCCATCACATCACAGATCTTTGCCCATAAAGACCACGCGGATAAACCAAAAATGCCTGCAATCGGAATTGTAAAAGGCCTTGTCGTTGATTCTACTTCCTTAAAACCTTTAGAATATGCATCTGTATCACTAATAGACCTTGAGCATAATGAGGTAATAACTGGCGGACTAACTGATAAAGAAGGAAGGCTAAATATTAAAGAGATACCACTGGGTAAATATTCTGCCGTGATAGAGTTTATCGGATACAGAAAAAAAGAGATACCGTTAATCAATATCTTCCCTGGCCAAGGAGGTGGTATTAATCAGGATATTGGCACAATTAAGCTTGGTTTATCTGCAGTAAATCTAGAGGCCGTAGATGTTATCGGTGACGAAAGCCAATTTATTCAAACAGTCGATAAAAAAATATTTAACGTTGGTAAAAACCTTACAGCCTCAGGTGGATCTGGATCTGATGTCTTACGTAAAGTTCCTAGCGTAGATGTGGATATTGATGGTGTTGTTTCAATCGCCGGAGATGCAAACGTTACAGTCTTAATTGATGGAAAACGCAGTGGTATGACTGGAAGCGGACGCCGAGGTAATGTAGATAATATTGCAGCATCTATGATTGAACGAGTTGAGGTAATAACTAACCCATCAGCAAAGTATGACCCTGATGGTGTTGGAGGTATTATAAATATTGTATTAAAACGTGGGGCTTTTGAAGGTTTTAACGGTACTATTTCTGCAATGGCAGGACAACGTGGTAAGCAAAATTTAAATGGGAACCTAAACTATAGAACAGATCAATGGAACGTCTTCAGTAGCTCCAATTTTAGAACAGGTACACGAGCTGGGGACGGTCTAAGAGAATTTCAATATAAATACGCAGATCGGACAGACTCTCTTTTTCAAAAAACTCATCGTGAAAGCACCCCCCTTAACTTGAGTTTCCGCTTTGGTGGTGATTATTATCCATCCAAAAATAGTACCGTTGGATATACCTTTGATATTGCCGACCATAAAGACCTAACAGAACAAGAATTTAATTATACCACTAATTCGATAAATCCTAACTTATTGGGTTTAGTGAACACAACAGAGCATGATGATGGATTTCACTTAGACCATCTACTCTCTTATGAAAATAAATTTGATTCAGATAAGCAATTACTAAAAGCATATGTCAGCTCTTCTCATGAAACTGACGATGTCCATGAGCATGGAGGTAGTGAAACGGCACATAATTCAGCAACCTCAGATCAAGGTACAGATGCGCTTGAGCACAATGATAATATTACCTTTGCATTTGATTATGAAGATGAATTCAAAGAAAAAATTGGCATTGAGATTGGTACTAAAGCGACCCTAAGAGGCTTTGGCACCGACTTAACCTATCTAGGCGATGTATATTACAATGATTACTCTGAAAATATTTATGCTGCATATTTAGTAACTAAATACGAACTCACTGATCGTTTTGGATTAAAGATAGGTGCTCGCGCTGAGCGGGCCGAAACAAAAGCAACACTTAAAGGACCCACGCTTCATGATTCAACCAATGTAATAACCTCAATTATTGATAACGCTATAATGGATTCTCCATTTGATAATCCCTATACACAAATTTATCCAAGTCTATTCTTATTATATAAACTTACTGAAAGACAGAGTATTCAGTTTGGTTATTCAAAGAAAGTAAACAGGCCGAACAGAGGGACTCTAAGCCCATTCCCAAGGAATACACAAGATATTAGCAGACTAAGAAATGGTAATCCTTTTTTAAACCCTGAGTATAGTGATGTTATGGAAATAAACTTTTCAAGTAACTCTCGAAAACTAAACCTGAACACATCATTATCTTATAAAAATACTGAGGATGTTATAATGTGGTGGGACAGAGATTATATAGTTTTTGATTCCACAAACTATGAGCTTATGACAGCAGGAAATGCTGAAAAATCAACAAGCATGAATTTCAATGGTAATATAATGTACCGACCAATCCCTTTAGCAAGTGTCATGATTTGGGGCTACGGTTGGAACTCAGAAATTTCGGATAAGGCTGAAGCTGATTTTAATGGTAACTCTGCTGGTATTGGCCTTGGAGGACAACTGACACTTAATATTCCTATGGTTGCTCGGGTTGAATTATCCATGCGAGGAAGAGGTAAAATGAAAATTACAACTGGAACAATTCCAGCCAACTATACAGCTAGCCTAGGTGTTCAGCGGTCTTTTTTGCAGAAGCGCTTGTCGGTTACCCTTAAGGTAAATGACCTATTTGATACTGGGAAGTTTATTATTGATACATCTAATGAAATAACAAACGCAGTTACTCAAGAAACATATACGCAACTAATGTATGCCGAACGACAAAGAGATCAACGATTTATGTCTGTCGTCCTGAATTACAACTTTGGTAAACAACAGAAAAAAAGATGGGGTAAGGGCAATATGAGTGGCCGTGGCCAGGGCGGTGGTGGTATGGAAATGGACTACTAAAGGATAACTAAGAACTTTGTAAAAACACCAAAGTATCTATTCTCTATTTAGATCTATGGTTCTCGAATGCGTTCAATAATTTTTATTACTTCTTCTGGTGGATCTGGGTTTTGGCTTGCGACTAGATAAGCAACGACAAAATTTACAATTGCACCAATAGCACCAAATGCGTTGGGCTCGATACCCATAAACCAGTTTGGTGTCATATCCCCCAAAAAAGCCGTAGACTGAATAAACATTATACCTTTATGCTGAAAAACATACAATAGAGTAACACTTATTCCGGCTAGCATTCCAGAAATTGCCCCTTCTTTATTCATTTTTTTAGAAAAAATACCCATCATCAAAGCTGGAAAAATAGATGAAGCTGCTAAGCCAAAAGCAAGAGCTACAGTCCCCGCAGCAAAATCAGGTGGATTAAATCCAAAATACCCCGCAACTGCGATTGAGCCTGCCATTGCAATACGACTAGCTCTTAGTTCGTCTTTTTCTGATATCTCTGGTTTAAAAACACCTTTCAAAAGGTCATGAGAGATTGATGATGCAATGGCCAATAATAAACCCGCAGCAGTGGATAAAGCTGCGGCTAGACCACCTGCGGCAACTAGTGCAATAACCCAGTTAGGCAGACCTGCAATCTCAGGATTCGCTAAGACCATGATGTCTCTGTCTACCTTTACCATCTCATTTCTATCATCACCTGTATACTGTATTAACCCGTCATTATTCTTATCTTCATATTTTAATAGGCCCGTTTTTTCCCAGTTCTTAAACCAAGAGGGTCGATCTTGATAGGCTAAGTTTTTATCCATTGAAGGCTGGTCAATGGTAGTCATTAAATTTAATCTAGCCATGGCTGCTACAGCTGGTGCCGTAGTATATAGTACGGCAATAAAAACAAGAGCCCAGCCCGCAGAAGAGCGAGCAGCTTTTACAGACCGAACAGTAAAGAAACGCATGATCACATGGGGGAGACCAGCAGTTCCTATCATTAGAGATAGAGTATAAAAAAACATGTTTGTTAAACTTAAGCGAGCATTGGTGGTATATTCTTTAAATCCAAGCTGAGTCATGATTTCATCGAGCTTATCTAGTAGATATCCTCCATCTTCTAGCGTACTTCCTAATCCAAATTGTGGAATCGGATTACCCGTAAGCATAAAAGAAATAAAAATAGCAGGGATAGTGTAAGCAATAATCATTATAACATACTGAGCAATCTGTGTATAAGTAATACCTTTCATTCCACCCATTACAGCATAAATAAAAACAATAACCATACCTATCATTAACCCTTGATCATAATCGACTTCTAAAAATCTAGAAAATGCAACGCCAATACCTTTCATTTGTCCTATTACATAAGTTACGGAAGCAATGATCAAACAGATCACCGCGACTACTCTGGCAGTTTTTGAATAATATCGATCACTAATAAATTCTGGGACAGTGAAAGAGCCATGCTTTCTAAGATACGGCGCAAGCAACAACGCAAGTAATACATACCCCCCAGTCCAACCCATTAAGAACACTGATCCCCCATAACCAAGAAATGCGATCATACCAGCCATAGAAATGAATGATGCCGCTGACATCCAATCTGCAGCAGTCGCCATCCCATTAGCGATAGGATGAATATCGCCTCCAGCTACATAAAACTCGTTGGTATTTTGGGCTCGAGCCCAAAATGCAATACCTATATAGATAACAAAGGTTATACCAACAATCAAAAATGTAAGAGCCTGAAGATCCATAGGTTTAGCTATCCTTCTCCATTTGCAGAGGCCTTGTATCTTTTATCAAGCTCATCCATTTTATAAGCATAATAAAATATCAAGATCACAAATGCATATATCGAGCCTTGCTGGGAAAACCAGAAACCCAACTTATATCCTCCTATCTGAATATTATTTAAAATATCTACAAGTATGATCCCAAAGCCATAGGAGACCACAAACCAAATAATTAGACACTTAATTATTAGTGTTAGATTCTCTTTCCAATATGAGTGTTCTTCTTTCAAGGTTTTTATTTTAATCAGTAATCATGGAGTAGTTATAAACTTAGACCTTATTCCTCTTATTAATAATGGCTGATAATTGATAGGTCCCAAATGAAAGTAAGACCGCGACCAATACATCTGCAATAGGCACTGCATCTGGAAAACCAAAGTTCCAGGCCACCACACCAATTAGCCAAATTAAATAGACCGTCACCAGGTCAGAATATTACAAAAAAATAAAGAGAGGAACTGTAGAGATTTATATCAACTGATTCTTTTATGCTTCAGGTATATGACCATTCTCTGATTTAAAAGGTTGACTTAAAATATTATTAAAAATTGTATTTATAAATGCAAGTCTGCTTAGTTCACTATCCATCTCAATAAGGTCTTTTTTTATTGATACAGGCAACTGGAGCCCTTGAAGAAACTCAAAAGATATCTTTTTATTCATGTGTACTTCCAGATCGGACTTGATACCAAATCTTAAAATAACTTTTAGATAGGAGTCTTGCAATTCTTGGATAAGTAATTGGTCAGCATCAAGATTCATTGGAATATATTGTATTTTACCAATGACGGTATCTCCTATCATCTCAGTACCTATAACATCAAAACAATCTAGTCCTTTTACCATAATATCATATTTGCCGCTTGTGAATTATAATAATAGATTTCGCGTGACTTAAAATTACAATTAGGAGGGATTGTGGTTAAAAAACCTATTTTTTGGATTATCTTGACACTGCTTTCATTGAGTGGTGTGTACTATTTTGCTAGTAATTATGATAAAGCATTTCCTGCTCTATCAATTGATATTAAAATGAATCGTGAGATGGCTCTAAAGGCCGCTGACGATCTATCAAAAAAACATAATTGGTTACCTCAAGATCATAGGTCAGCCATATCGTTTAATTCTGATCGCAACCTACAGACCTTTGTAGAGCTTGAGGGTGGTGGCTTAGATACGTTTAAGAGCCTCTATCTAGATAGCTTATATTTCCCTTATTTATGGAAAGTTCGTCACTTTAAAGAGCAAGACCCTAATGAGTTAGAGGTTTGGTTCACTCCAGCTGGTAAAGCATATTCTTTTAGACAGCGATTAGGTGAGGATGAACCTGGAGCTGCGATCAGCAGAGACTCTGCCTACGCTATTGCTATGTCTGGCTTAGTTGGAGAATGGTCTATCGATCTAGTAAAATATGAATTGATCGATGAGTCCCAAAAGATACAACCAGGGGGAAGGGTTGATCATCGATTCACGTTTCAACGTTCAAATTTTAGTCTAGGCGAAAATGGTTTTTTACGTTTAAACCTTACTGTGCAGGGTGATGTCTTAGGTGAGCTAAATCATTATGCACATGTACCTGAGGCTTTTAATAGGCGATTTAGCGAGATGCGATCAGCAAATGATACCATTGCTTTCTCTGCGAGCATGGTGGTCTATGTCCTTTATGCACTGGTCGGTTGTTTGGTTGGTATTTTTCTTCTTTTAAGAGAACGAAGGATCCTCTGGAAGAAAGCTTTATTATGGGGAAGCATTGTTGGTCTATTTCAAGCACTGGTACAGTTGAACTTTATGCCAATGATGTGGATGAATTATAATACTGCTATCACAACAAATAGTTTTTTTATTGAGATCATTATTGGCACAGTTGTGCAATTCTTAGGTATGTCCGCGCTCTATACATTATCATTTATTGCGGCAGAGAGTTTGACGAGAAAGGCATTCCCTGGACAGTTACAATTCTGGAGTCTGTGGAGTAAGGGACCCGGGAGTTCGATCAATGTACTTGGTCAAACGATCGGTGGTTACTTAGCCACGGGGCTGTTTATGTTCTATGCGATCGCCTTTTATTCGTTTGTCACGAAAACCTTGGGCTGGTGGTCGCCTGCAGATACAGCTTATGACCCGAATATTTTAGCAGCCTATTTTCCCTGGTTGACCTCTATTGGGATCTCACTGGGTGCTGGTTTTTGGGAAGAATGTTTATTTCGTGCAGTTCCACTCGCTGGTGCTGCATTGATCGGTGATAAATTTGGTAAGCGAAACCTTTTTATAGGCGTAATGATGGTTGTCCAAGCTTTCGTATTTGGTGCTGCACATGCTAATTATCCGGTTCAACCGGCATATGCAAGAGTTATAGAGCTTATTATTCCTTCACTTGTATTTGGGTTTATCTATCTTCGTTTTGGACTACTTGTCGGTATCATAATGCATTATTCCTATGATGTTGCGATGATCTCTTTACCGCTTTTTATTGCAGACGTACCAGGTATAATGGTGCATCGTATAATAATAATCCTGTTTTTACTTATCCCTTTATGGGTTGTACTATTTTATCGTCAACGATCGGGATCGTGGTCTACTTCACCAGGAGAAATTTTTAATCGTGATTGGGTGGTACCTCCAAAATTAAAGGATGATGGAGATGGCCTCAATATTATTTCTGATGAAAGTCAGGGCGGATCTGTTTTTTCAAAAAAGGAGACTCTTCTTGGGTTGGCCATCGCTGGCTCTTTAGCCTGGGTATTATTCTCTAGTTTTGAAATTGACCATCCATCCATGGAGATATCTAGAGATGACGCCATTGTATTGGCTGATAAAGCAATGGCCGAGTATGGATTTGATTCAAATAGACCCTGGACAGTTGAAAGCCAACACCAGGCTTGGAATAACAAACAATATCAATTTATTTGGCAGGAGAGAGGGCGGGAGTCTTATCATGAACTCTTAGGAGATTATCTCTCAGAGCCTAAGTGGGAAGTTCGATATAGATTGTACGAAGGTGACGTAGTAGAAAGAGCAGAAGAATTTGTTACCTGGGTGAATCAAGAAGGTGACATAATAAGGGTTTTACATAGGCTTCCTGAAGAAATGGATGGTCTCTCTTTAACAGAAGATGAGGCAAGATCAATAGTTCTGGACTTTATTTTAAAGAGCTATCAACTCTCTCCCGGGTCCATGGTTGAACAAGAAGCCCGATCGGATAAAAAGCCAAACCGTTTGGACTGGGTATTTACCTATAAGGATATAAGGGATATCCCTACTGATGAAGGAGAATTAAGGATAAAAGTTCTCCTGGCAGGAGACCAAGTGTCAGATGCTTATCGCTATGTGCATATCCCTGAAGAATGGTCGAGAAAAGAACAAGATAAAAATGCAAAAATGGGCCCTATTAGTTTTATCCTTTTTCTCACTGTAATTCTTGCAGTTGTTTTTATCACAACTAAAGGTGTTATTCGATGGAGTAAAAAAGAGTTTAACCTACCCTTATTTTATAAGGCGTTGGGGTTTTTTGTGTTCATTGGGATCTTAAATCAGTGGAATCGTCTACCGAGCATATTGTGGGTCTTTAAAACTTCAGAACCTTATACCGATCAATTATACCAGGCGATCCTCATGGAATCACTAATCGTCCTTTTCATGTGTCTAGTGAGGTCAATATTGATAGGTGCTACCCAGAATATGATCTATCACATTATGCCAGTAAGATCAAAAGCTAGAATAGAAAAGGGAATCTATATTGGACTTTTCATGGCCGGCCTTTTTACATCCATCAGCACAATGTTCCCATCATTAAGTCCTCAGCTAGGTTCATTCTGGAAACTGAATGATCAACTACCACTTATTGGGTCATTGATCTCTGTGATATATGATTATGTAAGGCTGACCCTAATTGTTCTTACGGTTTCCTTATCATTAAGCTATCTAAGCGATAATTGGTCTAAGAAGGTGCCACTAACTATGCTCTATTTAGTGCTATTAGGCATAGCTCAGGCATCAGCGAATGATGGAGCACGTGATTCCCTTTTGTTCTTGTTGTTGTCTGGTTTTCTAATTGCTGTTGTATTTTATGCTCTACACAAAGAGATAATACGATTTTACCCATCATTAATACCTATTATCACTGGCACCTTAACGATCATTTGGCAGTTAGGTAATCCATCAGTTATCAATGGTATATATAGCGGGATATTACTATCGGCTATTGTATCCTCGATATCTGTCGCTGGTCTTGGTTATTTATGGTTTAAGGAGCTTGAAAAGAATTCCCAGTAAGGCAAGATAACAAGGGAGCCCTAATCGACACCATTGGCTTGCCCTCTGGTATCGTACTAGGTTCCGTAGCTCGCGGCTACCGCTCCCCTGTTAACAAATAGACCTGTTATTTACCGGACTTTTTTATTTTTGAAAAACTATGTCTCTGTATCTCGTTATATATTAGGAGTTGCGGTAGTTTGAAATGTAGGCCTTTTTCCTGTCAAGCCGGAGGTCGAGGGTTCGAGTCCCTTCGGTCCCGTTAGAGAAAGGTACCATACTTCCTCGAGAAATGCCTCACTTAATTGTGGGGCTTTTTTGTTTCTATTTTATTCACCTTCATTCATTTATATCCATAAAGAGGACACAAAATTGGAAGACACACTTTCACCCCATATGGGCGTATGGGATTTTAGGTTACAACCTTAGTCTGAGCTCCCCATAAAATAATTCAAAAGAAAGTCTGTTTCTTGTATGTCGGTTAAGCAGTATATTTTTTAAAATATAACAGGTTTAATATGTTTGTTTCCATTGAAGTCAGTTTATAAACATTAGATGTGCATCATGCATAAACTTAAAATCACAAAAATGATTGCTACGATTAGGCATTCACATGTCCCGCTCTAACTCGCCCCATGTTCCGCCTGCCCCAGCAGGTTCTAATGCCAAAAGCCCACGGCGATATTTGGGGGTGTTTCGGTATAGCGGTCGGGCACTTGGGCTAGTATGGACTACGCATCGGGGACTGGCGCTGGCGATGATGGCGCTGGTATTGGCTGCGGGGTTGATGCCTGCTGTAGTCGCATGGCTGGGCAAAATGATTGTTGATACAGTAGTGCTGGCGGCAGAAACACAAGCGCCCGCCGACAGGCATTTGGCGATAATGTATGTCGTGGCTGAAGCAGGTGCAATCGGCTTACTGGCCGGATTCCAACGCGGTATCGCGGTGTGCGAGTCGCTATTGCGCGCCCTGCTTGGCCAACGAGTCAATGTAATGATTCTGGAAAAGGCTGGGACATTGTCATTGGAGCAATTCGAGGATTCGGAGATATACGACCGTATGACACAGGCGCGTCGCGAGGCATCTAGCCGCCCGCTGGCGTTGGTACGCAAAACTTTTGGGCTGATTCAAAACTCTATTTCTATAATTGCCTACGGAGGATTGCTGATACAGTTTTCGCCTATTGCTGTGGTGGTGCTGTTTGTAGCGGCCCTGCCCGTCTTTTTTGCCGAAGCTCGTTTCTCGGGCGAGGCCTTTCGCCTGTTTACATGGCGTACCCCTGAGCGACGCGAGCAGCTGTACCTAGAGACCGTACTGGCCCGCGAAGATTACGCCAAAGAGGTGAAACTTTTTGGCCTGTCTTCAATGCTGCTCGGACGCTATAAGGCAATATTTAAAAAGTTATTCCGCGACGACCGTAACCTGACGTTGCGCAAAGGTTTCTGGGGCTACGTATTGGGCCTATTGGGCACGTTGGCCTTTTATGGTGCCTACGGATGGATAGTCGTAGAGACAGTTGCAGGGGTATTAACCTTGGGTGGCATGACGATGTACATCCTAGTATTCAAACAAGGTCAGGCCGCCATAACCGCTAGCCTATCGGCAATTGGCGGCATGTACGAAGACAACCTATACCTTTCGAACCTTTATGAATTTCTTGAGGTTCCCGTTATAAAGGATACAGGCGGTGCCAGCTCGGGACCGAACCCTAAAGACGGCATTCGATTTGAGAACGTTGGATTCACTTACACGGGCGCCGTTAGCCCTACCCTGCAAGGAATAAACCTGCACCTTCAACCTGGGCAAAAACTGGCGTTGGTCGGACACAATGGTTCGGGCAAAACAACACTGATCAAATTAATGTCTCGGCTATACGAGCCTACCGAAGGCCGAATACTGTTCGAGGGCCGCGATCTGCAGGATTGGGATATCGCTGCGTTGCAGGACAAAATTGGCGTGATATTCCAAGATTTTGTCCAGTACCAAATGAAAGTAGGTGAAAACATCGGTATCGGTGATGTCCAGAATTTCGATGCCCAAGACCGTTGGCAAGACGCTGCGACCAAAGGGCTGGCTGCGGACTTTATCGAACGTATGCCCAACAGCTACCTAACTCAATTGGGTAGATGGTTCGCTGGTGGTCAAGAGTTGTCTGGCGGAGAATGGCAAAAAATAGCGCTATCGCGCGCATTTATGCGCCGGTCGGCCAATGTCATAGTGCTGGATGAACCCACCAGTGCAATGGACGCCGAAGCTGAAGCCAAAATATTTGACCACTTCCGCCAAATCACCGAAGATCAAATGGCGATTCTAATCTCACATAGATTCTCGACTGTTCGTATGGCTGATCAAATTGTAGTCTTAGAACACGGCAAAATACAAGAGCGCGGTACGCACGAAGAATTATTAGAGGCCGACGGCGAGTATGCACGGTTGTTCAAACTACAAGCCGCAGGGTATCAATAGGCTTGCACAATAAATAGTGTATGATTTCAGGTATATGAGCAACAATCCTACCCTACAATCTTTACTGAAACATGCACCGGTTACTACGGCCAAAAAAGCTACCCATCATCTCTCAAACAAAAAACCCCACGAAATGTGGGGCTTGATAATTACGATTCTAAAATTTCAATCAATTAGGAAATTCTATAACTACTTTACCCTTAGCACGCCCTTTAGATAAATAATCAATTGCTGCTATACTTTCTTCAAAGGTATAAATATTATCAATTACTGGTTTTATAGATTCTTTTTCATAAAGTTTTGCCAACTCATTTAATTGCTTACCATTAGGTGACATTAGATAAAATCTATAGGAAGCATTAATCCTCGATGCCGCTTTTTTAACTTTTCTTGCTTTCATAGATAATATAAAACGAATGAACTTATTTAAACCTAATTGTTCCGCTGTTATATCATCTAATTCTCCAGCAATAGAAACTACTCGCCCATTTTCTTTTAACACTTTAAAAGAATCAACGGTATGCTGACCTCCCAAAGTGTCATATACAATATCATACTTTTCATTAACATCAAGAAAACTTTGCTTTGTATAATCAATAACCTTATCGGCACCTAAATTTTTAACCATATCAACATTATTAGTACTTGTTGTCGTTGTAACATTCGCCCCTAGATGCTTGGAAAGTTGAATAGCAATTGTGCCAACGCCACCAGACCCAGCGTGAATTAAAATATTTTCCCCAGAAGATAGCTTTGCAATATCAATAAGCGACTGATATACTGTAAGGCCTGCCAAAGGAATGCTGGCCGCTTCTCCATAATTAAGGTTTGAAGGCATAAGCGCCACATCAGCAGCATTTGAAATCACATATTCTGCCATAGTTCCGACAAAATTCTCATCTATTCTTGAATATACTTTATCGCCGATTTGGAGCTTTTGCACTTTCTCTCCAACTTTTTCAATGACCCCACTCACATCTCTCCCAATTCCTCTAGGAAATTGTATTTTTCTAATAGCCTTAAAGTCACCTCTGACAATCTTATAGTCTAATGGATTAAAACTTGCAGCGTGTGTTTTAATAAGTATTTGATTTGGACCAATCGTGGGAATAGGAACTTCTTGTATTTCTAAACTTGTATTTAAATCACCGTATTTTATTATCATTAATGATTGCATTTTTTTCCTTATAGTTACATTATTTTTTATTCAGTTTGAAGGATACAATCATTATTCCTACAATAATTGTATGCTTAATTGTCAGAAATAATTTTATTAAAAAATATTTTTGGCATAGACAATAAATATCTACCCATCGGTTATGAGAATAACCTAATCCCACAAACAAAAAACCCTGCTCCAAAAAATGCCGAGACCTAAAATCGCCCGAATACGGCGATGAAATCACCAGGTAAGCCAAAGATTAATGTCAATAATGCTTCAAAAGGCGAACTAATGAGACTTCCTGGCATTGGTGACAAGTTATCTGATAAAATCATTGCCTACCGTAGTGTTCATAGCGGATTTAGAACTATAGATGATCTGCAATCAGTTAAGGGCATTGGAGTGTGAGGACTGTGGCTAAATTAAAGCCTTATGCAACCGTATATGATTAACCGTATCACACTACTGCTACTTTTTATTGGGTTGGTTTTTTGGGATGGAGTTAGCCGTGGAACGAAGTACACGATTGATAAGTCAAAGAAAGATAACGTAATTACCCAAGTTTTTAATGTGGTTAACTAAATATGCCCCGACAGAAGAAAAAACAGAAAAAGCCAGAAAAAATAGTTGCTGCTCTCTATTGCAGGGTTTCAACTTATGATCAAACAATACTCGATTATAGTTCATTAGATCACCAAGAAGAAGAATTAAGAGCCTGGTGCAAAAGAGAAAGTTATAAAATTCATGATGTATACATTGACAGTGCAAAAAGCGGAAGCACAATAAAAAACCGTACCAGTCTTCAACGACTGTTATCTGATGCTAAAGATGAAAAATTTAATATTATATTATTTACAAATTTAGATAGAGTATCAAGAAGTGCCGCTGATTGGTTTGATATACTCGGAATATTTAAAGAACATAATATTGAAATTAATTCTTTGAACCATAACCTGAGCAATGATGATCCTTATGGCAGAATGTTCCGAAATATGTTAATCATATTTGCAGAACTCGAACGGGAATTAACAGCTGAGAGAACCTTTGAGAAAGCTTATTCTACAGCTAAAAAAGGGAAATTTATTGGCGGGACACCTCCCATGGGCTACATATTACGAAATAAGAAAATGGTTCAAAATCCTAAATACTCGAAACTAATAAAACGTATCTATAAAGAATACCTAAATGACAAAAAGCCGGCACATATTGCCCGAGATTTAAATAAAGAAGGATTTAGAACGCCAACGAGAGTTACCAAAAATGGAAAGAATAAAGGTGAAAAACGTGGAAATGCAAAATTTAGTAAAAATAAGATTATCGATTTTCTAGCCAACGAAACCTACACGGGGGTAATCAAATTCCATAAAGAAACATTCCCTGGAGAACACAAGGCCATTATTTCTAAATCACTATTTGAAAAAGTAGTAAAGAAAAAGAAGAAAAATGCCTTTAACCCCGGATTGGGGAAACCAAAAACTTCTGATCTACTGCTTCTTGACCTTGTAAAATGTGGCTATTGTGGTAGCAACATGACTACTACACAAACTAAAAAACCATTGGTTGATGGAACGTACAATTTGCATTACGGATATAAATGTTCAAAAGCCCAGCATTTCGGATCAAAAGAATGTCCCGGAAGCCAAGTAACGGCAAATGGTATTGAAAAGTTTATATTGGATTGGTTACATCACATTACAGAAGATAAGAAAGAGTTTCGGAAAATTTCTGCATCACAGGCTGTAAAAAAAGATAATGAAAGAATGGATAAGCTCAAAAAAATAAAATCAGAAATCCTAGGAAATAAAAAATCTATTCAACTCAAATTAGAAAATCTATTAACTACAATTGAATCAGGGAATGCACCCAAAACTATTACAAAACGAATAATTGAACTTGAAAATGATTTAAAAGAAATAGATAACAGCATTTTTAAAATTGATTCCGAATTGGATTATCTTAAATCCAGATCAATGACACCGGACGATTTATTAGTTTATATAAAAGAAATTGTACCCTATATGAAAGAAATGGGCAGAGATCGGTTACGGGACCTGCTTCACTTAATCATTAAAGATATTACAATAAAAAAACCACAGCCTCCAGACGAGAAATGGGAGATAAAAATAAGCCCCTGGAGTTATGATCCAAGGGCCTACTCTCTCGATGTGTTAACCGGTTCGTGTTACCGACCCAGTTTGCTCCGGAGGAGGGACTCGAACCCCCGACAAAGTGATTAACAGTCACCTGCTCTACCAACTGAGCTACTCCGGAATAAAATAAAAATATACTAAAAAAAGCTGGCGAATTTAGGACGATAATTGTCCGAGTCAAAGATTACAATTCTTTCTCAGCAATCAATTTTCTATTTGAATCAAAAAGGCCACTTTCCGCATGGGATTTTGTAATATAAACAAGACCATCATGCGTATGCGGTTCACCATAAATTGAATGGATTGATTTCAAACCACCCAACCATTTTCTTTCATCAGCCAAATAAACCATATCGCCCACATCAGCTCCCATAGTTTCCATATCTCCAATAGAAAATTGAACAATATTTTCATCACCCTCTTTTAAATTCCATTTGGCAGTGACTGCTTTTCCTGGTCGATCATTTGGGGCCGATCCTTTAAATATTTCTCTCGCTCTATCCAAAGACCATACTGTAAGACCATCTATTTTATTTTCACTTGGCGCTGTGGTTAATAAGCCAACAACAACCCCGGACCCAGTACATACCAATGTATTATAAAGTGCACGTATATAGGTATAAGGACGATCTGGATTAAATTCAATTCCATGATCAAACGGTGAAATAAATATTTGTGGATATACGCTTCCAATCCACATCAAAATAGCCCCTCCTAAAAAAGTAGCAATTGCCGCAGGTGTAGAATATCGTTTCCAAAATATACCAAGAAATATTGCCACCACCAGTGGAGGTGTCATGGTACTATGAAAAAAGCCATGCGCTTCATAAAGTGTTGGAAAATTATTAAAGAATACAGTACTCAATGCACCAACTGCTGTTGCACCAGCGGATACAATCATGGCTACTTTCAAGTAATGTTTATCATCTTTATCTTTGACCAATGGTCGATATACATCATTAATTACAACGGCTGCTACCGCATTAATTAAAGTATCTACAGTGGACATAAGTGCTGCAGCCACAGCAGCTATCACAAACGCAAATACAACTTCACTTCCTGTAATTAAATAGGCAACTTGCGTAAATACATGATCTAATTTTATTGAAGCATCCCAAGCTTCTGGGGTAACAATACTTATGGCTTTACCCACCCACCCAGCATTAGAAACAACAATTGTTGAAATTGGAAGAAGAATAAGAACATTTACAGCAGCGGCCTTCCGCCCCTCATGGACAGATTTACAAGCCATAAATCGCATTATCAGTCCCTGATTCATAAAAAGGAATCCTACCGATCCAGCAACACCATCTTGCCAAAAAATACCTACAAAATTAAAATTAGCCGGTTGATTAAAATGGGCCAATGGCAATTTAAATTCAGGCGAAAGAACTGTCCAAAATATTGAAAATCCACCCACATAATTCACTCCAAGAATAAATACTAATATACCCGCAAATATTAAAATAAATCCTTGCAATAAATCTGTGAAAATCACAGCTGTTTGTCCACCAAATGTGATATAAATACCTGAAATAATAGCTACAATAAAAATAATGGTATATAAATCCATTCCAAGCAGCGGTTCTAGCGTTTTTCCCATGGTAAGAAAACCAATCGCAATATATCCAATCATATACCCTAAAATTGCAATCGTAGCTAATACTCGAACGCCAGGATTAAATCGTCGCTCAAAATAATCCGGAATAGATCGTATCTTTGTATAGTAAATAATTGGTAGCCACCCAAAAAGGAACATTGGCATAAAAAACCAATCATTCATATATGTCATGGTAGATGAAAATCCATGTTCATATGCTTTTGCAGAATATTTTAAAAAACTATGACTACCCACACCTGTTGCAACAATCGACATGGTAATAAGCCACCAGGAAAACCGTCGACCACTAAAAAAGAAATCCTGTGTTGTTTTGTTATAACGTGCAAAAAAAGAGCCAAAACCCAATACCAACGCAAAATAACCAAAAATGATTACCCAAAAATATGGTGAAGTTTGAATCATATTTTCCATCATTTAATTCCTTTTGGTTTTATAAATAATATAAAAATTAAATTGATTGCTAGAGCTATTATTATTAAGGCTATTAACGATGCAAATACCATTTCACCCAATGCAGTAAATGTAAAAAATGCATGAATCCCCATATAAAACAAAATACCAAAAACAAGAATATGAAACCATTCTTTATGTCTGGCTATTTCTAGTTTTAATGATTTTGAACGAAGTATAACAAACATACCGATCAAAAATATTCCTCCGCCTACACCATATAAATAAATGTAAGGGAACCAAACTCGGTTAAAATCAAGCATCTGTCTTTTCCTTTAATAATGAATAATGTGGTACTAGATTGTCCCATGATTCTTGCAACCCTTCAACCAACACTTTTGTGTTTCCAATTACAGGCATAAAGTTAGTATCACCAACCCACCTAGGTACAATATGAAAATGAAGATGTTCTGCTATTCCTGCTCCACCTGCTTTTCCAATATTTGCGCCAAAATTAAATCCCTCTGCTTTCATACTCTTTGTTAAAATATTCATAGTTTCGTTTGCTAATTCCATAATTTCCAATTTACAAGTCTTTGATAAATCGTTCATTTTTGCTGTATGATTATAAGGAGAAATCATAATATGTCCATTAGAATATGGGTAAAGATTCATCAGCACAAAAGATTCTTCTCCACGATAAAGAATAAGATTTTTCCGGTCATTATTTGATTGCGGTTTGGTACAAAAGATGCACCCTTCGTCTTGTGGAGTTCGGATATAATCTATTCGCCATGGCGCCCAAAGCTTTTTCATGAAAGAATATTTTTCGTCATATCAATTATCATCGTTTTTTTGCCAAGCTTTTATAACCTTTTTTTCCTGATCTTTTGGCATTTTTTCATAGTGACTGAAAGATTCAGAGTGAATTCCGCGCCCTCCCGTCAAAGAACGAACCGTTGTGGCATAATGATATAGTTCCGCCTGAGCAACTTGCGCTTTAATTACCTGGAATTTTCCATCTGCTTCCATCCCCACTATTTTTCCACGCTTCCCTGAAATATCACCCATAATATCACCCATATACTCTTCAGGAACCGTAACTTCAATATCCAGAATTGGTTCTAGCAAACAGGGTTTTGCTCCCCTGAAAGCTTCTCGAAATGCATGTTTTCCAGCTGTTTGAAATGCTATATCTTTCGAATCAACCGGATGCATTTTCCCATCATAAAATTCTACTTTTAGATCTACAACTTTACATCCCGCAAGTAAACCATCTGAGCAGGCTGACTTAACACCTTTTTCTACAGATATAACAAAAACTCTATCTACATTTTGCCCCACAAGAGAATGAGTAAACTCAATTCCTTCTCCTCTCTGTTTCGGCTCAATTCGCAACCAAACTTCAGCGAATTGCCCTGCCCCTCCAGATTGTTTTTTATGCCTGTACTTTGCTGCACCATTTGCCATAATTGTTTCACGATATGGAACTTTAGTTTCTTCTAATTCAATATCAATTCCAAATCGTCGTTTCAACCTTTCTGTGGTAACTTTTAAATGAAGCTCCCCTTGACCTGAAATAATTGTTTGTCTGACTTCACTATCTACCCGATAAATAAATGTTGGATCTTCTTCATGAAGTGTTGCTAATCCAATGGCTAATCTTTCTTCATCTCCTTTCGCTGTTGGAACAATGGCAGCATGAATATTTGGATTTGGAAAATTTAAAGGTGGAAGTGTTATATGTGTTCCAGAACATAAGGTATTTCCTGTATGAGTATCCTTCAATTTAACAACCCCTGCAATATCACCTGCAAAGAGCTGATCCACTTGGGTCCTATTTTTCCCATTCAAGATAAACATTTGCCCAAAGCGCTCATTGGTGTTTCGAACAGAATTATAATAATCCTTTCCCGTTTGCACTGAACCTGAATAAACTCGAAATAAAGATAGTTCACCCATGTGAGATTCTGAAATAGTTTTAAATATTTGAATAACTGTGTCAGAACCATCTAACGATACTTTAACATCTTCTCCGCGATCATCATGTGCCATCACAGTTTTACGATCGTCTGGTGACGATCCATATTTACCGATAAAATCACATAAACGATCCACACCAATATTCAATGTGGCAGACGTACAAAACAAAGGAATAAATGTTTGATTTTGAATTGCTTGGTGAATTCCACTTCTCATTTCTTCTTCTGAAAGTTTCCCTTTTTCAAAAAACTTCTCCAATAAAGTATCATCGGATTCTGCAACATATTCAATTAATTCTCCATGAAGTTCTTTTACCTTTCCAAGTAAATTTTCTGGAAGCTCACTTTCAGACATTTTTCCTGAACCATCTGTTTCATATGTAATTAATTCAGTACGTAATACATCTATATTTTGATTATAATTTGGACCTGCATTTACAGGTAATTGTAATGGAAAAACATTGTTTCCAAATCGGCGTCTTGCTTGAGCTAATATTTCATCAAACCTTGTATGGTCTCGGTCCATCCCATTGATAACCAACATTTTTGGAATACCAAGTTTAGTCGCTTGATTCCACATTGTTTCTGTTCCAACTTCTACGCCATTCACGGCATGAATTGTAATAATAGCTAAATCGACTACACTCAACGATCCAGTAGCTTCTCCGATAAAGTCGGAATATCCTGGTGTATCAATCATATTAAATTTTTTATCCATCCACTCCATATGAAGCGGTGTAGAATGAATAGAAATTTGTCGTGATTTCTCTCCGGGATGATAATCAGAAATTGTTGAACCGTCTTCGATAGTTCCAAGACGGTTTGTCTCACCACCAAGTTTTAACATGGATTCAGCAAGACTCGTTTTACCTCCGGCAGCATGACCGACAACGGCAAAATTCCTAATATCTGATGAATGATATTGTTTCATAAGTTCACCTCTATTTGATTTTATATTTTTTATTATTTATTGGAAAGTTCATCTTTCGTCACTTTATTGCCATAAGGCAAAAAAATGTTTTTTTCATTATTTTTACTGACCGTAACATTTATACAATAACAAATATTTACATTATACATCTTATTTTAATAATATTTATGAAGAAGCGAACGAGTATCTTCGATATATGCTCTTAATGCTGGAATCATATAAACATCATCCAAATTATATTCCAGAAAACTTGTGGCAAGAACCTTTAATCGATGCTCAATAGGCTTCATTTTATTAACAACAATAACCGTTTTTTCTTTTACAATACAAATTCCACCGGAAAAATTCCCTTTTCCTTTAATAATCTTTACACCGAGTCGATCTCCTAACGCTTCAAATTCAGAATAAAGTTTTTCTTTTTTCATCAGATAAGCTTTATTTGTTCTGTTTCGGTCAAATATGTAACGAGATCTTTTATAGTTTCTACTTTGTCTCTTGGCACTACCAAAGTAGCATCATCTGTATTTATCACCACAATATCACTCAAACCAATAATTGCAGTAAACTTTCCATTTGATTGAATAAGATTATTTTTTCCGTCCATGATTTTCCCATTTCCTTTAATGATGTTTCCTTCTGCGTTGGGATTAAAAACATCATATAAAGCACTCCATGATCCAACATCATTCCATTGGAACTTTCCCCTGATTACATAAATATTTTCCGCTTTTTCTAGAAGACCATAATCAATTGATTCGGGTTCAATAAATTCCCAAATATCTCTAAATGATTTTCCAGCCTGAAGTTTGGGTGCAATATCGTTTAGTGATTCCAATAATTCAGGCATATGAGTTTCCATGGCCGACAAAAATGTACTTACTTTCCAAAAGAAAATACCGGCATTCCAAACAAAATCACCACTTGAAACAAACCTCTTAGCCAATTCTTCATGTGGTTTTTCAGCAAATGTTTTTACTTTATACGCTCCAAGATGATCTTCTTCACTATTTTCGTCATATTGAATATATCCGTAAGCAGTTGATGGGCTTGTTGGATAAATCCCAATTGTAACTAGGTTGTCCCCTTTTTTTGCGAGATGGTCAGCAGTATTGACAGCTTTTTCAAATTCTTTATGGCCAACAATTAAATGATCTGCAGGGAAAACGCCCATAACTGTATCCGGATCAGTAAGCCCAAGTAACGCGCCCACCATTCCAATTGCAGGTGCCGTATTTTTCGCAGAGGGTTCTGCGATTATATTTTCTGGTTTTACGCCACTAATTTCATTGATGATTGTTTCACGAAGATCTTCTCGTGTAAGAATATAAATATCAGTGACTTTTTTTGTTTTAGTTAATCGATCTACAGTCATTTGCAACATAGACTGATCACCAACAATATTTAATAATTGTTTAGGCCTTTTATAACGACTGTACGGCCAAAACCTAGTTCCGCTTCCCCCGGCAAGAATCATACATTTCATTTTATGGATTTAGCTCCAAATTTATTTGCTTGAGTTCCAAGTCCCAGTTTGTTCGAATCTTAACTGTATCCGGGTAATTATAAAACCATTCTGATGGTTTGTATGGATGGATTCTTCCATAAGTATAAGTGGTATTTCCATCCAAATCATTGAAAAACAAGAGTGAATAATTTCCTTCTGGTAAGTGATTCATATTAAATATACCATCGGAATTTACAACAGTTCGAAATAGGCTGGGTTCCTTTTCCATCGAAGTAACTTCTGCGACTAATTTCCCTGAAAATGGGGCTGTCAAAGACCCTATAAGTCTTCCAAACCCTTTAAACTTTGATGTTGAAAATGAAACTGTTTTCAGAGAATCTTTTATTGATTTTCCAACCAATGGGTGGAGTTTGTTTTTAATGATTGATAATTGATAATTCGACTGTTGTACCCAATTATCAACGGGGGAAATTTCAACATGTAGTTTTGAAATCCAGTTTAATTCAAATGGTATTAAAAGAGTATCCTTTGAAATGGAAATAGAATATTGACTTTTTTCGATATTTATTAAACTTGAAAATATTATTTGTAGTGGAACAATCTTTTCTTCTTCAATCGTTAATACAAAATTCTTCAGAGGTGCTTTTATAGAAAGGTTTGTTGTGTCTATAGTTGTATCTACCTTTACTTTTATAAACCCCGAATCAAGAATTGTTTCTTCTCCCTGCATAATTCCGTTAGCTACAAGCGTAATATATTTATTTTCTTCTAAGTTCGGAAAAGTAAGATGAAGCTTTGTCTCATCTGTTATATCAAGAAATTGGGTAGGCTGATGGATGGAAGAATCTTCATAAATTGCGTGAATTTTCAAGGCAGATACCCATTCATTTATTTTTTCAGAAAAAGTAACAGTTCCCCAATATCCTGTTTGCCATTCAGCTTGAATCATTTTGATACCACCCATTTTTGATGGAACTTGTATATTTATATTTTGAATTGATATAGAATCCTGAATTTGAAGAAGAGGCTTCCATGGTAAACCATATACCATTCTTTCTGGAGAAATTGGAATTCCAGATGCCGAACGATCTACAGCAGCTAAACGATAATTGCCTTTGGATAAATAATTGAATTGATATCGACCGCTATCCGATGCGTCAATCACATAATCCGGTACTCTTTGATAGAACTCTGTTAAATCATTTTCATGTTGGATTTTCCATAAATGGACAGATGAAGGATTCCCGTATGTCACATTCCCGGAAATATTTCCTTCATCAATTTTATCGCCTGTGGTAAATGCTATCTGAATTCCTTGCTCCAATGCAACCTTATGCTCATCTTTCAAATTTCGATCAATGGATATAATATAGGTTTGATTTTCATTTAAAGAATCTGGAAACTCCACAAAAACACGACGACCTTTATAAACAATTTCAGGATCTTCAAATAATGTAGGTAAAACACGTATTGATTTTTCAATCGAACTAGCGTCTAAATATTCAGAAAAAATGAGCTCAACTCTACCACCGTCAAAATGTATAGTACCATCATCCGGAATAGTTTGAATTAATTCTGGAGGCGTTTCATCCTTAGAGCCTCCAGGAGGTCCCTGAATTGCAGCACACGATATAATATATAATATTGCTACAATTGAAATGAATTGCTTTAAGTAATTAATTATAAAATTCAAAATTAAATAGAGTATTTTGTAAACTTCTTTATTAAAAAACCTTTCCCGGTAATTCTAAATTTACAGGAATCTCTTTGTGAAAAGTCATATCAGTTTTAGATACATTTAAGGTGATACACCAAACCTTCACGCCCGATTTATTTGCGTCTAGAACTGCATTTGCTAATTTAGGGTCTCGCTCCCACATTGGACGAAACGAACTCGCGTCAGGTCGTTGACATACAAATAATATCCCCGCGCCTTTTCCTTCTTCGACCAATTTCTTTAATGCCAAAGCATGTTTTCGACCTCGTTCAGTCACAGCATCCGGGAATTGGGCTACACCATTTTCCACAAAAGTAACGGACTTGACTTCTAAGTAGAAATCAGATCCATTTGAAGATTTGAGTAAAAAATCAAATCGATGTTTTTCCACCGTTACTTCTGGCCTTACAAGGGTATAATCCTTGAATATTGAAAGTTCTTTTTTTTCTAATGCTTCCTTTACAAATTGATTTGGTAAGGCAGTAACTAGCGAAATAAGTTGCCCATCGTGATTTACCATTACTGTAGAATATTTTGTTTTTCTTACTGAGTGTTTTGGAGCCGGGCGAACTAATAAGTTTGCACCGGAAAATAACAATTCTTTAAGCCGGCCAGGATCGGGAAGATGACTCCGATGGATTACTCCATCAATATTTACCATCGTAATGAAACGATTTGGACGCTCAACGAATTTGGCGCGAATAAGTGGCCCAAGTATTTTCATAAAATAATGTTCATAAAATAGGGTAGAGTTTATTCAATTTTTTGCCCTATGTCCTAAAGTGTTCAAATTGAATGTTCGTTAAGTGAACACACCATTAACTCAAACACATTGATTTCAGTATTTAATTTGGTATATTTCTATATTTACCATATTTTATATGGTCATTAATATTAATTAAAGAATAAATTTATGAAATTAGATAAAAAAGATAGAAAACTATTAGAAGTATTGCAATTAAATAGTCGAACCACCAATGCAGAATTAGCCAAACAAGTTGGCCTTTCACCTTCAAGCACATTGGAGCGAGTAAAAAAATTAGAAACAAGTGGGCTTATAGATAAATACATTACTTTATTAAATCCACGAAAGGCTGGATATACTTGTTTTACATTTGTGGAAGTAAAACTGGCACGTCACGGTGAAACTCCAGTAGAAAACTTTTTCAATTCTATTGCGGATATGACAGAAGTTTTAGAATGTCACCACATTACGGGAGAAGCAGATTTTTTACTAAAAATAATTACTAAAGATATACCGGCTTATGAAGAATTGATATTACATCAACTCTCAGCTTTACCTAATGTTCAAAATATGAAAACATCCGTGGTACTCTCCACATTTAAAAATGAAACCAAACTGGTAGTTTAACCATGGCACTTGTTCCATCCTATATCCAACGTTTAGCGAATTACAAACCAGGCAAACCCATTTCCGAAGCTCAACGTGAGCTGGGTATCCAAAATTTCATTAAACTCGCATCCAATGAAAACCCATTAGGGTCATCACCCAAAGCCATTGAAGCAATCCAGAATTCTTTGGTAAATCTCCATCGTTATCCTGATGCCACCGGATATGAGCTCCGTACCAAGTTGGCAAATCGGTTCAACATCAAAATGGAGAATGTGGTTTTGGGCGCAGGATCAGAAGGCATTATGTCAACGATAATTCGTACATTTTTATTAAATGATGATGAACTTATTAGTGCTTCAAATTCCTTTATCGGATTTAAGGTCTTAGCGAATGCTTCCGGTCGGCGCGTTCATTGGGTCCCCATGAAAGATTATCGTTATGACTTAACCGCCATGGCGGAAAAAATCACTGATTATACCAAAATTATTTACATTGCAAATCCAGATAATCCTATGGGGACCACCATCACTAGACAAGAATTTGATGAATTTTACACACATGTCCCAGAACGTGTGCTTATTATTTTGGATGAAGCCTATTATGAATTTGCCAAAAATTCGCCTGATTATCCCAATTCCATGAGTTATCGCTATGATAATGTGATTACACTTCGAACCTTTTCTAAAGCGTATGGCTTAGCAGGGGCACGAATTGGTTACGGTTTTGCCCACGAAAGTTTAATTGAAAACCTTCTGAAAGTAAAAGTCCCATTTGAGCCATCTTTATCCGCTCAAGTTGCAGGATTAGCGGCATTGGATGATGTGAAATTTTTAGCCAAAACACTCAAAATTAATCAAGAAGGCATGGCCTATTTAAAACAAGAGTTCGATAAGTTGGGAATTCAACAAGTCTCATCCGAAGCCAACTTTATTACAACGGTTTGGGATTCTGAAGAAACAGCATCCAAATTAACACAAGACCTTTTAGAAAAAGGCGTCATTGTCCGGCAACTCACGGGCTTCGGTTGGCCCAATTGTATCCGCATTTCCGTGGGACTGGATTCAGAAAATCAAAAATGTATTGAAAGTTTAAATCAAGTTCTATAAAATGAAAAAAGTTCTCCCAATCCTACTTTTATTTTTCTCATCCTGCTTTTTGTTTGAAGATGAAAAAGATAAAGATAAGCAAAACACCAATCTTACCCTGTCTCTCCATTCTGCCGGAGTGACTACCGTAAACCTAAATGTAAACCCTGAAGATTCTTTAGCCCAGTTTACCTTTGAGCTCACACGGGACGACTCTACCGTCCAAACATTATCCATCCAATCAGACACACTTATAAAAGATACAGGACTGAACCCCAATACAACTTACACCTATAAAGGATATTGGATAAACGGAACAGAGCGAATTGGAGAGAGTGAAACCTTGACTGTAACTACTATGGACACCACCAGCCATAACTTTACTTGGGAGATTGATACATTAGGCATTTATGGTAGTTATTTAAATGACGTTTGGATTGTAGATGAAAATAATATTTGGGTGGTTGGTTTGATTGTTTTACCTGATCCCGATTCTAGCCATAATGGAACGGGTAGAGAAAACTATAATGCTGCACATTGGGATGGCAATGAATGGGAATTCATAAAAGTAATGCCACCGGGAGGGTATGTTACTCCTGTTCGTTGCATCTACTATTTTAATGATAATGATATTTGGTTCGGGAAAGGTGGATTACCGATACATTGGGATGGTGAAGAATTTTTTCAATATCATCCTGGTAATAGTTCACATCCTGGTCAACCATCCATTGAGGCGATTTGGGGCACATCATCTAATAACATATACTTTGTGGGTCATGATGGAAGTATTGTTTATTACAACGGTGTCGAGTTTCAGGAAATGGAAAGTGGGACGGATATTAAACTCAAGAATATATCAGGGTCACCAAATGGTGACAATATTTATGTTACGGGTTTTAACGATTCAGACGAATGGGGTGGATATTCTATAGCTTTATCTTACAAGGGCGAATGGAATACCTTACGCGAAGAAAACCATTTCTACCCCACATATGGATCAGATGAGTTTGGGTTAATATCAAGTGTCTGGTGTACTGCTGATACCGCCTATTTTATGACCTATTCAGGTTTAAGGACTTATAGTATAATAACAAATGAAGAAAGGCTGAAAATAAATAGGTATTCAATGGGTGCTTCTGATAGGCACATAATAAAATTTTCTGGAAACAGTTTAAATGATATAATTTTTGTTGGGTCGTTTGGGCACCTCATACATTTTAATGGTTTTTCCTGGAGACAAATGTTTGGTTTAAATAATCAATACCCAAATGGGCAATTATCCATTTGGGGAATGGACTACAATGAAAATTTAGTGGTGGCTGTAGGAGACTTGTTCAATTATGAAAAAGCTGTAATTGTAATAGGAAAAAGAGAGTAATTATGGAGGTTTATACTAGGAAATACTTACTATGGGTTTTAATAATAAATTTCATTTATTCTCAAGAGATAAACAGATGTTCAACGGATGAATATTATGAACAATTGATACTCGAAAATCCAAATCTTTTAGAGAGACAATCAGAATTTGAGAATAGGATTTTAAATTATAACCAGAGAAATGATTCCAATAGAAGCAACGATATCTTAACAATCCCTGTTGTAGTTCATGTTTTATATAACACGAATGATGAGAATATAACGGATGAACAAATATTTAGTCAAATTGAAGTATTAAATGAAGATTTCAGGCGACAAAACGAAGACGCTAACAATACTCGAGAAGAGTTTATCGATGTAGCAACGGACACTAAAATAGAATTTAGACTTGCGGTAGTTGACCCATACGGGCAAGAAACAAATGGTAAGAAATCGTTTACCAAATCACAAAAAATAATTTTATTAAAATGAGTTTAAAGGAGATATTATGAAAAATTTACCCTATGACATTAAAGGGTTTGACCATTGCGAACTTTATGTGAGCAATGCCAAGCAAACCGCACATTATTACCGCACCACCATGGGTTTTCAACCCATTGCTTATCGTGGATTGGAAACTGGAAATCGAGATAGCGTGAGTTATGTTCTTAATCAAGATCGAATCAATTTAGTGATTACATCACCCTTGGAAAAGAACACAAAGATTGGCGCTCATATTGATCGCCATGGCGATGGCATGAAAGATGTGGCATTCACAGTGGATGATTCTGAAATGGCCTGGAAAACATCTCTTGATCGCGGTGCAAAAAGTGCAATGGAGCCAAAAGAAATCAAAGATGAGAACGGCGAAGCGGTGGTGTCTGCCATTAAAACTTTTGGCGATACGATCCATACGTTTGTAGAGCGAAAAAATTACAAAGGCACCTTCCTCCCGGGGTTTGAAACCAATGACCTTGGACTCACATCTGAATCCATGGGACTTGTACATATTGATCATGTGGTTGGGAATCAACCCGACGGCGAAATGCAATCTGTCTGTAATTTTTATGAACATGTATTTGGCTGGCATCGCTTCTGGACTGTAGATGACAATGATATTTCTACAAAATATTCAGCATTGCGCTCCATCGTCATGGCCAATAATAATGAAATTATAAAAATGCCCATTAACGAGCCGGCAGATGGTCTCCGAAAATCCCAGATTCAGGAATATATTGACTATTATGAAACGGGCGGTGTTCAGCATCTTGCTCTCTCCACACGAGATATTATTTCAACAGTTAAAACCATGCGTGCAAATGGTGTAGATTTCCTACCCACACCTAGATCCTACTACGCCACCTTGACCGATTGGATTGGACCAATTGATGAAGATATAGAAACACTGGCAGAATTGGGGATTTTGGTAGATGTGGATGAAAATGGATATATGCTTCAAATATTCACACAACCTTTGCAAGATCGCCCCACCTTATTCTTTGAAGTGATTCAGAGAAAAGGGTCCAATAGTTTTGGAAAAGGAAACTTTAAAGCATTATTTGAATCCATTGAACGCGAACAAGATAAACGAGGAAATCTGTAAATGAAATTTGCGACTTATATGTTGGATGGTGCTGCTCATTCGCGATTTGGATTTAAAAAAGACAAATACATTATTGATGTAATTCGTGCCTCAATTTGGGCAAACGAAACAAAAGGAGATTCCAGTTTTTTTGAAATCCCTACATCCCTAAAAGGAGCTCTTGAAAATTGGGACGCAAATCTCTCCAAATTAAAAGAATTATACGCACTCTTACCCGAAATAAATATCCACTCTCACTCTGGAGGAGGGAACCCCATTGCACTCTTGGAAAAAGATATTCAACTTCTGGCACCCGTTCCCAACCCACAATCATTTCGTGACTTTTATGCGTTTGAACAGCACGTTCGCGCCGCACGAAAACTCCGAGGACTAGAAATACATCCTGATTGGTTCAAAATTCCTGTTTTCTATTTTTCAAACCCTTCAGCGCTTTATGGCCATGGCGAGGATATTCCGTATCCAAAAGGAACTGAAGAGTTAGATTTTGAATTAGAATTCGCTATCATTATCGCCAATGGCGGTTCTGACATTGCACAGAAAGATGCTCATAAATATATTGCTGGTTATACCATTTGCAATGATTGGTCAGCACGAGATTTACAACGAGAAGAAATGGCCATGAGCCTCGGTCCAGCAAAAGGAAAAGATTTTGCAAACAGCTTTGGTCCCTACATGGTAACGCCAGACGAACTGGAAGATGCTTGGGATGATGATAGGAAACTTCACCTTCGTATGACTTGTCATGTAAATGGCAAACTCATTTCTGATGGCAATACAAATGACCTCTATCATCCATTTACAAAAATGATTGAACGAGCATCAATGAATGCCAAACTGCTTCCTGGTGATATTCTAGGTTCCGGAACGGTTGGCACTGGTTGTATTCTTGAATTACGCCCTGAAAATGTAGATGGATGGATTAAAAAAGGTGATACCGTTAAAATGGAAATCGAAAGGCTTGGAATATTGGAGAATCAAATTGTCTGATATAGAATCCCATAATGAGATGACCGAATTTTATCTCGGCGTTGATGCATTTAATAAAGGAAATTTTCCGGATGCTCATCATATTTGGGAACATAGTTGGATGAGAATTGGGAAATCCAATAATCGAACATATCTAAAACCATTTATTATGTTATCTGTCTCCTATCAAAATTATGAATTAGGAAAAGTATCTGGCGGTGATTATTTAATAAAACGTGCCCTAGAACGACTAAAAGAGAATCAAAATTCAATCAAAAAATATATTGATGTAAATTCACTAATTCATCAAATACAAAAAGTTATAAAAAATGAAAAATTATTGAATCGTTTTAATAATATTCAAATAAATGGAGTAAAAAACTCGTAATGCCTTTTTACCAAAAACGGGGGAAAACCCCAAACAAACGCCATATCCAATTCCGGGATAATTCCGGAAACCTTTACTGGGAGGAACTCATCAGCCGGGAAGGATTTAATCACATGTATTCCAATGTGTACCACATTCATCCGCCCACGGGTGTTGAAGCTGTTGGTGAATTGAAAAAAATCAATTTGGAATCCGCAGACCAAACCCATCGTCATCATCATATTCGCACAGCTAATATCAATTCAAACGGTGATGCAATTTCATCCCGAATTCCACTTTTCTACAATTCTGATTTGGTGATATCTAAAGCTCATGTAACCAAATCCATGCAAACTTTATATCGGAATGGGAATGCTGACGAAGTCCTGTTTATCCATACGGGGTCAGGAATATTCAAATCCAATTTTGGAAATATGAACTTAACTCCTGGCGATTATCTCGTAATTCCACGAGGCGTTATTTGGCAAATTGAAGTCACAAAAAGCTTGCGAATTTTGGTTACAGAATCTTCCGCCTCCGTCGAAACACCGGATCGTTACAGGAATAAATTTGGTCAACTTTTGGAACATTCACCTTTCTCTGAACGAGATTTTCGCACACCAGAATTTGTTGGACCTGTAGCAGACGTTTCTATTGAAGTAGAGGTAAAACTCCACCATGGCATCCAAACTTATGGCTATCAACACCATCCTTTTGATATTGTGGGTTGGGATGGCTATTATTTCCCGTGGATATTCAATATTAACGATTTTATGCCTATCACAGGAAAAGTTCATTTACCTCCGCCTATTCATCAAACATTTCAAGCGCACGGCTTTGTGATCTGTTCCTTTGTACCAAGATTGTTCGATTATCATGATGAATCTGTTCCGGCGCCATATGCTCATAGCAATGTAGATTCGGATGAAGTTTTATATTATGTGAAAGGAAATTTTATGAGCCGAAAAGGGATTGATGAAGAATCCATTTCGTATCATCCTATGGGATTGCCTCATGGCCCACAACCGGGAAAAATTGAAAAATCACTGGGTGTTAATGAAACCAACGAATTAGCCGTCATGATTGATACATTTAAACCGCTGAATATGACGGAAGCAGCGTTGAATGTAGATGATGAAGATTATCCTTACTCTTGGATTGAATCATGATTATAGATCCAAAACAACAATCTCATACCAATAATTATAAATTAATGATAGGGTCCATTGTACCAAGGCCCATTGCTTTTGTATCCACTCGTTCTAAAAATGGAAAAAACAATGTAGCTCCTTTCTCATTTTTTAATGGCGTTTGCTCAAATCCACCTACCATAATGTTTGCGCCTGCACGGCGAGGGTGGGACGGCCACGAAAAAGACACGTTGATTAATATCCGTGATACCAAAGAATTTGTGGTAAATATTGTTTCCGAACCTTTTGCGGAGAAAATGGTACACTGTTCCACAGATTTTGATTCGGATGTGGATGAATTTGAAATGGCCGGACTTACACCAATTGCATCTCAAAAGATTGCCCCGCCACGCGTGGGAGAATCCAAAGTCAGTTTTGAATGTAAACTTAATCAAATCGTTGAAATTGGTGATGGTACCGCCGGAAGTGGCTTTATTGTCATTGGCACTATCATCTTATTTCATATTGATGATGAAGTATATGAAAATGGAAGAATCAATTTGGATGCGCTACAACCAATAGGTCGAATTGCAGGAAATGGTTATGCCCGGACTACCGATACTTTTGATATTATTCGGAAAATAAAACCGGATGAAAAATAGTCATACCAAAATTATCAAACTGTACGTTTGCTAAAAGAAATGGAAATCAACTTTCTTTATATACCTTCTAAAACATAAAATATATTATTTAATTTTCAGGAATGAATTCAACTATAAAAAAACGAATCTACCAAGCTCAATGTATTGGAAATGTGGAACCCATCGAATACATGATTCCATACCCGAGTACCCGATCACTTATTGAAGGGCAGAATATTAAATTTGCTGAACAAGTCATTTTTGAAAACCCAAAAATCACCAATTTAAAATTTTATGAATTAATCCAGAAAACAGCCCATTGGTTGGACAGTTTAGGATTGAAACACAAAGAAAGAATTATTATATCTGAATTGGATTTTCCCCAAACAGAAATACTACTTTTTGGCATTTGGCATTTGGGTGCAATTGCAATAATCTCAGCAAAAGAATCTATAAAATCTGTAAAAACAATTTGTGAATCAGATTTGGCTATTGAATCGGGAATAGATTTATTTGATGTAATTAAGAATTTCCCAACCCATTTTGAACCAAAATACAAACCATTGTTAGATGATGAAGCATTGATCACTTTTGAAAAGGGCGTTGGAATTAAACTCTCTCATTATAATTTACTGGTGAATACCAATAGTGTTCAAAAAGCTATCAAGCTAAAAAGCAGAACCCGGTTTGCGTGTGATCTAAAGCCAATGTCATCTGCTTGGGCAGTATTAAAAGCAATCCTACCCATTTATTGTGGATGTATTTATGATGAAGAAAATCCCGAAATCACTATTGGAAAATCAAAGTCAGATTTTATAGTTAGAAAAGATTTAGAAAACTTGAAAAATTTCAAAAATAATGAATTAGCTATTTGCCCTGAAAATTCAGCAGTTTTATCCAAAGGGCGTGAAGTGCTTCATCTCACAGAACTCCATATCAATAAAGAAAGTTTAGAAATCCATGGGCATTCTGTCATGATGGGATATCATAATTCCAGTGAAAATGAGCGCGTCTTCAAAAATAACGCCATGGTTATAGATTATACAAAATAGTTTTTTTGTTTTAAATAAATAATAATAAAACTACGGTTCAAGTAAATATATTTATAATAAGATGATTGTGTCTTGTTATATTCTGCCCTTCATGATACGTTCAATGCTATACATACTTACCTTTAAAATTATTCTTACATCATTTATTTTGGCGGAAGAAAGTTTCCCTTCTTCAGAAACACAAATTTCCATCATACAAGATGAAGGGACAGCCATTTCATCCATTAACTTTTATCGAATGGAAAATTTTAACAAAACTATATTCTTCCGAATAATGGATAATGGGTGGAATAACCGTAATGAATTTCGAGTAACGCAATTAACGGGTGGGGGTGTATGGTCACCTTTTGAAAATAAAAGATTACTGCAAATCCAATTAGGCGGGACGGTGGATGCAATCAAAGATTCACTCAAGACGAACTTAACATACATGAGCCGTGCAACATACCGGCCTAAAAAAGGATATTGGTTTCGCATTGGTTTTGAATCTTTCAATGGACACACGTTAAACCATGCCCAGAAAATGGAAAAAGAGTTAACAAATTCTTTCTATGGTGCCTGGAAGCTCGATATGTACAAGTTTGGTTTTATTGGACTTGGGGGAAATCGGCAAGACCGATCTAACTCTGGATCATTCATAGGTGGTGGAGCAATGATTGGCGGTCCATTTAATACATTTGCATTCATGGGAAAAATAAGGGGAGCAACCTTCGAGCAAGATATTAATACGACTGCTTTTGGTCGTTGGGCATCCTGGGAAGCAGATGAAATCCCAAGCGGTATTTTTATTCAAAGAGAAAAGAAAAATTATAAGTTCCAAATAGGCGGACTTTTTATTGGTAAGAAAAACTTATTTATTCGGCCAGCAGTTCTTGGAATGACTCATGGTATGTTTATTGGAAGTATTGCTTTAAGAGAAAATGCAGAGTTGCGGCAAAAACAACTTATGTCTATAACAGATGATCATCGATATGCGAATATTTCTTTAATGTATGTTGCTTTAGATCAAAAGATTTTAATAATACCGTCTCAAATGAATACGGTTGGATTTCGTACTGCTCGAGCCATTACGCAATGGATTGATTTTGATTCTTATTCGATAAGCTCTCCAACCCTAGGTATTTATATTACTGAAGAAACAGCCCCAGTATTTAATCCGATGACATTTTCTTTTGATGATACACACGAAAGTTATTCATCTATCCATGTGGGCGTAACAATTGCAAATAAAATAATTTTGGGACTGCTTCATTCTCCCGAACGGGATGAATGGACACTTGCAGTCTCATTTGTCAAATTTTAATTCATAAAAATTATTTATATATCTGCCAATACTTCTCCAGCATGCTCTTTCACTTTTACTTTTTCATAAGCCTTTTCAATCATCCCGTTTTCGTCAATCAAATATGAATAACGAAAAACACCTTCATATTCTCGACCCATAAATTTCTTTTTACCCCATGCTTCATAAGCCAGAATAGTTGATTTATCAGTGTCAGACAGAAGTTGATATTGAAATTCTTGTTTGTCAGCAAAATTCTTCTGTCGCTTTACCGAATCAGCACTCATGCCAAGAATAACTGTATTCTTATTTTTAAAATTTTGAAACTCATCCCGGAGCTTCTGGCCTTCAACCATTCAGCCAGGTGTACTGGCTTTTGGATAAAACCAAAGTAATACTTTTTGTCCTTCAAAATCGCTCAGACTCACAGAATTCCCATCCTGGTCTTCCAGGGTAAATCCTGGTGCTATTGTTCCTTCTTTTAACATAACGTCTCCTTTGATTTATAAAGCGTTATTTTAATAATCTCAGTAATAGTGTATTGATCTTATCAAAATAATCGATTTAATTCATTTCCACTTCTGACCATTTAATACGGTCATCATTTGAGTTTAACATATCAAATACAGCTGAAATACCTTCTTTTTGTCCTTTCCAAACTAAAGTGTCTTTAGCTGTTTGAAAATTCACCCATTTGAATTCACAATGTTCTTCAGAAAGTGTTACATCATCCCGATCTACTTCAATGCCAAAAACCGGAACAAGATTTATTCTATCCCCATAGGTCTCATAAAATTTACTTACATGGTCTGCCACAAACATATTAACTGGATCAAAACCCGTTTCTTCTTTTAATTCCCGAATTGAAGCTTCTGATGCAGTTTCTCCTTCTTCAATTTTCCCGGCAACTCCTTGCCATAAATGTTCATATATTTTAGTTTTGGCTCTTTTCATGAGCAAAAATTTCAATCCATCATTTGTATGTCGAAAAATATATGCATCAATGACTCTAACTAAAATATCGGTCAAAACATTCCCTTTTGAGTTGCCATTTCAGCTAATAACGATTGAGACCAAACATCAAAATTCCCTTCATTAATTTTTTCGCGCATCTGCTTCATCAAATCCAAATAATAGGCCAAATTCAATGTAGAAGCAATTCGAAGACCCAATACTTCATTAATATTAAAAAGGTGTCTAACATAGGATTTTGAAAAAATATTCCCCCATTCGTGTGAGCTATTGGCATCAATGGGTGAGAAATCATGTTTGAATTTTTCATTTTTAATATTCATGACGCCTTCCGATGTGAAAATATGCCCATTTCGTCCATTCCGAGTTGGCATAACGCAATCAAACATATCCACACCTCTGCGAACAGATTTAACTAAGTCTGATGGCTTTCCAACACCCATAAGATAACGTGGCTGATCTTTAGGCAAAACAGTATCACAGAATTCAACTGTATCCATCATTGCATTCTTTTCTTCGCCCACTGCTAATCCACCAATAGCCATACCGCAAGTTGAATATTGAATTAATTCTTCTGCGCTTTTTCGTCGTAATTCATGATTCACGGATCCTTGAATAATTGGAAATACAGTTTGCTTATAATTATAAAGCTCAGGATTTTTTTTCAACCAGTCATTGCATCGTTTCATCCATCGACTTGTTTGTTCTACAGCATTAATTACTGTACTCTTATCTGAATCACCCGGTGGACATACATCAAATGCCATTATAATATCGGCGCCCAAATTTCGTTGAATCTCCATAGAAAATTCTGGAGTAAACATGTGGCGACTGCCGTCCAAATGAGATTGAAAATTTACACCTTCATCTGTAATCTTATTCAATTTTGCTAAGGAAAAAACCTGAAATCCGCCACTGTCTGTCAAGATAGGTTTATTCCAAGAATTAAACTTATGGAGGCCCCCTGCTTCATTTATTACATCAATCCCAGGGCGCAAATAAAGATGATAAGTATTCCCAAGAATAATTTGGGACCCAAAATCTTTCAATTCTTTCGGGGCAATCGTTTTGACAGCACCCACTGTACCTACAGGCATAAATATGGGTGTTTCAATTTCACCATGATCCGTTTTTAAAATACCCGTACGAGCTGATGTATTGGGGTCAGAGTTTTGGAGTGTGAATTTCATATCTTATTATTCTCTGAATCTATTGAAGCGCACGCTTCCACAAACTCAATAATTGGATTATTTTAAAACAATACCTTAAAAGCATCTTTAACAAATTTTACCGGATAAAGCTCAATATTTATATTTTTCACTTTTTCATTTACGCTAGCAATTGGGACAACTGCTTTCTTAAATCCTAAAGTCGCGGCTTCCACTAAACGCTGTTCAAGTCGATTGATAGATCGAACTTCTCCCGCCAAACCGACTTCACCTAACAAAACTATATTTTCGCCCATAGTTTTATCCATTGTGCTCGATGCGATTGAACATAGAATAGATAAATCTGCCGCCGGATCGTCCACTCGGAGACCGCCCACTAAATTGACAAATACATCCTTTGTTCCCATAGCAAGTCCAATTCGCTTTTCTAAAACGGCAATTAACATCCCCAGTCTTTTTACATCAAAACCATTTACATTTCGTTGAGGAGTCCCATAATTTGCATTGGAAACTAAGGCTTGAACTTCCACTAAGATTGGACGAGTCCCCTCTAAAGATGGGAAAATACTTGTGCCTGCAATTTCCACGCTCCGTTCCGCTAAAAACATTTCGGAAGGATTAGCAACTTCATGAAGACCATTTCCATCCATGGTGAAAATACCAACTTCGTGAGTTGCGCCAAATCGGTTCTTTGCTGCTCTTAAAATTCGATGGTCATATCGATCGTCACCTTCCATATATAAAACAGTATCCACCATATGTTCCAACATTTTAGGGCCTGCAATAGCCCCATCTTTTGTTACATGGCCTACAATTAAAATGGATACATTTTTTTGTTTAGATACTTCAAGCAATCGCTGGCCACAATCACGGATTTGACTTGGCGAACCAGGTAATGAATCCAACCCAGAATTCATGACGGTTTGTATTGAATCAATAACCACTAGTTCTGGCTTAATTCGTTCTATGTGAGCAATAATACCGTCTAATTCATTCTCACCAGATAAAAATAAATTTTCAGGTTTTACCTTAAGTCGCTGAGCTCTAAGCGCCACCTGCTCTTCACTTTCCTCAGCAGAAATGTATAGCGCTTTTCTATTAATTCCTGAACAAATTTGAAGCGCTAAAGTGGATTTTCCAACCCCTGGACTACCGCCTAATAAGATGAGAGACCCTGATAAGAGCCCACCGCCAAAAACACGATCTGCTTCTTTCAATCCTGTTGAGATTCGAATTCCAGAATCTGACGTTAAAACATCCGTTAATGATTTGGTTTCTCTGGGTTCATATCTTCGGCCACTTTTTTTAGTTGAGACTTTAAATTCAGAGAGTGTTCCCCATTCTTTGCAGCTGGGACATTGACCATTCCATTTTGCAAAATCATCTCCACATGCGGAACATAAATATGCTATTTTTGTTTTTGATTTAGCCATGATATAATAAAAATTATAAACCGAAAACTTGAATCGGTATTTAGAATTAAAGTAAGATTTACCAATCGGGTCCTAATGAAAAATACCACTGCGGTTTTGAGTATCCATAATCATTTTTATCCCAAGCCGCTTCAATCCTTAATAGAAAGTATCCTAAATTAATTTTAGTACCGAGTCCCACTGTAGTTACCAAAGGTGAAAAATCTCCGGTATTATTTGTTCCATATCGTTTGGGCCATCGAGTCGTATTGAATTCAGATGATTCATCCCATGCGGCACCCACATCCATAAAAGCATGACCTCGAATATTTCCAAAGATCATTTTTAGTGGAAAACCCAATGCAAGATAATTTATAAAAGGAAACCGGACTTCCATATTTATAAGCGTTGTATTTGTTCCAAACCGCTCTGCAAATCGTGCGCCGCGAAGTGGAAAAGCATATTCAGTAAAATAAATATCGTGAATCAAAGATGCATTGGATGTATCTAAAAGAACTTCTCGAAATGGACTATCATCTATTTCGCCATTCGTTTCACCGCCACCGCCCAGCAAAAACGGAATGCCTCCCATAAAAAACTTCTGTTTATTAACACCCATACTTTTTCCAAAAAAACCTCGAATTGCTACGGTATAATCTTTTCCAAATCTCCAATACTTTCGGGCATCAGTTTTAAAGGTTTGGAATTTTAGGTTGGTTGAACCGTAGCCAGGGCTAATCGTCATAGATGTATTTTGACGAAACCCATCAATCGGCCCTGTAAATCCAAAAACAGAGTTATCATAAACCCAACTCATAGTTGGTAAAATAGTTGAATAGTTTGAAGAATATGTTTCTTCATATTTTATTTGATTATAATCATCATACCGTTGCTCTAAAATCGAATAATTGATATTATGCCATGATAAGCCAAAATCTAACCTCTGGAAACGACTGAAAGGATACGTAACAAATCCTTGAAGTCCATAATGACGTAATCGACCAATCGAATAATATCCAACATTAAAAAAATCTGCATTTTGAAATGCAACAAAATGATAATCCATCTTATTTTTTAAAAAACCATAATAAAAGAAATAGTCACTATTCTCGAGCGTTAGAACCATCTCTGTCCCGAAAGCAATCTGATGATCTCCCAAAATATCACTAAAAGAAAAATAGGTCATTCCACTGGTACCAAATACATTACTTATTTGAAGGTTACCGCTGATAATATCCAGCGTAAAGCGCGTTTTGTATGATTTTGGTATATAGTGTCCATCCGCTTTAGAAGAATCCACTGAAACAAGTTCTGCATCTGGTTGCTCTTTCATTGCTGAATTAAAACGCTCGTAACCTCTGGCAAATACCCAATCTGAATATCCTTCAGAAAAACCTTTTCCTTGCTGGGATGATTTATGTTTCCGGAGATCCGTAATTTTTTCATCATCCGTTTTTCGAGACATTTCATATTGAGTGGGTTCTACCTCTTTTTTTGGCAGTTTCAATGGATTAACTAAGCTATATAAGTCCCATCCAATTCCAGCATATCCGGCAAAAATAAGAATATCATCATCACGGGATAAGGTGGGTTGCTGAAGCCCTGTAAGAACATTGCTTATTGCGTAAGGCTTTATTAAATCATTTTGAGTGCCTGAGTTCGGATCAAATTCTGATTCAAGTGGGTGAATATATAAATTCCAAACTCCATTTCTGTCTGCTGTATAAAATAATGAATTTTTAGTATTTGCCCAAATTGGGTGTGATTCATTAAAATCAGTTTCAGTGATTCTTGTAATATTTCCAGATGCTACATTGACTGTATAAATATCTGTCTGACGATAATTGTGGTTAAACATCGTTCCATCAAAATCGCCATTTATATAATCTCCTCGATCAGAGACAAATACAATTTCAGTTCCTTGTGAATTCCAAGATGGATAAGAATCGGTAAAAATATCATCAGTAATTTTTTTATGAGTTCCATCACTCATATTATAAATATAAATATCACTAGAATTGCCAACCTGTCCAACAAAAGCAATCTCTTTTCCTACTGGATTCCAAGCAGCAGAAAACACACCATCCATTTCTAATTCAATTTTTTGACTTTTTTTTGTTTTAACATCAATAATATGTAGCACATCGCCTTTCCCGGCCTTGGCTGCGACAACAATACTTTTACTATCCGGTGACCAAGAAAGACCCGGCTGAAGCCATTTCAATTCTTCAAAATCTACTGATCGATTCCCCTTGACTAATTTCTGGATAAGCTTCCCAGTCATTGCATCTAAAATATGAATATCAAAATATCCCGTTTGATCCGATAATACTGCTACCATACTTCCATCTGGGGAAATCCCCGGACTTACATTATAAAAATTTCGATCTTTTTTATGGTTGGTTAATTTCTCGGACATATCTTCCAGCGGATCGCGATCTTTTACATCAGCCCAATATTCTTTTTTTAAATATTTATGCCATTGAGTTGTAAGGTCGTCATAATTCACACCTAATGCTTTTTCATACCCTCGTTCGGCATTCTGTGTCATTTTCATATATCGAAATACATCCCCAATTTTCTCTCGACCGTATTTCTCTGCAATAAACCGCCATAAAGATTGTCCACCTTTATACGCCATAAAATAATTCAATTCTTTTACAGATGGCATTCGTTCATGAATGGCGATATCTCGTAAAACCATGTCGGCTTTAGTATCCCAATTTGAACTTAAAAATTCTGCCAATCCCTCGTTTGACCAAATAGGAACTCGAATTTTTGACCGGCTAGAAACAATATTTTGCATACTACCACCATACACCATATCATTTATCATAGCATGCACAAGTTCATGATGAATTACATGTCGGAATTGTTCATAATTCCCTTCAAATGGAAACACTACCCTATTTTTAAATAATTCTGTTACACCTCCAATCCCTTCTCTCATATAGGTTCCCACAACATTAGTTTGCTGGAATTCATTGTGAGAATTATAAACCATGATAGATACGCGACGCTTTAAATCCCAGCGAAGATGGAGTGAAATTTGCTCATAGGATTCTTCCGCAACATCTGCTGAAAATTCGGCCAGAGCTTGTTCACCCCCATAATAATAAATATCAAAATGGGGCGTCTGGATAAATTTCCAGTCATAGTCCCTATATTGAACTTTATTTTGCCCAAAAGATTGAGCATTTAAAAGCGCAACAAGAAATAGTGTAATTGTAAAAAGGAGTCTCATACGTCTTAACTCTACGTCACTGTATGACGAGAGTTCCCTAATGTTAGGCAGGATTATAGAGGGAAGTCAATACTTCCTCTAAAGCATTTTTCTTGTCGCTCTTTGCTTGCTACAAGATATTGTCACAAGTAAGTTTTACCCGTCATGAAGACGCCCCTCTATTTTATTTCCGATATTCACTTAAAACTTCGAACCTCATCTGAAGAAAAATCTCGACGAGAAAGTTTGTTTCGTTTATTGGATCAAATTCGTAAAACAGGTGGAACATGCTTTTTTGTAGGCGATCTTTTTGATTTTTATTTTGAATATCCTCATTTAATTCCCAAAGCATATACTGATTTTTATCAAAAAGCTGCAGAAATGAAAAAAGATGGAGTTGAGCTTCACATGCTATTGGGAAACCATGATTATTGGGTTCAAGAGTTTCTCACAGATGAATTAATGGACCATGTTTATTTTAATGATACAACATTTGAAGTAAACGGAAAAAAGTTTTACATTAGCCATGGCGATGGGCTACTAAGTTGGGATCATGGATATCGACTATTAAAAAAGGTAATTCGTTCACCTCTTTTTATTTGGCTTTTTCGTTGGATTCATCCAACCATCGCATATAAAATTGCAAATGCAATATCTCGGAGCGGCAGACATGATACTCATTCAGAAAATTTTAATGAAGATGTACGAATCGAAATACAAGATGTGGCAAAAAAACATTTTGATCATGGCTTTGATTTCATGATTTGCGGACATTATCATTTAGGTGAGATGTTTGATGTAAATGGAGGAAAACTCGCTATTTTGGGCGATTGGTTTAATCTTCCATCCTATGCAGTCTTTGATGGCATCAATTTGAAACTCCATTTTTGGGAACACAATGCGTAAACTTATTTTAATTTTTCTCTCATCTCTTTTTCTATTTCAAGGTTGTTCTACTATCAAGGGACTTTTTGGAAAAAAATCAATTGGAGATCCAAATGACCCCGATTTTCTGAACAATATACACACATTAAAAAGTGCATATCGGGATGGAGATATTTTGGCATTAGATGAATTGATTCAAATTTATGAAGATCCAAATCAAAATATTAAAGCTCGAATCGTTGCGGGAAGAACCTTGGCAGAAACACAACATCCTACCGCATTGAATTCTATTGCCAAAATGGTGGGAACAACCACAGCCGTAGATTTTACATTCTTAAATGAATCTATAAATATGCTTGGCCTATTTGATGAAAATCCCAAAGCGGCAGAATCATTAGTAAGTGCCATGCACAAACTAGAAGACCGAACCAATAGTATTCATATTTCCTTAGTGAAAAACTTAAATCGAGTTCGTACAACCGATCAAATTCTAGCATTATTGGACCTTTATGAAGTTGCAAAAAGCAATATGTCCCGGACAGAACTTTTATTGACGGAAACACTTGGTGCATTAGGAAACCATCAAGTCGTTCCAATTTTAACCATGATTGCTAAAGATCCAAAAATCAAAATTGGTATTCGAAATCAAGCTGTAGAGATTCTTGGGAAAAAGGACCCGAATGAGGTAGCCAAAGCATTTGCAGAATTATTAGGCGACCCAAATACAAATCTTGAAGTTCGAGAATTCGCATTGAATACAATGAAGGGCGTTAAAGAAGAAAATCTAGTTCTAGCATTGTTAAATACATACAATGCTGGAAAGACTCAATATTATAGTCTCTTAAATACAATGTTAGATGCATTAGGTGAATTCGACGACCCTGAAGTGAAAAAAGCAGTCATTGCAATTGCTCAAAGCGATGACTATCCTGTTGATATACGAAAAAAAGCAATTAATAATCTTCCATCATTTAAAGATCCAACTGTTTTGGATGGGCTCCTTCCTCTTCTCGAAAAAAAAGAAAATTATATATTTTATGATAATATTATCAATATAACTTATGAATTGGGTGAAGAAAAAAAGAATGCAGAATCAGTTCGAAGAATGGCATTTAAGGCACATTTTACAAAGAGGGAATATGAATAAACTACTTTCATTCAGCCTTCTTTTTAGTCTTCTTTTCGCCAAGGATTCATTTAACATAACAGGTGTTGTCATAAATAGCCAGGGCGATGGAATTAAAAAAGCAAACCTGATTCTAACTAACCCTGATGGGGATGAAATAAAGGAAACTAAATCCAAAGGAAAGGGGAAGTTCAAATTTAAAAAAATTGAACCTGGAGATTATATTTTATCAGGATATATTGAAAGTGATGAAAAAGGTAAAATTAATTTTACCATCATTGATGAAGATATTGAATTAGAGCTAATTCTTTTATCTCAATCTGATAATCCTTCTATACCAGGCTCAATTCAAAAAGATATTCCTAAAATTGCAATAGACAATTTTCAAAAGGCACCCAAAAAGAAAAAAACACTGCCTATATTAATTCCCCAACAAAAAGAACAAACAGAAAAAACTTTATTGAAATTTGAAAAAACATTTTTTGAATATGATGCAAATTTAAAAGCTCTCAAAACTGAAATTGATTCATTGAAAAGCGTTGTTAAGGGATACCAAAAAAATCAATCAATGCCTAATGTCAGTCATGAAATTCTCGATTTAATTCCGGCACCTATTTATCAGCATCGAATTGAACTCCAGAATGGGACAGTTGTGAGTGGTGACATTATTGAAGAATCCGATTCGTCTCTTGTTATTAAAACACAAATTGGAACTTTAGTTTTGAAGAAAGAGATGGTTGTACGAATGGATGAATTTCATCTGCCTGCTCCTAAAGTAATATTCCTAGGCGAGCCATTTATAGACTACTATCCAGACCGACAAATCTTTTCGGGCCAAGTTAAAAATGAAGGTGAAATCAGAGCTGACTTTGTTCGAGTCTTATCCAGCCTTTTTGACCAAACAACTCAAATCTCCGGAATGGATTCTACTTTTGTGAAAGGAACACGAATTGTTTATAAGACAAATGTTGTTTCGGATACCGCACTAAAGCCCGGGCAAATTGCAAACTACGAACTTACAGTTCCTATTCTCAAAGGGAAAAAAGTTCAATATCACACCATGGATATTCACTGGAACCAAACACGATAATTCATGAGTTAAATCCTAACCCCATTAATTCATCAGCCACGAAGGTCGCCAAGTTTCACGAAGAAAAAAGATAAAATGTTGACAAAAATAAAATTACAAAGTATGGATACATCATTCATTGTATCTCCTTTGTTATCAGTCTTTTGTGTTTTTTGTGTGCTTGCATCCCGTGTTTTTTGCGGGGCATTTTGTAGCGAATAATCCAGGCTAATAGATATTAGTGAACAGGTAATTAATTTTTACATAATTAGTATTATCACTTTAATAAAATCAACTTTTGAATCTGAGAATCTCTCCCTGATTCCAGCCTGACAAAATAAATACCACTTGGATGTTCTGTAGCATTCCATTGGATTTCGCGAAGGCCAGACCTTGATATTTCATCCACCAATGTTTCAACAATTCGACCATTAATATCATAAATATAAAGAGAAGTTGCGTTGGTTGCCTTCGTAGAGTAACGAATCGTGGTCAATGGATTAAAAGGATTCGGGTAAGGGTTAAATAATTGAAAAGTGGATGGCGCAATTTCATTTTCATTATCCAATGTATTATTAACCGTAATGATAACAGTATCCGGGATGGATGTTAAGTCTCCATCCGACACAAGTAAGGTAAATAAATAATCTGTTCTATACTCTACAAGCGGGCTTGTAAATACGGGTGTTTCTGATGTTGTATTATTTAAAGTTATTTCTGGTGAAGAAGTCCAAATAAATGTTAAATCTGAATTCTCATTATCACTTGAGCCAGTTCCATCCAGTTCAACAATTTCATTTTCACCGACAGATTGATCACTTCCAGCATGAGCAACTGGTGGCGTATTTTCACTTTCATCATCAAATTCATGACTCCCTAAATTGCTCCATGTGTCTTGATTATAAACAATCCATTCTGAATTTTCAGTTGTCGTTCCAGCAGATACTTCCCAGCTAAGATTCCCTAATAAAGTTGATGATTTTCTAACAAGGGTATGATCTAAAGTTCCATTCAAAATTCCAGCAACATTCCATCCATCACCGGGGTCTCCATTCCAATCTCCCAACCAATCAATAATTGAATAATTTGATTCAATACCTTTTACAAGAGCATATCCATCATTACCATTGCTAAGGTATTGATGAGTCATATCGGCATGTGATAAAATAGACTGATTTGCATTTGGGTGAGCAATAATATAAATAGAATATGCTTCTATAATTGCATTCGTTGGAAAATCATTCCAATATTCATACTCTCCAATCGTTATAGGGGAATTCCCAACACTTGGAAAAGCATATAAGGATAAATCAACAGATTCATTGCTGGGATTAAAAATTTCTAAATATCTATTTTCTCCAGATCCTTCTCCATATTCACTAAAAAATAAATCCCTTGCCAATATTTCTGATATATAAATATTAACTGTGTCACCGGACGATGCACCTTCATTGTCTGTAACAATCAAATTAAAAGAAAGTGTTGTTGCAATTTCAGGAGCTGTGAATGAACTATATTCTCCATTATAAGTTGAAAGCGTTACAGGCTCACCACTGGTTTGTTCCCAATTATAAGAAACGATAGAGCCATCCACATCATAGCTTTCTGAACCATTTAAAATAACTGTTGAACCAAAAAGGACACTTTGATTTACACCAGCATTGGCTACAGGAAAAATATTTTGCCCGCTAGTCCCACATTCGGACCAAATACAATTTGCCCATTCTGGATGATCAATAAATGGGTTACGATTATTTTGAATATTATAAATAGCATTATTTCTATTTAATTCTTTTTGGCTCACTGGATCCGCTTCATGCCAATCTAATAACATTTCAACGGCCCAATCTTTTAAATCAGCACCATTCACCATGTCATTATTATCCCAACCGGAATCATCTGTATAATATCGGGTAGACATGTAAAAATAGTTTCGTGCAAAGTCTCCCTTGTAAGCATCGATAGGTTCAAAAACAGTTCCACTAAAGCCATAGGAATTCATCGATCCACGCTTGCTCCCATTTTGTGATGTCCAAGTTGCGCTGGACACTTCACCAAAGGCATAGTTGGAACGCATACCATTGACATATCCATCTGTTGGAACCAAATGAAATAAATCCGTATTCATAGGTGATCCATTATTAAACCAACTTTTTGGCCACGAATGTTCTCGATTATAACAATCACCTTCTCCGCCATAATTTCCACATTGATCTGAGCCAAATGTGTACTCATAAGGCGGCGTTCCACCGGGAACATCCGAATACATATCCCAAACTTTATTGTTTGATTTTTTATCCGTGGATTGAAAATGAGTCCAAAGAGATGAATAAGATTGACTGGAATGATTATCAATAATTAAATGGAGCGCTCCCCGTAAATCTTGCCCATCTAATCCATTGGCTGAATCATAATAACCCGACGGAACTTGTGCCAGTGACATGGAAATAAGTAAATAAAATAAGAATGAATGTTTCATATAAGATTATTGATAAATGTTAGATATTGAAGGTTTTAAAAAAAGTTAAACTGTATGATTACCGCTTCTCTAAAAAAAGAGTCAATTGGCGACTAGCCAATGAGAGTAAAACAGCAGCAACAACGTCTGCAATTGGTGGAACATTTGGGAATCCAAAATTCCATATAATGACAGCCACCAGCCATATTAAAAATACTTTCATTGTAAAATAAAATCAATCATCAAATTTTGTGCCTACAGGTTGGCGATAAGATTGAAATGGAATCATAAGTAAGTTTTTGAAATTGGAATGTTCTGATTGTTTCATGTGTGTATCAATCCCATATTTTAATTCCTGCATTTCTATGTTGCTTGTTGTAGAAAATAAATGATCCCAAATTGAGAAAATATTCCCATAATTTGAATCAGTCTGCGGAAGTGAAAAATGATGATGAACTTTATGAAAATGGGGCGTAACAAATATCCAAGATAGTGGTTTGTCCAATATTTTTGGAAACTGAATATTTGCGTGCGTCAGCGCTGCGAAAAAAGCAGAAATAGTTTGATAAAGCATAACTAATCCAAAAGATGCACCAGTGGCTAATACTGCCAATGTTGTAAATAGAAGTCGAAAAATATTTTCTCCGGGATGATGGCGAAGTCCGCTTGTTACATCAATATTCTGATCGGTGTGATGAATAATATGGAATCTCCACATCCATTTTACTCGATGTTCCAACCAATGAATAAACCATGCTCCCAGAAGGTCTAAAAGAGTTAACCCTAGAATGACATAAAGCCACAGTGGCAATGTAGTTATGTTTAAAAGTCCGAATTGGTTCGTCATATTAAAATCCACTGCAGCAACAATGAAGGAAGCACCAATCAAATTAATTAACAATGTAATAAGTGTAAAAGTAAGGTTTAACTTGGCATGTTGAATCTTTTTATACTCCATCCGAAAAAGTGGTACAATCGCTTCGAGAGACAAAAACAAAGCCAACCCGCTCACAAGAAAAACAGATCGAGTAGAAGATGGAACGGTCTCAAAAAATGTTAGGAATTCTTCCACTTTAATTAGACACAGTGCGCCAAAAGTTCAATAAAATAATCAAATTTATTGACCAGCCATTTTCACCATAATCGCATTCTGTGCATGCATGCGGTTTTCGGCTTCATCAAAAACAATGGAATAATCCGCTTCCATAACACCATCCGTTACTTCCCGTCCACGTTCTGCTGGCAAGCAGTGCATAAATAACGTTTCTTTTCCCGTATTATCCATAAGTGCTTCATTCACTTGGTATTCTGCAAATATTTTTTCACGTTCTTCAGCTTCTTCTTTTTGTCCCATGGATGCCCACACATCTGTATAAATCACATCAGCACCGTTGGCTGCAGATTTTGGATCATGGGATAATTCAAAAGTGGAAAATCCTGAATCTTCCACCATTTTGACTGTTTTTTTGTCAGGTTCAAACCCACTGGGTCCACAACACACAAAATGCATAGGGAATTTGCTGGCCAGTTGCAGCCAGGAATGAACAATATTATTTCCGTCACCCATATAGGTGATTTTCATATCATCCAAATTTCCGCGATGTTCCCAAACAGTTAGAATATCTGCCATTATTTGACAAGGATGGTTATAATCTGTGAGGCCATTTATTACTGGTGAATTAGAATATTCTGCTAATTCTAAAATATGAGAATGATCAAATAATCTCGCCATAATCATATCATTATACCGGGAAACAACACGAGAAATATCTTTAATGGCTTCCCGCTTTCCAACGCCAATATCGTTGGGACCAAGAAAAAGTGCATGACCGCCCATCCAAGTAAATCCAGTTTCAAATGAGATACGGGTTCTTGCCGATGGTTTCGCAAAAATCATGGCTAAAGATTGATCTTTAAAGGGTTTATATTCTTCCCGATTATGGAATTTGGTTTTGATTTCTTTCGCTAAATGAAGCATCTCCCACAGTTCATTTTTAGAAAAATCAGCGATATGTAAAAAATGGTTCGGCATTATTTTCTCTATTCTTTATTATTTTTTTTTAAAGTATATAACGGCTCAAATCTGGATCTTCAACAATATCTTTTAAAGATTCTTTCACGATTGTTGCTGTGATCTTTATTTTTTTATTGCCACGCTTTGGTTGTTCAAAAAGATGGTCTTCTAACAAGGTTGTCATGATAGTATGTAATCGTCTGGCACCAATATTTTCCATTTTACTATTTACATCTGATGCCAATTCTGCAATGGATTTTATGGCCGCTTCATTGAATTCTAAGTCAACGCCTTCTGCACTTAAAAGTGCTTTATATTGTTTTATTAATGCGGACTTTGGGTGTGTTAAAATTTTAACAAAATCTTCTTTTGTCAGTTTATCCAATTCAACACGAATTGGAAAACGACCTTGTAATTCTGGAATCATATCTGATGGCGTGCTCACATGAAATGCCCCTGCCGCAATAAATAAAATATGATCGGTGGCTATAACACCATATTTCGTACTTACATTACTTCCTTCTACAATGGGAAGCAAATCCCGTTGAACACCTTCTCGACTGACATCGGGTCCAAATCCACTATTTTCACCTACAACTTTATCAATTTCATCTAAAAAAATGATCCCATTATTCTCAGTGCGCTCTTTGGCTAAGCGAATTACTTCTTCTTGATCAATCAATTTTGAAGCTTCTAATTCTAATAAAACTTCACGAGCGTCTTCTACGGTCATTTTCTTCATCCGTTTTGACTTGGGAAGAGAACCTGAAATCATATCTTTTATATTTGTGCCAATATCTTCCATTCCCATAGGGCCAAAAACTTGCATACCAATTACGGGATCATCTGATATTTCAACTTCAATCATTTTATTTTCAAATTCACCTTTATCAAGTTTTTTGCGAATCTTGCTTCGAGTTCGCTCATGTCGATCTTTTAATTCTTTAGATATTTTTGGATCATTTTTGTGATCATCCGGAAATAAAATATCAATTATTCTTTCATTGGCAAGGTGCTCTGCTAATTCGATAACTTCTTCTTCTTTTTCTTTCTCAACAATAGATATTGCAGTATCCATTAAATCTCGAATCATCGATTCCACGTCTCTACCTACATACCCAACTTCTGTAAATTTACTAGCTTCGACTTTAATAAAAGGAGCATTTGCCAGAGATGCAAGGCGACGAGCGATTTCTGTCTTTCCCACACCCGTTGACCCAATCATGATAATATTATTTGGCATTATTTCATCTCTAAGCTTGCCTTCAACTTGTTGTCGTCTCCATCTATTTCGAAGCGCGATTGCTACTGATTTTTTTGCATTTTTTTGGCCTACGATATACCGATCTAACTCTTTTACGATTTGTTTGGGTGTTAGTTGTTTCATGCAATTTCCAAAACAGTTATTGTATCATTTGTATAAATACAAAGATCGGCTGCAATTTTTAAACTTTTTTCAGCAACTTGTTTTGCAGAAAATTTAGTAGATTGTAAAAATGCTGTTGCAGCAGCTTGAGCAAATCCACCGCCTGATCCAATAGAAACAACCGGGCCATCAGGTTCAATAACATTCCCGTCACCAGCAATAATAAAGCTATGTTTTTTATCCATCACAACTAGCATTGCATCCAAATGACGAAGAACTTTATCCGTTCTCCACTCTTTGGCTAGCTCTACAATGGCTCGCTTCATATCACCATCATATTGATCCAGTTTTTGTTCAAACTTTTCAAAAAGAGTTAGCGCATCTGCGGCTGCGCCAGCAAACCCACCAAGAACACCGCCTTTGATCGTATCAAATTCTCGGACTTTTACTGCTTTTTGTTTAAATGCCATATCACCAAATGTGACTTGTCCATCACCAGCCATGGCTACTTTTTTCTTATATCGCACACCAATTATGGTTGTTGATCTTATATCTATTTTCATTTTTAAAGTTAACCTTTCGAAGGGTTGACCCTTCGAAAGGTTAATTGGTCCTCTTTACTGCGTTAATGTTTTAAAAAGTTTTGAATCACCCGGTAAAACCAAGGTCGTCTTTTTATCAATTACTTTTTCGTAAGTTTCCAAAGTCCGAAGAAATTCATAAAAGTCAGGATCTTTCGAAAAAGATGTAGCATAAATATCCAATGCAATTGCTTCTCCTTCCCCGCGAATCTGTTGAGATGTTTTATACGCTTCCGCTAAAAGAACAGTTTTGTCTCTATCTGTTGCGGCACGAATTTTCTGAGCTTCTTCTTCTCCTTCAGATCGAAACTTATTCGCCTGACGTTTTCGTTCAGCTTCCATACGAGCATAAATAGATGCTTCATTCTCTCTTGGAAGATCAACACGACGAATCCGAACATCAATCACTTCAATCCCATATTTACTCGTTTCTTCATTACTGGCTATAGTTACGTTATCCATAATAATTTCACGTGTTTCAGTGATAATCTCATGCATATCATGGTTTCCCAATTCTTGTCGAAGTTCAGAATAAACAATATCATCTAATCTAGTTTTCGCTGTAGGAATCGCCCTAACCGTTTGAAGAAATAATAATGGATCTACAATCCGCCATCGAACATAATTATCAATAATAAGCGATTTTTTATCTCGACTTAATATTTCTTCAGGGGGTACATCATACTCTAGCAAACGTTTTTCAAACGAATTTAAAACTTGAATGGGCGCAGGAAGTTTAAAATTGAGCCCAGGTTCTTTAATGGTTCGAACCGGTTTCCCGAATTGTAGAATAACAACTTGTTCTGTTTCATCTACCACAATGATAGTGGATAAAACAAACAATATGACAAGCGAAAAAATTGCTATAGAAAATCGTTTCATTATTTCTGCCCTCCTTTTCCAGGATTTAAATTCAATAGATTTAATAAATTTCCACCATTTTTATCTGGTACAATTATTTTTTCAATACCCGGTAATACTTTTTCCATGGTTTCTAAATACAATCGTTTTTGTGTGATACTTTTTGCTTTTCTATATTCCTTCAAAATAGTGGTGAATTTTGCTGCATCACCTTCAGAACGCTTAATTCGGGATTCTCTAAATCCTTCAGCATCACGAATCATTGCTTCTGCTTCTCCACGCGCTTTAGGTATAATATCGTTCCGGTACCCTTCAGCCTGATTAACCATCCGATTTTTATCTTCTTTTGCTGAAGCGACATCTTTAAATGCACCAAGCACTTCTTTAGGCGGAGATACATCCTGCAACTGCACTGCTACCACATGAATTCCCGATTCATATTTATCTAAAATATGCTGTAATTGTATTTTAGTCCCTTCCTGAATTTTGAATTTTCCCGTGGTTAATGTTTCATCTATCTTATTTCTTCCTACCACTGTTCTAAGACTAGCTTCTGCTGCTTCACGAACAGTCAATTCCGGCTCAACAATATTGAATAAGTATGCCACCGGATCTTTGATCTTGTACTGAACAATCATTTCTGCGTCCACTATATTTTCATCGCCAGTGAGCATAAGGCTTTCCTTCTCAACCGTGCGATACTGTCCATTCCGTAACGTGCGAAATCCAATTTCAATTCTTTTCACTTCTGTTACTTTGGGTGTATTCACCTGCTCAAACGGATAGGGGAAATGATAATTCAATCCTGATTGTGCTACCCGAGTATATTCCCCGAATGTACGAACTACTCCCACTTCATCTGGACCCACCATATACACACCCGTAAATAACCATAGTGCCAATGCTGCTCCTAAAAGTGGAATGATCTTAAATTTAATATCAGGAATCTCAATTTCTTGATCCCCAAACATTACGCGTCTTGTTGCCATCACTTACTCCTTTGTTTTTAGTAATTTTTTCATACCGAAAATTAAAACGAAATATCCATTCCAACTCGTATTTCTCGAGGTCTTCCGAATAAATCGCCACCTTGTCTTGAACGATAATGTTGCCGGTGTTGAATGTTGATTAAATCATATAATTCAAAAAATGAGTCACGATATGATTCAGGATAATTTTTTAAATGGTTTTCTAAATGTTCTTTTGAATCATCAATATCTGTTTGTCCAGTATTAGCATAAACATGTTGAACCGTTTTGAAATTAAATAGGTTCATTATATTCACATAAAATCCAATTTCCATATTTTTAAATCCAATGTTTTTTCGAATGCTTAAATCTGTTTTATATGTCGTTGGTGTAACCATTGATCCTTTTTCGCTTGTAAATTTTCTAGGTTCATCAAAGGATGGCAGACCGCCATCCATTAATAATTCTCATCCAAAAAATGCTTCATATAAAGTTACATGGTGCCCGCTATTAATACTTTCAATTAATGAAAAACTCATATTTTTAAATAGAAAATTTGTAGTTGAAGATGTTTTATAAATACCCAAAAAAGAAAAAACATGCTTATAATTATAATCTAAAGGTTTATTTCTTGAATAATACGCCTCATAGTATCTTTGCTCATCAATCCAATTATTTGATACAGGATAAGCACCATCACCTTTTGCATCCGAAAAAGTATAATTTCCATTTAATTGAAAAGCCTTTTTCCTATAATCTATAGTTAGTTCAATTCCATTGGATAATGATGAACCGCTACTGGCTAAATAAGGATAGGCTCCCCAATAATTTGTTTCCTTATTTGCAAGAGTATCTCCTTGCAAATAATGCTTTGTATCAACTGTAAAAATAGTGGCACTCGTTCCTAAATTATTTGTTTTATACCTTAACCCCAATTCAAATTGTTTCGAAAATGTAGGCGTAAACTCAAGAGGGTTTAATACTGACATATAATAACCCCCATTAAATACTTTCCATCTTAACCATCGACTTTGAAATACATCATCTAATTTTTGAAGTTGTGAATATGTGCCATATTTTGAAATCAATTTTAATTTTTTATTTATATCAATTTCTAAATTAATTCTCGGCATGAAAAATGATTTTGGCGGTACATTCTTAAGGCCTTCTCCATCAACCCATTCATCATGATTTACTTGATTTAATTCAAATGAAGCAGAATCTTTCGGCATCAATGCATCACTATAAAATTGTTGATATCGAAGACCTAATTCTAAACGAATATTTTTATACTTAATTTGATCCGAGACACTTAATGATAATTGTGTTGGGTGTCTAGGACCTTCATAAAAAGAATCAGACTCTTCAATTTCATTGCCATAAATATCATACCCAATTGTATTGATTCCCGGCCATTGCATAAAATTAATAATATCATTTTCAGCTATATTGTTGGAGCTTGATTCCGAATATTGATTTAAAAAATATGAAATATATTTTGGTGAATTCATTTCATATTTCCTGAAAGTATGTTTTTGGAAATTTCCATTTATTTTAAATGAATGATATTTTATATCTTTTGATATGGTTAACACAAAATTATTATATCCAAGTGTTTGCTTACTATATCCAGGTGAAAAGTATCCCGGGTTTACAAAATCGAATTGAAAAAGAGAAGCATTATAATTAGTACTGTAATCCAATCCCTTTTCTACGATAGATGCGCTGTCCCTATAATTCCAAAAATCATCTCCAAAGTTTGGATCATATTGGGAATAATCATTATTCATGAAATCCATTTGTGCTTGGAGTTGAAAATCATATGGAAGTGGAGATACCACCTGAAAAGACAATACTGATGTAACATCAAATTCTTCAGGCAATCGATTATAATTAAAAATATTCTTAATAGGCGTATTATTAATCCTTTTCTTTTCGCTCTGATATAAATAAACAGCTTTTATTTTTATCTCATTATAATTAAATGTAGTTACAGATTGGATTGTATTTTGCGCGGAAACTGCTTCTGGAATATTTCCTGGTTTAATTGTCAATTCATCAATGTCACGACGATCTCCAACCTTTATAACCTGTCCCAAAGAATCACTATAATATGTTTGGTCATAAAATTCCATATCAAAATTTTCATCCGTCAGTGAAAAACCATCCCAATACATTCGGTAATGATCTTGATACGATTCTGATTTACCAAGTACGTAAAAATTTAGCTTATCCCATAATAATCCACTATTAGCAGAAAATGAAAGAGAGTTCCATCCGTAAGAATAGGTATCAAATCTAGATTGATACATAGACGTAAAATTGTCTGATCCTAAATGAATATTAAAAAAACGATTGGGATTTTGACTGTTCAAAGTATGTTGGATTATTGCTCTTTCACTTCCTTCGCTGGCACTGGGAGACGTATTCAAATGAATGCGGTGAATGGATTCCGGAGTAATCTGAAATAAGGGTTGTCCAGTATAAATATTGCGAATATCAATTCCTTCAATCTGATAACCAATCTCATCCATTCGACTCCCCCGAATATGTAAATAGTCATCCCCGCGATAATCCAAAGTGACTGTTCCCGGAAAAAGAAGATTATAAGCATTGTTTTCATTGGGCAAGGGAAGTTCATTTAAAGAGATATCTTCAAATTGAGATTCGGTTGAATCTTGAAAAGATTCACCCAAAAAAAATAACGAGTTTTCACTCAATAAAGGTGAGAATAATATGATGCCTTTAAATAAAAGATAAAATAATTGATTTAAATGCTTCATCTAAATCTCCTTTCTTAATCTTGCTACAGGATAACCCATATTATCTCGATATTTCGCCACCGTTCTTCGCGCCAAGGTAAACCCTTCTTTTGCCAATTCCACTACTAAGCTATCATCATTTAATGGACGTATTTTATTTTCCGCTTTAATAATTTTTTCTAAAGCACGCTTAATAATAAAGGTTCCTAATTCTCGGCCATCACTTAATTCAATTGAATCGGTAAAATAATGTTTAAGCTCAAAAATGCCATAAGGAGTATCTACATATTTTCCCCGAGTCGAACGACTAATTGTGGATATATCCATATTGATTTTATCCGCAATATCCTGAAGTTTTAAAGGTCGAAGAAAATCCATATTTCCCGCAAACCACTCTGGCTGAAATAATATAATGGACCGCATGACATTCACCATGGTAATCCGTCGTTGATGTACTGCTTCAATAAACCAATTGGCAGAATCCATTTTATCTTTAACGAATTTTTTTGCATCTCCCTTGAAATTGCCATTCTCTAATTGATCTTCATATTCTTGGCTAATTCGCAATTCGGGAAGTCCACCATCATTGGTTGTAATAACCCAATCATCCCCATCTTCTCGAATAATAACATCCGGAATAACCGTTTGAAATTTATCGCTGTACCCTTCTCCGGGACGAGGATTCAAGTGAGAAATATATTCAACCGCATCATGTAATTCTTCTGTTGAACAGTGTAAACGATCTCTGATTTTTTCATATCGTTTATTCATAAAGTCATCAAAACATGTCTGAATAATTTGATGCGACAATGTCCCTTCTTCATTTTCTAATTGAATCATCAGACATTCTTCAAGATTTCGAGATCCAATCCCTTTCGGATCCAATCTCTGTATTTTGTAAAGGATTGGTAAAATTTCATCTTCCTGCAATTCAAATCGATCGGCAATCAAAATTAAATCTGTATCCAAATAACCTCGTTCATTTACATTCCATAAAATTTCTTCCGCAATTTCCCGCTCACGTTCATTTAATTTCGTGTCCTGAAGCTGAGCAATCATATCCTCGATAAGCGTATGGCGATCCGGAAGAGGCATGTCCTTTTTTTCTTCAGATAGATAATAAGTCGATTCATCACTATACATATCTTCTAATGATATATCCAAATCATCAACAGCCGTTTCTTCCTTAATTTCTTCCTCTTGTATCTCTTCGGAATCCACCTGCTCTAGAAGTGGATTTTGTTCTAATTCTGCCAATATTGCTTGTTCAAGATTTACAGTATTTAACTGAAGTAAACGGGCTTGCAAGACTTGTCTTGGCGCAAGTTTTTGTTTTTGAGATAGAGTCTGTCGTAAAGATGTTCCCATTAGTCTAGCCTAAATTTTTCGCCTAAATAAAGCCGTCTTGCTTCTTCATCATTTGCGAGCGATTCTGAAGTCCCTGATTTTAATATTTGACCGTCAAATAATAAATATGATCGATCCGTTATAGATAATGTTTCCCGCACGTTATGATCCGTAATTAATACACCAATCTCTTTTTCTTTCAACGAACGAACAATTCCTTGAATCTCTTCTACAGCAATAGGATCTACACCAGCAAACGGTTCATCCAACAAAATAAAATCAGGATCCATACACAAACTTCGAGCAATTTCTACTCTTCGACGTTCACCACCCGATAAGGTATGTCCAATACTTTTGGCTAAATGAGAAATAGATAAATCTTCTAATAATCGATCTTTTTTTTCTAATTGATCTTTTTTTGAAAGACCATCAATCATTTCTAAAACCAATAATAAATTATTTTCAACTGATAGCTTTCCAAATATAGATGGTTCTTGAGCTAAATATCCTACTCCTTTTCGAGCTCGTTTATACATCGCTTTTTGAGTGATATCCGCTTCGTCTAAATAAACATTTCCCTTCGTAGGTTTTACCATACCTGTTATCATATAAAAAGTTGTGGTTTTCCCCGCGCCATTAGGACCAAGCAACCCTACAATTTCCCCACGATCTACCGTCACATCTACATCGCGAACTACCATCCGTTTTCCGTATTGCTTATGTAATCCTTTTGCGCTTAATGTATTGTGGCGATTTCTCATTCCAGTTCTCTTCCTGTGACACCAGATGGGCTCAGTATTTTCCAATTTTTCATATCAGAATCCGATTCAAATCCCACGCCATACAAAGTATCTTTTTCTAAAGTTGTAATCATAATATTCTCTTTGGTATGGAGTTTCTCATCCTTAGAATTCCACGTTAATGTTTCAGAATACAGTGTGATGCCGCTATCGGACACTGCAACCACATTCCCCATGGCTTTCATATTATTGGATGACTGATCCACTTCCGCTTTTTTCGAAGTAAGTATAGATGTATGCTGTTCTTTACTATCATAAAAATCTACAGTGACGTTACTATCCAATAAAATAAATTCTTTTTCATTATACTTTTCCAAATGCCCAGAACGAACTTTTGCTCTAGTCAATCCTTCACTGGTTAATA
>Ga0233440_1000021_pt1 | contig 225900 bp, 227 predicted proteins | sample SI_123_September_5_FD_182791 | JGI IMG/M metagenome (GOLD analysis project Ga0233440, IMG submission 182791) | Seawater microbial communities from Saanich Inlet, British Columbia, Canada - SI_123_September2016_120_MG | ecosystem: Environmental > Aquatic > Marine > Inlet | place: Canada... | reverse complement strand
ATGGAGAATTCGAATATCCAAAAGGAAGTAAAAATTGGTATCAAGGAAAACATCAAGCAATGATTACCAGAGAACAATATGACAGAATCCAAATTTTACTCGGAAGAAAAGGATCTCCAAGACCCAAAAATCACATTTTTGCATTTACTGGAATGATAAAATGTGGAGAATGTGGAGCTAGTATAACAGCAGAAGAAAAGATTAAAAGACAAAAAAACGGGAACATCCACCAATACACCTATTATCATTGTACTAAAAAGAAAGATCCCGAATGCTCTCAGAGAGCTATCAGAGAGAAAGATTTAGAAAAACAGATAATAAATACTTTAAATAATATTCAGATCACTCTAAAATTTCACCAATGGGCCATAGGACAATTAAAAATAGATGGCGAAAAAGAAGTAAAAGACAGAAATAGAATCTTAGAAAATCAAAGAAAAACCTATAAAAGCTGTGTTAAAAAGATTGACTCCTTAATTGAGATGAGAATAAATAATGAGATAACTCAAGAAGAATTCTTGGACAATAAATCAACTTTATTAAAAGAAAAAAATCGATTACAAGAATTATTGAATGATAGCGATAAAAGAATTGATATGTGGATCGAAAAAGCAGAGAGTGTATTTGATTTTGCCCATAATGCTAAAAGAAAATTTGAAAATGGCACCTTAGAAGAAAAAAGAGTCATACTTTCAGCGCTAGGTTCGAACCTCCTATTAAAAGACAAAAAACTATCTATTTTAATGGAAAAACCATTCAATCTGATAGAAAAAATGGCTCAGGAGGTAAAGACTATAGATGAAAGGTTAGAACCTCTAAAAAGCCTTATAAATACAAGGGAAATTGAGAAAATCTACTCTCAAAGTCCTATACTGCTCCCCGGATTGGACTCGAACCTATAATTATTATTGACAAACCTCTGAAACAATTGATAAAATAAACATACTAATACCCGCCACTATCACTATCCGCTCATCTCTTCCCACCCAGACCATACATTGCAGGTATTAGTAACTGCTCTTTCGACGCATTTATATGCGTTATACAAAAGCTCGACTTTCATACGAAAGTCGGCTTTTTTACTGTGTTTTTAACCACGTACCATATTCACATTCTTCTGAGTGACATAACGGCTCTTCAGTTTTTAAAAACTTAATAACTTCTTTAAATAACTTTCCGATATAAGTAGGATCTGTATCAATAATCTTAATCTCTTTCCTAAACGGTAATTTGTCTTCAAACTTATTATTCTTATCAATCAGATAAAACGCCATTATCCCCTTTCTAGGAGTAGAATATCCATTCTTTTCTAAAAGATATGTATATAGATCCATTTGCAATTGAAATCGATCAGTTATCGTAACTAACTCCTTGCCTGTTGACTTATAATCAAATGGAGCTAATTTCCCTTTTCCAAAATCAATAATATCATCTATTAATCCATATATTTGAACTTTATTCTCTATATGGGTTAATCCTTTACTTCTCCACTTATTCAACAATGTTTGATTATCAAATAATTCACCTGGAATGTTATTAGCTTCTAACAATGGATGTTTTTTCTTTTGCTTTCTATAATAATCAAATTCTTGTTTTAAAACCTCATCAACTTCTAAATTTAATTCATAAGGAAATTGACCAGGACGTTTAATATTCTTGTTTTTTAATTGCCAAAAGCATTTGGGACATTCGAAGTATAAGTCTAATGATTTAGGGGATATTTTTAACATATCTTTATTATAACATTTATATAAATCAATAAAACAAAATAAGAGGGTTGCAGTCGGAAACGGTATCCAAGCTGCAACCCGCGGTCTTGCCCCTCGAGCGAATTCCTCAAGGTACAACTGTACTTCGCCCCAAGACGAACGTTGTTGGTAGTTGTCAGTCTAAGGGGGTATACCAGCCATTTAATCTTATAATTTCTCATATATTTGTCAAGAAAACTAAAAACCCCTTTCTAACAAAGAGGTTTTTAATAATACGATTATTCTTCTATTTCCATATCCACCACTTCATAGTCAACCATTGGCTCAGGTGCTCCTTTATACAATATAGGATAATCCTGATTGATTAGCTCTTCTACTAGTGGAACTACTATATTTTGAGTATATCCTTTTTCGTCTGATTCCCATCCAATAACTGGAAACATCAATGCTGGAACATATAATTCATATTCCTTAGATTGGTCATATCTATATTGTCTCATTAAGGTTAACTCTGGTGATCCTACAAGACCAACAACAACATTAACGTCTTCTTGGATATGATACCCACCACCATATATTCCCCCTTTCTTAACAATGTCTAATACATCTTCTTTATCAGTAATTGCATCATACATAGATACGTCATATTTATGAGAGGTTAGGTTATATAAACTAACCACCCTTTTATTAGATATATCAACGGTTACATTTAAACCATGCGGTTCTCCATTCTGTTCTTTTACAGTAACTCCATCAATAACTAGTGGATATAGTACTGGCATATTTCTACTGAATATCTCTCGAACTGGTTCAGCTCTCCAATCATCACGTTCCCAATACTTTCGAACAATAGGATCTCCATAATTACTTAAATCAACCTTGTATTTCTTTAAGAAAGAATCAGAAATACTAATAATTGTCTTATCACTAGGCATATCATCAACACTAATCATATTACTAGCCTCAAGCCATGGACCATTGTAATTCCTATTAAGAGAAATATTTCCTCTATTAAGATCTACATGAATCATATATCCATCATCCTTTTTCTCAGATAATTGGATATTATCTACTTTAAAGTTTTTAAAAGCAGTTAAATCAATGGCAGAGATGCCTAAGTCGTTAAATATGTTGGAACCATAAATATCATCACCTAGCCCGTTCTCTCTTTGAAATACCTTAACGTCTTCTTCGATTAGTTCAAAATCATCACCAACATATTTATACTCATATCGAGTAGGATTATATGGGTATATCAAAGGTTCTGCATCTGGAGCCATTTTTACTTGCACCGACATGTCAGTACTGTTCTCAGATAACATATTCATACTACCACCCATACCACTTATCTCCTCCCTATCCATCTCCGCAGATAATGGTTGAGACCATTGTTCTGATAAATCTCCGAACGCCCTATTGCCTACCATTGTTAAGTTATCATTACTTATAGGCAATTGAGGGCTCACTAATATAGAGACAATAACAATCATAGCGACTGCTGCAATTCCCAATCCAAAATAAACTGGTTTAAATGTAAAATTCATAATTTTATCTTTTTTTAATAATTGATTAATTATTTGTTGTTTTAATTCTGTATTTATAGCAACGTCAGGTTTCGACTCTAAAACCTTATTTATTATATCTCTTAATTCTTTATCATATTTCTTAAAGTCCTCATTTTGAGCATAAAGCTCTTTTATTATTTGTTCTATTTTTTTATTCATACTATTAAAAACATTATTAAGGATATAACTATTTCTTTTTTTAATTTACCAATTGATCTAGAGAATATCATTCTACAATTAGTTTCACTCTTACCAATAATCTGAGCTATTTCTGCATAACTTAGATTGTCCCATAGTCTCATTATTATAATCTCTCTATGTTCTTTATTAATATCTTCCATTGCTTCCATAACTTCGTCTAATATGGATTGATTCTTAAAGTCTCGTTCTATATCATAATCAGTTCTAAGGTCCCAAACGTCTAATATGTCTATATTATGTTTTTTAGTACGATAATGATCAATTACACTATTACGGGCGATTCTATAAAGCCACGTAGAAAAACTAGATTTAGAAGGATCGTATTTATCTAGGTTGTCATAAGCCTTGGTAAATACGGTACTAGTTAAATCCTCTGCCGTTTCTTTATGTTGCGTCTTGTAATATATGAAACGATATATCCTATCAAAATAATCGTCATAGTATTTTTTAAATTTGTTATTATTCATGTCTTAATATATATACGAATGAGTTGATTAAACGTAACACGTCTATTGTAACAAAAAAACCGCCATATTGGCGATAAAAAGTGTTGCGGAGGACGTTTGTGAAAACACGTCCTCCGCGACCGTAGATCTGTTAGATCTCGAGAATCGACTCCATCCGTAGAAGCCAAAACTCGTATGCGGCCTTGAGCTCGTCAAGGATATTATCATAGAGCGGAACCCATTCGTTCACCGTTGCGTTCCATCCTTCGCATAGGCGGATGATGGTAACCATATGACCCAGACTGAGCGTCTCAACATTCCGGCTAATGGAACGACGTGAAAGTTGAACGATAGCTCCATCTTCCATGATCACCCGGATATGTGGTCCATGCCGTGGATCGAAACGTATCGTCTCGACACTGACCACGTCTACGTACGGAGATGGTTCATATACTCCCTCAAACGGTATGGGAGTAATGCCACGCTCAATGAGCAAATAATCCTTTAATTCTTCAAGTGCCCACGGATAACCCACTGGAATTTCAAATGGATCAATACTGCGTACTTGGCGCTGGCAATATCCAAAGACTGTTTCTAACTCATCGGCCAAATAGGCTTCCAAGTCGTACGCTAGATCGTTGTAATCGACAGTCTGAGGGTAATCAAAACCCGCAATCCAAACGTGAATCCAAACATTGTTCTGACCAGACACTACCTCGGCCTGCAGATCAACGCTCTCCTGAGCGAATGCTCCGAAAGCCACCAATACGACAACCGCTACTACATATAAGCACCTTTTCATAGAAAGGCCTCCTTTGTGTTTCGTACATATATTATAACACTATATATACTCTTTTGTCAACCTAAAACCCTTTAATATAAAGGGCTAGGCTAGTAAATATTCTATTTTTTCTTTGACATTTTGTAAGTAGTCTCTGCTGCTACCTTCCTATACCTACAATAATCACATTCTGGATCCATTGCTGGTATTTCTTTCTCTAATAAACACTTATGTAAATTTAAGATAGTTTCTTCAATCCAGTCATCATTACCAGTATATGGGATTACATCTACTTCAAATTCTATCTTCTTGTCAAATGCTTCTGTATCTGTTCTTCCGTTACAATATACAAAATAACCAGTATCGGAGACATCAAAGTCATTTCTTCTTAATAACCATTGGTAAATTTCCATTTGTCTCTTATATCCTATTTGCCAAGGAGCATCTAAATTAACTTTTCCGTCCTTAGATGTGGCCTTGTAATCAACAACATGTAATTCCCCTGCTGGATTAATCCAAACATCATCAACCGCTCCCGTAATGGTTAATCCGGTTGGTTTATGATCATAAATGACTCCCTTAAACACATCTCTCCAAGTATTCATATCTTTATGTTCAAATGGAATAGCATCTACCTTATATTCCTCCATTAAAGGATGCTTAGACTTTCCTGCTCTATGAATATCAAATTCCTTCTTAAGTAATGTATCTACTGCACTATTCAAATTAAAAGGAAATCCAGGCGGTCTTCCAATTCCTAATACTCTATCTATATAAAAACATCTTGGGCATTGTAAAAACAAATCTATCTTAGATCTACTGACTCTGAAAGGTTTACCTTCCTTATACATATTACTTCTCCTTTGTGGGTTATAGAATTTGGACATATTAACAAGTTAAATGAAATAACCCTACAATCCTCTCTTGCTCCCATTCAGCAAGATTAGATCTTTTAAGCCTGTCATTGAATTCAGCAACAGCCTTAGGGGTTTTTTCAGTAATTAATTTTATATCTGTTTGTTTACAATAATTCTCTACTTCTTCTTTGACTTTTACCATTCCATTCTCTCCTGTTCCAATTACCAAAATAGTTGGTTTCTTTTTAACTGCCATTGTAATATCTTTTAGTTCCACGACATGATGATCGTCTCTAAACCAATCATCAACTTCCCCATTCCAATCAATAATAGAATCATATTTATAATCCTTATCATTGACTGTTATTGAATTAAATTCATATTTATTTATCATATGCTTTTTTGGCAAACATTATAATCTTGTCTACCGCGTCTAATTTATTAAATTCTTCTAAGTTAACCCATTTGTATTCTGAGTGTTCATAACTTAATTTAATGTCACTATTCTCAGTATTACACTTATAGGCAATTGTTATCCAATGGTTTTTATCATATGTAATTCTAGAATGAACCTCATATGGCTCCAGAACGTCTATTTTTAGCCCTGTCTCCTCTTCTATCTCTCTTTTTATAGAATCATACAGGTCTTCTCCAAAATCTACATCTCCACCAGGAAAATCCCATTTATTAGGATTAGATGGAGCTGTATCTCCCCTCTTTATAACTAAGAATTTATCTTCGTTAAATATGATTGCTTTTTGGCTTAAACCTAATTGATCCATGCTTTTATATTAACAAATATAGCCTACTAATGAAAGAATATTCTATGCTTCAAATCATTGTCTATACAATATTGTCTTATCTCTTCTTGCAACTTAGTAAAATAGTCAGATTTTTTAAAAACGTAGATATCTTCGTATAGCGGCAACAATTCATTATGATTCTGAACGATATACTGTTTTAGGTTTCTATAGTAATTTAAATTCTCAAACCAATATTCATTCACAAAGTCTTTAGTCCTATTAATGATATCTTTCCAATCACTTAATTCAGGTAAAATCGGAGACATAAATAAAACAGTATAAATCCCATTATCATATAATTCCTTCATGGCCTTGATTCGATCTTCTTGACTAGAGGCTCCAGGCTCTATGTCTTTTAAAAAAGAACTTAAAGAAATACAAACTTTAATATTTTTAAATTGTTTAAATAAATCAATGTCTCGGGTAACAAGATTAGATTTAGTAATAATACAAATATTTGGTTCTAAAGGAATCAACTTCTCTAAAATCTGTCTAGTTAGTTTATACTTTTGTTCAATGGGTTGATATGCGTCTGTAACCGATGATATTGTTATATTCTTTCCTTTTAAATTACCCTTTATTAATTTTGGTCCATTAATCTTAATATCTACAAATTTACCCCAGTCTTCCTTATGACCAGTATATTTCTTCATAAACTGAGCATAGCAATAAATACACCCGTGAGAGCAACCAGTATAAGGATTGATAACAAAATCAGACCCGGGTAGGCCTGATTTAGTTATTATACTCTTCGCTTGTACTTCCTTATACATTACTCAATAATCTTATATTTAAAATGTTGAGTTTCGATAGGTTCCTCATCTTCCCATTCTCTTTGGTAATTAAATATTAATTCTGTCTTCCCTACTTTAGTTGGATTAAATATAAACTTCTCTAATCCCCCCACACCTACAATATCTTCTCCAACTGCTCCTGGAATAAATTCTTTTTTAGTAAAAGATAAATATTCATCATCAAAATCAATATCCCATGTATATCCAGTAGTTGGGTTGGCATCTAGAGTAATCACTATTTGATCATTAAAACCTGCAATCATATAATCTGAATCATTTTCTATACTGTCTTTCGGTGTAACGATGTAGGCGATTATTAGAATAAGTACAATTATTATAATCCACAATACTCCTTTCTTCATATCTTTAAATTAATTATTTTAGTAATCCAGACATTTGACTAGCCATGTTAGATTGTATTTTAGTCATTCCATCATTAATACAATCAACTAACGCAGATTCTTGTTCTTCTATACTTAACTCTGGGTTAAGTTGAATTGTTTCTACCATCATTTTTCCATTAAGAACAACCTTAACTCCATTTTTCTCTGTTTCTATAGATTCCTTGGATAGCTCATCACTTATTCTCTTCATTTCTCGTAATTGATTTATTTTATCAAACATATTTTCTTGTTAATTGTTTCCATTCTGTTTAATTTTAAAGATTTTGTCAAATTAAAAGAAACCGACGACCCTGGGTAGAGCCGTCGTGGTTGTGTGATCTGCAAAGTTACTGCAGATTTCCAGAATTGACTTCAACATCAGTATAACCAACATTTCCATCATAGTCTGAAACAACGAGTTCGAAGTGTGCTACTTCGTCGGCGGGAATAGTCACCACAAGTAGTGGTCCTTTAGCAAGGATTCCCCACTCCATGTATTTATAATTCATCCCCGACCAAACATACTCCTTAATGTTGCCATCTGGATCATAGGACCCAGAAGCATCGACAACATACGTTATCACTACATCGCCTTCTGTTGTTACCGATAAGGCTTGCTTGTAATTCACAAGAGGAGCCTTCTCAATTGTAGCAACAGCAACTGGAGAAACTGGTGTTTCTGCATCAAATGCAACGAACAGTCCCGACAGGCCTACAGCAATAGCCATTAAAGCAAGAAACGTAGATCTCATTTTCAATCTCCTCTGTTCAGTGTATATCTATATTATACCACAAGATATAGCATATTGTCAATATTAACCAAAAACCTCTTAATAAAGAGGCTATGTGTATCTATTGGTTATTTCTTCGGAAAATAGTATTTTTGCTTCCCTATCTCTTTTGGGAAATGATCTTGATCTTTGGCTTTTGGATCGTTGTGTGCGTATTTATAATCCTTCCCATATCCTACATCTTTCATTAAGTTAGTAACTGCATTTCTTAGATTCATAGGAACTCCATAAGCTCCTTTTTTAGCATCTTGTCTTGCCTTTAACAGTCCAGAATATGAAGCATTATCCTTAGGAGCACTAGCTAAATACGTAACTCCTTGTGCTAAATTAATCTGAGCTTCTGGAAATCCAACATATTCTACTGCATGAGCCACTGCATTAGCAATTAATAATGCTTGGGGATCAGCGTTACCTATATCTTCAGACGAGAATATTACCATTCTTCTGGCAATGAATCTTGGATTTTCCCCTGCTTCCACCATTCTGGCCAGCCAGTATAAAGCAGCATCAGGATCAGAATCTCTCATGCTCTTAATAAAAGCTGAGATTATATTATAATGTTCCTCTCCTTGTTTATCGTATCTAAGCGCATGTTTTTCTAAAACCGTAGAAATATTCTTAGAATTTATTTTTTTAATATCAATGCTAAAGAAATATTTAACTACAAATTCTAATGCATTCAACGCAGAACGTGCATCTCCATTAGCATAATTAATTAAGTGATCAATAGCATCTTTACTAATCTCTATTTTAATATTACCCAATCCCTTATCTTTGTCCTTTAGTGCTCTCTTTAATATTTTTACTATTGCCTCTTTGCCTAATGATTCAAGTATATATACAGCAGAACGAGATAATAATGGAGAAATAATTTCAAATGATGGATTTTCTGTGGTTGCTCCTATAAGAATAACTGTTCCGTCTTCTACATATGGTAATAGTGCGTCTTGTTGAGCTTTATTAAATCTATGTATCTCGTCAATAAAAAGAATTGTTTTTCTTTTCTCGTATTTCAATCTATCCTTAGCTTCGGCAATAGATTTTCTAACCTCATTAATTCCTGTTACAACTGCAGAAAATTTAGAAAAATGAGAATCTGATAGTTTGGCAATTATCTGAGCCAATGTAGTCTTACCAGATCCTGGAGGCCCCCAGAGTATTAAAGAACTCAACATGTCATTATCAATCGCCTTTCTCAAAGGATCATTTGGAGAAATTATCTTATCTTGCCCAAAATAGTCATCAAAACTCTCTGGTCGCATACGATCAGCTAAAGGAGCGTTCATTTTTAGATTTTTATCGAATAAATCTGCCATATATTAACTCTGACATATTACTTTTTAAAAGAAAAGGGCGACCATCGAATAAGGTCTCGATGGTCGCAAGAATGCATGGTCACCAAACAGTATAGGTGACAAGTCTTCCCCAGTCATACTCCTCAACCGTTGTTTCGATTCGCGAAGTAGTCCAGACTAGACCATCTCCACTGTTGAAACTGATCATTCCCGGGACGTGCCACGAAGCTCCCGCGGTAACCGCGACGGATGTTGCACACAAAAGAACAACACACAGAAGTACAAGTAATGTCTTTTTCATACGGACATAACCTCCTAACGTAATACATACACCGATTTGTATGTCTGAGTATTATAGGATAATTAAAGAAAAAAGCAAGCGCAGCACCATTGTCGGGGCTGCGCACAGTGAAGTTTACCTATTATCGAGTGATAACTCGAATCAGATCTACTTCATCTAGATTTTTGATGAGTGGCAGTGGAAGAAGGCCCGAGAAGAATTCATAGCTCTCGGGAGAATACTCTTGGACTATAGAGTGCCTTGGTACAGCAGCACTAATGTCTGAAATATCTTCTTCTGTTGGTCTATCAGCATTATTAATGCCGACAGACAATACACCCAGCATCAAAAGCAATATTGCGATTTTCATGGTTGTCTCCTTTCTCTTGGAAATATTATCCAAAGGTTCCATTCAATCCCGAAATATTCTAGGATTCCTCCTAGAAAAATAGATCTTTCGTGAAAATCTACAACCGCAACGGTCGAATCGGCTTCAGCCGAAGTACCAACACTTCCGGTAATTTCCACGTTATGACTCGGCAGAACAAATGCGACTGTTAGCGTTAACAATACAATGGTTATTCCTAACTTAACCCAAGGATCCATTCCCCCTCCATCTTGCTTTGATTATTAATATTATAACACAAAAAGATAATAATGCAAGCAGAACGCCCCCTAATAAAACTGGGGGCGCTTAGGCTGCACTATCTAAGCTTCTTGCCTGCGGAAGATTGGCACTTAGACTTGTTACACACATATCTAGTGCCTTTGGGTGTTGTAATCTTCCCAATAGCCTTGGATTTACACCGGCACTTCTTACCATTTCTCTTTTCTTTTGCGGTAAGACTTTCGACGGTTATTTTATGCATTCCTACCTCCTAGATCAAACCCTATCAAAAATAAAAGAAAAATCAAGCCGATAATTTTTCACAATTGATAAAGCGCCACTAGCTTTCACCGGTGGCGCCAAAAGATGTAAGTTCGTTGGCTCGTTTCATTGCGTATTCCCCACACCAGCGATTATCACAACATGGAACACAGTCTTCTCTAAATTCCGTTTTTCTATATGCTTCTCTGGTAGCGGGACGAACACAATGAACACAAGGTGCTTTCTCAGAGAGTTCTCGTAAAATTACCTTAGGCCTACGCATCCTAATCACCTCCTACTTAAGATTACGCCTAGGGTAATAACACGTCAATATTTTTATACTCAACATTCAATATCAGCCAAATTATAGAAAAGACCAACAAGCAAGAAAAAAAGACAATTAACAATGATATTAACTTGTCCTTATTGACTCTTCTTTTAAAATCTGTTAAATTAATCATATTATGTCAACAACTAAATCAGCAGGTTCAACAAAATTAGGTAGAGATTCAAAACCAAAATATCTTGGCGTGAAACTTTTTGGTGGACAGGCAGTTAAAACTGGAAATATAATCATCAGACAAAGAGGAACTAAGGTTGTTCCTGGAAAAAATACTAAACTAGGTAGAGATGATACAATTTATGCCATGAAAGATGGTACTATTCAATTCACTACCAAAAGAATGACAAAATTTGATGGTTCTCAAAAGAGAAAGAAAATAGTTTCTGTTGTAGAATAACTATTCCTTCTCTTCTCCTTCGATAATCAAAGTAATATTAGTCTCGAGATTATGCTCGAGATTTATTTTTATTGAGAACTCTCCAGTTTCTTTAATTGGACCTTCTAGTACTATTTGACTCTTTTTTACAGTAAAACCGTCTTCTTCTAATCTCTTGGCTATCTTTGCTTTATTAATGCTCTCAAATAGCTGTCCTTCGTCTCCTAGCTTAACTTTAAATATTACTTCTAATCCATCTAATTCTCCTGCCACTCCCTCAGCCACATGAAGCTCTTGCTCTTGCATATTAGCTTCTTGAGCTCTCATGTCTTCTAGATCCATTAAGGCTTGTTCAGTAGCTATCTTGGCTAAACCATTTGGAATTAAAAAGTTAGCTCCATAACCATCTTTAACAGTCTTAACCTCATATTTTTCCCCAATCCCATTCACTTTTTCTAATAATATTACTTTCATAGATTTTTTAATAATTCTATTGCTTTATTTAGTTGAGGATCATTTTCGTTTAGATAATCCTCTTCTGTCATTTTTATCATAATGTCTGGCTCTAGTCCAATATCATGTATTAAATCACGATTTGGCGTTAACCAGTGAGCTACAGTTACTTTTAATAGTGATCCTCCCCTAAGATGTATTGGCTCTTGTACAGATCCTTTTCCAAAAGTAGTTTCTCCTATTAATTGTACATCTTCTCTATTGTCTCGTATAGCTGCAGCTAAAATTTCAGCTCCTGAGGCACTTCCCCGATTAACCAAAACCACCGTTGGATAATCGATAAAAGTTTCACTTCCCGTGGCTTTAAACACATTTTCATTATCTCCAAAGTCTTCAATTGTTACTATATCTCCTTTCTTAATAAACCAGCCCGCTACTAATTGAGCTTGGCCCAATAGTCCTCCTGGATTACCTCTTAGATCTAATATAATCTTACTGTTATCCTCTGCTATCTCATTCACTATTTCTGAAAGGTCCGAATTGGTATTTTGAGAGAATTGATATATCTTAAGGTACGCAATGCCATTCTCTTTCATTTCATATTTAATATTGGGGATTAAAATTAATCCTCTGATAATCTCTATGTCTTTAGCTTCTGTCCATCCTTCTCTTACTATTGTCAAAACAACCGGGGTGCCTCTTTCTCCTCGTATTAATTTAACCGCCTCATCTATAGTAATATCACCCGCAAATTCATCGTCTATTTTAATAACTCTATCACCAGGCAATATTCCTGCCTTAAATGCTGGTGTTCCTTCTAGTGGAGATACCACTGTCAAATAATTATCTCGTATACCAATTTCCATTCCAACACCTTCAAATGATCCAGAAATATCACTCATGAATATTTCTGAAGCATCGGGATCAAAATAGCTAGTATATGGATCTCCTAGAGATTTAACCATTCCCCTAGCTGCGCCATACACCATTTCTTGATAATCTAGCTCTCCTGAATATTTGTTCTGTATTGTTTCCCAAACATCCCATAATAAACTAGTATCTACATCTGCTGGTATAATTTCTGATTGTAGGGGGATTTGATTGTAGCCGTAATTAAAACCAACATAGTACATGCCGACTGCTACTATTATGATAATTATTGATTTAGTGATTATTTTTACCATTTGTATATTTAATAATAAATTGTTCTACTTTTTCTAATAATTGTCTTCCCCAGTATTTTACCTGCATCCATGTGAAGATTGCAATACCTATAGATGCTATGAAAAGATTTAACCCTCTAAATATTAAACTAAATGCTACTCCGCTAGCTAGCGTTAATCCAATAGACTTAAATACATATGCTTGTACTAATTCTAGAATTCCTAGTCCAGCTGGAACAGGTGTCATGTATGAAGCATCTACCATGCTTCTAATTGCGATTAGTTTTGGAACCGATAAATTAACGCCTGAGAAGTGCATTATTAACCAATAAGAAAACAGCATTACCACTAATTCTAATATTGATAATAAGAATAATTTAAACACTCTGTCTTTGTGACTTCTAAAGAAGTCTCTCATGTTGGCCTCCACATCAGCCATGGTAGTAATATTATTCTTTATTAAACTTAATTTATCTAATTTTAATTTTTTAATAATAAAATGAAAAAAGCCTCCGGCTTCGGAGAGTTTTTTTACTTTTTTAAATAATTTATATGTAGTAAAGGCCCCAGCTATTACGATCAAGAAAGCAAAAATATGTGTTAACCACATTAAATCAATATAGGTTAATATAAAAAATAAACCCACAAAGAATACAACCACGAAAACTAACATTAAACTTAATTTTTCTAGTAAAATAGAACTTACAATATAGCTATTCTCTATCTTGGTTTCATTCTTAACTATCAAGTATCTTGCAGGTTCTCCCCCAAGCAATGCTGCTGGTGTTACATGACTGATGCTAAACCCTACCCATTTGGCAATAAATAGCGTCCAGAAGGCATTTTTACCTCGATGTTTACCTAATATAACAAACCATTTAAATGTTCCTAATATCACTAAAGAAGTAAATAATACTCCTAAAACTGCCAGTATCTCTATCAACGACAAAAGACTTAGTGCATCTGAAACAGCAGTTAACCCTACTTGTTTTAGGGTTACAGTGAAAAGAATTATTCCTGCTACCAGTAATATTAATAAGACAATTCCCTTTTTCATGTTTTTCTATTTTACCCTATATTTATAAAAAAAGAAGACCCTTCGACATAAAACTGTCGTCGGGTCGTCACAACACATATTGTCGTCACAACGCTCTAGGTAGGGCTAAAATAACGACTATACACGAGGCTAATCCGAGCATTCTTAATCCCCAGCACTTCTTCGTCATACTGATCCTCCTACATGATGAACAAAAAGAATTAAACTACCCACAAAACACGATATAGAGAGGTAAACCAACCATCTCCATTTACCCAACACCGCACGCATAATAATCCTCCTAAAAACTATTTTTAGTTTAAATATAATAAAAGAAAAAATCAAGTCCTGAAATAAAAAGCGACCGCTAGGAGTTTTCCTGGCGGTCGGTAACTGGATTCAAGATGACTTTGGGCTTCGTATTCATAGAAGGTTTTCCAGCAATTTTTCTATGCGCCTCGAGCTCATCTTCTGTAGGATCATCTATCCACCCACGTCTTATTAGGGTCCCGTAGATCAATTTAGCTTTATCTCTAGAGATCTTAATCTCTATCAGGATTGGCACTATACCATCAATTACGAAACCTCGATCTACCACAGTACCTCTGGCCCTGAGATCATCTAATAAGCCCTGATGATTTGATGAAAGTTCTTGTTGCTCTGGAATTATTCTCCGAACAACTTTTGGGGGCCTTTCCTCTTGAGCCCAAGAAGAGAGCTCTCGTTTAAACCCATTCTCCTGACATATACAGCCCTTATTATAGAATGAATTCACCTTGCCTCCTTGTGATAATTGATATATTAACAAAAAAATAACTTTTTTCAAGTTATTTCTTGTCTGTGCCTCCGACAGGAATCGAACCTGTAACTTTCGGCTTAAAAGGCCGCTACTCTACCGGTTGAGTTACGGAGGCAGTTATAATCCTTCCTCTTGTAATATCTTTAATACCTTTTTCTGGGATTTTGTCAATTTATCAGGCGTTTCAACTTCTATTCTAACATATAGATTTCCTTTTCCAATAGAAGAATATCTAGGTACTCCTTTGTTAGAAATCTTAAATACCTTACCAGTTTTTGTATTATTAGGAATCTTTAATATGGTTCTCTTTTCATTGTCCAATGTCGGAACATCAACCTCTCCACCTAAAACTAACTTAGAATATGGAATATTCAAATTAGTATAAATGTCATCTCCCTTTCTCTCAAATCTATCGTCTTTGGCTATAATTATTCTAATATATAAATCTCCTGGAATTCCTTTTTTCTTGCCAGCATTTCCTTTTCCTTGAATTCTAACTACTTGTCCCGAATCAACGCCGGCCGGGATATTAACCGTTATCTCATCTTTTTCTTTAGTCCTTCCCTCTCCCTTACAAACATTACATGGTTTCTCGGGGATATTGCCCTCTCCCTTGCATTCGGGGCAAATACTGGAATGGGAAATAGTCCCAAATACAGTCCTTTGTACTTGTTGTACTTGACCTTGTCCTCTACAAGTAGTACATTCCTTCACTTTAGTATTAGGTTCTGCTCCACCACCTTCACACCTTTGACATTCTTTAAATCTTTCAATAACAAACTTTTTTTCTACGTCTTGCAAAACTTCTTTCAATTCCAATTTAATCTCTAATTGTAAATCATCTCCTTTTCTAAAATTAGTTTTTTTCTTTCTATTAAAACCAAACATATCCTCAAATATGTCTCCGAGATTATTCACATCAAAATCTTGTTGATTAAAATTACCAAAATCAAATCCCTGCCCGTTGAAGGATGATCCAAATTGATCATATTGGGTTCTTTTCTGCTTATCACCTAAAACCTGATAAGCTTCGCTTATCTTTGCAAATTCCTTTTGTTCCCCTCCCTTATCGGGATGGTGTTTATGAGCTAATTTGCGGAAAGCTTTCTTTATCTCGTCTTGAGTTGCATTTCTATCAATCCCAAGAGTCTTATAATAATCTTCTCGCATTTATTCTTCTTTTTTGTCCTCCTCTTTAGGTTCTTCTTTAGCTTCCTCTTTTACTTCGCCCTCTTTAGGTTCTTCCTTTACTTCTCCTTCTTCAGGTTCTTTAGATTTTTGTTGATCTTGATACATTTGAGCGCCTATCTTTTGAATAAGTTTACTTAAATCATCAGATTTAGCTTTAATCTCTTCAATATTGTCAGAATCCTTAACCTTATTCAACGCCTCCATAGCGGTCTCTATCTCTTTCTTTTCTTCGTCTTTAATCTTATCTTTAGCATCATCTAAGGTTCTTTTAACTGTATATACTAAAGCGTCAGCCTGATTTTTTGCTTCGATTAAATCTTTCTTCTTTTTATCTTCTTCGGCATGAATCTCAGCATCTTTCTTTAGCTTCTCTACCTCTTCATCTGAGATGCCGCACGTTCCTTCAATCCTGATAGATTGAGTCTTATTGCTTGCCTTATCTACTGCAGATACTTGAAGAATTCCATTGGCATCTATTTCAAAACTCACTTCTACTTGAGGAACACCACGTGGTGCAGGAGGAATTCCATCCAATATGAATCTTCCTAGTGTCTTATTATCTGTAGCCATAGGCCTTTCTCCCTGCAATACCTTAATCTCTACAGATGGTTGATTTTCAACTGCTGTAGAGAAAGTTTGCTTTTTAGATGTAGGAACGGTCGTGTTCTTATTAATCAATATTGTATTAACCCCACCTAATGTTTCAATTCCTAGAGAGAGAGGAGTTACGTCTAGTAACAAAACGTCTTTCATATCTCCCTTTAATATTCCTCCTTGAATAGCAGCACCCATTGCAACTACCTCGTCAGGATTAATGTCTTTTCTAGGCTCTTTTCCAATAAGATTCTTGATCTCTTCTTGAATTTTAGGCATTCTAGTCTGACCACCTACTAATACGATCTCGTCGATTTCTGATTTATCAATTTTAGAATCTGCTAAAGCTTTTTTAACTAATTCAATCGATGTATCAATATATGATTTAACCATCTCTTCAAAATTAGCTCTTGATAGCTTATAGTTTAAATGTTTTGGACCAGAAGCGTCAGAGGTTATAAACGGAAGATTAATTTCTGTTTCCATTGCAGTTGAAAGTTCAATCTTAGCTTTTTCGCCACCTTCCTTTAATCTTTGTAATGCTAATTTATCTTGAGATAAATCAATTCCGTTATCTTGTTTAAATTTATCAACTAACCAATCAATGATTTTCTGATCAAAATCATCTCCACCCAAGTGAGTATCACCTAAGGTAGATTTCACCTCTACGGTATCTTTAGAAACCTCTAGTACTGAGATATCAAAAGTTCCGCCACCGAAATCATAAACCACGATTTGTTGATCTTCATTTTTAGTTAGTCCATAAGCCAATGCCGCAGCAGTTGGTTCGTTGATTACCCTTTTCACCTTAAATCCTGCGATCTCTCCAGCAACTTTAGTTGCTTTCCTTTGAGAATCATCAAAATATGCAGGGCAAGTAATAATAACTTCTTCTATTTTTTCTCCTAGCTTATCTTCTGCATCTTGTTTTAGTTTCTGTAAGATCATTGCGGAGATTTCTAATGGTTTGTGCCATTTCTCTCCCATCTTAATTTCTACTGAACCATCACTGGCCTCTCTAATCTCATAAGGCATTAATTTAAGATTCTTCTGTACGTCAGGATCAGAAAATTTTCTACCTATTAATCTTTTTACTGAAAAAACAGTGTGCTCTGGATTGGTAACTTGCTGTCTCTTGGCAATAACACCAACCATTCTTTCGTTGTTGCTAGTAATTGCTACTACAGACGGAGTAGTTCTTGCTCCTTCTTTATTCTCAATAATTTTTGGCTCGCCGTCTATGACAGCTGCCATTGCTGAATTGGTTGTACCCAAATCTATTCCTAATATTTTTGTCATAGTTTTTTAGTTACTTTTATTCGCGTTGGTCTAATTACTTTATTATTAAATGTATAACCTTTTTGTATAATCTCTAAAATTATTCCATCCTTATCCCCTTCTTCTGTTTCTAAAACTTCTTCGAATTCTGGATTAAATTTATCTCCCACTCTTGTATTAATTTTTTCTATTTTCTGATCAAATAAGAAACTCTCAAAATATTTCTTAATATGCAAGAAACCTTCTGTTTCTTTTGTCTTTTTAGTCTCTGCTTCAGCTCTTTCAAATAAATCAATTATTTTCAATATTTCTATTGCCCATTCTTCTATCTTATAGTCTATTAAACCTTTTAGCCTCTCTGCGTCATCTTTTTTATAGTTCAAAAAGTCTGCCTGACACCTTTGCCAACCAGATAAATATTCCTGTTCTTTTGTAGGTTTTTTTTCTTTCTTAGTCATAATTAAGTATGTTCTATTCTAGCCTAAAATTACGTTCTGTCAAGGCTATAAAAACATCTACTATACTTATAATTTTAAGGTCTTTTTAATATCTTCCGCATGCTATGGACGCTGCAGAACATGTAGTAGCATCAGCGTTATCTCTAACGTTACCATCACTATCTACACAAAAATAATCACCCGTGTTTAATAGGGTGCTAATACAATAATTAGAGTTATCGGCCTGACAATGCATCGTCAACACTCCTCCTTGACGTTCCTTAATGTCTTCTTCTAGTGATTTAAGCTGAATGCCGTAATCATTATCAGATTCGTTAAAACTATCTTGCAAGCAAACATTCTCATAAGATGAATTGTCAGCCCATATTAATTCTGCATTGATTCGAGCTTGATTGATGTCAGATTTTATGCGAGCATCATTAGCTCTTTCCATTCCCTGGTTCATAGACTTCTGAATAGAGTTCAGATCCAGTCCCAAATATATGTTGATATCCCGCACTAGTTGCCATTCGCCATCTTGCTTATTATATTCTGCCTTAAGTAATATTGTATAGTCTTCTGGACCTTCGCCAAGACCATCTCCTAATATTCGGCCTAACTGATCTTCGGGCAATTTTACAGTAGCCAATAGTCCTACCGAATCCTCGCTTCTCTCTATGTCGTAAATATCTAGATCAATATCTCCCGTAAGATTCATTGATAATTGTTCTTCCAATCCTTTTTGTAATATTTCATTAAAGTCTAATCCCACAACATCATTATCTTTTCCAGATCCTAAAAAATAGATCAGAGATATTATAGCCATTCCTATCATAGCCCCTATGATTAGAAACAGTATCATATTTATTTTCGGGTTATCTTTTTTAATTTCACTGCCAGGATACGGTTGCATATTGTTCATATTATTTGTTAATTATTTGAATAATAGCATGGATTCCAGATATCAGAAATGGAATAATGAAGCTTAGTAAAAATAAAATTATAATCCATTTAGCCCATGATGGGATTCTTCGTTCACTATTATTATCATCGTCATTATATCCAAGAGAATTTATAATTTTAAAACCTTCTTGAGTGTTACTCTCTGGAACTAAGACATCTATCAGTGTCATAAGGGCGGCTCTTCGTCCTCCATAATTCCAGGGAAAATTAGTTCCGCGAACAACAAATTTAACTGGTATTTGTTTTTTAGACAATTCAGCTTCTAATATTTCGACTTGCCATGATTGTAATGTAGCTAAATATTTAAAATCACTCTTGTCTATGTTTTTAACGCTATTTTGCTCATCTAATATTTTTTTTATTTGATTGTAGTGATGATTATAATGTTTATCATCAAATAACCACCCAAAAATATCAGGATATTGTTTAAGATTTTCCTCTCCTATCTCTTCAACGGTTTCTCTCACTTGCTTCTGATAGAAACTCCACTCTTCAATTAATTGCTCTGGAGTAAATTTTTTATAATATTTAAGTCCTTCTTTATTAAAAACGTCGTCATCCTCTGGTTTATTGTTTGTAAACCATGGTTTTTGTTTGGTTTTCCATGATTCTTTAATAATACCCGGATCATTTCTTTCCCAAGCTACCAGATGAGCAACTAATTCCTTAATAGTCCAATCATTAGTAGCCATCTTGTTCCATTGATTGGGCTTGAGTTGTTTTAATAATGATATAAAATTTGATTTCATATTATGTTACTTTATGTCGCTGCTCTTTGTATTTTCATCTATAAGTTTTCCGCTATTTCCCATAGAAGCAAACCGCACGTTAAGAGGATCATGATTCAGTCCCATTTTTATTAACTTTCTTTTATAAAAGAATCTTAGAGATGAATATAATACTATTGGCAAGACTATATAAATAATAGCTGTTTTCACCCATTCAGGAATTATATTAGATGCTGCAACAATAAAAAATATTGGTCCAATAATAAAGGAAAAAATCCAAAAGAAATATTTCAATAACGAAATAGTTAGTCGTAGCTCCGTATTTGTAACTATTTTACTCATAGACTTTTGTTAATTATCTAATTTTAATATAAAAACTCTCTATTCACAAGATTAGGAGACGAAATGATATTCGGACCTGTTTTGTATAAAAAGAAAATAAAAAACCCTTGCAACCCAAGGACTTCTGTAATTTATTGGGTAGATGGGACGACGTTAGAACCTGTTTTATATAATAGAGGCAGACCAAGTCCTGATCAAATTAATATTTTGTGCATACACCAACCAAATAGCAATCATAAGGGCTGTTATTAATAAAATCTTAAATATTGTTCTCATGATACTATTATAACTTATATAACTTAAAAAATCTTGTGGTTAAAAATTTTTGGGTGAGTGGGACGATTTTCGAACTTTTATTCTAAAATAAAAACAAAAGCCCTTGATTATAGAGGGGGCTAGCCTCAAGATTTGATATACATGATACTCTTATTTATTCCAAAGAGGATAAGAGCAAAGGAACAGAATTACGAAAAATAGAATTCCGATTAATGTTCCAACTTCTTCAGTTTCGCGCTCGCCTTGTGTCATTGATCTTGCTCGTCGATCATCATGTTTTGATATCATATCTACCTCCTAAATAAATCCTACAATAATCTTAATGTCTCGTCAATAACTAAAAATCCTTTGTTTGCAAGTGTTTTGGAAATGAAACTCGAATCCCTATTTTTCTTTATAGAAAATCTTTTCGTGACTTAAATCAAAATACTCTAGATTTTCTATTCTTATATCCTTGCTTTCTAAAACAAGAAGGAGATCCTCTATTTGTTGAGTTATATTCTTCTGGCAACTAAACACAAAATATGTATTTCCAATATGAGCGATTAAATCTTCTTTTTTAAAGCTAAAACTATCTGGTTCTAAGCGCTTATTAACTTCTTGAATCTTCTTGATTAAACTAATGCTTAGTATTTTGTCGTTCAAACTTATTTTTTCTAAAGATATGATTGGTAAGTCATAATCATTTTCTCTCGACTTAAACACTAAACCTTCCTTATCTATTAAATATTCTTTGTCCTCACTATCAATCACAACAACTGGAATTCTATCTTTTATCTTAACTAATATTTTATTAGTAAATATTTTTGTAACTTCAACTTCTTTTATATTTAAAAAATTATCTAATAAGCTTTCTTTAATATTTCGCCTGTTAATAAGAAATATTGATTTTGTGTCGAAAAATAGGCTCTTTTTTTGTAAATGAGGGTTAATTGCTTCTAGAAGCTGTTCTTCTGTATTAAATCCTTCTCCGACTATATTAATTTTAGTAACCTGAAACACTCTAGAATGAATAAAGAAAAAATAAAAAAACAATATTAAGAATACTGTTAATATCGAATACCAAAAAAAATGATTTTTAAAAATCGATTTCTTTTTTGTGTATTTCTTAGATTTAGTATACTTTCTACTCATTTAAATCCCCTTTTGATCTTACGAAAAGTTTCAACAATATAGTTCTTCCAATAGCCTGAATTAATAATATAATCCTGCGTAGATACATATTCTTCTCTTCTTCCGCCAAATCCTCTTTTAAACAAACTTAATCCATGCCACGGATGTTTTTTATCATCTGTTGGAGCAATGCCCCAAAAACTGTAATGTTTCATTCCTCTAGCTTTTGCTTCCTTAATAGCTTCCCATTGCATTAAATATGTAATTGGAGCCTTGCTTGGATAAGATGCCCCTTGATGATAAAATCCTGAATTCTGCCAATATACAATCATTGACGAAGCAATAACTTCTCCCTTATAATTCCCCTTAAAAATTAATATTTTATCGTCTTGAACAAAATTATTAAATTCATTTTTCAAATAATCTAATGAAAACGGAACAAAGCCATGTCTTTTGCCCGTTTCTAAATAAATATTATTAAATACATCAACGTCATTAATGTCCTTAGATTTAATAACCTCGATATCTAAGTCTTTCATTCCTTGCTTAATGAGATAGCGGGTTGTCTTCCGCATGTCTCGTAGCAACTCTTCTTCCTCCTTGTCTAAATCTAATATCCAACTAACTTCAGGATGTTCATGCATCGGAGCTTTTCTAAATCCCTTGAATAGCCCGCTATGCTCTTTCAGCCATATGGGACAAACTCTTATAAAACTAGCCTTTTCTTCCTTCGCTATATTTTTTAAATATTCAATGGCCACATCAACTATTTCCTGAGAAGGTTTATTGGTGACTGGTCCGTGTTCAATCATTAGGAAAGTTCCTCTTCTAGCTTTTATTTTTACAACTAAAAACACAGATATCAACCCTGTATCATATATTCCCAATGTCCATGTTTTTTTCCCAAGTTGTTCTTGAAAATTTTTCCAATTCCAAGACTGTAAAAAGGTTTTGTGCTGACATGTAGCCAAAAATCTTTCCCATTCTTGTTTATTTGTAATTTCTTTAACCTCCATTTATGGTTGTAATACTTCCTCTTCGCCTTCTATTAGGATAGTAACGCCGTCAACTTCTTCAAATTGGAGTAGTGTTTCTGTGATTTGAGCCTCTATTCCCATTATTAGACAAGAGCCACCAATAGAATCAGTTAACTCACTGCTTAAGTCAACTATAACTACGCCTTCTTCGAAAACTAACTTATTGATTTCAACGCCTGGATTAATATTAGTAAAAAATCCATCCTTAATTTCTCCCTCACTAGGTCCGTTCAATAACTCTGATACAGTCATAAACGGTATATTCTGCTCATCTTGAATAATTCTTTTAACTGGATACACTTCTCCACAATTAAATGACTCTGGATCATCTAAATTGTTTGAAAAATAAATATTCACCCTATTGTCCACCCCTGGACTAGGATAGAAAAAATAAACTAAAAACCCGACAATGATTCCCAATATAGCAACAAGTATAATAGAAGATATCTTAGACATATTTTTGTATTAATTTGTCCCCTGCCCCATTTCTTAATATTTTTTTATTTTTAAGATCTACGACGGTTGATCCTAATTTATACTTACACTCTCCTTGTACCATAAAATCAGCACTAATATCAACTTCTTTTAATGATTTAGGCGATGGTTTATTAGATATATTGGCTGATGTCGTAATAATTGGTTTTCCAAATTTTTCTATAATTTTTAAGGCAATATCATTATCTGGAATTCTAACCCCTACTGTTGGCAACCCACTAGTTATTGAATCAGAAACCTTTTTCTTTTTTAATATAAATGTAAATGGCCCTGGTAATAAATTAAACACCTTATTGTCTTCTATAACAGCTACTTGTTTAATCATATCGATACTAGAAACAGCCACAGACATTGGATTGTTAGATCTTTTCTTAATACTGATTAATTTTTCAATCGCCCTTTCATTGTTAATATCACATCCTATTCCATATACTGTGTCTGTAGGATAGATAATAACACCACCATTATTTAGCACTTCTACGGCCCTATCTATTTGATTGTAGTCATCAGGAATACTAATCAGCTTATTTCTCATTTTATGACCTCGTTTAATAGAAATATTATTTATTCCTAAATATTCTTTTAATAAATCTAAAACAGCTAAGTTTGCCTTATTATTCTTTGTATCAGCAGTTGTTTCAACTAAAAAACTATTCTTATTCCTAAGAATAACATTGTTTTTCTTTTGTTTTGGCTTTACTTTTACTTTGACTAGCATTTGTGTATGTTATAACAAAAAGCTCTTTTTTAAAAGAAAATGTGGGGGTAGAGCTGCGCCTCTACCCCCACGTTCAGATGTGCTAGGTACTAGACACTATCTGGATACTGTAGATTTCATCTTCCATCTTATTACAATCCTCTTCGCAATCATAATAGAAGAAAAGAGTTTGCAAAGACATCACTCCTTCAGTGTTGCCAACATCGATCGAAATGATGTGATCACTTTCGATAAGTGTTGGGTCATCGTCGGGAGCAGCGTTAGCCGGATGGTCGTCGAAGGATTGTGAAGTTCCGTCTGGAAGATCCGCGTAGGCTCGAAGCCTAACTGCGTTTTCAGGATAACCCTCATTTCCACGAACCACGTGAATGCCAACTTCAATAGTTGACCCAACGGGAACTTTGTCTCCAGGCAAAAAGCGAACTCCATTAATAGTGATATAGAAATCACTTGGCCCGTTCGGTTTACATACTGGCTCTGGATCTGGATCGTTCTCTACACGGAAAGTTCTCTCTTCAACAATTATCCTGGAAGGACAATCATCATCAGTGATAGTCGAGGTTATCCGATAGAGACTTCCTGCCTTACCGAGGAACTTAACTTCTCGTTCGCTGGTAGGATCGACGATAATAACACCGTCTTCTTCAATCACAGTAACAGCGTCGACAATTCCATCAGTGAAAGACTCTCCACCACAAGTATAACATGGATCGTTATCCCTTGAATTGATCTCGACAGTCATCATGCCTGAATCAACTTCAGGTGTCTGACTGTCTCTCAAGAGTGTGCCATTCAGTCGAATAGTCGTTGTCGGATCACTACAAATGATTGGATCCTCGACTTCTATCGTCATGGGAGGACAATCGTTACAATTTGAAGCTCCAAGAGCAGTCATTAGAATAACTGTGACATTGTACGTTCCTGGACTCAAATTAACGGTAAACACTGATTGAGTGGCGTTAATGAATTCCTTCACCTTGTTACCACTCATGTCATGGACCCTCACAGTTCTTCCCGTAATCGGATTAATATCGTCCGAAAAAGAATTGCTCGTGTCAATAATGACATTGCCTTTGTCGACTCTTACAAGCGGACCCAATTGTCCTGCCACTGTAAGAACCACAGTCGGTTTGCTCGGATTGTACTCGCTAGCAATATCGTCAAAATATTGCTGCCACATGCAACCACCTAATGAAAACATGATTGCTCCAGCCAACACTAGCACTAATGAAATACGCTTCCACGAACTCATTAGACACCTCCGTATCTACATTTGTTTGATTTGTATGTTAGATGAACTAACAGAATGATCTAACAATATGATATCATACTTTTCTTAATTGTCAAGGTCTTACGCCATTGACAAATATAGTATTGTTCTGTATAATAACCATGATCCAAATTAAGGAGGGATCGTCGTGAAAAACGGAAACGTTGTAGGATTACTGTTGATGTTGGTAATGATATGTTCAACTGTCGCTTTGGCAGATGTAAACATCTCTCCCAACCCCAGTCAATCCATTGCCGCTGGTACGAAGATCACTATAAGAGCCGTGTCAAATGATGTAGTGACTGAAATGGTCATCTATGAGGGCATTGAACCCATAGACCAAGGACTAGATTTTGTCACTCGCACATTCGAACCTGGTATCTATAAGGTGGTCGTAACCACGAACAAGCCCTGCGTAAGGTGCAACAACACCTACACCTTCTATTATCACGTGATCGATAAGGCAGCAACGCCCGCGATCACTGAAAAAGAAAGTGTATCAATTGAGTGTTGTAGCAATAGCCTGGTCGATATCAGCGTCGGCACCGGAATTATCGGGATTGGAACAACTAACGGGGAACATTCATTTATAAGGCCAGCATTTCAAGCAAGCCTTCTGATAAATGTAACCAGCTGGTTAACCATTCAAGGTAGCTTCTGGGGCTTTTCTATAGATGGGGATGGAGGTTATATGGAGGGTGTTGGATTTCACATAAAACCAACACCGTATCTGTTCGTTGAAGGTTCATTCAATGGCAATCTCCTACGAACCAGCATTAGCTGGAACCACTACACCTCTTCAATAGAATTTGGTGTGAAGTCTGGTCCATGGTCTCCATATTTGGAGTTTGGACACATTACACACTATTCGCCCAATGCTGGATTCTGGCTCATTGACTTCATTGGAGGTGGAGTCAAGTTCGAGAGATGTTTCTCTGAAAAACTCCTGATAGGAATTGATGGAGCAGTTAGAGGATACTCCTTTGATCACGGATGTGCCGAAGATTTGATGAATTTAGGAATCAAACTCAAAATCTACGGCGAAATCATGTTCTGAGGAGGAACCATGTCACGACGCAACAAAGCTCCGCCCTAAGGTCAAACTTAGAGCGGAGTGTTTTATTTTAAATTAAAGATTTTCTACAATTCTCTCTACTATAGAATGAGAAATGTTTATATGAGTAGGTAAATTTATAATCCTATTAGTGTAATCCTCTGCTTTCGGACATATTCCTTTGACATACATCATTTTTTCCATATTAGTGCTAGACGGAACAATTGCCGATCCATTCCATCCGTCATCTATAAAAATATATTGTTTTTTAAGTTTATTCATAAAATCTCTATTATTGCCATCAGTGATTAATGAATATCTCATATACACCTGATTATCTACTTTCTTATGCTGTAAAAACTTATCATAGCATCTAGCAATCTCTTTTCTATGACTATTTAATTTATCTATTTTTGTAAGCTGCTTCAGCCCCAAGAGTGCCAGAGCATTAGAATATCGTTTAGGGATATAAGAAGGCTTCTCGCCCTGTTTTTCAGCCTTAGAAACGGCCATAGACAAGAGTCTAGTCTTCTGAAAGAATATCATTAATAATTTTCCTATAACTATTCTATATAGAGGAATTACTAAACATTTAGTAAGTATGGGATGTAATAATTGTTGTATTATCCACCCATTCTTAGGATAATCGTAATCTTCTAGTTTGCTAGCTATTTCTGCATCATTTGTAACGGCTACTCCCCCATATACTGATGAGATTATTTTATCTCTTCCCATACTGTAGAAACTTACCTTTCCAAATGTTCCTAATTTCCTTCCATTGTATTCTCCTCCTAAACTATGCGCACAATCTTCAATTAGTATAATATTGTGTTTATCGCAAATCTCTGAGATTTTTTCTAAATTAGCTGGATTACCAAATGTATGCTGAACAATAATGGCTTTGGTATTATTATTAATTTTCTGTTCAATTAAATCAGGATTCATATTTAAAGTATCATCTATATCAATATAAACAGGTTTTAATCCTGACCATATAATTGGATTAATTAAAGCATTGCAGGTAAATCCCTGAACAATTATTTCTCCATCTTTAAAATCTAACGCTTTTAGAATCGCCAAAAATGCAGATCTGCCAGAATTATAGGACTTAACATAACTAACTCCAATATATTTTTTGAATTCATTTTCAAAAAGCTTAATAGCTTTCCCCTTTTTCCACATCCAAGGACAAAAAATCAGCATTAAAGATAATAAAATGTCATCTCTTTGAACATTCGGTGATAAACTAATAAATACGGGCCTTTTCATTGGTTTAATAGTTTAGCTTTTAATTTTTTATTAATCCTACCTTCTATAAGCACAATATCGTCATCTCCTAACTCTCCCAACTCTTTTACGATAGAATCGAAGTTCTCTAAATATTTAACCTTATTGGTGCCTCTACTTATTTCATCAAATGCTTCTTTGTTTGTGATTATTCCAAAATCGCACACTTCGTCTATTTTTTTACCAATATTATACAATATTTCTTTAGTTTCTTTTCCAAGCTCAATTAAAGATGGCATAATAATAATTTTCTTCCCTGGCCAATGCTTTAAATAATTCAAAGAATACATCACTCCGTCTGGATTAGAAGAATAGCTAGAATCAATAAACTTAATATTATTTACTCCAATCTTAAGATTCTTTCCTCCTAGGGCCTGAGATATATTCATTCCTTTAAGATCTTGCAAGGTAATGTCATATTCCATAGCCGCACACACTGCTGCCATTATATTTAACAAAGTATGTGTCCCTAGAGCATTAACAGTTAAATTAACACTATCTGTCTTAGAGTTGAGTCTAAAACTAATCATTTCTTTGTTTATCTCAATGTTGTCTGACCAAAGATCCGTATCTGTTCCTTTAATATTTTTACTAAATCCATATAACCTTTTTTTCTTAGTTTCTTTTTTATACAATTCTAATGTATTCTCATTCTCTCCATTGAATATGGCCACTCCATCATCAGGCAAGCTTTGGATTAATTCATATTTAGTCTTTATTATTGCTTCTTGTGATCCAAATAAACTAACATGTTGTTGATTAATACCAGTTAAAATTCCGATATTAGGTTGAACAAATCTACACGCTGATTTGATGCCTCCCTTAAAGTATGCTCCTATCTCTGCCACAAAAATATCATAGCTTTCATCTAGTTCATCTAAAATATATTTAGCTACAACTGGATCTGTATTTTGATGATCCTGTGTTTTAAACACCTTATACTTATGTCCTAATATTGCAGATACAATCTCTTTGGTAGATGTCTTTCCATAACTTCCCGTAATACCGACGGTTTTAATATTTAAGCTGGATCTTTTTTTAATAGCAGCTTTTATAGTTTTATTCTCTACATATTCTTTGGCGATCCTAAATGGAATTATTAATAAGCTAACTAATAATATAGAAAATACATCAAATATAACCAATGCGCTGACAGGAACAACAAACAAGGACAATAGTAATAATATCTCTAACCCTATTCCTCCAATTATTAATACAATCGTGTTCTTATTGATGACAGGATACTTAATGTTCTTTCTAACAATATGTTTTATAAACAATAAAGCGTCTAATAAATATATTAGAAGTAATGGAAAAATAGCCCACTCTGTAAAGATTAAACCTATTAGAAAAACTAATTTAGATATATTAATCGGATTAATTAACAATCGTTTCCCTTGCTTAGATCTGAATTGATCGATAAGCCTTTTTAAGAAATATTGTTTTGTCTGCCATAGCCAAAGCCAAAACAAAACTTTTTTAAAAAACACTACTATCCATAGGACTATTAATATCTCTAACATAATTCTTTAAACAATATATCTCTTATCTGCTCCGGCATAACTAAATGAGGAGAATGTCCGGAATCAACAATTATTAATTTTGTATCTTCTATTTCTTTATCCATTATCTTACCATCTTCCAGTGGGGTTGATTTGTCATATTTACCCCATATTAATAGTGTAGACAATTTAACTTCTTGCAATCTATTTCTTAGATCTTCCTTAACCACATTATTGAATATCCCTTTCATCGTTCCTTTGGCATCACAATAATCTGTACATCCTTTTAATTTATAAAATACTTTCCTGGCTGTTTTATATCCAGGAACTCCTTTCCAATAGCCAAGACCTGCTAAAAGTCCCATTACCTTATCTGTTCTTCTAATTCCGGCTGCATCCATTAAAATTAATTTCTTAATCTTCTCAGGATGACTAATAGCCATTTTTATAGAAATTCTACCTCCGAAAGAATGTCCCAATAAGTAGAATTGATCTATATTGTAATGTTTACAATATTTTATAATAAAATCTAAGTAATTATCTAAATCCCATGCTTCTGATGGTGGTGGTGTATTACCAAAACCAGGCATGTCTAATACATAAACCTTAAATTTTTCTGATAAGAAGTCTTGTAATGTGATCCATGATTTAATACTAGATCCCCATCCATGAAGAATTAAAAAAGGAGACCCTTCTCCTTTGATCCTAGTACAAACCTTCAATCCATCAATATTTATATATTCTTCCATATTAAAAAATAAACTTCTTTCCTAAATACTTTCTTAATGCTTTTGGAATTAAAACTCTCCCATCTTTTTGTTGATGGTTTTCTACTAGAGCAATAATCATTCTCGACATAGCCACTGCTGTTGCATTCAATGTATGAGCTAGTTCGTTATTTATTTTTATCTTTAATCTTCTAGATTGAAAATCTGTACAATTTGAAGCTGACATCAATTCTCTATATTTTTCCTGTGCTGGAAACCATCCTTCTACATCGTACGTACAAGCTGCCGGACGACATATATCGCCGGTGCATAAATGAACCAATCTGTAGGGGATCTCAAGCATATTCATTATTTTCTTTTCCATCTCCATTAAAAACTTGAGTTCTTTGTCTGAATCTTCGGGTTTGGCAATAATAAACATTTCTAACTTATCGAATTGATGTAATCTGAACATTCCCTTTGTGTCTTTGCCATAGCTACCTGCTTCTTCTCTAAAACAAGATGAGAAAGCTACATATCTCTTGGCTTCTTTTAAATTTTCTCCTGAATGCATGGGGGCGACAGATTGCTCTGATGTTCCAACCAAGAATAAATCATTTTTAGGCAAATAATATCTTTCGTCTAGCTCTTCTTGAGTATCAGCATGACCAGTTCCTTTCATTGCGTCCGAAGTAATCAATGTAGGAGGAATAACAATTTCAAAATTATTTTTATCTAACAAATCTAGAACCATGTTCATAATTGCAAATTCTAATTTAGCAATATCATTCTTTAGAATAACAAACCTAGCACCTGAAGTTTTAGCTGCTCTTTTCAAATCAACGTCATCCCCTGCTAATTCTGTATGATCTTTGGCTTTAAATCTAAATTCTGGTATCTTCCCTATTGTTTCAATAACTTTATTATTACTATCGTCTTTTCCAACAGGAACATCTTCAAAAGGAATATTAGGCAATGTTAGATATATTTTATCAAACTCATTTTCCACTTCTTTTAATTGAGCTTCTTTTTCCTTCAATTCAATTTTAATCTCTTTTGCCTTATCTACATTATATGGCCTTACTGAAGATATCTTATTCTTATCTTCTCTTAATGACTGAACCTCTGTAGTTAGCAACCTCTTCTTACTGTCTAAATCTACAATCTTATCAACATCACTAGAAGAAACACCTCTTCTTCCAAGGAGTTCTCTATTTTTCTCTAGATTTTCTCTTAATAGTTTAATGTCTATCATATTTTTATGGACATAATACGTCTTGCCACTCACCTAGCCCCTGTCGGGCACATTTGTATTGTCTACCGTACCAGATAACTTTCCATGATCCATCTATTTTTTCAACGTCTAATCTATGCTTAATGCCCGCCACAGAATCATCAAACTCAACGATATCTTCCCAGAGCAGACTATCTTTGTTCTTTCCTTTTAAGGTTGATACTAGTTCAGTTAAAGGAACATTCTCTGGAACAGATTCTAACCATCCTTCCCTACTCTCAAATTCTATCTTCTTGGGCGTCAAAAGAAAAATGAAAAGAATAACTAGTAATATTATAATAATTGAGATTATAATCTTTTTCATTTTTTTGGTTTCATTGTTGGAAATAGGATTATTTCCCTTAATGTCTCTGAATCTGTTAATAACGATACAAATCTATCTACTCCTAATCCAAATCCGGCTGCGGGAGGCATTCCATATTCTAATGCTTCTAAGAAGTTCTCGTCTTTTTTCATTCCTTCTTCATATCCTTGTTTCAACATCTTCTCTTGTTCTTCAAATCTTTCCCTTTGAATAATTGGATCATTTAATTCAGAAAAACCATTAGCCATTTCCCAGCCACCAATAATGGGTTGGACATTAGCTAATTTTAATTCGTCTTTTGGTTTCGCTAAAGGAAATGAACTATGTGGATGATGAATAAGGAATGTTGGTTGAATTATCTTATCTCGACAATATTTTTTGTAAATCTTATCTGCTATTTCTCCTATTCCTTCTCCTTTATCTATTTGAATTCCCATTTCCTTGGCTTTTCTAGCTAAAGCGTCAGGATGTATCTCCGCTAAGTCTATTTTAGTTTCTTTCTTAATTAATTGATAAAAATCAATTCTTTTCCATGGTGATTTAAAATCAATAGTTTTTCCTTGGAATTCAATCTTTGTAGTTTTAAATACTTTTTTCACTACATAACTAAACATCCTCTCTACTATATTCATTAGATCTTTATAGTCAGCATATGCCCAATAGAATTCTAAGGCTGTAAATTCTGGATTATGTGATTTGTCCATTCCTTCATTTCTAAAGTTTCTTCCGATTTCAAATACTTTTTCAAATCCACCAACCAATAACTCTTTCAAATAAAGCTCTGGAGCAATCCTTAAATAGAGATTCAAGTCTAAGGCATTCATTTTAGTTTTGAATGGTCTCGCTTTAGCTCCCCCATATATCGTTTGTAATATTGGGGTTTCTACCTCAATAAAGCCTTCGTCGATTAAGAAATCTCTTAAGGCTTGAACTATTTTATGTCTTAAAACAAATTTTTCTCTAACCTCTTTATTAAATAATAAGTCTAAATATCTCTTTCTAAATCTATCTTCTACATCCTGAATGCCGTGCCACTTCTCAGGTAACGGCAATAAGGATTTTGAAAGTATTTTAAAATCAATAACTAATAAGGATTTTTCTTTTTTCTTTGTTTTAAACAAATCACCTCTTACCTGTATGAAATCACCAATATCATATAGTTTAGTGAATTCCTCAAATTTCTTTTTTCCTAAATGATCTTTTTTAAAAAATAATTGAAATAAACCAGTACCATCCTCAATGTCTACAAACATAACTCCTCCATGTCCTCTTTTAGATCTAATTCGTCCAACTAAAAAAATCTCTTTCTCTAGCTTAGAGATTTTAACAAATCCTTTAATTACTTCCTGTATTTCGTGTGTTCTTCTTGCACTTAATGGATACGGATCTTTGAAGGCTTCTAATTTATCGAGCCTTGCTTTTTTTATTTCATCTATTTGTGCCATATGTTTAGATTATATGATATTTATCTGAAAAAGGAAAGAAAAACGGAGGAGCTGGTGGGCTCCTCCGTGTTATACTTCGGTCTTGTGACCTGGGCGAGAGGTCTGATTGTTTTATGCTGTCTGTGATCGCACCTTAATTCTGTCCAAGTCCCTTCTTCGAACGACATGGTTTCTCAACATCGGAAGAAGTTTTCCCTTTTTAACTCCTAGAAAATGGAACTGTGTGACAGGAACACGATTAGGTGTAATCTTGCCATGGCTAGTATCCACTCTAGTTCCAACAAGAACAACTTCAATCACTCTTTTTGACTCCTTACAACTTAGAACATTATTGAGTCTAGTTCCAAGATCGCAAGTAGTAAAACCTCGATTAGGATCAATTTCCCTGACATCATATCGACATCGCCGATATAGCCAATTAATATTGATACCCGGACCTTTGTCCACAATCACGAACAATCCCCAACGAGTCATTTCGCTCTGAAGAGTCTCGCTAATGTGCTCTCTCGGCGTAAACCCCAAATGTTGAGAATGTAATTCATGGGTAGTAGGTTTCAAGAGTCCCAGAGCCATCCTACTAACGTCGATTTCAATTGATGCATTTAAACGAAGAATTCGACGCATCCAGTCCTGAGCTCCCCACAACAGATTAGAGAATCCTTTGTGTTTGCTCTTCCACTGTTCTAGTTTATCTGCTTCAAATGAATCTAGGCTAAAATTACTAAGTTGCATGTCAATCCTTTTCTGCCCTCAACAATAGAGAGCTATTCTGTTTTAAGGTTTACAGAACGAACCTTGAGTTACTAACCTATTCTATCTCGCCCATAGAAAGTAGTCAGCGATCTAGAGATGTAATCTCCACATCGCTAACTACTTCCATTTATTAATGTACTTAACTATACCTATATTATACCATGATATATACCAACTTGTCAATGCTCAGCAAAATACCACGACAATACATCTCTCGCAGTAGGCAATACTACAGTATAGAGTTCTTGTACATTCTCAACCATTAAAGTCATAACAATCTCTGGATCGTCATATGGAGCGAACACTGTTATCCAGTTATGATAGTATCCATCTTTGGCTGCCTGAGCTGTTCCCGTCTTAGCTCCAGCTGTAACAGGCAAATTACTCAACGAAGAAGCTGTTCCATATTCTACAGTCCCCTTCATTCCGTCCATTACAATATCTAAGTTTTCCTGATCAATGGGAATTGTTCCAATCACTTCAATACCAAAATCTTCAATAACCTTTTTATCTTCAGATATAATCTTATCAACCAATCTAGGTTTTAATAATTTACCTCCATTAACCAAAGCTACAAACGAATTGTTAATCGCCAAAGGCGTAACTCCTAAAAATCCTTGCCCTATGGAAAGATTATAGGTATCACCAGGCATCCATATTGTATCTAATCTCTCTTGTTTCCAATCTCTATCGGGAACAAATCCCACCACCTCTCCCGGTAAATCAATTTCTAAATTAGTTTCCCATCCAAAATAATCTAAATATTCTTTTATTCTATCTACCCCTAATCCTTCCCATTCCTTATAGCCTCCTCCAATCGTATAGAAATAAACATTACAAGATTCAGCTATAGCCTTTCTAAGATCAACCCAGCCATGAGTTCTCCAATCATTAAATATCCAGGGCTTGTCTTCGTGCCAAGGATTTTCTACCGTTATCTTTCCGTCACAAAACATATTGTCATAATCATCAATAACACCTTCTTCAAGCGCTGCAGCCGCTATTAATGGCTTAATAATAGATCCCGTAGCGTATTTACCAGATATTACTCTATTTAAAAAAGGATTATGTGGATCATTAATTAATTTATTCCAATTCTTAGTGCTAATACCTTCAGAGAATAAATTATTATTGTAATCAGGAAAACTAGCCATAGCCAATACTCCTCCTGTCTTTGGATCTTGAGCAATAGCTACTCCTGTTCTTATAGGAACATTATTCATATAAAACTTCATTGTTTCATAAAGCTTTTCTTGCAATCTTGAATCTAAATAAAGAACTAGGCTTTCTCCTGGTTCTGGCAATGCAATAATTTCTTCTGATAATATATTTCCATAAACATCTCTTCCTTGCTGTCTCTCTCCAAGAACTGGACTAAGATAATCGTTATATGTAAATTCTAATCCTTGATTCTCTCCACTAATTCGATGGTATCCAATTACGTGAGAAAATACATTATCTAATTTATATTCCCTAATATCTACGGTTTTTAAAGAAAAACCAGGCAAATCCATTAAATTAGAATTTATCAAAACCAAAGTATCGTAATCAATATCTTGATCAATGATGACTTCATTCTCTTCGGAAGCATCTATTATTTCTTTTACATCTTTATCTAGTATCCATGAAATCTTTTCAAAATCACTTTGTTCAATATCTTTATCAAAAACCAACGCATAAGTAGGCTTATTGAAAACTAATTGATCATAGTTTCTGTCATATATAACTCCACGCTGTGCGGTTAATGAAGTGATCACAAATTTATTATTCTGTGCCTTTGCCGAAAATTCTTTATATCTAAATACTTGAAACCAAACACAAGAGATAATGATAATTCCTAAGAATATAAAGAAAACTATGTTAAATCCCGTTAATGTATTCTGAGTTAATGGAATTTCCATTTTAGAATTCAAGGTGCCTCCAGAATCTTTCTGGAGCATTGCGTCCCATAAAATTTCTTCGGGCTCAATCTCTTTATGAGCCGGAGAAACTCTTCTTCTATGTAATGGTTTCTTTAATCGAATCATATAGGTGTCTTATTCCTAACCACAACACTAGAAATAAGAAATTAAATAATAAAGTAACAAAACTAAACCTTGCGCCTAAAATTAAAAATATTAATTGATATATTAATAATATAACAAAAGAAATTATTAAATAACTTACTAGCCCTTGATCTAATATGTATTTTAATCTTCTGATCAGGGCTGTAATTACCAATGCAACTAATATATAAATACCAAAGAAATATCCTGAATATATATCCAAGTATATTCCTGCAATTAAGCCAATAATATAATCATTCTTTCCTTTTCCAAAAAATAAGGAAATAATTAGAAATAATAAAACTAAATTTAAATGACTAACGAAATGAGGCAAAAAACTAGTTTGTACCAAAACTAGTATAAAAAAGAAAAATAATGAGAAAATTATTTTTTTCATTTTATTATTAGAATATGATTCAGAGAATATTCGTCAAAAAATGGAAGAACCGTTGCTTTATAAAAAGATTCTAAATCACTTCTTTTAGCCTTAGCCACTTTTCCTATTAATAGATTGGGAGGAAAAACATCTTGATTAAAACTTGAATAAACGACATCATCAATATTTAACTCCTTATCATTGGGAACTAAATCTAGTACTAAATTATTTTTATCACCCTTAACCATTCCTCTAATATCTGTATTTAAGATATTAACTCCGAATTTAATATCTGGATCGGTTATTAACGTCAACTGAGAAGTTTCTTTAAACACCTTAGTGATTCTTCCAATTAATACTTTTTCAAAATCAATAACTGTCATTCCTTCTATAACTTCGTGAACAGATCCTTTGTTAATAACTACCACTTCTTTATCGTTCACCTTAGACAACACTCTTCCCTCAATAACATTAAAATCCTCATTTATTTCTAGATCTAAAGCATTTCTAAATTCTTCATTTTCTAATTTTAATTGATCTAAATCAACTAATTTAGATAGCAACTCCTCATTATCGTTTTTTAATGCTTGATTATCTTTCTTTAATCCAGAACAACCGAACCACAATCCCCTTTCCCACATATTGCTTTGAACATTATCTGTTGAACTATAGAAAAAAGACCTAACTGGTCTTTGTAATATAATCAAAAGAATAATAACTAATACAACTATAGCGACATTGAAATACTTATTTTTATTACGTCTTGAAATCATAAGATATCATAACATACCTTTCTCCAACTTAAAACCCTGAGAACTGGCGGCGACCTACTTTCGCACAAAGCACTATCATCGGCCCAGCAGGATTTCACTTCCGAGTTCGAGATGGGATCGGGTGGTTCACCTGCGGTATAACCGCCATTTCTCAAGGTTTTATTGTATAAAAGAAAGTTATATAGGAAATCAAGGTAAAGTATGACATATTAGTACTCCTCGACTTAACGCATCTCTGCGCTTACATCTGGAGCCTATCAAGGTCGTAATCTTCAACCTGTCTAGAGGATTAATCTTGAAAGAGGCTTCCCGCTTAGATGCTTTCAGCGGTTATCCTTTCCTAACTTAGCTACCCAGCGATGCTCTTGGCAGAACAACTGGTACACCAGAGGTTAGTTCACTCCGGTCCTCTCGTACTAGGAGCAACTTTTCTCAATCCTCAACGCTTGCGGTAGATAGGGACCAACCTGTCTCACGACGGTCTGAACCCAGCTCGCGTACCACTTTAAATGGCGAACAGCCATACCCTTGGAAGCTTCTCCACCTCCAGGATGTGATGAGCCGACATCGAGGTGCCGAACAGGGCCGTAGATATGGACTCTCGGGCCCTACCAGCCTGTTATCCCCAGGGTAACTTTTATTTGATGATCTCCCCCGGTCCTATGAACCAGGGTCGGTTCACTAAATTCTTCTTTCGAAACTGCGCGACATATCCGTCTTGCAGTAAAGCCAGCTTATGCTTTTGCACTATCACTCCGGTTTCCATCCGGAGCTAGCTGACCTTTAAACTTCTCCGTTACTCTTTAGGAGAAGAGCGCCCCACTCAAACTACCCATCAGACACTGTTCCTTTAAAAAGGTTAGAATTAGAATTTTAATTGGCGGGTATTACACTGGCGACTCCACATTGACCAAGATCAATGCTTCAAAGTCTCCCCACTATTCTCTGCAATTAAAACTAGAACCCAATATCTGACTATAGTAAAGCTCCTGGGGTCTTTCCGTCTAGCCGCAAGTACCCGGCATCTTCACCGGAATTGCATTTTCACCGAGCGCTTCGTTGAGACAGTTCTCCAATTGTTAAGCCATTCATGCAGGCCAGAACTTACCTGGCAAGGGATTACGCTACCTTTGGACGATTATAGTTATCGCCGACGTTTACTGGTGCTTCGCTCAATCAGCCGTATGCAAGCACACGACCGTCGAGGTTAACATTCCAGCACTGGTCAGGCCTCAGCCCCTATACATCCTCTTACGAGTTGAGCAGGGACCTATGTTTTTGATAAACAGTCATCAGAGAATCTTTTACTGTGTCCTCTCAAAGAGAGGAGGGCCTTATCCCGAAGTTACGGCCACTTTCTTGCCGAGTTCCTTAACGAAGTTTCACTCGTTCACCTTAGCACGTTTACGCTTGTCCACCTGTGTCGGTTTTCGGTACGGTCTCAATATTCTTAGCTCGCCGGAGCTTTTCTGGGAAATCTGCTCAGCAAAGTTCACTATCCGTAGATAGCTTCCAGCCGACCCTTGGACGAATCCTCAGGCAAGCAACGGAAATCCACTAATCCGCCTTGCTTACTAAATTCCGCACTCCATTGAAAAAATATCGAGGGGTAGGAATATTAACCTACTGTCCTTCGACTACACCTTTCGGCTTTGCCTTAGGCCCGCCTAACCCTTGGCTGATTATCATTGCCAAGGAACCCTTAGACTATCGGTGTTCCGAAATCTCATCGGAATTGTGGTTACTCATGCCAACATTCTCACTTCTTTCCGCTCCACCGAACCTCACGATTCGACTTCAGTGCAAAAAGAACGCTCTCCTACCACGATCACTAAAAGTGATCATCCCAATCTTCGGTATCAAACTTAGCCCCGTTGAATCTTCGGCGCGAAGTCCTTTGACTAGTGAGCTATTACGCACTCTTTAAAGGATAGCTGCCTCTAAGCTAACCTACTAGCTGTCAGGAGAACTTCACCTCCTTTCATGCACTTAGTTTGAATTTAGGGACCTTAGATGTGGGTCTGGGTTGTTTCCCTTTTGTCCACGAAGCTTAGCCCTCGTAGACTGACTCCCCTATAAATTAACCTTCTGGTATTCGGAGTTTGGTTGAGAGATCCGGCCGAAGCCAAGAAATCCCATCCAGTGCTCTACCCCCAGAAGAATATAGAGGGCTAGTCCTAAAACTATTTCGGAGAGAACCAGCTATTACCAAGCTCGATTAGCTTTTCACTGCGTACCCCAGGTCATCCCAATGAATTGCACGACATACGGGTTCGGACCTCCTTTGATCTTTCGATCAAATTCATCCTGCCCAGGGTAAGATCGCTTGGCTTCGGGTCTTGAACATACAACTATTAGTGCGCGCTATTAACACTCGCTTTCGCTATGATTGCGTCCCATAAGGACTTAATCAGCTGTATACTCAAACTCGTTGGCTCGTTCTGCAAAAAGCACGCCATGACCCCATAAAGGGGCTCTGACTCTTTGTAAGCAAAGTGGTTTCAGGTACTATTTCACCGCCCTCACCGGGCTACTTTTCACCTTTCCCTCACGGTACTGGTTCACTATCGGTGACCGGATAGTATTTAGCCTTAGCTGATAGTTCAGCTAGATTCCCGCCGGGTTTTCTTTTCCAACGGTACTCAGGAGAAATCTCAAAAAGTGTAAATCCGTTTTCGCCTACAGGACTATCACCTGCTATGGTCGCTCTTTCCAAAGCGTTTGGCTAACAAACTTAGCTTATAACTCTCTCAGCAATCATCCCGCACACAACAAGCATATTGTGTGTGGGATAATTCTGATGAGATCTTCCTACAACCATCATATAAATATGATTTTGGGCTATTTCCTTTTTCGCTCGCCGCTACTAAAGGAATGGATGTCTAATGACATTTTGTTTTCTTTTCCTCTGGGTACTGAGATGTTTCACTTCCCCAGGTATTGCTACACCAAATAAATTTGATGTCTATGAAGTATTACCTCCATAAGGTTTCCCTATTCGGACATTTCCGGGTCAAAGATTGCTAGGCATCTCGCCGAAACTTATCGCAGCCACGCCACGTCCTTCGTCGCCTTCCGGTCCCAAGGCATCCACCACTTGCTCTTAATAAAAATTACCTTAATTTCCTATATAAACTTCTTTTATCTGATTGTTAATGTTCGTTCATTCCTGACCAAAAAACCGCTTACAGAGCAAACGGTTTTTTGATATATTCAAAAGTAATTACCGCTTCTCTCTTTGGTTTTTCTGGTTGTTCACTTTATTCATGTCTGTGATACGATTCTACCAAATTTAGAGAGAGTGTCAAGTGTTTATAACTACTTTAATTTCTTCCTTAAATCTTTCAAGATACTTGCTGCTTCTTCTCTTCCACCAAGACCAAATGCAAGGCCTCCAGTGATTACAATAAATGCAATGATACCTGTAAAGATAGTGGCTATTGTCGTGGATAAAGTATCAATTTGGAATGCATCAAAAATTGCTGCAATACCGAATATCCAAATTAACCATCTAGCAATAGTTCCTCCTAATTTACTGTGTTCTATTTTGGCTCCATGCAAACTTGCTTTAACCATCTTTTCAACAAAGCCTGCAATAATAACAGTAGCAACAAAAATTAAAATTGCTGCCAATATATTTGGAATCCATGTAGCAATCACTGTAGTATTTAGGAAAGAACTAAATGTTGTCAATCCTAATATTTCAATTGAAATTGACAATACAACTGTTATCAAAATCCATTTAATAAGACCACCAATAAATTCTGAAGGTCCGTCTAAGAAATCTGCACTTTCTAATGCTTCATTCCACTTTTTTGTTTTGAACAATTTATCGAGTTGTAATTTTTTAAGGATACCCTCAAAAATCTTACCGATAAATGCTGCTAACAACCAACCGATTATAAAAACTATTAATGCGAAAATTAATGCTGGAAGAAATTCTAAAAGCCCTTTCCAAAATCCATCTAAAGTAGCTAATCCATTTCCTCCTGCGTCTACTAACCAATCTGCCATATTTTTATATGTTAGATTATAAAGCGACCTTTCTAATTATTAGTATATTATACAATGAAGTAACAAAAAAAGAGTGTGGAAAACTCTTTTTTATATATGTGGACCCGGGGAGACTCGAACTCCCGACCTCCTCATTGCAAATGAGGCGCTCTAGCCAACTGAGCCACGGGCCCGTGGTGGGCATAGATGGACTCGAACCATCGACCTCACCCTTATCAGAGGTGCGCTCTAGCCAACTGAGCTATACGCCCACGGGGTAATATTGTTATAACAAAAAAAGCCTTGATTGGCAATGTTTTTACTGAATCATTTTATTTATTCTGGATCAGGTACTTGAGGATAACACCACGCTATAGCACATTGACGATAAGCCCCACTTGCATTAGGAGACACAACGCTAGTTCCTCCATTATAACTACTTGTTCTACTAGAATTAGAAAGACATTCCGTATACGTATCTAGTTGGGCAATATATCTAGAGCTTGCGCCTACAAAGCCCTGTAATACTCTATTTCCTGTTCCACAACTGGCCGTCGCTGAACAACTGCTCTCATTACAGCTATTATACACAGAAAAAGGTTCGATATAACTTGATGCCATGTCATCACTAGTAATCGTTCCATCTACAATAGCTCCTGCGTCTACCGTAGAGTCTGGAAGATAGTTAGAGCCATCTGATACATATATTACTCCGCTTCCGGCGCTTAGACTACTTGCATATCCATCATGATATTTAGCATTAATATCTGCTGCACCTGTACCTACTCCGGCGGCTTGCATGAATGGGAGATTATCAGTGAAAAATAAATAAGACATCATAACAACGCTCATTAATATGGCTCCTAGTAAAATATCTTGTATTCTTTGTTTGATCATTCTATTTATATCTCAATGCCTCTAATGGATCTAACTTCGCCGCCTTTCTTGCTGGAAAAAATCCAGATACAAAACCAAGAATAGTAGAAACAATAATAATAGTCATCACAAACCAACCAGGAAAAGCAAATATATTAACTGGTTTTCCTCCAAATGCAGCAGCCAAGATATTTAATAACCAATTAAATATCCTTCCCGAAGCCACTCCAATAACAATTCCAGCCAACCCTCCTAAGAATCCCATAATAGTTGCTTCTTGGATAAATAGGAGCTTGATATCCCTCTCAGATGCTCCTATAGCTCTCATAATACCGATCTCTTGAGTTCTTTCTAGCAATGCGACTACCATTGTATTAAGCATTCCAATAGCGGCTACAAATAAGGAAAGGGCTCCTAAAAATCCTAAGGCGACTCTAACCCAACCAAATATTTTTCCAGCCTCTTCAATTGTTTCTCCTAAATAAGAAACATGATATCCGCCTGCAATAATATTTTCTTTTAATATTTCTAAATATTCACTATCAGATGCTTTCACTTTTATCTCTTCATATTGTTCGATCTTAAAAGTTCCTTCTAAATCTTTTAATGGGAAATATATAAATGGACTCTGCGGTCCCTCTACAACACCTACTATTGTATATCTTCCTTCAAAATCTACTACCTCTTCTTCATTAAGCATGCTAACGCTTATTCCTACTTCTTGACCAACAAGGTCTGTATATTCCTCTATATTGAATAATTTACCTATAGCTTCTGATACAACTATTGTCTTATCTTCTTCTGATCTCTCTCCTTCTATCACCTTAACTCCTCCATATCTAAAATATGTAGGCTTAATTGCTTTTATAGTAATATTTGCATTTAAATCATTAAGTTCTATTTGTCCTGGTAACGCAGCCAACGGAGACACATCGTCCACCTCGTCAAAACTTGTAAATGATAAGGCGGCCATAGGATCTAATTTAATGTTTTCTGGATCAGGAGTGAAAACAGTTAAACTTAATAAGGCTTCGTCACTAACAATTTGTTCTAACACCATTCCTTGGATACCATAACCAAGACCAACCAGAAATAAAACTGCTCCAATACCAACGCCAACACCAGCAATAGTAAGCCAAGTCCTGGCTGCCCTGGTCTTAAACATCCTAGTCGAAAGTTTTAATAAATCTACAAATAACATATTATTTAGCTTGGGCTAATAATGCTTCTAATTTACGCATAAATGTTCTCGATGTATTTCTGTTAAGCCCAACTCCTCCTTTATCAAATGGTTTATCAAGCTCTTGTTGAAACTTAATTTTTGTTAAAATACCAACGATTCTCTTAGATATAGACGCATCTAATCTTTGCAATTGAGCCATACTAATTTGTCCTTGATATTCCTCTAATATGAATTCTCTTAATCTAGCAACTAATTTTGCTTCCTCGGTAGGTTCACTAACTTTCAACAATCCTTTCCTAAACTCATTAACTTCATCCATTAATTTAACAGTTCTTCTAGCGATTGATTCTGCTGTTTGTGCGTAAAGGCCAACTCCCCCACTCTCAATTGGTTTATCTAAATTTCTTTGATAAGTATTAATATCAATTCTGTTATTTAACAATTCTTTAATATTATTCTCTAATTTTGACTGCTGATCACGAGTTAAGGTTTGTGTTAAATAATATGCTAATGCTTTCGGTTTTAAATCAATAGGCCTATCATAAGGATGCATTTGAGCCAATTCATCTAATTCAGTAAATATTGGAGCTCCAGCAGCTGTTGGCTTAACTTGCCCTTTCTTTGGGTTCTTTAATTCTCTAACCACTTTTCCATCGCTAATATAATAAACTCTATGAGCATGCTGAATATATCTAGGGTCATGAGTAACTAGAAGTACTGTCTTTTTATCAACTTGATTAATTTTATCAAAATGATCCATTACAGTTTTAGCTGATTCTGTATCTAAATTACCAACTGGCTCATCTCCATATAAAATTGGAGGATCATTAATTAATGCTCTAGAAATGGCTACTCTTTGCATCTGACCTCCAGATAAAGATGTTGGTGGTTTATTAGCTTGTGATTCAATGCCAAAGCGAGTTAATAATTCCATCCCCTTTTCTCTTCTTTTGGTAATATTCCCTCCTCTAAATACTTGGGGAAGGGTAACATTTCCTAATACTGTTAAAGTTGATATTAAGTGAAAAGATTGAAATACAATCCCCGAGGTTAATCTTCTATGATCATCTCTTTCTTTTTCAGTAAAGGTAGACATTGCTCTACCATCTATAAACACCTCTCCTGATGTAGGTTTTTGTAATCCCAAAATTGTATAAAGTAATGTTGATTTTCCACATCCAGAAGGACCTAAAAATACAATATATTCTTGAGGATATATATCAATACTCACTCCATCTAGAGCTCGTACTTCGTTTTGTTTGCCAAGATTATAAATAACCTTAACGTCTTTTGTTGAAATTAATGGTTTACTCATTTAAACATTTGAGTCCATCCAAAGGTCTCTTGTAAATTATCCACAATCATTTCAAATACAGTTTCTGTCTTTTCTGGCGTTAGAACTGTAAAGTTCTTAGATTTTGCCTTATTTCCAAAAGCATCCTCTGCTTCAATCCAGAATTTATAAACTGTTGCTGGTTTAAACTTAGTTATAACAGCTATATGATTTACGCCATATATGTCTTCTTGTTTTTCTGCGGTTACAGTAACTCCTTCTGCTATTCCTTCTTGCCAGAATACTTGTCCTTTAGCAGGTTCATTTGATTTCCATGAAATAATTGTTTGAATCTTAGTGGTCTTTCCTGGGTATAGAGTAGAATCAGTATTAACTTGTAATATTTCGGGCTCTACTTGATCTGCTGAAGTTGTAAAGTTAACTGTTGGTGAAACAACTACATTTCCATATTCATCAGTTACCTCTAGATCTAATTCATAAGAAGTGCCATGATTCAAATTCTGTAATTCAAATTCGTGTCGTTTCTTAAATATTACTTCTCCTTGAGTTAATGTTTCTGTGGTTGCTAGATTTGTATATTCTAAATTAGATCTTGTTAATATATTTGTATCCCATGCAAATACTGCAGAATCTTCGGTTCTAGATGCTAATCTTAAATTAATAATTTCTGGCCTTACTGACTTCGTCCTAAATGTAGTATCTTCAGAAATGGCTTCTGGACCAACTTCTGGCTTAGATTTAATAACAAAGTGATATAGTTCATCTGATATTAACCCTGTAATAGTCACTTTGTGACTTGTCACTTGTTCGTCAGCGTTACCCGCAGTAATTAGATATGGATTATCTGAACCTGGTACATATTGATCTGCTGGAACATAGCCAATCAAACTATTAGCTTTCTTGTCTGTTATCCAACTAATTTCTACTGAATTCTCTCCTGGAGTAATTATTGGATAATCACTAGCAATCAATGGTGCTGAGATAATCCTCTGTGCCATTTCCTCTAATGCTTGTGATACTGAAGCAAATGAATATGGGTTCGTAAACTTCTCAAATATGGAAACAACTTGTTCAATCAATTGTTGTTCTTCCACCTCCACACCATCGGTATCAACCAATGCTGTTTCTGTGGCAAAATCATATTGTTCCGAAACTGTCTTGTTTCCTGACCCATCTTGTGAAATTACTCGGAAATAATACTTACTTCCTGAGAATAGATTAGATAGCTTAACTTCATGGTCTCTATCATCTGCATTATAATCACCAGCAATACTTCCATAAGTATCGTCTGTTCCATATTCAATCAAGCTAGTAGCATCTTCGCTGCTATTCCAAGTAATAGTGGCTTGAGACCTAGCAACTGAATCTACTGTTATATTATCTATAGATGGAGCAGCTGTATCTGTAGTAACTGTTGGTTGAACATATATTCTTCTTGCTACAACTACCTGACCACTAGCTTCGACAGTCGTAAAGCTATAATTATTATCGCTTTGTAAGGTATTTCCATCAGCATCCTTAGATTCTATCCAATAATAATATTTAGTTTCTGCAGTTAATCCAGTAATATATGCTGAATGAATCTTAGTCAAATTAGAGTCCAATGTGGTCTGTGAACCAAATGCAGGAGTTGCTCCATAATATATTTGAGTTGTAGAATCTTCATTCGTAGTCCAGACAATTGATGCGCTGGTATCTGCGATAACATCTTCTGTCGGAGCGACACTTAATGTAGGAGGCGTCGTATCCCCTAGGGTTGTGAACGTGTAATAATTTCCTGAATTATCGTCTGGATCTGAATTCCCTGCCGCGTCTTGGGTTCTAACCTGATAGTAATATAATATTTCAGGCGTTAATCCACTTAATGTAACTGAATGAGAAGTGACCGATTCATCCATATCTCCTTCTATATAACCCAAGCTATCGCTAGTTCCATAATCAACAATAGAATTACCTGCCTCTCCAGAAGTATTCCACGTAATAGTTGCTCCAGTCATAGTAACAGTGCCTGAGTGGCTAGTGCCTGTGATAGCAGGTGCTGTAGAGTCTTCAGAAGTCGCTGCTGTAGTAAATGTTGATATAGTAGAATAAGGTGACGAATTATCTGAAGAATCTTTAGATTTTGGCCTATAGTAATATTGTGTTCCAGATGTTAATCCAGAAACTATTACACTATGTTCTGTTCTAAGGTCTGTAACTTCTGTAGTTAACGATGATCCGTCTAAATCAGATTCTTCTCCATATTCTACCTGAGATGTTGATGATTCGGTTGTTGTCCATGTAATAGTAGCAGAATTTCTATCTACCACTGGATGAGCAACAGTTTCGATTGTTGGTCCAGTAGTATCAGCGTCTGTCGCGAAACTATGATAAGCCCCGGAATTATTATCTGTTTGCGTATTCCCTGATGAATCCCGAGATTGAACCTGATAATAATAGGTAGTGCCAGCGCTTAGGTCAATTAAATTAACAGAATGTGACATTGTAGAATCTGTATTATTTCCAGCCACATAATTTAAGGCATCAGTTGCTATTCCGTATAACACAATACTATCTGAGTTTTCATGAGTACTCCATGTAATAGTAGCTGTTGTGTAAGCAGGGTCTCCAGAACTAATGGCGCTAATAATTGGAGGCTCCACGTCAGTTGATGGTAGAGTATTAAAAGAATGGTCTAAGCTTACATCTTCTAATCCGCTACTAGTTCCTGTAGACCTAACTCTAAAGTGATAAATTTGCTCTGGCACAAGTGCTTTTAATGTAACCGAATGGCTCGTTACTGAATCATATTGCCCTTGTGTATCCAGATATGCACCGGCATCATAACCATATTCTACAAAGGATGTAGCGGCCACGTCTGTTGTCCATATGATGGTAACCTCGTCAGATCCAATCTCTATTTTTTCAATATTATCAATCACTGGCTTATTAGATCCTGAAGAAACTGTTGTAAAGTGAAAACTACTACTAGTCTCCGTATCCAGATTACCGGTAGGATCTTTAGATTTTACTTGAAAATAATATGTTGTCCCTGGATCTAAACCAACTAAATCGACTGAGTGAGAAGTAACCATTAAGGGAGATCCTTGTTCAATATTATAATAATCTTCTTGTTCAGAGTATCCGATATAAGAATCCGACACTTCTGCTGTAGTATCCCATTGTATATTAACTGATGTAGTTCCTGGTTCTCCTATTGTTACATTCTCAATAACAGGATCCGTCACATCATTAGGAGAAACTGATGTCTGAAATGTATTATCTGTAGAAGGCTCCCAGTTTCCTGCCGCATCTGCAGACCACACCTTATAGTGATATGTTGTAGCAGGTATCAAATCTAACGGTAACTCAACGATGTGTGATGTTACAAATTCATTCTGTCCATACATTCGTCCGTATTCATTAGTTCCCCCAAATTCTACAAAAGAATTTGAAGCTTCACCACTAGTATCCCATATTATTCTAGCTGTATTATATTCTATATTGGTTGCTGATACATTAGTAATCTCTGGTCCAGTAACATCAGATCCAGACACTAATGTTGAAAAGGTTCTTTGATCATCAATTTTTAAATTTCCATCAATATCGCTTGATCTAATTTTATAATAATATGTTGTAGAAGGATCTAATCCTCTCAAAACAACTTCGTGTGAATTCACATAATCAAAACTACCCTGAATATCTCCACTTCCATTCGCAAACCCATCTGATTCAGAAAATTCTACAAACGAATTTCCTGCTTCTGTTGACGTCCATCCTATAGCAGCCGAATCTTCTGTAATTGATGTTACTGTAACACTCTGAACGTTTGGTGGAGTATCATCTGGTGTTAATGTTGTAAAATCACCTACGGCTGAATCACCACTATTGTCTGAAGCATCTGCAGACCTCACCTTATAATAAATTAAATCTGAATGATCCAATCCTTCTAATATAACTTTGTGACTCGTACTATAACCACTAACCCCTTGCGTAGATGAACCCACTCCTACCTCAGTGTCTGTTGTATGATAAACAACCGTAGATGTTGCTGGTTCACTAGTCGTCCATTCAATAGTAATAGTACTAGTTGTAACATCACTTTCTGTGATATTCTCAATCCTTGGAGCAGCAATGTCATTAGGATTTCCACCGGCTTCGTGACTTATCCCTGCCCAATCTGAAGCATTAAGAATATCATCAACAGATCTTACATTGTAATAATAAGTATCTCCATATGTTAAATCGGAATCCAATAAATAATTTAGATCTGAATCTGTAATAGTTGGAACAGTCGGATGTGCGCTATAATTTACACCATCTGTTGATCGTTGAATTTCATATCTGATCCAATCAGATTCTGTTTTTTTATCCCATGAAATAAACAACCTCCACTCCGCTGACGGAGTAGCGTCTGGATTAGAAACATCTTGAATAAATATATCTCCGGGAGTAAGAGGCGCATTTGTATCTAAAGTCACGGTATCAGTGAAGAAATTACCTGAATTCGTATTTTCGTTATCATAATCATCCTCAAATTTAACATAAACTGTTTTAACACAACCATATTCTTGATCCGCACAAAGAGTTCCTAAATCTCCTGTTACTGAAGAAGAATAGGCAGCTGATGTCTCATCATCAAAAGTACCATCATAAGATTGATAATAGTAAAAAGTATTATCATCTGTAGCCGATAAATTAACCGTTGGATCAATAGCGTTTACTTTATCATTTCCAAGACTAGTCAAAGTATTTCCATTTATATCCATTCCTGTCGCTCCTGCCCCCGTGGCACCCGCAACTGGCGGCTTAACATCTAATTCAAAGGCTGTATCTGTAGGATCGGAATGTATTTGTCTTGCAGCATTACCATCATTAGCCACCACCTTTACTTTGGCTGTACTAGCCGCAAAATAATCTGCTAAAGCACCATAAGGTTCATCTGATGGATCCCAGGTTATTGATTTTGAAACAGCATCTTCTGTTACTACAACTCCGCCGCCCACATCACCCGTTACATCAGTCGCCAATACCCAGACTGAAGTAGATGATGTATGACTAGTTTTATAAAATACTGTATTACTAGCTCCTCTCCCTGTCACTGTTAAATCATTCCCACTTTTATTAGAATAACTAATAATTTCATTGTCAATTAAAACTGATCCTTGCGTAGGGAAATACGTTCCATCACTTAATGTTATTGTTGTATCGGTGGCATTTATTCCTCCGTTTAGTGTAACTCCTATATCATAAAAAACATAAACCGTAGCAGATGTATCATCTGCATCACTTATCTTATATGTTATATCCACGTCTCCATCGGCAGACTGACCGTCGGCCTGAGAGGCTGTAGTGAGTGTAACTTCTGGCTCTACATTAATAACATATGTAATATTTGTTGCTGTCAATTCTAGATTCGTTGCTTCTAATCTATCGCTAACTAAATATGCCCTATATTGAATCCACTGATCCGCTTGAGGTGCTCCACCGTCTTTAAAGATATCATCAATTGCTTCTGTTCCTGCCGGATTAGTGAAATAGGTAGTCGTAGAACACCCCGCGCCACCATTATCAGGACCACACCAATCGGTCCAATTAGCGGCATTAGGAATATCGTCCGTAGAATCAGCAGGAGTAGCCTCTGGATCACTATTAGTAGTGGTTCTCATTTGGAATAAAATTGTTGAACCGGCGGGAGTATTCTCTGTCCAGGCTAAAGCGCCAATAACAGCACTACTGTCTGTTGTATTATACGGTGATGAAGTTAATGGGCCAGAATATAATTTATAGTTATATATAGCATCTGAAAATTCTGAATCATTACCATTATATCCTCCAAAGATATAAATTTGCCCGTCTGTGGTATCTAACGCAGCTGAGGCTCCTTTTAATTGCTTAGCTAAATCCTCACCCAGATCTGTAGTATTTCCTGTTGTGTCATACATTAGAACATCATCAAAATAAATAGATGTGCCTCCTACTCCTTCTGAAGCTTCTGTATGCTTATACCCTCCAAAGATATACATCTTATCAACCGCACCATCGCCAAAACTATCGTAATATGAAGCTGCGGTATAAGCTCTTTTACTGTTAGCCCCTTCGGCATATAAATTATGTCCTGTGTCTGAAGCTCCTGACGAAGGACTGCTCGGATCAAAGACATATATTGTATCTGAGTAATCAACGGCAGTTGAATCATATCCTCCGAAAATATAAATATCTTGATCAATAGGATAATAGACAGCACTCGTACCACTTATAGCCGGTAAACTACCATCGGTGTAAACTGTTTTACTACCATCAGTATAATCAAATTCAATAATCTCATCAGTATATTTTGGGTTATAAGGGCCATCCACTGCATCTAGATAATATCCTCCAAACAAATAAAACATATTTTCATCTTCTGCATACGCAACTGATGAATATATTCTGCCTTGTGTGCTAATATCATAACCTGTATCAGAAACACTCTGAGTATCAACATCGTATTTATAAATATTCAAATTATAAGCACTACCAGTATGTCCTCCAAAAATATAAATATCTCCATCATCTGGGTTATAGGCAGCCGCATGTCCTCTTAATGCTACTGGCAATACTGCCATACCACTAGTAGTGGTCGAATCTGCGTTAGGATCATATTGAACAATTTCATTTAAATAAGTAGAGTTATTTGTTGTGTCGGCCAAATAATATCCCCCAATACTATAGAATTTATCTCCTGTTGGGTAATACACAACGGGTGCATCATATTTACCATTTGGTAATGTGGCTGTTTTAGCTGGAACCGTTCCCACAGGAGTAATTGTGACTTCATTAGACACTCCCGTATTTAAGCCTGCTTCTGCTGAATAATATTTGGTCCAATTAGTACCGTTAGTCGGATGTAGTGGATAATTACTCGTATCAGCTCCTCCGACCCAATTAGATTGTACCCAATTATATGTTTCTCCAATTATAATATTAGTTGTTACAAACATAACAACGCCTATCAATATAAAACCAACAATTAAAAATGTTCCAGCAAACTGATATTTATTTTTAAACGGCGTTACAATCTTTTCTTCAAACTTATCAACAGCAACTTTAATTCCCCAACCAAAATAAAGAGGTAAAATTATCTCTTTCTTTGATGGTTCTTTTTTAGGAAATACTTTTCTAAATAATTTAGAAAAAATATTTGCTTGTTTATTTTCTTTGATTAACTTATCCACATATTTTCTATCAAACTGCCAAGATCGATTTACTTTCTTTCCTTGTATTTTTTTCTCTTTTATTAATTTAAGAATATATGAATAGGAAGAACTAAAACCATTCTTTTTAAGAACGGCTTGTAACTCTTTAATATTTAAATTTTGAGATTTATCTTTTTTCACAACCAAAAACCTGGACCAAATAGAACCTTTCTTTTTTATCAGATTGGACTTGGTTTTCCTATTCATTTGTACGTCTAATTATAGCGATTTTTAGTCATTTTACAAATACATAAATGTGGACAAAAAAAGCACAATATTGTGCTTCAGTTTTTTTTGCATCATCAATGAGTTCTTAAAGTTGCCCCGACTATTTACGAAATCAAATTGTTAAGGTGACTTTGATTAGCACCTTATAGTTGAAAACAGAATTCTCAATTTTCAACTATAGTCAACACTTTTAAAATTAAGTGATCTACGCACAGCTTCCGCTACGCGTGCCTTGTTACGACTTCACCATTATCACTGACCTTACCTTAAACCCTGGGAACCCAGGGGCTTCGGGTACTATCAGCTCTCTTGGTGTGACGGGCAGTGAGTACAAGATCTAGGAACATATTCATCGCAGCATGGCTGATCTGCGATTACTAGCGATTCCGGCTTCATGAGGGCGAGTTGCAGCCCTCAATCCGAACTGAGATTGGTTTTAAGGGATTAGCTCCATCTTACGATTTGGCGACCCGTTGTACCAACCATTGTATCACGTGTGCAGCCCAGGACATCAAAGGGCCATGCTGATTTGGCGTCATCCCCACCTTCCTCCATAAAAATAGGCAGTCCTCTGTGACACTTGTAACACAGAGTAGGGGTTGCGCATGTTACCCCATTTAAGGGAGCACCTCAAGGCACATGCTGACGACAACCATGCAGCACCTGTTCTAGTGTCCCGAAGGAGGGCTTCCGTTTCTGGAAGCTTTCACTAAAATGTCAAGTCCTGGTAAGGTTCCTCGCTTAGCGTCGAATTAAGCCACGTGATCCACCGCTTGTGTAGATCCCCGTCTATTCCTTTAAGTTTCAGTCTTGCGACCGTACTCCCCAGGCGGAACACTTAACGCGTTAGCTTCGCCACTGAAAGGGTCGACACTTCCAATAGCTAGTGTTCATCATTTACAGCGTGGACTACTGGGGTATCTAATCCCATTCGATACCCACGCTTTCGTTCCTCAGCGTCAGGATTGCTCCAGCTAAATGCCTTCGCTTTTGGTATTCCCTTTGATATCAACGGATTCCACCCCTACACCAAAGGTTCTATTAGCCCCTAACATCCTCTACTCCACCGGTTTTCCTTACGATTCCAAAGTTGAGCTCTGGAGATTTGATAAGAAACCTATTGAAGCGCCTACGAACGCTTTACGCCCAGTAAATTCGGATAACGCTTGGGGCTCACGTATTACCGCAGCTGCTGGCACGTGATTAGCTGCCCCTTATTCAACCGATACAGTCACAAAAGTTCTTCTCGGTTAAAAGAAGTTTACACCCCGCAGGGCTTCTTCCTTCACGCGGTGTCGCCTCGTCACTCTTTCGAGCATTGCGAAGGATTCTCGACTGCTGCCTCCCGTAGGAGTAGGGACCGTTCTCAATTCCCTTGTCGGCGATCGGGCTCTCACCCCGCCTACCCGTCATAGCCTAGGTGCGCTTTTATCACACCTACTAGCTGATAGGGCGCGGACCCCTCTCAGAGTGATAAATCTTTACTAATTCTGTTTGCACAGAACAAGACTATCAGGTATTAGCCATAATTTCTTATGGTTTTACCTGGCTCTGAGGTAGGTTATCCACGTGTTACTGACCCGTCTGCCACTGTCTATAAATAGACCGTTCGACTTGCATGCCTTATCCACACCGCAAGCGTTCATCCTGAGCCAGGATCAAACTCTCAAAAAAATAGTTCGGAACAACTCTAAAGACTCATTATGAATGATTGCTTACTTAAATTGTAAAATTGCTCACGTTCAAGAACGTGTATATCCAATACTAATGGTTTATAAAAAAAAGTCAAGTGTTAATAACAATCTCTAATCCTTCTTATCAAGCTTGTCTAACTTTAACCATTTAACTCCAAAATATACTACCAAGGCAATGACTAGAAAATCGATTACAACTCCTATAAAATGACCCCATAAAATCTCAACACTTCCAATTTTTAAAGTGGCAGTTGCTAGATCTCCAGCCATTCCTAAAATAGCTCCTAAAATAGGATTAATAATATCTTCTACTAAAGATGCTACTGCTTTTGAAACAGCTCCACCCAAAATAAAACCAACTGCTAATCCGACCACTCCTTGTTTTCTTATAAAATTAATAAAATCTGACATATTCTTGTTATTTAATTATATTTTTATACTGGACAAACGGACATTATGGACATTATTTCATTATTTTTGTCCGCATATCCTGTGGATATTTCTCAATCGCATAGCGCAAGGCTATCCTAGGCATATACTTCCTGCTTAACATATAAGTATTAACTTCTTTTCTAAATACATCTCCTGCAACCTTCAATGACCATCCATATCCTTTTTGAACCATATCGTCTTCATCTTTAATTAAAAGATCTGCTGTTTCAAAAATATCTTTTAGAAATCTACCTCTTTTTACTCCATAAATATATACCACAGCTGATGCTCTTTTCACCCAGCGATTATTAGATTTGGTCCACTTTTTAACGTTAGGTACAAATTCAGGAAAATCTAATAAGAAATGACCTAAGGCTTGTGTGCAGAATGTATCACAATTAGCCCAATTGGTAATATATGTTTTTACCCATTTCTCAAATATTTTGAAATCTGATTTTTCTAATCGTTTTTGTATTTTTCCAACCCACCAAAACGCAATATTAATTTCATCTATATATCCTGATTCTAGGAGCTCTTCGCATAATTTAAATATTTCTTTTTTATCTAGCTCTTTTATTTCTTTAAAATATTTATTAGCAATCTGTTTTAAAACAGGAGTTCTAACGCCATGAGTTTTTATGGGTTCACGAAAAAATCTAATACTTCCCTCTTTGTATTTTCTATCCAAATTAGATTTTAATTCTTTTCGCAGCCTATCTATCATAAATATATTTTACCATGACAAAGAGGATGACTAAAGCCATCCTCTAATTATTCCGCCTTCTATCTAAGCAGGCTGCTTCGATAGCATGTCTTTAAGGGCAAGGAGTGTATTCTCTGCCCAATCAGCGAGTACAGAATCCCTTGAAGGGAATGTTGAGATGAACATCGCCAGTTTCCTGGCTAATTCTGATCGGTCTTGTGGGGGTTCTTCGCCCATTTCTACGTATTTTCTATACGCAGCCTCAACAGCTTCCCGTTCGTTTCTATTAAATAGATCGAGGATCTCTTGATAGTCTGTCGGATTTTCCTGTCCTAGCATTGTTCCTCCCTGGCGCAACAATATTGAATATAGCCTATAATATTTTTATCATTTGTCAAACAAAAAACCGCTCTCTCGAGCGGTCCTTTAAAATCTATTTAACTAACATATAAACATTTGTTAGTAATGGTTTCGCGTCTGCCTCAGTAACATATTCTTCTATAGTCAAATCATTAAACTCATATTCATTAGCTCCTTGATGTTTCATCAACTGATTATGAGTCATGAATAATTTCATATAAGCTCCTTTATGTACTGCTTTTAATGCCTTGCTTGGACCAACAACCATTAGTTCTAAATCTTCACTATCAATCTCAGTGATATCAGTAACTGGCATTCCAATACCCATTGTTGTCAATTCTGCTTCATCATCCCATGTAAAATAGATATTTACGGGTGGGCCAGAAGGAATAATATCGTTTGTAGTAATATATTCCATAACCTTTCCATAGGCTGCTCCATAAGTCTCTGCGTCTCTCATCTGATCAAACGTTATTTCTTCCTTTACTCCCAAATAAGTAGTCTCTGGAAAATCAACTTCTTGTATCTCTGCTTTTGGAGTAATTAGAAATAATCCCCCAATGATTAAAATTAAAATTACTAAAACTATCGCTAAATAATGTGTTTTTTTCATGTAATCTAGTTAATATTTGGAGCCAGAAGAGGGATTCGAACCCACGACCTACGGTTTACAAAACCGTTGCTCTTCCAACTGAGCTATTCTGGCTAGTCTACTTTATCCCAATAATTCTCTTTAAACTTCTGAGAATGAGTTACTTTCTTTAATGACTTATCTGCCCATTTCTCACCTTTTCTCAACACTTCTCTTGTTTTAAATAATGTCTTTTTAACTAACTTATCAGTATCTACATTAGGTTTCAATGTCTTTATTTTCTCTTTCCAAGACTTATCATTACTTTCAACAGGAATAGCTTTCATCGCAGAAATATGTTTGAAAATTAAAAACAAAAGTCCAGCAAGACTTAAAACAAAAATGATTAAACTTGGAATGTTTACCATATATATATTATATCTCCAATCTTGCAAATTGACTAATGGTGATATTCTCACCTATCTTTGCAATATATTCGTTGACTAAATCTTGAATAGTCTTGGAATCGTCTTTAACAAAGGGTTGATCTAGTAAACAAATACCCTTCTTGAACTTATCTATTTTCCCTTGAATAATCTGGTCCATGATATCTTGAGGCTTATTCTCTTTAGCCATTTGCTCAACATAAATTTCTTTTTCCTTTTCAATCATTTCTGCAGGAACATCTTCTCCTGAAATATATTCTGGATTAGATGCTGCAATATGTAATGCAATTTCATGAGCTAACTCTTTAAAATCATCTGTCTTAGCTACAAAGTCTGTTTCGCATCTTAAGTCAACTAAAACACCCAACTTACCATTAGCGTGAATATAGGGAGCAATTACCCCCTGATTAGTAGCTCTACCCGTTCTTTTGCCAGCCAATTGTTGGCCCCATTTTCTTAGTAATTCTTGAGCTTTTTCTAGATTACCTCCTTCTTCTAGCGCTTTTTTACATAAAGCAAGAGAAACTCCTGTCTTCTCTCGAAGATTTTTGATTTCTTGTAAATCTGCCATTATTTTTTATTGTCTAAAATTACTTGTTGAATTTTATCTAGAATGTATTTTACAGAACTCTTGGCATCGTCATTAGCTGGAATTGGATAATCCACAGTGCTCGGATCTACATTAGTATCCGATAAAGCAATAATTGGAATTCCAATTGCATGAGCTTCTTTAACACCCAAATCATCCTTTTTAAGATCAACGACGAATAATACATCTGGCTTTTTTTCTAGAGTTTTAATTCCCTCAAATTTTAACCTTAGTCTTTCAATGGTTTTATCAATTTCTAATCTTTCCTTTTTAGTGTATTTATCTAGTTCACCGGATTCTTTTTGTTTTTCTAAGTCTTTTAAGTGTTCTACTCTTTTCTTAATTATTTCAAAATTAGTTAATGTTCCACCAATCCATCTCTCATTAACGTAAGGTTGGCCTACATTATTAGCTATTTCCTTTATTAGTTCTTTAGCAGCTACTTTAGTTCCAACGAATAAAATAGTCTTTCCTTCTTTAGTTAATTCAGCAAAATAGTCTAATGTTGTGATTAAGAATTCTTTGGTTTTCTCTAAATCAATAATATTGATATGGTCACTTCCTTTGATTCCTAACACAAACGGTTTCATCTTTGGATGACATCTTGAAATACGATGTCCAAAAAAGGCACCCGCGGTGTTTAAGTCTTCTACTTTTATATTAAAATCTTTTTTAGGCATAATTTTTGTACGATTAATATAGCAGGTTTTTTAATTTAAGGCAAGAGATAAAAGAAACGGGGCGCATGGCACCCCGTTGTAATCCAGTGCATTTCACCGGAAATCAATCATGAATAAAACAGCATCTGCTAAACCCTTGGTTTGAACAGAAGTGATCGGCCTAACAACAGTGATAGTCGCCCTCGGCAACTCTCGTTGTCGAGCATTCAGACTTTCTGCTAATGTATCTAGCCCCCTGCCTTTAATTGCCTCAAAGGTTCTTTTCTTCACTCCATTAGGCAAAATGCTAATTCGCACAAGGGCCTCATAGCGCTTAAGGGCGCTTTCAGCATCTGTTATAATCCCCGTTACACTAACTGCTAATCCTTTGCTTAGTATAGCTTGTGTATCATTCAGGGTTGATGCTATTACATGAAGACTCTCTCCTTCAACTGCAAAAAAATCATCTCTATTCATATTGTAATCCCTCCTACAAATAGATAAACATGAAACATACAATCAGTCAACTCTTGACTTTTATCTCAAATAATATATCATATGGATACAAAACTATGCCTAAAAAAGATATACATCCAGAATATTTCCCCAAAGCAAAAGTTACCTGTTCTTGTGGTAATTCTTTTGATATGGGCTCTACTATGAAGGCTATTGATACTGAAATCTGTTCAGCTTGTCATCCTTTCTATACTGGAAAAGAAAAAACCTTAGATTCAATGGGTCAAATTCAAAAGTTTAGAGAGAGATTAGAAAAGAAACAAAATCTAAAGAAAAAATAGCTTCGGCCATATAAAACAGCATTTAATGCTGTTTTTGTGTTAAAATTAGTAAAATGGAAGATTTTAAAAAACAACTAGAAGAAACTATTATTGAATTAAATGAAATTCAATCTACTTCTGATTGGGAAAAAATAGGAAAACTAACTAAACAAAAAGAAGACTTAGAATCTAATATTGAAAAACAAGAAAATATAGAGAATCTAAAAAACCAACTCAAAGAAGCTGAAAAGTTACTAATAACAGAAAAAGATCCGGAGCTATTAAATCTTGTGAGGACAGAAAAAGAAGAAATAACTATTACTTTAGAAAGAGCAAAAAAGATTTTTGATCGAATATTAAAAGGAGAAGAAAGTAGCGCCAATTCAGTAATTATGGAAATTCGAGCTGGAACCGGTGGTGACGAAGCCGGCTTATTTGCTTTCAATCTTTTTGAAATGTATACCAAATTTGCAGATTCTCAAGGATGGAAAACAAAAATATTAAACGATCACAGAACTGAAGTTGGTGGCTATAAAGAGGTTTCATTCCAAATAGACGGTGATCAAGTCCATCATAGATTACAGCACGAAGCAGGAGTTCATAGGGTTCAAAGAATCCCAACAACAGAAAAACAAGGGAGGATTCATACTTCAACAGCATCTGTTGCAATATTAGTTAAACCTAAAAAACAAGACATTACTGTAAAAACTGAAGATCTCCAGATAGACACATTTAGATCTTCAGGCCCTGGGGGACAGAACGTAAACAAGAGAGAAACAGCTATTAGAATTACACATGTTCCTACCGGATTAGTAGTCGAGAGTCAAACCGAAAGAAATCAGTTAAAGAATAAGGAAAACGCCTTATCCATTCTACAGGCTAGAATTTTAGAGCAACAAGATATTAACGCTAAAAAAGAAATGACTGACGAAAGAAAATCTCAAGTTGGTCAAGCAATGAGATCAGAGAAGATAAGAACATATAATTATCCACAAAACAGAGTAACTGATCATAGGATTAAAAAAACCTGGCATAATATTGAAGGCACTATGACAGGTGAAATATCTGATATGATTGAAGCCTTAGAAGAACTCTAAAATACTCCTTCTTCTGCCCATTTTTCCCATTGAGAAGCTTTTTGTATAACTAAATTTCTATAACCAACACCTCCAGCTTGTTGACAACGAGCAGTCATATAACTGGTTCCACACAGATAGGCCGTAACAGAGCCTATTTCTTTTTGTAAATTTTGAGAATCAGCACCCCAGTCTTGTAAATAAAGTCCAGCCGCGATAAAGGCATCTCTAACTATCCAAGGACTCGCAATCTCACCAGTAATTTTCTCAATTCTATCCTTATAGCCTAAACCCAACCAGGTTCCCGGCATAAACTGTGCAGGGCCCATGGCTCCGCCCCATTGAACCTTTCCCCCACTAATAGCGCAGGAAACGGGTGTTTTATTGGGATCTAAACCTAATTCGTCAGTAATCTTAATGAAATACTCCCAATGATTCTGGGTCATGATCTCCTTGTAATGTATATCTGGATATCTGCAGTATTCCTGACCTTCACAATTACATTGACCGACATTCTTTCCAACAGCTGATTCAACTTCTAGTAATCCTAAAATTAATTCTGCTCGCACTCCCGTCTCTTCTTCAGCGTATTGAGCTAATTTATATGCCTCTTCAAAACTCGGAGCTTCTTCGTCGGCTACCTGAGCTAGATTAAATATCCGCTTCCTAATTTCAGATGCTATTTCTTTGTTCTCTTCCAAATATTTTTGATATACTTCCTCTTGTCCCTTAGTCACATCAAGTAAATACTCTTGTTTGTTCTGTAATTGTAAGCTTTCTTGTTTCTGAAATATCCTAGCAACAACAGTTTGTTCTAAATCCCCTTTTTCTTCATTTAATGCTACTTTTGAGGTTTCTAGTTGAACCTTAAGATCTTTAATGCTTCCCAAAAGTTCTTTATTCTTCTGACTTAACGCTTCTAGTGCTGCTAATTCATCAAAGAAATCAGATAGCTCCTCTTCTGCAAGCATTATCTCTACCAATGATCTGTTATCCTGTTCATGCACTAATCTTAATAACTCCGCTAACTTTATTTGGGAGTCGTCTATTCTTTCTTTGCTAGTTTTAATAGAAGTTTCTGTGTCTCCAATTTGAAGACCAATGTCCTTTATCATCAAATTGCTTTGATATATCTCATTATTTAAACCACGAACCTTATTGTTCAATATATATATTTGATTCTCCAAAGTATCTGCCTCTTTTTTAGTTTGATCTACCTTGCCAGCGTAAAAATCACTTTTCTCTTGGTATATCTTCAAGCATTCATTTAAGGCACTCTGGCATTTAGTTTCACCCAATAGATTACAAGTTTTATCAGTGTCAGATATTAAATCTAAGCACGTATCTTCATCTACTTGTGAAAAAATCAATACAGGAAATAAAAAGGACACTAAAAGCGCCAAAGAAAAGATTGTTTTCTTAATTTGTGACATATATAGTTTAAATAAACTATTCCTCCGTAGTCTCTTTTGTTTCTTCGCCCTCTCCTTCTTCTTCTTTCTTTTCTCCTATTGCTTCTACGTCGTCTACTTTTTCTTCAATAGGTTTTTCTAATTCTTCTTCGACATTAGTTGGAGCTGCAATTATAATAACAATTTCTTCTGGATCTCTCAAGATTTCAACACCTTCTGGTAACACAATGTCTCTTATGGCAATAGAGCTACCAATATCTTCTAATCCTTCTACATTAACGATAATTTCATTAGGTATATTATTAGGCAATGCTTTCACCTCTAAATCATTGATATGTTTTACTAAAGTGCCTCCGTAGGTCTTAACTGCGCTAGGATCACCTTCTGTCTGTAAAGGTATAACAACATTAACCTTCTTTTCTAGGTCTGGCTTATAAAAATCAATATGGATGATATCACCTGATACTGTGTCTTTCTGAATATCATGGACCAATACGGTAATACTTTTTCCATCAATGTCTAAATCCATAAGAGTAGATTCTCCTCCTTGTTGAAAGGCTTTATCAAATTCTTTTTTATCTACGCTTAAAGTAATATTATCAGTCTTAAATCCATACAAAATAGCAGGGATTAATTCTGCTGTTCTCTTTACTCCTGGGCCTCTTAGCAAGGCTTTTAACTTTAAATTACTATTTGACATTGTTATGTGTATAATTATTTGGATCACGCAAAATACTAGCTGTTTTATTGTATACAGGCCCTAAATCAATAACCCATGCAACTAATATAATAACTGCGACGATTACTGTTATAAAATCTAAAAGCTTTCTTAACATGTTTTTGTAGCGGTACTATAGCAGATAAATAGTAATTAATCAAGTAAATTAGTCTTTTTTACACAAGATTACAGTTGCATAAGCGGGTCTATTGTCAATGGATGCTCCACTTCCTGTACCTGCCGTAGTAAATGTATGAGTATGGGCCCCTGCTGATGACCACTCCATTGTTCCTTGATACTGTGCAACACTAGAATAAGTTACATTATTATAGTACGAGCCATTGCTAGTTCCTGTAGACATATTATGAGTATGTGCGCCATCACTTCCTGTGGTCCCCGTATGAGTATGACTTGGTAATTGAGACACGCTTAGTGTTATGGAATCAGAACCACCAGCCGTAGCACTATATGAAGCTCCTCCTGCTAAGAATTTTCCATCTAATGCTGAAACACGAGTCCATCCTGTGGGACATGAGGTGTCAAACATGTTTATCATCCCCGTCGGAATAACCTGGGGTAAATATCCATTAGAGTCTGAAATATATACTTTATTAGCCGCTGCTGTAGTCGAAATTCCATACCCATCTAGATATCTAACATTAATATCTGCTGAGCCGGTTCCAACTCCAGCCGCAAACATAAAAGATCCATTTCCTGTTATAAACATATATCCAACACAAAGGGCAATACCAAATATGGTCCCTGTTATAAACATATTAACTAGTTTAGTAGAATACATATTTAATCTTTTTTACAAATCACAATAGTAGCGTAGGCAGGCCTAGTATCAATAGATGCTCCACTTCCTGTGCCATCAGTTGTAAATGCATGTGTATGAGCCCCATCAGAAGGTATCGTTGTATTATTAGACGTATTGCCACCATGAGACAAACTACTTGAGTAGGATCCCCCATGATCTCCAGCTGTAAATGTGTGTGCATGAACCCCATCACTTCCTGTGGTTCCTGTATGTGTATGACTTGGTAATTGAGACACGCTTAGTGTTATGGAATCAGAACCACCAGCCGTAGCACTATATGAAGCTCCTCCTGCTAAGAATTTTCCATCCAATGCTGAAACACGAGTCCATCCTGTGGGACATGAGGTGTCAAACATGCTTGTCATACCAGTCGGAATGACTTGTGGCAAATATCCATTGGCATCTGAAACATATATTTTATTAGCAGTAGTGGTAGATGAAGTTCCGTATCCATCTAAATATCTAGAATTCAAATCAGCACCACCCGTACCAACTCCCGCAGCACGTGTATCTATTGAAGTCATATAACTTACAAAAATTAAAACTCCAAAAATAGTTCCAACTATAAATATTTTTATTAAATTATTAATATGTATTTTAAACATTAATCTTTCTTACATATAACTACTGTTGCGTAAGCAGGCCTATTATCAATAGACGATCCACTTCCTGTGGCTGATGTTGTAAATGTATGCGTATGAGTTGTTGATGAATCTAAGGTTAAAGTACCCTCTGAATTATATGCGTGTCCTAAATTTGGATTATTTAGACCATTAGCATCTCCATATGATGCTGTATGTGTATGCGCACCATCACTGTCTGTGGTTCCTGTATGTGTATGACTTGGTAATTGTGACGTACTTAACGTTATGGAATCAGACCCACCTGCTGCAGCACTATACGAAGCCCCTCCTACAATAAATTTTCCATCTAAAGCTGAAATCCGCGTCCATCCCGTAGGACACGATGTATCAAAAGTGCTTATTAATCCCGTAGGAACAACTTGTGGTAAATATCCATTAGTATCTGAAACATATATTTTACTAGCTGCTGCCGTTGTTGAAGTTCCATATCCATCAATATATCTTGCATTAATATCAGCAGCACCCGTACCAACGCCTAAAGCATCTATTAAGGAAACTTTTTGTGGAAGAAATATCCCAACTACGCAAAAAAGCACAATCAATAAAAAAATCGTTGTGATCAAATTTATAATTTTATCATCAAACTTTATATTCATTTTGTATATTATAATCTATTTGAGTCGTTTCGTTAAGTCGTAGATATCCCCCGCCCCCATGATAAAAACTATTTCTCCTCCCTTAATGTTCTCGTCTAAATATTCCTTAGCTAAATCTAGACTATCTAGATATATGACATTATCTTTATTAATTTCTTGTTGTAGTTTTTCAGAACTAACCTGTTCTTTCAATTCCCTCGTTTCTCTACCCGCAACATCATAAATTGGCACTAATACAACTTTATTAACATCTGCTTTTTTAAAAACATCAACCAAATCATTGAATAAATGATATGTTCTTTGATATTGATGTGGTTGATAAACTACTATAATCTCTTTATCTGGCCACTTTTTACGAGATGCGGTTAATGTAGCTCTTATTTCCGTTGGATGATGAGCATAGTCAGATACTAAAGTAAATTTATCTAATTCCTTTACTTCAAATCTTCTCCATGCTCCCTTGTATTCAGATAATGCTTTGAATGAAATCTCATCTTTTATTCCTAGCTGTCTAGCCACCATTAGTGCGCCTAAAGCATCTGAAACAAAATGGTCTCCTGGCACTTGTAATATATTTTCTAAATTATATGTATTGTCTAATCCAAATGGGATTTTTCTTTGTTCGATATCTTCTGTAACTTTTAAAAGATTTTTATCATCAAAATTATATATTAAGATTCCATTCTCTTTTAAATTATTAATATATTTATGAGCTATTTCTAATATATTCTCAATATTGCCATAAAAATCTAGATGCTCTGCTTCAATGTTTGTATAAATAATAATATCTGGATTATAGTTTAAAAATGATGCTTTATACTCGTCGGCTTCAATCACTAAATATTGAGACTCCCCTTTTCTAAAATTAGTATCATTAAATTCCTTTAATTTAGTGCCAATAATTACCGTTGGATCTAGCTTCGCTTCAATCAATATCTTGGCAACCATGGCAGTTGTTGTACTTTTCCCATGACTACCAGATACGGCAATCGTGAAATGATCCTTAGTTAATAATCCTAATGCCTCGGGATAACTCATACATTTAATATTAAAACTCTTGGCTTTTAATAGCTCTGGATTATTATCAGCTACAGCTGGAGTATAAATTATTAAGTCTAAATCTTCCGTAATATACTCCCCCGTCTCACCAATAGTTACTTTAACACCCTTATCTACTAATAAATCTGTTATCTCTGTCTTTACTAAATCTGATCCAAAAACCTGATCACCCTTAGAAATGTAATATTGGGCTAATGAAGAAATTCCTATTCCACCGATACCTATAAAATATACTTTCATAATTCTATTGATTTTAATATTACATATTCTGGACCATCTTTTTTTAATCCACTTTCTATTATATCTATAGATGTCACTTCAAAACTTAATTTTAGGCTTTTTTTAATTTCAAAAACTTCTTTAGATAATTTTTTAGATTCAAAACTCTTTATTCTAGCCAATGTAATATGTGGAACAAAACTTCTTTCCTCTCGAACTTTGAATCTATAACTATCTAAAGAATAAATAGCATCATCTAACTCTGAGTGAAGCTTATTTAATTCTTGGTTTTCATCTAGGGTTAACCATATTAATCGAGGTGGAAACTTAGGACCTAATCCAATTTCGTTAATATTTAAAATAAATGGATCGTATTCACTAATAATATTATCTGCCATCTCAATTGTTTCCATGAGCTGAGTATCATCTAGATTACCCAAAAAACTTAAGGTGATATGAATATTCTCCTTCTTCACCCATTTAGCTGGAATCTCTGAAAAGTCTTCTTTGTATGATAAAACTTTATTTTTTATGCCCTCTTTCAGATTTATAGCAATGAAAGTTCTATGCAACATATTACTTAAAATTAACATATTTTGAATAAAACGAGTAGGGGCGACTCCGTAGAGACGCCCCTGTTTATCGCACATAGCAATTACGACATCTGGCTTCATAACTACCAATACCTCCTACCTGAATAGTCGGGCCATCTACTGGAGCGACTTTTCCATCGATCAACCTTTGAGATCGTGTAGCTACACCGCCGCATTTAACACAAACGGCTTGTAGTTTATCGACCCGGTCGGCCAAGCTCATTAGAGACCCCATTGGCCCAAATGGCTCTTCGGCATAAGTCAAATCCAGACCAGCAACAATTACACGCTTACCCATGGTAACTAGTGCTTGGCATAAATCTGTCAACTGACCAGAACAGAAGTTTCCTTCATCAAAGGCAACTACTTGAGCTGTCTTTAGGGCTACTTCGCCGACAATTAACACTAATTCGTCCATTGTTTCTTTCCCTGGCTCAAGCGGATGAGCTTCAAATTCCCGACCATAATGAGTCACAATAGCCTTATTACTGTATCGATCATCAATTGTCGGTTTAAATAATAGGATATCACGTCCTGCTATCCTCACCCTCTCTAACCTCCGTATCAACTCGTCTGTTTTACCAGAAAACATACATCCGGTAATGATTTCGAGCTGACGAATTGCCATATGCAACAAAATACACCTCCTTCAAAGCGCTCTATGTAATGTGCAGTTCCTCCCTGCTCTCTAAGCTTAGATTAAGAGATGTAAAAGTCAATTGACAAATCTCTAACCATCTATTAAAGTATTAATATTGCGAGCCGTTCTCGCACCCCGAAAGAAACACCCTCCGGGGAGAGGGGCCACGCCCCTCTCCCTTGGCCTCTCTCGGGATGATCCCGATTGAGAAAGATATGACTTTCTCTCGGGGTCTTTTTCTTGCCTTAAAGCGAATCAGAACATATACTTGAATAATACATGTTTTACATTATTTCTGTTATCCCCTTAACCAAAATCAAGACATTCGGCAATGAAACTCTTGATTATTTTTCATCTAAAAAACCACATATTGGTGGTCTTGTTTTGATTAATATAGGAAAAAGAGAGGAAAAGGCTATTGTATTGAGTATTAAGACTTTAGAAGACAAAAAAGTTGAAATTAAAAGTGCTCAATTTAAATTAAAGCCAATAATAAAGATTATTTCTGATTGTTCTGTTGTGAATAAACAACAGATAGAATTAGCTCAATGGATATCTGAATATTATCTTTATTCTCTAGGAGCTTGTTTTAGACTATTTCTACCTAAGAGTGTTCTGAATAGAAAAACAGAAATTAAAAATATTACAATTCACGATAATAGTCCAAAAGAAAAAATAAAGCCCTTACTATTCTGGTCAGAAAATCGTATTAAGGAATATAAAAAAGAGATACAAAAAATCCTCAAACAGAAAAAACAGGTTTTATTTATTGTTCCAGAGAAACATGATCTTGAAACATACAAGGACCTATTTAACTTTACTATTGTTACCAGTGATCTAAGGACCAAGGACGAAATGAATATTTATAATGATATGCCTCAATTGATTTTAGGAACAAGAAAATCATTATTTCTACCTTATAATAATCTCGGATTAATAATCCTAGATCAAGAAGAAAATGATAGTTATAAATCTTGGGATCAAAATCCTAAATATCAAACTCGAACTGTTGCATTAAAAATGGCAGACATTCACTCCTCTAAAATAATTCTTGGGACTGATTTGCCTGATGTAACTACATATCATTACGCTGATAAAAATGTTCTAGATTTTAAAAAAGATCTGAAAAAAGAAATAATTCCAATAAAAATCGTGGATTTGAAAGAAGAGATTAAAAAGAAGAATTATTCTATTTTCTCAAAACAATTATCCAGTAAGCTAAAAAGCGTTGATTCTGCTGCCATTTTCGTGAACAGAAAGGGAATGGCTACTTCTGTTGGATGTAGAGATTGTGGACACATAATCGAATGTAACGATTGTAAGGTCCCCATGGTGTACTATAGTGATCCAAATCATTTACTATGTCATTATTGCAAATCTATAAAACCAGTCCCTGATACATGCCCGAATTGTAAGGGCTTTAGAATAAAATATTTTGGTACTGGAATTCAAAAAGCTCAGAACCGATTAAAGGCATTAAACATAATTGCTCAACCCATAGATTCGGATGCCCAATATGATGGTTCTAAATTTATAGTAGGAACTCAATCAATATTCAACCTAAAAGAAAAATTTGATTTGGGAGTAGTTCTATTATTAGATCCCATGATCAATAGACCTGAGTATCGAACCATGGAAAAGGCCATACAGACGTTAAATAATATTAAAAAAATATCTAAAGAAATAATTATTCAAACCTACGATTCTAAAAGTTATATATTAGAACATTTTATTAATAATAGTTTTGAAGATTTCTTTAAACAAGATATTGTGCTACGAAAAGCCTTAGATTATCCCCCGTTTACTAAAATAATAAGGCTTAATTATAAGGATAAAGATATAAAGAGAGGAGCTAGATTAGTGGATAAGGGCAAACAAGACTTAGAGAAACTATTCACTAAAACAAAAATATTAGGTCCATCCCCTTCCTTTATTCCTAGAATTCATGGAAAATATAGCTGGGATATAATACTAAAAACAAAGACAAAAAACTTAACAATATTAAGAAGCATTCTAGGACCTGCTTGGGAAATAGATGTTGACCCACAAACACTTATATGAAACCTAACGATAATAAAAAACTAAACATAGAAGTTAACAAAAAGATATATTCTAGAATTCCTATCAAAACTCATTTTGTAAAAGTACATGAAAACTTAGACGATATTATTCAACAATATGTTAAGCCAAAAATACAAAAAGATGATATTGTTTTTATTTCTCAAAAAGTCTTAGCATTATGCTTAGGAAATATTGTTTATAAAAAAGATCTTAAATTAAGTAAATTTGCTAAATTCTTATCTAAGTTTGCTCAACAAACGTCTGCTGGACCGGCTGTAGGAGACCCATATAAGATGCAGATAGCGATTAACTCCGCGGGACTACCCAGAATACTATTTGCCGCCTTTTGTGCCGCCATAGGCAAAATATTCAAAATAAAGGGTGTTTTCTATCGCGTAGCGGGAAATCAAATAAATCAGATTGATGGATTCTGCGATGATGCATTTGAAGATTATATGGACATGGGAATATTAGGATTTAAAAACTGCGACTCTATGTGTGAGGAAATAAAAAACAAACACGACTTCTCTTGTGCCGTTGTAGATGTAAATGATATTGGAGGTAATCTATTGGGGGCCACGAGTGATATAGATAAAAAATTAGTTATTGAAATATTAAAAGACAATCCCCTTGGACAAGGATCTCAATCAACACCAATAGGTGTTATTAGAGAAGTTTAAAATCGTTTACAACTAACCCGAATTTATATCCTAGATATTCGGCTGCTTTTCTACATTGCATCATTCTCTCGGTAAATATCTCAAAATATTCAATTAATGGCACAAATTTTGTGTCAATTTGTAATTTTAGAATTATCCTATCTCCCTTCACAGTCAAGGTGGTATTAGTAACTGCGTAATTAACCCTGTTATGAATATATTCCCTGATAGTCTTCATATCTTTCTCCATCACCCTACTCCTTCGTACATCAGACTTATCGGCTAAAATAACTATAGCTGCTACCTTATTTACGATTTTAGCATCATAATCATCATGATTAACAATGGCCTGCATAACCGTAGTTACATCTTTAGGGTCTTCGTTTTGATATATATTATGGAACAACATTGAACCCCAATATTCGTGATTTTCCCTACCTAGGAAATTACCCATATCATGAATATATGCAGTAATTCCAGATAATTCTTTTTCTTTATCTGTTAACCCAATTTTAGTAGCAATATCCAAAGCTCTATCGGTAACTAAATTAGCATGGTCGATTCCATGATCTGTAAAGTGATAAAGCCCCAAATATTTTTTACTTCTTTTTAAAAATTCTGTGATTTGCGGGTTGTCTTTTATTTCTTGTAAATTCATATTCTATTTCTTTTAATTAATATCATTAATAAGATGAATAGTGCTAAAAGCACTAATCCCATGACATGTACGGGAGGTGCTTCTATTTTAGCAAAATATTCCTTTATTGTATCTAGCGCAGATGCATATGATTTGCTTGGATCAAGAGGAAATTTATCCTCTAAATCATTAACTCCATCTTTATCAGTATCGCTATCTTTTGGATCTGTATCTTGTTCTACCTCAACTAAATCGAATACTCCATCTTTATCTGTGTCCGACGATAACGGATCAGTATCATAAAACACTATTTCATCATGATCATTCAACCCGTCATTATCATCGTCTAAGTCTGCATTATCCCCTATTCCGTCTAGGTCATTATCAGCCAACTCATTAGGATCTAACGGAAATAAATCATCATTATCATCAGCACCATCTTGATCACTGTCTGGCAATATAGTACTCGTTCCTAACTTGATTTCTTCATCGTCTGGAATCCCATCGTTATCATTATCTTTGTCTTTTGAATCTCCTATGCCGTCTTTATCGGAGTCCTTGTCCACAAACACGTTTTTTATTATTTTTTCTTTATTGTCACTAGTTAATATATTAACCTCTACGGATTGATCATTATAACTAGGCATCCAATCTACAAATACATCATCGTATGTATCGGGCCGTATAGAAATAACTTGGGGTTCTCCAATACCATTAAACTCAACTAACCCAATAATATCTTTTTCTCCATAATTATAAATCCTAGCAAAAACACGAGTCATCTGGCCCTCTATAATATCTTCTTTAGAAAACGTTACGTCTGTCAATGACAAACTAACATTGGCCGAAACGTTATGCGCTAGCAATAAGAATATTAATATTAATAACTTATTTATCTTCACTTTTTATCTTCTTTTTTAATTCTATCATCTTTAACTCCCTCTTTACCGTAGCATCATACCATTCTTCCATTTGAGATAATTCTTTTTCCAAGCTTTTTTCCTCCTCTTTTAAATGAGCAATTTTTGTTCTTAGATTCTCTTTAGACATTTCCATCGGTTGAGTGCGTTTTATGGTCTCGTCTTTTATATATGAATCGATTTTTAAATCTCTAGCTGAATACCTGATTAAAATAATACTAGTACCTAAATACATAATAAAAATCAAACCTGAGATTAACGTCTTAGAATAAAGAATGTTCCAAGACACGAGAATGATTCCCAATATTAAGGCAATAATTAATAATATGTGAGTAATTAATTTATTCATTATGTTATTATAACAGATTTATGATCTAATATTTAATATTTTCTTAAATCTCTTTAATATATAAAGACTGGCGAATAAAAGAAGCGATAAACTCAACATACTATATCTGTATCTATCATCTCCTGTACTGGCAAATAATAAGGCGGTTACACTCCACAATGGAAGCCCTATAAACGCTGACATTTTAATACTTAAAGAATAAATACCGAAGAATCGCCCAGCATCTTCTTGAGGGATTAGATCTGTTAAATATTTTCTGCCTATAGATCCAAATGCTCCCATCAATAATCCAACTACAATTGTAAACGGAACTAAATACCAAAAACCTGATCCTAATATAACCAATACTAGTGCCATCGCCCAAGTAACTAATACCCCAAATAATATAGGATAAGATCCGTACTTGTCGTTTAATTTACCTCCTATGATGGCGCCAACAGCAGCTGACACTAAGGTAAGTGCTGTTAATATTACTTTTGATTGATCCGGCATCTTTTCTACAACTTCGAAGTATAGAGGCCCAAAAGCTACAAACGCAGCCGCGGCATTATTAGCTAAGAAATAAATTAATAAAAATATTGCCGCTCCTCTATGATCTTTATTCTTTAAAAAGCCTATTAAGTCTTTAAATCCTTTCCATATTTTTACTTTCTTTTTTTCTCTCTGTTGTTCTTTATGTGTAATTAAAAATGGCAAGCCTAAAATCAAAAACAATAAACCAGCTGGAATAAATACTCCTTGTCTTCCTGTCCCGAATAAGGTGAAAGTACCATTGATAATAGGTAATGTAATAATCAGCCCTAATAAATATCCAGACCAATTACAGAATTCTCCAAATCCAGAGGCGAATCCCCTCTTACCGGCTTCAGCAACATCGATTAGAACCGTGTTGTAAGGCACCAAACTAACCTGGTATGCCACTCTAGCCATCAAAAAGAATACCAATAGCAATATGGCATTTTGAAGCAATCCAAGGCTTATTCCACCAACTAGAATTAATACTGAAAGCATTCTTATTAATTTTATCTTCCTAGTACCATGGTCAATGAATATTCCCACTCCAGGGGCTAAAAATAACAATAAAACCGAACCTATGGTTAAGGCAATTGAAAAAACTATATCCGGCAATCCTTTATCCACAACAACGTATTGAACAAAATAAAGAGTTAAATTACCAATTAAAATAGAATTAGCAAAATCATATAAACCCCATAATAAAACTCTTTTGTTAAACATATATTAATGTATTTTAACTTAAAATTATTTAAACACAAAGATTTAATAGAAATTGGCGTCAGCTTGTACTAGCTGGCGCCAATGAATGATCAATTACTCGATCAAGGTTATGAGGCCTGAGCCTCTGCTGCTGCTTCTTCGGCTGCAACTACCGCTTCTGCTTTAGCCTTAGCTTTAGCATCAGCACGCTCTATGCGATTCGAAGCAAGGAATAATACCCAGCCAGCAACCAACCAAAGTATCGCCATAGTTAAGTACCCTGGAATGACCGTAATAACCTTGGTTGTAAATAGCCAGACAACGGCACCGATAATAACGATAAGAACTTTTTTCAGCTCTCCCTTGTACAATCGCTGCATAACTACGAGGAATACTACCATAGCCGCTTCAGCCAACATCAATAAAGCATTTAATTCGGCTGTAGGTAGGGTGCTTAAGCTTCGATCAGCGATTATCCAGAATCCTAGAAAAGCCAACAACACCATGGCTGCCTTTGTATTCCTGATGTAAATCATGTATAAAATACCGATCACATGTCCAGGAATCCCAAATCCCCTTAACCCAATGCTTGCTGCAGCGGGAGTCAATATTCCACCGGCCAATCCCCCCAGATGAACCAGGGCAAAGAATATTGATACGAAAACAAATGCTACAGGTTCAAAAACAGCTATCAATATGGGCTTCTTCTTGAATCCCTCTTTTCCGGACGTCTCCGTATGATCCACGATATTTCTCCTTATGCTCTAATATTGAACTCTATTAAGAGACTATCATCATATCTACATGTGTCAATAAGTTGTTTAACTAAACAATGATTGTTATCATTAGAATAATAAATAATACTTCTTAATGGCACTATTTAAAAAACTAACTTGGGATTTGAGCTTGAAACACTACAATTTGCAAAAGTCCATATGCGAACTAAAAAGTGTAGGAGTTGAGATCACTAATCGATGCAATCTCCAATGTAAACATTGTTATATGTGTTCTGATCCCGCATCATGCATTGAAGCTACCAACACCCAAGAATGGTTAGATTTTTTTAATGATTTAAAGAAAGATTTCACCAGTAAAGTAGATATTCACATAACTGGTGGCGAACCATTAGTTAGAAAAGATATATTTGTAATCCTTGACCACTTAAAGAAACTTAAATTTTCTCTAGGAATTGTCACTAACGGACTATTATTAACTCCCGAAATAATAGGAAAGATAAGCAAATATACCAATTCCCTATCCATAAGTCTCGATGGGTTTGAAGAAAGTCATGATTATTTGCGAAATGCTCCTGTTTTTAAGGAAACGCTAAATAATATAAAAAATATTAAAAAACATGGGATCTCTAATATAACTATTAAAACCACTGTATATAAGAAAAATCTTAACGATTTAAAAGATTTCTATGTGTTTATTCAAGAATTAGACATTGACCAATGGCATCTTTTCGCTATGGAGCCCATGGGACGAGGAGATATAAATAATAAAGAAATATTATCTCATAAAGAATATGAAGGGCTATGCTCATTTGTAGACGAAATAAAAAAAGATAATAATATTAAGGTTATTTTTGGAGAACAACAAGGCTCGTCATTGTCCGATAAGACATATGAGTGTTCTCAATATAAATTATGCCATGCGGGCATATCCACATGTGCTGTATTATTTAACGGAGATATTGTTAATTGTATCCAAGGAGACAGAAATATGGTTTATGGAAATATAAAAAAAGATTCCTTCAAAGATGTTTGGGATAATCAATTTAAGCCAAATAGAAAAAGTGAATATAGGAGTTGTAAAAATCATTATTTTGATAAATAATAAACATATGAAAATAAAATTATTCAAAAAAATATTATCAAGAATAATGATTCTGGGAATATTATTTATGTCTGGAATTAAAAATGTTTTTGCAGGTAATTTAGAAGGCCAAACAGCTGGAAAGCCGATGGTGATGATGGGCAATCCTATTATGATAGAACGATCGTTCTGGAGCCTAGACATGATAAGTCTTATCGTATTCGCTCCAATCTTAATAATTGGATTACTCTTCTATGGAGTTTATTTCTATGGAGTGATTAAGAAGAAAAAGAACAAAAGGCTGTTTGAAATCGGATCATGGATTATTATCATTGATATAATCGCCTATATAATATATAGAATATTTGATTTCTATGATCTCTGGTCAACACTAAACATATGAAAATAAAATTATTCAAAAAAATATTATCAAGAATAATGATTCTGGGGATATTATTTATGTCTGGAATTAAGAATATTTTTGCAGGCGGCACTATAGCTATTCCTACATTCCCCTTAGCTGGAGAAGCCATACCTGGCTTATATGCTCCCGTAAGTAAATATTCATTTTGGAATCTGAGTAACGTAACTTTAATTATATTTGCTCCAATTTTAATGATCGGACTAATCTTCTATGGAATTTATTTCTATGGAGTGATTAAGAAGAAAAAGAACAAAAAACTATTTAAAATCGGATCGCAAATTATCTTAATTGATATAGCAGCATATATAATATATAGATTGTTCGAATATTACTCTCATTGATATTTTACATACAAAAACCCTTATTACTAAGGGTTTTTGATTTCTTCTTTTTCTTTTCAATATTAACTTGTATCTCTATTTCTACATCTTTCATATATTAAGTTTAACATAAAACCCTTGCAGGCAAGGGCTTTATTGATTTTTAGACTACCATCCTCCCCCGCCACCTCCACCGCCGCCGCCCCCGGATCCTCCTGCACCACCAGCTCCGGAACCAGTTCCTGTACTTGAAGCGATATTGCTTGTAATACCGTTAAGTGTAGATATAAAAGCATTAGCGTTAAAACCCTGAAAACTACCTCCAACAAACCAAACGGGACGATACGTAGCAAAATACTCCTTACCATATATTTTTTCCATGGTCTTTGCCCAACGACGCGTCATTCCGAACAAAACTGCATATGGTAAAAGTTTATCAAATATATTCTCTTCTTCATAAAACTGCTGTCGATATTTTTCAGCTTTCCTCATATATAACTTAAATCCCATTATTCTTGAATAAAGTTCTGCTCCTGCAGGAGTACGCTTAGGCATCAAAACCCCAAATACTGTCAATATTATTCCGGACAATACAACAGACACCATTAATGGAGAAGGATTGACTTGGCTAATGCGGAAGAATAAAGAACACACCAGGGCGGCAATTATTATAAAAGTAGCACCAACCATAGAACCCTTTTCAGTTACCCATTTATTATCCACTGCTTCATCTGTAGCAGCTTTTTTAATGATGCCTAGGCCTTTATAAAAAGTATTCTTTAGGGAAGCAAGTATCACACTATCATTCCCTAAAAACATCTTATTGACGATTATTTTCTCTGGCTTAGTCAATTCACTTAAGTTAAACTTATCTGTTTTTATCAGTTTATATGACTTTATCTTAATAAATAATTTCTGTACTTTTATCTCTTTAATGATAATTAGCTTCCGAACAGCTAAATCAATAATCGTTGCGGTGATTAATTTATTATTCCATCTACCTGAAGATATTATCATTCCCATCTGTATGGGTGTTATTTTATCAGGAATACCAAATTCCGGAGAGATAGGCCTACGAACCTTAGGATCTTTTCCATGCTTTCTCCAGATCAGAAAACAAATAATAAATACTATTATGGGCATTAAATAGAAGGCGTATTCTGAATAATAATTCCACTTATCCTGAAGCGTTATCTTATACGGAGTAAATATACCTTTTGGGAAAATAGCTGACATAGTTATCCCTTCCCCCGAATCTATTCTTTTATTAGACGCAAAAACTAAGGCGCTATTATCGATCCACCTATAATCTGCTAAATCTTTAGATTTGGATCCGAGATGTCCAGTATAATAATCAATCGTTGTATTTAAAATATTTACCTTATCAGGAAAAATTATTTTTGCATGAAACAGATCAATCTCAAGTTGCCAAAAGTTTCCAAGCAAATTCCAATACAATTCATCAAAGTCTTCGTCTTGAAAGCGAATAGCATTTTTTACCTTATATACTATTTTATAGTCCCTGACACCGCTTACAGTTTTATCTTTATTCCCTATTTTCCAAGTAATGGTATGTTTGGAATTATCAATAATTTTCTCAAATTCTCGTGGATTATCTTCAAAATTAGTAATACTTACTAACTCAATAGGTGTTTCGAACGTCCCCATATCAGTTTTTATCTGGGTTGGTAAAACCCTAAAAATACCATGCTTATTTGGTAAATTTCCACAATCAGCTAATATCATCTCTGTGACTAGAAGATGCGAATCCTCATATACTTGAATCTCTGTATTAAAACTCTTAATATACCAATCTGTTATTTGATTCGGACTACGAGCTAAAACAGATAATGGTAATAATATAAAAGTTATTAAAAATAATAAAAAGTATGTTTTCTTCATATCTCAATTTTAACCTAAAAATCCTTGAGAACCAAGGATTGTTACGCTTCTAAAAATCACAATTTGTTTTATGAAAAAAACCTACTGACAATATTATTTATATTGGTAATGCAAATCAAGCACAGAGAAAAGGTTATAGCCCAATAATTATGAAAAACAACTTGGCTTATAATAAAAACTATTATAACTAATATAGAACCAATTATTATTTCTTGTAATTTAGCTTGTTTATTTGAAATTGATTTAGTAGATATTAATTCAGTTCTAGCGAATAGAAGAAGTAAGAGAGCACTGATAATATTTATAGCCGGTAAAATAAGAAAAATGCCCGAGCTATTCTCTAACATATATATGCCTGATGAAAAGCCAACAAAAAAATTCATCATAATAGCGAATAACAACATGTAAGATTTAGTCTTGCGAGGAACCTGTTTATTGGAAAAAGCATGATAAAATGACACAACTAAGCCAATTATAAAAAATATCATTATTACGATCATCTCACCATCAAAATCGTATAAAAAGAAATTAAAGAACTCATCAAAGAATAAGCTATTTGAAAAAATAAGAAGTACAAAAGTTAGTGCTGTTAAAAATAAAACTACTTCCGTAAATGTCGGAATAAGCCCTATCTTATAGAGCCAACCATTTTGAAGATTTGCATGTGATTGCCTTTCATTAATAACTGAATGAATCTCTCTCGTTAAATCTACGTCTTGAATATTTACAAGTAATTTCCTTAGTTGTTCATTGCTACGACTGTTTAGATATGATTCTACTCTGTTTCTAAGAGAGTTTAAGGTTCTTCGGTTTTTAACACCCACATCCTTATAGTGGAACGGACCAAAATTAAAGACAGTTGGCTTCATATTTATCTTAAAATCCTTGTATTCCTTAAATAAATTTTTAATATTTTCTACTGTATTCATAAGCTTCTAACAATTTCTAATAACCTAGGGAACTTTATATAGCCAGCAGCTGTATTTAAATGTCCTCCGTTAGCAAATACCTCTGGCTCGATATTTAATTCATCAGCCAAAGACCTTAATACTTCCTGAGGGACGTAGGGATCATTGTCTCCATAAAGCACGAATGCTTGTTTCAAATTTTCATTAATTTTTTTAAAATCAATGTTTTTCTGTCTCAAGAAATAACTATTCAATTCTAAATTTTTAAATTCTTCAAGGCTAACCATATCTTTTATTAATAATTATTTAATTTTAACCCAAAAACCCTTGAAAACCAAGGGCTTTTGTTAATTTTGTAAGTCTTGGACAGTATTTGGACCTCTTTTATTTAAAATACTAATTTTCCATAAATAAAACGAGGAGTCGCATGGGACTCCTCGTTGCTTGGTCTTCCTTGTGACCTGGGCGAGAGGTCAATAAGCTAGGATGAACCAACTAGTTTCCTGTCAGACAAAGACTGTCTGTACGCTTCGAGCATCTCAAAGAACTTATGATCTTTAACCCTTGTAATACAAAGGTTGATCCGAATAGTTCCTGTTTTGCAAGTCGGGTAACTGACCTCAACAAAGATCAACATGCTCGTCTTTCGTAGAGTGCTCTCAGGATAATTCTTATCATTGATGTGCCAACCAACACTACGCCCGCTTTCTACGGCGTGATTCCCGCTGGCCTCTGTTTGTCGCGGGTGCGTGATAGGAACATTCACGCTCGTATGATCTTTGTCCTCGCCAAACATTAGGAACAGTCCTTCTACGACGTGTTCCTGATCTCTCTCGATTCTGGGGACATATTCGAGATCGGGACCAATCCATGAATCTACAATCCTAGGTTTCATGAAAGTAACACTACCATGCGCTACTTCTACAGCTTCGAGGGCCCATCTCTTGATTTCAGACAAGAGCGCTCGGAAACCAGGGTTTCTCTTTTCCCATTCGGGCATATACTTAGCATCAAATTGGGTAGGCATGTTGCCTCCTTAGTTTCTCGGGGTCAATAAGCCTTCTAGCTTATATCTCCGTCGATCCTTCTCTATTTTCGTCGCTTCTGCGACAGGTGTACAAAGCAACCTAAGTTTACTAGCACCTTCTTACTCGCCCTAGAAAGTGGCCAGCGATCTAGAGATATAGTCTCCACATCGCTAGCTACTTCCATTTATCAAAGAACTTAATATATATATTATACCATATAATATATTAATATGTCAATATTCTTTTAGTAAATCAGGACTCAAAAACCCTTGCAAACCAAGGGCTTTTATTAACTTTTGCGGGTGTTGGATGCTATCCAGACCTCTTTTATATGAAATTTATTAATTAATTAGCCTTGACTTCTTCTACAATAAAAAGAAAGTTTACTGATGCAGTAGCACCCATTGGTAAAAATTTAGGCTGAACATTAGGAATTATGGAGATAATTTTACCATCTAAACTATTTAGAAAAAGCTCTAGCTTATCTTCATCCTTAGTCATTCTAAGCTCAAATTTATGAACCTTATATTTATTTTCCATATTGATTATGTTATTAATTTTAGAAAGATAAGCGATATTAAAACTTGATTCACAATAAATCTAATCTAATATCATCTTCTTAGTCTTATTTCTTTTGCTCAATAAGATACTCTTTATATTCTTCCATAGTTAGCCCCATTGCTTCTGCTTTTGCTTCATATTGCTTAACTACAGATCCCTTAAACTCACAACCACACTGACTAGTATAGCCTTTATGATAATACCCAGCCTTAGATGATCCAATCATTATTCCAGCTTTAAATACGAGAGTAAGTAATATGAGAACTAACAATATAGCAAATACCAACATTAACGAACCATGACAATTACAACATAACGATTTTTTATTCTCCTTGCTTAACATAAGCTATTTATCTTAATTATTATATTATTTTAACCCAAAAACTCTTGTAAACCAAGGGCTTTTATTAACTTTTACGGGTATTGGACGCTATTCGGACTTCTTTTGTATAAGATATTAGTCGCATGGACCATAATAACCAGACAGAATACCATCCTGGATGGTAGTATAACCGCTACAGCTTCGTATTATATATTTTGAACAAGCTCCTTTGGCGATATCGCAAGGAAGTGTGAAAGTGTACATATTATAATCAGGACAATAACTCTGCGCGGCTTCTACTTCTATGACACAACTCCCCTTACACTGATCCGAATCATTGCATTCCTTCCCCGCATCACTAAGAATAAAATCGCAATAAATTAGATCACTTAAACCCGGGCTTAGCCATCTACCTCCCTGAAGACGACATTTATTTTTAGAGAGCTCTAAACTATTTGAATTATATTTAACAGACCAGCCTTGTTCTTTTTGATTTAAAATCTGAGATATCCCAATTATTAGAACAAAAAGGATTAAAACTATAATAATAACTTTATATATTTTCTTCATAATAATTTAATTCTAACCCAAAAACCCTTGCAAACCAAGGGCTTTTATTAACTTTTGCGGGTCTTGGACAATATTCGGACCTCTATTACTCTATAATAATGCTATTTAATTAAAATTTCTTCTACAACATCATAAACATGACTAGTCCCAATGGAAGTCTGAAAATATATCTTATTATTCTCAAATACTAACGAATTCCCCATTATATGAGGTGCGGTCCATGGCTCTTCCTCTTTAATCTCAAAAATTTGATTATACTCTCCATTAGAAAGATCTATTAAAATAATTTCTTCTCTTTCAGAGCCACCCATGGCATTATAGTGATTACTAGCGATAAAGTATTTCCCGTCTTTTGACCATATAAAATCTTCAATACCAAAATTAGACTCCTTCCCCTCTAAAAGATTATCACCCGCATTTAAATCAACAAGAGCATATTTGTTCATTCCCTCATAGCCAAAAAACACAAACAAAACATGATCTTGTCCTGGAGAGAAAAATATTTGACTTATACTGCCACCATAAGCAAGCGGTAAATTTTCTTTCAACATATATTTTCCTAGTTCTCCTTTGTCAGTAATTATTAAGACACCATAATTTCCCTTTGCATCTCTATTGCCGGATCGCATTGATACTCTAGATTCTTCTATTATTATAAACATACTGCCATCTTGGAAATAAGCTTTCTGGACAATATCTAGCTCTGTGTTGTAAAAATAGATTTTGTTCGTATAAATATATCTTCCATCAATATCTCTAAAATCCATGCGGTAATCTAAATCAAAATGAATATTTGTCATCCAGTCTGGGCACTCTAGTCCAAAAACTTCTAAACAATCAACTTCTACGACATTAGTTGTAGGCAACTCTAAAACATCTTCTTCTATGATATCTGCTGGCTTATTTCGAAATAACAAATATCCGAATATTCCTACTATAACAAAGGCACTAATAATTAACGCAGAAAATACTATAATTGAAATCTTTTTAGTCATGTTTTAATTTTAACCCAAAAACCCTTGCAAACCAAGGGCTTTTATTAACTTTTGCGGGTCTTGGACGTTGTTCGGACCTGTTTTGTATAGAATTAACCCCTGTCTGGGTTTGGAAAATCTTTTCCCCATTCATCCATCTCTTCACTATAAAACCACATTTCTCTAGTTGTCTTATAAAATATACATCTATTTCTAACTAAAGAAGCGGGCACCTCATATTCAAGAACAATTTGACATTCAAATTCATCTTGTGTCCCATCAATTTTTATCCATCCATCTTCTGTCCTTTTAAGAAGAGCAACGTGGTTACTATATCCAACAGTTGCAAAACCAGCAATTATTTCTTTAATATCAATAACCATGGATGAATCCATCTCTGGATTTATAAAATTATGAATCTCTTGTGAGAAAGTTAATGTTGTATCTTCTTCTATAATTTCTTCGTGGATAACCACCTTATTCTTTGATTCCCAAGTTAAAAATAAAATTACAGCTAAAATAACTACAATTATAGCTCCATATACTAAAAGTTTCTTCCAATTCATAAGTTTATTTAATTATGTAATCGTACCGAGCCATATGTCTCTACTTTCCAATGTTCTGGGATCGTTTCAGGCGTTATCTTGAAATAAGATTCATAGATAGACATAGGTGGGTCTGCCGAACTAAATAATTGAACTTTTCCAACATAGACATTATCACTTCCAATAACCATAAAAATTCTTAAATAATACTGCGTAGGAGAATTAATTTCTTTATAATAATTTATTAATTCATTTGATGCCAACTCCATAGCTGTAAAATATTTCCATCCTGCACCTGTATAATTACGAAACTCTAAAGCATTAGAACTGATTAATTCTCCCCATGTTTCTTCATTATATATTTCCGATTTCGTAATTTCTACGATCTCAAAATATAATTCATCTTTATAGTTCTTGTTAGAGCCACTATCTTTAAATAATAAATAGAATAATCCAATCATTATTAATACGATTACTATTATTCTAACCATAGAAAACTTTTTAGTCATAAAATTCTTTAATTAACTAATTTTAACCTAAAAACCCTTGCAAACCAAGGGCTTTTATTAACTTTTGTGGGTATTGGACGCTATTCAGACCTCTTTTTCATAAAATAGGAGCTCCATGATCTTCCAATGTTTCAATATTTGGTTCAGTGCAATCTTCTGGACACATACACCAATTTTCTATATCACTGCAAATTCCGTCTCCGCAGTTAATACATATATGACTAATATGTCCGAAATAATCACATATAATACCCTCTTCTCCTCCATTAAATGGCCTATTGCCTTGAGCAGAAACAAATCCTGAACAACATTTTTTACAACCACATGGACCACAAACAGATTCTCCGGTTTCTCCACACCCTGATAAAAATTTAGCACAACCTATTAATTCTTCTTCATAATCAACAGCTTCCTCACCGACTGAAATGTCTGTTAATCGAGATACTAGCTCATTATCTAATAATGCTCTCCTAATTTGCTCAAAAGAAAACTCGAATTTATCATATTGTTGACAGAAATAAACATTTAATCTGTGACCTCTAATTATAAGTGACAACCCATCTTCATTAAAATTAAATCCCAGGATTACTAGATCGTCATTATCACAGGGAACAGTTCCTTTATTATAAACAGGCGGAATCAGCTCATCACTCATACTATCCAACTCTTCTAATAATTTTTCTTTAATTTTATCATAAGCTATATATCTATTATGCATAATATCTCCTAACTCTATTTCTTCTTCATTAATAAGGTCGTAATTTATAATCTCTATTCCATGAGCTGGCCTAGCTCCTCCACTAACAAAAATATCTATGGACATGCTTACAATATCATTTTGAAAATACACATTGTTTATTACATATTCATCTCCCCAGTCTCTATCTTCATTCTCATAGAATTCTTCTCTAATCGACAATATATCATCATATGAAACATTTTCTCGATAGAGAGAGCTTCCTTCTAGTCTCAGATTATCAGAGTTTGCTAGTCTATATGAAAATAATGATAATTTTTCACGGATAAATTCATCAAATTCCTTTGCCTTATCCGCATTAGAATAATTAACAATTTTAGGTATTGGATAAAAATCATAATACGTATGATCAAAATCCCCTCTTACTGGAACATGAAAAGTATAAATATCAAATAGTATTTCTTCCCCACCTAATTCTTCTTCAGCGATAATGTCACTCGACTTATTAATAATATAATCATTTTCTTTGTTCTTAAATAATAAATATCCGAATGTTCCTAACATTGCCAACATAACAGCTATTAATATAGAAAATACTATAATTGAAATCTTTTTAGTCATGTTCTAATTTTAACCTAAAAACCCTCGGAAACCAAGGATCTTTAGATATTCTGTATTTCCATCCTTTGAACGCACCTCGTGCTACGCACGACTTGGTTGCGGATCGTGGACGTTGTTCGGACCTCTTTTTAGATATTTTAAAGTGAAAATAGGATAATTTTTGAACTTATTCTAGATTATCTATCACTATTTTAGCATTAGGAGATTTCTGAGACATGATATTAATTAAAAAATTCATATCTTTTCGATTAAAGATACCAACAGGTATCTTGAATGGATTTTTAGAAAAATACTTATTGTCATATATATTAATAGAAGGAGCATCAATATGTTTATCTGTTAATCCAACATCAACTCTTTTTATATTTTCAAATAATATCTCATTACTCTTATAAATAATTTTATCTTCTTCAATGATAACCTTCTGTTGATAAAAAATTAGCAATATGAAAAAAGTTATTAAAGAACCATCTATAATGATTCCTGATTTATCACCTTCTACATAGGGACTACGGACTATAACACAAATCGATAAAATAATTGCTACTATTACAACAATAAATATAATTTTCTTAAAACTAAAACCCGCCTTAGCTATATATGGTAAATTATAGCTATCTATATTTTTACTATTTCCGTTTATTGAAGGAAGTATCTCTTTAATAGGCCTTAGATTGTCAGTTGAACCGTTTAATATAGATTTTCTTCTTTTTCTCTTTTTAGAAGACTGATTTAATCCATTCGCTAGAGCTATTATCTCTCCCACTAACGCCACCGAAAGGCTAATCAACAAAGCCCTTTTTTCTTTCCATAATTCCATAAGAATATCTAGTCCATTTTTCCCCTTAAAAATATAACTATTAGAAATAATTATAAACTCCACTGAGATAATTAATAATAATATAAATACTATAATCAAAGTTTTTTTAGTCATATTGTAATTTTAACCCAAAAACCCTTGCAAACCAAGGGCTTTTATTAACTTTTGCGGGTATTGGACGCTATTCGGACCTCTTGTTAATCAATAAACTTAAAACTATCGTGTAAATGTTCTTGTACATCCCAAATGGTCATATCCTCATAATCACAATATTGATTAATTCTTTCCATGCCAATCGCATATATCTTGCCGTCATTCTTCATTGGGTTAATGGTATAATGCATAGTCCCCACAGCCATGGAACCAGGCAATCTATAGGACATGCTTGCATCAGTGCCATCGACCCACGGCTCCACTTGTAACAATCCTAATTCATCAATTTCTTTGTTCATATACTCCTCAGGAGTTAATCCTTCGTCATCTATAACATCTATAGATATCCGACCAGCCATTGTAACGGACTTATCCAATCCGTGAGGACTACAGTTAGAAAGACTCTCTTCTGTGTCATATATTGTAGGATATTCAAATTCAAAACCATATTTTTCGTTAGTGAAAATACTCCACTCCGAAGATATATCTGTCTCATCGCTAATAATTTCATCGTCCAAATTCTCGACAATAGGATCTATTGTTTTCGATTTGAATAACAAATACCCGAGCACTCCCATTATAATTACCATGACGATAATCAATATGGATAATATTATAATTAAAATCTTTTTAGTCATATCTTAATTCTAACCCAAAAACCCTTGCAAACCAAGGGCTTTTATTAACTTTTGCGGGTATTGGACGCTATTCGGACCTCTTTTTAGTAATTTCTAACTAAGACTAGTAATAAATATGGTAAATAAAGAAATATTAAATATAATTCTTATCAGAATAGCTATCCCTACTAAGAATAATCCCGCAGAACTCATAATGGTAATTTTCCTAACTTTATTCTTATTTTGTATTAATGCTGCTATAGCTGCAATAACAGTAATAATAAATATAGATAAACTCATAAATCCTACTCCAAATCCAAATAGAATCTGCATAACACCACCCCACACAGCCGCGATTGCGTATTCTTCGGTTTTATCTTTCCTGTGAGGCAACAAATTAAATAATGCCTTTCTAGCCGGGCCATAAAATCTTAATGTTTCTCCACAAAATATCAAGGTAAATAATGCGGCTAGAAAAATAATTATTCTTACTAGCACTATGTCTTCATTCGGCCAAACTAATGCGAGAATCATAACAATTACGGAGATAGGCACTAATAAGGCTAAAATAATGACATTCTTCTTAGACATCTCTTCTTTTTTACGATTAACCTTAAATAAGAAAATAAGAACCAATAATCCTAGCGCTAATTTTAAAAATGGGAGTAAAGTAGAATAATCCATGAGTTTATTTAATTATCTAATTCTAACCCAAAAACCCTTGCAAACCAAGGGCTTTTATTAACTTTTGCGGGTCTTAGACAGTATTCGGACCTCTTTTATTACTCAACAAGGTTAATCGGCTTTTCTTTTGCCCAAGCCTTTACATTCTCAACCATCATATTATTACATACTAAACACCTATTCTCAGTGTTATATGCTACATGTGGCGTTGCTAACACTTTTGAATGATCGGCCAATTTAAGATATTGGGGATCTTCAATATCCCCCACCAATATGCTTCCATTATCATCTGCCACGCCAGCTAATATCCCGCTATCTAACGCTTCTATCATAGCATCAATATCATAAATCTTAGAACTTGTAACAGTAATAAAATATGTTTCTTTATTCAACGAATTAAAGAAGTTTTTATTTAGTAAACCCACTGTACTTTCATTTAAACTAAGAGTATTAATAATAACTTTGGCATTTTGCACTTTCTCTATTAGATTGTCTCCTTTATCAAAATATTCAACAGACATGCCAAATTTCTCACAAATTTCTCCTACCCTAGATCCAATATGTCCCTTTCCTAGTATAGTTATATCTTGATCAGCAAGACCAAAAGAATCTTTTGGAATTTCGCCTTTTGGTAAATCCTTATTATTAATATATTTAGGAAATTCTCTTAATAGGTTGATTATCATGCCAATTATCCACTCGCTAACAGCATTTTTATTGCAACCAGGAGAATTAGCCACAATTACATTTTTACTCTTAAGTCTTCTAATATCTAAAAATCCTGTTCCTATGAAAGGAACAGAAATGAATTTGTTTTCTAGATCGTAAGCTCTTTCGGACTTAAGCCCAAATTTACCAGTACAAATAACATCCGAATCTTTACACCTCTCAAACCACTCATCTGGACTAGATGCTTGCTTGTCGAATATTATTACTTCCCCTATATTTTCTAGGGTTTTAATATTCGCCTTAGATAAACCAAGATCGTCTATTATAACTATTTTCATATTATCTTACTCTAACCCGAAAACTATCATGTGAAAAGCAAAAAGTTCTTTTGTCCAATTCCTATTATTTAAAAAACCTTCTATTTCAAAGGCTTCTTATGTGTGTTGCGGATCGTGGACGTTATTCGGACCTCTTTTATATAGACGATTACTCAGAATTCTATTCTGAAAGTAGGATTATCCATATCTCTCCATTCGTCTCCTTTGCTTCCTCCTAAGTCGATCAAATCTTTTCCCACAGAATATATAATCTTTTTTTCTTTAGAATACTTTAATTTATCTCCACTAAATGGATCTTGAGGTAACTCAGAGATATATTGAGGCACAAGTTTTTCTAATGATTCTGGATAATCTCCAGTATCTATCTTATACGCCTTAATAGCCATCAGAATCCTTGACGAAGACAACATTAAATCTGCTTCGCAACTTCGATTGAACATATTTTTATAACTAACAACTGTAATGTCATGGATTGCCTTACCAGCCCAATTCTCTGTTAATATCATATTCATTTTTGATGCCAAATAACCCGATCCTGGAATCTTCCATTCTAATACAAACTTTGGCTCATCAATTAACCCACATGGTTTTTGAAAGTTATTAATATGCAATCTCGTATTATCAGCAAATAATTGTTTTGTCTTATTTATTTGGAAAGAATATCCATTTTTTAACTTTTTAGTTACCATATCTGTTGGTTCACCAAAAAATTCCATATTCCCATTAATCATCGAATCAATCACTGATAAAAACATATTATATTCGACTTTCAAAGATAATGCCCACCCGTCTTTATTCTCTTTAAAATTTTGTAATTCATTTACATATGAAACTATCTCATCTGAGGTTAGCGTTAATAAAGGAATTGCTTGCTGTATCTCTTCTAACCCCTTAATTTTCAAAGCTACTCCAACTAATTGTTGTATTAATACTGCCTGAGAATCTTGAATCATTTGACCGATTTTCAATGACTTAATCATTTCATTCAAAAATCCTTTTTCATCTCCACCTCTAAATAGATATACTGACTTTAAATGACTAAGTTCTAATTTACTTGTCAGTCCCCTTATACTTCTCACAATCATATCCCAAGATATTGTTTCAGGAGAAGACAAAACGAGTTCTTGAAATATGCTTTTCTCCGCTATTTGATCAATAAGGTTAAATATTTTGTCATTACCTAATATAACATCATTTATCTGGACTTCGTCCCAATCATCAACTCCTATAAATGTTCCATTCTCCATATATTGATCATAAAAATCACTGAGATATTCATCACTATAATACTCATCTACATCACTAAGTTCTAATAGATCGTAATAAGCATTTTCTTCTTCTGAGACTATTATAGTCTCCAACTGTAAATCACTATCATCTATCGATGAAATATCTTTAAAGAAAATACCTAACATATACGGAACAGCATAAAACAACATCGTTATAAATATAATTATCCCAATAATAAAAAATATTATTTTAAGAATTGGTTTTAACTTTTTTATTTTCTTATAATCCCTATTCTCCTCAGCTAATCTTTTAATATTGATCTCTTTGTTAAATCTTTTAATGTTATTTTCTTCTTTCATGCTTTTTTCTTAATTGTCTAATTTTAACCTAAAAACCCTTGTAAACCAAGGGCTTTTATTAACTTTTGCGGGACTAGGATTCGAACCTAGACAGACAGTTCCAGAAACTGCAGTCCTACCGTTAGACGATCCCGCACTAAATAGTGAGATATTTTCTTATGGCAATTAATGAAGAGATTACTCCCAAAGCGATACCTGATAATAATTGCATAAGAATAATAATAAATACATTAGACCCAAGCCAAGTTAAACTATTAAATCCATTAGTAATTTCTTCTAATCTTGGACCTGCGATATAGCTTACTACAAAAAACACAATAAATGCAATCAATGCAGAGATAATTCCAGCAATTATGCCCTGAACCATGAATGGTCCACGAATAAACTTATTAGGCGCACCAACTAATCTCATCACTCCAATTTCTTCTGATGAATCATAAATGGCTAATCTAATAGTGTTAAAGGTCACCAACATTCCTACTATTATTAATATAATAGCCAAGAATAAGCCCACTGCATTCACATTGTTAATTCCATTATTTAATTTATCAATAACCACCTTTTTTTCAGAGTAATCAATTTTATGAATTAGATCTTCCATAGTGATACTCTGCAACACAGTTAAGATGGCAGAATATTGATCAGGCTCTACTGCTCTAATATTTAAAGAGGCATAGAAAGGATTAGTTCCTACTACTTCTAATGATTCTAATATTTCTGGATCATTTTTATGTCTAGTCTTAAACTGCATTAAGGCATCTTCGCTAGAGACAACCATTACATTTTTAACCTCAGGCATATTTTGTAAACTCTCCTGTAGACTATTTACATCATCTTCCGTAACGTCGGGCTTTAAATAAACACTAATATCAATTTTGCTTTCTACCTGATCAATAATATGATCAACGCCCGCTTGGGACGACAATAGAAAACTGAAAAGCAATATTGTTACTGTTAACACAAAAACTGTGGCTAAGCTTAAACCGGTCTCTCTAAAGAAATTATGCCAGCCGAATCTAAATATTCTTCTTAAATATATAATCATAATATAAATCTACCTACTTCTTCGTCTCGTATAATTTTACCTTTATCCAAGGTGACTACTCTTTTTTGTAATCTATCCACAATATCCTTGTCATGGGTTGCCAAGACAACAGTAGTCCCAAGCTCATAAATCTTCTCTAGAACGCTTATAATATCTCTTGAGTGATATGGGTCCAGATTGCCGGTTGGCTCGTCAGCAACGATAATTTCTGGCCTTATAGCCAATGCTCTAGCAATAGCTACTCTTTGTTTTTCTCCTCCAGATAATTCTTTGGGGAAATTATCAAATTTATCCTCTAAACCAACCATTGTTAATAACTTTGGAACATCTCTACTTACTTCGTCGTCTGTTCCTTCCATCACTTCCATAGCATACGCTACATTCTCATAAACTGTCTTATTATTCAATAATTTATAATCTTGAAATATACAACCTATCTTTTGCCTATAAGAAGGCAAACAACTTCTTTTAATCTTAAAAATATCTTTTCCATCGAATAATATCTTTCCTTCTGTTAATTCTTCTTCCCTTAATAATAATTTAATTAAAGTAGTTTTTCCTGATCCTGATTTTCCTACTAAACTTACAAATTCATTAGAACCAACTTGAAAACTAACTTTGTCTAAAGCTTTTACATTATTAGGATATGTCTTACTGACATTTTCGAATAAAATCATATTTGTATTATATCAGAATCAAACAAAAATAGAAATGCTAAAATAAATTTGCCAAATAAATGTATTTAATGTATAATATTTTTATATTGCAGAGGAGGAAATATGAGACATAGGTTTTGGAAAGAGTTGGTGATAAACGTAATACTCTTTGCGGCGATAATATCTATAACCGGACTAATATGGTCCTCGGCTCACAATTATCGAGCGAGAGAAACTCTTACTCGAGCAAACGTTCTGGCTGAACTATCAGGAGCAGAGATCAAGGTTGAGTTACCCCAAAATATGGAGAGAATTGCTGATCATCTCCTTTGGCGGGCACACCAAGCCTTTGCTACTAATATTCCCAATCCAGAAGAATGGTATCTAGCGATCCTCAAACATGACGAGCTGTCTAGTGTGAGTGCTATAACTTATCTTCTTCGGAAAAAGCCTAATATTATCACTCGCGCCGTAGGTGGAGACACGTCTCCAGCAGACGAATACTTTGATCTGTATCTGAGAACATTCGGATGGAGATGGTGGCCGCATAAAACTATTATGTGGGGAATCTCTATCATGGCTTTATTCATGGCAATTTACTTCGCCTATGAAAAAAGTATGGAATACCATATGCAGATTCGCGATGATTTAGAGGCTAAAATCGCGAAGTTAACGCCACCAGACCCTGAGGAGGAGGCAGAAGACGAGGAGGATACCAAGCCAGAGTAATGTTCTCTGTGCACACGACGGCCCCAAGACATAGCTCTGGGGCCTTTTTTATTCTTCGAGATCAATTTAAATTTGAACCTGCGCCCGTATAAACTCATCTAAATTACCATCTAACACATCTTGTAATTGAGAGGTCTCTACCTTAGTTCTATTATCCTTAACCATTTGATAAGGATAGAACACATAAGACCTAATTTGACTTCCCCATTCATTCTTAGAGCTCTCTCCCTTAATATTCTTTAATTCTTTCTCTCTCTTTTCTTCTTCTAATACAGCTAATTTAGCTTTTAAAATATTTAAAGCTTTGTGTTTATTTAATCCTTGTGTTCGTTCGGTCTGGCAACTAACAACTATTTTACTAGAAATATGTAATATTCTAATAGCCGTTTCTCTTTTATTTACATTCTGTCCTCCGGGCCCAGAAGACCTAAAAGTATCTACTTTAATGTCTTCTTCTTTTATTTCTATATCTTTATCGTCTTCTTTAATCTCAGGTATTACCTCTACTGAAGAAAAAGATGTATGACGTAATTGTTTTGCAGAGAATGGAGATATTCTCACTAATCTATGAACTCCAGTTTCTCTTTTTAACATTCCATAAACATTCTTTCCTTTTATTTCTAAAGTAACTTCCTTAGTTCCAATTCGTCCTTCAGGACCAGGTTCTCCGAAACTTTGATCTAATATTTTATAGGAAAAATTATTTCTTTCACTATATCGTTGATACATGCGTAAAAGTATTGTTGACCAATCTTGAGAATCTTTTCCGCCAGCCCCAGAATGAATAGTCAGAATAGCGTTATTTTTGTCATACTTTCCGGATAAAAAGGTTTCTTCTTCTAACTTATCTATCTTTTTTACAATATCTAATTTAAAAGAAGAAACATCTTCTGTTTCTTCTAAAATCTTAATATCTTCAATATCTTGTTTGAGTTTTTTTAAATTCTCAATATCTTGAGAAACTATAGAAAGTCTTTGGTTTAAATCAATAGAGTCTTTTGACCAATCAGCTCCAGACAATTTATCCTCTATTTCCTTTTTCTCTTTTACTAGATTATCAAATTCAAAGACAGTCCATCAGATGATGGAGTTTACTTTCTAAGTCTGTTGTACTTATATTTTCTTCCATATTTATGAGCCAACGACAGGAGTCGAACCTGTGGCCTACCACTTACGAGGCGGTTGCTCTACCAACTGAGCTACGCTGGCAGCACATGTACAGTATATTACAATTCTCAAATTTTTCAAACAAAAAGACCTATTTCTCCTTAGCTATCCTTCCGTCATCAAGATATATGACTCTATTAGCAAAATTATAATATTGCTCTTCATGAGATACCATAACTATTGTCTGTCCTTGACTAGACAAGTCCTTGAAAGACTCCATTATCATTTTAGCATTAGCGCTGTCTAAATTAGCAGTAGGCTCGTCAGCAAAGATTATTTGAGCATTATTTACTATAGCCCTTGCGATTGCAACTCTTTGTTGCTCTCCTCCTGATAGTTGTGAAGGTAAATTATTCATTCTTTCTTTTAATCCAAACTTATCTAATATTTTCATAGCTCTTGGATATGCTTCCTTTTTGCTTTTCCCTATCATCATAACTGGAAGAGCAACATTCTCAAGCGCTGTTAATTCTGGAATCAAAGCATAATATTGAAAAACATATCCTAGGTTTTCTAGTCTAATCCTTGTTCTCTCTCTATAGCCTAAAGTTCTTGTTTTCTGCCCTAATAAATATATTTCTCCTGAATTAGGCTGATCTAATAACCCAAGCTGGTAAAGCAGAGTAGACTTACCTGCTCCAGAACGACCGCTAATTATTAAAAAGTCTCCTAAATCCACCTCTAGATCAATATCTTTCAAAACATGTAGTTTTGAGTTTCCACTTTTGAACGATTTATTAATTTTTTCTGCTTTTAAAATCATCTGTCTAATATTGCATCAAGGGTATTCTTTCTAACAATAATCTTTGCTGGCAAATATCCGGCAAATAAAACCACTGCGAAAAGAAGCCCTACTTTAATAAGCGTCGCGATTATAGGTATATACAAGATACCGTCACTAAAAGGAAAATCTATTGGATTAATATCGAAATATGGTTTTATTACACCATAGACTAAGAGCAATCCTATTATCGTTCCAGCCAATGCATAAAACATTGCTTGGAAAATATAGGCTAATTCAATAGATTGTCCACAAATACCAATGCCCTTTAAAATTCCAATATATTTCTGCCTATTAAGAGCATTTATAAAAATAACAATAAAAATAGTTATAGATGCTACAAATATGCCAATGCTACCTATCAGGAAACCCAGTGTATTGAAAGTTTTAGATAAATCTTCAAAAAACTGACCCTGCGCTTCTCTCCATGTTTCAATCAGAGCATCTTTTTGATTAATACCTATTAAAATAACACTTTCTTTAAGCTCGTCCGCGCTAATTCCATTCCCCTTGATAGCTATCTCTTCTGCATTATTGTCGCTTCGATCTCTTAGTTTTATCAATATATTTTTATTAATAAATATCTTTCCACTAATTCCCCCTACCTTCGTATCAATAATTCCCTTAACTGTAAATTCTCTAAATGTATTATTAATAAAAATTCTTACTTTAGAACCGATTTCAACTCCTTCTAATAATTCTTCTCCTGGTACTCCCCTAGAATATTGCGACAACAGACTGCCATCAATTAAGATTTGAGAAAAATCATCTTCGTCTAAATAACTTCCTTCTGATAACAGTGAACTTAAGTTAGTAACTAGTTCTTCTTTTTCTGGATCTATCCCAACAACTAAAGAACTTACCTGGTCAGGTAATTCTGAGGCCTTTATCTTTTTTGTATAATCAGTCTGCACTCTGGCAGGGACTATATACCTAGGAGACACTGCTAGAACTCCTTCTGTTCGTTCTAAAGAACTTACAATATTATCACTATTTTTAATAAATAGTTTGTCCTCAGGGCTTGATATTAATACATCTCCAGAATAATGATCTCTATTAGGCCCACTAGATCCCTCTACCAGCCCTATTAATATTCCATTGACAACTACGACATTAAGAAACGTAAAAACCATAACTGCTATGATAAGCAGGTTAGTCCACACATTGGCTCGTCTTACTTGCCTAATGCCTAAGAAAAAACCAACCCTTAAAGAGTTTTTACAAAATAATCTTATTTCTTCTTTTATTTGTTGAGGTTTAATCTTTTTCATTCGATCTAAGCATTCAATAATTTTATAATTACCTTAGCTAATTTATCGCTATCATGTCTAATGAGAGTTCTTTTTATACTATCCCCTGTCTTCTGATTATACAAATTAGAACTTATTAAATTCTTCCCAATAAAAATCTTATTATCTTTTTTGAATCTTTTTTCTTTGGGAAAATCTATAATATTCCCCTCTTCGGAATATTTCTTCAGAATCAGATTAAATGGCTTCTTATTATTAAAAATCACATAATCAATAATATCTTTACCTAAATATTGTTCTAATTTATCCACATAATCAAATATGTTGAAGTTATCAGTATGACCATGTTGTGTCATTAGATTAACATTATAGAAAACTTTTGCTTTTTTTTTCTTCAGGGCTTGTTTTGTGCCGGAAACTAAGAATATTGGTAAAATACTACAATAAAGATTACCAGGACCGATAATAATAGCATCCGCTTCTTTAATGGCCTTAATGGCTCTTGAGTTAGCTCGTGCTTTGGGTTCGGTATAGAGCTTTTTAAGTTTTTGTTCTATTAAAAGAGTAGACTCTGTAATATTGTGTTCTCCAGTTAAAATCTTATTATTTCCTAATTCTGCGACTAATTTAACTTTATCAAATGTAACTGGAATGACTTCTCCTTTTAGTGCTAATAAATTATTAATATATGGCAAAGCTTCATCCAGGCCTCCCTTCATTTCTTCTAAAGAAGAAATTAAAAGATTTCCTAAATTATGGCCACTTATTTTCCCTTTTGAAAATCTATAATTAAAAATCTCCCTCATTACTTCAGGAGACTCTGATAGAGCTACTAAACATTGTCTTAAATCACCGGGTGGCAATACTCCCATTTCATCTCTAAGCTCTCCGCTCGAACCACCGTCGTCTGTCATGGCAACAATTGCCTTAAGCTCTAGGGGATATTTCTTTAAACCTCTAAGAACAGTAAAACTTCCTGTTCCTCCACCCATTGTTACTATTTTCTTCATATCGCCATACAAAATATTTTGATTGGCAATATAGGAATAACTCTATCTCTAGTATCAACTGCTATGCCAATATATTTACATGTTGTCGCGAATATTGGATACTCACTTGTGGCAGTATCTTCGTTGCTCCATCTAAACCGTACCAAGCCCATTAATGACAATAAAATTAGAATAAATATTATTATTAAAAATATTAATAAAATTTTTGACATATTATTTGACTATTGTTCCACCCCACTCAACTACAGTAAAACCTGTTCTTATGGGAGTCATTAATTTTTGTTCTTCTACTTGAATCACTTCTTCTAATGGTTTATAGACCATAAACACCCTTATAACTGAATCTGGTGCAGGAGTAATGGTAAGTGGCGCTGTTTCAGTATATTGATCACCAGCAAAATGAATGAAATTATATTCATTATTCTGCATTAAAGGATACCAGTAAACAATAAACTCATTATATTCTTTGGGAGTTAATCCTAATATTGATAACTTCTCTTGAAAGAAGTCTTTTGTGTTCTCTCCTTTTACAACAAATCCTTTTGAAAGGTTCCAATCAATTTTATCTTTTGGCATTCCTTCCCAAAAAAGATAACTGTATTCTCGATTGTCAAAATTATTAATAATCTTCCCGTCTGGATATGCTACGACATCCCACCCTTTTATGTCTTTATTATAATTTGGATAATCTACTATTATTTCTCCTTTATAATCTAGTTTGACACGAATATCCTTTTGTTCTTGGGGATATAAATAGATTACAGGCTTATATATGGGAATATCCATTCCATTATGAGGGACTATAATCTCTGGAGAATTAGAATCTGGACTAATCGAGGTGTCTGGATAATAATGTAGGTCCTCAGGAATTTCTGAACATAAAATCTCAATATTTAAAAAATTAGGAATATAGCCTACTTTGGTTAATCCAGCCCATGCTGAAACCGTTGCTAACACAAAAAATATGATTGCGGTTATTATTGTAATTTTTGCTTTCTTAGACATATTATTTATTAATTCTTTTATTTTACCTTATCTTAATCTTTAATAAAATCCTTTTGCAACTTCTTTATTTGTCTTTTAGTTAATTTCTTAACTTCTTCTAGATCTTTTTGAGATTGCTTATAGAGCTTTTTATCTAATTTAGTAGCTTCTTCGTTCACCTTTAAGGCTAATTTATTTATTCCTAATAAGGTTATGCCTCCTAAAGAACGAACTCTGGAAAGAGCTACATAACCCATTCCATATTCAAAAGTCTTACTCAGGTCTATTTCAGCACAATCTAAACTCATTCCTTGGCTCTTATGAACTGTTATTGCCCATGCTAGACGCAATGGAACTTGAGTAATAGCAGCAATATCTTCTCCGTCTTCCTCTACAACCCATCTTTCTGGAGCTGCAGTTATTGTATTGCCAGATGTTGTCTCTACTATTGGATTACCACTATCTTCATCAAACTCTATTATCTTACCAAGAGTTCCATTTACATATTTCTTATCAAAGTTGTTTTTAACAAACATTACAATGGCTCCTACCTTTAAAGTAAGCATTTCAGAAGTTAAACAATTTTTCTTTAAAATATCTACTAATACAGATGGACCATATGACATCATATGAAAAACCTTTTCTTTTTCATCTAATCTATTTAATTCAAGAAAGTTAAAGACATCAACGTCTGCATTGTGGGTATAGAGTTTAGTTGGCTTAATATCAATGTTTACTGGTTGATTGATCCTTGATTCTAATATCTCACAAGTCTCTTGTGTTACTCTATCTCCTCTAATATCATTTAATACTTTTAAGAATTGTTCGTCGTCTTGTCTATACTGTTCTTCGATATAGCATATCTTAATATCCATGGCTTTCCATATCTTTGATTTAGTAACAAAATCACCATTTTCTTTTCCCCTAGATACGGGAGGTAATTGAAAGAAATCACCACATAGTATAGTTTGCATGCCTCCGAAAGGACTTTCGTTCTTTCTTATTGCCTGACAGATTTTATCAACTAGATCTAATCTCTTAGAATCAAGCATTGATATCTCGTCTATTATTAAAACCTTAGTGTTTTTAATTCTATCTTTTAGATGTTTCTTTCTTTTTAACTTAGTAAGTTGAGCTTTAGTTAATTTATGGTTAATACCCATACCACACCATGAATGTATAGTACGACCATCTAAATGCGTTGCTGCAATGCCTGTAGAAGCAGTTATTCCTACTTCTACTTTATTATCTTTTAAATAACTAATATATTGATTTAACAAAAAAGTCTTACCGGAACCGGCAGGACCTGTTAAAAAGGCGTTTTGGCCTGATTTTAATATTTCAAAGATTTCGGGTTGGGTCATTAGGCTGATTTTAGCATGAATAAAATTCTTGCCCAAATATACTATATCGCGTTATTTGACAAATGCTAATATATGTTATATAATTAAGTATATTGATCTTTAACAACTTATTATCTGTAGTAACGAGAAGAATATTAGTTTAGTATTTTTCTCGTTGCTACGGAATAAGCCGTGGTGACTTACGTTTATCTAGGTACTCTATCCTAGTTAAACTCAATGCCTGAAACGGGCAAAAGGAGAACGCTATGGGTAATAAACGAAAGGTAGAGCTTACAAAAAGCAACCGAGTGGCTATCAGATTCCTTATGGAGCTCTACTATCAGAGATTGGAAAGATTCAGACTTCCCTCACCGAGATGGGAGGACTTCGCTTTCTTCGAAAATATCCGTACGGGAAATGTTGTTGAAGGAGAACTCTCGTGGAGCAGTGCTTGCCAATGGCAAAGGCTTGAACGCAAGATTCAATTTTTCGGACACGATAAGGCTCTTATGGCCGAAGTCTGGCTCGATGGATCTCGCCCTATATTTGCCGATTCTTGTGGCAGTCTACCAACATTTTGGAGAGTATCCAAGATCAGGTATCGTGTCCATTTTACTATTGTTAGCAGGCACAACGCTGACGCAGAATGGTATGAGACTGTATTCACGGAAGAGGAAACTCCTCTCTGGTAATATCACCACCCGACCCCTGTCTAGCATTCGCAAAGACTCGCTAAATCAGGGGTCTTTGTTTTGTAAGATAATAAAAATCAAAAACCGCCTCTCGGCGGTTAATAACTATTCTCTTTTATCTTTTTTCACCACAGCTTAAACAGGAATTTCTATGAACACACAATACTTTCTCACATTTAGAACATTTCCATCTTTCTCGTTCATTTTTAACAAATTCTCTAATTCCTGATTTTTTAATATTTTCTAAGTTCTCAAGCATACTCATTCCATATTTAGTTCTATATCTCTTATCAAGATTTTTTAATCTTGTACAGGGGAACTTTTCACACCTATCAGAACAAAAAGTCATCTTCTTTTCTTTTAGAACTTTACAATGCATTATAGTACACTTTCTACATCCATCCGATGTATTCTCGCTCATCTCTCTACATCCAAGACATTTGTTCTTATCTCTAAGATGTCCTACACATATTCCGCAGTTCATTCCGCAAGGAGCGATTAATTTATTGTTAATTGTAGGTCTCGTGTTTGAGGACATAATAGCTGATTATAATATTTTGAAAACTTGGAGCTGAGTCATTATGATTATATTAACACAAATAGAAAAGTTATCCACGGGAATGTTTTCTATTCTTTTTCTACTATGTTATAATTTACTAAAATAAATAATCTCAAAAATGTTAACAAAAAAACAAGAAAAGGTGCTTTCTTATATAAAAGACTATCAAGACAAAAAGGGATACTCCCCTTCTCTCGAAGAAATAAGAAAACACTTCAAACTATCTTCTGTTTCTACTGCTCACCACTATATTAAAAAGCTAAATGAATCTGGGCACCTTAAAAAAGAAGCGAATCATCCTAGGGCAATAATGCCTTCTGAATCTGGAACCTTTAATATTAAAATCGTAGGAACAATAACGGCTGGCAAGCCCATAGAAGCTATAGAATATTCTGATGAAAAAATTGCTATCTCGACAAAGGGAATAGATTTTAATAACAAATATTTTGCATTACGAGTCGAAGGAGATAGCATGATAGATGAAAATATATCTGATGGAGATATTGTGGTTATTAAAAAACAATCAGTTGCTGAGAATGGACAAACCGTAGTAGCGGTTATTGATGATAACCAGGCTACTCTAAAAAAAATATATCGAGAGAAAGATAGATTTCGTTTACAACCAGCCAACCAAAACTTACTTCCTTTTTATAGAAAAGAAGTTGAGATAAGAGGTGTAGTTATCAATGTTATCAGAAAATATGATAAAGCTGCACCTGGACTTAAAACAATTGATTTATTCGCTGGTATAGGTGGAATTAGATTGGGTTTTGAAAAAGCTGGATTTACTACAATGTTCTCAAATGATTTTGATGAACATTGTCAAAAAACATATAATCTAAATTTTAATACCTCTAAGTTAATTGTAGAAGATATAAGAAAAATCGGGATAGATGATATCCCTGAATTTAATTTTCTCCTAGCTGGTTTCCCATGCCAGGCATTTTCAATAGCTGGGCATAGGCAAGGTTTCCAAGATAAAAATCGGGGAAATCTATTCTTTGATATTGCTAGAATAATAGAAATTAGGAAACCAGATGGATTCCTATTAGAAAATGTCAAAAATCTTAAAAGCCATGATGGTGGAAGAACTTTTAGAATAATCATTAAAACCCTAGAGAGTTTTGGATACCACATTAAAGCGAGAGTCTTAAATAGTATGGATTATGGTAATGTCCCTCAAAATAGAGAACGGATATATATCATAGGATTTAAAGATAAAAGACATTATGATAATTTTGATTTTCCCAAAAAACAAAAATTGAAACTAAAAATAACAGATATTCTTGAAAATAGGGTAGATGAGAAATATTACTATAATGATAAGCCTCTTTTTGAAAAGATTAAAAATGATATTACAGATCAAAATAAGGTATATCAATGGCGCAGAAAATACGTTAGAGAAAATAAAAAAGGCGTTTGTCCGACCTTAACTGCAAATATGGGAACAGGAGGACACAACGTCCCTATCATTAAAGATAAATACGGCGTAAGGAAACTTACTCCTAGAGAATGTGCTACATTACAAGGATTCCCTCTAAATTACAAACTACCAACGAACATATCTGATTCAGCGCTATACAAACAATTAGGGAATTCGGTAACTGTTAATGTGATAGAATTAATCGCTAAAAAAATAAAATCTGCAATCACAAATTAAAAAAATCTTTAGCCCTTTTAAGAATATACTTATTAAATTTAATCTTATCTCGTACTATTCCTCTTAATTTAATAGGTGTTTGATATTTAAGACTCTCCTTAAAATCCCATTTAATTAACATTTTATCCTCTTCCAGATTTTTAGGATTGCAACGCAATTCCATTCTCTTCTTGCTTTTATAAATCTTAACATTGCCATGCCTTTCATCAATATATCCTGCAATAAAGGCGGATTTATCTGTTAACCTGGATATCTTAATCCTCGAAATATTATTCTTATTAATTTTAGCGATTGCTAAACTAATTGAATCTCCTCCTCTAATAAATATAAAATAATAGATATCTTTTAAATTATATTCAGAAACAGGGATTTTGTTTTTTTCTAATAGTATATCAATCCATCCTTCTAAGATTTCTTTTTTCTTTTTTCTTTTAAAAAGTTGATCTAAATTACTGCCAGTGCTTTTAAATTTTTGACATAATGAAGTCTCGTTTGATAAAGTATTCTGAAAATTTCCATTTTTATCTATTTTGGCTGACAAGAACTTAACATCTGCGCCGATTCTTTTTTTACTAGAATATACGTCAATCGGATAATTTCCGGCACCAATTGTTTTCCAATCGAGTGCTTGAGAAACCCACCCCTCTAAAAATTCTTTTGTCATTTGGATATTTTGTTCCTTATCATCCGAAAGTAATTCCGGTTGAGAAAATAATACCTTTTTTAAAAGGTAATCAATAACAAGCCTGCTGTCCTTGTCAAATATATTTTTAATTTCTTTCTCTGGTAAAAATTCTAATACAAACATCATATTTATAATAGCTAATTAAATCATTTTGTAAACAAAAACCATCTAAAATGGTTTTTGTTAATACTCTAACTACTTATGTAAACCGTAAGTGCGAGTATTTTTGTGACATGTAGCACACATCGCGATGAGATTACCTAATACATAATCTCCATTACGATTCCTCTTATGAGCGTCCCAATAACCAGGAACTAAAGATCTAATACATCTACTACGATGCCCACACGAAACCATAGCACATTCGCATCTTCCTCCTGCTCTCTTGTATAATGCTTGCTTCGTCTCTTTAGATATAGACATTAATTTATTAACACCTTGCTTATTGAATTTCTTTTATTATTTGTTAAAATTTAAAAACGTCAAAAAGAAATATTAATATGTTGTTCGACTTTTATATACAACATATTATCCATCAAAACTTCGTGCCCAACACGAAGTTTTGATTTCAATAACATATTAAGTCACTATAATCTTTGGGTCAAAATGTGGAAAACTATTTAATAACCAAAAACCGCCTCTCGGCGGTTAATAACTATCTTCTGTATTTCTTTCCAACCTTAATCCTCGCCATTTCTTTTTCTAAGAAACCTTGTAATTTAGCATAATCAACGTCTTTTTCATTCTTCTTCTCAAGAAGAAGTTTTTCTACTCTTTTTTTAGCTTCTTCTGCTCTTTCAACATCAATGTTCTCAGCACGCAAAGCATCATCAGCCAGTATAACCAAATGTGATTCTGGTCTAACCTCTAAAATACCAGAAGAAACAGATAATCTGGATTCTCCATCTTCTCTTCTTAAAACAATCTCTCCAGCCTTAATCTTTCCAACTAAAGGAAGGTGATTAGGCAATATAGTCAATTCACCAGTAACTGTAGGAATACTAGCACTAATATATTCCTCAGAAACTACTACTGACTGCGGAGTAACAATTTTTACAGATAAATGTTTCATTTAACCTCGCTAATATCCCCTTTCATATAGAAAGCAGATTCTGGTTTATCATCATGCTTTCCTTCTAATATCTCTGCAAATCCTTTTACAGTATCTTCTATCTTTACATACTTACCTTCTCTTCCTGTAAACTGTTCTGCAACAAAGAAAGGTTGAGATAAGAATTTTTGTATCTTTCTAGCTCTAGAAACAGTCACCTTATCTTCATCGGATAATTCTTCCATTCCTAGAATAGCAATAATATCCTGTAAACTCTGGTATTTTTGTAATACTTTCTGTACTTCTCTAGCCACTCTATAATGTTCTTCTCCGACAACCTCTGCACTTAACACATTAGAATTAGAATCAAGAGGATCTACAGCAGGATAAATAGCTAATTCTGCTAAAGATCTAGATAATACAACTGTAGAATCTAAATGTGCAAATGTTGTAGCAGGTGCTGGATCTGTTAAATCATCAGCAGGAACATATACCGCTTGAACAGAAGTAATTGATCCTTTTTTAGTAGAGGTAATTCTTTCTTGTAACTTTCCCATTTCAGTAGCTAATGTAGGTTGATAACCCACAGCTGAAGGCATTCTTCCTAAAAGAGCAGAAACCTCTGAGCCAGCTTGAGTAAATCTAAAGATATTATCTACAAACAGTAATAAATCTTTACCTTTTTCATCTCTAAAGTATTCAGCCATAGAAAGAGCGCTTAATGCTACTCTTGCTCTAGCTCCAGGCGGTTCATTCATTTGTCCAAACACTAGGGCTGTTTTATCTAATACTCCAGCTTCTTCCATTTCTCTATAAAGATCATTACCTTCACGAGTTCTCTCTCCTACTCCGGCAAACATAGAATAACCACCATGCTCATGAGCAATATTACGAATAAGTTCCTGAATAACAACTGTCTTGCCTACTCCAGCTCCACCAAACAATCCTGTCTTTCCACCCTTTAAGAAAGGACAAATCAAATCAACAACTTTGATTCCTGTTTCTAGAATCTCCATCTTAGTAGATTGTTCTGTGAATTTAGGAGTTTCTCTATGAATAGAGTATTTCTTTTCAGTCTTAACAGCTCCCTTTCCATCAATAGGATTACCAGTTACATCAAACATCCTTCCCAATACTTCTTCTCCAACAGGTACAGAAATAGGTTCTCCTAAAGCCTCTACCTCTTGTCCTCTATGAAGACCATCAGTAGAACTCATGGCAATAGTTCTAACTTGTCCAGAACCTAAATGCTGTTGAACTTCTAAGATAAGATCTCCGACTTTCAAAGCATCGTTAATATTTGGTATTTCTCCCTCAAAAGCGACATCTATGACCGCTCCAATAATTTGTGATATTTTTCCTTTCATGTGTTTTGGGTTATTAATATTGACATTTAATTTATATTATGGTATTATTTAATCGAGGTGATCGGAAATGACTATTGTAGGAATTATTTTTGCAGCAATTGGGGCACTACTATTCGTAATCACAGCCGGAGAAATTGGACAATCAGTATTCCAAGCTCTCAGGCTAGACCCTCGAAAAGGACGAATGCTAGGAGGTCTCATGGCCTCGGGCTTATGCCTCGTCATTGGATCTATTGGGTTATATCTTGAATTTAAGATAGTCCCTCTATTCCTATGACATCTTCCTGCCCGGCACAATCATTCAATCGAATGTGCGTGCCGAGGCTCTTTTTATTCCAACGCCGCCGCACCCGATGCAATCTCTGATATTTCTTGCGTGATTGCTGCTTGTCTTGCTTGATTAAAGTACAATGTTAATTCATCTATCATTTCAGACGCACTGTCTGAAGCTCCTTTCATAGCTAACATTCTGGAAGAATGCTCACTAGCATTTGATTCTAATAAACTTTGGTAAAACTGTATTTCCACTAAACGTGGCAATACTTCATCTAATAATCCTTTCTTGTCTGGTTCAAATATATATTTAGACATATTTTCAGTCTCAGCCTTATCTCCTAACGATTCTATCATTTCTTCTAAAACCTTTTCCGAAACAGGAAGAAGATTTCTTTTTTTAACTTCTGATTTAATTGAAGATATAAAATCTGTATATATTATCTTTACACGATCATATTCTCCCTTTGTAAAACTATTTAACACCATATTACTTAAAGCTAAGGTATCGTCAAATGTCGGATCTTCTGGAAATTCCACAAAGCTAGCAACATGCTTTCCAGAAAACTCTTTTATCATCTTTTCTGTTTTTTTACCAACTGTAATGAAATCAACTTTCCTTTCTTTATGAAATTCACAAACTTCTTTTAGCTTTTTATAAACATTAGAATTATAGCCACCACATAATCCTTTATTAGATCCTATAACAACAACTAATATATTATTTAAACTTCTTTTCTCTAATAATGGATGTTCTACATCTTCTTGGGCAATATTAACAAGCAATTCTAGGGCTAATTTAGCATAGGTCCTAGTATTTAAAGCTTGATCTATTGCTTTCCTCATCTTAGAAGCAGCAACCATCTCCATGGCGCGTGTAATCTTCTTAATATTCTTAACAGAAGATATTCTTTTTTTAATTGTTTTTATTTGTAGTGCCATTATTGACTTTTTATTTATTTAGACTAGATTAATGATAGGAGGACACTATGAAGACCCTAGCTAAAGTTTGCGGCTATTCCGTAATAGTCATGATGCTATCCTTGCTTTTCTTGCTAACCGACATTGGAAAGTTTGCTGGATTCGGCATTGGAGCCATCTTTTCTATTGGACTGGTCTTGGTCTGGTCATCTGGAAGATATCCGGAAAAGACTAATAAAGCCAACTAGACCGTCGTTCCTACGCCTTCACTCTACTGAGTGCGGGCGTTTCTATTACTCTACCGTCTTTTTAAACTCCTCGCACGCTTGCTTCAATTCTTTCTCAATCTCCTCGTTCCATTCTTTAATAACCTTATTCAATAAAGCTTCCTTGCTTAAATCCAAGAATTTAAAGAATTTCTTTTGAAATCCCTCAACATCCTCAATCTTCACATCATCTAAAAATCCGTTGTTAACAGCATAAATTACAGCAATCTGATGAGAAACTTTCATTGGAGAATATTGAGGCTGTTTTTGTAACTCAACTATTCTCTCTCCTCTATTCAACTGTTGTTTGGTTTCGTCATCTAAATCACTGGCAAATTGAGCAAAGGCTTCTAATTCTCTAAACTGTGCCATTGCTAATTTCATTTGTCCTGCTACCTTTTTCATTGCCTTAATCTGAGCATTTCCACCAACACGAGAAACAGATAAACCAACATTCAATGCTGGACGTATTCCTTTATAGAATAAATCTGATTCTAGATAAATCTGTCCATCAGTAATAGAAATCACATTAGTAGGAATATATGCAGATACATCTCCTGCTTGTGTTTCAATAATAGGCAATGCTGTAATAGATCCACCCTTAACTACTCTACAAGCTCTTTCTAGCAATCTTGAATGTAGATAGAACACATCTCCAGGATAAGCTTCTCTTCCAGGTGGTCTTTTCAATAATAATGATACTTCTCTATATGCCCAAGCATGTTTTGATAAATCATCATAAACAATCAATACATCTTTAGCTTGGTCCATTAAATATTCACCTAATGCTACTCCGGCATATGGAGCAATATATGATAATGAAGCTGATTGACTAGCACCAGCAACAACAATAGTTGTATATTCCATGGCACCAGACTCTTCTAATTTAGCTACGATTTGAGCTATCTTTGATTCTTTCTGTCCAATGGCCACATATATACAATTCATATTTTGACCCTTTTGATTGATAATTGCATCAATAGCAATAGCAGTCTTTCCAGTCTGTCGATCACCAATAATAAGCTCTCTTTGTCCACGTCCAATAGGAACCATTGAATCAATAGATAATAGCCCTGTTTGAACTGGTTCAGATACAGGTTGTCTTTCCATAACACCTGGAGCAATTCTCTCAATCGGATAAAACTTATCTGATTTAATATCTCCTTTTCCGTCCATCGGATTTCCTAATGGATCAACAACTCTTCCAATCATGTTATCAGATACAGGAATAGACAACACCTTTCCTGTTCTCTTAACAATATCTCCTTCTTTAATGTGCTCAGTAGCACCAAACAAAATAGCTCCGATTAGATCTTCTTCTAAATTAAGAGCCACACCAATAGTCTTATTAGGAAATTCTATCATTTCAGAAGCCTGGCAATTCTTTAAACCACTCAAAATAGCAATATTGTCTCCAATCTTAACTACCTTACCGACTTCGTCGATATCAATCTCTGGCTTGAAATCTTCTATCTGTTTCCTTAAATGATTTACTAAATTTTCTATTGGCATAATATTTGTTGTCTAATTTTTTGTAATTGATTGGAAATGCTTCCGTTATATAGTTTTCCGTTGTATTGAGCTACAAATCCTCCTTTTAACTCTTTGTCTATGCTTATATCTACAGGAACACTCTTATCTATTCCGATTGCCTCTTTTATGGCATCTATATCTTCAATTTCCTCAAATAACGTAATATATAGCGTATTTCTTTCTTTTTCTTCTTGGGCCTTTTGCTCAACAATCTTTAGAATTGAAGGTAGTTGATATTCATTTCCTTTCATAGACTGAACAAAAAGCTTAGCTATTTGTTCGCTTTTCTCAGGATTCTTCTGATCTAAATCAATCAATAATTTGGCTAATTTATCCTTCATTGACAATATTCTCAATAAATTCTTTATTAGTCTTTTTGTCCACCTCTTTTCCTAATAACTTCTCTGTTGTTAAGAATGTTAAATCAACTACATTCTTTTTAACTCTAGAAGCCATCTTCTTCTCTTCGTCTTCCACTCTAATCTTCGTATTCTCTACTATCTTATCAGATTCCGATTGTGCATCAGTTTTAGCCTTAGCTACAATGACATTGTGCTTTTCTTGGGCATCAGCTACAACCTTATTACTTTCAATTCTAGCTGTTTCTAATTTTTCTTTGTATTTAGATTCTGCCATCTGAAGATTAGTCTCTGCCTCTCTAGCGTCCTCCAATCCTTTTTTAATAGATTTCTCTCTTTTATCTAGAACATCTTGTATGGGCTTAAAAACAAATCTTTTCAATACAAAGAACACAATTGCGAAATTGATTATTTGGGCTAAAAATAGCTTCCAATCTAGTCCTAGTGTTTCAATAATTGAATTCATAAATATTTAGTTACAAAGGATTATATCCTTATTACATAATCAATGCGATTACCAAAGCGTAAATAGCAGATGTTTCTGCTAGGGCTGCTCCTAAAATCATCATTGGAAAAATCTTTCCTGAAACCTCAGGATTTCGACCTATCGCTTCTAGTGCTTTTCCAATTAAGAATCCTTCTGCTAATGCAGATCCCATCATTGATATAGCGGCGATAGATTTGGCAATATATTTTGCTGCTTCTGGTCCTAATTCCATATTTTTTTATTATTAATTATTATCAAATGCTAAATTAAGATACACTGCGCTTAAGATTGAAAACACCATTGCTTGTAAGAGACCAACCAACAAGGTTTGGGCCATCAATATTGATGGAGCAACGAAAGCTGAAAAGCTCATCATCACTACCATTAAAACTTCTCCGGCAAACATATTACCGAAAAGCCTTAAGGACAGTGAAATAATCTTTGCAAACTCTCCTACAATATCTAACAAACCCATAGCGAAATTAATTATAGCTAAGAATCCTTGTCCGATTCCTTCTTTAAATCCTAAGTATATCTTTTTAAGCTGAATATACTCCCCAATATGGTTTAACACACCATTTGATTTCATGCTAACTATTTGAGTTAACCCAATCATTGTTACTGCTATGGCTAACGTCATATTAAGATCAGTAGTTGGAACTCTAAATAAAGGTGACTCTCCTATCATAATCGATGTAAACCCTGGTAACAAGGTAATAACGTTAGTTAATACAAAGAATAAAAAAACACTTCCAATAATCGGTAGCATTTTTTTTGATTTCTTAGTATTTTGAGTTATTTGATCTAACATTCCGATCATGCCCTCAATAGCCATTTCCATCATTAATTGAAGCTTTGATTTTGCCTCTAATTGTATGAATTTTCTTAAAATAACACCAAACACAATAATAATACCTACGATCAACCATGTTAACGTCATGGTATTAGTTACTGGAAAGCCTCCAATGTTAAAAAGCACATCAGGTCTTAAGTCTGGTATTGATTGGTTTATCTGTAAAAAACTCATTTTTTATCTAATTCTCTGAATTCCTTAGTAAAGCTAAAGAATCTTATCAATATAATTGTCCAAGAAGATATTAGTGCAGCAATCATTAACAATATCATTGTTCTTGGATGTGTTCCGTTAGCTAACCCATATTCTTTTCCATAATAGGCGGCTAATCCCGCAGGAACTCCTATAACTATAACCATTTGAAGAAGAAAAGAAAAAGACTTTCTTTGCAATTCGAATCTTTTATTTCTTTTTTCTTTATCTTCCATGATTTTTATAACTTGAGAGGTTATTATATATAATCTAGGACTAATGTCAATTGAAAAATAAATCTCTCGGCACACTAGGTGTGCCGAGAGGGTGGAGATCAACCTGACCTCTAGATTGAACTTGGGTCGTGTTGAATCCACCAGTAAGGATGATCTTGCGGAAAGGGTGGCTTGCGATTAGGCAAGTCGAATGGCCAAAGATTTCTGGTCACCGTATGTGAGATAGCATCTCCACGCCAATAGAGAGTAAGCCTCACCTCATGTGTCTTTTGGGAATCTTGAGGGTCCGTTCGGAATACAGGGAAATTGGTTATTTCTTCCCGTCCTTCATATTCCCATACGAAATATGCTCCGTTCTCGATAGCATTAGATATGCCACCACTCACATATATAACTTCACATAAGAGTGGCGTCAAAGGAACTTCGAGAATCTCCAATTCAACATTGAAGTCTATTGCTACAGGGCTTTCTTCGCGGTAGACTATTGGATTATTTTGAGCTGTCTCAAACTCCGACAATACTGCCACTAGGGATACTGCCACCATCGCAGCACACCCCACCCATAATTTGAAAGTATCCATCTATAGATCCTCCTCCGTGCTTTCGCGCATACCATAACATAAAATATAGGAATAAGTCAATCTGAAACAAAAAACCGCTGTTAAGCGGTTTCTTGATTTTAAAATAAAATTACTCGGTTACAGGAGCGTCATCTTCAGGAACGTCGTCTGTAGGTAACTCGTCTGCAGGAACGTCATCTGTAGGTACCTCATCTGTAGGTAACTCATCCGCAGGAACTTCGTCTGTAGGTACTTCGTCTGTAGGTACTACTTCCTCTGAATCCTTAGGAGTTAATGCCATCCATATAATTGCACCAACGATGATAACAATTAATACGATGATTAAAATTAACTTGTTTGACATGTCTTTTTATATATAAGTTAATGACCTTTTGATGTATTGTAATTAAGATTCTCTAAAAAAGCAAGCTCTTACTCTCTATCTTAAAATTGCACACTAAAATCAATTCCCTCCGAATAGTCTATTTTACCGTGAGTCTTGCCCATATTTTCTTTAGAAGAATCAGTAGTGTAGTCCTTAACTATCTCTCTGCGTTGATCAATAGAAATGTTCTGGTGATATATAGCAGGACCACCTATACAACCTCCAGGACAGTTTAATATATCCATAAACCTATATTTACTTGTACCAGCCATAACATCATCGAATGCTTGTTTAACATTCTCAATTCCATCGGTAACTAATATTTCATCTTTTTTAAAAAACTGTGCAATATGGGCGGTTTTTCCCAATCCCCCAGATATTGGATAAATCTTAGTATATTCTCTTATAAAAAAATCAAAAGAATATTTCTTATTAAATTTCTCTTCTTTAATATTCAAAGAATCAAACATTTCCATCAATTCCTTTAATGTAATAACCTCATCAATATATTCTGGATATTTAGGAGCTTCTATATTCTGCTTGGCATAGCAAGGAGATATAAATACCACCTTATGTTCTGGATGATGTTTCTTGGAAATCTTAGCCATGGCCACTAAAGGAGAAACGACAGGAACTAAATACTTAACTAGATCTGGATATTGAGCCTGGACAAAAGCCACTACTGTTGGACATGGAGATGCAATAAATAGTTTTTGACCGATATTCTCTTTAATATAATTAACATATGCCCAATTAACCATTCTTGCTCCATATGTTAATTCTGTAACCTTATCAAACCCTAACTGCTTTAACATTCCAATAATATTGGGGTATTTAAAATCGATAGCAAATGTTGGGGCCAACAAGGCTATAGCCTTATTGTTCTTGATCATATCTATTTTATTCTGCATGTTTCTTATTAAGTATAATTGACGCTAATAAACCACCGGCCAATGCTGTTACTAATTGCATTAATCCCATGGCTGTTAAAAATATTTTAGGAATAATGTCTAGCGAAACTAGAATATAGGACGTAATGAACAAAACTAACACCTTTAATACCGAGGCTAAAACCATCCTATATAAATAAGATAATTTACTATAAACCATCGTTCTGACTAATATTGCATTACCCAACCAAATAAATGGCATTAAATACATCAAAAATAAAGAAAAAACACCAAATAATGTTCCGTGCAATAAAGCAGCTATACTTGGAAGAACTATAATTGGTATTTGTTTTTTAGTATCAAATTTATCAGCCGCTAAGAATAATAGAAGGTTTATTATTATTCCAATTATCCATTGAGGAGATGTAAATATCAGTGGAATAAAAAAAGCAATGCTCATCATTAATATTGAGACATCAACTCTTTCTAGTACCGAAGCCTTAGCCTGTATATGCATTGTCTTATTTTAACACAGAAAATATCTCTCAAAAAGTAATCGGCCCTCACTGCGTATGCTGTGAGGGCTTCTGATCGGTTGTGACTCAACGTCAGGTTGTGGCTCGCGATGAAACGGACGTTGTGTCTGGTTGTCAGACGAAGGTGATAGAATCGATATCAGCTCTGTGATGCTATCAACGGGTGTTTGGTTTCTAAACCTTCTGCTCGATGGGTGTATCGTACCCTGCGGTTGTGGAAACCATAATCACACTCTCCGTATATTTATAATATAAAAATAGATAAACCCTGTCAAATAAGCTTTCCACAAAAAGAAAGCCGCCCGGAAAACCGAGCGGCGAAATAGCTTGTGTTGATATTAGGACCTAGAGTCTATAATCTTGACTTTTCCATCCTCAACATCTGCGGCCAATTTCCTTCGAGACAACTGAACATGAAACGTAGGAAGTCCGATCATTCGATCAGGGACCATGGAATCTGCAACCTTTCCATCTACTACGGCTGCAGACAGAATTACTCGATTGCCTTCCACAACCTTTTCGGATGTGAAAATAAGACATTCATCTTCACGAACCAAATGGCGAAGCTTAGTCTTTAGCGGAAGACTATTTAAACATACTGAATCATCACTACTCAAGTGTAACTTAGTCCGATATGCAAAGCCTTCTACTTTTACCACCTGACGAACATGAAATTCCAACACATCTACCTCCTTAAAAAGAACTGTCCCCATCAAAAAACTCCCGGCCAATCCGGGAGTTTCGTTGATTACGATTGAATGTTACATTACATCAAGTCTAAACAGAAACTCCCAGGGCTAATGGCCCATAAGGAAATCATGTTTCTAAACTTATATGATACTTGTAACATTGTTATTATAATATTCTATCTAGTTAATTTGTCAAACAGTCTCTTTTCCTATCAATCTCCAGTGGAAGATATATAGTGGTAAACCAATTAATATTGAAGCTAGATTTCTAGCAGCATCTCTATGTCTATTAGAAGTGATAGGATCTATCTTAGATTCTTCCCATTTTTCATAACTAACCACCCATCTATCAAAAGCTATTTGATTTTCTTCTGACAAACATTCTCCATTATCTAGGCCTTCCACAACATAGGGTATAGGTGGCTCTCTATAGTAGTAATCATTTTGTTGATCAGCCTGAGTAAATAATAGGGCCTTTAATCCCATATTAACAAAATTAACACTTCCTATAACTATAAGTGTTAGTCCGATGAGTGCGAACAAATATAGATATATTGTTCTTATTGTTGAATGTTTTTTCATGTGATTATTATAGCATTAATTGACAGGTCGTATAAATATATTAGACTTTGATAGGAGGTGGCCATGGAAGATAACTCAAAGTGGTTTATTCATCAGGGTCGTAAATATAGATCCATAGGTCCATACACTCGAAGATTCTGCGAACATTGTAGAGTCCTTCGTGATACACCCCATCAACAGTGTACCGAGTGCGCAAGAAAATTGCCGTTGGCAACATTTATGCGTTGGTCTCCAATATTTCTTTTGAAGCCTCGCACATGGTTCCAAAGAAGTATCCTAACGCATGAAGGTGAGGTATATGGGGTATAAAACCCGGCACCTGCAAACAATTTTACGTTTGCGGGTGCTTTTCTCATCAAAAAAACCACGAATGTGGTCTATCAAGCGGGATACGGGTATCGAACCCGCGTCTTATCCTTGGGAAGGACATGTACTACCTTTGTACTAATCCCGCCCAAATACGTCTTTAAAAAACCTGGAAACCTTATCCCAGAATGAAGCTGATTCTTGTACTACTTCATTGTTAGTAATAACATCTACTCCTCTTTTTATAACAACAACCTCTTCTCCTGGTTTCTTATACATGCCCTTTTCTCTTAAAAACTCCTCTGTCTGTTCTTCTGTATCAAGGGCAAACATTTCTTTTAGTTCACCATTTCTATTTTCTATTTCCTTAACCTCTTGAGTAATATTTAAATATTGATTATTAACGTATTGTGATTCTGAATAAAGCTTAATATTAGAAAATACAAGGAAAGATATAATCAAAACATCAAGAACCATTAATAACGCTATTAATCCCTTATCCTGTTTTGAACACTTTATATATTTTTTCTTTTTTGCTACCATAGGTGTATGCATAAATTAGCAAGAATCATTTGGATAATAATAGTTGTATTGATTATCGTGAGTATGATAATGTCTTTCGTTGTAGCTGGTCTATTTAGATAATAAAACGTATTTCAGATTTAATCAATCTCTTTTAAACATTTTCCAGTAAACAGACTGTGGAATTCTAATCTTAGCCGATGCAGCTAATTTTTTCTTTCCTTTCTTTTGTTTCTCTAATAACTTTCTCTTACGAGTGATATCTCCTCCGTATAAGGCGCCAGTAACGTCTTTTCTTCTTGCGCTAACGGTTTGTCTGGAAATGATATTACCACCAACCTTAGCCTGTAATGGTACTGAAAACTGTTGTGTTGGGAAAACAGATTTTAGTTTCTCTAAATTAGTCTTAGCAACTGCGTAAGCTCTATTTTTAGGCACAATCATACTTAGAGACTCTCTAGTCTCTCCCATCACCATTACTTCTAATTTAACAAGATCTGCCTCCACCCAAGAATTGAATTTATAATCCATAGAACCGTATCCTTGAGTGACCCCCTTTAATCGATCGTAAAAATCAGACATAATCTCTCTAAATGGAATTAAGCATTTAACCAGTATTTTCTTATCACTTAAATGTTCTGTTTGTGGACCATATTCACTTACCATAGATAATACGCCTCCCAAATAATCAATGGGAGAAATAATTTTCAATTCTGAATATTGTTCTAATATTTTACTGATCCTAGAAGGATCTGGCCAATCCATTACGGAGCTTATTTCTGTTTCCTGCTCTTTACCATCTATTATTCTATAACTGACAGATGGAGCAGAACTTATTAATTCGATATCAAATTCCCTTTTAATTCTTTCTATTACGATTTCTGCGTGCAAAAGGCCTAAAAATCCACAGCGGAATCCCCTTCCAATAGCTGATTTAGATTCGGGTTTAAAGGTCATGGCAGGATCATTAAGCGCAAGCTTTCCGAGTGCCTGTTTTAACGGCATCCAATTATCCGAATCTTCTGGAAATACACTTATGAACACAACGGGCTGAGGTTCTTGATAACCTTCTAATGGTTTAACTTGCTCATAATCTAAATATTGAGTTATGGTATCTCCGATCTTAACTTTCTCGGGATCTTTTAATCCTAAGAATACATAGCCTATCTCTCCGGTTACTAATTTATCCTGAGTTTTTCTCTCAGGATTAAAGTATCCGGCTTCTTTCACTTTTCCTCTTGTTTTAGAATTTAGTAAATAAATCTCATCTCCTTTCTTAATCTCACCCGACATTACTCGGATATAAGCAACAACTCCTTTAAAGGCATCATATTGAAAATCAAATATTAAAGCTTTAGATTCTCCATGTTCTTCTTGGGGAGCTGGAAAATCCTCAATAATTCTATCTAATACTTTCTCTACTCCAAAACCAGACTTAGAGGATATTTCGATTATTTCTTCATCTACTAATGATCTTAATTCTCTCTTAACGGCTTCTAAGATTTCCATGTCCATAGGATCATCTTTTTTTATCGTATCTATCTTATTAATCACAGGAATGACTCTAATTCCTTGTTTCTTAGCGTATTCAAGATTCATTAGGGTTTGGGCTTGAACTCCCTTTAAAACATCCACTAAAAGGACTGCTCCTTCTATGGCAGCCATAGACCTAGAAACTTCATAGGTAAAATCAACATGACCAGGAGTATCTATCATATTAAATTCATATCCCTTATAATGCATTCTAGCGGGTTGGAGTTTGATGGTAATTCCCTTCTCTCTTTCTAATTCCATAGAATCTAACATTTGAGGCATCATTTTCTTTTCATCTACTGTATTAGTCAATTCTAAAAAACGATCAGCTAATGTTGATTTTCCATGATCTATATGGGCGATAATTCCAAAATTTCTTATCTTTTTCATTGGTTTTTATTCTAACAGGTTTTTGGAAAAGAAGAAGGGCAAAGCTATCTGCGCGCAGCTCCACCCTTCTGAAAAAAATCAAGCGATTTCTCACTTGACCTACAAGCGTCCGTCAGAGGCCCTCGTCGGGACGAATATTAAAGAGCTATCTAAGTGGCTTGCGAGCGGGGCTCGCTGCTGTCAGGGCGAATCCCCGTCGCAAACCTTGTGCCGAGGAGGCACTTTCTGATAAGACAAACAATCTTGTAGAGTTCGACGGCGAGGTCCGGCCATTGTGCAGGAGGCATCCTCGCCGTGAACTCTGTCTTGCCTCTTCACTACATATACATTATCAAACAAAAAAACCTTGTCAATACAAAGTTTCATTTTTATATAATATTATTTTTTAAAAAAAAGATTTTTAATATAGCTAACTTCTTCTATCTTCAAAAGATAAGAAAAGAATAAATAAGATAAGCCAGCGACTATTCCAGACAATATAGTTTGTAATAAGATTCCAATAAATGTCGACGTTTCAAGTATAGATCCGAATATTTGGAGAGAATAATATAATACTCCACCCATTATCACACTAGCGATTAATACCTTATGGAAGGTATTGCCAATTTCTCTGATTGGAAATTCTTTGATTTTTCTTTTTAATAAAAACAATAACAATATAACCTGTATTATTCCTGAAACTGTTATTGCTAAAGGTAGCCCAATAACTGATATGTTATCAATATTATTAAGCTTGAACACATTGGCTATAAATTGTGAAAACCAATTAACAGAGCTTAATGCTTTTACAAATATAAAAGAAAACGCAATGCTTGTTCCTAGAGATATAATGCTCGTGAATAATGGTGTTTTCGTATCGTGGACCGAAAAGAATATTCTTACTAAAAAGGGAGATAACGCATAAGCAAATATACTTATTGCAAATATCCCTAAGCTAGCAGCAGTCAATTGAGTTTCTAACCAACCAAACTTCCCTGTTCCCAATATAATCCTAACAATTTGTGCTCTCAATAAAAGAGTTACTACACTTAATGGAACAATTAAGAATAAGCTTTGTTTAAAGGCTTTCCCCATTTTAGATATAAATAGATCTTTTTTACCATCAGCCCAAGCTTTGGCCATAAATGGATAAGCAGCCACAGCAAAAGATCCTCCAATAACAGTTATAGGTAATGCTCTTAAGTGGTCTGAGAAATTGAATATTGAAATATTACCAACACCAATTGTTGAGGCAATAGCCGTTACTATGATTAAATTAAAATTTGCTATAATTGCGCTAATAGTTCTGGGAATCATTAGAAATAAAATCTTCTTTAACCCCACTGATTTAAAATCCAAGATCGGCCTATACTTAAATCCATTTAGAACAACTGATGGTATTTGTATTAGCCAATGCATTAACACTCCTAAAACCACCCCATAAGCTAACCCTACAATTCCAAAAATCGGAACAAAGAACAATATTCCAATTATAATGCCTACGTTATATAGGATAGGTGCTAAGGAAAACGAAACAAAATGATTAAAATAATGTAATATACTCGAGAATATATTAGATATTCCAAAGAATATTGGACTTAAAAACATTATCCTAGTTAACAATACTGTAGTTGCCTGACTACTAGGATCAAATCCAGGAACAATTAATTTAATCAATTGCGGAGCAAATATTGCTAATATCGCGCATAAAACAATTGAGAACAGTAAAAATATATTTAACGTATTAGAAGTTAATTTCCAAGCTTCTTTTTCATCTTTTTGGTAATACTCAGAAAATACTGGCAAAAATGCAGCAATGATTCCACCGGAAATCAGAATGCCAAACACTAGGTCAGGAATCCTAAAGGCAGCATAATATATATCTAGCTCCAGTCCAGCACCAAATTGAGAGGCCAATAACCTATCTCTTAATAAACCTAACAAGGCGCTTACAATACTAGATATACCAATAATTAGTGCTGCTATTCCAATAGTATGAGTTTTCTTGTGGAATAATCTCTTTATCATTTAATGATTATAGCAGATAGTTGTGGGCTTGACCAAGAACACACATTCTTTATGGGGTGCTAATAATTTAAAAAACCCTCTTTCGAGAGTTTCTTAAATATCTAAGCAAGCTATAAGCCGAATTCTGTCTTGGACAATCATCTATCTTGGCCTACAATTACTTGTAAGCTCATGCGAGCTACCAATTTGCTCTTGCACCCGAGTAAGGATTTAGCCGTTTCAGCCTCTAAGTTACCTTAGAGATTTATCCATTAAGGATACTTTTTCCTTTCGGTTAAAGCGTCTCTGTTCGCACCTCTATCCTCACGGACGACGGGAATTACCCGCTACCTGTGTCGCTGGATAGCAACCGAGTGTTCGGACTTTCCTCTCCTGTAAAGGAGCGATTGCCTCGCTTACTTAGATAATAATATTATATCAAGAATATGGGATTTGTCAAACATCACAAAACCCTTTACTTTAAAATTATAAACCATTTATAATGCGGGCCTAACGGGATTAGGATGGAACACCATAGAGAATACAATATTGCAGTGGAAAGAAGTATTTAATACCTATGAAATCAATGTTTGTGTATAATAAAAACCCTTTTGTTAAAAGGATTGAGTAGATATAGTTAATACCCTATTGTTTGTGGAACTTATATAGAAATCAATTTATCAATCCAAATTATATAAATGACGCCTTAATTGACCACAACCCGCCTCAATATCTTGCCCTTTAGATATAAACCTGCAAGTTTTAATGCCTCCATTGTTTAATATATTTTCAAATCTATTAAAATCTTCATCATTTGAAGGATCTAATTCATTTATTTTATTAAGATTGCTTAACTTTAATACAAAAGGATACGGTTTTAATACATCAATCAATTCTTTGGCATGACTTTCTGAATCATTTAATCCTTTTATCAAAATATAATTTACCTTGCCTAACACTCCTCTCTCTTGAGTAAAATATAATAAATTATCCAGAGTTTCTTTTATCGGTTTACAATTAGGCAATATTCCTTTTCTTAAATCATCATTAGATGCATGAAGAGAAACATGTAGTTTAAGTTTAGTATTAATATCCTCGTGAGCTAATACTCTGATTAAATCTAAATCAACTCCCATTGTTGAAATAGTTGCTCTACTGTTTGGATATTTATTAGTTAATAATTTTATGCTTTCAACAACATTTTCATAGTTTAGAAACGGCTCGCCCATACCCATATAAGAAAACAATATATTCTCGTTAGTCGATTCTTTATCTTCTAATACATTGACGACTTGTGTAAATATCTCCTTAGCGGATAGATTCCTAACAAAGCTCTTATTATTCTCTCCATTGATCGGCAATGTTGTGGCACAAAAAATACAACCCATAGAACATCCTATCTGGGAAGAAATACAGATTATATCCTCATCAATATTATAATAACCCGTCTCTATAATTTGAGAATCTTCAGTTTCCTGGAGATATTTAGTGGTTATGCCATCATTTGATGGTACCGTTTTTACTATTCTCATATGGTATTATTATAACCCAAAACTTCCTTATTCCAAGGAGTTCCATTACCACAAAATTATAAGTCATTTATAATGCGGGCCTAACGGGAGTGGAACACCCTTAATGAATACTTCTCAACCAACCAAAAACCGCTTCTCAGCGGTTCTTGTATTTTTGACTAAAAATCTTCTTCATCGTCCTCGTCGTCGTCATCTTCATCATTGTTTACAACAATGGAGTCGTCGTCTTCTTCTACCAAACTATCTTCTTCATCGTCCCAATCGTCCAAAAGATTGATTTCGTTAATCATCTTTTTTAAATTTAATTGTTATAACGAGATTGTATAAAAAAACAGAAATCTGTCAATACCCATCATTCACAATTTTAAAAAAGCTGTTTATTAAGCCCATCCAAAGCTTCGTTAGCTAGCCTATCCGCATCTTTGTTTTGTTCTCTGGGAATATATTTAAACTCTACTTTTTTAAAATCTAACCTTAAATTCCATACCTCGATGAATAATTTTTGAATCCCCTCGTTCTTTAATTTATAATTACCACTTAGTTGTTCCACAACTAATTTAGAATCAGCATTAATCAATATTTCTAAGGTTTTAGCTTTAGCGCTACCAAATAATAACTTTGATTTTTTAAGTGCAAATATAACGGCAGAGTATTCGGCTACATTATTAGTTTGCTTTCCAATAGCTTGAGAATACTCTTTTTTACCATTTTCGCTCTCTATAACAACACCTACAGAAGCATCCCCTGGATTACCTCTAGACGCACCGTCTGTATGTATAATAACTTTCATAAATTTTTAAAATACTTATTTAAACATTTTTCTAATTTAGGCAGATTCTTTACTTTCAATCTACATCCACAAGCAGGAGCATGTCCTCCGTATGCTTCTAACAAATCTTTACAGCTCTTTAATGCTTCAACTCCATTAATATTTTTAGGCAATCGCGCTGATCCAACAGCGATATCATCTACTAGCCTAAATATAAAAGTTGGTCTTTTGTGTTTTTGAACTAGTTTAGATGCGATCACGCCCAATGTAGCGGCTGGCCAATACTCGTTAGTTTCAAAAATCATAATTTCATCACCCACTTTCTCGGTAATCTCTTTAACTGCTTGGAATACATATTCTTTTTTAGCCCGATTCTGCTTTATTAATTTACCAGCTAAGGTTTTAGCTTTCTTATAATCCTCAGCGATTAATAGTTCAAAACTTTCCATTGTGTGATCATATATTTTAGCGCTATTCAATGGAGCAATAATCTTTCCATAAATATCTAGGTCATTCTCTAGATCAGCGTCTCCTAATTCTACTAAAGCCCTTATTCCGTGCCTTTTGCTATTAATTAAGGCATTTAAACCATCATTGACTAACTGCTCGTTATCTAGTTTTAATGGCATCATATCTGAAAGAGTAGCAAGAGCTACAATTTCTAACAACTTTTCTTTTCCGGGATGACCAGTCTTATTTAAAACTTCTCGCGCAACCATATATACTAATCCCGCAGCAGCAAATTCCTTTAGTGGATATTCATCCCCATTCTGCCAAGTATTTACAAAAATACTAGGTTTTGGCGCTCTTCCATTTAACCTGTGATGATCAATAACAATTACCTCATACCCCATCTTCTTAGCCTTGGTTATTTCTTTTCCATTAGCTGTTCCACAATCTACTATAAATAATAAAGCTGGTGTTTCGTCTTTATACTTCTCTAGCACTTCTAAACTTAATCCGTGTCCTTCTAGCTCTCTATTCGGGAAATAAGTATCTATATTCGTATAAAGAGGGTTTAATAGTTCAAATGTCTCTTTTAAAACAATAACCGAAGCCACTCCGTCTAGGTCAGAGTCACCGAATATAATAATTTTTTCTTGATTCTTAGCTGCCTTAATTATTCTTTTAGCAGCTTCTTTTACACCAATTGGTAATTTCATAATAAGGCTTTGATGCCTGGCAATTCTTGATTCACTAAATACTTGAGCATTGCTCCCCCTCCGGTAGATATATGATTAAATTTACCTCTTAAATTATTCTGTGCTAAAAACGATCCTGTATGCGATCCTCCTATTACGCTAAATGAATTACTTCTCAATATAGCTGAAGCGATGGATAGCGTTCCATTAGAAAATCTTTCGTCCTCTACAAATCCCATTGGTCCATGCCAGATTACTGTTCCAGCAGTAGCAATGATGCTTGAAAACATTCTTACTGTTTCTGGTCCGATATCAAGCATCTGTTCTTCCAACCTTATCTTCCCAGCTCCTGATTGTCTTAAATAATCCTCTCTCCTATCCTTTAAGCCCACCATTGCATCAACAGGCATATGTAACTTAGGATTAGTCAACTCTAACCCGCTCAATATCTCTTCGATTTCTGGGCTAACATCAACATAAGATAAAGATAACTTCTTAGCATGCAAAATAGCGGGAGCTAAAACACCACCAATCAAAACGTGATCTGCATGCTCTAAAAACTTCATTAGGGCTGGTATCTTAGTTTCTACCTTCTCGCCTCCTAGAACGACAATTAGAGGCCTTCTGGGCTCTTCTAATAAGGACTTCGAGATGTTTATTTCTTCTTCTAGCAGTAATCCTGCTCCTTTATCAATGTGTTTAGGAATCTCTATCATAGAACCCAATTCATAATGAGAAGCAGCAAAACAGTCATTAATATAGATATCTGCTAATTTAGATATTTGTTCCATTAATACGGTATTGCGCTCCTGATCCATAGTCAATCCTTCCAACATAGTAATATCTGTCTTGCCAAGTCCTTTTATATTTTTAACAAATTTAACTTCATGATCTAATAATTGAGATAATCGTTTGGCTACATTAGCTAAACTTCCATTGCCGAGCAATATAATCTTAGCCTGATTATCTATTAAATACTTAATAGTCGGAATAGACTTCCTAATTTTAAAATCGTCTAAAATCTTTCCTTTCTTGTCCATAGGAACATCAAAGTCGCCACGAACTATGACTGTCTTATTATTGAAATCAAAATCTTTTAAAAGTTTCATATTATTCAAAGCTAATTTTTTCTCCGGGTTTTAATGTTCCAGATTTTTTTTCGACTTGTTCCTCAATCGCATTTTCTAGCGCCTGCTTCAGACCTGAGGTATCAATTTCCTTTTTTTCTTTTGGTTTAGAATCATTCCTTTTAGAAGACGTGAATGGTACTGGTGCTGTCTTAATAGCGTCTGATAGCTTTACTCCTGGCTTGGATTGAGGATTAGGAGATTGTGATTGAGTAGTAGTCGATGGCTGAGAAGTATTTGATATTGGTCGGGATCCAGAATTCTGCGACTGTATGTTAATCGGCTTAGGTTTTCTTTTTCTTTTTTTCTTTGCTTTTTTAACCTCACCTGCTTGTGACCAAGCAGCAATATGTCCGTCTATCTCTGCCTTTGGCTTAGCATACATCTTTCTAGATTCTTCTATTATCTCTTTTATAAAGGGTTGTTGCAATGGATCAATTGGTAATAATGTGTCCGCAGAAAATGGCCTTCCCGCAATGCCCTCTACCATTAGCTTAAGATAAATATTATATTTTGGTAAGTTAACAATATCCCCAGCCTCAAAAACAGGGAAATATTCTTTTTCTAAATACTCTGCATCTTCTGCTCCAACTCTGAATGAAACAATAGTTCCTGCATTACCGAACACAGCTTCTCTAACCATATCCTCCATTTGGGCAACGTATTGATGAGCCAATATTAAAGATAACCTATATTTTCTAGCTTCTGACAAGATACTAGCAAAAGACTCTGTAGCAAAGTTCTGGAATTCATCGACATATAAATAGAAGTCTTTTCTTTCTTCTTCGGGAATATCAACACGACTCATGGCGGCCAAGTAAAGCTTTGTAATAACCAATGCTCCTAGTAGCATTGAACTTGCTTCTCCGATCCGTCCCTTACTTAAATTAACAATAAATATTTTCTTTTGATCCATAATATCTCTCATGTCCATTGTTGATTCAACTTGACCAATAATGTTTCTAATCAAAGGATTGGCGGAAAATTGTCCTATTTTATTCTGAATAGCAGCAGTTGCTTCTACTTCATACCTTTGACTATATCTAGAAAATTCTTTAGTCCAGAAGCCCTTAACAACTGGATCTTGCACGGCTTCTATAACCTTAGCCCTATAATCTACATCCGAAAGCATTCTATTGATACAAATCAATGTTGCTCCAGGATATTCTAATAAAGCTAATATTGCGTTACTTAAGATATATTCCATTCTTGCAGACCATACATCGGGCCAAATCTTTTTAAACACTCCCATTAAACCTGAAGCGATCAAATGTCTATCATTTGGATTATCAACTTCCATGATATTAAAACCAACTGGCCACTCTAGGTCAGCTGGATTTAAATAGACAACGTCTTTTATTCTATGCTCTGGAATATGTTCTAAAAGCGCCTCTGCTTGTTCTCCATGAGGATCAATAAACGCCATACCACGACCTGCCTGAATGTCTTGAATCGCAAGATTAGCTAAAAGCGTGGTTTTTCCCATACCAGTCTTACCAATAATATACATATGTTTACGTCTATCATCGGTTTTAATGCCAAACTCCTTGTTAACATTACGAAAATTAGTTTTAGCGAAATAATTTATTTCTTCCATAATTAACCAGGTAAATTAGTTGGCGGCTCGGCTTTCTTAGATTCAATTCTTTGAACATTAGGAGATGGTATAGCAGTCCTTCCCACAAAGTGAAACATAGTTGCTAATTCTTCTAAATTTAAAACAAAGTTTTCTTTACTATCTTTAGGGAAATTATAATTAAATCTTGCCGAATATTGACCAAATAATTTACGCTTCTTTAAGTATAGCTTTCTATCATGTAAAAACAAATTCGCAAAAAAGCTTTCATGCTTATGAATCTTAGTAATGCTCGGACTCCACGGCTTTAAATTATTGGTATTTTCAGTATTAAAATTAGCATAATAGCCTAAAACATTTTTCAAATTAGCCTTATTCCATTTGTCTTTCTCTCCTAAGATAATAAATCTCGAAACAGTTTCAAACATTGTTTTAGAAATTTTTTGTTCAATTTGAGCTACTATTTCTCTTTCTCCTGGAGTTAGCTTCATTTCTGGAGGCAATATAGATTCTGTCTTTTCCTCTTTCGGACCGTCGGGCATCTTACCAAAAGCGACTACATCAATTGCTTTCTTAATAAGCGTAGAGTCTTTTGTATTAGCTCTTGGATCTCCTCTGAATGCTAGTTTGGCTACTTCTGCCTTAGCCCTATCCTTATAGTTATTATCTACATTCGTAACTGGCTTTATTATGAATTGAACCCAAATTTGTTCTCCAGGCTTAGTCTGACTTAATCCTTCTAATAAAGCACCCATTGGATCAATCCTTTGATATTCCTTAGATATGTTACTCTCTTCAAAAAATCTTTGATATGTCTTGATCGGATAAATATCTGGCTTCATTAATTCATAATCACAACCCCAAAGATCCCACGTTTCATTGGGAATATCTTGAGGAATCTTTTTTGTATAATCCTCTGCGTCAATAAGTTCCACTTCGGGATACTGAGAATAAATACTAGCCTCTATCAAATTTCTTAACGCTTTAGGAAATCGTAAATAAAAATGGATTTCACCACCATCACTAACTATTTCAATACATATCTTTACTTGATATTTCCCTTCCCACCAGTATTCCCACCAATCAGCTGGATCATATAGCATCCACCAACCAGCAAAAACTTGTTCCATTGCCTTAAATGGACGATCAACTTCTCTAGGCATCTTGAGTTCAAACAATTCATAGCCCACAGTTTTGGCATAAGCTTCTTCTCTCCATCTACGCCACATGAAAATAAAACGCTTCCATGCAAATATAGGAAGCAAAATCCACCACCAAGTTTTTATGATAGTCCAAACAACTAATAGCGTTGTTGAAGTGACCTCCTCCATTATTTAAATAAATTTTATCTTAACGTATAAACTCCGTCGTCTCTATTGAACGTCTTTTTATCTTGAAGATTAAGAACAATTGTACTTTCTTTAACGTTTCTTTGAGTTAGTACTTTGGTAATTATTTCTTCTTTAGCTAAGCCAGACTTATTCTTTTTTAATAAGTCTTTAATAATATCTTTTACGGTTCCAGGCTGATATCCCCATTCAGTTAAGGCATATAACCCTCTTCCAATCAACACAAATTTATTATTTCTAATTAATTCATTATGCACACTTTCTGGTAATATCTTTCTATCTACAAATGGTAGTTCTTCAATTCCCTTAGCAATATCCTTAAAATGCATTGGCTTTTCATTTCTTTTCAGAACTAAATATGCTTGGTCTTTTAATCCTCTTGGTCTGATTTCTGGCCAATCTACCATTCCATAATCTCCAAATGGTGATTCAAATATAAACTTAGAAACATCAATAAATGAAACCAATACTGGAATTTCCAGATTAAATGGAATTTTTTCTCCTAAATCTTTTACTGGTAAGGGAGATTTGCTGTTTTTAAATTCCTTGATTATTGTTTTTAGAATATTTTTAGCTTCTGCCTCAATCTGGGGTTTAACTGTCCAAAATGGCAAAAGATCTGTACTTTCCTTAACCTTAAAGAATGGATCTCCTATTGTTAGCAACAACAATACATGGTTTTGGAACTTGTCCTGTCCTAGTTCTTGTAAAAGAACATTTTCTTCTCTTAATCCACCATTATTAGTTAAATGATCTACAAAATACTCAAATGGCTTTTGTAGCTTTTGAGTTTGGCTTTCTTTAATATATGCCAAAGCATCATTCTCTATTTGACGAACTCTTTCCCTAGTAATTCCTATCTCGTCTCCGATTGCTTGCAATGTTAAAGGCACCCCACCTTCGATGCCAAAGCGCTTTTCAAGCACTTGCCTCTTTCTTGTGGGTAGCTCATTAAATAAATCTTGTGTAAGTTTTTCGTAATTAAACATAGTCGTTTCTTAAGTGTTATCTATTAAACCATTATTCCGATAACTAGTCAAGAGGTTTTGCGGTTTGACCACTCTACAAGGAGAGTGCTGGCCAAAAACATAGAAGAGTAAGTTCCTGCAATAACCCCAAAAATAAGGGCTAAAGAGAAGAAATTTAAACTAATCCCCCCGAAGAAATATATAGCGAATAATACTAATAGTGTAGTTAGTGACGTATTTAAAGATCTAATTAGGGTTTGATTTAAACTCTCATTCACAATTTCTTTAAAATTATGACCGTGGTGTTTTCCGAGATTTTCCCTAATACGATCGAATACAACAACGGTGTCATTAACAGAATAACCGAATATGGTTAAAAGCGCTGTTAATATTGGAATTGAAAATTCAACATTATAAAAATGTCCTAATGCAGCAAATATACCGATAGGTATTATTACGTCATGTATTAATGCAATAACCGTAGCAATTCCATACTTCCAAGACTTAATAGGTCGTGAAACCTTGCGAAATACGAATGCTACATACAAAATAATAGCAATTACTGAGTATATAATGGCCTTTAAGGCTTTTGCCTTAGTCTCTCCTCCAACTATAGGAGATATTGACTCAAAACTGATACTATTACTATCTATTACTTCAGAATTATAAAAATAGTCATTAACCTTATCTTTTAATTCTTGATCTGAATCCGGCATTCTCAAAGCAATGATATTGCCTTGGTTTAGTCTAATACTAAAGTTTTCTAGTCCTAAATCTTCTAAATCTTGCGTCAGTGTAGTGGGTTCTTCTATATATTTAGCCTGAATCATGCTTCCACCTACAAAATCAATTCCCCAATTTAATCCGTAGATTAAGATAGCTAAAATGCTAAGAATAACTAGAATTCCCGAAAATGCGAAATATAATTTAGTAAATTTTAGAAATTTTATAACCATAGTTTTCTTCCTTTCTTAGTTCTAGCAAAACTCAATAAGAAATTCTTCGTAATAACCATTGATGCAAAAATGCTCAGTAAAAGTCCGATTATTAATGTCATTGCAAATCCTTGTACAAAACTAGTTCCAACGCCAAACAAAATCAAAGCAACAATTAATGTAGTAAAATTACCGTCTCTAATTGATGGCCAAGCCCTTAAGAATGCTTGATCAACTGATTGTTGCAGTGTTTTCCCTTCTCTTAATTCCTCTCTCAACCTAGAAAATATTAAAACATTGGCATCTACTGCCATCCCTATAGACAGGATAAATCCACCAATTCCAGCTAATGTTAGTGTTATTGAACTTAATTTGAAGAATGCCAGCACAATCAACCCATATATAAGTAATGATATAGCTGATAAAAATCCTGGTAACTTATATATTATTAATAAGAAGGCCACAACAGCAATTATTCCTATTAATCCAGCATTAATGCTCTTATTTAGAGATTCTATTCCCAATGTAGGTCCGATTGTTATCTGTGAGATAGGATCTCCCAATGGTACTGGTAAGGCTCCGTTATTAAGGTTAGTTGCTAGATCTTTAGCCTCTATAAGCCCAAATCCCCCATTAATAACAGCGCTTCCTGAAGCTATCTTCTCTTGTACTTTAGGCCAAGAAATCAAGTAACCATCAATAAATATGGCTATAGGTTGTCCTACAAATTCCTCTGTTAGGTCGGCAAAAAGCTCTTTACCTGTCTCATCAAATTCTAATTCAACAAAATATTCTATACTAGTATCGTTGGTTACAGCGCTAGCTTTTTTAAGATATCTTCCTGTAAGCTCTGTTGGTTCAAACGGATTCTCTTCCAACTCATTTTCTATAATCTCTAAATAATTAGGCTTTGGTTTTTGAAATTGCAGAAAGGGAGTTCTCCCGATTTGTTTTACAGCTTCATTGGGATCAGTAATTCCTGGGATTCTAACCTTAAGTCTATAACCCTCTGATGTTAGCACTGATTCGATTTCTGGTTCTTTAACCCCCAATACATTAATCCTCTTCTCAATAACGTCTCTCAAATCTCCTACCGCTTCTTTGTGTTCATTTTCTTCTATCTCAGATAAATCAATCTCATATAGAAGCTCTACTCCTCCCTGAAGATCTAATCCTAAGGAAAAATCTTTCCATTCTTTATCTATATTGAAAAAGCCTGGCTCAATAAAAATAGCCGCTATAATACCTAGGGCAATTAATAAAATGCTAATAATTTGAGAATATCGCGTTTCCATTTTTAAGATATATTATCGTAAAAATGACGAAATGTCAAACCTATAAATATTGTACTTATCAGAGAGAATATTCCTTATTTCCATAGAACATCATCGTACTGTTCTCGATAGCGTTTTTGTCAGTTGCAAAAAAATCATTAGAGATAAATTTATTTATATAACTAAAAATATCTATCTCGTGATTAAAACCTTCTTGAACAGCATCGTAATATTCATCCCCATTTACCCATGATGATAAAAATATCTGCGGAGATAGTAAAACAAAACTATTAATTCCTTTTGCTCCACTAACAACTTCTGCCCCTAAATCTAACCATAATTTTGCTCCTTGCCCTCCATAACACACTGTTTGATAAACAAAGCCTATATTTAGAGGGCTATCGAATTCGTCTAGTAACACATTTTTATTTACTAACTGACCATAAAAATAATAAATATCGGACAATCCATGAACATCCAGTACAATATCAATCATTTTTTCCTTATTATTCAAATCTTTTAAAACTTTAACAAAATTGTCAAAAGAAGCATCTTCGTCCGACAATACGATAATCTCTGAATAACCCTTGGCAGCCTCCTTAAATTGACCAGCTAAATAATCTTCACCATAATCATCTATTATCTCTGGAAACGTCTTTCCATCTAATTCTGTGATTTTAACACTAAACAAAAAAGATAATGCTAATTTAGTCAAAAATTCATTTTCTGTATAGTTGTCTTTCATACTAGGTAAAACAACTGAATTGTCTTCCATAACTATTAGTAGAATCCTATTATCGATATCTTGACTTATAACAACTCTTTGTTCAGCTTCAATATCATTAATAAGTATCTCCTGATTATGGCCTTGGTTAACATGGTTGCCGTCCAAATTTTTGTCCGTGACCATCCAATATGCCAAAACACTAAACATAATTATGGCTAGAATCACAAGGGTAGAGAATATAATAATCGAGGTTTTATTTTTTTCCATGCTTATTATCCCAGATACTGTACAAAAGAATAAACTATAAATAAAAATAAAGACAAAAGTGTTAAAACCATTAAATTTCTGATCCACACAGAAACTCTAATTCCTGATAATGATTTTTGAATGAAATTAAATTTAGCCCCCTCGTTATGTTTTTTAGAATATCTTTTCTCTAAATCTTTTATAATTCGCCTTACATCGTTCTCATGCATGGATGTTAATGGAATTCTTTTTATAATATTTTTTACTACTTTGTTATGCTTATTATCAAATTCATTTATTTTCTTTTGAATAAATATATGGAAGATATGTGTCTTATTATATCTAAGTAGTAAAAGCCATAAGAATATAAAGCCAACAAACGATATTAATAGATCTTTGATGAAACTAACTTCTGTTAGTCCTAAATTAGCAATTACTAGCCCAATAACACTAAAAAACAAACCCGGGATCATCCATAGTTTGTTATCATGACTTCTTAGGGCCGCATGAAGTTCCTCGTAGTAATCGTCATCTTCAAAGTTTTTCATATATCTATTTTAACTTAAATACTTTTATAAGCCAAATATTTATATAAGTTCTTAAATAACCTAAAAATAGTACAATCCACACATACTTGACATATTGTATTATTCATGGTAATGTAGACCCAGGAGGCATCATGAGAATCTTCGGATTGATTTTACTATGGTGGCTCAGGATAAGTGTTCTACTATGTCTGAGTGCCACTGTTGCGGGCTGGTTTAAACGAAATTAATTGACACTTCCTCTACTGGGCAATCATTATTATGATTGCCCTTTCATCATTTAAGAATTACTTTCCGCAACATTTTTTGTATTTCTTTCCACTTCCACACGGACATGGATCATTTCTACCTACATGGTTATCGCTAACCACTTCTTTTGTGATATTAGTTGGCTTTTCTTCTATTCTCACGTGTTGCATTCCCTTCACTATAGTGTCTTCAATGTTCAGTAATAACTCCTTAAACATCTTGTATCCTTCATTCTTATACTCAACCAAAGGATCTAATTGTCCATAAGCTCTCAACCTAACCCTATCTTTTAGATAATCTAATTCTTGTAAATGACTGATCCAAGATGTATCAAACATTTTTAATGCTACGAATCGTAAAGCATCAACAAATCGACTTCCTAATTCAATTTCTTTATCTAAAAATGTTTTTTCATTAACTTGCTGGTTTTTAAACATTTCCAAAACAATTTCTCTTAACCTATCTTTATCAGCATCAACAATTTCATTCCTTTTCTTGTAAAAAGATGTTCGTTGAATATTTTGCACGTCATCATATTCTAACAGATGCTTTCTCACATCAAAGTTCATTCCTTCTATCTTAGACTGAGCACTCTCTACTGTTTTATTAATAATCCCTGCTTTAATTTCTTGACCATCCGGTAATTTCATTCTATCCATCATTGTCTTGATCCTATCTCCACCAAAAATACGCATTAAATCATCATCTAATGAAAGATAAAATTGCGTAGCCCCTGGATCCCCTTGTCTTCCGGACCTTCCTCTTAGCTGGTTATCAATTCTCCTGGCATCATGACGTTCAGTTCCAATAACCAATAATCCCCCCAATTCTTTAATTTCTTCTGGTTTTACGGATGGATTTCCGCCCAAAACAATATCAACACCACGACCAGCCATATTGGTAGCTACCGTGACTGCTCCTCTTTTTCCTGCTTGAGCAATAATCTCTCCTTCTCGTTCGTGTTGTTTAGCATTTAAAACTTCGTGCTGAATTCCTTCTCTTTGTAATAAAGCACTTAATAATTCATTCTTTTCAATAGAACGTGTACCAATCAAAACTGGCTGTCCTTTTTCATGGGCCTCTTTAACTTTATTAGTAATTGCTTGTAGTTTTTCTTTTTGAGTCTTATAAATTAAATCTGATAAATCTTGTCTGGCTATTGGTTTATTGGTTGGAATAACTACCACATCTAATTTATAGACTTTTTCAAATTCTTCTCCCGATGTAGCGGCCGTACCAGTCATTCCAGATAATTTATCATACATTCTGAAATAGTTCTGAATACTAATAGAAGCCAATGTTAAGCTTTCGGGCTGTACGTTTAAATTTTCCTTTGCTTCCACTGCCTGATGTAAACCACCTGACCAACGTCTACCAGGCATTAGTCTTCCAGTGAATTCATCTACAATTGTTATTTCTCCGTTTTTAACAACATAATCTCTGTCTTTTTTGAATATAACTTCTGCCCTTAAAGATTGTTCTAAATAGTGTAGATATCTAGTCCCCTTATCTTGATATACATTTTCTACTCCAATAATCTTTTCTATTTTTTCTACCCCTGGTTCTGTTAAAGTAACTGCTTTTTCTTTTTCATGTAATTCATAATGTTCCTCTTCTTTTAGTTGCGGGATGATTCTAGAAAATTCAGAATAAAGTTTTGAACTTTCAGTATCTGGTGCTGAAATTATAAGAGGAGTTCTAGCTTCATCAATTAACACAGAATCAATTTCATCAATAATGGCAAAACTTAATGTTCTCTGAACTTTCATCTCTGTACTCATGGCCATATTGTCTCGTAAGTAATCAAATCCAAATTCATGATTAGTGCCATAGGTAATATCTGCTTTATAGGCCTCTCTTCTAGATATTGGTCTTAAAAACTCATCTATCACTTTGAATCCTCCTTTCTCATCTCTCTCTTTATCCAGTTCTTTATGTTCGGGATCATACATAAATGCAGATCTATGTGATACACAAGAAATACTTAATCCTAGTTCATGATATATTTGTCCCATCCATACAGCATCTCTTTTCGACAGATAATCATTTACAGTAATAACATGAACCCCTTTTCCTGCTAATGCATTTAAATATATGGGTAATGTAGAGGATAATGTTTTTCCCTCTCCAGTCTTCATTTCGGTTATTTTCCCTTGATGCAATGCAATACCACCGGTTAACTGAACATCAAAATGTCTTTGATTTAATGTCTTTTTAGCTGCTTCACGAACCAAAGCATAAGCTTCAGGCAAAATATCGTCTAAAGTTTCTTTTTCTAATCTTTTCTTTAATTCTTGAGTTTTAGCCTTTAAATCAGTGATTTTCTTGAATTCAGGCTCTAAAGAATTAATTTTAGTAATTAAAGGAGAAATACTTTTTATATACTTCTCATTCTCGTCTCCGAATAGTTTTTTCAATATTGACATGGATTAAATTTAGCATAATCGGTTTTGGAAAGAAAGAGTGACTTCGTAGCAGTACGCAACGAAGTCACAATCAAGGGAATCTAATCCTGACTGTTGACGGTAATTCTCGTCCAGTCAGAAGCTCCCTGTGAATCGACATAATAGATTTCTACATCTACTACATCTTTGGCACCGACTTCAATGATAATGCTCCAATCATTCCGAGCATCATCAATCCATACGTTGCCTGGATAACCTTTATCAAAACAGATATTCCATTGTAGATCGTCTATGGAATCTCTGTCGGCGACATCTGCCGTCAGGCGGACAAGGGTTTTATTGAATATCAAACCCTGGAAATCGTAACTAGTGTTGACCTTATTGGCCTTAACTGAAATCGGATAAATCTCAGACCCGTAAGCTGGGAGATTATTGCTTCCCAGATATTCAGGCAACAATACTACCACTGGCGCTTCGTGTACATAAAACACTAGTGGATCAGCATGGTAAGTACGATCCGTCTTTGTGTCTGTCACAGACAAAGAAACTTGTACCCAACCTCCTCGATCAATATAGTGCTTAATCTGCTTGTACTCTCCAAGCTGATTCCCAACGTATGTATCAACATCACCATCTTCAAACAGCAATTCCCACCGAAAATAAAGATTCTGAGTGGGTTGTGCGGTCATGGCTATAAAAACATACGAACGGTTAGCCAGAACTTCTTGATTGTATTCAATCCCTGAAGAAATGACCGGATCGTTGGGCTTGAAACAACCATATGTCCCTAAAAGCACTGTTACTCCAACGACAACCAATGCCACGATTCGAATTCTACTACGCATAATAGCCTCCTTAGGCTTAAATTTTGATATATAAATAATAACACGAAAGTACCTAAAAGTCAACCTCTCGGTTGACTTTAGTTATGCTAGCTTCTTTTTTAATTCATCAAGCATATTCTCTCTCCCTTGGGTCAGCTTATTCCATCTCTCCAACTCGCTTACTCTCCTTTTTAAGTTCTTAGTACTATTTGTTAAATTCTTTGCTCGATCATCTAATATCGCCTTACTTCTAACAATTTCTAATTCTTTTTCGGATATTTTTTCTTCTAATAATGTTTGATATTTTTTTTCTTGTTTTAAGGATTGATATAATATCAATCCTAATAATAAACTAATTGCTAAAATGCTTGCTCCTAATATTATGTTATAACCACCTATAATTTGAATTATTGAGAATAATATCAATAATACTAGGATAAAAATATTAAAAGTGATAATGTGTTTAGAAATCTTATCTTTTAATAACTCAAGACTAGCAAACCCCAATATGAATATAATAGAATAAACTCCAATTGCCTCAGATACAGGACTAGCCGTATTGCTTAATAATTTACTCAACAAAAATCCCACACCACAAATCCCGGTTAAAGCACTGCCAATAAAGATCTTCTTATTCTTTCCCCACAATCTATATAATAACCAACCAGCAGCAGCTAAAGCACATAATGCCCATAAATATATTAATATTCCCTTTTCTATGAATTTGGATCCGTCTTCTATAAATCTTGCGTCTTTAATCATTAAAGGAACGGTCGTAAGCCACGCTAATGCTCCCCAAACTACCATATATGGCGTATCTAATTTAATAAATTTCTTATCATTTTTAGGAAAAAATCTAATAAATCGATGAGCGAATATAAAGAGTAATGATATGGCTGTCCATGATAGTCTTTCTGCCCAAATGAGAAGCATTGACCCTGCTTCTGGTTTTAAAGACAATAGTCCAATTAAATAACTAACATATGTTAGATTTAACCAAATCACCAAACAAATGGCACCATAAAAGAAGTTCCTATTTATTTTAGATTTCTTATTGGCAAATAAAACCCAAAAACCTAAAACCAATCCAATAATGGTAATTAGCGCATGCAAAAATTTATATATTTCCCCTGCCATTTATCTTAAAAATTTTTCTTTGGCAAATCGAGCCCATTTCCTAGCTCTAGTTACTCTTTTACCACGATATACAATGATTTGCCCGCTTAACTCATCTCTAGTCTCTATTATAGCAGTTCTAAGGTCAGCATTGGTAGATTCGGCTCTTAATAACTTCTTAGGTAGTTGAATTTGAGCTTCTGCTCTATAAACATCTCCCTTGTTATGATGTTTGCTGGTTCTTCCTATTTCTACGAATAATTGAGTTAACGCTCTCTTGCCATCGTCATTCTTAAAAGGATCTAACAACTTCTTTAACTCAATGAATTTTTCGTTTACCCAAATCTTTAATGGTTCATCTAATTCTATATTTGTTGCTTTTATATTTATATTCATAATTTTGTTTAATTTTAAGTTAATTATTCTTTGGAAATCTCTGATTTAAAAAACTTTCGATTTCTAAAACCTTATCTTGGCTCGGATAAATTATTATTGGTTTTGTAGTAAATTGTTTTTTCAAATAAAATATCTTTAATCCTCCTCTAATACTATTTTTAACTTGGTAATTTTCTATATCCCCCCAAGAATAATAGACACTCTTCTTTCCTTTTTGTATGTCTAGTCCACCATCAGTCAATCTATATGTTCTTTTCTGATATCTTTTAAAGTCCCAAAATATAGTAATAATCTTAGAAAATACCATTGCATAAATGATGTATCTTGCAATCTGTAGAAAATCATCTGTTTTACTTACGTCTATCATTTCCATATCTAATACTGAGCTAATAGTATTGCTGTAAAAACTCAATAAAAAATATACTAATCCTATAGCTAAGATAATAGGAATAAATGAAACTACGAATGATTTTAAAATACTACCACCAGTTTGGCTTCTCTTTATATATTTAGATGTTGCCGTCCAAGTTATTTCCATAACAATTATAAAATGACAATCTCCTCCTCCATATTAATATTATATTTCTCTAATATCGTCTCTTTAACTAAATCAATCAGATCTTTTACATCCTGCGCCCTAGCATTGTTGATATTAACTATAAAATTCGCGTGTTTTTCTGATACTTGAGCACCACCAATAATTTTCCCTTTTAATCCAGCTTGCTCAATTAAATATCCTGCGGGAACGAATCCTAAGTCTTTAAATTCTTCTATTTCTAAATCTTCATATAGAATATTTTTAAACACTGATCCAGCAGATGGAAAATTTAAAGGATGCCTTTCAATCCTATATTTTAAAGTTTTGTCCATTTCCTGTTTGATTTGATTCTTATCTCCTTTTTGTAATTCAAAACTAGCCGATAAAATAATTAAATTATCATCTCTTTTAAAACAACTGTCCCTATAGCCTGCATCATAACATTCCATTTCTTCGGCCTCTAGAGCGTCTATTTTAAGCACCTTAACTTTATGTGTAATATCAGACGCAAACTTACCAAAAGCGCCTGCATTACCCCTTACTGCGCCTCCTACAGTACCATATATGCCTGTTGCCCATTCTAATCCAGTTAGTTCGTTGTCTAATGCTATATCAACTGCTTTTTTAAGCAAAACACCTGCTCCTGCATATATTATATTATTTTCTACTTTAATATCTTGAAACTCTAATTTTATAACTAATCCATCAAATCCATTATCACTGAACAATATATTACTACCTCCTCCTAATAGAAAAAAAGGCAAGTCATCTTGTCTTGCTTTTTTAATAGCGCTTATTAAATCTTCCTCAGAACTAGCTACAAAGAAATACCTGGCATTTCCACCTATTTTATATGTAGTAAAATCTTTTAAAGATATGTTTTCCTGGAATTCGCACATTTTATATTATAAGCCCCTGCCGGTTAACTCCAATAATCAAAAAGTGAGTGCAGCACAGGGGCTCATCTCTAGTATATCAAAACAAAGTTGATATGCAATAGCAAAAAGCCCCAACTTACGAAGGGACTTTCCACCGATTAATGTAGTTACTGGGCAAGCCCAGACACTCACTTTTCATTTATATACTATCAGATAGATCAATTTTTGTCAAGTATATTGCAAATATCTGTTGCAATTATGTTGATAAAATAATATGATTCATTAATAATGAAATTCGTATTATTCCGAAAATTAGCCCTATTCACAGGAGACATAATAATCCTATACTTATCCTTGTCTATTATGTTGATTTTAGGATTCGGTTCAGGGCTAAATGTAGAGATAATCCATCAACATGTAATTCCATTTTCAATATTATATCTATTCTGGATAATAATATTCATATTCTTTGGACTATATGATCTACGCCTTCTTAAAAAGAACTCTTACTTAATCTCTCGATTAACTCTATCTCTATTGGTTTCAGGATTAATTTCAGTCCTGTTTTTCTACTTATTTCCATCCATTACTCCGAAAACCAATCTTGCAATATATCTGGGATTATTGTGGTTATTCCTTGTAATGTATAGAAAGGTATTTATGTTAATATCATCATCGTATTTTAAAAGCTCTATATCTATTAATAATAATGATGACCAGGCAAATGAATTGAAAAAATTCATTAACGATAACCCTCAACTAGGTTTCTCGATGAAAGAGAACGATTCTGATATTACTGTCACTCAAGGTCTATCAAACTATAAAGACATATTAGGATCTTCAGACATACTTAATATCACGCAGGCATATGAGTTAATATTAAAAAGAATCCCGGTCAACTCTATTAATCAAGATTGGATACTTAGTAATGTTGTTAAAAAAGAGCTTTACGATAAATCAAAACGACTTATGGATGTAATCCTGGCCTTTATTATACTTCTTATAACATTTCCTCTTATAATAATCGCGGGTATATTAATCAAGATAGGAGATGGAGGCCCTATGTTTTACATTGAAGAAAGGGTTGGACAAAAATTTAAAAAGATATGGGTGATTAAACTCCGCACCATGAGAGAGGGACAAAATGGCACACCGTGGACTCAAGGAAGTAAAGATCCTCGAATAACTTCCATCGGAAAAATATTACGATTGACTCATATAGATGAATTGCCCCAGTTGATTAATATACTCAAGGGAGATCTTTCTCTGATAGGACCACGTGCTGAAAGCATTAATACTGTTAAGTTCTTAGAAAAAGAAATACCCTATTACCATTTAAGACACTTTATCAAGCCTGGATGTACCGGTTGGGCACAATTAGATTCAGCCCATCAGAGCAATGTAGGTGAAATGTACGATATAAAAGATAAAATAAAGTATGATTTTCGAAAAGTAGAATACGACCTTTATTATATTAAAAATCGTTCTCTGGCCCTAGATGCTATAATTTTACTAAAAAGCTTAAAGCTATTTATGAACAACTCGTAGACTCTTTGAGCGCTTGTCTCGCATAATAAAGTGCTATAGCAGCTATGGCTAAAAATGTTATTAACGTAGCACTAGCCGCTCCATATAGTGAGTATTTAGGTATTAAAATGATGTTTAGTATAATATTGAGCACTGCACCCCATAACGTAATCTTAAATATTTTATTTTGATTATCATTTATAATTAAAATTTGATACATTAAGATGATTAAAAAATAAACTCCTGCAACGATAATCAATATATCGAATACTAGGATGGCTGGCACATACGACAACCCATAAATGCTAACGATTATAAAACTAGATAGTGATATGCCTATAAATATCATGCATAACATTCCTACTACGAGCAATGTAAGCTCTGATGTAAAAATACGTTTAAATTTCTCAGTTTTATGGAATTTAGACAATAATGGTAAAAACCCCCTATTAAGTAGTACTGGTATAATCATCAAGACAAGTATTATCTTGTAGGCTGCATCATACCATCCCACCTCTACTATTTGTCCCCACATGCCCAACATTACAGAGTCTATATAGTTATAAATAGCAGTAAAAAATAAAACCATACCCAGGGGCCATGCAGTCTTAATGGCCGTTTTCCAAGCCTCGTTATTAATCTTAAATCTAAATTTTTCTATTTTCTTATTATAAAAATATAATATTATTGCGAAGGCAATTGCGCTCGATATAGCATATGCTATAGCTACTCCTATAATATTGCTATAGCTGAATATTAATAGAAGTCCTAGTCCCAAAACGACTATTCCTTGTATTGTTTTGGTGATTGCTTCATATTTAATTTTATTGATAGATCTAAAAAATGAAAATAGCAATTCTGACATTTCAATAAAGCTGAATGATAATGATAGTAGGCATATCAATCCTATTAACAACAAATCACTCAGTAATATCATCGACAATATTATAGTACATATCAGTACCCCCGCACTAAACATCCACTGCAAACTAATAATCGCTGATTTATCAACATCGCGACCCTTACTCAATTCCCTAGTGTTTATTTCTGAAAATCCAAAGTTGGCCAACATAGAGAGTATTATTGCAAAGGCTGCGGCAAAAGATAGTTGACCATAGCTAAAAACACCTAAAAATCTAGCTATAACTACTATTAAAATTAGTTTAAAAACCCTTATAGACACTTCTCCAACAAACAACCATGCAATATTCTTAAACGCCAGCTTGCCGAAAGAAGCCATTATTTTAGAAGTTGATTAATCTTCTTAAGAGTTATTGGCCCTATATAGCCAGTCCCCTTAGTTAATCCTATTGGAGCTAATATTTCAAATTTGTATTTCTCTTGAAATCTTATAACTGCGTTTTGAGTTAAGGTAAAGAAATTTCCATTAGTAATCGCTTCTGGGTAAACACCTTCTTTCACTAACAATTGCTGTAGGCACTTAACGTCTTGATTGTTTATTAATCCAAGATATAGATTATTATCTATAGACGAACATGAATCTCCCTTTAGTTCTTGTATCTTAATTAACAATGCTTTTATTTGAGCTTGTAATTCTGCAATCTGTGCTAATAACGCATCCAAATTCTCTTCTGGTTCAAGAGTAGAAATATTTAAAGAGAAGGTATAGCTCTCTCCCGTGTAATCCCCTTGTATATTTGGCATCAGTGTTAGGGATTTATTATCTTGTCCGAAATATGGCATCTCAATGGTTCCTATCCCGTCTTCTATCTCTAAATACTTTAAATATTGAACATTATTATTCTGTGTTACAAAATATGGGACTATAAAGTCTTCTTCACTAGTAAATTCTACTTTTATTCCCTTATTTCCCCCTAATACCCTATACCAATTACCCGACCATTGATTAATCGACTCTGTAAGGCTGTAATTAACCACCTTCGTGCTTGGTAAATATATCAGCCAGTGGAATGGTCTAACAGCAGATAAGTATGAACTCTCATAGCAATATTCTTCCCCTAATAAACAGTCATTAGCTGATATGGCTATCTGCCAGTCTACAAACACTTCATCTATAGATTTGTCAATATCTAATTTATCTAACGCATAACTCAATGAATCTATACCTGTCTTTTCTGAAAATAGAGATTCGGTTAATATTTCTATTCCAAATTGTTCTACTAGATATTGTCCGAATAAATTTAAGGCACCATAATCTGAGACTTCTCCATCCCATTCTATTAATGTGTCGTTAGAATCTTTAGTAAACGTTCTAATTCGTCCTTGTAAATTACTACCTAAATAATCGTCATCATATCCCAGTAAGGTTGGAGCATACTCTGCCCTTAATTCATTTAGCCACACCTCGTCTTTTGTTAAATTAACTCTGTTTTTTTGATTATAAGTAATCAAATGCATAAACTCATGAGCTAAATAGGATTCGGGATATACCGCACCTAATATCTTATTAGACAGGTAAACCATTTCTCGTTCATTCGAATCGCTTCTTTGTAATTTATTGATCTCATCTACTTCCCGGAAATACCCAAAAACTTCCTCAGTTGTTTCGTGTACGAGGATTGTTACTTTATAATCCCCGTCTATTCCGGGTTTCCATTCATCTCCATAAGTATCTGTCATAATAGGATAAATCTCATCATCAAACTTATCAGCTAGATCAGAAATCTTTACACTATACTCATTTCTTTTATCTGAAGTTAAACTATCCCACCAATCTATTTCAATGTAGAAATATCCATGATCAGATACTTTTTTAACTTTAGCTGATAGCTTTTCTCTATCATTAACATCATGGCTTTGTGCCACATAAAAATCATCTATAGTATTTGTCGTTATAGTTGCATTAACTAAAACCGGAGAAACTAATGCTATAGCTCCGATGGCAAAAACTAGCTTTGTTACACAAAACTTTTTCATTAAGTTATATTAACACATTCAGACTTTTTGAAAACCTGTTAATAAAAACAAAAACCGACCCCGAAGGGTCGATTTCTGTTTAACTTACTAGAGAACTAGTAAACTAAGCTTGACTTACCATATACTGGTAATTCACTATCAGTAATGTTAGCTGGACTTGTTGCACTAGGAACTGTTCCTACGCCTTGTGAATTAGTATAGAACCAGTCTAGACCAGATCCACTTTGTCCTTTAACACCGTCAACTTTTACAGAAAGACTCATACCAACTTCTGTACTTGTCCAAGTACCAGTGGTATTAAGTTTAACGGTAAATGTCTTTGTAGCGCCTTCAGCAATATCTTCAGGTGTTGGTAAATCTAGAGTATAAGTAGCAGCTGCTGTAGCAGCAAGATCAGTACCGTACTGAATCTTTTCACCACCTTCCCAAATTTCCCATGCATCTGTTGTAGTTGGTAATTGTCCTTCACCAGAACCTTCTAGTGTTACGGCTAAACTTTCGATACTTACGTCTCCACCAATGGCTTCAACATCATAAATAGCGATTGTCTGCATAGCACCAGTAATGCCAGTACTATAAGTAGTACTTGAGGCAGTAATTACAGGTTCTGCATCGTGAATATTCATTACATTAGAAGCAAGAATGCCAGGTGAGAATCTAACTAACCTATCATCTGTTAAAGCAGTGGCTTTAGTTGTGATAAGGTTTGCCATAGTTTCACCAGCTCTAATTCCAGTAGTAACAACGGCCCATGAGCCATCTGTTCCACTGTTATCTGAGTGATATACAACATCACCTACACCATATTGATATGTTGAAGATGTGCTATATGCTTCTTGACTAATGTCTGAACTGAATTGGAAATATGTATCGCCTGAAGCTGCAGTGAAGGTATTTCCATCAATATCAACTGTATCAGTTGCGCTGTATAATCCAGCACTAGCAGGAGTACCATCAATAGCTGTAACTACACCAACTGTTGTTGATGTGTCAGAAGCATCATGATAAGCGACGAAATCGCCAACTGCCATTATAGTTCCACCTAATGCAGAACCTGTACCAGTTAATTCAGCGTGAACATCAGTAGCTGCTAAAGTAACTGCTGCATCGGTTGACAAAGCAATGCTTGTGTCAGCGACTACTGCTGTTACGATACCATTAGTAACTGCTGTTCCTGATGCGTCATATAAAACAACGAAATCAAGTACAGCAATACCAGTTGTAGTAGCACCTGTAATAGGAGCTCTTGCAACACCACCGAATTTAGAAACTTCTTCACCTGTAGCAAAGGTTTCTGCTGCTCCACCGATAACTAAACCAGTATTAACTAAGTCAACACCTTCGTTATTATCAGCAGTAACAGGATATAATTCACCATTATTAATGCTCACAACTAAGTCACCAGCTTGGTAATGTCCAACACTTGAAGTTGAACCAGGCTCAGTTGTCATAGCACCTAAATAATTGTTTTCATCCGATTCAATAACAGCTGTGTTTGAAGAAACACCAGTTGCTTCTACAGATGCAAATTTTACTCTTGTATTATCATCTTGACCAAGAGTTAAGATATCATTAGTGTCAACCCATAAACCATATGTTACAGAGCTAGTACTAATTCTCTCAGATAAGCCTGAGAAAGTAACAACTCCATTAACAGATGATTTTCCTGATTGAACTGTTGTTGAACCTTGTTTCAAGGTGTAATCAGTGAAGTCTCTATCTTGACTATCAGCGTTCTCAACAGTATATCTAAAGGTATCTAGATCAATATCTTCATAAAGAGTTGAGAATGTGGTTTCAAGTAATTGAATTCCGTCTTCGTTAGCTATCAAAACTTGTGCGTTTGGAAGACTTCCATTCTTAACCAATAATATACCAGCTGTTTGAACAGTCATTGTTTGACCAACTGCTAATGCTGTTGGATTAATGGTTTCTCCAGATACTAGTCCTGTTGTAGAGATGTCTAATACATCAATATCAGTAATATAGGTACCTGTTGCAGTACTTGAATCAAAACTACCACAAACAATGAATGTTTGTGATCCAGAAGCAGGAATTTCAATGTTTCCACTTACAGAGAATGAATTATCTGTTAGTGCTGGTGAAGAATCAACTGATCCTAACACATCACTACTTGCTTGATCACAAGTATCTGTTCCGTTTTGAATCCAGATATCATTAAGACCATCAATGCTGCTTATGTCAACATTAATAGTTGATACATAAACACCTTCAGTTGATCCTGTTTGTAAAACATACTGACCAATTTGTTTGTCAGAACCAGCAATAAAGCTCTTATTACCCCATGCTGCATCCTTAACTAGTGTCAAGCTTCCTGTTGCACCGGTTAAAGTATTAGCTGCTGCATTTGTAGTTCCAAGAACATAATCACCAGTACTCATTCTCTTGTAATATACATCTGCCAAGGTGAATTGGAATGAATCAGCGCTTGAAAGATCAGTCCTCATATTACCGAGAAGAGATAATGTTTCAGTCTCTCCTGCTGGAATTGTGAAGTAGCTGGATAATGTATATTGTCCCTCAGCTTCTACTGGAACAGTAGTGCTTGCGGTCCAACTTCTTAGAGTTTTACCTGATTCAGTTACAAGCTTAAGTGATCCTGTAAATAAATCTGATGGATCATTATCAGTAGTACCACTATCCAAATTATCTGGAGCAGTTAATGCTGATAACCAAAAATCCATTCTTTGAAGATTAGCATCTTCTCCGGTTGCTCTAAGATCCCATTTAGCCAATACAACTTCGTTGCCACCGGCTGCAACTGTTCCTGTTGGAGAGCTGCTATTCAAAGTTAAGGTTAGGGAACCAGCAGTAGCTGTGATTTGGTTAAATCCAGCATTACCAGTAGTAAGATCACCCATTGGGAATGCGGTGTCAGTCAAAGATCCAGCAGTAGCAAGGATTCTTGTATCAGTATCCTTACCTACAATTTTGGCATCAAAGTCATCCATAACAACAGCTTGTGTTGTTCTGGTTGAACCATCGACTACATCAACATATAAAGACAATGTCTTTGAAGATCCATTAGGAATTAAATATCCTGGGCTGTTTGTTAAATCAAATGTGACATATTTGTCATCAGTTTGAGTAGCTTCAGCTAAGGTAACTCCATTAGGATCTCTTAAATCCCAGTTCAAGATATCTCCATCTGCTGAACTACCATTGTTATAAACGGTAAGTTCTTCGATATAAATATCTTCTTGAGAAGATCCTTCTGTGAACTTAAATTTTGTAAGAAGTTGTTCGTCTGTTCCAATATCAACATTAACTGTTGTGGAACTTACAGTAACAACGTCTAATGTTACGGAGCCCAATACACTAGATCCTTCAGCTAAGGAGAATGTGCTACCCACCAATGGTAAACCAACTGGATCACCATTAATTGCGGTAACCTTAGCTCCTACGGTACCTGAATTAGCACCATTAGCTAAATGATATAGAACTGTAATTGTTTCTGTATCTCCGTCTTCGATTGAAATAGGATTTGAGTCGAATAAGATTTCAGCGGTTTTGTCTGAAAATGTGTAAACATTTCCGTGTCTCATTCCATCTTCGTCTTCAACTAATACACCTGCTATGTTGGCATCAGTAGAAATACCGAATCTCTCAACAGTAATAGATGTAATATCCCAATCTCCATCATCAGCACTAGCATCAAAGACTAACATCTCATTATAAGCTGATAAGTCCATTAATGTTGTTGCTGATGGATTGTTATCTGAAAGTTCTACTGAGTAATCACCATCAACTACAGGATCTTCAGGATCAACAGGATCCTCAGGATCTTCTGGGTCTTCTGGGTCAACTACAGGAGCGTCTGCTAAGATTTCATTTAATTTAGCTCTTGTTGTAGAACCAACATAACCTGTACCGGCTGTTAATCCATAAACTGCTAAAATGTCATCTGCATACATCTCTTGAAACTCAGAGACAGCGGCTTTAGTGATTCCACCAAAATATCCAGTTGCACCAACGGTGTCAGGATAGGTAGGAGCACCAACCTTGTCTTTCAAAATGATTTGCATGTACTGTACTTCGGTATTATCCATACCATAGTACAAAGCATTATCGAATGTAAAACCATCCGGAATGCCATCATAACTTGATGCGGGAGTAGTAACTTCTTCCCCAGCTAGATCAGCGTACTGAACTTGTAGGTCTTGAAGTTGGGCCATTAAATTAGCGATCATAGCTTCCAATTCTGCTGCTGTTGTAGCTGCAAAAGCTGGGATAGCTGGACCAGCAATCATCATGACTGAACATGTAACGGCTGTTACTCCGGCAAATAATCTTTTTGTATTCATTTTTTATTTGTCGTTTTTTTCTCGTAATAGCTGCTATATATAGTAGCTATTAGCGATTATTAATTTCTTTGTGATTCGACCTTTAAATTTTTTTGCCATTATAAACGCTATTGGTCGGCAACCAATAGCTCAATCAAATATTATAATTATTCACTGGTTAACATTAAAATTGTTTCCAATGCTTTATTGTAATTCTTATTATTATAGTCCATCTTAGCCTGTGTGAACAGTTCTTGATTTTCTTCGCTTAAGTCCCTGATTTCAAGGATCTTCATTAAGTTTTCCACAAGCGCTTTCGTTGTATCTTCAATTTTGTCTTCAATATTATCACTAGCTACGCTAGTTAACACATCTGTCTTCTCTTGTAATTCAGGTATATTGAGCTCTTCTATCTTCTTATTAATAGTAGATATCTGTTCTACTACTGCCGCTGTGTCTCTCTGAGGAGCCTTAGCTACCTTATTAGCAGCTTTCTCGATCATGTCTCCAACCTCTTTAATCTCTTGAACATCCATTGTATCATCTAGTCTTTCCTCAATCATTGCTAAATATGTGGTTGCAGGTCTATTAACAAGACTTGAATTCATATTCTTTAATGTAAGATTGATACCAACTCCTGACCCTATAATCACAAACATTAATATAGGTATGGCTAATGCTGGTTGAAATTTAAATGAAAAACCTCTTGAAAAATTCTTTTCAAAAGTGTGTTCCGGCTCTAAAATAAAGGACTTTGTGGACATAACCCAATCTTGATCGGGTTTTATTCCTTTTAAAGCCTTTAATTGTTTAGATATATCGTTATTATTCATGTTTTTATCCTCCTTACATAGTAGACGAAGAAACAAGGGTTTTGTTACACTAATTGCTTACGCAATTCGCTAATAGCTCTACTCAATAGGGTTCTAGTGGCTCCTTTTGATTTTTCTAATACCTTAGATATCTCGGCAATAGATAGATCGTCAACATATCTAAGGATTACTATGTTTTGATAGTCTTCTTTTAAATTCTTTATTTTGCCCTGGATTACAGCTATATCTGAGCTAATTTCCTCAGTTTTAGCTATGTTCTGAGACGAATCTTCTATTTCTATTACTGAATCAATAGAGATAGTAGTCTTGTTAGTCCGATAGTAATCTATAATAGTATGTCTAGCAGTTGTATATAGGAAAGCTCTTGGATTTTTTAGCTTCTGTTTCTGATATGACTTCCATACTTTCAAAAACACATCAGACGTTAGGTCTTGCGCAATTTCCTGAGAATTTACCTTTATATATATAAAACGGTAAATACTCTCTACATAAGTATCATATATCTTACTGAATTTTTTCTGATCTGCTTGCATATTATTTACGACATAAATCCGGACATAAAATCTGGACAATTATGGTTGTGGACAACCTGTGGACATTAGCTTTTGAACAGATGTCCGCTATAACTCTGATTTTGGAGAATAAATACCACTTCCCCACTGGCTGAGCGAATTCTTTGAATAACTGATTTCTCTACTAAAGAGTTAATATCTCTCCTAAGCGTTCTGGGGGTAACCTGTGGAAAACTCCTCTTTAACTCTTCTAGTGATATCTGACTCCTTATCTTTACTAGGTTTATGATTTGAGTCTGTCTTTTGTTTGGTTTAGATGAGTCAAGTGATCTAATACTCTTAATCTTAGGTTTTACTACTTTCTGTGTCGTGATCACCACCTTAGGAGTTTCTGGCTTTGGTTGGACATTAATCTTTTCTACTTGTTTCAATTTAGTATAATTGCGCTTTAGAATGTCAAAATTACCGCTGTCCGTGTAATTTTGTGTTTTGGCCACGTCAAAATAGGCCAAAATAATACTTATTTTAGAATTCAATGTCTTGATATCCGTGATATGAGGGTTTGATCCTGCAAACATAGCCAATATGTCATTTGCAGTATCCCTAATCTTAAACCTCAAAGGTTCATTGTCAGGGATGAGATTCGTGACTTTATAGGTCCCCACAACTATTTTTATTATATCTTCTTGTTTAATCATAATTTAGAATGATGCATCCCAAATTAACTCAACGAAATTAGAAAAGTAATCTACCTGGTATTCAGATAAATCTTGAGAATTTAGAACAGCCTGACTTATTAAGGTAGATGATACTGAAATCTCATCTCCAATTTGCAGGACATAATCACCTACATTATTTTGGATATAATCTTCAATATATATCTTCTGCTCTTTGGTCACTATTAGACCATTCTCATCGATATAGCGTTTAGCTAAATCTCTACTTAGAGTAGTAATGCTATCTCCCGCTTTTGCCTTAGCCGTATAAATAGATCCGAATGATAATGGAGTAGTATCCATTGTCTCTGGAACAATCTCTTCGACTTCTGATTCAGTTACACCTATAGATAGCTTTTCTACCTCTGGCGCGATTACGCCTATAGATAGATCTTCCATCTCTGGAGTTTCTGTCTCAAGAACAACTTTATCGGCACCTATGCTTGAAAACATATTTACTTTGTAATCTGCCAACATTCCTGTCTTTTGGAAATAGGCGAATGTAACAATAGCAAATATTACAAACAATGCTACCAAAATTACGGTAAAACTTCCTCCCTTAAAAATGTTTCGAAGTTTCATAAATGTAATTTACTTGTATTTCTGATTCTATACGAAAATAAAGATTTGTAAAGAGGTCTTTTGTCCATCAAAAAACGGACATTAGTTAGTTCCGTTTTTTGAATACCTCTATTAGTTGCCTAGGACAAAGTACATTATATTTGGAGAAAGATTCATTATTACTCCAACAATGAAAAGGATTAAAAGCAATGCGCTTATATTTGTTTCTACTAAAACGTCTTTGGCCTTAATAAATGTTATTAAGAACAATACTGGAATTAATAATCCAATAACTAATTGCATTATGACCACACTTCCAGATAATAATGTTGATAACGAAATCAGTATTGATAATATGAAAATAAACATTCCAGCTACCCGTGACCATCTTTCTTTTTTAGCAACTCCAGCAGCTAAGGAAAAATATATAAGGGCTGATCCTAAAAACGCGATTGCAATATATACCATTGAAAAACTAAAAATTGCGAATACACAAGCGAGGACTCCGATAATTCTTAAATCTCTTGGTAAGTGCGACGTGGATATTATCATAAAGATATATTAATATTTCTATTCTATTGTACTAAAAAATTTCTTTATTGGATACTTCCGTCTCCCCCATTATAATTCACATTACTATCATGGACACCTCCTAAAGATTGTATTTGGCCAGTGAAACTAGTTTGATCTCCTGCTAGTTTAATCCGTCCACCTCCGCCGGCTCCGGCTGAGCTATATGCCTTTCCACCGTTAGACTCAATTATTCCACTTCCCAATAGATAGCCTGTTGTAACATTTATACTACCCCCAGACCCTGCTCCAGCGGTTGGATTAGAACTAGATCCATCTCCCCCATTACTATTAATACTTCCTTCAATAGTTAAATTATTAATAATATTTATTTGATGCTTTCCGCCTCCATTAGCTCCTAGTTTTGTTGCCGTAGCATTTCCACCGCCCGAACCAAATGCTTGAGGATTAGTAGCGTCTCCATATAGCTGGCCATAGCCTGATCCTTCATAATTTCTTCCACCCAATCCACCATAACTACCACCCCAACTATTTATTCCTGCACCTAATCCATCTTCGCCTGCATCTCCTAAAGCTAAACTAGTTAAATTAGAACTACTGTTAATTGTTAAATTATTAGCTTGAATTTGAGCATTAGCAGTTATTGTTGAATCTCCTAAAACAATATCTTGAGCAGTGATGGTCAATATTTTTAACATAGATGAAGTAAATTGTGATTGGTTTAAAGTAATATTTCCAGATAAATTAAGATCTATATCATCTATTGTTTCTATGGACCCATTGTTTATTTCAAAAAGTCCGGATGTAATATTATCAAAAAGATATATATTAGAAGCATTTTTAATGCTAATAGTTTCAAATACTAAATTATCTCCACTTAAAACAGAATCTCCGGAAATATTATTATTATCAAACGTTAATACTCCTTGCTGATAGATAGATCCTGGCCCACCATTATAATTATCATTATCAGTATTCTGTCCTCCATATGATTGGACAGATCCAGTAAAGTTACTATTCGCATAATTCAAAGAAATTCGTCCGCCAGATCCGCCTCCAGCGCTAGACTCTACATGTCCTCCATTAGATCGAATAACCCCTGATCCGCTAAAACTATCACAAGCTATATAAAGACTCCCTCCACTACCCGCCCCTGTAGCTGGATATCCCCAACCACCATATCCTAATCCATCCTCTCCATTAGAAGATAATGTCCCATCTAAAGAAAATACGCCGGACACTTCTAATGCTATTGCCCCACCCCCTGAACCTCCGCGTCTATTTTCTATCTTGCTACTTCCAGATCCCAAATCTATTGGGTTAAATAAATCACCGTATACTTTAGTCGTATCTTCACACCTTCCTCCTAATCCACCATATGTTCCTCCGACCGAATCATCTGTCTTGCAGATTCCCGGACCAAAGCCTGATTCATATCCATTATAATCAGCGGTTAGATAAGAATTACTATTTAAGGTAATATTCTCGGCTATTAATTTGACTCCTTTAAATCCTTCCAAACTGCTATCTGATAACGCAGTTACTGTAACGTCACTATTAATAATAAAATTCTTAAATGTATATTCTCCAGCTGCTAAGGTAATATCTTGAGTTATAATCGTCTCTGGATCTAAGCTATCCACAATCCCATCACCATCTAAATCCGAATAGCCATGATTGTTAATTGTGTTAGGTGTTGAATCTTGTAATTCAAAATCATTACTATTGTTATTTGTGTCTTGATACATTAAATATCCACTCTCATCTACTGTGATTAGCCTAGCCATACTATTTTCTCCATTTATCACCGAATCTCCTTCCTTAACTATAGTTTCTCCCCACCCTAGAGCGTCTATTTTACACTCCAGAGCGGCTTCTGGGGTCTCTTTCGTAGTTACATCACAATTGAATATTCCAATGGCTCCAGCATCGTCACTTATATGTGATTGATATGGTTTCCAATCGTGATCTGGATCTCCTTCTCCGGGATAATCTCCAAAGCCTATTAAGTAATAATCTTTTGATTCTATAAATAAAGCCTCAAACTGTTGATTCAAGAATGGATCATTCCAATCTCTATCGCTAGAATAATATGCTAGATATAAATTCTGAGCATCTATAAAATCATCCAATGGATTATACAACTCAACAAATTCATAATTATCTGTTGATCTTACCTCGGTTATAATCACGTTCTCATTAACAATCTCTTCTTCGTCTTCATCTGGCATATCTCCTTGTGTAACGACCTCTTGGCTATTTTCAGCTTTTGGAGTTCCCAATATATTATTGTCTCCATCCCCATAGTAATTATGCCAATTTAATTCATGATCTCTTTCCATGGTTCTCTTGGTATCGTTATCCCCAGCTGCCCAATCAGGATTAGCCGTTACTCTATCTATAATTTCACAGCTATTATTAAATAGTTTCAAATCTACGTCACTATTGTTTAATGATCCGGAATAAATATGATCTGCTGTGATGTTTGGAGCTGAATCATCGTCTGTTCTTTCCATTAAGAAATAATCATTAGCTTCAATATTATCGCTAGCGTCGAACTTAATATAATCATCATTTATAAATAACTCCCAATTTTCTAGGGAAATAGCACTATCAGTTAAATTCCTTAATTCTATCCATTCATCTGTATAACTGTTTAGCGAACCCATCCAAGCTACCTCATTAATAATTATTGGCGTATATGTTGGATTTGAAGCATCTGAGCTAGAGCAAAGACTTGCTGTATCTGAGCTACTACTTCCTGAACTGGATGATGTAGATCCACCTCCATAACTATATTTAAATTTATCTCCCTTTGAATTTGTTGGTGATGGGGCTAATTTATGATAAAAATCATCCCAATTATTATCTGTATCCTCATTTCTTAGTCTCTCAAGGCTTTGACCTGTCTTCAATCCTGAGCTCAACATTTTTCCTCTGGTTTCTATAGCTAATGCGGGAGGAGTTTTATCTCTGCTGCCAAACGACACTTTGTCATACACGTGATCTTCTGAATTTTTTATAATAACACCACTAGAGCCTGATAATTGACTGGAAAATGTGGCATCCGGAATTAATGTTTTATTGCCATACTTTAATTCTCCAGCCGTAAATAGAAAATAAGATTCTGCAGGAATAGTAGTGTTCGTCCACGTTATCTGTTTATTTGTTGGTTTATTGCTCGAATCTACTAATTCTAATATTAAATCATCTAATAAAATATCTTCTTTGGTTGGATTGTACAATTCCACAAATTCATTCTTAGCTCCATAAAAACCAACGCAGACCTCATTAATTAATAACTGTGGATAACTTTTTTCGGGTTCAAGAGCTGGTTTTATCTCTTCTAATCCAGAGATTAAGAATTCTAACAGTTTTAAATCTATTTCCAAGTCCTTGAGTTTAAGTAAGAGTTTTTGGAGATCTTCTTCGGTTTCTGCTTCTTCTATTTCTTTTTCAATTTCCTTGAATTCGTCTTCCGGCACTTTTTCTTCAATTTTATTAAATAAGTCTGCTAAATCATTAACTATTTCTTGGATTTTCTGATTTTTATCCACAGGTGGATTTACCAAGCTAGCACTAAAACTATTCTTTAATTTATCGAATAATCCCTTAAATTTATTAATACTATTCTTAGTCTGGTTAAATAAATTGTTAATTTTATCTTTAGTCTTCTGGAAAAATCCTTTTTTCTTAAATTTAAAATGTTCCACATCTTTTGGAAATTCAACCTCTATTTTAGGTTTTCCAACCCAAGAATATTTGTGTGTTATATCATCTTGCCAATAACCAGCCTTATCTTTTTTCATTCTTCCAGATATCGATACTATAAATGGAGGTATTTTTTGGCCTTTTTCATGAGCTTCGGTATAATTCCAGGCGGTTCCCCAGGTACCAGCAATAGATCCACTAGATTTTGGAGGATTAATAGACTTGCTAGAATAAATTTTTACGCTAACCAAACCTATTTCGTCTGTTTTAGGTTCATATAAAATAACATATTGAAAATCTGCTTTACTATCTTTCCCTGTTAGATCAATATATGAGTTACTTAAATCACCCATCCCTGTCTTAATTTCATTATCATTTAGCCATGATATTAAGTATTTAACTGATTCTTTGACAGTTGATCCCTCGATGGTAGATATTATACTTTTAATATCGGGAGATATAAATAAATTACTTAACTTAGATATCGTTTGTGCAATTTCTAAAACTACTTCCTGGGGTGCTTCAATTAAAAGATAATTCTTTAAGTCATTCAAAACGGCTTGTCTTACAATAGAAAGCGCTAATTCATTATTAGCGCCCGTGTTATCCACAACAGAATCCATCCAAAAATCGAATATATTACTAGATAATGTTTTTAAAATACGAGTTTGATCAGTAATATTTATCCCTTGATAGTCTGCGGCTTCTGAATAAATCGAATATAAAGGCGTCAATAATATAAACAATATTATGATTAGGAACGCTTTTCTTGTGATGGTTTTATTTAATTGTCTTATCATCCGGGATTAGTTTATTACTACCCCCTCCATTATTTCATTAAAAATATTTAAACAATCTGTGTCTTCTATGATTAATGTCTCTATTCCATATATTATATCTCCAACCGGTATTTCTACTATTATAGGATAACCATTGTTAAAGTTTTTATAAGTAGTCTTGAATCCCATTTTTCCAGAAACTTCTATAATCTCATGTTTAATATTACTTTCCGAATCCTCAAAATCAATATTTTGAATAGCTGCTTCTATCCCAGAAACTGCATATTCGTCATGTTTAACGAGAATACTGGTTCCACATCCTTTGTCTAAGATCCCCATATCATTTAAAGTTGCATCTGGACTCAATAAATTAACAATCCACTCATCCACCCCAACATCTTTCTTTTCAATGTCCCATCCGTCTGGAACCTTTAAACTCAAGCCTACATTTTCGTTTTCTAATATAGTTTCTCCGTCTATTTCTTTAACAACATAGTTTTCCCCAGGTTCGATAAGAGTTCCTCCTACCCATTCAGAATCTTCTAAATTATTAGAAACTAAGAATATAAAAATACCTATAAATATTATAAAAGCTATTCCGGGCAAAAAAAGATTTGTCTTTTTCATATAAATAACTTAATTGTTTTTTCTACGTCTTCGAATATATAGTATAACAATCCATCGAATACTTAAAATTATTATTATGAATAATATTAAAATCAAAAGATAATTTAAAAATTTTGGATTTATGATATTACCAATAGCAGCGAAAGATCCATTATTATTCAAAACAATGTCTTCTATAACATCTTCTGCGGGCTCTAAATCCTCTATTATTGGCGTGTCTGCTGTTTCGAGACTGTCCGCTGATGGAACAGATATTAGTGGTAAAACTCCATTATCAGTTTCAATTATTAAATCTTCTTGCCTTTCTCCTTCAACAATTGGAATAATGACTTCCTCCACTTGAGTAGAAAAAGTATATTCTTTACTAATGGTTGGCGGAGAGGCATGAGAAATACATCTAAAATAATAGGTTTCTCCTGGATCTAACCCTAATATTGTCACACTATGACCAGTAACCTTGTTAAAATCTTCTGGGTCTGGGTAAGCATTAGCATATCCGAAATTAACAGCGTTTAAATCTAAGGAATGGAGTTCATTTTCTCTTCCATAAACCACTTGACTAGTTGATAAATAGCTAGTGTTCCAATTTATAGTTACTGAAGTTTCTTGAACATCAACCACTCTAACACTTTCACTTAATATAGATAAACCCGGCAAAACTGAGCCACCCCCTCCACCACCGCCGCCGCCGGCATCTGTTTCTTGATTATCTGTGCCATCGAAACCAATCAGAATATCAAAACCAAGATTTAGTTCTTGATAATCATTACCAGATTCTGGTGAAAACGTAATCAATAAATCATATTGTGATGTGTTTGAGTTTTCTAGTTCTCCTAAGGATATTTCTCCTGCAGTTAAAAACTCTTTTAAACTATTATCAAATAAAATATTCACTCCATGTAATATTTGAATATTCATGGACTGTGCGAAATCATTACTATCATTGATATTTATAGCCTCGATAATGATATCCTGTTTTTCTCCGCTATTATTTGTCACCTTGATCCAACGACTAGCACTGTCTCCAGGCGTAAAATTAGCCTCTGAGAATAACGGCGTATTCTCAAAATCAACAACCAAGCTTGTTTGTGCTAAGGCTTGTCCAGACATCAATAAACAAGCAGAGAAAACCAATATGCTAATTTTATATTGTAATTTCATCGTCTTCATTAACTGGTTCATTTAATGCTTCTTGTATTGGATCTTCGTCTAAATCCGCGGCTGTTATTGTTTCTACATCTAAGATTATCTCTGTTAACTCAACTTCTTGATTAAGGGGCTCTTCTATTGAAATTGGTTTATCTATTTCAACCACTAGAAGCTCCTCAATGGCTTCAGCTACTTCTATTTCATTCTCTACCAATTCGATCTCCGCATCAACAACTTCAGCGTCTTTAGCCTCTTCGACGATAATTTCTTCTTGTGTTTCTTCAATAGTTTTTTCTTCAATAATAGGTTGAATATTTGTTTCTTCTTCAACAACGGGTTCTATAATTAATTCTTCTAATACTACCTCTACAATCTCTTCTATTATATCTAATATTGGTTGTTCTACTAATTCTTCTATTCCTTCAATAATTTTAACATCTGCTGTTGTTATAACCACAGGCTCAATAGGTTCTATATCAATTTCTATAGATTCAACGATGATAATCGGATTACTAGAAAATATTTGTATTTCTACATCTAGCTTATTTGGCGTACCAGGAGTAGGAATCGGATCTACCCAATTATTAGCTCCATCGGGAATACGAGCATATGTTTTATCCACAGGTATCGCTCCATCATTATAGCTATAAGAATCAACTATTATATTATTCTGATTATAAAGATTAATCGTACCTGCAACATCGTTTATAAGATCACCACCAGTTGCAACCACTAACCAACCATTTGCTGGTATTTGTGTAGCTCCTCCTGAGAAAAGACTCGTGGTAGTAGGATTTATAGGAATAACATTCCCGTTTGTCTCTATATGAAACTCACTTAATTCAATTGCTAAATTAGTTTGATTAAAAATTTCAACAAATTCAGGAAAACTATCCGAATTTGGCAAAAATTCATTCAATACAACCTGTGGATTCCAATATTCCGTCTTTATTATATTGTTTATTTCTTCTTCATCAACAAATCCACCAGATAAAGAATCAAGTATATCTATATGCCATGCTTCATAAATAAAATTAAAATCACAGATTTTTCCTTGAAAAGAATCGTCTGTTCCATTAGGTAAAATTATATTATAAGAAAACCATTGTTCTGTCCCGTCTATAGGGTCAATATCAAATTGATCACCTAAATAAGGAATTTCTAGATCCACATGTGTATGATCTACTAAAGATGACAACTTGCCGTCATAGATCAATCTCTCGTCTTTATGAGCGTCTCCGCCGGACAATGGACCAAAATAATGATTATACCGAATTTCTAGATCTAACTGATTACATAAATCAATATCTCCGCTAACAAACTCAAAATCAATATTGTGTTTTACAGGTAAGCTAATAGATGTTTTTCCTACGTAAATATCTCTCTCTACCTGTTCTCCTGGACTCATACTGTCAGATCCAGTAACAAAATTACTTTGATCTGAACGTAAGGTCATATCTATAGCTCCAGCTGTAAAAGTATTATTCCCTGAAGTTTCAATATCAGAAAAACTGGCAAAAGTATCAGAAACCGCCGAAATAGCAGCGCTATTCAAACATAGTATTAGTCCAAGAGCAATAAATTTTAAGACAAACTTTTTCATTAGTAAATTTTTGTCCGCTACGTTTTATCTCCTATTCTTTTGTTTCTTTATTGTTTTTATATTTTTGAACTTCTTTCCAAATCTTCTTTCCTTCGTCAGCTATGATGATTAACCCTGGAACAAGTATAATAACTAATAATCCTATTGGTTTTCTTGCAAAATCTACAACATAACCCATATAGGGTACCCAGAAAATAGTTCTACCAATAATCTCTGTTTCTGGAACTCTTTTTGTATCAATATCCTCATTAGAATCACCTTTAGTGATATAAAATATATTTCCTTCAATCACTTCCATGTCTGTTATTCTATGAGTAACAGACCCTTCATTCACGCTCGTACTCTTAAACGTAATAATATCATTAACATTATATTTTTTAACAGGTGTAACTAAAACAATACTACCAGTCTTAATCGCGGGTTCCATAGATCCTGACTGAACCACCATTACCTGATGTTTCATCATCGGAAATCGAGATGATATCAGAAGTAATGCAATTAAAACGATAATAACAATAAGTATAGTATAAAGAACTTTTTTCATAATTGGAATTTGTTAATTTATTCTGATATGTCTATCAATTCCTTTAGTCTCTCGCTTAGTTATAAGCGAGAGTAAAAAGAATCAATTACGGAGTTATAATTTGCTCAAGACCAAAGATAACGTCAAATACAGCGTCATCTGACATTGTCATATTATTATTTAATCCGTTAAATTGAGGTTGGCTGGACATTATAGATGAAGTATCATTGAAAAATGTTGCCAATAAACCGATTTTAAAGCTTTCCCCTGGATTAAGTGTTTCGTCAAATCCCTGGTTAGCAGGAAATAAGTTCGTATCAGTAGGTATATGATAGGCTCCTGAAGAAGTCATATCAAGGGCTGCGCCTCCCCAAACAACAGGCTCGTTCCATTGCATGACACCATCATCATTTAAATCGACATAAAACTTAAGTCCCATTTGATCCCATAGCTCGCCATAACCTGTGTTATTATCATATCCTGTTGGATCTACTTCTGTGTCCGGAAGATCTCTACCAAGACGATTTCCAGTACCACTCCATGAAAGTTCTGGTTCTAATTCACCGTTTTCATTACTGATTACATTTGAAACCATAAGGGTGATTTTTCCAGGGATACTTCCATTATTATGCACCTCAACAGTTCCAGCATTATAAATTTCACCAGGAACCATATTCCCAGAACCCCAAACCATAGGCAACACATCATCATTGCCATTCACTTTTAAGTCTAAAGTTCCTGCTGTGAATGTATTCCCTGCACTTGTTTCCGTATCTGAAAAGTAAGCACTGGTTGCTCCGATCACCACACCACCAGTCAATAACATAATTCCCAGACTAATAATTATTTTTTTCATATTTTATCGTTCTTTCAATTATATAAGGTTAATTCCTCTCTTAGCTAATAAGAATTAGGAAGGATCAGGACCAGAAACAACCTGATCTAATCCAAATTCAACATTAAACCCTACTGTATCGCTCATTATTTCGTTACCAACAGTAGTGGCAATACTAAATTCAACTACCCAGTAATCATCTTCTTGAGGTTCTATAGCGGGAACAGCATACACATTAGTAGATAAAGCCTTCCATTCTGAAAGTTTACCAGACCAAACAAGATCCCAAGCTTCCCAGGTATCTCCAATTACTGACTTATCTCCGTAACTTATTACTATATCAACGGCCTCACTTAAATCTCCACCTGTAGTTACTGCTATCTCTGGTTCTTCAATGCCATTTTCATCGTCTATAACAGATTTAAAACCAAGATTGGCAAAACCATCAATGCTACCATTGTTTTTAATACCTACAATGATCATTCCAGAATCTCCTGGTTTCATATTGTTGATTTGATCTTGTAATCCAGCTATATTATTCATAACTGGTACGCTAGGATCATCTACCCAAGAAAATACAGATCCATCAGGATCTTCATCTATTTGCAAGTCTAAACTTCCAGCAGTAAATGTATTTCCTGTTGAAGTTTCTGTATCTGAGAAATAAGCGCTAGTAGCTCCAATTACTGCACTACCAACTAATACTATAATCGCTAAGCTAATAATTATTTTTTTCATATTTTTTTAAATTAATTTTTATATATATCGACTTTCAAAATAAAAATCTTTGCCCCGCAAAGATATAAGCTAAATGAATTTTTATATACATTATATCAATCTAGTATAACTGCAAAATTAGTCAATAAGAACTGTGGAAAACTCTTAAAAATACTTGGGGGAAGAGAGAACTTACTCTTCCCCTCAAGATGCCACATTATGTTTCTGCGGCGTCTTCGTTGATCACACCGACGTGTGTGTCGCTATAATCCACGAAGATTCGAGTTCATTGAAGTCGTCGTCAATTCCGGAGTAACCTGCGAATTGATGACAACACCGTCTGCTTGATCGAGGTAATAGGCGACCAACACGTCGCGAATGTACATCGTCGTCGTTGTATCAAGCAATTGGCTCCTTCCATAAGCTTCGTCAACGTGTATCACGCCGAATTCCTCATGGAAGTTGTTCGTCAGGACTACGCCACCGCGCAGTGCCAACTCATCCGTTGCTTGAAACTCAAACTGATCTAGCCCTGCTCCGCTCCAGAACCAAGTCTGGTCGTCGATTTGTGTCCGCGTTTCCTGCAGTACACCATCAGCAAGGTCTAGAAATAGGGATCCGTCCACTGCTAGCAGCGTTATGCCGGCAAATGAGGGATCCATTAGTTCAATGCAGATCACCGAGACGAAGTCACCGGTGGCAACCTCGATTTCGAGCAAACCTGCCCGTACCAACACATCGGTCGCCAACGATCCGGTGATCGTCTCAACCCATGTGAAGAATTCACCGCGTGTGCTACCTGCTTCAACAAACTGACCGTCAATGGAGGCACGCTCCCAGTCAAGTCCGATTCCCAGGTTAGCGAAGTACGCCATTTCTCCAACAAACTGATGCGTGATGCCCAGTCCGTCGAATTCCGTAAGTGTTCCAGCAAAGTGCGTATCGTCAAGCTGCACCATTCCTGCTGGATTCCATACCATCGCCGTTGCGTCAGCGCATACGGCTACAAATGCGAATCCAGTCGTTTCTGACAGATTCTTGTCAGGCGAGAAATACATCTGAGCACCCGTCGCGAATGCAGAAAGACTGAACAACATTACAACTAGAAGGGTCATTGAACTTAAGACCCAAAGTTGTTTCTTCATTCTGAGCTCCTTCTTATTTGGAACATCAAACGTTCCGGTTTCTATTCATAGTATCCTATATTATCACCTCCTAGTGATAGAATTACTACACATCTAGAATACCAAAAAATATTTTAAAGCAAATAAAAACTGGATATTATCCAGAATAAAGAACGAAGGGGCTCTCGAAAGAGCCCCTAGGATTGATTCATTGTTAAATCAACAATGATTCGATGTCAACGATTAGCGCGCATCAGCAGCGTTGGAATCGAGATTCACAACCACGCTGTAGCGACCGTCACCAAGGACGGGCTAGTTGACGTTGCGCGAAATTTTTGAATCCCACTATTAGGGTCGAATGTGTATACGATCAGTGACAAGTCAAGACCTCCAACAAGCTCCGTCGTGAGTGAACCTTTTCCGACAACTACTGTCTGAGTCAGATGAGAAAGATTCACAAATGTTGAACTGTCAGCAAATGCCTGTACGAGGTTGTTGCCGAGAGCGTCAATGGAAGCTACAACTTCATCGGTGAAGGAGTACTCGATCAGTAATTCTGCCGTGAATGCGGTTCCTCCCAAGGAATCAACCATACGGATCGGATAAAAACCGAAGACATTCCACAGTTTCGACTCTAAGCTGGTCGTTGCGGAAACTAGCCATTCGGAATTGAGAGTATCTAGAGCTGTCCAAGACTCAATCGTCCAGGTTTCACGTCCAGATAAACATACGAAAATGTTTGAATCTGCTACATCAACAGCTGAACTAAACCAAGTGCTCAATTCTCCATTGGGTACTGCCGCCCGGGCGAATGTTCCTACATTCAGGATGTAGGGCTGCTGTGATATCATCACGTTCGTTTCGGTTTCCAACGAAGAAGTTGCCAGCGATCCGATAATCGCGTTCTCAACCCACGTTATTGTGTCGGTCTGAAGCCCGTAAGAGTTGTCAAAGGACAATGTCCCTAAACTGAATACGAGTTCCGAAGAAAATAATTCTCCACCAGGTGGCCCATTTGTCGTCGCGTAGAAACCGCTGCTCTTGAATGCGCTAAACGCACCAATACCGTCGGCAAATGCTACTGCGGATAGAGCCATTACAAGAGCCAATGAAACAACCATGACTCTTTTCATAGTACACTCCTTTTCATTTGGAACATCAAACGTTCCGGTTTCGATTTATAGTATCCTATATTATCACCTCCTAGTGATAGAATTACTATATATTTAGAATACCAAAAAACACTTTAAAGCAACAAAAAACTGGGTAAAGCCCAGTTTTCTTATTTATTTAGCAGTAACTTTTCCTGATATTGTTTTGAATATTACTTTCCCATTATTTAAATCAACTGTTACATTATTTCCTTCTTTTACCTCTCCGGTAACAATATTCATACTTAATGGATCAAGAATATATTTTTGTATCACCCGCTTCAGCGGACGAGCACCTAATTTAACATCAAATCCCTTTTCGACTAAAAATTCTTTCACTGAGTCTTGTATATTAATCTTAATACGTCGTTTAAGTAACCTAACTTGGACTTTCTTAAGTTCTAAATCAACAATCTTTTCGATTTCTTTAATAGTTAAATGATTAAATATGATAATTTCGTCTAACCTATTTAAAAACTCGGGTCTAAAATGTTCTCTTAAGGCTCCATGTATTTTATCATCTAAGGTAGTTTTCTCGTCCTCGCCGGTTCCCATAAATCCCAAAGATCCCATCTTAGAGATGTATTCTGAACCTAGGTTAGAAGTCATTATAATAATGGTGTTTTTGAATGAAACCTGTCTTCCTTTAGCATCAGTTAACCTACCATCATCTAATATCTGTAATAGCATATTAAATACTTCAGGATGAGCTTTTTCAATTTCGTCTAACAGAATAACTGAATATGGTCTTCTTCTAACTTTTTCCGTTAATTGACCTGCCTCATCATAACCAACATATCCAGGAGGAGATCCAATCATTTTAGATGTACTGTGTCTTTCCATATACTCAGACATATCTAAACGAATCAAAGCATCTTGATTATTAAATAGGAATTCTGCTAAAGCCTTGGCTGTTTCGGTTTTTCCAACTCCAGTAGGGCCTAAGAATATAAATGAGCCTAAAGGACGATCTTCTTCAGCAATACCAGCTCTTGATCTACGAATAGCATTAGAAATAGCGACAATAGCCTTCTTTTGCCCTATAATCCTCTTGTCTAATACCTTCTCCATCCTACTGAGTTTTTTAATTTCTTCCTCTAATAGATTCGTAGCTGGAATACCTGTCCAACGAGAAATTACACGAGCAATATCTTCTTCAGTAACTTCTTCTTTTAAAACTTGATTTTTTCTTCTAAAATTCATTAATTCCCTTTCTTTTTTCTGAACTTCTTTTAATACATTGGGAATTAATCCATACTTGATTCTAGCAATCCTCTCGAGATCATTGCTTCTTTGAGCAACCTCCACATCAAAATTTAATTGATCTAAATCAGTTCTTAACTTTTTAAGATCTTGAATTAAATCTTTTTCAGTTTTCCACTTCAATTCAACGGTCTTAAGTTTTTCTTCTAAATTACCAATTGATTTTTTACAAACAGATAACTGTTTTTTAGACTTATCGTCGGTTTCATTCTTTAGGGCCTCTCTTTCAATAACTAATCTTTGCATTTCTTTTTTAACTTCCTCAACTTCTGCTGGTTCTGATTCCAGCTCTAATCTTAGACCAGAAGCGGCCTCATCCATTAAATCCACGGCCTTGTCTGGTAAAAACCTATCTGAAATATATCTAGCTGAAAACTCAGCTGCAGCTACAATCGCCGCATCTTTTATCTTCACACCATGATGAAGTTCATATTTTTCCTTAATTCCACGTAAAATTGCTACTGTATCTTCGATACTAGGCTCAGAAACGTAAACTGGCATAAACCTTCTTTCTAGGGCAGGATCTCTTTCTATATATTTTTGATATTCTTTTATGGTTGTTGCGCCAATGGCCCTTAGATTACCCCTTGCTAATGCTGGTTTTAATAAGTTCGAAGCATCTACTGCTCCTTCAGCTGCACCAGCCCCCATTACAGTATGTAACTCATCTATAAATAATATATATCTATCTTCTGCTTTTTCAATCTCTTTAATTAAAGCCTTCAATCTTTGTTCAAATTCTCCTCTAAACTTAGTTCCCGCTATTAATAAGCCTAAATCTAAAGAAATAATCTCTTTCTCTCTTAAGCTATCAGGTGTATTGCCATTAACGATTCTTTGAGCTAATCCTTCTAAAATAGCAGTCTTACCAACACCTGCCTCTCCAATTAATACTGGATTGCTCTTAGTTCTTCGAGATAATATTTGAGCAACTCTTCTTATCTCATTCTCTCTACCAATAACTGGATCTAATTTACCCTCTTCTGCTTCCTGAGTTAAATTTTTACAATATTTTTCAATGACTTGAATTTTAGCTTCTGGATCTGGATCTGTTATTTTCTCGTCTCCCCTTATCTCAGCCAACATGTGGATAACTTTTTCGTAGTTTAATCCTAATGGTGCATATTGTTCTAAAATAGTGCTAGCGTCACTAGAAACTTCAAATAATGCTAAAAATAAGTGTTCGACAGAAATGAATTGATCCTTCATTTTAGCAGATTCCTTTCTAGCCCTATCCAATACTTGAGCCATATCTTGAGTTAAATAAAACTGACTAGTCATTTTCTCTGGCTCACTCGGTAGACTATTAAGATTTTTTATACCAAAAATAATTTTCTTTTTTAATCCATCAACATCAATTTGTAGTTTTCTTAAAATCGTAGCAACAATTGTTTCTTCTTGATTCGTTAAGGAATACAAAAGATGCAACGCGTCTATCTGTTGTTGATTTTCGTGTCTAGCAAGATTCTGTGACATCATAATCGCTTGCTGAGCACGTTGAGTAAATTCTCCACCTGGATTTGCGAACATAATGATTTATTAAAGCTGATATTTAGACTTTTGTCAATCCAAATTTAAAAATAAAAACCCATTAAATGGGTGGCAGGTGGAGAAGCAAAAAGTCATACTTCTCCCCTGCAGTTCGGGCCGATGCTAGCGTTCAGCTAGTCGGCGGCGGATGGCGGGCGGGCGATCAGGTCGCGGCGATCGGGCCGGCCGTGATGGACGTATGGAATAAAAGTCTATGTGTGTTGCCATGACCAACATCAACATCAAGCCTCTTGCTTTTCATACGATCTCCTTTGTGAGTGCATTAGTCTTCTGGACCGTCCAAAAAACAAAACACTCAACTATTAATAGAGTATCATATATATGACAAAAAGTCAATAGTTAAATTAAATATGAGAGAGCAGTATTAAAACTCCTATTATCCCTGTTCCAATAACGCATAATAATGTAGTCCCTGCGGAAACATCTTTGATAATCTTTATCTTTTCATTATATTCTTCATCAATTATATCCAATATCCTTTCTATACGCGTGTTTAGTAATTCTGTTCCCATAACTACAACTATAGACAATATAATAATTGATCTTTCAACAGCGCTTAATGGAAAATAAAAAGCTATAAACATCATTGCTATAGCGATAATAACCCCTACTCTTATAGTATTTTCTTTTTTAATAGCATAGCCTAATCCAAAAAAAGCTATTTTAAAGCTTTTAATTAATTTCTTAAAATCAATAAACATAATTTCATATTAACATTTTTATAAAATAAATCCCTTTAAAAAACCACAAGCAACCATACATGCCGGAAAATCTGAGTAATCAAATTATCCAATTAGATAATCCTACCAAAACTTAAGGTCAATTTATTAATTCATTAACATAATCCCAAATCCCCGCGTCTCCATATCTTTGTTTAAGTAAATACCACCATTCCGAACCAGAGATATATATCATATCTATTCCCGTGTTAGCAACATAATTAACATTCTTTTTAAGCAAACTTAAATTCATTGATTTATTCCACTCATCTCTCGTCATCGCCTCAATATCTCCCCTTGGCTCTCCCCGCGTCTCAATGATAGTGTCCTTGCCAGAAATCAATGCTTTTCTAGTATAAAAAACAGGATTTAATGTATTTCTATAAATCATATATTTATCCACATCGTAACCTAATAACGGTTTTTTACTTTTCTTCGTAATAAAATCAATTTGGCTGATAAATAAATCTTTTTCCACACACTCTTTAAATCCTAAATCCCACATAATAACATTTGGATTATCTTCATATCTCAAAATGACAGTATTTAAATAACTTAGTGATTCTTCTTTAAAATTACCTTCCAGCCATTTTGGAAATTCACAATTTCCTATTTGTAATAAAACGTTAACGTCTCTCTTAATGGCCTCTTCTATCTGCCAATCTAGATTTGTAAAACTATAAATATTGCTATCCCTCTCAATCAAATCCCAATAAGTCAAAATCTTTATATTTTTAAATCCCAGATCATCTAATATTGAGATATAGTTCTCTTTCCAATTTAACCCTAACGATTTAGATTGTTTTTGAGAAAACATAGTCCCATATTGCAAATCTGAAGAAATTTCTGTTTTCCCAACAAAACAAAACAAAAATCCTACAATTAACAGCAGAGCTAATATTAATAATATTTTATTCATTGTTCAATTTTAACATTATTAAAGTAAAAAGGGGAAGTGCAAGCACTTCCCCTCATCCCCCTTACGAGTTTTACTAACAGCCGCAATCCGAACAAGGTTCGAACGACTGACGAAGAACGGTGACATTGTAATTGCGAAGATCGAGTACGCACTCGAAGCGATGAATGCCCGAGCAATCGTAGTATTCGATCATCAACTTAATCAGAGCGTCTTCTGGGTTAATGCAACCCGGACAAAGAGCGTCAATGGCAAAGAAATCCTCATCTCGAATAATAGGATACTCGAGAGTCTTCAGTTCGGTTATATAACCATGAAGTTTGAGAACTTCGATCTCGCGACCATTGTACTCTACGGGTCGTTCCAAAGGAACTAACCATATTGACATTCGATAAGCCTTAGTACCAACCGCTGCAGTCTGGTTCCAAACACGGAACATATATCTGCAATTAACACATCCTTCTTTCGGTGAAGTCACTTCAACAAGCTCAATCTGGAGCTCGGGATGAGTTACTTCCACAACACAAGCATCTTGATACATCAAGGCGCTCACATCAAGAGTAACATCTGAAGTTGTAACGTCGAAAGAATCAGGATATGTAAAGATCGCAAAACCTGCAACAATCAATCCAGCAACAATCGTGGTAATACCTAGCCATTTGGCCATGTTAACCTCCTAGGGTTATTGGAATTGGGCTCGAGACAAAAGCGATTTTACCCAACCCCCCCTAGTTAGTTGTTAGTACCACCTCCTTCGTAATTAAAAGAATAACATAATTGATACTATTTGTCAATATATGTTGATATCTTATTTGACATTATATATAGAAAAGATAAAATATAATAATAGTGAAACGTAAGCTTGGCGTTTCATAGAGCAACCTCCTTACTGCTTAAGGACATAAGGGGTCGACAGTGGTCGACCCCCGAGTCCTCTGCTAATTAAGGAGGTCTTTTAATCAAAAATTCAATATATTAAATTCTCTCTTATTTATATATATAAACCAACTCAATAATACATACCCCACAACTAAACTCAATAAATTAATATTAATATCTAGCGTTCTAAAATTAAATAAGTTAATTATTGCAAAAATATATTTTAATAAAAACCAAACTGGAATTATAAATATCGTTTTTAACGATGCCACTAAAATTCCGCTTATTAATAGAAATGGTAAAACGGGAATTATAAATAAATTAGTAATTGGAGATATTAGCGAAATATAACCAAAATTATACAAAACTAAGGGCAAGGTAAATATTTGGGCTGCTAAACTAATGGCTAATACTTGTCTAATAAATCGAGGAAGTTTAATTCGATAATAAAGTATTGGATATAAATAATTAATCCCAATAACGGCCATAAATGATAATTGGAATCCTGTATCTCTAATCCATAAAGGATTAATTAATAACATTATTCCTGCGCCTAGGACTATAGCTCTAATAGAGTCTGACTTTCTACCCACAATCTGACCTAATATCAACAATATTCCCATTATACTAGCCCTAATAGCTGAAACCTGAAATCCAGTTATTATAATAAAAAATATAATAAATAATAAGGTTATTAAAAATGATTTATTCTTCCCCAAAAAACTAAAACTCGACATTAAAAGCCCTATTAAAATTGAGATATGAAGTCCTGATATAGCGGAAATATGCCTAATCCCTGAATTATTCAATTTCTCTTTTAAATCTTCACTCATTCCTGATTTGTCACCCAAGACTAATGTCTTTAAAAACATTGCTTTTTCACGTGAAAAACTAGAATCTATATTATTTCTTAACTTATCTTTAAATGACAGAATTGACGAATAAAAGTCCTTCTCATAACCCAATACTTCTATCTCGGGATTAAAAACAATGCTAGTAATCCCTTTATTTAATAAATATTGATTATAATCAAATGTATCAAAAATAGGAGGGATTTCTGTCCTTCCTTTAATATTTAATATCTGACCATATTTATACTGTGGATAAAAATCAGCATAGATTAACTTATCATCTATTCTTAGTCTTTGATTATTCTCTGTTATTTCAATATTAATTACTTTCCCCTGAAACTCTTCTGTAAATACAAAATCTTTTTCATTAACTAGTTCTACCCTCAAAATCCCTAATAATAAGAAAATAAAAGAAAAAATAATTATTATTGTCTTTTTCTTAAATAATACAGCTGGGATAAAAATAATCAGCCATAATAGCTGATATGTTCTAAGAAATATTCCAACAATCAAAAATATTAAAGAAAAGAAAAATATTTGTGGAATTTCATCTAAATTTAACTTCATCAAATAAATCCTTAATCTCATCAACAATATCTTGTAGATATTGATCTTCAAAGGATTTTTTGTCTCTGAGATTTTCATCAATGATAGTGTCTTGAGCTATAAAATTTTGAATAATATATCGTTTTGCTGGAGAAATCCATTTTGCAATATCAAGTATTTCTTTTTTCTCTACTAGACCTGGCACTAACGTTGTTCTAAATTCATAGTCAATTCCTGATTCCTTAATCCAATTAATAGCTTCTTGGACATCACAATCCAAACCAGTGATTTCTTTATATTTATCGTTTGGAGCCTTGATATCCATCGCTATATAATCTACATCTACTTTTTTTAATATATCTAGATTAGTTCCATTAGTGTCTAATTTAACTAAAAATCCGAGTTTTTTAATTTTAGATATAAATTCAGGTAAATCCTGATGAATTGTTGGTTCTCCTCCACAAATAACAATTGCTTCTAACAACCCCTTTCTAGACTCTAAAAATTTAAACACTTCTTTTTCTGATATCGCATCAACATTGTCCTCAACCAAATCCTTATTATAACAAAAACGACATCTAAAATTACAGCCGCTAACAAAGATTGTAGCGGCTACTTTTCCCGGATAATCAATTAAAGTGGTCTTTTGAATAAAACCTATTTTCATACCTTGTATTCCACCCTCTCACTAAATTCTTGTTGTTTCCCTTCGTGCCACTGATTAACTGGTCGTAAATAACCAACAACTCGTGAATACACCTCACATTCTTGTTTTACAGTGCATTTTGGACATTCAAAATACTTACCTGAAATATATCCATGGACAGGACATACGGAAAATGTAGGTGTAATAGTGATATATGGCAACTTAAATTTAGTAAATACGGTTTTCACTAAATTCTTCACTGCTTGAGCATCCCCTAACCGCTCTCCTATAAATAAATGTAATACTGTTCCACCGGTATATTTGACTTGTAAATCGTCCTGAAGTTCTAGGGCTTCGAAAGCATCTTCAGTATAATTAACAGGTAATTGGGTCGAATTTGTATAATATGGAGTTTCTACTGTTCCCGCTGTAATAATGTCTGGGAACTCCTCTTTATCTCTTTTAGCCAACCTATAACTTGTTCCTTCTCCTGGAGTAGCTTCTAGATTGTAAATATGCTGTGTTTCTGTTTGATATTTAACCAGCTTTTCTCTCATATAGTCCATTATTTCTAAGGCTAATTTCTTTCCATTAACCGAAGCTACGTCTTCCCCTAAGAAATTGATTAAAGCCTCATTCATTCCAATCAACCCGATCGTTGAAAAATGATTAGCATAATATTCATTCTTTGATTTCTTAACTCCGCTTAAATAATGTCTAGAATATGGATATAATCCTTTAGAAATATAGTTTTCTAACACTTTTCTCTTAATCTCTAGACTGTCCTTCGCTAAATCCATTTTCTCTCCTACTGTATCTAAAAATTCTTTTTTAGTTTTAGATAGATAGCCAATTCTAGGGAGATTTAACGTAACGACACCCAAGCTGCCGGTTAATGCTCCGGCGCCAAAAAGTCCGCCTCCGCCTCTATTATGAAGCTCTTTTAAATCTAATCTTAATCTACAACACATACTCCTGACATCGTCAGGTTCCATATCAGAATTAATATAATTAGCAAAATAGTTAATTCCATATTTTGCTGATGCCTCAAATACAATATCTAAATCTGGATTATCCCAGTCAAAATCTTTAGTAATATTTATAGTAGGAATAGGGAAATGAAATGGTCTTCCATTTTTATCTCCCTCAAGGATAACTTCATATAATGCCTTATTCAGCATTTTCATTTCAGGCTCAAATTCCTTATATGTTTCTTTTTGTGGCTTTCCTCCCAATACCACAGGCTGATTAGCGAATACTGAAGCTGGTTTTAAGTCTAATGTGATATTAGAAAAAGGATTCTGAAAACCAACCCTAGTAGGTACCGCCATATTAAATAAAAATTCTTGAAGCCCTTGTTTTACTTGCTTAAAAGTCAAGTCATCATACCTAATAAATGGAGCTAATAATGTATCAAAATTAGATACTGCTACTGCTCCAGCCACTTCACCTTGTAACGTATATAAAAAATTAACTAATTGTCCCAATGCAGCTCGAAAATGCTTAGGAGGTTTAGATTCTACCTTCCCTGCTACTCCTCCAAATCCTCTTATTAGTAAATCGTACAAATCCCAACCTGCGCAATAAGCTCCCAATGTATCTAAATTATGGATATGAAAGTAATTTTCTTCGGAAGCAGTTCTTATTGCTTCGGGATATATCTTGTTTAACCAATATCGTTTAATAATATAAGTTCTTCCATATTGATTTAGTCCTTGTAATGAAAATGTCATATTAGCATTTTCATTAATTTCCCAGTCTAATTTACCCAAATACTGATCAACCTTATCAACTGCCTCGTCCGTAGCCACAACGGCGTCTCTAACCATCCTTCTCTTTTCCCTATATAAAATAAAGGCCTTGGCTGTCTCTGTAAGATTTTCCATTATTAAAACTTCTTCAATCACATCTTGAATCTGCTCTACATTAGGGATCTCATCTTTATTAAATCTCCTTTTAAGAATATCTGTTACTTTTCTGGTCAATTTTTTACTTAAAATGCCATCTCCTTGCCCAGTGGCAGTGATGGCCTTGTAAATTGCCTCTTTTATGTTGTCTGGCTGAAACTCAACAATTCTCCCATCCCTTTTTTTCACACTTTTGATATGATTTACCATGGAAAATTTTATTAAGTATACATATATTGTATTTCAATAAAATACTTCAGTCAAAATGTGGAAAACTCGAACTAAAAAACCGTTCTATAACGGTTCAGATCCTTCTTATGTCGGTTTTGAATTATGATGCAGGGGCCCAATATCAGACCCCTGCGGAAACATGCATGAAGTGTGCCCTGAGAATAGGCACTACCATTAAGAAAAGAACGATGAGCTCTACTATGCAAAGTGTAACGAGAGAACCTCGGTCCATTTTCTTGGCTGGAAACATTACTCACCTCCTCAGATGTTTTATAATCAGTATATAGAATAAAATCCCTTAGTCAACCTAAAAACCACCGATTCGGTGGTTTCTATTTAAACGCTTTTTTGATCTTTTCTATATCTCTCTCTGTTACTCTATCTTTTTTATTAGTCCTCAATTCCTGCAATCCTTGTTCGAACTCTTGTTTAGTTATACCTCGACTTGTGGATGAATGATATCTTTCCATCAATCTAGTCACATATTCTTTTTGAAAGGCCTTCATATGCCTCACCCTTTTCATTCTTTTCGCAAATCTTCCTGGATAAACTTTTCCTGGAGCACCTCCACGATTAAAAAAACCAAAGTCTTCTTTTTGGCCCTTTTTTGATTCTGGCATTTCGGATCTGATTCCCATAAGTTCATTATACTAAATTTTGAAAAAATAGAAAAGCATTATATACTCTGTCTATGTTGTTAAAACAACTTATAAAATTAGCTATTCCAATAGTAATAGCTAATATATTACATACAGCCTATCAAATAACTGATACCTTTTGGGTTGGACGATTGGGAGCTAATGCAGTAGCGTCCGTTTCTTTGGGTTTTCCAATAATATTTTTACTTATATCTTTGGGTGGTGGTATGGCCGTAGCAGGAACCATATTAGTGGCTCAATACAAGGGGAAAAAAGATTATAAAAACCTCAATTTTATGGCCGGACAGACTTTCTTTATGATGTTTGTGGTAGCTATTATACTTACCATTGTCGGATATTTCCTCTCTCCTGTTATCGTAAACCTTATGACATCAGACCCATTAATAGCGCCAGATGCTATTGCATATCTTAGGATTACATTCATGGGTTTAATATTCCCATTTATATTCTACGTATTTCAATCTTTAATGAGAGGCGTTGGAGACGTAAAAATCCCTATGCTAATTGTACTAGGAACTGTTATTTTAAATCTATTTTTAGATCCTTTATTTATAATAAATTATAATTTAGGCGTCTCTGGAGCTGCTATAGCAACTATTATAACAGAGGCTCTCGCTGCTCTTATCGGGATTTTGATACTATTTAATGGTAAATATGGAATAAGATTAAAATTTTCCGACATAAAACCAAATTTCAATATTGTTAAAAAAATATTTAAATTAGGACTTCCTTCCTCTATGGATCAAACCACTAGATCTCTAGCAATGACTGTTATGATTTTCATTGTAACAGGATTCGGAACAGCCGTTACTGCTGCTTATGGAATCGGAGGAAGAATTCTAAGTTTCATAATAATCCCCGCTTTCGGAATATCTATGGCTACATCTACTCTAGTAGGACAAAATATGGGACGAAAAGATATTAAAAAAGCTAAAGAAGTAGCTCGCTTGGGCATGATTCTAGGATTTCTGTTTTTACAGACTTTGGCGATATTAATATTTATTTTTGCCGTACCTCTGGCTACTTTCTTTGTTCCTGGAGAAACTGAAGTAATTGCCATAGCAGCTAATTTCATACGAGTCATGTCATTCACTATGGGATTTGCCGGAATTCATATTGTTATGGTCGGCACTTTAGTGGGTGCAGGAGATACAGTGGCTCCAATGATTTTAACCATAATTAGCTTATGGGTTTTCAGAATTCCATTAGCCTATTTTTTATCTAAAACAAACCTTTCTTATGAAGGCATATGGTGGGCTTTCCCAATAGCAAACGTTTTGGGCTTATTAGTAGCCTATATTTGGTATCGCAGAGGAACGTGGCAAAAGAAAGAGATTACTAAACATATAAGTATTAGTGAATAAATTTCACTAAATACATTATTAGAATTCCTATTAAAAATATAGCAAATTGAAGTAAAGACTTTTTTAAGTCTTTTTCTTTTCTTAATTCAGGAATTAGGTCTGATGCAGATATATAAATAAACCCTCCTGCGGCAAATGGGATTAAATATATTAAAATATCTTTATTTATAAAATAACCAACTACTGCTCCCAAAACTACTGTTAAGGATACTAGAAAATTCATAATAAGTGCCTTCCTCCGTTCGTACCCAGCATGTATCAGAACGCCAAAATCTCCTATCTCCTGCGGTATTTCATGGGAAGCTATCATAATAGTCGTGATGAATCCTAATCGTATGTCTACTAGGAATGCACTAGCAATAATTAATCCATCAATAAAGTTGTGAATAGCGTCTCCGAACAAGCTCATTTTACCAAATGTATGGATTTCACATCCTTGTTTATGGCAATGTTTCCAATGCAATATCTTCTCCATCATAAAGAAAAATACAAAAGCCAATAGAACAACCACGAACATCTTTTCTATATCTAAATTTTCAGCTCCTTCTGGCAAAAGATGTAAAAACGCTCCACCCATCAACGTTCCTGTGGATAAAGATACTAAAAATAAGACTAATTTAGATAATAGCTTCTTTTTAATAGACAAAAAGAAAACCGCTATCATTGAGATTAAGCTTATAAGGAATGAACTTATTAATATATATAAAAACATAATGTTATTCTAACTTAAAAAAGAAAAAAGAGCGAGATGTTATATCGCGCTCTTTTCCGAGGTAATAATTATTAATACCAGCTATTATTGGATTCTAGATAACCCGAACCTAAGGGGTTAGAATTCTTCCCAATTTCCGCTCCATCATCCACTCCATCATCATCAGAATCTCTATCATATTTATTGGTTCCTATATAATCCTCTAGAATATCTGTTAATAGATCACCATCACTATCTTTAGCCTTGCCTGCAAGTGTTTCTTCAGATAAATTTGCTGAAGTCATCGTATTCAATCCATCCTCATATTTCAAGGTTTTTACAGACTTGCCTCCAGTCCAATCTGTTTTATATATTGTGTAGCGTAAAGCCATACCTTCCTGGTAAATTGGATTCTCCATTGTATATACTAATGTATAGTTCTTCCCTAGATTATTGTATCCATAAGCTTCTTTTGTGTATACGTCCTCGAGTTTATCAAATAAGAAAGGAGTACTCTTATATCTATCTTCTGAGTATGTGCTACTCCCATAAACCGGATATTGCAGACTAGTAGATGCCGGAACCTTTGGTAATACGACAATACCTTTTTCTTCTTTTAATTGATCAAGATTAAGATGCAGATAATCTAATTGATCTGGATATTCTCCTATTAAAGAATAATAGCTAGATAATGCACGCCTAATCTTGCCAATTCGTCCAATTTGCTTATTAAAGTAATATTCGTCTTCTGATTGTCCACTAATTTTCATACTAGCTTCGTCAAACGTAATATATTCTTTTGGAGCAATTATCTGTACGTCTTTATTAATGTCTTTCATCACAGATTCAATAGAAAATACTAATTGTCTATTCTCTAGAATACCTATATCTAGAGGTGGCGCATACTTAAGAGTATAGGCAATTTTAACCGGGTAACCGGTCTTTCTATCGATATAATAATCTAAACGACCGTTACTATTAAAATAGTTTATTAACTGAATCATTTCAGGAGCATCTAGATATTTACGAGTAGACTCATCGAATGTTAACAAGGGATTATTCTTGTAATCTTTTTCTGCTATATCGGTGATCTTCTTGTAAAAATCTCCTAAATCTTCTGATTTTAGCCCTAATTCATAATGATAAACATTTCTGCCATCTAATTTCTCCTTATTGGCCTTGTCAGATCCAAGAATTAATCCATTGTCCTGGGCAACTTTTAAGAACTGTTTTAACTGTTCCGTAATCTCTGTACTCTCTTTTATTAATTCTTCGTCATAAATTGAGTAGAATCCATTTAAGTCTGGTAATTCTAATTCTATCCATTCTCCTTTAACTTTCGAAAAATCTTGGAACATTAGATAAACGCCGGGAATATAATTAGCACGAGCATAAATTTTTTCAGCAATCATTGAAACATCGAAGCCTAGTTTAGCCGTCATGTCTTCATACATGGCTTCGCCTATGAAGCTAATCTCTGCATCGTCGCTCTTATTCATCTTACCTGTAAAATTAACAGATAAATCAAATTCTCCGGGCAAGATTTTAAGAATATCTTCCTGATCATTTAAGAATTCGACAAAGAAAGGTTCTTTTGGTTCTCGAGGAAATGAAAAATACGAATTAACATGTTTCTTATTAAAAAACACGGTCTTATCTTCTATCTCAGGAACTACTGTTTGTTTCTCAATAGCTGAAATCGCTGCATCGGTTTCAAAAGTAACTATAAACACAAAATCACTACCATTCCCCACGGAATAGAAAACAAATGGTTTATCAGTACTTGGATCATTTTTAATGTCAGATCTCAGTTTATCAGAATACTTATTATTATATCTAAAATCCGACCGATTATCGGCCAATGCATATCTAATAGCGCTGAATCTTTCATAATCTCTAGCATATACCTCCTTCAACTCTTTAGCATCTGTAAAAGAAACTTCTAATGTTTGAGTATCAAAATCCCTATCCGTTGTGGCTATCGAAAAATTAAAATCATAAATTCCACTATCTATGGATTCTGACTTCAGAAAGGATTCTTTAAACATTTCTTCTGCTCCCTTGTTGTTTATATTAAAAGACCATAAGCCCAAAGCATATGTAACTACGGCCGAAACGAGTAAAATAATTATTAGTGTTACCACTATAATAAGTGGTGCTTTATTCGGCTTCTTAACAACAAAAGGATCTCCTTTTGGATTATTTTGCGGATAGTATTGTTCTGCAGTCATAAAATTATTTAATTATGTTATTTTAACTTAAAAACCCTTTTTAACCAAGGGCTTAAATATTACAAAATATGTCTTTAAAAAGCATAGGAGACCGGAACAACTTAGTTGTTCCGGTCTCAGTTGTGGTCTACGAGACCAGAGGTAATGGCGACAGAGCCAAAGCGAGTATAGCTCCGATCGACCATGATGCCAGCGCTACGAACACACGCAATGAAATATTTTCCATGTGTTTTGCTACGCAATACTTGACTACCTCCCATATCATTCCGGCTACCAGGGGATACCCGATAAGAGCTGTAAGAGCTACAGAACCGAATTTCAATGATACGAGCACCATAATGATAGTGGAGAAAAATCCCCACATAATCAATATCATAGTTGCTCGGAATGTCTGAAACGACTTGTTCTCTGTTAACGCCTTTGCTTTTGCTGCTACTACCATCAATGTTTCCATGTGAATCGCTCCTTGTACAGCATTTAATTTGCAACCTTAACTATATATATTATACCATGATATCTACCCAATTGTCAATATAAACGAACCAAAAACCCTTATAAATAAGGGCTTTGGCTTTATAAATTAAGTTCTACTCCTCTACTCCCGCCGCAATTAAGGTAATCTGCACTTCGTCAGGTTTAAAATTTATATCATGTATAGCACCAAATATAACTCTTGTGGCTCTTGAATTTTTAGTAATTATTTTAGCTGCTTTCTGAATATCCATTAATGACATGTCTTTTCCACCCGTAATATTAAACAAAATCCTCTTTGCACTATCAATTCCAAAGTTAAGAAATGACGAATTAATCGCCTCTTGAGCAGCCTTTTCAATTCTTCCTTCTCCCTTAGCATGACCAATCCCGAATAATGCATTACCTGAATCTTTCATCACAGTCTTTAGGTCGGCGAAATCTACATTTACAATGCCAGGCCTTACAATCAAATCAGAAATACCTTGAACTGATTGTCGCAATACTTCATCACACATCCAAAATGCATTCATAAACGTGGTTTTATCATCTACTCTATCAAGCAATTTATCATTAGGTATAACAAAAAGAGTATCAACTCTTTCTTTTAATAGCTTTTCACCTGCCTTAGCGACACTGGTTCTCTGGCCTCCTTCAAAAGCAAATGGAAGTGTTACTGCTCCAATAGTTAATGCTCCTAACCCCTTTGCAATTCCCGCCACGACAGGAGATGCTCCTGTTCCGGTGCCTCCTCCTAATCCACCGACAACAAAAACTATTTCTGCATCTTTTAATATATTTTCTATTAGTTCTTTTGACTCCTCGGCTGCCAACTGACCAACCTTCGGATTCATTCCTGCTCCCAATCCTTTAGTTAAGTTCTTGCCAATCTGTATCTTCTTATCTGCTTTAGTCTTCTTTAAATCTTGAGTATCTGTGTTAATCGCAATTAACTCAACTCCTTGAATCTTACATTTTGCCATTCGGGTTAAGGCATTTCCTCCTGATCCTCCCACTCCTACAACTTTTATTCTTGCGTTTTTCATGGAATAAATATTTTAAACATTTTTTTAATTCTAGAACCAATCTGAGAATCCATAATCCCAGAGCCCTCAACTGCCTCCATTAATCCTCTTTGGGCCAATCCACAAACCACACTCATACTAGGGTCATCATCGCATCCTAAAAAATCTTTTGGGCTTCCCATCTTCACGGGTAATTTTAGCTCTTTCTTAACAAATTCAATTATTCCTGGCAACTTTGCACCACCGCCAGTTAATATGACTCCCGCAGGCAAAGCATCGTGCTTCTTAATTCCTTTCAATTCTTTTTCAATTAGATTAAATATTTCTTCAACCCTTGCTTTACCGGCTTGAATTAGCTTCTTAGTATCAAATTCGAAGACCTCTTCATTGTCTAGTTTAATCTTCTCCTTTTTGCTCTTCTTAGTAAATATTAATTCACCAAATTCTTTTTTAATCTTTTCTGCGATTTCAATATCTGCCTGAAGAGCAATCGCAATATCTCGTGTAATGTGCGCTGATCCTACTGGCAACACAGCCACATGAATTAAGTTCTTTTCTTCATAAACAGCGATGCCTGTGGTTTCAGCTCCTATATCGATCACTACTACGCCCAATTCTTTTTGTTGAGGATTCAACAATACATCTGCTGCAGCTATAGGAGATGGTACGATTTCACCAATTTGTAAATCAGAATTTAATACTGAATCTACCACTTTTTGTAAATAAGGAGAAAATACACACAAAGCCAATGCTTCGACTTCTAGTTTAATTCCCTTCATACCTATAACGTCTTTTAAGCCTGTTTCCTGATCAACAATAAACTCTTTAGGAAAAACATCTAATATCTCTTGATTGCTACTTAAATTAATAGCCTTAGCCTCATCTAAAACTCTCTGTACATCCTCTTGGCTTACTTTTTGATCTGCTCTTGAAATCGCAACGGCTCCATGCCCAGTATGACTAATAATATGGGGGCCGGCGACATTAACAAAAACCTCACTTATTTTCTGAGGTCTGGTTTGCGCTTTTATTTTGGTGAATGTTTGGTTTATTTTTTCAGTGACGATATCCGAATCCATTATCACTCCTCTTTTTATTCCATCTGAAACATTAGCATTCCAACTCAACACTGAAAAACCATCACCTTCTTTTCTTTTTTGTACGGCAATCGCCTTAATAGAATGACTACCTAGATCTAGAGCGGTTATAATATTGTTTTTAGACATAAAACTTTTGCAAATATTTGCTTTGTTTGCATTCTAATATCTTAGCATTTTTTTCGGTATCATGACTATACCCTAGCAAGTGTAAAACTCCATGAATAAATATTTTCATAATATTATCTGTTTCTTCTGGGCATATGATAATATCTCCTAAGTTATTGTCTGGGTTAATAAAGCCCTGTGGATTTGGGAAGCTTAGAACATCGGTAGCATAATCTTTATGTCTATGTGTTCTATTCAATGTTCTCATCCTCGCTTTTCCTACCAATGTCAATGTTAAGTCAGCATTATCAATATTCTCCTGTTTAAAAACAAAAAGAGCTATTTTTTCAAATACACTCTTTTTTATATCTGACTTTATAAAACTCCTATATTCAATCATCCCAAAAGTTCTTTTACAATATCTGTTACTAGTTTTCCATCAGCTTTTCCTTGGGTTTGAGGCATAACACCTTTCATAACCATGCCAATATTATCAGCGCCTCCGTCAATAACTTTTTGAACAATAGACCTAATCTCTTGTTCAGACATTTGTTCAGGTAAATAGTTTTTCAATATAGCTAATTCTCTTTCTTCCTTTTCGACCAAATCATTTCTATTGCCCTCTTTAAATTGACTAATAGAATCCTGGCCCCTTTTAACGGCACCCATAATTAATTTTGTAACCGCTTGGTCGTCTATCTCTTCTTTTAGTTCTTTTTCTTTTTTAATAATCGTATCCATAACCAATCTTAAAACAGAAAGTTTTTCTGTTTCTTTCTGTTTCATGGCATTCTTGATATCGTCTTGAAGTTGTTGCTTTAAATTCATCTTCGTCTACCTCTTCCTCTTCTAGGAGGAGTTTGTCCCATTTTTTCCATTCTATCAAATTTTTCTTTTAGCTCTATTTTTCTAAGAGCGGCCTTCTTTTTCATTTGAGGACTTAAGGGCCTTTGCTCATATTTATTCTTCTTAGCACGATATGCAGCTCCACTTCTTCGTAACCCTCTAATAAAACGGCTGACTAGTTGTCTGCTGTTTTCTCTGTCCTTTTTTTCTACTGTTACTCCTGACATATTATAATTTCTTTTTAATTTCTTTAATTATGTTACTCATTTTAACGCTAGTTTGTTTGCCTGTTTTCATATCACGGATTAATATAGAGTCTTTTTTAGCCTCTTCTTCCCCGATAATCAATGTATATGCAACTTCTAACTTATTAGCTGTTTTTAACTGATTAGTCAATGAATCTTTATCTAAAGACTCTGCAACCAGTATTTTAGACTTTTTAAACTCTTCTAGTAGTTTTAGAGCTCTTATTTTAGCCTCATCTCCTAATTGAGCTAAAAATATCTTTGGTTTATCTTCTGGAACCTCTTTCATTAAAGATATTATCCTTTCCACTCCGCCAGCTGCCCCACAAGCTGGAATTTCCTTTCTTGAAAATTGTCTAATTAAATTATCATATCTTCCTCCTCCAATCAAGGTTCCTTGCTTATTTTTGTCTTCATTTTGAGTAACAATTTCAAAAACTGTTCTTGTATAATAATCAAGACCTCTGGCTAAATAAGGATTTAAATTGTAGGGAAGTCCTAATTGGTCTAAATATTCTAATACTTTTTTAAAATGAGAATGACAAGGCTTACATAGATGATCTATGATCTGAGGAGCATTTACCACGGCGTTATGACATTTTTCCTCTTTACAATCCAATATTCTCATTGGATTAGTCTTTAACCTCTTTTTGCATGTACTACATAAGAAATTCTCGTGTTTTTTAAGATATTTAACCAGTGCTTTTTTGTAATCTGCTCTACATTCCTTATCTCCAATGCTGTTTATTTCAATAATTAAATTCTTAATCCCTAATTTCTCTAAAATGCTATACATTACATAAATAACTTCCACCTCAGCTATTGGCTTGTCTGCTCCAAATATCTCAAAATTTATTTGATTGAATTGTCTGTATCTTCCGGCCTGCTGTCTTTCGTGTCTAAATAATGGGCCATAACTAAATAATTTAACTGGTTGAGGTAAACTATGCATTCCGTGCTCTATATAGGCCCTTACTAAAGAAGGAGTGAATTCTGGACGCAATGTTAGATGAGCTCCTCCTCGGGTTTTTAAATTATACATTTGCTTTTCTACAATATCAGTGAACTCACCAGTTCCTTTCTCAAATAATTCTGTATATTCTAAAATCGGAGGCGTAATCTTTTTAAAATTAAAATATTTAGCGAAATTTGAGGAAATCTTAAAAACCTTATCAAATGCTGGTTGATCTTTAGGTAAAATATCGCTCACTCCAGGAGCGCTTTGAATTTGTGGTTTTTTAGTTGCCATTAAAATATTCTTTAGACCAAATCCTAAAAGCCATTCTCCCTATTATATTATCTTCAGGAAGTATACCAAACCCACGCGAGTCATGAGATACTTGTCTATTGTCTCCTAAGACAAAAAACTGATCTTCTTCTAAATTAAATTCTACTGAACCTAATGTTTTCTCATCTTCTGGCAAATATCCTGATTCATCTAATATTTTATAATCTTCTCCTTCTCGTTTTATCCAAACCTTGCCGGCTGACACCTTAACGCTTTCACCGGGCAATGCAATCATTCTTTTAATTAATCTTATGGTTGGGTCCTCTGGACTGAAGAAAACAACGACATCTCCTCTATTAGGTTCGGAAAAGTTGTAAGTAATCTCTTCGACAATTAAATAATCAAAATCATGATAATTTGGCTCCATGCTAGCTCCTCTAACCGAAAACGGTTGAAATACAAATAATCGTATAGGAATCACAATAATTAACGCAATTCCGACGATTTTTACAATTTCCCAAATAAAAAGAATAAACTTTTTCATATTCTATATTGTAGTATAGAATCAGCCTTTTGACAATGATTGTTCAAAAGAGATATAATCAAACAATGATCTTAATAGTAGGTTTAGGTAACCCAGGAAGAATATATAAAAATACTCCTCATAACTTAGGTTTTGAGGTTTTGGATTTAATGAGATCAAAATATGACTTCCCTGGCTTTAAAACATTCAAAAATTCTAAGATTTCTATAAAAGATAATATTATTCTAGCCAAGCCACAAACATTTATGAATAAGTCTGGAATAGCAGTTCAAGAGTTAATGAATGAGTATAATATTCCTATCAATGATGTTCATGTGGTCCACGATGATATTGATTTAGAGTTTGGGAAGATAAAATATAAGCTGAACTCTCGTTCTGGAGGACATAATGGAATAAAAGATATTATTGATCATTGTAAATCACAAGATTTCCATAGAATTAAAATCGGAGTCAAAACAGGAGAAATAAACGATCCTAAAAGATTCGTTTTGGAAAGATTCAATAGATTAGAACAAAAAAAGATGTTTATGACAAAAGAAAGCGCAGTTGCCGCGATGGCGACAACCGCACTCGACGCTTCTTCTTAGTCACTACTCGCGACTTGTCCTTGCTCCAATAACGGCGCAGGCTCTGGATGAATACCCTCAAACGTAGTTTGTCCCGTCATTTTCGGGACAACCAACTCAGCAGGTGAGCTCATGTTTCCTCCTTAAGATAGCATCTCATTTATAATTCTAACCCCGCAAAAGTTACTGTCAAATTTGACCAGAGTGGATAACTCCTGTATATAAAAAACAAATGGATTTAATAATTGTAGAAAGTCCTACAAAGGCAAAAACAATAAGCAAATTTATAAAAGGCGACTATGAAATAGTCGCTAGTTATGGTCATGTTAGAGATCTTCCTAAATCTAAAATAGGAATTGATACTGAAAAAGATTTTGAAATCCAATACGTAATTCCTACGAAATCTAGGAAAAACGTAAATATAATAAAGAAATTAGCAGAAAAAGCAGACCATGTTATCCTAGCTACTGATGAAGATCGTGAAGGAGAAGCTATTTCCTATCACTTAAAACATATTCTTGAATTAGATGAATATAAAAGAATTGTATTTCACGAAATTACTCAAGAGGCTATTGAAAACGCCCTACAAAATCCTAGACAAATAAACATGGACTTGGTAGACGCTCAGGTTGGAAGAAGGGTCTTAGATAGATTGGTTGGTTATAATCTTTCCCCTCTTTTATGGAAAAAGGTAGCAAGGGGATTATCTGCCGGCCGTGTCCAATCAGTGTGTGTTAGATTAATAGTTGAAAGAGAAAGAGAAATTGAAAAATTTAAACCAGAAGAATACTGGTCTATTACTGCTGATTTTAAAGAAGGATTTTCAGCTGATTTATCTAAAATAGATAATAAGATAGTCCCTAAGTTAGGATTAGAAGGTAAACAGGCTCAAAAAATTGTAAAAGAGGTAGAAGATAAAGAATTTAAAATTACCGAGATTACTGAGAAACAAACAACTAAGTCTCCCCTTCCTCCGTTTACAACAAGTACTTTACAACAAACAGCTGGAAAAAGATTACGACTATCGTCTCAACAAACAATGAGATTTGCTCAAAATCTATATGAGAGAGGTTTAATTACTTACCATAGAACAGATTCTTTAAATCTTTCTAATCAATCTCGGGTAATGGCTGAGACATATATAACCTCTGAATTCGGAAAAAAATATTACTCATCTAATTTTTATAAGAACAGATCAAAAGGAGCACAAGAAGCGCATGAGGCCATTAGGCCAACTGATGTTAATAAATCTCCCAAATTAGATGGCAAACAGAAATCTCTTTACGAATTGATTGTAAATCGATTCTTGGCCAGTCAAATGGTAAAAGCTGAGTTTAATAATCTAAGTATCCACATTCAAGCTGATAAGTATAGTTTTAAGACCAACGGCCAAACATTAAAATTCGATGGTTATTTAAGGGCTTATCCAATGAAGTTCACTGAAATGGATCTTCCTAAATTAAACGAAGCTCAAATACTAGACTTAGATAAGATAACCTCTGATCAACATTTTACTAAACCACCCGCAAGATATAACGAACCTAATTTAATTAAAGCCTTAGAAGAACACGGCATTGGTAGACCTTCTACATATGCTCCTACTATTTTTACAATTCAAAAACGAAACTATGTTGTTAAAAATAAAGATAGAAGATTTGAACCAACTGAAATAGGGACTATAGTAAATGATTTATTAGTAGAACATTTTTCTCAAATTGTTAATATTGAATTCACTGCTACAATGGAAGAACAATTAGATCTGATCTCCGAGGGTAAGATTGGATGGAAAAAAGTAATTAAAGATTTTTATATGCCATTTGAAGAAAACCTAAAAGAAAAACAAGAAACACTAGTTAAAAAACTAGAGCCTATCGAAACAGACAAGAATTGTCCTAAGTGTGGATCTAAGTTAATGATCAAGTTTGGACGTTTTGGTAAATTCTATGCATGTTCGGGATTTCCTAAGTGCAAACATACAGAAAGTTTGGAGGACAATAAATTAGGCCTTAAATGCCCTAAATGTAAGAAAGGTGACATTATCACCAGAAGAAGTAAGAGAGGAAGAACATTCTATGGCTGTAGTGCCTATCCAGATTGTGATTTTGCTGCTTGGGATAAACCAATAGATCAGTTCTGTGATAAATGTAACAGCATTATCGTAGAAACTGCTAAGGGAGATACTAAATGCTCTAACAAGGATTGCGGAAAAGATTAATTTCGTATAAGATCATCAAATAGCCTGGGTGATGGAATTGGTATACATGTAGCACTCAAAATGCTATGGGACTTGTCCCATGTGGGTTCGACTCCCACCTCAGGCACAGAAAAACCGCCATTAGGCGGTTTTCTTGACTTTTAAGAATTTTGTATTAATATATGGATGACCTAAGGGAGGTCCAATGTATAATCGTGGAGCACTAGAGGCAATACTAGGTGAAGCATTCAGACTGGCCAATCCTCTTGTACAACGACTCATCAATTGTTGCGGCGATGACCGAGATCAAGTGTTCGTAACGGTAGCTATGCCAGGAGATCTTCCTGGAGCAGAACCTCTTGGCGAACACTGCTTCGTTGCCGGAGAAGACGTCGTCAAACAAGATCGCTATGAGGAAATTGCGCGAGACAAACTCGCCGCCACGCTAGAAGCTTCCGTCGGAATCGAAAAACCCTTAACCACAGAGCAACTACTGACAACACATGCTCACATAGCCGAAGAAGGCATGGTTGCCTATCAGGGATCTGTAATTATCAAGCAACAAGCAGCTGCAGCGAGTGGTCTCTGCGCCATCATCGACGAACGTGTCGCCGCAGTCATACTCGGATTCTTCCAGCTCCTTTGTTTTACCGGAATCCATCGATGGAGACATGAGAATCCTGACGAATCCCATTTCCCCAAATCCGAGGAATAATCGGCCAATAGCCGAGAACCTCTTGCCCCCGAGCCATTAAGCTGGGGGCTATTTTTTATTAATCACCTCCTCTGCTAACTGCTTATAAGCTCTAGCTACTCGAGAATTGGGTAGCTCTTTAAATATCGGCTTGGTTATTTCCCCTAGAATCTCGGCCCTAGGAATTAATGTATTATAAATAAATCCTTTAAAACTATCTCTTGTTTCTTTGACTATTTTTCGAGATAATTTACTCCTCCATCCATACATAGTAAATACTATAGAAACATTCTTCATTCCTTTAATAAATTCTAATACTTGTTTTAAACACAGAGAACAACATTGTACAGGTACCATTATTTCATCTGAAGCTACGATTGCACTTTTATTCAATATGTTATTTCCAGATGGCGTATCTATAATTATAAGATCATATTCTTCTTTCAAATCCTCTAGTCCCTTCTTCAATCTAAATTCTGGCTTCTTAACCCCTTTTAAATCTTTTATTGTTTCATTTAACTTATTAAATGAAGGAATAATATTAAATCCAAAATAGGGAGTACTTTTAACAACAACGCCTGGCCTTACTTTTTGTAATAAAATATCACCAATAAAATTTGGTGAGTTCTTAATTCCTAAACAATACGTTGCATCTCCTTGTGGACACAGATCTACAAGTAATATCTTCTTGCCTAGAGCAGAAAGCATCATACTTAAATTAATGGCTATATTAGTTCTACCAACTCCACCCTTAGGATTCATTATTGAGATTATTTTTGCCATAGACTAAGGATAGTATGAAAAAGGTTAAAATTCAAATAAATGGGTGTTGCCTAGACAACACCCATACAATCAAAGACATCTTAGCAAATCTTCTTCCTAACAATCATCTTTGCTCTTTGCGCCATTGATTCCGGGATCGTATTGTTGGGATCACAGTAAAACCTAATATGGCCGTTAATCATAGACTCCCAACTTCCCTGAGCCTTTTTTGTATGGCGATCGGAATCAACGTAGATAACGAAGAATCTTCCTCTCCAACGACGCACCCGATCGATCGGACGTATGAGAGTCAAGTCACTGATAATCGCATTAACGAATGATCTCCGTGTCATAAGATATTCCCCCTTAGATAAAGATTACAACAGAAATATATATCTGTAAACCAAAAACGCCCTTTCGGGCGTTTCAATAAGATCGCTTATCTTCTAGGTCCTTTATGTTGGCCCATTCCCCTACCAAAGCCCTTTAAAGGAAGACCATTCTCTTCTGCCCATTCCTTATACTCATCATGCTTCTCTTGCATAGCTTCTCTTCTTTCTTCTGGACTAAGACCTTTTAAACCTTCGCATTCCTCTCTCATTTCTTGCTTTTTCTCAAGAATAAGAGTCTTTTGTTCTTCGGTAATCTTTCCGTCTTCTACGGCGTTACCTAATCTATTCTCCATTTGCTCTTGTTTGTGCTCACCCATAAATTGATGTACTTCATCCGGATCAAGATTAAATCTATTGGCGAATTTATCTCCTAGAGAAGTTTGGGCAAATATAGTGCCCGCTCCTAATATACCAACAATAGCTAATGATAGAATTATATTCTTTTTATTCATGTTTTTATGTAATTAATTTCTTAGACCTTTCTATTAATTACTACAACCTATTGAGCCATTTGTTTCATTTTCCGAGGACAAGGCTTTCGAGAGATTAATTGTGCATTAATAATTTTATTATTCTCTTGACCGATAACCATTACTTCTAAATTATTCTTAAGTTCTGGAATTCTTATAATCTTTGTATCGGGCATAATAATTACTCTAAATTCATTTAAATTAAATTCCTTGCCATCATAATCTTTTATAGCTCCATGATGAGCCCCTTTCATTATTCTTTCTTTATAGAATCCTCTTTCTTGCAATCGGTCATGCACTCCTACCCGATCTAAGGCAAAACTTCCGATAGATATGGCGATTAAAACAATTATCAATGAATAGATAAGAGGCTTCTTGTAATTAAATTCTTTGGTCAACCATTCCATAACTAAAATTAAACCAATCACTACCAACACTAGTCCCCACGGGAAATTGTATAAGAATCTACCAATGCCTAGCTTAGCAAACATTCCTAATCCTTGAGCCCTTATCTTAAAGCTAATCAAGCTAATTAAGAAAAAGGTTGCGAAAGACGTAAAAATAATAAACACAAAAATACTGATTTTCTTTAATAAGAAAACTACCCGAGATTTTATTTTAATCTCTTTATCGTCTATTAATTTATTTATTTGTTCTCTAATGTCCATATGTTTTTAATTTGTTCTTTAGCTCTTTTAATCCTAATACCTACCGTAGATACAGGAATTTTTAAAATATCTGATATTTCCTTATAGCTTAGTTCCTGAAAATAATACAATATTAATGGTTCCTTATATTTAATATTTAATTGATCTAAGCTTTTATTAATTGAATCTTTTATTTCTTGTCTGTTTATCTCATCCTCAGTCTCATTTGTTTTAATACTATGAGGAAAAAACGTATCTAAATTTAACAACGGTAAAATAACTCTCTTTTTCCTTAAATAATTAACTAAATGATTATGGGCTATCCTATAAATCCATGATGAAAACTTTCTTTTAATATCAAAACTTTGGATATTAGTATATGCCTTAATAAATATTTCTTGAACAATATCATTAATATCGTCTGGATTTAAAAGAAACTTCCTCGAATACCTCTTCATCTTATCCTCATATCGATCGATAATCACACCAAAAAGATCAGTTTTGCCTGATTGAATCAATTCTGCAATTTCTTCATCTGTCTGCATATATTAATACTGCCCTATTATATTACTACAATCAAGCGATATATTTATTTCAAAATCATTGACTTTTATCATTTTTTATAGTAATATGTATGCAGGAACGATCCTAATAGGCACACACAAAACCACATCTCGGGGGTAAGAACATGCAACGTCGCATTGACGTCGTAGTCTGGAGACCAGGTCATAGTGTGATTGGATCGGCGCTAACTGAAGCAAACGTTCCTGTTTCGGAATTACAGGCTGGTGACATAATCGTCATCAAAGATTTAACTATCCGAGACATGGACGATCTAAGAGAATTGATCGCCATATTCCGTGGATCAGAAAAGCGTGTACGCATGCTACTCTTGTCCAAGGAGTCTATTGTTCATTTCTTAGTATCACGCCTTCAGTGTACCAGCTGTTATCCGACCGAATTCGGCGAAACTATACGAACTCTCGCTTAACAGCTCCTAGAAGGGTAATCCACCGGATTATCCTTCTTCTATTACTTTAACGAATTAAACGGTTTCCATTTATATGCAAAACCGATTTTCTCTTTTTCAAGAGCACCTTTTATTTTAAGATTAATTAGCTCTTTAGCTTTTATATATTTAGGATATTCTGGAGATTCAAAAAAGAAAACGATTTCATAGACCAATCCATATTCTCCAAATTCTTTCAAATACGCTCTATCGTATTCAACAAGGTCAATCGTCTTCATTATATCTTTTATCATCTTTGGAATCTTCTTGAGTTTCGCATTGGGTGTTTCATGAGATATAAACATTTTGAAAGGAACCCTTCTTTTATTTAGAACTCCAAAGTTATGAATCTTTGATTCTGTTAGTTCCCTATTAGAAACGATTAGCTCTTCTCCGGCTAGACTTTGTAATCTAGTTGACTTGATTCCTATTGATTTTACAGACCCCATTTCATCTCCGATGGTAATGAAATCCCCTATTTTAAAGGGTTTATCGGTATATATAGAGAAAGAAGCGAATACGTCTGAAAGAATATTCTGCAAGGCAAATGCTACCGCGATACCTCCTATTCCTAGGGTCGTAGCTAATGTAGAGATATTATAGCCAAGACTATCTAATATAGTTATAAATGCAATAATCCAAAGAATTATCTTTAAAAACTTAGTTAATAATCTAACTCCCGGATTATCTACTTGCCCATCTGCAGCGTCTCTTTCTACTGCCTTTTTCCCAATAAATTCAATTAACACTGCTAGAGCTTTAACAACATAAAATGCTATTCCTATATATAATAATGTTGGAAAATATTTGCTAACTATATTAGGAACATCAATAAACAAAAATGATAGATAAAAGGAGAATAATATATATAGTGGCCAGCCAATCGAATCAAGCATTGCACCAATCACATCATCAAAACTAAGGCTAGTCTTTTTGGCCATCCTTCTTAGTCCATGAATAACAAATTTTTCAAATATTCGTAATATTAATATTGCGACTACAAAAACTATAAAAGCAACTAAATATTTAAAAAACCAATGACTACACATTGAACAATTTAAAACTTCGGAAATATCAATAATCATAGTATAATATCTTAATTAAATTATTTTAACATGAAAAAAGCTGTTAAAGAAATACAGAAAGTTGGCGAAGAAATTCAAAGGACAATAACTATATTAATTATGGCTTCGTTTGCCTTCGTGTCTGTATTGGCTTGGAATGAAGCTGTCAAAAGTTTATTTGAAGCAATTTTCCCAGACAAAGGAAATCTGGGCTTAAAATTCCTTTACGCAATAATAATAACTATCATTACAATAATTATCTCAAAAAGACTAAAGATTATTTCGAAGAAATCTTCTTAAAGATTACGTACGAGTAAACCAGAGTTATAGCTACAGAGCTCAATAATGGCACCATAAGCAACCAGACAAAGTAACCTGGGAATATTATGCCTAAACACATAATCGCTGCTGTAGCTTGAATTAAAGTACCTCCTAATTTATTAGTTTTGTCCCAAACCTCATCACTACTCAAGGTCCAGGGTGTTTTTATTCCAATAAACCAATTTCTTTTGGCTTTTTTGGTTAAATCACCAGCAAACCATAATAATAGTATTAGAGCTGGCACAATAGCAGCTGTCATATTGTAGATTATTCCTAGGTTCCATATTATTGTTAGAGCATAAATATAGATAAAGAAAACCATTATGGCAAGAATAAATCGATCAAAATGTTTTCTAAAAACTTCTACATTTTTCTTCAACGGATCTATCCTAGGAACAAATGTAAACATTAAATATATAAATAAACTGACTATTGGCATTAAGAATACTCCCCAGAATTTATTCATATAGCCGTCTGCCTCTCCTAACTCATTCCAATGACTGACCATTTGATCTGGCAATTCAACAAAAAAGTATAAATATATTGCGGTTAGAAAGATTAAAATTACTAATATTGGTAATATTTTTTTCATTTTTTCTTCATTAATGGTACTAAATATGGTTTAGCTAAGAAACTAAATCCTAACGATGCGATGATGGCTATTACAAATCCTACTTTTAAGTCTGCGACAAAGTAAAATACTCCAGCCAAAATTAATAAAAACAAGAATCTGGAGAGATTAATAATAATTTCCCTGTAGATTATAAATTCGTCTGCCTGCCCCCTCTTACTGGACGCTTTGTTATATAGAATAGTTCTAAACGGCACCATTGTCGCGGTCTTGGTAATCATATATATTGTTTGACCAAAGAAAGCGGACGCCACATCAACTACAAATAATTTAGCAGCCCAAGCTAAACTCAAGAGCATGCTACCTATATTTAATAATTGAAATTTGCTTTGTCTAGAGGCTATTTTACCCATATACCAAGCGAACATAGCTGATATTAATATAGTAAACGTCGAAATCGCCCCCATCTGTCTATAGCTAAGCCCTAATGTAAATATAAAAATTGGCCAAACAAATGCATCTACAGCCCCCTCCACTCCTAATGATGCTAACGAAATACTAACATCTTTATTCTTGAACATTCTCTTCCAAGCCCCTTTATACGTGTCGGTATAGTTCTCATATCGTTCTTGAGACATTAATAACGGAAGATTAGAAGTCAGTAAGGTCACGAGAACAACAGTAAATAATGATAAGTATCCTAATCCTGCCAAAATCAATCCTCCAATAACTGGGCCTATAATTCCTGCAAGCAATCCTACAAAGCTCATTTTACCTACGTTTTCAGCTCGATCTTTAGAATTAGCTATACGAACAAAATCGGTGTGAAATGCCGGCCAGAATAAGCTAGCCCCGATAGCTCTCGATAATAATGCTACAGAAATCAATATTGGATATTGTGCAGCGAAGAATAAGCAAATATAATAAGCAAAATAGAAAACGTTACTCAATAACATGGTTTTCCTTAGTCCAATCTTCGACATTATTCTTCCACCGAATACTACTGTTAAGGCGAACAATCCAGAGAAAGCGGACCAGAATAGCAAGACGTGAGGAACTGATTTATTAAAGTGTAAATAAATATAAATAGGCTCAAATATCGCCACCATTCCAAGAGCTAATTGTCTTATAGTTACACTAACAAAAAACTGACCTGCTTCTTTCTTAAACAGTTTTGTCATTATATCGTCCCAAGATGCATCAAATATCATACTCTACTTTATCCATATCCCGCGCTTTAACGGAATAATGCTTAGTTAATTCTTTGGCCTTTTCAATTGATTCTTTATTAATCCTCCCTTTATAAGCACGAACTAGTGTCGTTGGTCCAGAAATATTATGTAATTCTATAATTTTATCTTTCCTATTGCGTAATTCTTTTATTTTATCATTTTCGACTGCATCTCTACCAACTACAATCTTTATATCATCATACCAGAAATGTCTTCCGACTTTTAGTAGTTTAGTATCGTTTTCATTAAATTTGTAAGGAGTCAATGCTTTTAATTTCTTCGAAAATTCTGGATCTGTTAATAAACAGCCTCCTGCTGGTGTCGGAAACCAACTAATATTATATTTTTGTACTAATTCTAATTGAGGCTTACGGCTTCTTCCAGATATACTTAATAATTTACCTCTATCCACTAATCCATCTTTTTCCATCTGAGTTTTGTCTAATAACTGAGCTGACAAAGGTCTTAATATTTCAACTCCCGCCTCTTTAGTGAGCAAGTCTAATGCTCTCTTGTTTTGACTCATTGGCCTTTCTCCTAACACTTCTCCTGTTGCAATAAAATCATATCCTCTAATTTTTGAAGATTGAACAATCATCATAAGATGACAATCAATACATGGATTCATGTTCTTTCCATATCCATGTTTTGGATTTTTAACCATAACTAAGTGCTTCTTAGAGAAATCAACTATTTTAATATTAATACCAGCTGATTTAGATCCTTGATTCGCCTGTGTTTCATCAAAAAAACAACTTCGGAAAGTTATTCCATCTACGTGAATGCCTTGTTCCTGTAAGACTTTTGCAGCCAATATTGAATCAAGGCCTCCAGAAAATAATAATAAAGCTTTAATCTTTTTCATTTATCCAGTCTAAATGACAAATTTTTGGTTTATTTTTATCAAAATCCCATAAATGAAATGAGTTTCCCAAACACTCTTCCCAACTATCACATTTAGAACATTTGTCACAAGTAGTTCTTTTTTTATCTCTATAAATTTTAAACTTATTATTCCAAACGTCCACAAAACTGTCTTTTCTCACATTGCCTTGAATTAGTTCAGGTCTTCGCGGAACATTAGGACAAACGAAGATATCTCCATTATACAAAATACTTGCTACATTGATTCCTGTAGGGCAAAAGAAATAGTTTTTTCTCACATCTCTTTCATAATCTAGTCCTAAGTATCCAGCACAACCATAGGTAACTTCTATCTTTTTATCTTGCTTTCTTTTTTCTTTTACAAAATTAAGTAATGTTCTCAATTGCTTTTTATCTAAGAGAACATTATCATTATCTTCTGCTCTTCCAATTGGATCAATATTCATAACTCTCCATGAGGTAATCCCTGTTGATCTAAATAATTGATACATTTCTTCTAGATAATCAATGCTTTGTTTTCCGACGCTAGTTGTTATTTGAAGATCATCTAAAAAGCCTGCTTTGGCTAATAGTTTGACTGCATTTATGGCGTGGTCATAGGCTCCTGACATTCCCCTGAAATCATCATGTATATTCTTAATTCCATCGATACTAACAACAACTGTTTCCATGCCTGCTTGTTTCATGTTCTCAACTATATCTTGATCAACTAAAAAACCGTTTGTAACCATTCCCCAATGAAATCCTAAGCTCCGAGCATAACTCATAACTTCGAATATATCCTTCCTGATGGTGGGCTCTCCGCCAGTTACAGCAATTGTAATCTTCCTTGCATCAAATTCCTCTGCCACTTCCTTAAATACAGACTTGATTTCTAGCGTATTTAATTCTCCTTCAAATGTTTTTCTACCGGCGCTACTTCCACAATGCTTACAATAAAAATTGCATCCTAGGGTACATTCCCAAAACAAGTAATTTAATTTATGTTCTTCTCTATTTTGGTCCTTGTAAATCTGCCAAGCTTTTAATTGGCCATGTTTTAAGATTTTCTTAAGCATGTTATTTCCTCCTTTTCTTTTTTATTAAAACGATAGCTCCAATAATTATAGTAACAACAATTACTATTGGTAAGGCAATATATAGTAAATAAGACCACAAAGATGGTTTAACTGGGGCAAATTGACCATAGAGAGGTTGAGGTATCTCAACTCCATATAATGGTTGCATTACACCGTATTCTAGTTGAATGCTCTGAGCATTAGCCAATCCTCGCACGGGAATTAATATTAAAAAAGATACGATTCCAAATAAAAATTGTTTTATTTTTTTAAACATGTTTCTTTCTTCTTTTTTTAATAAACGTTACAACGCCCACAATTAAGGTAATCGAAATTACTAGGGGCAAACCAATATACAATAAATAGATCCACCAAGGACGAGTGGTGTTTACTGCATCCCATGTTGGAGCCGGTCCATACATTATTTGTGCTGGCGCTGGACCATAAAGATCCTGTATCGCCATATCATTTGCTAATCCCTTAATAGGAATTAATATTAAAAAAGATACGATTCCAAATAAAAATTGTTTTATTTTACTCATATATCTATTTTATATCTTTCTTAACAATTTGTCCTTTTTTAACAACCTTTTTAGGCCAAATTTTCACTCCTGGATAAATAATACAATCAGGATTTAATGAAGATTTATCTCCCATCACAACCCCAAAACCTTTTCTTTTGGTGTCTATCATTTTCCCCTTAACTTCTGTAAAAACAGTAGATCCGTTAGTTGTTCTAATGTCGCAAGGTCCTTCTATTCTGCAATAATCCCCTATAATCGAATTCTTAATCGTGCAATTATTGATTACGCAATTTTTACCGATTATAGAATTGCTAATCTTAGAGTCGTTAATAACAGTGTTATCTCCAACGCTCGTATAATCTCCTAACTTACAATTAATTTCGCAATCTTTGCCAACATAATATTTTTCTTCCATAAGTTCTTTGTTGGCATCCAGCAAACTCCAAGGGTATGAAACCGGTATCCATTGTGTTGCCTGGACATAATAAAAATCACCTTCTTCAATTAGTTTCTTAACAAAATCAGTAACCTCATATTCTCCTCTTTCAGTTTTTAATATTTTAGATGTAAAAATACTGGTCGGTAGATGATACATTCCTGTGTTTGCTAAATCCGACTTAGGATTTTTGGGTTTTTCTACTAAAGAGGTAATAAGATCTTCTTTAGTCTCAATAATTCCAAAAAATTGTGGCTGTTTAACTTTTTTAGCTAAAAGACCAGGGAATTTAGATAACATCTTTTTAATGTCTTCCTTAACATATAAATCGTCTCCATTCATTAAAAGAACCTTATCATCTAATAATGGTAAGGCCGCCTTAATAGCATCCCCGGTTCCTAAGAGATTTTTCTGATAAACATAACTTATTTTAACAGTTTTATATTGCTTCCCTAAGAGTTCCTTAATGGCATTACAAGATTTAGATTTTCTAATAACGATAATCGCCTCATCTATCAGTCCATCCAGCTGATCTAGAGTATGCTCCAAGACACTCTTACCTAAAACTCTTAAAACATGCTTCTGTTTATCAAAAGAAAGGGGCTGCATACGCTCCCCTTTACCCGCCGCCATTATAACGGCTTTAGTTTTCGACTTCTTGTCCAAGTTTAAACGCCTTAATATTTAGATCTAGCCTTCTTGGAACTACCAGTTTAATAGCCTTTAATAGACTTTCTTGCGTGATAGGCAGCTCTCCATCTTTGACAGCCTTTGATACTAGGTAGATTCCAGCAAAAATATCAAATCCTAATTTCTTTCTCATCTTTTCTGTAGCATCTACTAAGATAGCTTTTTTGGAAAATTCTTTTACAATATTTAAGCTCTGTTTAGCCGTTGGAACCTTCTTTCCAACAAAAGTAGGAGAATAAATCGTAAATTCGTTTATTAAATAAGTTGTTTTCTCTTTGTCTGAGAAATATGTAGTCCGTGATGCTTCTATAGCTTCTAGCCCAATAACTAAATCTGCACTATTCCTTGTCACTAGAGGAGAATAAGCCTTCTTGCCAAATCTTAATTGCATGGCTACAGATCCTAGTCTCTGAGACAATCCATGAAGCTCAGACATTCTTACGGTGTGTCCATCCATTCTAGCAGCATGAGCAACAATTGAACCTAGGGTAATTAATCCTTGTCCACCAACACCGGCTAAAACTATATTAAATTGATCTATATTCTTTGGCATGGGTATCTAACAATGATTACTGATACTGTTTTATGTTTTAAATATTCCTTTACTGTCTCAATTAATCCTTGATAATCTTTTACGGGATCAATCACTTTTACATGCTCAACTCCAAGAGCTTTCACTACTTTTTCAATATGAATTCTCTTTTTCCCAGATTTATCCATCCCTGGATATGGTTGTTGTCCTGTCATGGCCGTAATTCTGTTATCCATTAAAATTATTAATGGATCTGATTGATTATGAACAACATTGGCCAACTCAGGCATTCCAGCATGAAAAAATGTTGAATCTCCCATAAATGTAATAACCTTTTGTTTTTTATTGGCTTTCTTGATACCGTGTGCTACGCCAACAGATGATCCCATGCACAAGAGATAATCTTGAATATTATGTGGCGTAAAACTAGCCAACATATAACATCCAATTCCTCCTCCCCATATTATGTCTCTTCCTTTTGTAGCTTCCTTAACAGCTCCAAACACTGACCAATAAGGACATCCAGCGCATAGACTAGGAGATCTCTTAACTATTTTTTTATCTGTCTGTTTAGTAAACTTGTAATTTTTCCCCGTAACGTCGGCTAATGCCTTGATCACCAATTCTGGATTAAGCTCCCTAGTTCTTGGCAATACGTCTTTACCGAATACTGTTAACTTAGGATTAATTTCTTTGGCTAATATATTTATACTATCTTCTAAATAAGGATCTAGTTCCTCTACAACCAATACTTTATTTAGTCTTAATATAAAATTTCTTAATTTCTGTGTTGCTAAAGGATTAAAAAATCCAATTTTAAATATTGGAATATCTAGATTGAAATACTCTAATGCTTCTTTTACGTATAGATAACTAACCCCTGAAGTAACAATACCAAACTTACCATCCTTTCCTTCAATTCTGTTAATCTTCGATTTTTCTGATACCTTACGAATGGCTTCTATCTTGTCTAAAACTTCATCATGCATTGCTAGTACTCTTGGCGGCATTGTAACAAATTTATTATAGTCTTTCTTAAATCCAATCTTCTTTTTAGACTTCTCAATCTTGTCGTATTTAACGTTACTAGTTTGATGAGCCACTCTTGTGGTTATTCTAACGATTACTGGAATTTCGAATTGTTCGGATATCTCAAAGCCTAACTTAACATAATCCTTACATTCCTGAGGATCTGAGGGTTCTAATATCGGAATATTGGCCATTTTTGCAAAAGCCCTTGTATTTTGTTCTGTTTGTCCAGAACTATAACAACTTGGATCGTCTGAGACAATCACTACTGTTGGTCCTTTAGAGCCAGTATATACAAATGGCAATAGGGCGTCGCTAGCTACATTTAAACCAAAATGCTTCATACATACTAGAGTTCTCATGTTACTGAAACTAGCACCAATACCAGCCTCCATAGCCACCTTCTCGTTTGTTGAATATTCAAAATAATATTCTTTGCTATGCTTCTTGTGAAGTAAATTAAAAATGTCTCCCACTTCTGATGCAGGAGTTCCCGGATACGTCGATATAAATTGCACACCAGCCTCAATTGCCCCTCTAACTAACGCTGCATTGCCAAGCAACAAAGTTTTAGTGCCTTCGGGCTGATATAAAAGTTTTTCTAAATCCATAGCTATATTATAACAAACAATTATTCAACGGTCACGCTCTTAGCAAGATTTCTTGGTTTATCAACATCTAGATTTAATAACACCGCAATATGATAAGCAAATAATTGAAGGGGAATAGCTGTTAAAATCGGGGTTAACATTTCTAGAGTTTTTGGAATAAAGATACAATCATCAACAATATTTACAATTTCTTTATCTCCTATGGTTGAGATCGCTATGACCCTTCCTTTCCTGGCCTTAATCTCCTTAACGCTAGATATAATTTTTTCATATACGCTATCCTGTGGCGCAATAACCATACTTGGCATGTTCTCGTCTATTAAGGCGATGGAACCATGTTTTAATTCTCCAGCTGCAAAACCTTCGGCATGGATATATGAAATCTCCTTTAGTTTTAAGGCTCCTTCTAGTGCTATGGGATAATTATATTTCCTGCCTAAAAATAAGAAATCGCTAGACTTATAATATTCTTTTGCTAATTTTTCGATATCTCCCTGATTATCCAATATCTCTTTAATTTTATTAGGTAGTTGAGTTAGTTCTTCTAATATTCTCTGTCCGGTCACGAGAGACATATCTCTCCTTCTTCCTAAAAAGATGCACAAAAGAGTTAATATGCTTATTTGAGATATTAATGATTTGCTGGCCGCCACTCCTATTTCTGGTCCTGCATGGTTATATATTCCCGCATCTACTTCTCTGGCTATACTAGATCCAATGACATTAATAATTCCGACTGTTAATATTCCTTTCTGCTTAGCCTCTTTTATGGCAAATAGAGTATCTGCTGTTTCTCCAGATTGAGATATAACCAATACTAGATCGTTTTTATTTAAAACTGCTTTCTTATACCTAAACTCTGAAGCATCCTCTACTTCTACTGGGATTCCTGCATATTCTTCAATCATATACTCTCCTACCTTACCAGCGAATAAAGCAGTTCCCATTGCGACCACTACTATTCTATCGATATTGTCTAATCTGTCTATTACACTGTCTAATCCCCCTAGTTTCACGTTGCCTTCCGATAAAATGATTCTACCCCTCATAGCATTAACAATACTCTCTGGAGTTTCCATTATCTCTTTAAGCATAAAATAGTCATACCCTTGTTTTTCAGCCTCTTCGATGTCCCATTCTAATTCATGAGTTTCCTTCTCTATTAAATCGTGATCTAAATTAAATATTTTAAAATCATCAGCAGTTATAATTCCTATTTCTCCATCATCTAAATAAATAACTTTTTTGGTATGTCCCAATATAGCCGAAGCATCAGATGCTACAAAATTTTCATTAGCACCCAGCCCAACAAGTAACGGACTAGATTTCCTGGCAAATACTATTTTGTCGGGATCTTTTTTCGATATAACAGCAATAGCATAAGCACCAGTAACCATCTTCAGAGAGTCTCTTAATGCTTGTTCTAGTGAATCTCGATAATTCTCTTCAACTAGATGTGTTAAGACCTCTGTATCAGTTTCTGATAAAAATTTATGTCCTTTCTGAATTAATTTTTCTTTTATATGAGAATAGTTCTCAATTATCCCATTGTGGACTAAGAATATTTCACTTTTACAATCTCCATGAGGATGAGCATTTAATACAGATGGTTCTCCGTGCGTGGCCCATCTAGTATGACCAATAGCACAATTACTAGACAGATTACTATCCACTGCTTTAATTAATTCACTTAACCTACCCTTCTGCTTAATGACATTTATTGAGTTATCATTTAAAAAGGCTACGCCGGCTGAATCGTAACCTCTATACTCCAATCTTTTTAAGCCCTCCAATGTTATTGGTAGAGCATTGCTTTTTCCTACATATCCAACAATTCCACACATATTATATTATAATATTAATTATTAGTAATTACGGATTAATAATTTTTATAATTCTTTTTTCTCCCGGCCTATGAGTACCTAAACGATATTTCTTTTTTTGTTCAGGGATAAATAAGAATCCTCTTTTTTGATTCAATTTATTGTAATAACGAGATAATCCCATGAACTCTAAAACCTCTTGCTTAGATTCAATTCCCATCCCCTTGGGCTGAATCATAAAATTATTTGCATCTCTTAATAGGAGTAGAATCAGTATTAACGATGTTGAAAGAGAAATTGTGATAATCTGACTATATATATTTTCAGCCCTAATTCCCACGAACAAACTTAGCAGAATAATCAAAGTAAGTAAAAATAAAAAATATTGTCTCTTGAGCGTCATCTGGGCATATATAAATACTGACGCCCGATTCCTGGCTGCCTCTAAATATGATAAATCATCAAGCATTGATTCAAATGTTCCTTCATGTCTATATTTCTTAATCTTTTCCATTTCACTATATAATTGAAGAAATTGTGCAGATGTTGGCTTGTAATAATATCCTTCTGACTTCCAAATTCCATAATCTAAAAAATTAATACAATATTCATCAATTATTTTTTTAATTCTATTAGAAAACGGTTGTCCGTATATTTTTGATTTAGCATAAAATGATAATAATCTAGCGTCTTCTTCGGCGATACTTTGACGTACATTAGTATAACGAGAATACATCCTCGAAAGATCAAATCCGGCCAATATAGCAAATAAGAATGTAGCGATCGTTAAAACTGTCTTGAAGTCAAATTCTGCATTAGATTGCGGTAAAAACACACTTAATAAAGTTATTATAACTAATACGATCAACGATCCCTTTGTAGAATTAATATATTTCATATCACGAAGTTAATTAATTTATCTGGAACAAAAATAACTTTTTCTATTCCACCATCAATATATTTATTAACTTCTTGTTCGGCCATAATCCTTACTTCTTGCTCCGACAACCCTCTATCAATACTCATATTAGCCCTTACTTTGCCATTCACCTGAACTATGATGCTCGTCTTTTCTTCTTTCGTAAGTTTCTCGTCATATTTAGGCCATCCCGCATCTAAAATATCATCACCATATATCTCTTGAGACATATGTGGTGCGAATGGGAATAAAATCCTTACAAAAGTTCTTAGGCTTTCTTTGGTAAGCCCCTTGTCGGCTAAATTAACAAATTCCATCATCGCGGCTACAGCTGTGTTAAACTTCTGTTCTTCTATATCTTCTGTTACCTTTTTAACCGTCTGATGTAATTTAATAATTAATTCATTAGAATCTTTTTCGATAATCTTATCTTGTAATTTCCAGGCTCTTTCAATAAATCGTCTTACTCCAACGATTCCATTTATATCCCATGCAATTGGTTGATCAAAAGGACCCATGAACATTTCATAGGTTCTAAATGAATCGGCACCATATTGTTCGATAACATCATCTGGGCTTACAACATTGCCCTTAGACTTAGACATTTTTTCTCCGCCTTCCGCCAAAATCAAACCTATTGTTCTTAATTTTAAAAACGGCTCATCAAAGGGTAATACTTTCTCATCATGTAATACCATGGTCCAAAATCTAGAATAAAGTAGATGCAATACTGCATGCTCAGCCCCTCCGATATAATAATCAACTGGTAACCATTTCTTAATTAATTTTTTGTCCGCTATATCTTTTGAATTTTTATTATCTATATATCTTAAAAAATACCAGCAAGAACCTGCCCATTGAGGCATGGTATTCGTTTCTCTTTTAGCTAACCCTTCACACTTAGGACATTTTGTCATTACCCAATCCTCTGCTTTGGATAAGGGAGGATTACCATCATCTGTTGGTTTGAAGTCTTCTAGCTCAGGCAATTCTAGTGGTAGATTCTCGTCTGCAATCCATCCGGGGTTATCTATCTCTCCTTGAGAAAATCCTTTTGTATTTCCGCTTTCTATTTTCTTCTTGCAAGACTCACAAAATACGAGCGGAATTGGTTCACCCCAATATCTTTGTCTGGAGAATATCCAGTCTCTTAATTTATAATTTATAGCTTGCTTACCAAAACCTTCTTTTTCGAACCATTTAATAAACTCTAAAACCTTGCTATCTCCATTAAATTGTTCTGAATTAATAACACTATTTTTTATAGTTCGTTCTAATAGTTCAGGAAACTCTGCATTTTTAGGACTATCCCAAATACAGAAATGGCCCCTGTTCTTTAACCTTATTAATTCTCCTCCCAATTTTTGATGGATTAATTCAGCACTTTGAATAAGATAATCTTTATCGTTTGATATAAATATGATCAGTTCTCCAATTTGGTTCTTTAATTCTTCGTTTAACTCAAAATTATAGAAATCCTTTAACCTTTCATATCCATCACTCATGATGTACGCCGGAGCATTAAGTATAACTCTATTAACCTTCTTTCCTGTTTCTGATAACCATTTTAAAATAAAGGCTCCGCCTGCGCTCGTGCCGATTAATACCGTATCTTCACTTATCTCCATCTTATCAATCACTTTCTTCCATTCACCATAGCTTGGGTCCCAATCCCTAGGCATTTCTGGATTTTCAATCATAAGTCCTTTTTCTTTCAAATTATCTTCTAACCAACCATGCCAATGCCTACGATTTGGCACTATATAATCTTTATCGTTTCTTTTATCTCGGCCAGAAGAACCGTGGACCATAACAACTTTTTTGATCTCAGATATAACTGGGATCACTTCTATGTCGTGTTTCTTGGCAAATTCTAAATCTCTCTCGTCATGGGCTGGAACAGCCATAATAGCTCCATATCCATAATGAGGTAAAACATAATCAGCTATATAAATAGGTATTTCCTTATTGTTAACTGGATTTATCGCATAAGAACCGATAAATACGCCTGTTTTGCTCTTTGTTTGTCTTTCTATATCTGATTTATTCTTTGTTTCCTCAACATATTTATTAACCTCTTCTTCTTGATCTTCCGCAGTAAGCTTGGACACCAACTCATGCTCCGGAGATAAAACCATGAACGTAACTCCAAATATGGTGTCCGGTCTAGTCGTATAAACTTTTATAACCTCATCATTCGCCTTAAAATCAATGTCTGCCCCAATAGATTTACCAATCCAATTTCTCTGCATTTGCTTTATCTTCTCTGGCCAATCTAATTCATCTAGTCCATCCAATAATCTATCAGCATATTGAGTGATTCTTAGCACCCATTGAGCAATATTCTTTTTAGTAACCTCTGTGTCACATCTTTCACACTTACCAGCAATCACTTCTTCGTTAGCTAGGCCTGTCTTGCATGAAGGACACCAATTGATTGGAGATTCCTTCATATACGCCAACCCTCTATTGAATAACTTTAAAAATATCCATTGTGTCCACTTATAATATTCTGGGTCAGTAGTGTTAACTTCTTTAGACCAATCATAGGATAATCCGATAAGATTCATTTGCTCTTTAAATCTCTCTACATTTTTAGCCGTAGTAATCTTAGGATTAACGCCTGTTTTAATAGCATAGTTCTCAGCAGGCAAACCAAAGGCATCCCATCCCATTGGATGGAGAACATTAAATCCTTTCATTCTCATGTACTGAGAAATCACATCAGACCCTACATAACCTCTTGGATGCCCAACATGTAATCCATCTCCAGAAGGATAAGGGAACATGTCTAGAACAAAGAATTCTTTTCCTTTTTTATTAGATTTAAAAGATTCATTCTCCTTCCAAAATGTCTGTACTTTCACCTCTATTTCTTTATGGTTATACTCTTTCATATATTCTAATGTTAACAGAAAATGTGCTTTTTTCAATGAAACAGGCCGAGAATCATAGTTCTGGCCTGTTGGGCGGACCTTTTATCGAAAGAAGTTTCATCAGCAAAAGAATTATTCCTATGCCGACTATGGCTTCAATCATTTCTGGATCCATTTTAATCATGAATGATCACCTCGATCTAAACGCTCTTTATGGCACATATTAGCGCTATAACGAGACCTAACATAACTAAAACAGCAATGAGACTAGTTGGATATTCTCTACGAGATCTCTTGTTCATCTCACACCTCCCTTTTTATAGTTTAACTTATTTCTTATTTAAAAAAAGTCTTTTCGCATTTCCGAATCCATCAACCTCTTCTTTCCTCAATTCTTCCACTCTTTCTTTAACCAACTTCATTCCCATGGGATCATTTCGTTTCTTATAATTAGGTGGGGTCAAATACGGACAATCAGTTTCAAACAAAATCTTATCTGCCTCAATTGTCCTGATGACATCGTCAATATCAAATTTAAATATAATACCATTCATTCCAATGTGAAACCCTAAATTAATATATTTCTGTGCTTGTTCTACATTTCCCGTAAAACAATGGATGACTCCTCCATATTGAAACTTATAATCTTCTAGAGCTCCTATCATATCCTCATGCGCCATTCTGCAATGTAAAATTACCGGGAGCTTCAATTCTGTTGCTAAATCTAATTGTTGAGTAAATAGTTCTTTTTGTAATCTCTTAAATTCAGATAATCTTATCTTGGTTTTTGGTTTCCAATAATAGTCTAATCCTATCTCTCCAATTGCAACAACTTTTTTATCAAGAGCTAAATTTTTAAATTTATCATAATCAAACTCTTCTTTTTCTAATTCTCCCTCTTCTGGATCTTCTTTTATTTTTACCAATCCACTATTTAAATGAATAGGATGAATGCCTACTGCGGCATAAACGCCTTCTTCGTATTGATTGGCCATTTCAACGGCTTTCTTTGAATTAATAAAATTACTGCCTACATTGATCATGTAGACATCATTGTCTAGACACTCTTTTATTATTTGATCTCTGTCTTTTTCAAAAGCATTGAAATTAACATGAGCGTGTGTGTCAAAATTCATTATATTCTAGGAAACAATGCCTTTGTTTCTCTTGTTTCTAATATTTCTTTAATGCTTTCGCTGGTCTCGGGCAAGAATGGATTAATCAAATCAGATATTACATTAATGGCGTATAGTAGATTTTTAATCACATCACTCTCTTTATTCTCCCAAGGTTTTTCTTTCTCAATATATATGTCAGAGAATTTAACTAATTCCCAAATTTCTTGTAATGCCCTATTAAACTCGTAACCTTCTAAACTCCTATTAACAGCCTCTCTGACGCTCTTAATCTTCGTCTCTAGCTCTTTATTAGTTAAGTCTGCATCAACGCCTTCGGATAACTTAATAACTCTAGAAACTAAATTTCCGAGGCCCTTAGATAAATCTGAATTATAGCGTTCCTCAAACTTATCATATGAGAAATCTCCATCTTCAAAAGGAGATATCTCCCTTAAAAAGAAATGTCTTACGGGGTCAATGCCATATTTCTCAACCAGAGCCTTGGGGTCTACAACATTACCCAATGTCTTAGACATCTTTTTTCCGCCAGAAGTAATATACCCGTGAACAAAAAGTCCAGTTGGTAAATCAATTCCTGCGGATAATAACATTGCTGGCCAGTAAACGGCATGAAACATTAATATTCCTTTTCCAATAAAATGATATTTCTCTTTATTATCTTGCCACCATGATTCAAATTTTTCTTGATCAGTTCCATGTCCTGTGACAGTAATATAGTTAATCACTGCATCAAACCAACACCAGAATGTTTGCTCTTCGTCTTCAGGAACCTTAATTCCCCAGTTCCTAGATCTTTCTGAACATCTAGAGATGCATAAATCTTCTAGCCCTTTATTCAATAATCCCAATACTTCGTTTTTCCTAGTTTCAGGAACTATTTTAAATTCTCCAGATTCAATTAATTTTCTTAATTGATCTTCATATTTAGATAAACCAAAGAAATAATTTTCTTCTTCAATTTCTTCAGGTTCTTTATCGTGCTCTAAGCATTTTCCGTTATATAAATCTTCCTCATCTAAGAATCTCTCGCATCCTACACAATAAAGCCCTTTATACTTTTTCTTATAAACATCTTTCTGCACTAACTCCCATAGTTTTTTTACTCCTTCTACATGTCTTCTTTCAGTTGTTCTAATAAAATCATCGAAGGAAAGATTTAATATTTCTTTTAAATCTCTAAAACTCTGTGCTTTTTCTCTTGTAAAATCACTTATATCTTTGTCGTTGTCTTGCGCCGCTTTAGCTATTTTTAATCCATTTTCATCAGTACCTGTGATAAAAAGGACATCCTTATCAAGATTTCTCTGATGTCTGGCAATAACGTCAGCTTGTATAATCTCCAAAGCAAAACCAATATGTGGATTAGCATTCACATATGGTAACGCTGTTGAAATGTAAAATTTTTCTTTCATTTTCTTATTATAGTAAATTCTCCTTTAATTTTATCTTTTTCTATCATATCAATAACTTTATCAACTGTCCCCCTATAAATGGTCTCAAACTTCTTAGTAAGTTCTCTTCCAACCACTACTTCAAGAGTTGGATCCATCTCTTTTAGGGTTTTAATAATTCTATGACATGATTCGTAAAAAACTACTGGATATTTAAATGTGTTGATTTCTTCAATAAATTGCTTCCTTTTCTTTTTTTGAGGTATAAATCCTAAAAATAAGAATCTATCAGTGGCAAAGCCTGCTATGGAAATAATCGTAGCAATCGCAGATGGACCTGGAATCGGAATAATCTCACACATATCTCTTACTTGCTCTATTAATATATTCCCTGGATCTGAAATGCCAGGTGTTCCCGCATCACTAACTAAGGCTAAATTATTATTTAATAACAGTTCCTTTATTTTATCAATCTTATCCATCGTAGAGTGGTGATGATAACTTATGGTTGGCTTTTTAATATCAAAATGATTAAGTAGCTTCCTTGTTACTCTAGTATCCTCACAAAGAATAAAATCGGCCTGTTGCAAGGCCTCTAATGCTCGATGGGTAATATCTCCTAGATTACCTATTGGTGTTGCAACTATGTATAATTTATTCATTTTTTTTCTCTAAAAATCCTCTTATAAATTCTGAGAACATGCCTATCATAGGGATGGCTAGAATAGCTCCTAATATACCCCATAATTTACCACCTATCATAATAGATAACAAGACTAGCGTTGGAGAAAGTCTCAACAGTTTCTTGCTTAAAACAGGCATTATTATATAGCCCTCTATTTCCTGCGCTATAAAATATACCAAAACAAATAACAATCCTTGTGATACTCCTGTAGAAACAATTATAAATACGAAAATAACTAGACCAGCAACAAGTGGTCCAATAAAAATTACAAAATTAGATAAACCAGCCAATAATCCAAAGACTACTCCATACTCTACATCTAACGCATAACACATGCCTGTTGTTACAGCTCCTATAAATACACTACAAACTATTCTAATCCCAAACCAAGATGAAATCTTTTTTTGAGTCTTTTTCCATATTTGCAAAACCTTAGTCTTGTGTCTTCTGGGGGTTGCTAAGACAATTGCCTTGGCCAAGGCGTCTTCCTCTAAGGATAGGAAAAACGCGATACTAAATACTGACAAGGCTGATGCGATTCCTCCGAATAGTACTCCGATAGCTGAGAAACCACCATCGTTTGCGGTAGAAACCGTATCCCCAATTTTTGTTATAAAATCAGACACATCTTCCATGGCTCCAGTTTTGAATGTCTCGAGTATGCCTGATATCTCATTGAAATATTCATAACTATTCTCCCTAAAAGCGTTAATTTCTTCAGACAGCGAGATAGATACTAAATACAAGAATCCTGCAATAGCTAAAAATAATCCAAAATAAACAAGTATTGTTCCCAGCACTCTAGGTACTTTCAGTCTATTCTTCAAAAAGTTAATAACAGGATTAAACAATATTGATATAACCACTGCGAATATGAACCAAATTAACATGTCTCTTACTAAGAACAAAAAATACAGTCCCCCTAAAGCGGCGACTATTTTTATAATAGTTCCCCAAGAGATATCTAACATCTTCTGGGTCAGTGGTTCTCTATAATTATCGTCCATATGTCTATTTTAGAACTCTTTTAATAAGTTATCAAATTCTCCTTGTTTAAATGGTCCTATTAACGCTAGATTTAATTTATCTTTTACAAATATGTCTTTAGATACTCTTAGAATATCTTCTTTGGTTACTTTGTTTATTTTCTCGAATATTTCCTTAGTATCCATTATATTCCCTTGTAATAATTCTTGCATACTATAGAACGAAGCCAACGAATCTGACGATTCTAAGCTTAAGGCCATTTTACCCTTAATATAATCTTTAGCCTTTTGTAATTCTTCGGGCTTAACTTCTTCTACAGTTAATTTTTTAAATTCTTTTAATATGGCCTCTATTGCCTTATCAACTTTAGTATTATCAACTCCTGCGCGGGCCATTAAACACCCTACGTCAGGATCTAAATCGGCCATACTTCCTACATAATACGCTAAACCTAGTTTTTCTCTCACTTCGACAAATAATCTAGAACTCATCATTCCTCCTAACAAGGTAGATAATACCTTAAGAACATATTTATCTTCATGGAATAGATTATATCCACGAACTCCTAAGCATAAATGAGTTTGATCGGTATCTTTATTAAATATTAAAGATTTATAGTCCTCTTGTTCATCAACTACATCTTCTTTAGTAATTTCTTTAGATTTATCAACATCTTGAAAATATTCTTTTATCTTCTCAATAGTATCTTCTTCGTCTATCTTTCCAGCTACACAAACTAACGTTTGATTGGCAGTATAAAAATCATTTCTAAATTTGACTAAATCTTCTCGAGATATTGATCTTACAGATTCCTTCGTTCCAGCAACATCGCGACCAGCAGGCTGATCTCCGTATAAAACCTCACTCCACAAATTCTGAACTCTAGCCATTGGATTATCAAGATACATATTTATCTCCTCTACAATAACACTCTGTTCTTTTTTTACTTCCTCTCCGGGTAATGTAGAATTTAGAAATATATCACTTACCCAATCTAAGGCTAAATCTAAGTTAGAAGCTTCAACTTTAGCATAATAACCAGTATAATCTTCTCCTGTAAAAGCATTGTATTCTCCACCCACCTTATCTAATTCTTCTGCAATAATTAAAGATGTAGGCCGGTTTTTAGTTCCTTTAAACAACATATGTTCTAAAAAGTGAGATATACCACCTATCTCTTTAGATTCATATTTACTACCCACCTTAACTAAAACTAAAACCGTCACTGCTTGAGTGTTTTTACTTGGAATAGTCACTATTCTCAACCCATTTTCTAGTTCAATTTTTTTAAACATTCAATTTCTCCTTTACTTTAGTTACTACATCATCTATCTGCCAATCTGACTTAACTAAATAATCGAACGCTCCATTATCTAAGGCTTCAATAACTTTATCAGACTCACTTAAATTAGTTAGCATTATCACTGGAATATCTATCTTATCGGACTTAAATTGCTTCAATACTGAAATTCCATCCATATATGGCATTATAATATCTAGTAGAACTAAATCTGCCTCCCCAACTTTCTCTAAGGCTTCTTTCCCGTTAATGGCTACTATAACTTCAAACCCTTCACGTGTAAGTTTATCTGTAAGAGCATTTCTTAAGGGAGCATCATCCTCAACAACTAATATTTTCTTCATAATAGACATTTTTTTACTTCTTTAATTATTTCATCAAGCCTATGCTCAGCTTTAACATAATATTTCTCTATACCAAGCTCTAGGTATCTCTTAACCTTACCTGCAGTTGCTGTGTTAGATACTATAAAAATAGGGATACATTTCCACTCTTCATTAGATTTCATTTCTTTAACAAAATCTAATCCGTTTTCTCTCCCTATAAGATAATGATCTAGCCAGACAACGTCAATCTTTTTTATTTCCTTTAACATATCTAACGATTGACCAACACTTCTTGCTGTAACCGTATCAAATCCCTCCTTAATAAGCTTATCTTGTATAGCATTTTGAAGGGGTTTTTCATCTTCCACAATTAGAACAGTTGGTTTCATATTTTTTGTGTTAATCTTTTAGTTCCTTCTTTTTCGATCATTCCCTTAATTGGGAAATCTACAATAAATGTTGTTCCCTTATTTAACTTGGATTCAAAGGTTATTTTTCCTCCTATATTGTCCATTATAGACTTTATAATATATAATCCAAGACCTGTTCCTTCAGTATCTCCTTCTTTGGCGTTGGCGCCTCTAAATAATTTAGAAAATACCTGATCTTTTTCTGATGCAGCTATACCAATTCCACTATCTACTACCTTAAATCTAATGAATTCCTTATTTTGATTCAATTCAATGCTTATTTTACCTTTCTCTGGAGTATATTTTACAGAATTACTAAGTAAATTTTGGAATACCATTGTCATTAATCGTGGATCTGCAAAATACTTATCGATCTTTCCAACCGACTTATTAACTATTTGCTTCTTTTCTTTAATGGTTGGTGTCAATTCCTTCAAGATATCACTCAACAACCCTACTACATTAACTTCTTCAGGTTCAATAACAAATGTTCCTAACTCTAATCGAGATACATTTAATAATGCGTTGACTAAGGCAACCATCCTTTGATTGCCACTATAAACTTCTTCTAAATACTGTCTCTGATCATTATTTAACTTACCAGCATCTCCGTTCAAAAGCATTTCTGTATACCAGTTGATTGCAGACAAGGGAGTTCTCAATTGATGAGATGCTAAAGAAACAAATTCTGTTTTAGCCTTATCTATCTCTCTCTCTTTAGTCTCGTCCCTAAACACAACAACACAACCAATAACATTACCGTCCTTATCCTTAAGTGCTGACGCGCTATCCGCTACAGCCATAGAGCTCTTGTCCTTTCGCAGCAAAAAGGTATTATCTGACATATTGCGAGACTCACCCGTTGATAAAACTTCATTAATAAATTTATCTTTTCGTTGTTTTAGTGTTTCATCATATAACCTAATTATTTTACTAAAATGTTTACCAATTGCATCATCAATTCCATATCCAGTCAGATCTGCAGCTGATTTATTAAATAGAATAATAAATCCATTCTTATCTACAACGAATACTCCATCGCCAATACTATAGAGAATAGCTTCTGTTTTAGACTTTTCTTCGGTTACTCTGTCTCGTTCCTCTCCAATATCTTCTAATATATTTAGAATCGCTAACTGTTGTTTTCTTAAGTCCTCTGCATGCATTGACATCTCTTTAGTCTGTTCCTTGACCTGCTTATCAACTCCTGCCCTTGATTTCTTAATAGCTCTTGTCATCTTATCAAAAGATCGCGATAAATCACCAATCTCGTCCTTGGATTTAATGCCAATTCTATGATCTAAATTGCCTTTTTCAATAATTTCTACTCCATGACGTAAAATTTCTATCGGTTTACTAATGGTGTGCGATAATAACCAAGAGATCAAAACATATAGCAATAAAACTATTCCACTTAATAATAAGTAATTGCGCAATATAATCCATATTGGCGCTAATACTTCTTTCCGATTAATCTCTACTAACAAGCACCAATCCATCTCCTCTAAGTATACGTGTGTTCCAAGAACATAATTTCCAATATAATCCTTAAACACACTTGCTTCATTGTGAGCTGTTGGTAAATCATTCTCAAAACAATGCTCAGTACTAGGAGTAATCACTTCTTGTTTCAAAAAAGTCCCCTCTATGAATCGAGAAGGCGTTATCATATATTTCTCATTGTTCACTAAATATACTTCTCCGGTTTCTGTTTGGCCTGACGTTTTACTTAAAATATCATTCAAAATGCTTATCTTGATTCTCGCGACTAAAACCCCACCGTTAAAAGGAGTGGAAACTGCGATAGATTCTTCTTGGGTAGTATCCGATAAGTAAGCATCCTTAATATAAACTGCTTCCTTACCATGGATAAAGTAATCGTCATTAGATTGATTTAGTCCCAGTTGATATTCTTCAGAGCTTACAATTACCTGACCATTAGAATCTAAAACTGATAAATCATAAAACTCTGCCTGTAAGTCTCTTATCTCTTTTAATTCTTCTGTGGAAAGATCTGAATGAGTGGCCGCTATTACTATCTTATCTTTCTGCTCTTCAAGGGTCTTATTAATATACTCAGCGGTTAAATAGGCATTCGCCTCTAAGTCTTGAGTAACCTGATTAGTAATAATACGCGTACTAATTGTCTGTATAGCAAAGCCAATTATAACTATGGCCACTGTGAATAGCGCAATAAAAGTAAGTGTAATTTTATTTCTAATCTTCATTATAATTATTAAAACAATCCCCAATAGCCATAAACTCCTGCTTCTTCTGATTCAATACGTAGATTAAGCGCATTGCCAATCCCAGGCATCTCTAGTTTGAATTCTTCTATTTGTTCTTTTACTTTAGTAGGCGTGTCATATTTCTTTAAAAATAATCCTACGGCCTTCCCAATACCTTCCATCTCAGCAATAAATTGTTCTGTTTGGGTAATATCTTGCCCTGAATTTTTCATGTCTTTTAATAAATTGATATAAAAGACTTCATTCTCTAATTTTAAATGCTCTGCCAAATCCTGATTAAACTGTTTTAATCCTTGGCTTATTTTAGCAATATCAATGCTATTCTCTTGCAGTTCTTGTAAGACTACTCCTACTCGTTTTTGTAGGCCTCGATGTTGCTCAACCATTGCCAAGATAATATTCTTTTTATCCATGTTTTTTAGACTGATTTTTTAATTTTTGTATTTCTTTTTTCAACTCTATCATTCTAAATTCACGACCCATCATCAAACGATTGAGTTTCTTTAAAGCACTTGTACGCTCCTCAACCTTCTGCTGAATGTTTTCTGTACTTTTCTTTAATTTTATTCTCATTTTATTAAAATCTCTTGCCAATTGTCCTATTTCGTCTTTAGATTTAAAATTAACATTCTCATTAAAATTCCCCGAAGCGATTACATGAACTGATTTTTTTAACATCCCTATAGGTTTTATAATCTGACGATATATTAAAAAATAATAGAAATTACTACCAGCTAATAATAAAACAATAGCTAATATTAAAAAGAGATAACGGACCTGCGATTCAATCACTTTCATGTCGGTAGAGTCATGAAAAATCATCATCGCCCCCACTAACCTATTACCTGCATCATATACGGGGAAACCTCCACAAATATAATCATTACCTTCTTGTTGATAAACATCTATAAACAATTTTTCTTCTTTTATTTGAATTTTAGCCGCATTGGCTGAAGAAAAGCACTCTTGAGCAGTTAATTCTAAAGGGCTATCTTCTTCAATCGTAGAGTCAATCACTATATGGTTCTCATGGTGATCCCAATTATTTTCTAATCCTGCTACTGTCCTAACCGAAGCCCATTTGTCCTGATCTAAATACTGTTTATCTATCACTAATGCTAGGTCACTTTGTATTTGATTTTTCATTATCGGCAAAAAATGCTCTATTTCTTCCCCTAGCTCGACATACCCGATCAACTGATCATCTTGATAGTATGGCCTAACTACTCTCAGAGCAAAGGCTGTTTTGCCCAATTCAATTCCAGAAGAAACTTCTTTTTGATCGCGAGCATTATCAAAAGTAAATCTAGTAATTTCATCTCCATAGATATCTTGATTATGAACTCGTAAAAAATTATATCCGCTTGGAAGATGAAAATAGAAATGTGTGATTCTAAAATTGTTCTTTAAATTCCCAAATAATAATTTTGTTGCTTCATACAATGAATCCCTGTCTTCCTCTAAGAATAAATCTTTTAATGTGTCGTCACTAATTATTACTTCTATAGTAGAATCCAACATATTAACATCAAATTTCTGGGCTCTATAAAAAGTATTTTCTGAGGTTGTTAGTAATTCATCTGCATCCATCCTCGTAATTAAATCTTGCACATAAGAAGATGCAAATACAAATACCAACGATATAGTGACAACAAATATCGTTAACGTAATAATTACCTTTCCTCTGAAATTAAGATTCATATATAATTACTTATTTCTTTTTATTTTTTATTTGACCTTCGAGTGCTTGAATCTTTCGTTTCAACTCAACCATTTTTAATTCGCGACCAACCATAAGGTTATTAATAATCCTAAGCTCTTTAAGTTTTTCATTTAATTTTTCCTCTGCTTCTTTAGTTTTAGTAATATTAATAACAACACCATCTATTCCTATAAATTTACCATTTTCAAAAATCGAAGCTTTATGATCTTCAACCCATTGGATATTTTTATCTTTATCAATAATCCTATACACTTGACTGATAAGTTGTTTCTTTTTAGCTAATTTTGAACCTTGGCTAAAAACATCTTTTTTATCATCCGGATGAATTATATCTAACCAACTTATTTTGCCTTCGTTAAAGGTTGTTGGTAAATATCCAGAAATTTGCTCGATTAGCAGGAGTGTCCGGAATTCATACTGGAACTGCAGGAGTTGGGAAGATGAAGGGTAGTCCTAAAGATGATATTATCCCGGCTAAGAATATTTTATCTTTATTAGGGGAAGGACATATTAAAATATTATATCATTGACTTGGTCATTAAACAATGTATAATTATCCTAGACTTGAGCTCTAAAGTAAGAGTCCAATAACGGTCGTTGATTAACTAAGAAAATAATAATGTTTAACGAATCAGAAGAACGTCAAATGTTTCAAGGAAATTGGAAATGTTCTGAATGTCAGGCTGACATCACAGAATTACCATTTGAACCATCTGGAGACAAGCCTCTATATTGTAGAGATTGTCACTCAAAGATGAAAAAACCAAGAAGAGACACTGGCGAAAGAAAAATGTTTCAAGGAAACTGGTCATGCTCTGACTGTGGAAAGGCAATTACAGAATTACCTTTCGAACCATCAGGAGACAAGCCAATCCAATGCAGAGATTGCCATATGGCTAGCAGAAGATAATTTTCTTAAAATAAAACAAAAAACCACCGCTTTGGTGGTTTTTTGCTATGTCCTTATTTTTTAAAGACCTTTAAGAATGGTCTGATATATAGAATGACAGCCACTATTACCCATACCCAAATATTTACTGTGAGTATTGAAGGGAATAGTTTCACTACAATGAAACCAATGAAAAATCCCACAGTAGCTAAAAGCTTAACGTCTAAGAAATCAAACTTCTTTACGATACTATTTGCCCATTTAAACATAGTTTTATATTAATTATTTTTAAAACTCAATATGAACAATAATGTTCCTAGTCCCCACACACCTATATTAATATTTAAGCCAATAACCATAAATATAAATCCTATGGCAAAGTGAGGATATTTCATATCTATCTTCTTTTTTAATCCAAAAATAAATAAAAATGAACTAAACAAATACTGGATTCCTAGAATATATAGATTATCAAATAAAATCATGACTGAGCCCAACAAGGCAAACAGCACAGCAGATGCTATCAATAAAACCTTATATGTTTTTTCTACATCTTTCATATATTTATTATACCATATTGACTAGATATGGTTATAGGCATAACATAAATATTGGAGGTGATCATACTATGATCACTAGAATTCCCCGTGGGCACATTGGGACAAATCGTGGAGCGTCTGTGAAGTAGCGTACTTAACACGTATCAGCCATGATTAACCCAAGCAAGGGGGAAGATTGTTTTCCCCTTGCCCACCATAAAACCGCCTTAGGGCGGCCTTATTTTTTATTAAATTGATTCTGGGGTTATAGGCTAGTTAGAAAAACATTTTAGTCTTTTTCTGGTATTCTGTATATTTCTCTCCATATAAGCTTGTCATCTGCCATTCCTCAGCCTTCCCTACTAAATACCATAACGGAATAAAAACTATCAATATGATGAACCACGTATATGATGATAGTAATAATCCCACACCGATTAATATTAAATACATAGCTGAATACATTGGATGACGAACCAGTCCATAAGGTCCGCCAGTTATTAGATTTTTGACTACCATGCGTTTACCTACATGAACAACTATCCAAATAATAATCAACGATCCTATTACTATAAGCATCCAAGCAACAATATTTAATAAAATATTACTACTAAAATTAAAGTTATAATACTTTACGCCAAGATATAATAAAAATCCTTGAATTACCCATTGTATTCGCGGTAAAAATTCAACTAGAAATTGTTTTTTATTCATTATTCTATTTTATTAGGAAACAGTCTCCAAAAATGCTCTCCCCTTATTAGACGAAGTTAGAACCTGTTTTGTATAGAATACAATATCCTAATCTTAAAATAAAGTAACAGATTCAACTATTCTATCGAAAATATCAATATATTGATTATCTATTAAATTAAATTCTAAATATCCATTATTATGTGGAACAGCATAATAGATTACAATATCTCCCTCTGAAACTCCTGGAGCATCTGTTAACGCAGTAAGTTCATATCCTTCCCCTACGATTCCGTCTATCGTAATGCTATTCATGGACATATCTGTAAATTCATCTGCCATACGGAAATTAGATTTTATATAACCCTCATATTCATCTTTGTCATAATAGCGAACAATAAAGGTTAAATATTTTCCTCCTCCTCTTCCTCCTGGATATTCTTCTAATTCATTTACTATTTCTTGCGGTGCAAACATGGTATTGGTATCACTTAAGAAGTAATAATCCCAACTATTTGGATAATCAAATTTGAATCCATATTCTTCGTTTGTGTAAGTCTGCCAATCAATAGTTTCACGCTGGAGCTTAACCATCTGATACCAATCCTTATCAAACCCCATGCTATTACAAAATTCTGCTGAATTACATCCTAAGGAACTACAAGCCTCACAAGGAGGGCATACAATACAATCATCTGGACATTCACTTTCGGCATATCCCTGACATTTCATTTCATAATTTTCTTCCTGAATAACCATTTCATTCTTTGATTCCCAAGTTAAAAATAAAATTATAGCTAAAATAACTATAATCATAATTCCATATACTAGAAGTTTCTTCCAATTCATAATCTTAATTTAATTACTTTATTATACCAAAAAATATCAATCGGTTCGAACATGAAATACGCCCCAATAAGACTATAACTTATCAAATTCAAATTCTTTTTATTCAATAGTTATTATTTCTCCTGTTTCTAAATTTGTTCTAACAAAAAACCGCCAATATGGCGATTTTCTGGTTATTGTAATTTACAACTATTTAATCTCAAATATCTCCTTCTCCTTATATCCGTCCAAGGCCAATTTTAGATGGAATTTAGTAATAGTATAGAAGGTGAATATAACATCTCCTTTTTTAACCTTATCTCCTAACTTCTTTTCCATATATACTCCCGCTGGTTTAATAAATGGCGAACCCAGTAGTCTGCATGTCTTAACAAGATTAGTATTGTGTATCTTGGTAATCTTGCCAGATTTCTTAGCCTTTATTTGATGGACTATAGGGCCTAACTTGATCTTATCTGCAGTAATCCTTGATTTACCTCCTTGAGCTTTAATGATCTCTCTAAATTTCTTTAAGGCCTGCCCAGACACCAATGATTCTTTAGCGTATTCTTCTCCCTTTCCTTTTGGAGCTTTTTTAGTCAGCTCTAACAATATACCAGACAACTGAATGGCTCTCTTCTCTAGATCCATAGGACGTCTCTCGTCTTGCTCTAGAACATACATATCATCTCTGGCTTGTAACACTCCTCCGAACCCTCTTCCAATGGGTCCTTTCGCCTTATTGATAGACACTATGGTTTTCATTCCCATTCTCTTAGTAATATCTTCCATAATATCTTTCAATTCATTCGCAGTCTTCATGTCTTTAATCTTAGCAGTAGGATTAACAGGAATATCAATAACTAAATATTCAACATCTAAAGCAGCTTTTTTAGCAATAATACTAGGCACCATTTTTGCGAATGATTCAATATATAGCTGTGATGCAATATCAATAATTCTAGAATCAGACGGAGTCACATCTCCAACTCCCCACACTAAACATGCATTTGTTTTTTTGACAATCTGCTCTAATTTTTTTAATGGAAATGAAACAGGTGAAAATACTTCCATTGTATCCGCTGTTCCAGAAGCTGATGTAATAGCTCTCGATGATGTCTTGGGAATAATTAATCCGAAACTAGCAATTATCGGAATAATAATTGGTGTTGTTTCATTTCCGGCCAAACCTCCAACTGAATGCTTATCAACCACCATTCCAGGAAACTTAAGCTTCTTGCCAGTCTCGGCCATAGCTTTAGTCATAAAATACATCTCCTGTCTGGAAACGGCTCCAAAAAATGTAGATGCAATAAAAAATGCAACAGCAACATCGTTCAATTTTCTAGAAGCCACATCTTCAATAATAGAATGAACTTCTTTATAGGTTAATTCGATTCCATGCTGCATATTTTTCTGAATAGCATCTAAGGATGCTAACCGGCCTATTAAAGAAAAGTTTATTCTAGAATTTGATTTAATCTTAAATCTATTGGCTAAATCTTCAAATATTCCCACTTCCCCTGGCTTAACTAGCGAATCAGTTAAGGTTACTTCTGCAGCAATGTTTTGACCCTCCAGCTCCATTAAAATATTAGATGCTGGCTTTACTCCATATCTTTTAGCATCTTTAGCGTTAATTAAAATAATCCAATCTCTCTTGGCTTCAATATCAATTATTTTCGATTTTAATACAAAACAATCTTTTTTTGTTTTCAACATTTTTTAAAATTATTAATAGTTTATTTTTTCCCTTTTGTAAAAAACTTTATCGCTTCTGCTAGTTCTGGATGGTCTTTAGAATATTCTTCTATATCTATATTCTTCTCATATGCCTCAAGCGATTGTACTAAAGCCATAGCTCCTGCTTTAGTTCCTTGTGGATGAGCATGAACGCCCGCACCCATAGTTGTTATAAAATCAGTAGTTCCTGCTATATCAATAAAGGCTTTCAATTTAGTTGGATTTAAGCCTCCAGAAATTATTGGAGCACACTTCTTCATTCCTCTCCAAGAATCATCTTCTAATATTATGTGTTGATGAGCATCTTCTTCTATTAATGCAACGACATCTGCATCATCTTGAGGAACTCTAGCCCATGATTGTTCAAAAATATGTCCTTCCCCTAATAAAGATAAAATATTCTTAGCCGGGATAATATCATCTTTAGGACTACCCTTCATCTTCCCAACTCCTGCAGTTCCAGTATGAATTCCGGACACTCCTGCTAATCGAGCAAATTTCGATAAAGCTAAAACACTAAATCCAATAGGATTTTCGGGTCTTGTAAATGCTCCGTGACCTGCTCTATGAAAATGAATAAATACGTTAGGATACCTTCTTCTGAGCGTTTGGACTGCCATCCAACCTGCAGTTATCCCGTCGATTAAGAAAGCAAAACTACCCGGCTCAAATCCTTCGTTTATAATCATTTCACATCTTTCTATCATTGTATCAAAATCAGCTGCTGAAACATTGAAAGAGTGTACCTTCTTCTTCCCTGTCTCTTTAACTGCCTTATCCATTGCTTGCTTTACATATTTAACCATTTTATCATATGGACAAAAATCTTGATTGGCTTGTGGCTCATCATTTTTTACAAAATCTCCTCCGCCAACCCAGAAGTCATAACATACTTCCGCATATTCAGAGGACGTTAATCCAATTTTAGGCTTAATAATAGTACCTAAGACAGGCTTTCCTTTAATTCCTAAATACTTCTTCATATCATCTAGCGTATAACTAGGACCATCATAGTTTTCCAGCATTGCTGGAGGGAACCACATGTCTAACAGATTTAATGCGCTAACTTCCTTCATTCCCAGAGTGTTGCCCACTATGTATGTTAAAATATTTTGAATATTTCCGCCTCTATCAAAAATTCTCCACGGATAAGCTATCCAGACTAATTCATTGTCTAAATCAAGTTTATAAACCAAAGCATTCATTTCATGAGAAAAATCTGTTTCTGTCTGAACAGTAAAATTTGTTCCCGTAGAAGATTCTGCTGCTATTTCAGTCGCTGACTGAAGAGTATTTAACCCATTTCCAGGAAGAAAGTGAAAAGCACATAACATATATTTTCCGTTCTTTGGATTTGGTAAATCAAAATTAATATAGCGTTTTTGCTTTTCGTTTAATGATTCTATCATCTCCTTAATCTCTTTTGATTTATTTGCCTTTACCATATTTTTTAATCCAACCAAGGATAATATTTTTTAATTGTTTTTTTAACGTTCTTGGGTTTAATAATCCCAAATTCACATATTATTCCTGTAATATATTTTGCAGGAACTTTATCAAACGCAAAGTTTATTATTTTTAATCTAGCCGGTGCATTTTTCCATATTTCTTTTCCGGATCTTTCTTCTATCTTAATCATATCTTTTGGATGATATTTTAATAAGGGCGTAACAATATAAAAAGGAACTTTTTCTATAAAAGCTACCGCTGACATTTCAAAGCTACCAACCTTATTAACAATAGAACCATCTTCTAGGATAGCGTCACAACCAATCATTATCTTGTCCATCATTAAATCTTTTCCTGAATACTTAGAGATTAAGAAACCATCAGAAGAATCAATAACCATTGTTGCTGGAATCCCTAACTTAATTAAATCTTTAGCTGTCTTATGTCCTTGATACAAAGGACGTGTTTCAGTGTGAAATACTTTTATTTGTTTATCTCTTGCCTTTTCAAAAAACTTAATAACAGCAGAAGAATGACAATGAGTCATTATATTGTCTCCTTTCTTAACAATTTTAGCTGCATTCTCAGCAGCCTTAGCTCTAGTGTCGTTTATAATCGCTATGGCTCCATCAAAATCATTATTCTTTAAAACATATTTAACTAAGTTTTGTGCTAAAGGTTCTGTGGGCCTTGCAGACAATAGAACTTTAGCCGCTTGCTTAATTTCTTTCTTGCTAGCAGTCTTAGAGTATATTTTTAAAGTTTTTAAAATAACTAGAGCAACATTACTTGCTCCTTGCACCTTATCTAAATCTTGAATATCTTTTTTTGTTTTCGCAATGAGATTCATAGTATATTGATTATAGCAAAAAAAAAGATTATTGCATTGTGTAAAAAAAGTCAAACCAAAAACCGCCTTTCGGCGGTTCTTAGGCTATATCTTCTGAGAAAAATATTCTACTAATTTATCTACTTCTATAGACTCCTGTTCCATTGTATCTCTGTCTCTAACGGTCACTACGCCCTTCTCTAGGGTGTCAAAATCAATAGTTACACAATATAACGTTCCTATCTCATCTTGCTTCCTATATCGTTTACCAATAGATCCTTGTTGATCATATTGAACCATATATTCTCTTCTTAATGAATCAAAAACCTCTTTAGCTTTTGCAACTATATCTTCTTTATTCTTCATTAAAGGAAGAACAGCAATCTTAATTGGAGCTAAATCTTTATGTAATTTCAACACTGTTTCAGACTCTTGTTTAGCACCATCTCCTCTACCGCCTTCGACTTCGGTATAAGCATCAACTAAGAATGTTAATAGACTTCTTTCAACTCCAACTGATGTTTCGATGATATATGGAATTTCTCCTTCATAATCTAATCTTTCTCCAGAATGCTTGGTGTGTTGAGATAAATCCCAATCTCCCCTATTATGGATTCCTTCAATTTCTTGCCAGCCGAAAGGGAATTCATATTCTAAATCGATTTGTCTTCTCGCATAATGAGCTCTTTCTCCATCTGGGATTTCAGTCATTCTTAATTTCTTAGGATCAACTCCTAAACTTAAATACCAATCCCATCTTTGTTCTTTCCAATGATCAAACCATTTGTCAGCATCCTTAGGATCACAGAACCATTGCATCTCCATCTGTTCAAATTCTCTCATTCTAAAGATAAAGTTTTTAGTGGTAATTTCATTTCTAAATGATTTTCCGATTTGGGCAATACCAAACGGGAGCTTCATTCTCATGGAATTTAATACGTTCTTAAAGTTGATATAGATTCCTTGGCATGTTTCTGCTCTTAAATAAGCTACTGATGCTTCATCTTCTGCAGAACCAACGAATGTCTTCATCATTAAATTAAATTGTTTTGGTTCGGTAAGCTCTCCCTCGCATTCAGAACATTTATCTCCAACTTGATCGGTTCTAAATCGTTTATGACATTTTTTACATTCAACTAATTCATCTGCAAATCCTTTAGTTAAATGACCAGATGCTTCCCATACTTTAGGAGACATTAGAATAGCTGCGTCTAAATTCACAACATCGTTATGAATCTGCAACATTTCTTTTAGCCAAGAGTCTTTAATATTCTTTTTTAATAGAGATCCTAAGGGACCGAAATCATAACTCGAATTAAATCCTCCATAAATCTCCGAGCTAGGGAATACATATCCCCGCTGTTTCGCTAATGATATTATTTTTTTTAAATCTTTCATATTATTTTATAATTCCAGAGCCTACAAAGACTTTGGTAGTTAATGTGTCTGTTTTAGTAGAGAAGGTATCTTCTGTCCAAAGATCTTCTCCTACTATTTCTATGTTCTTAATCAAATCAGCATATTGTCCTTTTTGATTATTGTCTGGTGTTAATTTAATTTGGAATGCAATAATAGAATTATCTCCAGCCTCTAAATCACCGATAGACCAAACGATTTCTCGGGTTTCGGAATCAAATGTTAGTTTCTGTGGAGCAACCTGCCCAGTGAGACTAACATTCTCAGGTAAAACACCTGTGATCTTTAAATCTTCTAAGTCGTTTAATTGATTTATCGCTTTCCATGTAACGGTTAAATAACTATCCTTACTAGCGACAGGGGGTAAGGGCCCCTGACTACCAAAAGCATCATCATCTACATATGCTCTTTGTTGTAACTCGAATTCAGAGTTAACTTTCGTAATGAATTTCTTTTTTGTTTGATTTAAAACAATTTCTGATTCTAATTCTGGCTCTTCGTCAGATGTAGAATTTTTCAACTCGATCCAAAATTCTACTGTTCCCTCTTCACCAGCATCCAAGAATTGTAATTTAGGAACTGTGTGCCAATCCCAAATAACAGATCCTGCTTGATTTTCTCCTAAAGGAGATCTAATAGTATCAAAATCATATAAATCTCCGTCGAGCTTAGCTGCTAAAAATAAATGTTGAAATGCTGTATCTCCTATATTTCTAAATGTAATTTCATAGTGTAATAAATCTCCGAGATTAGCTACGTATTCTATGGAATTATTAATAGATTGCGTTATATATAGTGATGGTTCAACAATCTGAACCTGTTTTTCAATAGTTTTTAATGGCACGAAATCTCCATCAATCCAAATACCAAATATAGCCTCAAATACTTTCGTGTCTCCCGCCTTGCCATTCAAACTTCCTATTAAATTAATTCTTCCGCCTTCTGCCTTATTTAATAAATTAATTTTCCATTCATCATCAGATAATCCAATAGGTGAAGTCTCTTTTAAACTAAACCCAGAAGGATAATCAATTCTCACTTCTATGTCGCTCAATGAAGAATCAATACTAGAAAAATAATTTAAAGAAAAATTCAATTCATGTCCTGCTCCTACTTTAGATGGTAGATCAAATTCAAGAGTTAATGGAATTTCTTTTAATACTGCTGAATGACTAGTCTTAGATACATATCTGGCTTTAAGATTTTTAGGCTTATAAGATAATGTAGCCTTTACTTCTCTTAGATCATTAGTTTCTCCAAAAAATCTACCAGCAAACTTAAATTGTCGTTCATTTCCTGGATATAATGCTCCTTCAAAATCTTCATCAACGCTGATTCTTAATTGTTCGTCTTCGGTCTGAGTATTAGAAGGGAATTCAAAAACTAATCTAGGCTCTTCTAACCTAACATCACCATTATTCTTAATCTTTACAGTATATTCTGCTTCTTGTCCCACTATTAAGATATCAGGTCCTAATATTTCTAATCTTACTATTTCTTTGGAATAACTATTATTGGAATACACCCAAAGACCAATAAGTCCGAGAACTACTATAATACCTATTAATACTAAAATTATTTTATTCTTCATTTTTTTGTCCTTTAATTGCTTGTAAAAATTGTATGTCTTTTTGTATTCCTTTTTTTCTAACAGGAGATATGCTTCTTCTTTTAGCTATCATTTTCAATGTCTTTATCTTCTTATGAACCTCCCAGTGCGTTACTGTTCTACCCATCTCCTCATTTAGCAATAATCTCTCTGCTCGTTCCATTCTATCTTGTTTAGCAAATTGCCTCGGTGCAGTTTTAATGGCTTGTTTGAGCTTTTGACGAGTCAGTTCTCTCTTATTCCCAAAAATACCTGGGTCTGGTTTCCTTTTAGAAAATCCTCCCATTTCAGCTCTCTGATGACCGCTTCCTAACGTTCCTTTCGTAGGAGCGACTGTCTTAGCCATATCTTTAAGAAATTGAGGCATTGGACTCATAAAATTATTTAACCTTAATTTTTAAAGCTAACCAAAGAGACTGCCCATCTAACTCAAATTCTTTCTCTATATCAAAAGATTTATCTAATTTTTGATTAATAAGTTCGTCAGCTTTTATCGAGCTAATAATATGATCTTTATTCCTTTTAATTAGTTCCTCGTGACCAAAGTAATACACAATAATTCTATTCTCGGGCTTACATCCAGAATTCTTTCTCATGATTTGAATCTGTCTAGTGGTCTCTCTAATCATTCCCTCTTCTTTGAGCTCAGGTGTGATTTCTAATTTTAATGCTAAATCTTGATCAATAGCATAAGTGGTATTTAGTGAGTCTACAAATTCTATTTGTTTAACATTTAACTCTTCCATTATCAAAGGCAATAAATCACTGTTTATTTTATTTCCTTTAATTTGCAAAAGACTTAATGGTTGCCTTACTTTAAGTCCTTCTACATTTCTAATCTTTAAACCAGAGCCAACCATTTCTCTGACTCTATCCATATCTTTCTCTAAATCATCATTAATTAGCTTTTTATTAGACTTGGGCCAACTTTCTAAATGAACGCTTTCCAACCCAGTTAAGTCCTTATAGATTTCTTCTGACAAGAATGGAATAAATGGAGCTGTTATTTTAGATAATTCGATTAACACTAATTTCAAAGTATTAATGCCCAGTCCTTTCTGGAGCCTTGATCTCGATCTTCTTATATACCAGAGACTCAAATCATTTATTGTGAAATTCTCTATCTTTCTAGCAATAGTTGTTAAATCATATTTATTTAATCCTTCGGTCACATCACTCGTTAGTCTATGTAACTTCGATAAGATCCAATCATCTAGAATGTTATTATCCTTTTTAGGATTGCTATCATACATTTTTAGATACTTGTATGAATTCCAAAACGTAAGAATAAATTTCTTTAAAGATTGGTCTACATCTGCCTCTTTGAATAATTTAGGATCACCTGGTTGATTAATAGTAAAGAAATACCATCTTACAGCATCAGCACCATATTTCTCCAACATATCCCAAGGGTTAACAATATTCCCCTTTGACTTAGACATTTTTTCTCCTTTCTCATCTAATATATGTCCTGTTGCTATAACACTCTTATATGGAGATTCAAATCCTAATAATGTTGAAATGGCTAAAAGTGTATAAAACCATCCTCTCGTTTGATCAATCCCTTCAGAAATATAGTCTGCCGGAAATAGCTGAGGAGCCTTATTAAGTTTTTCTTTATCATTAAACGGCCAATGTCTTTGTGAAAATGGCATGGAACCTGAGTCAAACCAACAATCGATTACTTCAGAAACTCTTTTCATCTGGGCGCTACATTTGGGACACATGAATGAAACTTCATCTATAAATGGTCTATGGAAATCAATCTCTCCTTCGTTTAAGGGCATTTGTTTATATTCAAAATCTCTTAAACTACCATGCTTAAGATTTAAAACTTCATATTTTAATTTGGCATCTTCTGCAGGAAGAGTGCCCGTGTTTATACTATTTAAGGCGAATAATGGTCCTCCATGACTAACTATAAGAATCTTCTTCTCCTTGTATTTACTATCAATATCTTTAATAAATCCATTAAGTCTAATCTTAACATCGCGGCCGCTTTCGCCTTCTGGATATGGAACATCGTATTTTTTATACAAAAGTTCCACCTTATTAGATCTTCTGTCTGGGTCAAAATATTCATTCACTTCTCCTATCGGGGCTCCGTTAAAATCACCAAAGTTTACTTCTCGTAATCTCTCATCAAATATAACCTCCTTATTTATGGCATTAGCGATAATCTCAGCAGATTGCTTAACTCTATCCACATCTGAAGAAATAATAATATCAACATCAGACAATGCTTTGATATGTTTTTCTATTTGTTTTTTCCCTTTAGATGTCAAGTTATTCTTTTTCTTCTCCGGAAAAGATGAAAAATATTCATTAACATTACTATCTGCTTGACCATGCCTTAATAGAAGGTATTTGTTTGTACTAAATTTTTGTTTAGACAAGTCATCTCTAGACCCAATAACCTCTTGATGCGTACAACTAGTACACTTCCACACCGGCAATGGAGTTCCCCAGTACCTTTCTCTAGATAATGCCCAATCTTTTAATTCATTTAACCATTCTCCAAATCTTCCTTCTTGAATATGAGAAGGAATCCAGTTAATGGTTTTATTATTTTTAATTAGTTGCTCTTTAACATCTGTAGTTTTAATAAACCAACTTTCTTTTGCATAGTATAGTAAAGGACTCTTGCATCTCCAGCAGAAAGGATAATCATGCTCATACCTCTCTGATTTAAATAATATATTATTAGCTCTTAAATAATCAATAATCTTTGGATCAGCGTCTTTAACAAATAGTCCAGCCCACGGCTTAACTTCTTCTTTGAAATTACCTTGCTCATCAACATTAACAATGACCGGTAGATCGGTCTCTTTAATCATTTGCATGTCGTCTTGTCCAAAAGCAGGCGCAATATGCACCAAACCTGTTCCTTCGGTTGTCGTCACAAAATCAGCAGATAAAATCTGACGATCAATATCATAATCAACTACCTCTTTACTAAATAAAGACTCGTATTTTTGACCGACCAACTCTTCTCCTTTAAACTCTCTTACAATCTTGTGATTCTCTAAAACCTCCAGTCTAGCTTTGGCTAAAATCAAATTATCTTCTGTTAAGACATAATCAATATTAGAATTTACAGCTATAGCTACATTAGCCGGCAATGTCCATGGAGTTGTGGTCCAGACAAGTAAATCTCCTAATTTAGTTTTAAATTTTACATAAACAGCTGGATCAGATACTTTCTTATATCCCTGCGCCACTTCGTGACTAGATAACCCGGTTCCACATCTTGGACAATAAGGCATTACCTTGTGTCCTTCATATAATAATCCTTTATCGGCTATAGTCTTAATAATATTGAAAGTACTTTCCATATATAATGGATCACTGGTAATATATGGATCTTTCAAATCAACCCAATATCCGATCCTCTCTGTTAGATCTTTCCACTCTTGAGTATAGTTCCATACAGATTGCTTACATTCTTCGTTGAATTTTACTAAGCCGTATTCTTCAACTTCTTTTTTATTCTTAAGTCCTAATTGTTTTTCAACTTCTAATTCAACAGGTAATCCATGAACATCCCATCCTGCCTTCCTTAATACTCTCTTCCCTTGCATAGTTTGATATCTACAAACAACGTCTTTAAAAGTTCTAGCTAATATATGATGGATTCCTGGCTTGCCATTAGCAGTGGGAGGTCCTTCATAAAACACAAAATCTCCTCCTTTCTTTTCAAGGGATCTTTCAAAGATTTTCTTATCTTTCCAGAATCTTAAAATCTTTTGTTCTAATTTAGGAAATTCTACGTCCATATTACATTTGTTCTGGGATTCCAATTCCCATTAAAGTTAAACTATTATTAATAATTTGTTCTACTCCTTTGGTTATCGCTAGTCTAATCTCAATCTTGTCTCCTGTCAAAATAGAATGCTTCTCGTAGAAGGTATTGAAATTCTGACACAGTTCAAATACATAGTTACAAACAACATTTGGAGAGAACTTATCAGCAGCTAATTGAACAATCTCTGGGAACCTACTTAAATCTCTTAATAGCATTTCTTCCTCTGCATTTAGCTCTTGTTTCTTAACTTTTAGTTTATTATTTTTCTTTAAAATACTTTTACAACGAACACCTGTATATTGGATATAGGGTCCAGAGTTCCCGGTCAATGTGACCATCTGATCTAGATCAAAGACAATGTCTCTTTCCGGCTGACGAGATAAATCATTGTATTTAACTGCACCAATGCCAATCATTTCTGCAATAGCGTCATCATCACTAATCTCTTTAGCCCTATTAATAGCCTCATCTAAAACATCTTTTAATTTAATCGTGTCTCCTTTCCTGGTAGAAAACTTCCTATCTTTCCATCGAATCAATCCATGGGCTATGTGTTTATATTGAGTATCTCCTTTATATCCCAACATTTCAGCCACTTTAAATATTTTTCTAAAATGTAAAATCTGATCAGCGCCTACTTCATAAATTATCAAATCTGGATTCCATGTCTTATTTCTATGTTTGATAGTAGCTAAATCCCTAGTCTCATAAGTTGTGGCTCCATCTGATTTTAATAACATCAAAGGAATATCGATTCCGTCTACATCTATTACTTGCGCTCCTTGACTTTCTTTTGCTAAGTCTTTTGCATCTTCAATAACTTCCTGCATTTTATCCTCATAAAAGCTTTCACCTAGAGTTTCATCAATTTTTACTCCTAATAGTTTATAAACCTTATCGAATTCTTTAATACTGATGTTAATACAAGCTTTCCATATATTAGTTGCTTCTTCGTCCTTAGCTTCTAATTTTTTAAACCATTGCCTTGCATCTTCAACTAAACTCTTATCCATCTCGGCTTCTGAATGAAATTTAACATATAGCTTTTCTAAATCTTCGATTGATAATTCATTAATGTCTTTATCGTTCCACTTCTTAACAGCTACAATAAGTTTTCCAAATTGTGTTCCCCAATCACCAAGATGATTATCTCCGATACATTTCCATCCCAAGAAAGCATATATATTATATATTGCTTGTCCTATAATGGTTGATCGTAAATGACCAATGCCAAACGGCTTGGCAATATTAGGTGCGGAATAATCAATAACCATGGTTCTTTTGTCTTTTTTAGAACCATATTTAGATTTTTTCTTTAATATCTCTTTTAAATTATCAAATAATTCATCTTTCTCAATCCTAAAATTAATAAATCCGGGAGGTAGAGGTTCTACGTCAAAATCACCCCTGAGATAATCAACTAATATTCCTGCTACTTTGTGAGGATTGATTTTGGTTATTTTCGCAATTCTCATTGCAATGCTAGTAGAATAATCTCCGAACTCTCTATTTTGAGGAGTTTCTATTATGATCTCCGGAATATCAAAAATAGGGAGCTTTTTATCCTTTTGTGCTTTTAAAATAGCCTTTCCAATAAAGGTCTTTAAATCTTTCATATGCCTTAATAATAGCGCTAAACCAGGGTTTTGTAAAATTGTCTTTTGGAACTAAATAGTGAGCACCCTTGGCATACTCCCCGAAGGAAGCATACGTCCAGACACTCACTATGCATATATTATATCATTCTCCGAAACCTGTC